>Ga0315339_1000016_pt1 | contig 536212 bp, 508 predicted proteins | sample ASW17metaG_FD_204514 | JGI IMG/M metagenome (GOLD analysis project Ga0315339, IMG submission 204514) | Ammonia-oxidizing marine archaeal communities from Pacific Ocean, United States - ASW #17 | ecosystem: Environmental > Aquatic > Marine > Oceanic | place: USA: California | collected 2016-12-05
ATGAGGGAAGACTGACTGTGCCAGAACCATGGCGTCAAATTGCACTGTGGACTTCTTGACCCACCAACCCACCCGCTTTCCCAAGCCAGAAGCAAGCATCCTTGAATGGCCGCTTTGGGTCATTAGCAGCCCTAATCAGGCGTGTAGCCAAACTTCTGCTTAGTGCCACTAGCGGAAATATCCCAGCAACCATGACAAACAAACACCAAGTGTATACTATCGCCCCGACCGAAAACTAAGCCGATCAAAATCCGCCAAGCTGTCCTGCCAGGGGTATACGAGATGCCAATTCTGATCAAAAAAGCCCATATCGTTTCAATGGACGACCAAATCGGCGATTTATCTTCGGGTGATGTTCTGATCGACGAAGACATTATCGTTGCGGTCGGCGTCGATCTGGAATCCCCCCCTGGTACCGAAATCATCGACGCGACCGAAAAAATCATGATTCCGGGCTTGGTCAACGCACATCTGCATGTGTGGCAGACCGTGTTGCGCGGGATTGCTGTCGACTGGACCATGCCGGACTATGTGAAGGGCATACATGCGGGCCTGGCGACCCTCTTTCGGCCAAACGACATCCATGTCTCAACCCTTGTCGGTGCGCTCAACCAGATCGATTGCGGCACAACGACCGTGGTCGACTGGTGCCACAACAACCCGACCCCCGCTCACACCGATGCCGCCATTGCCGGGCTCGAGGATGCGGGCATTCGCGCGTTGTTCCTACATGGCTCGCCGAAGCCCGATCCTAAGCAGGGGCAAAAGCATTATAGCGAGGTGCCGATGCCGCGCGACGAGGTTGAACGGCTGCGCGGCGGCAAATTCTCATCGGACGATCAGCTGGTTACCTTCGGCCTCGGCATTCTGGGACCCGGCCGTTCGACCTATGAAACGTCGCGCGAAGACATGATCCTGGCGCGCGAGCTGGACCTGATCGCCAGCATGCATGTCGGCGGTGGCCCATTGCTGGCTCCCAACGGATTCGAACGCCTCGCCGCCGAGAATTTAATCACCAGGGACGCCAATATCGTGCACGGCAACAATCTGTCCGGCGAAGTCTTGGATATAATCCTGGATGCCGGCGGTAATTTCACCATCACCGCTGAGTCCGAGATGCAAATGGGCTTTGGCAACCCACAAACCGGCAATTTGCGTGATCGAGGCGCATCGATTTCCATCGGTACGGATCTGGAAAGCGATGTCAGTGGCGACATGTTTGCCGCCATGCGCGTGACCATGCAGCATCAACGCAACCTCGACAATATCGCGGCGTTGGACGAGAACGGCCAGATCGAGCCCGCTGCTTCGATCAGCTGTATGGACGCGCTACGCTGGGCGACAATGGATGGCGCGCGCATGGCCCGCCTGGACAGTTGCATCGGCAGCATCACGCCGAAAAAGAAGGCAGATATTGTCTTACTCAGCAAAGGGCTGAACATGATGCCCATCGATGACCCGGCCAGCGCCATCGTCTTGCACGCCCACCCAGGCAATGTTGACAGTGTGATCGTCGGCGGCAAATTCCGTAAACGCGATCACATGCTGGCCCAGGAGAATCTGGACAGCCTGGTTGGCGCCCTTACAGCATCGCGCACCCGCATCCTGACAGAGTTCAAGAAGCGACTTTCGGCCTAACGGCAATCCTGGATGTCCGCTTTGGGTCAAAAGCAGACGTAAGACAACGGACCTAACGGTGTCCACTTTTCACCCCAAAGCGACCGTAGCTCTGCCCGACCCATGTGGCCCGGATTTGTGTCTCATCTTCGCTCCCTTGATGGGCTACGATGAGCCAAAATTCTCCCTTAGCGAAATCACTCAATCCTTCTCATGAATGCTGACGCCGGACACCTCGCATCGGAAAACGGGAGATCATCAGGCTTGTCCAACAATCCCATTTGCCGGTCAGACGCACGCTGGAAATGCGGGTTAATAGGACGGCCGCGTGTCTGTTTTTGTCTCAGATAGTCCACCCGCCATCAATCAGATGAGCAATGCCGGTGGTATAGCTCGCCTCGTCCGACGCTAGATAAGTAACCAATGCGGCAATCTCATCGACATTGGCAAGTCGCCCAATCGGCTGGCGGGCAATAAATGCGGCGCGCGCCTTGCCAACATCGCCGGTTGCGGCAAAACGTTCCTCCAATGATGGCGTCATGACGGTAGCGGGGCAGATAGCATTGCAGCGGATGCCCTGGCTGAGGTAGTCCATCGCGATTGATTTCGTCATACCGATCACCGCTGCCTTGGTTGCGCCATAGACAAAGCGATCGGGCACACCTTTTATTGAACTTACCACTGAAGACATATTGACAATGGACCCACCACCCGCTGCGAGCATCGCAGGCAGGAAAGCACGGATCATGCGGTACATGGATTTGACATTGATATCAAACGACTTGTCCCATTCGCCCTCGGAACAATCGAGAATCGTGCCATGCGCGACAATTCCGGCACAATTGAATAAAATGTCGAATGCGCCGGCCTCACTGGCAAGGATATTTATGGCGTCCGGGTCCGTTACATCAAGCAGACTGGTCTCGCAACCAGCAATCCCGTCGAGCTTGTTTTGATCTACGTCGCTAGCGAGAACCTGCGCGCCTTCGCGAGCGAACATTTCAGCACAGGCTCGACCGATACCCTGACCGGCCGCCGTAACAAGGGCGCGCTTTCCCTTTAACCGTCCCGCCATGCTTCCCCCGCTGGCTAGCTTACATCATCTGCGTCGATCATCTAAGGACCGGTTTCCCTGTAACACAAACCAAAGACAACTACCAACACTCCCGCTAAACGGCAATGACCGTTTTTTGGAGGCGGCTAGTCTGTCTAGACGCCGTGGACTTGTTCCGGTTGCGCAATGGTGTTCTATTGGCTGCAGGCAAACGAAAATACAATCAGGGAGGGCTTAATGCCATTTGTCAATATTCGAATCGTCAAGGAAGTCATTGAAGACGACCCGGTGGCGAAGAAGGCGCAGATCACAAAGCAAGTCGTAAACGCAATCTCCAATGCGGCTGGCGTGCCCGAAGAGGCCGTGTGGGTGGTGTTTGAAGAGGTCTCCGAGGTCGACTGGTTTGTCGGTCAAAAGCGGGTCAAGGAGATGCGGGAAGGCTCATGAACATCGAAATACGCGATCCCGCCTTCCGCATCGTGATCGGTGACAGCGTCGTGCTGGAACAGTTGGGAACGGATTTCGAATTCACCGAGGGGCCGATCTGGCATCATATCGAAAAAACATCTCACGGTTTCCGATATACCGGGCGACAAGAAGACTAAATAAAATAACGGACTTAAAGAGTATGCAGCCGGTCGGGAGACATGGTTGGCTTGTTCTTGTTGAGAGATGTGATCTAACGCGCGGAGGTTTCATATAGACCGACATTGGCTCCTTTGCTAGAGTTAGTATCAAAATATAATAAAAACGACTTGCTGCAAGTGTCCTGTCGCGCGCTCACAAATAGACTGTGACGTCCGAATCCGCGGGACCTGCCCGCAAAAGTGTCCTGTATCAAGCAATCTGTTTGCTCTTTGCAGGCGAGTACAAGCAAATAATTAGAGGGAGGAAATCAAAATGAAAAGTTTACTTGGTTTGTCTGCAAGTGCCTTGTTGGCAATTGCGGTCCTGGCCCAGCCGAGCCCGGCTATGGCACAGGAGACAATTAACCTTAAATTCCATTCGTCGTTTGGGAAATCACCTCTCAACGAGGCGCCCCGCTGGTGGATGGACGAAGTCGAAAAGCGCACAAAGGGCAAGGTCAAGTTTACCCGTATTCTCGGCGGCTCGCTTGGCAAGCTTACCGCCGCGCCGGAAAACCTCAAGGTTGGCGCCTTTGACGTTGGAAACGTTTCTGTCGTCTACAACCCCGGTCTTTATGCACTCAGCAACGTTACATCGCTGCCGTTCTTGAGCACCGATCCACTGGTCCATGGCAAGGCCGCTCATGAGCTGCACTCCAGTGTGACTAAAGCCGAGTTCACGAAGTTGAACCAGAAATACATGTTCCCGGGCATGTGGACGAGGATCCAATTGATGTCCCACGAACCGATCCGGACCATCGCAGATTTGAAGAAAGCGAAGATACGTGCCCATGGCGGAGCGTCTGAACTCCTGAAAACGCTGGGCATAACGGTCCACGGCATTCCATGGGGTGCGCTGCCTGATGCGGCTCGACGCAACGTCGTCACTGCCGGAATTATCGGTGCGCCGGCCGATGCCTATGCCTTCGGTTTCGGTAAAATTTTCAAATACTGGAACCAGGGAGAAGACTGGTTCTTCTTCCCGCTGACATTCGTCATGAATCAAGACACCTGGAACAAGCTTCCGGCCGACGTGAAGAAAGTCATGGAAGAGGTCAATGCGGAGATGGTTGTGCAGGGCCGCAAATTGATGACCGCACATGAAAATAATAGTGGACCGAAACTGGCCAAGCAGACCACAGTCGTAAAGTTTAAGGAGACGGACAAGCTGCGCGCTGCCAGGGACAAGACCTGGCAGAATTGGGTTGACGCCCGCAAGAAAGAGGGCAAAGACGGCCAGGCAGTGCTTGATAAATTCCAGGCGCTGCTGAAAAAACACCAGTAGCAGGCCTTTAACGGGTGCCGATCAGCGAGGTCTCGTGGCCTAGCTGAACCGAACAGTGCGTGCCCGGCATGGCGATCGACATCAGGGTTTGATGCGGCCGCGATGCCGGGCAGTTTGGCGGCGCCGGGGAATAATGTTGAATGCATATCTTCCGCGCGGGGGCAGCCTTGCTGATCGACGTCTATCCACCTAACATAGGGTTTCAGGTACCAATTTTGACGCGGCGGCGCTTCCGGCGGCTTTGCATCATCGCCGATGGCCGGGCCACGGGTTTGCGTTTCGGGGGGAAACAGCCATGACAAAATTTGCCGCTGCTGCCATGCGGCTACAGGACAGGCTTGAGGAATGGCTCTGCTATGTCTCGGCATTGGCGGTGGCGGCGATGATGTCGATCACCACGCTCGAGGTCATTGCAAGGGCCGCATTCACCAAAAGCGTGCCCGGCTCTTATGAATATGTCAGCCTGCTTTTCGTCTATCTGATCTATTTGGGCCTGGCATTTTCACAGCGCCGCGACGCGCACATCACAATCGGCCTTGTATACGATCATTTGCCCCGCAAGGCCCGGCAAATTATACAGGGCGTTTTCTTGGCTGTCGCCTTCGTTTTCTTTGCAGCGCTTACCTGGACCTCTGCTGTTTCGGCATGGAGTAATTATGTCCTGGGCGATACGGTCCTGGGCGTCATCCAGGTTCAGACATGGTGGGCGCGCGCCGGCGTCCCGGTTGGATGCGCAATGTTTTCCCTGCGATTTCTGACCCAATTGTGCGTCCTGGTGACGAGCGGTGAACTGTTAGAGGAGACCGCGGCGCGGAAGTTCGTGCCGCAGGATCCGGTTGAGCAAGGGGACATATCGTGAGTGATGCACTTGGGCTACCATTTGTGGCCGCGTTTGCCGCGATCTTGCTGGTTTTGCGGATACCGCTTGGCATCGTCTTGTTGCTCGCCGGCGCGCTGGGTTTCTCCCTGGTCCGCGGCGTGGGCATTACCCTGGATACTATCGGCGCACGGATGTTCGACATTGGGTCGGGATATGCGCTGAGCGCTATACCGCTGTTCTTACTCATGGGGCACGTTGCGGCCACAGCCGGTATCACCCAGGACATTTACAGGGCCGCGCGTGCCTGGCTCGGCCATCTGAAGGGAAGCGTGGTGCTGGCCACCACCGTTGCCGCGGTCGGATTTGCCGCCTGTTCCGGCTCGACCACCTCGTCGACGGCGGTGTTCGGAAAGATCGCCATCCCCGAGATGTTGCGGCTGAAAGTAAATCGCAAGCTGGCTGCCGGCTGTGTTGCAACCGTTGGTACGCTTGCGGGCATGATCCCGCCCAGCATCAATTTGATTGTTTTCGGCATTATCGCCCGCCAATCCGTGCCGGAGCTCCTGATCGCGGGCGTTATTCCCGGACTTATGACCGCGGCCGCCTTTGTGCTGATGATTTACATCCGCGTCAGCCGGAATCCGGAATTAGCGCCGACCATCCCGCGGGCCGATCGTAAAGAAAGGATGCAGTCGCTCAAGGGCGCCTGGAGTTTCCTGGCGTTGGCCGGTTTTGTGATCGGTGGCATTTATGCAGGGGTATTTACGGCGACCGAGGCCGGTGCGCTTGGGGCGGCGGGTGCATTTGTAATTGCTGCGGTGCGCGGGAGGCTTTCCTTCTCAGCGATCAAGGAAGTCTTCCTTGACACCGCGCGAACCACGTCGGTCATTTTCATCGTCCTTGTCGGCGCCCTGATTTTTTCCGCCTACCTGGCCGTGAGCGGCGGATCATCAGCCGTATCGGAATTCATTGTCGGGCTTGACCTGCCAATGCTGGCAATCGTTGCCCTTTATGTCGTCTTGTTGCTGGCGCTGGGCTGCATCGTGGATCCGATTTCGGTGATGTTTCTGACCGTACCGATTTTCGTACCGCCTCTGGTCGAGCTCGGCGCAAACCCGATTTGGCTTGGCATTCTGGTCGCCAAGACGCTGGAGATCGGCATGATCACGCCGCCGGTCGGGCTGAATGCATTCGTGCTGAAGAGTGTTGTGCCATCTTTCTCGCTGCGCGAAATTTTCGGCGGAATATGGTGGTTCCTGCAGGTTGAACTCATTACCTTGATCCTAATTTTGTTCATTCCGGCACTGGCGACCTGGCTGCCGAGTTTGGCGTTCGACTAATTTGACCGGCCGCAACAGGGGGCACGGCGCGTGCGAAAGACTGGGTTACGTCTTCACCTCCGCGAGATGTGATGGATGATAAGAACGTTGGAGACCCGGTCCCTCAAGCCATCAGAAAAGGACCCGCCATGAAGAAACGCATGCTTGGCAATCTGGAGGTCTCGGAACTCGGTTTCGGGGCTATGGGGTTCGACTATTTCTACGGCCCCAAGCCCGACCGCGACGAAGCCATTCGGGTTATCCGGGCCGCGTTTGAGCGCGGCGTGACCTTTTTCGATACGGCGGAGGCTTACGGTCCGTGGACGAACGAAGAACTGGTGGGCAAGGCGTTGGCGCCAATGCGAAACGAGGTCGTCATCGCCACAAAGTTCGGCTGGAACATCGACCAGGAGACCGGCGAACGCGGTCCCGGCCTCGATAGCCGGCCCAGGCAAATCAACACAGTTGTCGAGGGTATGCTCAAGCGGCTGGACGTAGAGACGATTGACCTCCTGTACCAACACCGGGTCGACCCCGAGGTGCCGATAGAGGACGTTGCGGGCACGGTCAAGACACTGATCGACGAGGGCAAAGTGCGCCATTTCGGCCTTTCGGAAGCGGCCGTAGGCACCATCCGTCGTGCGCATGCGGTTCAGCCTGTCACAGCCGTACAAAGTGAATATTCCGTCTGGACCCGTGACCCGGAACCCAAGGTGTTGCCGCTGTGTGAAGAGCTCAGCATCGGCTTCGTGCCCTGGGGCCCGCTCGGCCAGGGATTTCTAACCGGCAAGATCGATGCCAGCACCAAATTTGACGAGAGCGACCGCCGCACTATATACCCGCGCTTTGCCGAGGGAGCGCGGCGGGCCAACATGGCCGTGGTTGATGTTCTTCGGGAGATCGCAAACGACAAGGGCTCAACACCAGCGCAGGTGGCGTTGGCGTGGCTCCTTGCGCAAAAACCGTTCATCGTTCCTATTCCCGGTATGCGCCGCGTCGAGCGGCTCGACGAGAACCTGGGTGCTGGCGCGGTAGAACTGACGCCCGACGATCTGGAGAAAATAGAAGCGATTGCGTCAGATATTCCGATACATGGCGATCGGCTGCCCCGGGAGATGTTGGAGCTTTCCTACCGCTGACATGAAACAAGCCACTTGGTCTGACAAGACTCTATTTGGTGGTCTTGTTCCAAACTTGGAGCCCGGCTTAGTTCGACTTGCCCCCAACTCTGGACCAACACTGTCAGAAATTTATTGCATACTCGCTCTTTCTCGTGGTGGGCACGGACAAGGGTCATGCCGTTCGAAACGGTGATCAGAAAAATCTTCACCGCATATCGTATCAAGCGGGCGCTCTGGTTCTCACCGGCCTTGTAATCAGCAACCCATCTTCGCGGCTCACCGGCATGGCGAAATCGAACCGGTCGATATCGGTCGCCAGTTCCAGGTCTTCCGGCAGGTATTCCGGTTTTTCAGGATCGACGAACCATTGTCCGGCCGCCGATTTGACGGCACGCTCTATGTAGGCCTCCTGGTCCGGCGCGCCTTCGCGCAGGAGTTCGGCGATGAATTCCGCGCAAGAACGATCCTCGTCACCTTCGCGATCATCTGTGATTCCGGTGATGACGAAGGTGACATCGTCCGGCTGCTGCTCACGCACGTGAGCTGCCGTCGCAGAGGCCGTGGAAAATCCGGTAACAAACAGGTTTTTTGCATTGCGTGAGCGAACGACGCCCTGCGTCCCATTGCTCGTTCGATGGATGATCCGCCGACCACTAAGGTCTTGATCGAGAAGTTCGGCTGATGAATTGCTCAGATCGAACTCCGGAATGGGCAAAGTTCCGACCTCGCCCATTGCCAGCGAACCATCGAATCGTTCCTTCAGCTCGAGCGCCTCCTCGACCGTCGAAGCAAGGACAATGCTCGCCGCACCCCGGGAAAAGGCAAAAGCCTCGGTTGTGAATGCAAGCAGCACATCGATAACAACCACGGTGCCGGTTGCTTGGGCACAATCATCCAGCGTTGCAAAATTAATTCGCATGATCTTCCGGTATCCTTTGTGATGAGTTCGGCTTAGCTGGCAGCCGGCTTGATATCCTTGAACTCGCGGACAGCGGCTGTTTGGGCGACCTGGTTCGGAAATCGCTCCATTGCCGAACCGCCAAAAAACCCATGAACGTTAGTTGTGCGATGCAAGACGTATTCCGTATCCTTGGCCGTCGACATCGGACCGCCATGGGCAAGAACCAGTATGTCCGGATTTATGGCGCGGGCCGTATCGGCAATGGCCTGCACATCCTCAACCGCGCCATCCAGGCCCCGCGCCTTGCGCGCACCGATTTTACCACCGGTCGTAAAGCCCATCATGGTGATAATGATATCCGCGCCCGCTTCGACCATGTCCTTCGTCGTCTCCGGGTCATAGCCAAATGGGGCTGTGAGCATGTCCATCTCATGCGCCAGTTTGATGACCGCAACTTCCTGGTCAAGCGAAATTCCGGAGCCCTCCAAATTCTCCCGGAACATACCGTCGATCAGTCCGACCGAAGGCCAGTTATTGATGCCCGCAACGCCTTTATTCTTTAATTCCTGAAGGTAACCCGGCATATAGCGGAACGGGTCGGTACCGCAGATCCCGCCAATAAAGGGCGCTTTCTTCAATTGCGGTATGATCTCCGCGGCCAATTCCAATGTCAGCGCATTGGCATCTCCATATGGCATTAAGCCCGCCAAAGAGCTTACCCCCGCCATGCGGTATTTCGCCGTGTTGTAGCCTAATATCAAATCACAGCCGCCGTCCTCACAGCAGATCGCCGAAAGCCCGGTACCGCAGCCCGCGGCAGTGATGTAACGGCCTGCGTCGACTTCCGCCCTGAGCTTTTCTAGTATTGATTTTCGATCCATTGAATATCTCCCTGCATTTTCTTGTGTTTGCTCAGGCCTTTACAAGCTCAATCATACGCTCGGCCATTTCTGTTGCAAACTCGGGATCATTTATGTGTCGTTCTCGCTCATGCAGCGTCACGACATTTCGATCCAAATGCTCAGTGATAGCATCGAAGAGAGCACGGCCAGCGTCGGGGTCATGGAAAGGTTTGCCCGGCATATCGAGGAACGCGATACCGTGGAGCGGAACGAATAATTCCACCGGACCGATCGCGTGATTGAGTTTTTCGCAAAGAATTTTGCCAAGTGTGTAGTTCTCTTCGGCGTTGGTCTGCATGACCGTGACGTTCGCGTTGTGCTTGTAAAGGTTCCGCAAGCGGAACGGCCCGGGCACGGTGTCGTACGGTCCGAAATGGCAAACGTTGAGGCTCCCAACCGAAACCACCTGCGGCAAACCTACCTGCCCGGCCGCTTCCACGCGTGTGGGGCCGGCACTGTGAATGCCGCCCAGAAGTTCGTCGGTGAGTTCAGTCGGGGTTATGTCGAGAACCCCATCGATTGCCTTGTCGGCGGCCAGCGCTTCGAGGGAGCGTCCCCCGGTCCCCGTCGAATGAAACGGCAGTAACTCAATCCCGTGTCGCCCGAGCACTTTGCGCGCCACATCAACGCACGGTGTCGTCTGGCCGACCTGGGACGCGCCGACAAGCGTCTTGCCGTCATCGGGGACCAGGGCCTCCGATTTGTTGACCATGCCAACGATCGCGCCGGCCGCGTTGGCGGCAACGCGCGTGAAGATAGAGTTGAGACCGGCGATATCGACGATCGGATAGATCATGACGATGTCCCGGCCGGCAACCATGCGGCTCGTGTCGCCACATGCCATGGTGGAGACCATGACTTTCGGCACACCTATGGGAAGCCCATGCATGGCGTTGGTGACCATTGTGGTTCCACCAGAGCCACCCAGCCCAATAATGCCGTCCAGCTTGCCGTCTGCGTGTAGTTTCTTGACGATGGCACTTGCACCGGCGGCCATGGCCATTACCGCAGGGCCGCGGTCCTCAGCCGCTCGCAACTCGTCCAGGCTCTTGCCGGCGGCGGCCGCGACTTCGCTCGAATGGATGTCGGGCTTAAGTTTCGGTTCCTGAATAATACTGGTATCGATCAAAAGGGTTTTCACCCCTTCTAATGCAATTTGATCACGAAGAAAGCCATATTCTTCGCCTTTGGTGTCAAATGCGCCAAGAATTACAATTGTTTTCATGTTGCCACCCCGCCTGTCTCTCGATCCACGACGGCCCGGTATTCAATAGAGGGGGTCAGATCACCCGTATGCGAACGCTATCACAAGAATGGGCCAGACCTGAGATTGATTTAAAAGGGACTGTGCCAAACATGTTTCTGGGACTTTCCAAGACTGGTCTAAACCGAGGTATATCCGCCATCGATCAATAGGTCCGTGCCAGTGACGAAGGAGGCTTCGTCGCTGGCCATGAACACGGCACCGGCGGCCATTTCTTCAGGCGTGCCAAGACGGTTGAACAGGGTTTTGGCATTGGCATGCGCGTCTGCCTCCGAAGGCCATTGGCCAAAGAACCGTTCATCCGCCGTCGGGCCGGGGGAGACCGAATTAGCGCGAATATTGTCCTTGGCATGGTCGATCGCAAGCGCCTTGACCCAGCTGCGAATGCCCCCTTTTTGGGTGGAATACCAGGACCGGCCCGGTTTTGGCGTGATGGCAAGCGTGGAGGCCATCAAGACGATGCTGCCGCCGCCGCCCTGGATCATAAGCGGGATGGAATGTTTAAGAAGCAGAAAAATCCCGGTCAGATTGATATCCATGGAATTCTGCCAGTCCTCCAGCTTAAGTTCCGTCACCGGAAGATAGGGAACGTCCCGGATGTGACAAGTGACGACAGTGGTCAATCCCCCCAAATGTGATTTGGCCGCCGCTACTAGCTCTTTCGAATGCTCTTCTTTTGAGATGTCGCCGGGAACAGGCATGGCCGACCCTCCAATGTCTTCGACAAGAGAAATCGTTTCGGCCAGCCGCTCTTCATTGATGTCCGCACAGATTTGGGCTGCTCCTTCCCGGGCAAAAGCCAGTGATACAGCGCGGCCAATGCCACCGCCGGCTCCCGTCACAATGACTTTTTTGTTTTCAAGACGCATTTGATTCTCTCATTCGTTCCAAAGTGGTGACGATAACAAAACTTTTCACCACTATACCAAACGGCCACATAGCTCATTGGGATACCGTCCCTCAGCGCTCGAAACCATTATCCCATTGCAGGATAGACCAACCATAAACAAATATTCAAACCGGACCAGTCAATGGGGGCCGCTCACAGCCGCAGGAACCCTGGGGATGTCCGCTTTGGGTCATAAGCGAACCTAAACCGGCGTGCGCCGAAACGTCTGCTTTGTGCCATAAGCGGACCTTGGATTGAAATCTAATTACTATGCTAATCCCGCTTTGCGAAGACCTTCCTCCCACAAATGAATATCGGCGTTGCAGATGATTGTACCAGAGCTAGAGCTCACCATGACCGGTGACGCAGGCTTAGCCCGCGGGTAGACATTTGGTAAGTCTAAGGAGAGTGAAAAAGGTCCGGATGACTTCTTGAGAAGAGCAACCTAAATAGCGTGAAAAAAAGAGGGCAGCGAACCGCCCCCTTTTGTTCAAGGTGGGTTTTTATTTAGCTGCAAAGCAGTAAAAATAGCCATTGCCGCCGGATTTTGGCAGGTCTGCTGCGCCGCAACCGCGTGAACCATGCGCTGCGTTCCAGGACAGGTTGCCGCCGCCATGACGGTCATGGTGGCCGACCGTGGCTGAGCCCTTGCTGTCAGTGCTGGTCCAGTTGGAGCAGGTCTTATCGCCCTTTTGCCAGGGGAAATAGGCTGTGCCGTCGGCCATGGAGCCGGTTAAAATGTCGTGTTGGTTGGGCTTGTCGCCGCGCCCTTTGATCCGGTTACCGTTTTCGTCCAAAGCGGTTCGCAAAACGATATTCGGGTTTAAATGAAGCTGATCGACATTGGTCGCGATCAATTCTCCCCTGGAATTATACCAAGGGCCCGAGCCGATCCGGTTGCGGGCGGAAATGCCGCGCTTGCCATCTTCCTGGGTGCTGAGATAGGCGCGCCATGTGCGGCCTTTGGAGCCAGCTTTTTCGGCGAGAGCCGTGCAATGGGCATCAGCGCCTTTAAGGCCGCCCAGATTGGCGCCATTGCCAAGGCCGGCGCTGGTGACGAAAAAGCCCATGGGATGATCGCCCGCTGTGGCGAGCGGCGCGCTCAATAAAAACAACACACTCGCCGATGCTAAAGTTTTAACAATGCTCATTTGTTACTCCTCTTTTGAATTAAATTGGGACAGGTCAGTAATCTTATTTTTTGCTCTTTTGCCGATAGACCTTATGGCAGCTACCGCAGGCTTTGCCGATATCGCCAACCGCCTTCGCAAAGACGGCTTGGCCTTGAAGCGCGGCATTGGCCACATTGGCGGTGACTTTCTTGAGATCATCGGCTTTAGCCAAGAAGCCTTTCATATCGGACCAAATCTCTGGTTTGGCTTCACTGTCTGGGGCCTTTCCGACTTCGGTCCCTTTAGGAAACATTTTGACAAATTTGTCAGCTGCCGCTGAGATCGTCATCATTGCCTGGCGGGCTTTATCCTTATCGAACGGGATGGTACCTTTCGCCATTTTGCGCGACATGCCAAAATTAGCGGCAATCTCCTTTTTCATCACTGCCCGACGATCTTTGACTGCATCGGCAGCCACTGCTGTAGTGAAGCCCAACGCCACAGCACCAAAAATACAGAATATTTTTGACAACCTATTCATGGTTCTCTCCCTCGTTACATAACCCCCATCGGACTGCATTATCCAGCCAGCCTGGGCGTTAGGGTAAGCCTTGTCGAACCAAGCGCATATGCGATTTACTTGAGTGGCATTCACGCAATGGAGTAGCTTCATCCGTTTTATTTTCATTCGTGAAATCAACAGTTTGTGATTGTCACGTAATTCACGCTTCTTGAATTGCATTGCTTATGAGTGTGGCCTAAGCTTCGTAAATGCAATTGTTGTCGAGAGTACCCTGGCCATTTAATTCCCCGGCCAGCGCATCGGTCGATTGGTCGAAGCGCTGGCTGACGCAGGCCTTTATCATTTCAACATTGTTGTCACTGTTGCTTGCAGCACACCAGGTCAATATCCCACCCGGCGCCGACCTAACTCTGGCGGCTGTTTACTGGTGGGTCAGGCTGTCGATGGCGTTTGTGTTATTTGCAGGTGGTGTTCTGCTATTGGAATCGACAAGGCTCATCTGGTTTATCGGCTGGAAAATTTGCGCGGTAATGGCATTTTTACTGACCCTGCCTGTATTCGTAATGTTCATAACCATGCTCGATTTGTCAGTTGGTCTGCCGGAATTGGGCACGTCGCTTGAGACCAGAGCGGCTACCGGTATTTTTCGGGAGCTTGCTTGGGAAATATATTATCTGAGCGATAATTATGCGATTTACTGCATCATGATGAGTGTGCCGAGATGGTGGAACGAACGGTTCGCCAAAATTGTACTTGAGACACCGCGCCTGGATGAAAATAAATCCATTTCAGATCATTTACGCGCAGGCGAATTACCCGCTTTCCTCCAGCATGCCAATCCAAGGCTACATGGACGATTATACGTGGTTGAAGCGCAGGAACATTATATACGAATTGAAACCAGCAGTGGTGCAACGACAGCACTCTACCGGTTCGGCGATGCGATGCGAGATCTCCGCGGCCATCCCGGCATGCAAGTGCATCGGTCCTTCTGGGTCGCTGATGATGTGGTTGCCGGCATCAGGAAAACCAGGCAAGGAACGCGTCTCAACCTCGCCGATGGACGGGAGATACCGGTGAGCCGGCGCTTCGAAATCCAGGCTGTTGCGCGCTATGGCGAGGCACAATCAGCAAAGCCCGCTTAATAGCTTCTAACCAAATCCCAAGCTTGGTAGTGAGAGCGGCAAACATCAACCTCTCTTATGCTTGCAGGAAAGCAAACCCAGGGACAAAAACCCATGCAACCTACCATGACCCTTGAAGACTATCTCCATGAGTTACGAAATGTCCGCTTTGGGTCATAAGCTGACATAAATCACAGCGAGATTAAGCGTCTGCTTTTTATCCGATAGCGTCTGTTGTATTATAAATGGCGTAGCTGCGTTCGATGGTGAACCTAGGCAAAGCATTATCGTTTTCCTTAAACGAAACAAGGAGGAAAACGATGCATAATTCATCTCAGAACAACAGACAACTTATACCCTGGAACAAAAGCAAATTAATCGGACAGAAACAGCCACTACAACCAAAGCATGTCTGGGCAATCCGAACTAGGCTGCAGCTCGATGGACGGGTTCGTGATCTCGCACTCTTTAATATCGCCATTGATAGCAAGTTACGAGGTTGCGATGTGGTTGCTCTAAAGGTAGAGGATGTGGCTCCGCATGGATACAGTATCGATAGAGCCACAGTCCGCCAACGTAAGACAGGAAGACCTGTCAAATTTGAACTCACGGAGCAGACAAGACAAGCAATTGATGAATATCTACATTGTTCACATAAAGCTCCGGGTGAGTTTTTGTTCACATGGAAAACAAGCAGAGCAACCTGTCTAACGACCCGACAATACGCACGATTAGTCTCAAAGTGGATTGCCAGTATTGGACTAGACCCTTTGTTGTTTGGAACACACTCATTAAGAAGAACTAAGGCAGTCCTGATTTATCGACGAACAGGTAATCTACGTGCTGTTCAGCTCCTACTTGGACATACAAAGATCGAAAGCACAGTCAGATATCTGGCAATAGAGGTAGATGATGCTATCGAGATAGCTGAAAAAGTTGACATCTAATCAGTGAGGCGGAGCGGGAACGTTCCACCTGAGATAAATCATTCACACATTCGGCAGTTAAGGTTTCAAATTCGATGCTTTATTAAAAGGTCAAAATCGTTTTCTTTTAGATAGAAATTTCTTGCTAGTTACACTGGAATTACACTTTTCACAGATGACCTGATAAAAACATTTTCTTAACCACCTGATATAATTGGCGATCCCGGCAGGATTCGAACCTGCGACCTGCGGATTAGAAGTCCGCTGCTCTATCCAGCTGAGCTACGGGACCAATTTCCAAATGAAACCTAAGAGATGAACACTAGTGTGTCCAGGTCGTTGCGCGGCCATATTTAAAATTATCCGCGTAAGCCTTGGCAATCGGTTTTGGTGTTTTGGGCGCGTTTACCTGATAGGGAATATGGTTGCGTTCGGCATAGGCTATGGCGTCTTCTTTGGTGGCAAATCTGAGTTTAAGTTGCTGCTTCATATCCCCTGAACCGGTCCAGCCCATGAGCGGGTCAATGCTGCGCGCTGCTTCAGCGTCATATTCAAGCACCCATTTCTTGGTGCCTGCCTTGCCAGACTGCATTGCGTTTTTTGCGGGTATGTAAATTTGAGCCAACATTAAGCTATGCCCTTGTTTTGTGCTCTTAAATTGTGCTCACCAAAGCCGTTGAGCGGCTCACTTAATGGTCGGGGCAGCAAGATTCGAACTTGCGACCCCCTGGTCCCAAACCAGGTGCGCTACCAGACTGCGCCATGCCCCGTAAATTAAGTGTAACCGCTAAACAGCGATAAGGCCTGCATCAAGTACACGTTTCGAAACAAGCCTGCAAGAGCCTGTGCATATACTTGCGTGTTTTTATGGCAATATCGTAAAGATTATCAGTTTTTGGATGAAAATAGCCTGTGCAACACCTTGTCGCCCGGTTGCAGACCAATACGCGCTGCCGTTCCAGCATTGACTTCCAGCACAGCACGTACCGCACCGTTTGAACTTATTACTTTTTCAGAAAAGGGCACCGTATTTGCCGCAATCGAACTCACCCGACCGTTTGAGGTTATGAAAATCATATCAAGCGGAATATAGGTGTTTTTCATCCACATGGAGATTGGCCCAACAGCGTGATAATCAAACAACATAGCGTGGTTTTTGGGCAACGATTGACGATACATCAACCCCAATTGACGTTGCTCTGGGGTGCCGGCGATCTCGGTCTGGAATTCATGAGAGCCAGCTGCTGTAACCAAAACGATATTTTCTAATTTTGGGGCAGCGATTATGCCAGATGCCATTGTCAGAACTGACAAAACAAGCGCCAAACCAACAAACAAGGCGTCGTTTTTTCGTATCAAACTCATGGCACTCCCTTCACTTGTGCTTGACCCTGTCATTGTTGAGCACAATGACCGCGCCCTGCAAAACACAATTTTGTTTGCTGATGTAAGGGTAAAATCGCTTTATATGCAACACGCAAAACGCCCGCTTTACAGCGGGCGTCGAGCGTTATCCCAGTTTTGATCTCGTAAATTCAGTGTGGCGGTGGTGGACCATCTTCTAGGTTCAACCTAATTTCTGCCGCCATCTTGCCTTTTGGCCCCGTGCCATACCGCACATAGACTGTTTGATCTGTATGCAATTCCGCAATGCCAAACAAGCGCATGGTTTCCATATGCACGAATATGTCCGGTGCTTCTTCGCCTGCCGACACAAAGCCGTAACCCTTGGTTCTGTTGAACCATTTGACTTTGACCTCGACAAATTCACCAACATCGCTCACCGACACATGGGTGCGTGCAGGTGGTTTTTGCGATGGATGAATTGCCGTTGAATTATCAACCGAAATGACTTTAAGCGCCTGATAGCCTTTTTGCCGCTGAACCGCTTCGCAGACAACGCGTGCGCCCTCAAGCAATATTTCAAAGCCATCCTGCTTCAGACAACTGGAATGCACCAAAATGTCCGGGATGTCCTCATCTGGAATAATAAAGCCGTACCCTCGCGAAATGTCGAACCATTTCACCGTGCCGCCGACCTCTATTACATCTACCGCAGCTTCGTCTGATACCGTAGAAATTTGTTCTTCTAATCGATCCACTAGAATTAGCCCCCTTGCCGCCAAAGGACGTCATCAGAGGTACGCACTAGCTATTATGAGCAGCCCACATCCCCGTTAACGACCCTATTTTGGAACAAATCGAAGCGGTTTGTATAGTGGTTGACAGGGGTTTTTGTGGATAATATTTGACCGTTTTAGGGGGTTTGCGCAGTTTCAGTTACATTTTGTTTAAAATGCGGTATTTTTACATCAATAGGATGACGGGTTTTGCCGCATAGAGTGGCTGTTGGGCACAAACTCATCCTTGATTCGGACTTTATTACGAGTTTATCTGTCTTTTCAAATCCTTAAGGTCCCAGCGGGGCCAATATGGTGCCAATATCGGCATGAATAACCAAATCTGCGATTTCATCAAGCCTTGTTGGTTCGCGATTTAAAATCACCAACTTTGCCCCGTGCTGCTTCGCCAAGCTGGGAAAGCCTGCGGCGGGATATACCACCAGCGATGATCCAATGGCCAAAAACAAATCCGCCTCAAGCGTTGCTTCATGGGCACGGGCCATTTCAGCCTGCGGCATGGATTGTCCAAAGGAAATTGTGGCGGATTTGATCACGCCGCCACATTTTTGGCAGTTCGGCGGCTGTTCTTCCGGTTCAAACTGCGCCCTCACCCACTCAAGCTCATAACGTGTTGTGCATTCAAGACACTGGGCGTAGGTAGAATTGCCGTGCAGCTCAATGATGCGCTCTCTGGGCACGCCTGAGGCTTGGTGCAGATTGTCGATGTTTTGGGTGACAATGTGAGAGATTTTGTCTGTGCCGATCAGATGCGCAATTGCCTTGTGCCCACGACCGGGCTTTGCATCTGCAAATTCATCATCAAGTTTGAACTTGCGTCGCCAGGCTTCTTGGCGAACCTGTGTTGAGGCCATGAATTCAGCAAAATCTATCGGCTTGAGCTGGCTCCAGATGCCGCCGGGCGAGCGAAAATCAGGAATGCCGCATTCCGTTGATATCCCAGCGCCTGTGAAGACAACCACACGGCTGGCCTCATCGATCAGACTGGCCAGCGCTTGTCTGTCAGCTGCAAGATTATCACTCATCTGGTCCATGGGCTGAGTGTTACATTGCACACGGGCTTTGGGCAAACCTATTCATAATGTCTGCGGTGATGTTTGCGTGATCGCTAAACAAAGGTAAGAAATGGTACGCCCTAGGAGAATCGAACTCCTCTTTCCAGGTTGAAAACCTGGCGTCCTAACCGATAGACGAAGGGCGCACAAAGTGTCGGATTTCGCCGCTTATAGAATTGATTGCGGCGGATTGCAAGATGCTTTCACGCTAATCATTTTGATTATGCACCAGTAACAGGTTCTGCTGCATCATCAATAAAAAGTTGTACGCTTTGCCTTCCCCCCCAATCATCGCGTGCCAAGCTGCCTGCAATGTGTAATGGGCGGTGGTTTTCATTGACCAACATATCGCCCAATGGTCCGTCAGCCGCTCTAAAGGCGATGGCTTTGAGGCGTGCGCCATCGCCTGATACAAGGGTGCAGCGGATGTGACCCGTCCCGACATAATCAGCATAAGTAATACGGTGGGCTGGAAAGGCAAAACGTGGCTTGGGATTGCCTGCTCCATAGGGGCCTGCGCGTTCCAACAGCTCTATGAGTTTTAGATTTGCAGCTCCCGCACTTAAAGCGCCATCAATGGACAGGCCCGCATTGGCGATCGCTTGTGTGGTTTGCTCCGCTAAGGCATGCTCCATGAACGCCCTGAAATCGCCCAGCATGGCGCGTTCAATCGTCATGCCAGCTGCCATCGCGTGGCCACCTCCTTTAACCAGCAGGCCTTGTTCTTGTGCCTTGCGGATGGCCAGGCCCAAATCAACGCCGGTGATAGACCGGGCAGATCCTGTGCCTTGGCCCTTATCATCAAAGCCAATGGCGATTGCCGGTCTGTTAAATCGCTCTTTAAGCCTGCTTGCGATAATGCCCAGCACACCGGCATGCCAGCCGTCACCCGCCACAATGATCACGGCGAGCTGGCCAGTCTTACCCATGGCCTGTTCTGCCTCTATCAAGGCGGGTGTCAGGATAGATTCTTCTATCAATTGGCGTTTTTGATTAAGTTTGTTGAGTTCTGCGCTCAGTTTTTCGGCGCGGCCGCGATCTTGTTCGCACAGCAATAAGGCGCCCAGATCTGAAGCCCCTAGCCTGCCACCCGCATTAATCCGGGGCCCAAGCATAAAGCCCAGTGCTTGCGTATCGGGTCTGCGTTTCAGGCCTACGACATCGCTTAGAGCCGCCAGGCCAATATTGTTGCGCTGGCCCATGATTTTAAGCCCCTGGGCAACAAACGCCCTGTTGAGGCCTTGCAAGGGCACCACATCGCACACCGTTGCCAGCGCCACCAGATCAAGCAATGGCATGAGGTCGGGTTCCGGCTTTGAGCTTGAAAACCAATTTTTTTCCCGCAAATGCCTGTTGAGCGCTGCACAAAGCATAAACACCACACCGGCTGCCGCCAGTGACCCAAGGCCGCTTAGATCGTCCGCCCGATTTGGATTGATAACGGCCTCAGCACGCGGCAAATCAACGCTTGCCATATGATGGTCAACCACGACCACATCCACGCCGCTTTGTTTCACCGCCAAAATCGGATCATGCGCTGCAATGCCGCAATCAACCGTGATGATGAGCGATGTGCCCGCATCACTTAGCCTCTTAAAGGCTTGCTCGTTGGGGCCATAACCTTCCGAAAGGCGGTCTGGAATGTAAATTTGGAGCTCAGCTCCCAATAGGCCAAAATACCGTTTAAGCAAGGCGCTAGAGCTTGCGCCATCGACATCATAATCGCCGAATACAGCGATTTTTTCGCCCGAAATGATGGCTTTGGTTATGCGCTCAACGCCTTTGTCCATATCTTGCAGGGTTGATGGATCGGGCATGAGGTTGCGCATATTTGGTTCAAGATATTGCGCAACGTCTTCGCGCGCCACATGGCGGGCGGCCAGAACACGGCCTAATATTTCCGGGAAATCGTGGTCTTGGGCAATCGCGCGGGCAACTTGGTCATTGGGCAGACGATCTATCCATACGCGCTGTGTGACCGAACGGCTAATGTTCAGAAAATTGCGCCGCACAGGCGTGTCATTGATGTCTTTTGCCGCTGCTTGAGACATTATAGCCTAGCTTCCAAATTTGCTGGCATCCTTATGTTCAGCTTTAATCCAGCGGACCGTGCCGGTTGACGCCCGCATCACCACAGTTTCGGTTGTAAGGCCCGCACCCTTAAAATGAACACCTGAGAGCATTGAGCCATCAGTCACCCCGGTTGCGGCAAAAATAACGTCCCCACTGGCCATTTCTTCCATGGTGTATTTGCGGTCAAAATCCTCAACACCCATTTTTGCCGCACGCTCTTTTTGCGCGTCGGAATTTGTCACCAGTCGGCCCTGCATTTGTCCGCCAATGCACCGCAAGGCGGCAGCAGCCAACACACCTTCGGGTGCGCCGCCAATACCCATGTAAATATCAATGCCGGTTTCTTTGGTATTGGTTGTATCAATCACACCAGCCACATCACCATCGCCAATCAACCGTACGGCTGCACCTGCATCACGCACCGCCTCAATGAGCTTGGCATGGCGCGGGCGATCTAAAATACAAGCTGTGATTTCCTCAACGGGCACACCCTTGGCTTTGGCCAAAGCCTTGATGTTATCACCTGGTGTATTGTCAAGATCAACGAGACCCTCTTTATAGCCACCGCCAATGGCGATTTTGTCCATATAAACGTCCGGTGCGTGTAAAAAAGTGCCTTCTTCGCCAAGTGCTATAACCGCCAACGCATTGGGCATGGACTTGGCGGTTATCGTTGTGCCTTCCAACGGATCAAGCGCTATATCAACCTTGGGGCCTGTTCCGGTGCCCACTTCTTCGCCGATAAAGAGCATGGGTGCCTCGTCGCGCTCGCCTTCGCCAATCACGACGGTGCCTTGAATGTCCAGCGCATTAAGCTCTGAGCGCATGGCATCAACGGCCACCTGATCGGCGCGCATTTCATCGCCTCGGCCCCGCAATTTTGCTGCCGCCACTGCTGCGCGTTCTGTCACACGCACCAATTCGATTGTTAAAACCCGGTCTAGATTACTTATCTTGTCAGCCATGATCTATTGTTCTAACCCCAATTAAACTTTCGTTCGCGTGTTTGTTTAAGTTTCTTCTATTCTTATCATTGCCGGTTCCAGTGATATGAAACCATCATCTGTGATCGCCTGTAAACTTTTGCGTATGCTAGCTTCCGTCGTCTTATGTGTGATCAAGACCACCTGCAAGGACGGCACATCACTTGAGATAGATGGTGCGTCTTTCGACATAACGGTTTGGCCTTTTTGCACGATGCTGTCCAGTGAAATATCCTGCTCAGCCATGCGTTGCGTAATAGCAGCCACAGCGCCGGGCTTATCATGCACCAGGAGGCGTAAATAATACTCACCCTCGTGTGCGCGCATCCGGCTGTGCTCAAACGGTTTGAGGTCCGCCACAGGCAGGCCAAAGGGCGGTAAGACCATGCCATGGGCAATGTCCAAAATATCAGCGACAACAGCACTGGCTGTTGGCCCTTCACCCGCCCCTTTGCCTTCAAGCATGATTTGGCCCAGAAAATCGCCATGGGCTACCACGGCATTGAACACATCATCAACACCACTGATGGGCCTTCCTTTTGGCACAAGGGCTGGATGGACGCGCTGTTCAATGCCATTGCCCGCATCTAATGCCACGCCCAAAAGCTTGATTTTATAACCAAGCTCGTTTGCTGCTTTCAGGTCTTCAAGTGTGATCTTCTCAATGCCTTCAATATAGACCTGATCAAAAGCAAGTTGGGTGCCAAAAGCGAGCGAGGTCATGATGGCAAGCTTGTGGGCAGCATCAATGCCACCTATGTCAAAACTTGGATCTGCTTCGGCGTAACCCTGGGCCTGGGCATCCTTGAGCACGTCTGAAAAATCACGGTCTTGTTGTTCCATCACCGTTAAGATGTAATTGCACGTGCCGTTCAAAATGCCATAAATTTTGCTCACCTTGTTTGAGGCGAGGTTTTCACGCAAAACCTTGATGATGGGAATGCCGCCCGCTACACCCGCTTCAAAATTCAGCGCAACATGGTTTTCTTCTGCCAATTTGGCAAGTGCCAGGCCATGGGTGGCAATCAGGGCCTTATTTGCGGTTACAACATGTTTGCCGGCAGCTAGAGCGGCTTCAACAGCACTTTTGGCAGGGTCGCCATCGCCGCCGATTAACTCAACAAACACATCTATATCGGGCGATATGGCAAGCGCTTGTACATCATCAAACCAGGGGATGTTGGAGATATCAACGCCCCGGTCTTTTGATTTATCACGCGCACAGATGCCAGTGATTTCTATAGTTCTACCACAACGCTTTTCCATGGCAGCGCCATGAGCGTTGAGGATTTTGATGACCCCAACGCCCACTGTGCCAAGACCCGCCAGCCCCAGTTTCAATGGTTTGCTCATGTGCCGTTTGACCCTGAACCGGCAGCATTTGGATGCGGGATAACATTGTGCAAAAGCCTGTCGGCATTGCTCAGGAATTTTTTGACGTTGCGGGCCGCCTGGCGCACGCGTTGTTCGTTTTCAACCAGGCCAATGCGCACATAGCCATCACCATCTTCGCCAAAGCCGATGCCGGGGGCAACCGCCACATCTGCATGTTCCAGCAGCAGTTTTGAAAAACCCATTGAGCCCAAATGCGCAAATTGTTCCGGAATGGGCGCCCAGGCAAACATGGTTGCCGGTGGTGCGGGGATTTCCCACCCTGCCCGGCTCATTGAACCAATCAAGGCATCACGCCGGACTTGATAAATCTGCCTGATCTCATCAACACAATCCTGCGGGCCATTAAGCGCTGCAGCAGAAGCAACCTGGATTGGGGTAAACGCACCATAATCCAAATATGATTTCACTCGTGCGAGCGCCTGGATCATACGTTCATTACCAACCGCAAACCCCATGCGCCACCCTGGCATGGCATAGGTTTTTGACAGAGAGGTAAATTCAACGGCGACATTCATAGCTCCTTTGACCTGCAAAATGGAGGGCGGAGGTTCCGTTCCGTCAAAATAAATTTCCGAGTACGCCAAGTCTGAAAGAACCATGAGATCATGGGTGCGGGCGTAGGCCACGATCTCTTTATAGAAATCAAGATCAGCAATGTAAGCTGTTGGGTTTGATGGATAATTCAGCACCAAAGCGATTGGTTTTGGCTCTGAATGTTTCACCGCCCGGTCAAGCCTGCGCATAAATTCTTCATCAGGCTTTACCGGTAAATGCCTGATTGCCCCACCGGAAATGATGAAGCCAAAGGCATGAATCGGATATGTCGGGTTGGGCACCAAAATCACGTCGCCAGGCGCTGTAATCGCCTGGGCCATGTTGGCAAAACCTTCTTTTGAGCCAAGGGTTGCAACAACCTGGGTGTCGGGATTGAGCTTAACGCCAAACCGGTCCGCATAATAAGCCGCCTGGGCTTTGCGCAAGCCCGGAATGCCGCGGGATGATGAATAACGATTGGTGCGCGGTTTCTGGACCGTTTCAATCAGTTTTTCAACAATATGGGGCGGGGTTGGCATATCAGGATTGCCCATGCCAAAATCAATAATATCCGCACCATTGGCCCGCGCTTGCGCTTTTATGCGGTTAACCTCTTCAAATACATAAGGCGGCAGGCGTTTAATACGGTGGAATTCTTGGGTCATTTTTTCATCTCACACTGTCATCGTGTTGTTTTCAAGTGCTGGTGGCCCGGATGCTTAACAACAAGAAAGTAAGGCTTGCCATTTGCGCGCTTGTCACGCAACAGAAAATACAATTAGCCCCGGGTTTTTGAGAGCACAACAATTTTTGGATTTAGCCGGATTGGCGCTATTCTATGTATATTTCAGCCCGTCTGATACGGGCGGCCTGAAGTGTTGAGCGGCCTTGGCCAATCGCTTGTTCCTGACTGGCTTGCAACACCATTTGATCTGATTTAACGCCATAGCCCCATAATTTGGTGGCCACGGCCTTTGCCCGCGACACAGCAAGCTTATTGAGAGCATTGGCATCTGCCTCAGCTTCGCCATTTGGCCCTGCGGCTGCAATGGCACGCACATGAACACGCTTGCCCGAGGATTTCTGCATGTCGGCTAACTTGCGCAGGCGCGATATGTCACGCGGCGATATTTGCGCTGAATCTTTTGAGAAATAAACCCGGATTGGTCTGGATCTGGTCGGTAAATTCGCGTTGGTGGTTGCAAGAGACCGGGTTTGAGTATTCTTGACCGGCACTGTAGCCGTTGTGATTGGCGTTGAATTACTGCCAAGACGGGCAACCTGGACCGGTTCACGTTTTACAGCACGGGCATTTGGAACCTTGCGGCGCTCAGGTCGTTTTGCAACACGTACCGGCTTTGTATCAACGCGTGAGGGCTTTAGAGCCAATCTCTTGGGCTTGGCTGGCTTGGTGATTTTCAAAGCGGTGTTCTTCTTCACCGGGGTCACCTTGGTGTTGGACGGCGGGCCTTGAACAATCTGGATGGGTTGCGGCCTAACCTGACGTGCTGGAGGTGTTACACGCGCTGGGGCAACCGGTGTTTGCGTAATCGCAGCTCCAGGCCCATTTTGAGAAAGTTGTGTCTGGTCAATATCTTGCCTCTGGCTTGCCAAAAGCTTGCGTGATGCACGCAATTTTTCAGCCGGTGTTTGCTCAGCAGCCCGCTTGGCCGAAATAGATCCAAGCCATCCAAAATAGCCGGAACTCTTTTTAGCTTTGGCCTCAGGCTGTTTTGCCGGCGGCTGGGGCGGACTAACTTGGGGCGGACTAACTTGGGGCTGTGGCGTTTGGTTTTGTGCCACAACCTGAGCTGTTTGAACGGGTGCCGGGTTGGGGTTTTGCGGCACAGCTTGTTGTGTGGACGTTTGACCCAAACGACGTGGCGGCGTAGAGCCTGTCACGACGGGTGCTGCGTTTTGCACCTGTTGAGGTGCTGGACGTGTTTGAGGTGCTGGGCGTTGATTGGCACCGGGCGAGCCCAATTGGCTCACCAAAGCCTGCTTTTGTTGCAGCTGCTTTGACTGCTCAGGCGTCAATTGACGCAAATCAGGATAGGGATCGTTTTGTAAGCTGGCGCTCACAGTGACTGGTTTAGGCGGCTGCTGAAACGTTTTTGACACGCTGGAACAGCCAGCCAGAACCACAGCTAGAACACTCAGATATAGGCCACTACGGCCCCCCCATGTCGCCACAGGCTTATAATTGGTAAAACCACGCATCTTGTTACTAATGTCGGGACGCATGAAGTTTGGTTTTTTCATATTACGCCCCGGCCCCGTTTAGCCTCTCCGTATCCCATAGTTTGACCCAATTCTACGACTAATCCAACCCCCTACGACTCATAAGGTTAAATTTGGCCGCGTATCATGGACAAAATGAGGCAAGCCGATCACAAATGCCCCAGTTTTTCAGCATTTTTCCGTATTTTGTGACATTATTGTTCAAAGCACGGCCCATATAATGCGTTTTATGGAAACAGTGGTAATTGCTCCAGTGCCAGCGTTTCGTCCAGGCCAAACATAATATTCATATTTTGCAGTGCCTGACCGCTTGATCCTTTCACCAGATTGTCGAGTGTGGAGATCAATATGGCGCGCCCTGGAATTCTGTCTTCAAAGACGCCAATCAGGCAGGTGTTGGAGCCGCGCACATGCTGGGTTGCCGGCACAATATTTTCTGCCACCACCTGAACAAAGGGTTCATCGGCATAACGGGTCGCTAAAGCTTCGCGCAAATCAGCAGCGGTTTTACCTTTGGGCAAGTTAACGTAAACTGTAAGCAATTCACCACGCGTCATGGGAATAAGGTGGGGTGTGAAATTCACAATCAAATCTTCTCCCGCAACTTTGGATAATTCCTGTTCAATTTCCGGCGCATGCCTGTGTGTGGCTACGCTATAGGGGCTTAACCCCTCACCTGCTTCGCTGAACAGAGTTGATTGTTTCAACCCCCGGCCAGCACCAGATACGCCCGATTTGGCATCAATGATCAAGGCTGTGGCATCTACCAGGCCTGCTTTAACCAATGGCAATAACAACAAGAGGGCAGCTGTGGGATAGCACCCCGGACAGGCGACCAGCTTGGCGTTTTTGATCTCATCACGATAATGTTCGCTTAGGCCATAGACCGCCTGTTTTTGCAACTCTAGTGCTGAATGTTCCCGGCCATACCATTGCTGATAGGTTTCAGCATTTCTCAACCGGAAATCCGCTGACATATCAATGACTTTCACGCTCTCAGGCAGGTCCGCGATAATATCCTGTGCTGTGCCATGGGGCAGACCGCAGAACGCCACATCAAGGCTTGCCCAATCAACCTCTTCCATTGTCTGCAGATTTGGCAAATTAAGACCTGCCAGATGGGGAAACACCTCGCCGAGTGTTTTGCCGGCATGGGTGTTTGCGGTCAGCGCTATAATCTCAACATCTGGATGGCGGGCGGCCAGACGGATGAGATCAGCTCCGGTATAGCCGGAAGCGCCTATGACACCGATTTTGATTTTATCACTCATCTTTCTTCACCCTTGCAAATATCTGCTCATAAAAAAAGGGCGGGACCCGCGGTCCCGCCCGAAATCTAAACATGATCGGTTGTGCCGGTCTAACGTTTTGAGAACTGGAAGCTTCGGCGCGCCTTGGCCTTGCCGTATTTTTTGCGTTCCACAACACGTGAATCGCGCGTCAAGAAGCCACCTTGCTTCAAAACCGTGCGCAATTCAGGCTCAAAATTTGTCAGAGCCTTGGACACGCCATGACGCACAGCGCCAGCCTGACCCGACAAACCACCGCCAGAGACCGTGCAATTAATATCATATTGGTCTTTGCGGCTTGCCGCTACCAAAGGTTGTTGCAAAATCATCTGCAACACAGGACGGGCAAAAAAGTCGGTGTAATTCTTGCCATTAACGGTGATGCGCCCGGCACCGGGTTTAATCCAGACACGGGCCACAGCATTTTTACGTTTGCCGGTGGCATAAGCGCGGCCCTGGGCGTCCAGCTTTTGCTCATAGACAATTGCTTGTGGTTCATCAGGAGCGGTTGGCGCGACTGTTCCCAGCGCTTCGCCCAAATCTTCTAAACTTTGTGTTTCAGTGTCAGCCACGGGCTAGTCCTTCCTGACATTCTTGGGATTTAAAGCGGCAACGTCCAGTGTTTCCGGCTTTTGCGCTTCATGGGGATGTTCTGCCCCCACATAAACTTTCAAATTGCTCATTTGCTTGCGTCCCAACGGGCCGCGCGGCAACATACGCTGCACTGCTTTTTCCATAACGCGTTCAGGATGCTTACCATCCAAAACCTGATGCGCTTTGCGTTCTTTAATGCCGCCGGGATAGCCGGTGTGCCAATAATAAGTTTTGTTTTGCCGTTTATTGCCGGTCAGCGCCACTTTTTCAGCATTGATGATGATCACATGATCACCACAATCCATGTTGGGCGTATATGTTGGCTTGTGCTTGCCGCGCAGCCTGCTGGCCACCAGCGAGGCCAAACGGCCGACAACCAGGTTTTCTGCATCAATCAGCACCCAGTCCTTTGTAATATCGGCAGGTGTTGCACTATAAGTTTTCATCGCGTTTTCGCCACTTCATAGCTTGAATTTCTTGCTGCTCCAGGCAGCGCTCGCGTGTTCTATCAGAACGGCGTGCGCTGTCAAGCACAATTCGTTTTTGATACGATATTTGTAAAGAAAAACAGTGTTTTAGAGTTGCGGTATTATAATACCGTATTTATCGATTTGGCGGTATAGAATAGGTTCCCGTGGCGTGCGCTACCACATCGCCGCCGCTCTGGCTTGCAATATCAACCTCGCCCACCGCCAGCCGTTTGCCCAGTTTGAGCAGTTTAGCCGTGCCTATAAGGTCGCCTATCTCGGGTTTGCGCAGAAAATTGAAATTGAGACTTGTTGTCACCGCCAGCGGCACTTTGCCGATATGGCCCAGGATCACGGCATAGAGCGCCAAATCCGCCAGCGACATCATCGCCGGACCAGATACCGTGCCGCCTGGCCGCTGGTGACGGGTTGATACGCGCATGGTGAGGTTTGCTGTGCCCGACGCCAGGTCTGTTACCAGATATGGCCGCACCTCCCCCTCCAGCAATTCGGGGAAGACCTCGTAGAGGTAGTCTTCCAGGGTCTCAGGCGTCATGGTGGGTTGCATGAGGGCGTCCTTGGGGTTTTGTGTTTAAGTGTTTATCGCCCATAACACCCTGCTTTGTCATCACCCGACTTATTAGTTTGTCATCACCCGGCTTGACCGGGTGATCCAGTAAACGGCAGAGCTTATTGGGTTTATGTAACGTCTGTTTGTGCCAACCAACTTCTTCGGTGGTTACTGGATTACCCGATCAAGTCGGATAATGACAATCTAGACACTCCCCATTTCGTCACCCCCGGGCTTGACCCGGGGGTCCAGGGCTATCTGGCACCGCCTGTATGTTTCGCCCCTGGATTACCGGGTCAAGCCCGGCAATGACGATAGTGAGGTTTGGTTTGTGGCTTTCCCACTCACCCCAACCCTCTCCCCTTGGGGGAGAGGGAGGGACCCGCGCAAGTGGGAGGGTGAGGGGATAAACTAAAAAACTAATCCCCACCCTCTCAATCTCTCATAAACTGCGTTTACTTTGCCTCACGGGGAAGCGTGCTCGAGACCGGCTCATCATGTGAGGCAAGGCGTGGCGCCCTGCGCCGGGTTGGTGTAACGAACCGCCCGTCCCGGGGCATGTCGGCCCAAGGCCGTGTGCGTAATGCGAGTCTTGCCAAAGCTAAGGGGCTTGGGCACTAGGACCCAGGCGCGTGAGGTAGAACCCTTTCGTTATATTCGCCAGCGGGCATGCGAAAACGCCACCATGGAGCGCCGATGGGTTGCTCAACTACTAGACACAAGCGGCCTTTCGGCGCTTCATGATCCCCACTGGGATCACCTCCCCTGCTCTTTGACATATTGGCGGGAAATTTTGTGTTGCGTATTGCAGGGCACCGCCGCGACGCGATAGAGTGGCGCAACCCTTCCTTTGTCAGGAGCCCTGCCCCATGCCCTCAATATTGACCGGATTTATCGCTCTTTTTGCCCTTGCCTTCAGCCTTTTTGATGTTGCCCCAGCGCTTTCGCAAACCAGAGGCATTTCCCCTGAAGCCGTAAGAATAGAACAGGTGAAACTGACCGAAGATATGGTCAACAGGTTTTTGGGTTCGATGGGTGAGGTGAAAGCGCTTTCAAAGAAATATAAAGACCAAATGCCAAAAACGCATACGAGACGTGATCCAATGGCGGGCCTCACCGGATTTTTGCAAGCAAAGCAAGCCCGCGTAGAAATGCAGTCTATTCTTTCCAAGCACGGCTTTTCAGATTTCCCAAACTGGCTTCAGGTCGCGCGCACGGTGATGATTACCTATGGTTTTGTTAAGTCCGGTAAAACGCCCCAACAGGTCAACGCGCAAATGCAAGCAGCAATCGCACAAATTCAGAACAATCCAAAACTGACACCCGAACAGCGCGCAATTATTCTACGGGGCTTTGCCCCTCAAATGGCGCAATTGCAGCCCACCCCTGAGAATTACGAACTGATCAAGCGCATGCAGCCGCAAGTGGCTGCCAAAATTGGACGTGACCGGCGCAAGTAAACGAGAGCTAATTATGAACACCCCTGAAAATCTGCATAACCAACCGGTCCTGCGCGATGAAGCTGAAGACGGCATTGCCACTTTAACCCTGGCGCGGCCCGCTCAGCGCAATTCACTTACGACAGAGCTTTTGGACACGCTGACACAGGCAATCGAGACCCACGGGCAAGATCCAGACACGCGCGTTATTATTATAGCCGCTGAGGGTCCAGCGTTTTGCGCGGGCCATGACATGAAGCAATTAACGGCTGCACGCGATGAGCAAGATCAGGGGCGCGGATATTTTGAAGAAACATTTGCCAAAAGTTCCAAACTGATGATGGCGATCACCCAATGTCCCCGGCCGGTGATAGCCCAAGTGCAAGGCGTTGCTTCAGCGGCTGGATGTCAATTGGTCGCGTCGTGTGACCTGGCGGTCGCTTCCGACAGTGTGCAGTTTGTCACTCCCGGTGTTGATATCGGTCTGTTTTGTTCAACGCCCATGGTGGCGCTCAGCCGCAATGTGCCGCGCAAGCAAGCCATGGAAATGTTATTACTGGGCGATATGATTGATGCTGAACGCGCACGGGACCTGGGCCTGGTGAATTGGGTGGTGCCCTCAGATCAGCTGCGCGAAAAAACGCTGGAAGTTGCGCATAAGGCAGCTTCTAAATCGCTGAAAGCTTTGGCCATGGGCAAACAGGCGTTTTACGCGCAGCTTGAAGTGCCGCTGGCTGAGGCGTACGAGCAAACAGCCCGTGTTATGACAGAAAACATGCTGGCACAGGATGCACAAGAGGGCATTGGCGCTTTCATTGAAAAACGTGACCCCAAATGGCAGGATCGCTAACCCACACCATGAACCATGACAGCTATAGTGACGAATATATCCGGGACATTCTAAGTTCGGTTAAAACCATTGCCATGGTGGGGGCAAGCCCGAAATATGTAAGGCCCAGCTATTTCGTGCTCAAATATCTGCTTGAAAAAGGCTTTGACGTAATCCCAATCAATCCGGGTCAGGCGGGCGGAGAAATTCTGGGGCAGAAGGCTTATGCCAGCTTAAGCGATATTCCTCATTCGATCGACATGGTCGATATTTTCCGTAATTCTGACGCTGCCGGTCCCCTAACCGATGAGGCCATTGCAATTGGGGCCAAAGTTGTTTGGATGCAGCTATCGGTACGCAATGATGATGCCGCCAAACGGGCAGAAGAGGCTGGACTTAAGGTTGTGATGAACCGTTGTCCTAAAATTGAATATGGCCGCCTGTCAGGTGAGATTGGATGGATGGGTGTTAACTCTGGTGTGATTAAATCCAAACGACCCAATCTGTCGCCAGACCGGATGCAAAGCTTGCGGCTGACAGGCTTGGATAAAGACTGACACTCCAATCAGTACCAAGACGAATGTCCCTTGGTTATTACAAAACAATCGGGCTATGATGCTCGCTTTGTGACAAATGCTTGTGAAAATAATTGAGTGAGGGAGGCAGCACATTATGGCTGAAATGAAAGACTTGGGGTTTGATACAAAGGCAATTCATGCGGGAGCCGCACCTGACCCGACAACGGGGGCCAGGGCAACACCGATTTATCAGACCACATCTTATGTATTTGATGACGCAGACCATGCCGCCAGCCTGTTTGGCCTGCAAGCCTTCGGTAATATTTACACACGCATTATGAACCCCACCCAGGCTGTTTTGGAAGAAAAGACAGCCGCCCTTGAAGGGGGTACGGCAGCTCTCGCCGTCGCCTCCGGGCACGCTGCCCAAGCTATTGTGTTTCACACAATTATGGAGCCGGGCGATGAATTTATCGCCGGGCGCAATCTTTACGGCGGGTCTATCAACCAGTTCAATCATGCGTTCAAAAAATTCGACTGGAATGTTGTTTGGGCCGATATTGATGATCCTAAAAGTTTTGAAAATGCCATTAGCCCCAAGACCAAGGCGATCTTCATTGAATCAATTGCCAATCCTGGCGGGGCTGTGACCGATATTGCAGCTATCGCTGAAATTGCCAGACGTGCCGGTGTGCCTTTGATTGTTGACAACACATTGGCCTCGCCCTATTTGTGCCGCCCGATTGAACATGGCGCTGACATTGTGGTTCATTCCTTGAGCAAATTTATGGGCGGGCACGGCAATTCAATCGGTGGTGTGATTGTAGATGGTGGTACATTTGACTGGTCGCGCGATGGCCGCTATCCGACCATGTCTGAACCATGTGAAAGCTATCATGGTCTTAAGCTTCATGAGACATTCGGTAATTTTGCTTTTGCCATTGCGTGCCGTGTGCTGGCTTTGCGTGATTTAGGTCCTGCCATATCGCCGATGAATGCGTTTTTGATCCTGACCGGCATGGAAACCTTGTCTTTGCGCATGAAGAAACATTCGAAGAATGCTCTGGCTGTTGCAAAATATCTCAATGACCATGATAAAGTGACCTGGGTGTCGTATGCCGGGCTTGAAGGCGACAAATATCATGATCTGGCCGAAAAATATTGTCCCAAAGGGGCTGGTGCCGTGCTCACATTTGGCCTTAAAGGCGGTCATGATGCCGGCGTCAAGCTGGTAGATGGTGTTGAGATGTTCAGCCATCTTGCCAATATTGGCGACACGCGCAGCTTGATCATTCATCCGGCTTCCACAACACATAGCCAGCTAACTGATGAACAAAAAGTAGCCGCCGGTGCAGGCCCCGACGTGGTGCGCCTGTCAGTTGGCATTGAAAGCAAAAAAGACATTATTGCCGACCTGGAACAGGCCCTAAAACAGGTTTGATAACTTTGGCGCACCGGTCTTGCTACAATAAGTGGTTAGACCGGTCCCAGCAACCACAGCACAAGCGGGATGGTGATCATTGAAATCGCTGTTCCAAGGGCGACCGCTCCAGAGACAGCAGCAGCGCTGGCTTTGTATCTGTTAGCAAACAGATAGGCGTTTACACCAGGCGGCATGGCTGCAAACAGGATGACCACGCCTGCTACAATTGGTGGCAAATTAAAGACCTTTACAGAAAGCCCCCAGGCAATCGCCGGGAACACCGCCATTTTAAGCGTTAATATGGTGGCAACACCTAAAAGCTGTCCTTTAAAGCTGTAATTTGCAATCGACAGGCCAAGAGCAAACAGCGCTGCCGGCACGCCCGCCTGACCAAGCATGGAAATGATTTTATCGACGATTTCATGCAGGCCAAATCCTGCAAAATTCCACACAAAACCTGCTGCCAAAGACGTGATAATTGGATTGCGCGCCAAACTTAATCCCAAATCTTTCAACATGTCGGAAATAGGCTTGGCCGCATTTCGGTCTGACCATTCGGCCCGCAAAGTTGCAACGAACCATTGGATCGGCGCATGGATGGCTACAATAAGGGCTGCAGGGATAAGCGCTTTTTCGCCAAAATGTAAAAAAGCCAATGGCAAGCCCATTAACACCAGATTGCCGAATGAGGAACTAAGTGCTGTGGCAGCGCCTCCTTTGGGCCTGAGTATTTCAATCCTGCTGGCTACCAGCAGCGCTATAATCCAGATCAATGCGCCTGCCAGGTAATAGCTTGCCCATAAAGCCCAGGGCGCTTCCTGGCTGACATCCACTTTCAACATAGTGCGAAACAGCAAGGCCGGGATCGCGATATAATGAACAAAGAGGTTCAATCCGCTGGCTTGCGGTTCTGAAAACATCTTTATTTTTGCGGCTAAATACCCCAGGACAATGAGTGCAAAGACGGGAACGACGGTTATAAGAATAGCGTTCATGAGGACCTGTTGACACGTCTTATGCTGTGCAAATGCCAGAGGCAAGCGGCAAATAAAACAAGTGCTGATGCTTGATGGGCCAAGCTTAAATCGATCGGCGCTTGTGCCAGCAAGGTCCATATGCCAAGAGCTGCTTGAGCACATACCAAAGCCGCCACAACCAGACTTGAACGCCAGGTGGGCATGCCTATGCGCCATTGATCAAGCGCATGGAGAAGGGCCGCCAGCATAATGAAATAGGCCATCATTCGATGGGTGAATTGCACGGTGAGCGCATTTTCAAACAGGTTTAACCATTTTGGCGTCATGATAAACAGTCCATCTGGAATGACGGCCCCTGCCATAAGCGGCCAGGTATTATACCCTTTGCCCGCATCAAGGCCGGCGACAAACGCTCCCAAAATAATTTGCAGGAATACCAGGCCAACCAGGCTTAGAGCCACCCATGTTTCTGTTGTCATGGCATAAGGTGATGCTGGGCTTGTGCGTGCGGGGCGCAGGTCCAGTGCTGTCCATAAAATCCAGCCAAACAGCAACACCGCCAGGCTTAAATGCGCTGCGAGCCGATATTGGCTGACATCAACCCGGTCAACCAATCCACTTTTGACCATATACCAGCCCAAAACACCTTGAAGCCCGCCGAGGATAAAAATTGCACCAAGCCTGCGTGCCAATTGAGCATTGAGCCTGCCTTTTAGCCAAAACCAGATGAAAGGCACCAAAAACGCCAGCCCGACAAACCGGCCTAAAAACCGGTGCGTCCATTCCCACCAGTAAATCTGCTTGAAAGCGGCGAGGCTCATGCCCTTGTTGAGGATTTTATATTCAGGGATCTGCTGGTATTTTTGAAAGGCTGATTGCCAATCAGTCTCGCTTAACGGTGGAATTGCCCCCAAGATCGGTTGCCATTCGGTGATGGAAAGCCCCGAATCGGTTAGCCGCGTTGCCCCGCCCACCATCACAAGAGCAAAAACCAAACCGGCCATGGCAAACAGCCAAACCTGCACATCATATAGACCAGCCTTGCGCCCTTCATTGGCACCGGTCATATTTTTGTCTGCCTTACTCATCATTCATTTTGACCCATTTTTATTTATAACGACTTTCAAGGCTCTTGCCTCTCTGTGGCAAGCACAGTATGCCTGAAAGCAAATCAAGTCATAAGCTTGACATTCTCAAAGGATCGTCTATGGCCTCACCACTTTTGCCACCGCGTTTTCGCAAATTTTTAGGCTTGTTCATGCTGCTGGCTATTCTCGCTGTTTATATTTGGGCCGCTGTCAGCATCGGATCTAATTATATTAATCCCTTGGGGGGCTTTGCACAATTTGTGTATTACGTCCTGGCGGGTGCTGCTTGGGCCATACCCGTGCACCCTTTGATGCGCTGGATGCTGAAAACGTGAAGCGCGTTAAAGCACATTACGCAACATTCAGTTTTCGAAAGCCGTTCCATAATGCAAATGGCGCCCCGCTTAAATAAAGATCGATATATTTGAGCGCTTGATAATCACCATTCAATGACACACGCGGCAGCGCTGATAAATGCTGGCTATGGCCATCAAATAACAAGCCTTTGCGTGTTGTAACGGCTGCTTTATATCCAGCGCGTTTGGCCAATTCAAAATCACGCGACCTTGCTGATTTTTCATCCCCATAGGGATAACAAAAGAAATCCGGCTCATAGCCTGTTTCTTCTGCAATCCAGGTGCGCGATTGTTCCAATTCCAAAACAGCCTCTGCTTCGCTCAACAGCCCAAGTGCATAATGGTTGACGCCATGTGCACCAATGGTTGCCAGTGGATGGATTTGCAGCTCACGCACCTGCTTCCAATTCATCGCCTGGTTGGCGCATAATTCATCGAGATCAAGATTATATTTCTCAGCGAGCTCGCGAATAAATTCTCGTTGCGCCTTTTGATCCATAAAACGCATTGACCAGTAAATTGCTTTATAGGCACGCTGTTTATCAGAGGCCGAGACTGTTTTATGGGAGATTTTTTCATTGCCCAGACGACAAGAGATTTCTTCATGCGCGTTGATGATCTTCTCGAGCGCTTGCCACCACAACTCACATGTGCCCTCAATAATTTTGGGGGTAACAAACACCGTAAACGGACAATTTTGTTTTACAAACACCGGCAAGGCATGTTCAATATTGTCACGATAGCCATCATCAAGGGTAAAGGTGGCAAAAGGTTGCGTATTCGGCTGTTGCAAACGTTCAATTGCGCGTTCCATTGACAGGATATCAAACCCCGCCATACGCACTTTATTTATCACATCGGACAAAAATTCCGGGGTAATTTCCAAAATATGATTGGGCTGAAAGCTTGTATTTTGCTGTGTTTTAGTGGCTGGGCGAATATGGTGGAGCATAAAAATCAGCCCCCTGCCCGCCCAAAATGGCGCAAAAGCACGGTAAAGCCGGCTTGCATAGAGCAGGTCCAATCCCGCGCGTAGCAGATGGGTTCTCACTTCAGCCATAACGTAAAATTCTCACCCGGTTTCACCTAAAGGCCGCATGCCCCATATTTCTGCGTTCTGTCAAAGGAATATTGACGATTATTTTATATCCTGCGCAATAGATATATGTGGAAGCGGATAATAATTCGTTGCCGTCTGGAGTTTTGTATCAGCGCTCATGAATTACGAACTGAAAATTTCTAACGACAATATTGCCTTGGCCCAAGGCTGTGCTGAGGCATCCTCTCTCGGCCTCACCTTGGCTTTATATGACGATCTGGACGGCTTGAAAGATATGTGGACCGCGTTTGAGCGCGACGGTGTTGCTAATGTTTTCCAATATTACGGCTTCATTTCCAGTTGGATGAAACATATTGGCAGCCTACAAAATATCCAACCGCTGATTGTAACGGGGCATGAACGAAATGGCCGCCTGGCGTTTATTTTACCCTTTGGCCTGCGCCGGGCGGGACCTGTTCGTGTCCTGGAATGGCTTGGAGCCTCGTTCAGCAATTACCAATCGGGGCTTTATTCCTCAAATTTCCTTGAACAGTTAAACCCTGTGTCGTTCAAGGTTTTATGGCGCGACATAAAATCCCTGTTGCCGCGATTTGATTGTCTGTATTTGCAAAACCAGCCTGAATTTTTGGAAGGCCGGGACAATCCATTTGGCGCCTTTAACAAATTATACTGTGCCGATAATTATTTCGACTTTACGCTCGGCCCTGATTTTGACGCCTTGTTCACCTCTAAACGCAGCTCTAGATCTATTAGGACATTGAACAAGCGCGATCGAAAGTTTGACGCTTTGGGAACAATCAGTTTTTCTCATGAACTTGCGCCCGACAGCATTGCTCACGCCGTGGATGCCATTTTAAACGAGAAGAACAACCAATTGGCCCGGTTGGGACGCCGTGAAAAATTTCCGGAAGCACTGCGCGATTTATTTCATGAATTGTGCCAATCACAAGACGGCAAAGATCCGCTGTTCGATATGTTCCAGCTCAAATTAGACGGTCAGTTGGTCGCAGCCTCTATTAATGCCAGATACAAAGATACGATCTGTGGCGTTGTGCTGTTCATGTTCAAAGGGGAATACAATAGATATTCACCCGGTGACCGCTTGTTGCGCTCGACCATAGAATGGGCCTGCGAAAACGGCCTAAAAACCTTCGATCTCTCCTTGGGGCGTATGCCCTATAAACTGGCTTGGGCAGATCGGGAAAACTTACTGTTTGATACCATTCAACCGCAAAACCTACTCGGCTTGGCTTACGGCATGCCAAACTCGTATCTGTGCCGCCTCAAATATATGATTAAAAGCTCCGATCGGCTCACGCAATTTCTTTTGCGGTGGTCGAAGCGGATGCACCGTGGCGATTAAACCGCCAATCGAGTTTCAGCCAAGAAATGAAACTATCTCTTAAAGATACGGCTTAGTCCCTGAGCGGCTTGGGCCTGCTCGCGTAAAATCATTGCAATATTGGTTTGACCAGCTGTTTTGAACGCGTCAACTGCGGCTTGAGCATCGGACATATTTTGCGCCAGCAACATGACCGACTGGCTCTTGGTTGCAAGCGCTTGGGCATCGCTGAGCTCACCCATTGGCCCGCCGGCGATTAAAATAAACTCATACGCACTCGCCAATGCTTCAAGCAAGGTGTCCATGGGCTCTGCCCCAAGCAAACTGCGCGCCTCAGCAGGATTGGTGCCGGCAAACATAACATGGGCTTTTGAGTTTTGATCACAGACAATAACATCTGTAAACGTCGCATGGCCTTGCAATAAATCGCTAAGTCCTGCCCCACCATTTTGCCCAAGAGCCTTGGTAAGTTCCGGGTTGCGGAAATTTGCATCTATCAGCAAAACGCTGTGTTCCATATGCGCCAAAGCACGGGCCAGATCTATGATGGCCGGCATGTCTCCCTTGTGATGGCTGTCGGTGGCCATCAGGATACATCGAGCATTGGTGGCCAATTTATTACTTTCAAGCGCATGCACAATTGGTCCAAAAACCACAGGGTCCGGGGTCAGTGCTACAGCTGTATCTGCATAGACGGGTGTTAAATATCCCGCCACTGACACCTTGGCAGGCCCATTAAACTTTCGACCTGGCGCAGGTGATGTTTTTGGGGCAATTGCTGGTTTGACATAATCAGCCTTGGGGACAGGGGCCACGTTTATGGCTGTCACTGGAATGGCCAACATTTCCATTAAGAAAGCTATGGTACAGCCAACCATCAAGGCTGCCAGAAAAGCTAATATTATGATTGGGCCTTTTTTGGGAAAAGAAGGAATTGTGCTGATTTGAGCGTGAGAAATGATCCGTCCGCCCGGCGTTTGTGAGTCTACATCAAGCCGCGCTGCCGCATCGCGCAAACGGCGCAAAAACACCTCCAACAGATCACGCTTTGCCTTGGCTTCACGCTCAAGGGCTGCAAGCTTCACATGCTCTTTATTATCGAGCGAAGCCCGGCTTTTTAATTGTGCAAGCTGGGTGCGCAAACCTGCCTCGCGGCGGCCTGCCACCTGCGCTTGATGCTCAAGATTGGCGGCAACTTTGCCAATTTCGACCTTAATCTGGCTGTTAAGCCCCCGTATTTCTGCTCTGATGCGCGCCATGCGCGGATGCGAGGCCAAATATCGGACCGATAAATCTGCTGACTGGCGCCGCAGTAGAGCTTTTTGCTCAACAAGGCGCTGGATTAAATTTGATTGCAGCACTTCTGTTGCTGAAGCCACACCATTTTTGCGGCGCAACAGTGCGCGAACATTACGTGCGCGGGCTTGGGCTGTTGATTTTTCGACGGCTGCTACTGTGATTTGGCTGTTGAGCCCTGACAAGCTTTCTTTGCCTAAAGAGCTGTTGTTGCGGCCACGCACCAAACCGGCTTGGGCGCGAAATGTGGCAACGGCTTGCTCGGCCTTTTTCAATTCGCCACGCAATTTCTCAACCCGCTCAGACAACCATTTTGAGGCATGTTGGGTCGTTTCCAGTTTGGCTTCACGGGTCGCTTGAATATAAAGCGCTGCTACTTTGTTGGACACGCGCGCTGACAGTTCAGGTGTGTTTGAGGTAAACTCAACCGCGATGACCCTTGAGAGTGGAATGGGGTAGACTGATAGTTTTTCAGAATATGCATTCAAAACACGCTGGTTTTCAGACATGGCATTGCGATCAGCTGCCAGGCCAAATCTGGCCAATATTTTGTGCAAGGAGAACATATCTCCATAGCCCGCGCTGAATTCAGCATTTTGTGCAAGCTTGAGCTGTTTAATAGCGCGCAAAGCCAAATCCTTGGACAGCAAAACTTGAACTTCACTTTGTACGGCTTGCGGATCGACCGGCGGACGCTGTTGGCTGGTGATCCCAGCCTGGGTGAAGGGTGTTTCCGAATTGGAAATTAAAACCCGCGCTTCGGAAGTGTAGCGTGGGGCTACGGATAGAACATAGGCAGCAGCGGCTAGGGTTATCGCAATAACGATTCCAAAAATCATGCGTTTGCGGCCCCAAATACCGGCAAGTAAAGCACGTAAATCCAAACTCCCCTCGCCTATTGAGTTGGGGGATACATTGGTGGCTGGATTTGGAGATTGCGGTGGATAAGTACTAACCATAACTGAACTCGCAAACTGTTGAACAGCGCTAATGTGCGCTCAACACGGTAAGGAATTGGTTAATGCCTGAAGGAGCCTATGGGTCATATCTGCCACATAACGGCGGGGCGCTTATAAAAAATTAATCAAACCCCGTTATCCATATTCAAGGGTTAATGGGTAAGAATTCTCACCATGTTAAAGCGTATGCATTCAAAACTTCATTTGTTGGTTGCCTTGGGCATCACAGCTTTATTGCTGTCGGCCTGTAACGGTAACTTTAATGCCTCCAGGCGCGCGCCCACAATGTGGCAGCAAAACACCATTGTTCAATCAGATCGCGCGAACATAACACCTGCAAGTTCTGTCTATCGGATTGATGCAGGCGACAGGTTGCGCATTCGGGTCTTTGGCGAACCTTCTTTGAGCGGGCAATATTCGGTTGATGCCGCGGGCACAATTTCTATGCCTTTGATATCTGCAGTTCGGGTACGCGGCCGCACAACGGCAGAAATTCAAACTGAAATTACCCGCAAGTTACGCGCAGGCTACCTGCGCCATCCTTCTGTGGCCGTGGAGATGTTGACCTTCCGGCCGTTTTACATTCTCGGTGAAGTTCAGCGCGCCGGAAAATATCCCTATGTCACGGGCATGAATGTGCAAACAGCCATTGCAATTGCCGGTGGTTATTCAGCCCGTGCACATAAAAGCAAAGTGGTGGTAACCCGACAATCCGCCAATGGTCCCAGTCGCTTCAAGCTTGACCGCACAGATCCGGTTTTGCCGGGAGACACGATTTATGTCACGGAACGATTTTTTTAACCTCACGCACTCAATACGGCACAATCAATGAAACATCCCTTGCGCATTTTACATATCTTCCGGGCGCCCGTTGCAGGCCTGTTTCGCCATGTTTGCGATTTGGCACGCGCACAAGCGCAAGCTGGCTATGAGGTGGGCATTATTTGCGATGCTGACACAGGAGGCAGCGAGGGAGCCGCCGCTTTAGCAAAACTTGAGCCTTATTGCGCCCTTGGAATTAATCGCACACCGATGTCGCGGCAAATTGGCTTGCGTGATTTTGCTGCAGGCCGGCGTGTGCGCGAGTGGGCAAAACAATTGGATGCAGATATTTTACATGGTCATGGTGCCAAGGGTGGAGCTTATGCGCGGTTTGCCAAACGCCACGTGGAAGCCAAAGCTTTTTACACCCCTCATGGCGGTTCATTGAACTTCAACAAGACCAACCCCATTGGCTTATTCTATCACGGTTTAGAGAAAATACTTATGGGGGCAACGGACGGTCTGATATTTGAAAGCGCTTTTGCCAAATCTACGTGGCAGACAAAGATTGGGGCGATCACGTGTCCCAATAAAGTGGTTCATAACGGTTTGCTTGAAGGTGATTTTGTTCCGGTCACGCATCAACAGGCCTCATATGATTTTGTGTTTGTCGGCGAATTACGCGACATAAAAGGCGTTGATGTCCTGCTTCACGCCTTGGCCGCGTTAAAAACAGACCATAAATTTCGTGCCTTAATTGTTGGTGATGGCCCCGAGCGCACAAAGCTTACAAGTCTGTGTCAAACACTTCAGCTTAACGACATGGTCGATTTTGCAGGTGCTATGCCCGCACGATTGGCTTTTGCTAAAGCGCGTCACCTCGTGGTGCCGTCGTTCAAAGAATCATTGCCCTATATCGTGCTTGAAGCAGCGGCAGCGGCACAACCGCTCACAGCGACAAATGTTGGCGGTATTTCTGAAATTTTCGGTCCATTTTCCGAGCATTTAATAGCCCCCCAGGATGTTGGGGTTTTACGCAATGCCTTACAAACAGCCCTTGATGAAGGCCCAACAGGGCGGCGGCGCGCCAAGGCTTTGAGAAAGCATGTTCAGGCCCATTTTACCGTTGAACGTATGAGCGCTGATGTCATCGCGTTTTATTTAGAGCAAATGGCCAAATCACATGCTCGCGTGCGTTCGCGCATAACGACAACTTCACCCGCGCAATAATTATCAAACTTGATCATTTGGATGATATCTCATGAATAAAAATAAAATAGACAAACACATGATCGCCAAAGCAGATGTTTTCACCACCCCTCAAAAAGACGACAGGCGCGCCAAGGGACGTCACCAAAATGCCGATCGCCGCCGATGGGATCGCGTGCGCAACTGGGTCTCGCCTGCTGTGGTTCTTGGGCTTACCAGATTAATCGACATGTTGATTGTCGCGGCTGTCGGATTTGATATTTGGGTGTTTTATGTGCTCTCAATCGATCCTGGCGCAAGCTCTTATCACCTGGCAGCTCTGTGGATAACGGCTGTTGCGGTGCCGCTTGTCTTTCAATCGCTTAAACTTTATTCCATCCAGACTTTGCGCCATTTTACCGGTTCTGCAATGCGTATTGTTCTTTGCATGACGGCTCTGTTTGCCTGTTTGATCACCATCGCTTTTTTCACAAAATTAGGGGCTGATTTTTCCCGTATCTGGCTTGCCAGCTGGTATTTTGTCTCGGTAGCAGGAATTCTGGTTTTCCGCGTCTTCATGGCTGTTTTGATACGCCGGTGGAACGCTCATGGCCGGCTTGAACGCTCGGCCGTTATTATCGGAGGCGGTGCGTCCGGTGCTGAGCTTATTCAAGCGCTGGAAGCATCACCCTATACCGATATCCGCATTACCGGCATTTTTGATGACCGTGACGATGAGCGCGCGCCGGCCGTCAGTCATGGGCATCGCAAGCTTGGCAATATAAATCAATTGCTGGCATTTGCCCGCAAGGTTCGGGTTGACCTTTTAATCGTCTCATTTCCAATTACGGCTGAAAACCGCCTGCTTGAGGTTTTGAAAAAATTATGGATTTTGCCCGTGGATATCCGCTTGAGCGCGCACACAAATAAATTACGCTTTCGCCCCCGTGCTTACTCTTATATCGGCAATGTGCCGTTTATCGATATTTTCGACAAACCGCTTGCTGATTGGGATTATGTAATAAAATCCATAGAAGACAGAATATTGGCCGCCCTGGCCCTGGTTTTATTATCTCCGGTGATGGCGCTGGTTGCACTGGCTGTTAAACTTGACAGCAAAGGTCCTGTTTTGTTCAAACAAAAACGCTTTGGCTTTAACAATGAAATGATCGAAGTTTATAAATTTCGCTCGCTTCGTCATGAAAGTGCCGATGAAAATGCTGCCAAGCTCGTCTCGAAAAATGATGATCGGGTCACGCGCGTCGGCCGCTTCATTCGCAAGACCAGCCTTGATGAGCTGCCGCAATTATACAACGCCTTAAAGGGCGAATTATCCATGGTTGGCCCAAGGCCCCATGCGGTCATGGCAAAGGCTGCTGATGAGCTTTATACCGAAGTTGTTGATAGTTATTTTGCCCGCCACCGGGTCAAACCCGGCATTACCGGCTGGGCGCAGATCAATGGCTGGCGCGGGGAAACCGACACACCTGAGAAAATCCACAGGCGGGTTGAGCACGACCTTTATTATATTGAGAATTGGTCGATATGGCTGGACCTCTACATCCTTATTCTCACCCCGTTCTCCCTCATCAACAATACCGACAGCGCTTATTGATCATGAATACGATTGGCGCCACAAATGCCGCCATTAGCACTAAGGCAATCGGTTATGGCGCTGTGTGGATTGTGTTTGCGATTAGCGGCATCGTTTATTTTGAACCGGCCCCTTTTGACATCGCCTTACTTATTTTGACCGTATTTTTCTTTCTCTGCGGCCTGCGTATCCCTGGCTGGATGACAGCCCCTATTGCGCTGCTGATCTTGATTTTCATCATGTCGATCATAGGGGCGGCGCAATCAGCTCCTTTAGGCGATAATATCAGGCATGGTGTGATTACGCTTTATCTCACCGTTTCAACGATTTTTGTTGGGTGTTATGTCTATAGCGATCCGGGTCCTGCAACACGGGTGATTTTCAAAGCTTATGCAATTGCAGCCTTACTTGCCGCTATTGCCGGCATTATCGGCTATTTTTCACTGACCGATATGGCCTTTAATCTGTTTACGGAAAACAGCCGTGCGCGCGGCACGTTTAAAGACCCCAATGTGTTCGGACCCTTTTTAATCATTCCCGCGCTGTTTGCTTTTTACCGTCTGATTGAAGGGGCTGGTGCGCGCGCGCCCTATTGGCTGATGGTGTTTTTAGTGCTGTCTGCGGCCATATTGCTCAGCTTCTCGCGGGGGGCATGGGGCCACTATCTTCTCTCCTTTATGATTTGTCTGTTTTTGTTGTTTTTCACCAGCTCAAACCGCAAAATTAGATATCGTATTTCAGTGGCCACCCTCATTGTTGTGGTTTTGTGTGTGTTCGGCCTTACGGTCATTCTTTCTCTTGAAACAGTATCGAAAGTGCTGGTTGAACGTTTGCAGCTGTTTCAATCTTACGATATCGGCGGTGCGGCAGGCAGGTTTGACGGGCAGATGTTTGCCCTGAAAGTAATTTTGTCAAATCCGCTTGGTATAGGTGCTAAAGGGTTTTCTGATTTGTGGAGCCAAGCTCCGCATAATGTCTATCTTCACAATTTCCTTATCGCAGGCTGGATCGGTGGCTTTGCCTACTTGGCCTTTGTGATATCCACTTTCATTTGCGGGCTTGCCGCAGCCTTGCGCCCCTCCCCCTATCAAGGCATAGCCATTGTGTTATTTGCGAGCTTTTTTGGGTTGATCACTTTGGGTCTGTTGATCGACACAGATCATTGGCGGCATTTTTATGTATTGGCCGGTTTGATTTGGGGCCTGTCCGGCGCTGTTCTCAATTTACCCAGGCCTGTGCCTGCATCCTTGCAATAAACACTATGATTATTGTTTTATGTGTGCGTGTGCGCTGAAAATCGGCGTTGTATTTTCGCGATAATATTTACGCATATTTACCGATCGCCACTGAATCTTATTTGTAAACAGGCCGAATATATCACCTGTCGTAAAGGACGGCTTGGCCTTGATTTTTGCAAACAGGCTGGCACCGTAATCTTTGTTCAGGACATTGCGCTCATAGCCAAACATATCGAGCAAGGTCGGGAAAATAGCAAAATGATTTGCCCGGTTGAAATTCAATTCAGCGCCCGACTGTAACCGTGCCTTGAGCGCTTTGTTACGTGTGAGCGCCATGAGCGGGACCAGACCTTCGCGCGGATCGGGATTGATTGTGGAGCAATGTGTGATTTTAGCAGGATCTAGATTTTGGCCATGGCCGGAGGTGTAAATGAGTGCTACCTGGGTGAGGTCAACGCTGCGCAAAAACACATTAAAAAACCTATCTACCGACCAGCGGATGGCATTTCGATAAGAATTCACTTTACGTGTCAGTGCCGTGCCATGATTGGCGTCACTCATGGTTGGGCGAAATTGTTTTTGGCTCGCCGGATAGCTCTCATCATAGGGGAAATGGGCCCCGTTCTTGTTGGCATATATGAAGTGAGGCTCAGGCCTGGCTAATATTTCGGCCATATGCTGACCCAATTTAAAATCAAGCTCGGGGGCTGGTGTATCAGCAATTGTAATGACCTCATCAATCTCTTGATATTCCCGCTGTGTCATAAAATTTTGCAATTTTCCGGTTTTTTTTATGTGTGATGCAGCAGCATCAATATAGACCGTTTTGAAACCGGCACGCTTGGCATATTGCCAAATTGACGGGCTGGTTTTGATGGTTTTGACCACATTGTTTGAGCCAGCGCCCAAGCGTAAAATCGCATTGGCATAATGAGAACAATTGTTTCCCGAAACAGCCTTGCCAAAATTTACGAACAAGTCGCGCCGCGCACCCAGAAATGGGGTTACACGATTGCCTGGTCTTAAATTGATATAATCGGGCCTGATGCTTTCATCGACCAACAAAACGATGTGTTTGGCAGCTGCAGATTGTTCGGGTTTTGCGGTGAGTGCTTTACGCACCGGTTGACCGGCTATTACATTTTTGGCGGCAACGACAAGTCCCATTGCCGCAGGTGAAAATTGCTGTGGTAATGCATGTGTGCCACCCCCTGGATTCCACATAACAATGCCAAGGATAACGCCTATGGGTAACACCGGTGCCAATTTAAGCCGGGATAGCCATTGTTGCGCCACTTTCGTCATGCGCGGCGGTTTCATTGCCAGAGCAACAAGGCCAAACACAGAAACACCAAAAGCTGCAACCACTTGATTGAAATAAAAACTAAAGGACAGATTGGCATCGTCTATGGCAGCCCAAAGGGATGCGATATCAAACACGGTTAACTGAGATTGGCTGACTTGAAAATATGTAAAACCTACAAAGCTGATGGCTGTGATAATGCCGGCCCAAATCCATCGCCAAAGCCTGCGCGGTTGAAAAGCAGCAATCATCAGGCAGGCCAAACACAACCCCCAGACGCCGACAAACATTATGGCAGTCAGCATACGCCCTTGAGACAAAAGCAGGTGTATGCGGCCTAAAACATCATCGTTTGTTATGCCGATGAAGGCTGTGATGGCAAATATCTTTATACCCAACCAATATAATTGCTTTGTCATTCAACGCACCTGCCGCACTCATTACCAACTCAACGAAGAAAACAGCCTTAAATGGCTAATCTGCCGACGTTTTGAGGTCATCTCTGTCTCAAAATCGGATTTTCAAGGAAAGAGCAGCAATATATATGCCAAATGATGGGGTGGTTTATGGCCATAATGGCGGGTTTCTGGGCCTGAATGGCTCATATTGTAACATTTTGAGGGATGAAGCTTAGCAATGCCGATTTAACGGCTTAGAAACAGCGCTTATTGCTGTTATTTGTGCGAGCCGTCAGCGCAGATATATGTGCGAATGTTGCAACTACTTTTGGAGCCCAATTTTTGTCTACAACCTGCCATTGCCGAGTTCATTGCCAGTTTCAAATTGGATCTGGTTCTTGAAACATAGCCCCTACGGCCACGCGAATTATAGTTTACAAGAGCAATGCAGCTCGACCTCGTTGCGGTTATGGCTTTGCCACAACGTTTTCCTTTTGAACGTTTGCGGCAATTTGCTAGAGCATTACGTTCAGCTTCTCTTCGTGATTTATAGTTCCAGGCTGATCCATAGCCCCCACGAGTTGTGGCGGATATTGCCCCCCAAATTCTTGGTTTTTTTGTTTTCCTTAAAATCTCCGCTAATGCCGGGCTCGCTTGCCCGTTGACATCCCTGCTGAGCTTGCGTTGCACTTTCCGAATGGCGATCCTAGTTTTGCTGTCTAAAATATTATTAATGGAGCCAACGTCGTAATTTAGCTGATACAGATATTGTTTGGTATTTCTCACCACGTTTCTGCTGCTTGTTGTTCTTTGCGAATTTCTGTTTACATCTTCTCCGCCACCACTACCTCCGGTTTGACTATTGGCGGTATTGGCCCAGAAACAAACGAAAATTATTGCCAAAACCACTCTTAAACGCATCATTTGACCCAACCCTAAATGTCTTTCGAAAAGAAAACTATTATATGCCGATAATTTTTCCGCAGATAATAGGTCATGTCAATATGACACCCTGAAAATTTCATAGAAACTCTCTATTTGAACGAGAAAAATTCTCGCCACCAGACATTCATTTTTTTGATGAAATGGTCGGAGCGGCCGGATTCGAACCGACGACCCCTTGTCCCCCAGACAAGTGCGCTACCGGGCTGCGCTACGCTCCGTGCTGCTGTTTCTAGCTGTTTGGGTAGTGAGGTGCAATGATTTGATTTTCTCAAGAGCTATTTTACGTGTCCGAACCCTACTCTTCGGCCTCATCAAGCGTCTTTTTAATTTCGCTTAACTCAAATAGCGAGGCTTGCAGCAAGCGCATTTGTTCGTCATTAAGGCCAGCACTTTCAGCAGCAGCACTTAAATCATCTTGGCTTAAAGTTGAAACCTCTGCGCCATGTACAACGGGTGTTTCAGCAGCACTGCTGTGACTTACCGCACCTGAGCCAATTTCGCAAACCTGCTTGATCCCTTGATCGCGCAAAATCTTTTGCACACCACGTATGGTATAGCCCTCGCCATAGAGCAATTGGCGAATGCCACGCAAAAGTTCAATGTCTTGTGGCCGGTAATATCGCCTGCCACCCCCGCGTTTCATGGGCTTTACGGCTGAAAATTTGCCTTCCCAAAAGCGCAAAACATGCTGAGGCACATCCAACTCATTGGCAACTTCCGATATCGTCCGAAATGCTTCTGGTGATTTTTCCATGGCTTAACTCCACAACGAGATAATGCATAAATCACACGTCTTATTCATCGTCTGCAGTTGCTGTTTTTATTTGATCTTTTAAAACATGGCTTGGCCGGAACACCAAAACCCGACGCGGTGTAATTGGCACCTCAATACCGGTTTTTGGATTACGCCCAATGCGTTCGGCTTTTGAGCGCACCATGAACGTGCCGAAAGATGATAGTTTCACCATCTCTCCTTGCACGAGATCTTCCGCCATATTGTCAAGAACCGCTTTCACCAAGTCGGCTGATTCACTGCGTGACAGCCCAACTTGTTGGTGCACAGCGTCGCTTAAATCTGCTCGAGTAAGTGTCTTACCCCCCATAGCACACCCCTTTCCAATCGTTGTGACAAGCCTATTAACCTCTGATCTCCCGGTCAACATATAAGCTTAGGATATTGGGCGAAATAATTGGTTTTGTGGGGTTTTTACAACATAGCAAGATATTGCGGCAGTGTGGGCTACCAGCGCACGAGTGCGGCACCCCAGGTAAAACCACCGCCCATGGCTTCCAACAAGATCAAATCGCCCTTCTTGAGCCGGCCCGTGTTTTGCGCTTGCGCCAATGCCAGCGGAATTGAAGCTGCCGATGTATTGCCCTGCTTATCAAGGGTCATCATCACTTTGTTCACGTCAATGCCAAGTTTCTTGGCCGTGCCCATCAATATGCGCCGGTTGGCCTGGTGTGGCACGAAAAGGTCGATTTCTTGGGCATCAACGCCTGCTTCATCGAGCACTTCTTTCATAATCTCTGCAATATTTACCACCGCATGGCGAAACACATCGCGGCCTTCCATGCGCAAGTGCCCCACTGTCTGCGTGGCAGAAACCCCACCATCGACATAGAGTTTGTCGTGATAACGCCCATCGGAACGCAATTTGGAGGCCAACACGCCGCGGTCTGCCAGTGTGCCCTCGCCGTCTTGCGCCTCCAACACAACAGCACCGGCCCCGTCGCCGAACAAAACGCAGGTGGTGCGGTCTTCCCAATCGAGAATGCGTGAGAATGTTTCTGCCCCGATCACCAAAGCGCGCTTGTGCTGGCCGCATCTTAAAAAATTATCCGCTGTTGCCAATCCATAGACAAAGCCCGAACACACAGCTTGTAGATCAAAGGCTGCCCCGTGATGGATGCCCAAACGGGCTTGAACTTTTGTTGCGGTGGCGGGGAAAGTGTAATCCGGTGTGGACGTTGCCAAAATTATCAGATCTATCTCTTGAGGGTCCAGCTTTGCATCATCAAGTGCTGCCTGGGCTGCGGCGAGTGCTAAATCAGACGTGGTTTCCCCGTCTGCCGCGATACGCCTCTCTTTAATGCCTGAGCGTTCAACAATCCATTCATCGCTCGTATCAACCAATTTTGCCAGATCGGCATTGGTCATAATTTTTGAGGGTAAATAAGAGCCGCACCCTAAAACAACGGAACGTTTGACACTCACGATACAGATACCTTTTGTTCTGGCAAGTCATCACTTGCTGTATAATATGCTTCTAAATCAGCGATTACATTCGCCACCAAATCTTCTCGCGCCATGTTGATTGCCAAATCAATTGCGCTGGCAAAACCCATGGCATCAGTGCCACCATGACTTTTAACCACAATGCCGTTTAGGCCCAAGAACACACCGCCATTGGCAGCACGCGGGTCAAGTTTTTCACGCAGGGCACTAAACGCCCCCTTGGCCAAGAAATAACCGATCCTGGCCATCAAAGAACGACGCATTGCCGCTTTGAGGTATTGTGTGATTTGATTGGCTGTGCCTTCGGCTGTTTTGAGGGCAATATTACCCGAAAATCCTTCTGTAACCACAACATCAACCGTCCCTGCGCCTATATCATTGCCTTCCACGAAACCGTGATAGGCAATCGGCAAAGCTGATTCGCGTAACATTTGAGCTGCTTGTTTAACTTCATCAAGACCTTTGATTTCTTCTTGGCCGATATTTAACAGGCCTATTGTCGGCTCCAGCAACCCATAAATCACACGCGACATAGCCCGGCCCATCACAGCAAAACTCACCAATTGCTTAGCATCAGGACCTATATTGGCACCGACATCAAGCACAATGCTTTCACCACGCGTTGTTGGCCAAATTGCGGCAATCGCCGGCCGGTCAACATTGGGAGCGGTTTTTAAAATAACTTTCGCCATGGCCATCAACGCACCGGTATTGCCGGCTGATACGGCAGCATTTGCCTTTTTATTTTTAACCGCATCAATCGCTTGCCACATGCTGCTTGTTTTGCGGCCCTGGCGCAAAGCTTGGCTGGGCTGGGCATCCATAGCAATGGCCACATCTGTGTGAATGACCTTTGCTGCCGCCTTCACGCGTGGGTATTTTTTCAATTCTGCGGCAATTGCAGTCTCATCGCCATAAATCAGCAGATGAATATCGGGATTGCGTTCCAGCGCCAAATCGGCGCCAGGCATGACCGTTCGTGTGCCATGGTCGCCGCCCATGGCGTCCAAGGCAATCGTTAATGTGTCAGGCATATTGTTGCGCCGCCCCTCTACAACTCTTCCTCAGCATTATACGCAATAGTACGTGTATATAGCACTCTAAACCGTATAAAGCTTTGCAAAAGTAACCAAAGATCACACAGATACAACCTTAAATCTCAGGATTTGGGAGGCTTGAACGTTTAAACGTCGTTGACACTCAAATAGATTATTACGGTTTAAGCTTTTGCAAAATATCAAACGGATTGTCACGCTTTTCCTCATGATTTTCCTCTGATGGCTTAGCTATACGCTCAAATGAGGCATCCGATTTGCGGGGATAAATTTCCAAACAATCCGAGAAATATTGCACGGCACATTCGCCATAATCGATTTTATCTTCATTAAATAGCAATGGCGGGTCTTCTTCATTGGGATCAAATAGATCCACTTCTTCTGTATTTTCTTGGAGGCTAGCCTCTTGTGATGTCAATGCCAGCTTAAAAGCCTGTTCGATTGCTGTTTCAATCGGATCCAGCGTGATGACACAGGTTTGCACAATCTCGGCGACAAGCTTGGCTTCTAGTTGGTAGCGCTGCTTGCCGTGGGGTTTAATTATGCCCGAAATCTCAAAGCATTTAACAGCTGATAAATCAAAGCGCGTGCATATTGCAGCACATTCATCCAAGCTCGCTTTGGCAGCAAACCCCTGGCCGGTTGATGGTATGTCCGCAACATTTACCATGCGGCTAAATTCATATGTTTCGAAACTATGAGACACCAGTCTCTCCTTGCCATTTACAAATTTGGCTCTTTTAAGTGCTCATTCCAAGATCACTAAGCATAAAAGCAACACCACGGCAAATTTCTGCGCATGTTTTGTTGTGCCCTAAGGCTGCCCCAATTTGCCTGCAGAAATCTGTTGCTGATCAATTTGTGGCCGCTTGTTATGAGACAAATGATATATAGTGTTTGAGTTGGCGGTATCAAAGCTTGAAATTAATCTTGAGCTAGGATAGGTCATGGACGGTTTTGATGGGCAGGTAAAATTGATGACGGCACGAGTTCCTCAGATGAAACGACGCAATTTCCTTCGTGGTTTAGCACTATTCTCCAGCGTTGGCCTTATTGCAGCGTGCAGCCCAATCATTGATTATCGTGGTTATTTGCCTAAAGGCGAAGATATTAAAAAAGTTAAATTGGGTCAGACCAAGGGTGAAATCACATCAATTTTAGGATCACCCTCAACCACCGCAACATTGACAACCAAAAATGACAGTTTTTATTATATTTCAAGCGTGGTTCACCGCGTTGCTTTTTATGCTCCCGAAGTTGTTGATAGAGAAATTCTGGCCGTGCATTTCTCACCGGAGGGCGAGGTTATAAAATTTGCTCATTACGGTCTAGAAGACGGACAGATCGTTGATTTCATCTCTCGCAAAACACCGACACGCGGCAAAGAGATGACCGCTATTCAGCAATTATTTGCAAACATTGGCCGGTTCGGCGAAGTTCCAACAACACAATAAACCTGACAAAATAAAACGCCGTCCCGCGTTTAGCGGAACGACGTTTTATGTTTCTATTCGATTGGTTCAGTGCGCGAGCACCGCCAAGAGCAGCAAGGCCACAATATTTGTGATCTTGATCATCGGGTTCACCGCAGGACCAGCTGTGTCCTTGTAAGGATCACCAACCGTATCGCCCGTGACAGCAGCCTTATGAGCTTCTGACCCCTTGCCACCAAGATTACCATCTTCGATGTATTTCTTGGCATTGTCCCAGGCCCCACCGCCTGCTGTCATTGAAATAGCAATGTACAGACCGGTGATGATGACACCCATCAACATGGCACCGACCGCTGAGAAAGCAGCTGATTTATCAGCCACTGCGGAAATCACATAGAACACCACAATCGGCGACAAGACAGGCAGCAGAGATGGAATGATCATCTCCTTGATTGCAGCCCGCGTCAGCATGTCAACGGCACGTCCATAATCAGGCTTATCCTTGCCTTTCATAATGCCCGGCTTTTCCTTGAACTGACGTCGGACTTCCTCCACCACAGCGGAGGCTGCACGGCCAACGGCCTTCATGCCCATCGCGCTGAACAGATAAGGCAACAAGCCGCCGAACAGCAAGCCTGCGACCACATAGGGGTTAGACAAAGAAAAGTCGAGTGTCACACCCTGGAAGAAGGGAAATTTGTCAGGGTTTGCAATGAAGAATTTCAGATCTTCCGTATAAGCTGCAAACAACACCAGCGCACCCAGACCTGCAGAGCCGATCGCATAGCCTTTGGTGACCGCTTTCGTGGTGTTACCAACAGCATCAAGCGCATCTGTTGTTTTGCGAACATCTTCGGGCAGTTGCGCCATTTCGGCAATACCACCAGCATTATCCGTAACAGGGCCGAAAGCATCAAGTGCCACAACCATGCCGGCAAGCGCCAACATCGTGGTCACAGCGATTGCAATGCCAAACAGGCCTGCATAACCATATGTGACGATAATGCCTGCGATGATCACAAGCGCTGGAAGAGCTGTTGCCTCAAGTGAAACAGCAAGACCCTGGATCACATTGGTGCCGTGACCCGTTTCAGACGCCTTTGCCACAGACAACACCGGGCGGTAGTTGATGCCGGTGTAATATTCTGTGATGACGATGATCAAGGCTGTAACGACCAAGCCAATAACGCCACAGATATAAAGGTCCATGCCAGTGAAGCTCGCAGCGCCAACTTCTAATGTTGTCGCCATGCCGATCATGTAATCGGTTACCGGATAAAGCACAATCAGTGACAGGATTCCGGTGACGATCATGCCTTTATAAAGCGCACCCATAATGCTTTGGCTTGCCCCAAGCTTGACAAAAAATGTGCCGATGATCGATGTCAAAATACACGCCCCGCCAATCGCCAACGGATACAGCATGACGCTATCCAACACAGCATTGCCCGCAAAAAAGATTGAGGCCAATACCATGGTGGCAACCACTGTTACAGCATAGGTCTCAAACAAGTCAGCGGCCATGCCGGCACAGTCACCAACATTATCGCCAACATTATCTGCAATCGTTGCCGGGTTGCGGGGATCATCTTCGGGAATACCTGCTTCAATCTTGCCCACCAGATCGCCGCCAACATCAGCACCCTTGGTGAAAATGCCGCCGCCAAGACGGGCAAATATGGAAATCAGGGAAGCGCCGAAGCCTAAAGCAACGAGTGCATCAATCAATTGGCGATCGCCTGCGGAATATCCCAAGCTGGTTGTCAAAACAGCGTAATAGACCGCAACGCCCAAAAGCGCCAAGCCTGCGACCAACATGCCGGTGATGGCGCCTGACTTAAAGGCGATATCAAGGCCAGCGGCCAAGCTTTTGCTTGCGGCTTGCGTGGTGCGCACATTAGCCCGCACAGACACCAGCATGCCGACAAAACCTGCAAGTCCTGACAATACAGCGCCTATGGCAAAGCCAATCGCTACGGTTAATGACAATAGGTAGGCGACAACAAAGAAAATGACCACGCCGACAAGGCCAATGGTCATATATTGTCTGGTTAAATACGCGCGTGCGCCTTCTTGAATAGCGCTCGCGATTTCTTGCATGCGTTTATTGCCTGCGTCTGCGGCCATAACCGATTGCGTGGCCCAAATGCCATATACAATCGCCAGGACGCCGCAGGCAATAATCGCCCAAAGTGCAGTGCTCATCGTTCATTCCTTGTTCGATTTAATTCTATTAATCAACCTGCCAGGACAGCCTCGTGCCTTATTTTCAAGGCATACAACGCCCCTCGCCCCTGCCGGTTGTTTTCGAGGCGGACCATGCCAAAACTCATCCAACAAAGCAACAGCTTGGCAGGTGATTTTTTAATTGATTGTATGATCGTAAATTTGAACTATTAAGAGGCAATGGCTCTGTTTACGCTTACGCGCCAAATGGCCATGAACAAAAGCACGGATACGGCAATGGACAACAAGATGAACAACACAATATTCCAGCCAAATAATTGGAAGATTGCCCCAGACAGCAAAGAGGCCAAGGCAACCGTGCCAAAAACAACTAAATCATTGATACCTTGGACCTTGTTGCGCTCTGATGTGCGGTAACATCCAACAACCATGGTGGTTGCTGCAATGAAACTGAAATTCCAGCCAAGCCCCAAAAACACAAGAGCAATCCAAAAATAGTGCAAATCAACGCCCAATAAAGCCGCGATACCGCAACCAATTATCAGGGTCAAACCTAGCATAATCATGTTTTCTGCTCCAAAGCGCTGGATTAAATTACCTGTAAAAAAACTTGGTCCAAACATAGCAACCACGTGCCATTGAATGACAAAAGCGGCATCATCAACACTCAAATGGTGTGCCAACATGGCCAAGGGCGTTGCCGTCATCACCAGGCTCATCATGGAATAGCTCACCATGGCGCACAAAATGGCTACGATCAAACGCTTCTGTTTTAATATTTCACTCAAACTTCTTGCCGGTTCTGCATGGGTTTCCGTTTTTGGATCAGGCACATCAATAAAGCACAACACAGAAATCGTGAGCACACCCATGCCGATCAAACAGGCATAGGCGCCGGCAAATTGGACAGGTGCCAATAAATCTTTCCCCCAAATTACAATTTGCGGCCCAATGAAAGCCGCAGCGACCCCACCAGCCAAAACCCAGGAAATGGCCTTGGGCCGGAAAGCGGCACTCGCGGTGTCAGCTGCAGCAAAGCGATAATATTGGGTAAAGGCATGCGCAAGCCCGAGCACAAATGTGCCAAAACAGGCAAACATAAAACTTTGCATCCAAAGGGCGGCTGTTACCATTGCCGCACCTGTCATGCCAATCAGAACGCCTGAAATGAACCCCATTCTGCGGCCAACGCGACGCATAAAAAGCGATGCCGGCATGGTTGATAAAGCTGTGCCAACAATCATGGTTGTGACCGGCACTGTTGCAAATATCTTATCGGCCGCCAGATAGCTTCCAATTATGGCGCCCAGTGCTGTGTTGACAATAATATTGGAATTGGCAAGTGCTTGGGCTGTCGCTAACAAGAAAGCATTTCTTTTTGCTTTAACATCATCACTTGCGGCTGGACTGGGCGGGTAGTTTGGCGAAGCTTCTTGCGTCATGTATTACGTTCCCAGGTAAAATAGCCAATGCAGCATTTTTTGTTTTGCAGCGCATTTACATAAACGAGAAACCACCTTGTGCCAAGCAAGCAGTGTGCTGTGTAATTATATCAATATATACTACGAAAAAGTGATTTGAGTCGCCTAAGTGTTCTGCTATGAACGAGTATATGACTTTGGCGTAAATAATAAAAAAAAGACACAGGCGGCACCTAACGCACAGTCACCTTGACCGCGTCTTCCTGCATGAGATTGATTGGCTTTATGGATTTCACACTTTACTGGTTCATGTTTCCCGTATCCATTTGCGTGGCGACAACAGCAATGCTTAGCGGCATAGGCGGGGCGGCTTTGTTTACGCCGATTTTTTTCATCATCTTTCCAATTCTCGGGCCAGAATATCCTTTAGAAAGCGCTACAGCTGCCATCGGCTCGGCCTTGTTAACAGAAACATTCGGGTTTTCCTCCGGCTTTGTCGGCTATTTCAGAAAACGGCTGATTGATTTTAAAATCGCCATGAAGTTCGTTGCTTTTTCTGTGCCGATTGCCATCGTCGGTGCCTTGGTGGTGCAATTTACTGATCCTTTGATCATCAAGGGAGGATATGCCTTGCTCATGCTGTTTTTAGCATTTGAAATGTATGTCCATATTGATCCGGCAACAAAAGATGCCAGAGATGCCAAGCGCAAAGCCAAAGCGCAAAAGATCGAACAACGTGAGCTGACCGCCCGCGACGGCACTGTTTACAGTTATCCCGAACCACAACTGGGGTGGGGCTCCAAGACTGCGACCAGCATCGGCTCGTTTTTAACCGGCCTCTTGTCAGTTGGCATTGGCGAAGTGGTCATGCCCATCTTGTCCAAACGCAACCGCGTGCCCATTCCCATAGCTGCCGCAACATCCGTTCTGGTTGTCATCATCACCATTGCTGCGGCCTCTTTTACGCATATTTCAGCGCTCGTTACCGCAGGTGGGTTTAGTGCCGTGCCGTGGCATTTGGTGGCCTATACAATTCCCGCGGTGATTATCGGCGGTCAAATTGGCCCCCGGCTGCAAGGCAAAGTGGACCATCGTACGATGGAAAAAGCCATCGGCATTCTGTTTGGCATTATCGGCATTGCCATGGCCTGGATCGTCATACGGGAATTTATTTAGAGCGGTATACGGAGAGGGGCTAGCTTGCCGTACCTCGGCCATCTCGCTCACGGCTATTCCTCGCTTACGCCCGGGCCTCCGCGGGGGCGCCCTGACCGGGCGAGGGCCAGTCGGCCCTAGTCGCAGCTAAAGCTGCTCCATATTCTTAGAAATGACTAAAGCTCAGACTGTCTAGTACTAATGCCTTCCCATTATCAGCGATGAACTGAGGCTGTGTTTTTCCAGCCTTAAAAACACCGATCCGGCAAACAGGCACCCCTGCCCGCTGGGCAGCTTGTTCGAAAGCTTCTGCTTTTTTTGCTGTAACCGCACAGAGGATTTCATAATCATCGCCACCTGAGACCAGAGCTGATATTAATTTGGGGTCACGGGCAACAGCACGCTCGGCTGCTCGCGACAGCGGAATGTCGCTAACCGTCACCTTGGCTGTCACCTTCGATGCCGCACACATCAATGCCAAATCACCTGCCAGTCCGTCTGAGATATCCATGGCTGCATTGGCATGCTCACGCAAGCTTGCAGCCAGGTTCACACACGGTTCGGGAAGCCGGTAGCGTTGCTTGAAATAAGTCTTGTCTGCCCGGCTCATGGTTTTTATGAGCCTTGCCGTGTCGCGCGAGACTTCAAGGCCCAATACGGCATCTCCGATAAAGCCTGAGACATAAAGCAAATCGCCCGGTCTAGCACTGCCGCGTTTTACCATCTGGCCTTTTGGCACATCACCATAAGCCGTGATGGAAAGGGTCAACGGCCCTGGTGTTTTGACTGTGTCGCCGCCAATGAGTGTGCAGCCAAATGTCTTTTGATCGTCGCTCAACCCTTTGGCAAAGCGCTTAAGCCAAGACCGGGTCACATTGTCTGGCAGGGCGATATTGAGCAAATAGGACCGCGGGACGGCCCCTTTGGCAGCAAGATCAGACAGGTTCACTCTTAATGCTTTTTTTGCCACCAGGTCAGCAGGGTCTGAGGCAAAAAAATGTACACCGGCAACAAGCGTGTCGCTGGTTACAACCATGTCATAACCAGATTTTGGCGTTACTAAAGCTGCATCATCTTTCAGCCCCAAGGCCTCAGGTGATTTTGCTAGAGGCGCAAATATATCCTGGATCAAGGCCTGTTCACGCGAGATGGTTTTGTTATTTTGGCGCTCACGCAAACTATTGGCCATAGGTCCTACCTTGAATGGGTTCTACCTTGATTGAGATTTCCCAATATTATCGAGCACGCCATTGACCACGCCCGGCTCATCGCCTTCGAAGAACGCATGTGCCACATCGACATATTCGCTAATCGCCACTTTATATGGAATGTCGGGTTTGTGAAGAAGCTCGTAAACGCCTGCACGTAAAATAGCACGCAATGTGGCGTCCAGCCGTTCCATTGTCCAGCCCGGCACCAGAGCGCCGGCAATCACTTGATCAATCGCTTTCTGGTTGGCTAAAACACCACGCAAAATATCTTCCAAGTGTTTGAAATCAGCTTGTCCAAGCGGTGCGCCATTCTCGTCCATGACACCATCGGCATCATATTGGGTGAGAATATCGCTTAGGTCAGTGCCGGACAGTTCCATTTGATAGAGCGCTTGAACAGCCCCTAGACGTGCTGTTGCGCGCGCTTTGGCAATCGGTCTAGGTTTGGCACTCATGTTGAGGCCCGTGCAGCAAGGGCTCTTCTAAGACCAATCATATCAAGACAGGCAGCCGCAGCGGCCCCGCCTTTGTTTTTGCCGCCGATGCTGGCACGTATCATAGCTTGATCGTTGTCTTCAACGGTCAAAATTCCATTACCGAGTGGTATGCCATGCACCAAAGTTAAATCCATCAGGGCGCGAGCTGATTCCCCTGCCACAACGTCATAATGGCTGGTCTCGCCACGAATAACACAACCAAGTGCTACATAACCGTCATATGGTGCATTAATTTCGGCCATCGCGATGGCTGCAGGCACCTCCAGAGCGCCGGGCACCTCCACCCGCTCATATTCAACACCGGCGTCTTCCAGCACAGTCATAGCGCCGCGGGCAAGTTGATCGGCAATATCGCCATAAAAGCGAGCTTCAACGACCAAAACCCTTGGCGTTTTATTTGACTTAACTCTGGTTGCGCGCTTCGCCATAATTGCCTGCTTGCTTACTCTTTAGCCGTTTCATCGAGAGATGGAATGGTTCGTTGCTCAACAATGTGCAAACCATATCCTTCAAGGCCTACAACATTTTTTTGCGGGGCGTTGGATAATAAAATCATATCCTTTACACCTAGATCAGCCAAAATTTGGGCACCAACACCATATTCCACCAAACGGTTTTCCGCTTTGCCGTCTTTTGCCGGTAATTTTTCAGACAATCTATCTGTCACAACTGTGGGCCTTGTGTCGCGAATCAAGACCAGCACACCGCGCTCAACCTTGCCGATCTCAGCCATGGCCCGGTGAATGAGACTGCCTGATCCAACATGGGTGCCGATCAGATCATCCACAACATTAACCGCATGCATGCGCACCAAAACTGGCTCACCATCTGATATATCACCTTTCACCAGGGCAATGTGCTCGGCATATTCCAAGGTGTTGACATAGACTTTCAGGTCGAACTTGCCGCCAAACTGGCTTTCAATAGTGGTTTCAAAATCGCGCCTGACCAAATTGTCGTATTTGCGCCGATAGGCGATGAGATCTTCAATTGTACCAATTTTCAAACCATGAAATTGCGCGAATTTAACCAGGTCAGGCAAGCGCGCCATGGTGCCGTCATCATTCATTATCTCGCAAATGACGCCCGCCTGATGGAGACCCGCAAGCCTTGCTATGTCACAGGCGGCCTCCGTGTGTCCGGCACGCACCAAGACGCCGCCTTCGCGCGCGACAAGTGGAAACACGTGACCAGGACTTACAATGTCGCTGTGGTTCTTGGTCTGATCTATGGCAACAGCAATGGTGTGTGCCCGATCATGAGCCGAAATGCCCGTGGAGATACCTTCGCGTGCTTCGACCGATACCGTAAAAGCCGTTTGATGGCGCGATTCATTCTGGCCTGACATATATTCCAGATTTAGCTGGCTGGCGCGCTCGCCTGTTAAGGTCAGACAGATAAGACCGCGGCCATATTTAGCCATGAAATTTACTGCATCCGGCGTTGCCATCTGTGCTGGAATGATGAGATCGCCCTCATTTTCACGGTCATCTGCATCAACCAGGATGAACATGCGCCCATTGCGCGCATCTTCCAGCACATCTTCGATTGATGATATATTGTCAATATCCGACATTACCGGCCTTACTCCTGCTTATCCCAAAGTGCCAGACGAGCGGCATAGCGCGCCATGAGGTCGATTTCAAGGTTCATATGATCGTTCGGCTCGCGCTTGCCCCAAGTCGTCACTTGTTTGGTGTGGGGAATAATATTGACGCCAAATTCCTCGCCGTCCACTTCATTGACTGTGAGGGAGACACCATCAAGGGTGACAGAGCCTTTAGGGGCTATGAACCCTGCCAGGCTTTCGGGGGCTTGCAACACAAAGCGCGTGGAAGAACCATCGGTTGTTCTGGAGATGATTTTAGCGGTGCCATCAACATGGCCGGACACCATGTGTCCGCCCAGCTCGTCACCAATTTTCAAAGCGCGTTCGAGATTTACGCTCATGCCTTCGCGCCATGTGTCCAGGGTTGTAAGGTTTGCTGTTTCATTCGAGGCTTGAGCGCTAAACCAGCAGACATTATCTTCTTGGCCCTTCTCAATCACCGTTAGGCAAATGCCCGCACAGGCGATGGAGGCCCCAATATCAATGCTGTCGGCTTGATAATGGTTGGAGACTTTCAACCTTATGGCCCCTGCAGACTTTTCCAGGGCCGCAATGGTGCCGATATCAGTGATAATGCCAGTAAACATAAGGAAATTCGGATCTGTTAATTGGTGGTATGTCTTATATAGCGGGTGAACTGATCATCGGCGAGTGTCATTTGCTCAATTGGTTGATATTTTTCACCCTTTGTTATGGCCTCCAGCGGCAAATCACCAAGGGCTGAGAGCCCTTGGGACCCTAAAGTCATGGGGGCTTGCATGAGAATTACTTCGTCAGTAAAACCTTCTGTTATCAATGTGTTGGCGATTTCAGCACCGCCTTCAACCACTATTGACGTTAGTCCTGCATCACCCAACATCTTAAAAGCTGTTTTAAAATCGACCCTGTCCTTATTGGCGGGACATTTGATAATTGTCACACCAGCGTGTTCAAGAGGAGCCGTTTTTTCTTCCGACACACTATCACCAACCAACAGCCAGACCGGGGGCTGATGCGCTGTTTTCACCAAGTTGGATGCAAGCGGCAGGCGGCCATGTGTGTCGACAATGATCCTTACGGGCGATCTGTCTTCCAGACCTTCCAGTCGGCATGTCAATTGCGGGTCATCGGCCAACACAGTGTTGATACCCACCATGATGGCGTCTGTTTTGGCGCGCATTAAGTGGCTTCGTGCGTGCGCCAACGGACCGGTGATTTTTGTTGTCTCGCCTGGTTTTTGAGCAATCATGCCATCTTTTGAGATGGCAAGTTTCAAGGTGATAAAGGGCCTTGCCAACTTAACCCGGCTGATAAAGCCTGCCAGATCTTGTTTGGCTTGGGCCTCACAAAGCCCTGTCTCAACTTCAATATTATTGTCTTCCAGAATTTTTCGGGCCTTGCCGTTCACTCTGTCATCGGGATCGTTAAACGGATAGATCACACGCACAATGCCGGCATCAATAAGGGCCTGAGCACACGGTGGTGTTCGTCCATGGTGCGCACACGGCTCCAGGCTCACATAGGCTTGAGCGCCTTTGGCCAGACTGCCTGCTTGGCTAAGCGCCATTGTTTCCGCATGGGGTGCTCCGCCCCTTTGGGTGACACCACGGCCTACAATACGAGCATTGGCGCCTTCGTGTGCCACAATCACGCAGCCGACAGATGGGTTTGGCCAGGTAAGACCCAAATGGCGTCGCCCGAGGGCCAACGCATGACGCAAATAGTCTTCATCGTTTGGAAACATTGAACCCGTGCCGGTAAGCTTGTCTGTTAATCAGCTTACGTCTACTTCCTCGCCGCTCAATTCGCCAAGCAATTCTTCAAAATCCTTAGCTTCGCGGAAATTCTTATAAACCGAAGCAAACCGCACATAAGCTACATCATCGAGCCCGCGCAGCCCTTCCATGACCAGCATACCGACGGTTTGTGATTTCACATCCCCCTCGCCCAAGCTCTCTAGCCGTCTGACTATGCCGCTCACCATGCGCTCAATGCGCTCGGGCTCCACGGGGCGCTTGCGTGTGGCAATTTGCACCGAACGCATCAATTTATCCCGTTCGAAAGGCACCCGCTTGCCGGAACTTTTAATCACGGTCAGTTCGCGCAATTGCACCCGCTCAAACGTGGTGAAACGCTGTGAACAATCCTGGCAATAGCGCCTGCGCCGGATGGCGGTGTTGTCCTCTGTGGGCCGCGAATCCTTAACCTGTGTGTCATGACTGCCGCAATAGGGGCACCGCATGGGGTCTTTATCCCTTCTGTTAAGCGCCCGATTATCCGCTGATTATTCGGGATAAATCGGAAAGCGGCTGCAAAGTTCAATGACACGCTGTTTCACCGACGCCTCAACCGCTTGGTTATTGTCTTCGCCGTTTTCAGCCAGGCCCGACAATACTTCGGTTATCAGCTCGCCGACAAGACGGAACTCACTAACACCAAAACCGCGGGTGGTGCAAGCTGGTGAGCCTAGTCTAATGCCTGATGTTACCGTCGGTTTTTCCGGATCGAATGGAACACCATTTTTATTAGACGTTATATTGGCCCGTTCAAGCGCTTGTTCTGCCGCCTTGCCGGTCAGTCCCATTGGACGTAAATCAACCAGCATTAAATGGGTGTCGGTGCCGCCTGAAACAATGTCCAACCCGCCGGAGCCCAAAGTTTCAGCAAGCGTTTTGGCATTTTCCACAACCGCTTTGGCGTAAAGTTTAAATTCAGGTTTTAACGCTTCACCAAAGGCCACGGCTTTGGCCGCAATGGCATGCATGAGCGGGCCACCCTGGATGCCGGGGAAAATTGCTGAATTGACCTTTTTAGCAATAGTTTCATCATTGCTCAAAATCATACCGCCACGTGCGCCACGCAATGTTTTGTGCGTTGTGGTTGTTACAATATCAGCATGGGGCAATGGGCTTGGATGATGCCCACCGGCCACGAGACCTGCAAAATGAGCCATATCAACCATGAAATAAGCACCAACACTGTCGGCAATTTCGCGGAACCTGGCAAAATCGATAATGCGTGGATAGGCCGACCCACCAGCAATAATCAATTTTGGCTTATGTTCCTTTGCCAGAGCTTCGACTTCGTCGAAATCAATCTGGGCATCTTGTTTGCGGACACCATATTGCACGGCATCGAACCATTTGCCTGATTGATTGGGTGGCGCACCATGGGTCAGATGGCCGCCCGCTGCCAGGCTCATGCCCATGATCGTGTCGCCCGGCTTGACCAGCGCCATCATGGCGCCTTGATTGGCTTGTGAGCCCGAGCTTGGCTGAACATTGGCAAAAGCGCAATTAAACAGGCGCTTGGCGCGTTCAATGGCCAATTCCTCGGCCATATCAACATATTGGCAACCGCCATAATACCGCCGGCCAGGATAACCTTCGGCGTATTTATTGGTCATGACCGAACCCTGCGCTTCGAGCACAGCGCGCGAGACGATATTTTCCGAGGCTATCAGCTCAATTTCATTTTGCTGACGGCCACGTTCCAGCTCAACCGCGTGAAACAGCTCCGGGTCAGTTTCGCTCAAGGATTGGGTGAAAAACGCAGGAACTATATCCTCGTCTGCGTCATCTTTCAGCACTTCCATGGAATCATATCCTTTTTGTTCTGCGCGTGTTCATTTCAATTAAGGGGATTGGGGGGTTTGGTCAAAGCAATTTTTCATCAAGATAGGCCAACACATGCAACTCGTCATTCTCATATACCAGTCCGGCCATTTGATAAATCTACAAACGGTGCCATAAAATCTATATTTAAGAGATTAAGCCGTCACTTCTTGTTCATCACATATTTTAGTTTGTTGAGAGCGTTGCGCTCAAGGATGCGGCGATCTGTTGTGCTTGGTCCACTTATTGACACTTCGATGCCGGTTTTTGCGTGAACAGCGCTTACCTTAACCGATGTGCCGATAACATGAAATTCGAGGTAAACTTCACCCGCACTGGGTTTATTACCAGAATTACGCTTAGACAGATCTTTAGGTCCATCAGGCGGCACGGCTCAGTTTCATCTGCCCCCATAATTGATCAAGCGCGTGGATGAGCTCATCCATATGTTCATCGCTATGCAATGGGCCGGGTGTCAACCTAATGCGCTCGGTGCCCTTTGGCACTGTAGGATAATTGATGGGTTGTACGTAAATATCAAACTGATCCATCAGCGCATCCGTTAATTGCTTACAGATAACCGGATCGCCAACCATGATGGGTACGATATGGCTTGGATTTTCAAGCACGGGAAGTCCAAGATCACGCAACCGTTGCTTTAAAGTTTGGGCACGCTCTTGATGGGCTTCGCGCTCAACATTGCTGGCTTTCAAATGACGTATGCTTGCAACAGCGCCTGCTGCTACGACTGGGGCAAGAGATGTCGTAAAAATGAACCCCGGCGCATAAGACCGGATAGCATCAACCAGATTGGCAGAGGTTGCGATATAACCGCCCATCAGACCAAAACCTTTGGCCAATGTACCTTCAATAATATCAACTTTGTGGGCAACACCGTCGCGCTCGGACACACCGCCACCACGCTTGCCATAAAGACCAACGGCATGGACTTCATCAAGGTAGGTGAGCGCATTATAGCGTTTGGCCAAATCGCAGAATTCGCCAATGGGGGCTATGTCACCATCCATCGAATAAACCGATTCAAACGCCACAACTTTGGGCCGGTCAGGATCAATGGCTGACAGTTTTTCTTCCAGATCTTTAAGATCATTGTGACGGAAGACAAATTTCTGACAATGGGAATTACGAATACCCTCAATCATCGAAGCATGGTTGGAGGCATCTGACAGCAAGACACAATCTGGAAACAGCTTGCCCATTGTGCTCAAGGTTGCCTCGTTGGAAATATAGCCCGACGTAAATAACAAAGCGGATTGTTTGCCGTGAAGGTCGGCGAGTTCTTGTTCCAACTCAACATGAAAATGCGTTGTGCCGGCAATATTGCGTGTGCCGCCAGAGCCTGCGCCAACTTCTTCTAACGCATCATGCATGGCTTGTATCACGTCTGGATGCTGGCCCATGCCCAGATAGTCGTTTGAACACCAAACGGTGATTTCTTTCGAGCCTTCGGGGCCGTAAAAAACAGCTTTGGGAAAGGCACCCTGTTTGCGTTTGATATCAGCAAACTGACGATATCGCCCTTCTGTTCGCAACGCCCCAAGCGCATCATTCAATATTTTATCATAATCCATTGGCAAATCTCTGGAACCCTTAACACGCAAATCAATATATTAAGCACAATCACATATAATTAGAACCTATTCTAATTCTAAATGATACTTCAATATCAAATTACTGGCGAGTGTTCCATACCGTTATATGATATTATTTAGACGTGTCTGATTGCCGCAGACGTTAGTCTGCGCGCTCATTAAGCCGAAAAACAGCGGATATGATGGTTATTATTTGGCAGATGCCGCGGATGCCAGAGTTACACCGTCACGGTTATACATGTCCGGGCGGAAATGGATTGTGCCGTCGGCCTTGGCCCAAGCCGTCATATAAATCATGCGCAAGGGCACTGAGCGCTTAAGACTGACATCGTTACGCTCGCCTGCTACAGCCGTGCTATCAATTCGTTCCCGATCCCATCCCTCGTTGCTCCGCAAAAGCCATTCGGTCAAAACATGGACCTTATCCACTCTCACGCAGCCTGAAGAATGGAAGCGCAAGTTTTGTCCAAACAGGTTTTTTGTCGGTGTATCATGCAAATAGACCGCATGTTTATTGGGGAAATTAATTTTAACCGATCCCATTGAATTGCCCTTGCCGGGATCCTGGCGGAACAAATAGGTTGTCTCGGTGACATTTTCCCAATCAATTGTTGAAGCGTCAATCTCAGGACCATTATATTGCTTGTAGATGCGAATTTTCTGTTCTTTGAGATATTTTGGATTCTTCCGGATCATCGGCAATAAGTCTTTGCGGATGATTGATCTGGGCACATGCCAATAAGGATTAAAATTAAGCTGTGTGATACGGCTGGCAACATCGGGCGTTTGCCGATCTGCCTTGCCGACCACGGCCACGTGACGCGAATAGACATAACCATCTTCAACAGCTTCAATTTCAGCTGCCGGAACATTCACAACCACATAGCGTGAGCCAAGCCCGCGCGACAATTTTTTAACCCGCGGCAAATTAATTTCCAGCGTTTGCAGGCGGGCAAGGGCTGGAACATTAAGCGCTTGGCGTGCGCGCTCATCAACGGCACCATTGGCACGCAGGCCCGTGCGTAATTGGAACTTGCGGACGGCCGCTTCAAGGGCCACATCGAATTTATCACGTTTCTTCTTGGCGTAGGCCAGATCGCCGGTCACTTCCAAGCGTTCGCGCACCAAAACAACTCGCTGGCCTTGAGACCCAATAACGAGGGTTTGACCTTGGGGTATTTTTTGCCAACCACCACGATTTTGGATATATTGGTACCTTGCGATGGCATCCTGCATGGCCGCAACGGATTCTGCCCCTAACATAGGTTTTACAGAGCGATCCTTGCTTACAAAGGATGCACTTGGGGCCGGGTCATATGGTGTGCGCCAGGTTGTTGACGGATCGTTTTCCAGGGCTGTTTCAGCGGTTGCAACAAATGGTTGCCCGGCCAGGGCGAGCGCACAAATGAGGCCCAAATATTGTATTTTATCAGAATATTTCATTCTATATGCCGCTTTACCCTATGCTTATGTTGCTCATCATTCATTATGCACCAAATGCACACCTGAGTGAATTCATTATGCACCAAATGCGCACCTGAGTGACCAACATTATAAATATGAGTCTAACACATAAATTGTTCGTTAAGTGAGCGCAATGGCCGCACCCTGAAAAACGCAATAAAAATCATCAAGTTGACAAAATTGTTACAGGCTTGGTTGCCACCGTGTGCTGGAGCAGCCGCCATTTCACAATTTGGTGTAAAAAAAGCCCCCGGGAACATCAATTCCCGGGGGCAAATAAATTTCAACAATGCTTATTTTTTACAAACGGTAGCGAATTTGGTCACCCCAAAACCGTTCAAGCTTCTGCATTGCATCATTAAGATTTTTAAAATCATCCATATTCAGCCCGCCAACCTGCTCGATTGACTGGGAATGACGATCATAAAGCTCTTTAATTTGGTCATGAATGGTAAGACCTTTTTCGGTCAAACGCACCCGTACCGAACGGCGATCAGTGTCTGAACGCTCGTGATGCAAATAACCCGCATCAACCAGTTTCTTGAGATTGTAAGAAACGTTGGAGCCCAGATAATGACCGCGTGTGCGCAATTCACCAGCGGTCAATTCGCGCGTGCCGATATTATATAAAAGCAAAGCCTGGATTGAATTGACCTCGGAACGCCCCGCACGATCAAATTCGTCCTTTACCACATCAAGCAGACTGCGATGCAGACGCTCGATTAATTTGGTAGCTTCTATATAGGTTGAGCTCACAGCCTCTTCCGGCTTATGTGCTTCCTGTATTGTTATATCTGTTGCTATACTCATACCTAAATACCTGCCCTGTTTAAGCGATGTAATTTGTCTGGCTTGATGCCAAATCGTTCATCGATTAGACAGCACTATAGCGTGAGCCCGCTAATATCAGATTAAATAGCAAGGTTTAAATCTGACTAACTGTTAAGCTTAATTTCCGTTTACTATGAGTGAGTTAGCCGCATAGCGCAGGGATATTTTCAGCCTTCGCGCAAATGCTTTATGATGCCTGAAAAGTCAAGGGAACCTTGGCCATTTGCATCAAATTTGCTGTAAATTGCAGCAGCTTTCTCGCCAAGCGGTGTTGTGGCATCAGACGCAAGGGCTGCTGCCTGGGCCAAGTTCAAATCCTTAAGCATCATTGCAACAGTAAAGCCTGCTTCATAGTTTTTATTGGCCGGCGACGTCGGCACGGGCCCCGGAACCGGGCAATAGGTTGTGAGCGACCAGCACTGGCCAGAAGCGGTGGAAGAAATATCAAAAAGCTTTTGATGATCAAGACCCAGTTTCTCGGCCAACACAAAGGCTTCTGACACGCCAATCATGGAAATGCCAAGGATCATATTGTTGCAGATTTTAGCGGCCTGGCCATTGCCTGCCCCGCCTGCATGAACAATGGTTTTGCCCATATCCTCCAAAATGGGTTTGGCCTTTGCAAAAGCGTCCTCAGACCCGCCAACCATAAAGGTCAATGTTCCAGCCTCGGCCCCGCCAACGCCACCGGATACCGGCGCATCAACCATGGCCATGCCGGAACTTTGTGCAGCACCTGCCACTTCGCGGGCTGTTTCAACATCAATTGTTGAGCTATCAATGAACAATGTGCCTGTGTCAGCCGCCGCCAAAAGGCCGTCCTTGCCCAAATAGACGGATTTAACATGTTGGCCTGCGGGCAACATGGTGACGATCACATCAGCGCCGCTTGCAACTTCATGGAGGCTGCCTACAGCTTTACCGCCATTATCAACAAACCTTGAGACGGCATCTTCCATAAGATCAAACCCTTGAACTGTATGGCCTGCCTTTAAGAGATTGGCCGCCATTGGGCCACCCATATTTCCAAGGCCGATAAAACCAATTGTCATTGCATCACTCCTCCCATGACTGCCCTGCATAAACAGCCGTTACAGTTTTAATTCCTTTTCCAGCGGCTCAAAATAAGCCGCCACATCTTGATCGCTTACCTCCGCAAGCCCGCTTGGCTGCCATTTAGGCATCATATCCTTATCGATCACTGTGGCACGAATGCCCTCAAAGAAATCATGGCCCTGTAATATTCGCGATGTCATGCGGTATTCCCTCATCATACAGTCATTAAAGGAAAGGTCTGCTCCAACACGCAGTTGATGAAATGTGATTTTAAGGCTTGTGGGAGATTTCTTGGCAATAATGCCCAAGGTCTCTTTGGCCCAATCACTACCATCCTGGGCAAGATTTGCGATGATTTCTTCCAGCGTTTCTCCGGCAAAAAGCTCATCTATCATTTCGCGGTGCTGTTCTAAAGGCGGTTTGCCTGGATTTTCAGCGAATTTTTTGACGATTGCTGCGGGATGGTCGCTGTTAAGCAAAGCTTCTTTAAGGTCATTAAGCTTTGTTGCGGGTACGTAATAATCAATCAGGCCAGCATAAAGCGCATCTGCTGCTTTGAGCCGGGCCCCGGTGAGGCCTAAATACATGCCAAGTTCACCAGGGCAGCGCGGCAGAAAATAACTGCCGCCAACATCGGGGAATAGTCCAATGCCGGTTTCCGGCATGGCAAACAGGAAGTTTTCAGTGGCAACCCGCACGGAGCCCAGCAAAGACACGCCAACACCACCGCCCATGGTGATACCGTCCATTAAGGCGATATAGGGTTTTTTAAAATTTTTAATGGTGGCATCAAGCCGATACTCGCCTTGAAAGAATTCCTGGGCCTTGGGGTCTTTGGCCCGACCCAGTTCGTATATAATTCTAATATCACCACCGGAACAAAAGGCTTTGCCAGGGGCGGCCTCAATAATGACGTGAGATATTTCTTTCAAATTCTGCCAATGCTCCAGCATATCCTGCATTTGTGCGATCATGTTTGCGGTGAGCGCATTAAAGGCTTTGGGACGGTTGAGCATGATAAGCCCTGCCTTGCCGCGTTCATCAAATATAATTTCCTGGTGTTCCAGCATATTTATCTTCATCCGCCCAAAATATTGCGGGCAATAATCATCCGCATAATCTCGTTTGTGCCTTCAAGGATCTGGTGAACCCGGACATCACGCAAATATCGCTCAAGTGGATAATCGCGCAAATACCCATAGCCGCCGTGAAGCTGAAGTGCCTGGTTGACCACGTCAAAGCCAATATCGGTTGCTTTTAGTTTTGCCATAGCCGCAAATTGGGTCGCACTCGGGCCTTTTTGATCCACCAGAAGCGCTGCCTTGTGTAACAACAGGCGGGCTGATTCTACGTCTGACGCCATATCCGCAATGCGGAATTGTAAAGCCTGGAAATCTTTAAGCTTTTTGCCAAATTGCTGACGCTCATCCATATAACGCACAGCCAGGTCCAGGCTTGCCTGGGCAGCGCCGAGCGAACAAGCACCTATATTGAGCCTGCCACCGTCAAGCCCTGCCATGGCGATTTTAAAGCCCTGCCCTTCTGCGCCCACAAGATTGGCCACCGGCACACGGGCGTCTTCAAAAATCACCGCGGCTGTGGGCTGGCTCTTCCAGCCGAGTTTTTGTTCACGCGCCCCAAAGCTTAATCCGGGTGTGTCTTTTTCGACCGCAATGCAGGAAATGCCGCTTGGTCCCTCACCGCCTGTGCGCACCATGGCAACATAAACATCAGCCACCCCGCCCCCTGAGATAAAGGCCTTTTCGCCATTGAGCACATAATGGTCGCCATCTAGCACAGCTTTGGTTTTAAGGGAGGCTGCATCTGACCCTGCCCCTGGCTCGGTCAAACAATAAGAGGCGAAATGCTCCATTGAGCATAATTTGGGCAATAGTCTTGAGCGCACGTCGTCTGAGCCGAAGCTGTCGATCATCCAGCAGGCCATATTGTGAATAGAGATATAGGCGGCCGTTGATGTACAACCCCGCGCCAGTTCTTCAAAGATCACGGCCGCATCAAGTCTGCCTAATCCTGAACCGCCAACGTCATCACGCACATAAATGCCGCCAAAGCCCAGGGCTGCTGCTTCGCGTAACATGTCGATTGGAAAAATTTCCTGTTTGTCCCATTCATCAGCATTGGGCGCCATGCGGTCGATTGCAAAGCCACGCGCCACGTCTTGAAAAGCGCGTTGTTCTTCACTGAGTTCAAAATCCATCCCGGCCCTCGTCCAAGTTTGCAGCTTTGATACGCAGCCTGCTTAACAGCGTCAATCATCCATTGGATCATACCAAAGGAAGTAATTGTAGACCCATTAACGAGTTGTGCGGCTCTTGGTGGATTTTCTTGTCCTAACGCGTTAGAACCGTTTTATGACACAAACACCCAATATTCCCGTGCGTGGCAAATATCCTGCTGTGCGCATGCGCCGCAATCGCCAGACCGATTGGTCCAGGCGCATGGTGGCTGAAAACAAACTTAGCCCCGATGATCTGATCTTGCCGCTGTTTGTTATTGAGGGCGATAATTCAGTTGAACCTATAGAGTCCATGCCTGGCGTTGAGCGGTTGTCAATTGACCGTGCTGTGAAAGCGGCCCAAGAGGCGCAAGGGCTTGGGATTCCAGCGATCGCCCTGTTTCCCTACACTGACCCCAAATTGCGTGACGATCAGGCCAGTGAAGCGCTCAATAAAGATAATCTTGTGTGCCGGGCCACAGCTGAGATCAAAGCAAAGGTTCCCGACATCGGTATTATCTGCGATGTGGCGCTTGATCCATTTACCTCGCACGGTCATGACGGGTTGGTTGAAGATGGTGTTGTATTAAACGATGAGACGATCGAAGTTCTTGTCCAACAGGCGCTGGTGCAGGTGGAAGCGGGCTGTGACATTATCGCGCCCTCAGACATGATGGATGGCCGCATTGGTGCTATTCGTGCAGCGCTTGATGGGGCTGGTCATCAAAACACACAAATCATGTCATATGCCGCAAAATATGCTTCGGTGTTCTACTCGCCCTTCCGGGATGCCGTTGGCTCGTCCATCACGTTAAAAGGCGGCAAGGCGACTTATCAGATGGACCCTGCCAATGCGCAAGAGGCTCTGGTCGAGACAGCCTTGGACATTGAAGAAGGAGCCGACATGGTCATGGTCAAGCCCGGCCTTACCTATCTTGATATTGTGGCACGCGTCAAAGATGCCTTCGGGATGCCGACCTATGTTTATAACGTCTCAGGTGAATATGCGATGGTGATGGCAGCGGTGCAAAATGGCTGGCTGGATGAAGAAAAGGCTATTATGGAAGTGTTGATGGCTTTCAAGCGCGCCGGTGCCGACGGTATTCTCACCTATTTTGCGCCTTATGCAGCCAAGCGTTTAGGTTAATTGGAATGAATGTATTCATTTCTTACCCAAAAGAAGAACTTTCTTACGCTATAGAAATGCATGAGTTTCTTAGCTCCCTCGACATAACTCCGTTTTTGGATAAAAAAGACCTGCTACCAGGTCAAGATTGGGAGGCCATATTAGAAGAAAACCTGCGAGAGGCAGATCTGGTAATTTTAATTTCATCAAGAAAAATTTTGGAACGGTCAGGAACCATTCAAAAAGAAATTAAAATTATTATCGATGCAATTGAAAAACACCCAATAGGAAATCTTTATCTAATACCTTTTCGAGTTGAGAATGTTCATCTTCCTAAACCTCTTTCTAAAGCGCAATATTTTGATCATTTTGACGATGACTGGAAAATTAAGCTCATCAGAGCGTTGAGACTTAAAGCCACACAATTAAAAGACAAAAGCGTCATCAAATCCCTAGACAAAAAAAATGATGAATTAAATGCCGTCGATAAACACAAAAATTTCATCGTGAAAAAAAACAGCAGCTACCGATATAATATCGAAGCCTTTTACCCTCAATTTATTTTTAAAAATGATGATTACTGGAAATACATAAACTCAGGCATAGAGTTTAAAGCTTTGACCTGTCTATATGAGAATGTACGCTTTTTTGAAAACTGGGAGATTGATTCAGATACTCCTGAAGACATTAAGTCTGAATATTATCTTTCAATAAGTGAGTTTTACTGCTCTGGCGACCTTTTTTCATTGAGCGGCTCCTATCAATCATACGCCGTTGGAACAATGCATCCAAATTCAGGAACATTTTCTTTGAATTTTGGGGGACGCACTTGTGGCGCCTTTGAACTCAGAGATTTATTTGGAGACAATGAGGCTTTAGCAAACCAACTCCTTGATTATTGTGACGAAGATGTCCAAAAGCAGCTTGCCTTAGAGGAAGAAGACAAGGATCACATAGACAATTGGAGCATTAGAGAATATTTATCTCCAGATTTTGGAATTGATGCCTGGAGACTTCTCTCGCATTTTAATTTCAACGAAAAAGGGCTCACAATAACTCTAAGTCCCAACGATATAATACCGCACGTTCTTGGCCATCGTGATTCATTTATTCCCTGGAAAATGATAGTAGAAGATATCTATGAAGATTTTGGAGGAACTGAAATTTCCAAACTTATCCATCGTGCTCTGAGTTAGACTTCTTCCCATGTTAATTGTATAGCCTTATGCCGCCAAGAAACTGAACGAGCGATAACACGTCATGTGGATCAGAACGGCCAGTGAAAAGGATCTGGAAGCGATCCGCGATCTCCTCGTCACCACCTGGCATGATACTTATGAGGCCGATTATGGTTATGATGCTGTTCGCAAAGTATCGGACCAATGGCATTCAATTGACCGTTTGCAAGAGAAATTAAAAGCCCCTCAATCGGAGTTTCTGGTGATGGATGACGGCAGCCAACTGGGTGCTGTGGCATATGCTGCCATGAGCAGCGAAACCAATCTTCAACTTCACCAGCTTTATGTGGCCAAGGCTTATCAGCGACAAGGCTTGGGGCGGCAACTCTTGGCAGAAATTCTGACAAGTTTTCCCAAAGCCAAAACCGCCTCACTCGAAGTGGATGACAAAAACATGGATGCGATATTGTTTTATGAGAAATTCGGGTTTGAACTGACCGGCAAGACTGATAATTGCGGGGAAGAAAATTCCGGCATTCCCGCGCTGATCATGTCCAGGGAGCTTTGATACAGACCGACGCCCCATTCTCATACTAGATTTATTCGAGGGGGACTGCGAGGTTTACCAGATATGCAACTTCAGCGTTTGTGGCTTTCCCCCTCACCCCAACCCTCTCCCACCAGGGGAGAGGGAGCCGCTAAAAACATGCCTCGCCTTGCTCGGTTAATGCCTAAAAGCCGTTAATCCCTATCCAACCTGGCGATCAGGCTTGAGGTGTCCCATCTGTTGCCGCCCATGGCCTGAACTTCTTTATAAAGCTGGTCAACCAGGGCTGTTATGGGCAGTTTGGCTTTGCAATTATCTGCTTCTGCCAAACAAATGCCAAGGTCCTTGCGCATCCAATCTACCGCGAAGCCAAAGTCGAACTCACCATCAATCATGGTTTCATAGCGGTTTTCCATCTGCCAGGATTGCGCCGCCCCTTTGGAGATCACATCCACAACGGCGCGGGCATCAAGGCCTGCGCGTTTGGCAAAATGCAAGCCTTCGGCCAAGCCTTGCACTAGGCCCGCAATGCAAATCTGGTTGACCATTTTGGTCAATTGACCAGCGCCTGATGGGCCCAGCAATTTGCAAGATTTGGCAAAACATTCAATCACGGGAGAGGCTTTATCAAAAATATCCTGCTCGCCGCCGACCATGACGGTGAGCTGACCATTTACAGCGCCTGCCTCACCGCCGGATACCGGCGCGTCGAGAAATCCTACCCCGGATTCCTTTGCGTGAGCGGCCAATTCGCGGGCGACATCAGCAGACGCTGTTGTGTGATCGACGAAAATCGTGCCCTTATCCATGGTGGAGAAAGCGCCCTCAGACCCGATTGTGACTTCGCGCAGGTCATCATCATTGCCGACGCAAGCAAACACAATGTCAGCGCCTTTGGCCGCTTGGGCAGGCGTTGGCGCTGTGGTGTTGCCATATTCGCCTTGCCATTTTTCGGCCTTGGCGCCTGTGCGGTTATACACCGTCACCTCGTGGCCACCCTTGGTCAAATGTCCTGCCATGGGATATCCCATGACGCCCAGTCCGATAAAGGCTAGTTTTTGTCCCATAGTCTTACTCTCCTTGCGTCCGCTTGCAGGTCCGGCATGAACCCTGGTTTAAAAGCCTCATAAGCCAATTTTCAAAATCTGTCTATGGGGGCTTCCGGCATCTGGAAAAAGGCAGCAAACAAGCCATCTCTTGTCCACATTCATTGCGTTTAAAGCTTGGAAAGCGCCTCCCCAGGCGGCATGATGGCGCCAGATTACGACTGAGACAACCGAGGGGCAATTGTGAATGGTTCTCGCAGCCAATCTTCAGCTATGGATCACCTTCGCCATTATTGCAGTGGCTGTTGTGTCCTATGCGCTTGAGCGCGTTGCGATTGAGGTCACATCAATCGCGCTGATTGTGGTGCTCCTGGCCTTTTTTCACTTTTTTCCTGTTGCAGATATCGATGGCAACAACATCCTTACGGCTGACGTCTTGCTGTCGGGCTTTGGGCATCCTGCCCTGATCACCATTCTATCTTTTTTGGTGATCGGCCAAGGCTTGTTTCAAACCGGAGCCCTGGAGGCCCCTACCAGAAAACTTGCCGATCACGGTATCAAAAGACCTCGCACAACGCTGATTGGCGCGCTCCTGGTGGCAGCTGCAATTTCTGCCTTCATGAACAATACACCGGTTGTCGTGATGTTCATTCCCATCATAGTTGCTCTTTCAGCACGGCTTGGCATGAACACTTCCAAGACAATTATGCCGCTGAGCTATATTTGTATTTTAGGCGGCATGGTCACGCTTATCGGCTCATCGACCAATTTGCTCGTTGCCGGTGTTTCCCAACGTTATGGCCTGCCTGCTATTCAATTTTTTGATTTTGCCATCCCCGGTCTTGTGCTGGCTGGCGTTGGCGCACTCTACGTGCTTTTCATTGTGCCGCGTATTTTGCCGCCGCGCCAAAACATGGCCGAGCAGGTGGGTGGCGGCCAGGGCAAACAATATATTGCCCAAATACAAGTTACCACCGGCCACCCTCTGGAAGGCCAAACGGCCATATCTGGGCTGTTTCCAGCTTTGAAGAACATGACCGTGCGTCTTATTCAGCGCGGCGAACACCCCCTTTTGCCACCGTTTGAAGATGTAACGCTTATACCAGGCGACCAAATTGTTGTGGCCGCCACGCGTAAAGCCCTGACCGAAGCGCTAAGCCATGGCGATGGCATGTTGACCACACATATGGAAGAACCGTTGAACGGTAATGGGGAAGAGGCTGACACCACATCTGAAGCCCCTAAGCGTCAAGCAGAACTTGTGCTGGCTGAAGCCGTCGTGGCGCCGGGTTCACGTCTGTTGGGCCGCACCATTGAACAAGCCGGTCTGCATGCTGAAACCGGCTGCATCGTGCTTGGTATTCAACGGCGCAGCCGGATGATCCGTATGCGCATGGGCGAAATCAGGCTGGAGGCAGGTGACGTGATTTTGGTGTTAGGTGCGCGTGACAATGTTGAGGGCCTCAGGCGTTCGCGTGATGTCTTCCTGCTTGAATGGTCGACCACGGAATTACCTGAGATTGCCTTTGCTGCGCGGGCGCGCTTGATTTTTCTCATCACCGTTACTGCTGCTGCCAGTGGTGTGGTGCCTGTGCTGATAGCCGCCCTGTTTGGTGCCGTGGCCATGGTGCCTGCAGGGTGTTTAAACGTGCGCCAGGCAGCACGCGCGTTTGACCGGCGCATTTATCTTTTAATCGGTGCGGCCATTGCCATGGCAACCAGTTTGGAAGCCACTGGCGGGGCCAGGTTTTTGGCCGAAGCGGTTGTGAATGTATTTTCCGGAGCACCTGTCGCCGTTGTCTTGTCAGCTATGTTCTTGCTGATCGCCCTTATGACCAATATGTTATCTAACAATGCAACAGCTGTGTTATTCACACCCATTGCCATAAACACGGCCCAACAGCTCGGCGTTGAACCGCTTGTTTTTGTGTTTGCCGTGATATTTGCGGCGAATTGTTCTTTCGCCACACCAATGGCCTATCAAACCAATCTTTTGGTCATGGGACCGGGACATTATCGCTTTAGTGACTTCATGAAAGCAGGAACGCCATTGATCTTCATCATATGGCTGGCCTATTCTGTGTTTGCACCCTGGTATTACGGCTTGGCCTGGTGATTGACTTGAGGAGGATAAAAGATTGAGTATTGAAGGGCGTAACTTTCCGCAATTCTATATTACGCCAGCAGCAAACTGCCCTTATCTGGACGGCAAGTTTGAGCGCAAGATTTTCACCCATTTGATCGGGGATAAGGCACCTGACCTTAATCATGCCCTTACCAATGGCGGCTTCAGGCGCAGCCAGAATATTGCCTATCGCCAGGCGTGCGAAAAATGTTCAGCGTGCATTTCAACCCGTGTTGTGGTTGATGAGTTCAAAGCCACAAAATCACAAAAGAGGGCATGGCGCGCCTACCGCCATTTGCACACGCAAATATGCGATGCCAGCCCAAGCCAGGAACAATATAGCCTGTTTCGAAATTACATTGATGAGCGCCATGCTGATGGCGGCATGGTTGATATGTCCATTCTCGATTATGCCGCCATGGTGGAAGAAAGCTTTGTTGATACGCGCGTAATTGAATACCGCCTGCCCGGAGATTTAACCTCTCCGCCACAAGTTGTGCCCAAAGGCGAATTGGCCGCCGTTGCCATTACCGACTGGCTTAATGACGGGTTGTCAATGATCTATAGCTTTTATGATCCTGCAATTGCCGCAAGCGGCCTTGGCACCTACCTTATTCTCGATCATATTGAACAGGCGAAGAAAGCAGGCCTACCTTATGTTTATCTCGGCTTTTGGGTTAAAGGCTCGCCCAAGATGGATTACAAAATTCGCTTCCAACCCCAAGAACATATCATCGGCGGGGCCTGGTCCAGGGTCACTCCTGATACCTAGAGCACATTTCGATCATATTGAACCATTTGACTGCATTTTTGCGTCTTCTGGCAAGGCACGGGTCCACGCCGTGGTCGCTATGACCACAAGTGGCCCGTAACGCAGGCCAGGGGGCGCGAAAATGCAGCCTTCGGTGGGCCAAATCAATCCGTTGGCGTCGTTGAACAGCTTGCCCGATGCCCCGCATAGCGCTACGCTGTTCGCCTAGCCAACGGATTGATTTGGTACCATCAAATGATTCAATATGATCGAAATGTGCTCTAGTTTGCAATAAAGGATCATTGTGGTCGATACAGCCCTTCATCGCAAAGGTCTTGCGATCACAGCCCTTGGTGTCATGATTTTGACGCTGGACACCCCTTTATCGCACTTGAACGACGGCAATAAATGATGCCGGTTCGGTGATCGGATAATATACGATATTAGATCACGAAATAGCGATATTATCGATTTTTTGTATGATTTCCGGAAAAAACGTATATTATTAACCACGATGTGGACGCTTTGGGGGAACCCTCTTCATTCGAGGGCAGAAAATGACGATCCAATCGAAATCATCTAACGACATGGAGGCCAGTAGCTCAGCGAGTACCGGCGTCCGTGTCAAAGCTTTGATCAAAAACAAAAATCACCTGTATTTTGTAGGGAGGAAGTAGATGAAAAAGATTTGTTTTGTACTCTTCGCGGCAATCGCCTTGATCGCCGCGATACCGGCAGGGCCGGCCATAGCCGCGCCGTGCCTGGAAGTCACATTAACTGGAACAATGGGTGGCCCGCCGACATTTAACGGGCTGGCCGGTGCCGGCACGCTGGTGAGATATGGCGATGACAGCAATGATTGCAACGACGTGAAATTGCAGTTCGATGCTGGCCGGGGAACCAATGTCAGGTTATCGCAGCTTGGCATTATGCCAAACCAACTAAAAGCGATTTTCTTCACTCATATCCATTCCGATCATACGGATGGCTTTGGCGACATAATGCAGCAACGCTGGCATTTTCTGGGAGCGCCGCTTGACGTGGTGTGTGCTGCGGATGCAGCTTCTCCAGCAGGTCATACGATGAGCTGTACGGATCTTGCGGCTAATATTGGTGACGCCTTTATTGCATCGGGCGAAATTGCTCAGCGCCGTGCTGAAAACGCCGCTAGAAACCCAGCTGGTCCGGCAGCCCTAACCAATGTGATGGCATTTACACCAGGTGCTGCGCCAGCTCTTGTTTGGTCGTCTGGTGACGTCACTGTTTGGGCGATCAAATCAAATCATATTCCCGGGCATGCCTCTTATCAGGTGATTACGCCTGCGGGCACGGTGGTGATCGGCGGTGACGCGAGCAATGACATCACTGATCCTTCCATGCGCGCCTTTTCAACCTCAGAGCAGGTTGAGCTATTGGCGGCCAATGCGGATATTCTGGTTCACTCCACCATTCATCCGGTTATGGGGCCTGCTGGCGGCAGTGGTTTTCCACCGCCGGTGTTTAATCGCCAAAGCACGGCAACCGATATCGGGGCGATGGCGCAAAGAGCCGGCATTAAGCGGGTGATGTTAACTCATTTGATCCCTTCTATCGGATCGCCAAGCCAGGGACCATTCCCGGTACCCGGTGGTGCTTTGAAAAAGCGTAACTATAAAAATGCGGTCAAAGACGGCGGTTATCGCGGCAGAATTAGTGTTGGAACCGATCTTTTGACGGTTCGCCTGCCGAAAAATAAAGAAGTTCGCCGTAAACACGACGACTAACAAATAAAGCCTCCTCCCGGTCTGCTTGTGCCCCCGGGGGGAGAGACCCCTTCCTCACCTGCCAATCCTCGCGTGTTTTATCGCTCCGCATGGGTTAAAACATAGCGCAAGATGATTCACTCGAGCATTGCCAACCACAAACGCATTTGATGTTCAGGGCGTGGTCTAAGCCCAATTTAGTCTGCAAATAAGAGGCCCGTTAATGGTCGACCCCGCCCTTCATCGCAAAGGTCTTGCGATCACAGCCCTTGGTGTCATGATTTTGACGCTGGATACCCCTTTGTTGCGTCTGATTGACGGCAATCAATGGAGTGTCATGTTTTGGCGTGGGTTGATGATGTTTGCCGCCGTTGTGTTTTGGTGGACACTTTGGGGCAGAAGAACGCCTGACAATAAAACGTTTATCAATGGCCAAAAAGGGCTGATTGTTATCGCAGGCTATACCATGTCGAACGTCTGTTTCATGGTGTCAGTGCACAATACAAGCGTTGCCAATGTGTTGTTTATTGTGGCCTTAACTCCGCTTGTGGCCGCTATCATGTCGATTTTTATTCTGCGCGAACATCCCCGCCCAAGCACCTGGATTGCTATTTTCTTTTCACTTTGCGGCATTGGTTTTATTTTCAAGGACAGCCTTACCAGCGGTCATTTATATGGTGATGTTGTGGCGTTTGGGGCGGCCATGGGCCTGGCAACAGCCTTTGTGTTTACCCGTAAATATAACCTCAATATGGTAACAGCACCGGGCATTGCTGGTTTATTCACAGCGTTAATCGCTGTTTCTTTTATCGCTGATTTTTCATTTGCGCCTTTGCAATGGTTTTACCTGACGCTCAATGGGCTGATCATTCTGCCGATCTCATTTGGCCTGATTGCTCTGGGCCCACGCTATATACCTTCTGCGGAAGTTGCCATGTTGATGTTGCTGGAAACTATATTCGGGCCATTTTTTGTGTGGCTTGTCGTTGCCGAAGCCCCCGGACCCAACAGCCTCATAGGTGGTGCTGTGGTGGTCATAACGCTGATGGTGCATAGCGCGTGGCGATTAAGGCGGGGATCGCGGATCGCAGGGTAGATGTCTGCTTGATGCCATGAAGCAACATAGGGGTCGACTGAAACTCAAATGAAAACGGCGATGCGCTGAATGGTCCAGAAGGCAGCCACGCTGCCGATGACATACGGCGGCACGTCCCAGGCCCAAGCTGGCCGAGGCAGGTTGATTGACCGCGCGATCTGTCGTGCCACCGCAATAACGGCAAACACAGAAGCGATGAAAAGCAGCTGGCCGATCTCGACGCCAACGTTGAAGAACAGCAGCGCGATCGGGATCGAATTCTGCGGCAAACCGATTTCGGACAATGCTCCAGCGAAGCCGAAACCATGCAGCAAGCCAAATGCGAACGCGACAACCCACGGATATTTTTCCGTCAGTCCCGGCTTACCTTGCTTGCTGTAGATGATTTCCGATGCGACGAACACGATGCTCAACGCAATGGCGGCCTCGATGGGTGGTCCAGGAATGTGGACGAAGCCGAGCGTCGCTCCAGCCAATGTGAGAGAATGGGCGAGCGTGAATGCGGTGACGGTCGCAATGATGCGACGCGTGCCTTTCACTAAAAGCAGTAAAACAAGAACGAACGCGAGGTGGTCAATACCGAGCAGAATGTGCTCGACGCCGAGGAAGAAGTACGTTCGCACCACTTCAAGACTGCTTGGTTGGATGGGAACCGTGAAAGATGGGTCGCTTGGGGTCAAACGGCGGGCCTGGCTAACGCCGTCGGCAAATTCGTATCTCACCAACACGTCCGTCGATGTTTTATCCAGCCCGTCAATATGGATCAGCCCCCCTTCGAGACCTCCCGCACAACGTGCGTTCCAGCGTGCGATATATGCAGCACCGTTCCAGATCGACTGCCCTGGTGTCCGCTTGTCACAACTCTCCGGCAATTTGGCGGTGATTGCCATGGGACGCCCACTGATTGCCGGCTTTTTCCACACGATCGCGTAAAGGTCCTTGTCGATCAGGCGAAGCTCCAGATATCCAGGCTGAAGTGCATGGCCGTGCGACAATGCAACAAATCCAAACACACCGGTCAGGAAAGCCATCACCGCTAGCAACCGTCTTACCGCAGGCAGCATCACCGCTTCTCCGTCGTTTGTGTCTTGCGAGTTCGTATCTCAATGACAAAGCGCGCACGCCGCCGGGCATAGTCCTGCTCGCGTATCTCTTTTGCCTTTGCCGCCTTCCAATCTCTCAGCACGGTGTCACGCACCTCATCCAGCGTTGGCGAGCGGGTGGGCCGACTGTCGAAGATGCGAACGAGGTGCGCACCATAGGAGGAGCGTACTGGCCCGCTCCACACCTTAGGTGAGAATTTCGTAAGGCGTTCGAAGAAGCCTCGTCCAAACGTGCCATTGACCGCTCTAGGTAATGAGAGACCAAGCTTTGCTGGCAGGAGTGTACTCTTTCCCAACGTGGCCGGGTCTGTTTCGGGATCAGACCGCAGGACACTCAAAGACTTTGTGATGGTTTCCGGTTTGGGGCTTTCGCCTAGATAGATCTGCTCAAAGGCCAGTTTTGGCGCACTTTGGTAGGTCTGCTTGTTTGCGGCAAAATAAGCCTCGAGTTCGCCGGCAGCCGGTTTCAGAAGTGAGGCGCCGGTATCTGTTAAAAACTCCATTTTCTGACGCAGCCGCCGCCGGACAATAGTGTCGTTTTTGTCGAGACCGAGCGCTAGGGCTTCGCGGTAATAGACCTCTTCGCGAACATCCTCGTTGATCAGGCTGCCAAGCTCGTCATCTGTTGGCTTCCGTTTCCAGACAGAGTTGAAACGCGCTGCAAGCTGATCGATCCGCTCAGGCGTGATGACGATCACATTGGCGGGTGCTTCACCTGTGTCGCTGACCGCTGCATAAAGCAGGAAGATCAGACCGCCAATCGCGAAGAAATGCATAAGTGGCTCCCGGAGGAGCCACCGGAGATGTTTCATGTCCCGTTCCTACTCATGTCTTGGGCGTGTACCAGATCGGCGAGGTGTAGGCGCGCATCCAGGGTGGGGAGCGGCTTGCCGGTCTTAGGTAGCATATCTGCTTCCATTACTTTCTTCCCAATAAATTGACGACATATCCAGTGGCAAAAATTACAAAGGCCACCAGGCTGACCGGCGGCAGCCCACCATGCCAGCCCGAAGGGTTGAGCCAACCTTGGTAGCCCATGAAAAACAAGTGAGCGGCAGCAAGCAGCATCGCCGCCAGCAGGAATTTTCGCGAGGTGATAAATTGGATGAAGGCCTTGTCTTCGCGCAAATGAGTTTGAAAACTCAAATTGTAGCCCCAGAGAACGACAAAGGCCAAAACACCTCCAAGCATGCTAAGGCCCGCTAAAAACGTCAACGTTCCGTCTTGTTTGAAAAAATTTCCATAAACAGTCGGCATAAAAATCATAAAGCTGATCAGGGCATGAATGAGCACCAGCAGAAAACCGCTCATGCCCAGAGCTTTGCGGGCGTTAAGCCAGCCCTGCGGCACTTTAACGCCCAGATTGTTCAAGGGACCAAGGCCAAAATTCAGGGTCAAGATTATAAATGCGCTCAAGGATATCCCCTTATTCAAAATAAAAAACGGGAAATCCTTCCATGGAACCGGGCCGGCAATATGATAACGCAGCACGGCATAGCCTATAGAGAATATTACGACTAAGGCAATGATATGTTTTGCAAAATTAATATTTTCGGTTGTTTCGTTAGCCATGATAGTTTCATCAACTTAACTGCTCGGCGTGTACCAAATCGGCGAGGTATAGGCGCGGTCTTGGACGGTCATGGCGACATTCTTCGGCATCTTGATCTTGAAGAATTTGGCGTCGTACGCGGTCCAGCGCGGTTTCGGGATCTCGATCACGCGCACGTAGTAGAAGGCGCGTTGTTTCGGATCGAAATCGGGATCGGCCCAATAGGCCGTCAGCAAGGGATCGCCGATGGTGTTGGTGTATGACGCGTCAGCCACATTGACCGTTGTACCGACGGGCTTTTCGCAGCGGCGCTTGACGATCTTGCGGTTATCCGAACAAGCAACGTCGTAGATGCGCTCATGGGTCTTGCCGTTTTTATCCAGCCAGCCCTTGATCACTTGCACCCGGTCGAGATTGGCATTGTCGGGATCGCGAAGCGCGCGGATTATGAACGTTGGCGCCTTGCCTGCGGGACCCTTGGTGAGATCGCCGCCCATTGGAACGCCGCGCCGATAACCTTCGCGGGCAAAGTCCTGGCGTTCGACCTCGTTTGCCTTGAAATCCCAGCCGCCGAACACGCGCACGGCAATGCGCGACCCGGTGGTGGCATAGACTTCCCGGCGCTTCATGGCATCCCAGATGGCTTCCCGGGTGTTTTCCCGTGCCCAAACGGCGGCAAGCCCGGAGGCGGAAGAAGCCGCCACGGTCAGCGACAGCTCCGGCTTCACGCCCTTGATTATGAGATGTTTGTAACGCGTCGCGGTCGGTTCGGCGATATGCACCTTGCCGAAGAAATTATCCTCGCGCGTGGTCGGCAGGCCCGTATGAGCGTCCGTACTTCCCATCATACCGAATTTGAACGGGTTCGCGCCCAACAGCGCTTCTTGACGCAGGCCTTCCTTTAGGGCGGGCCGGGCATATTCCTTAGGCAGCATTTCCTTGGTTTTGGCGACGAACCCCATAATGTTGCCTTTATCCATCTTCTCGAAGGCGGCGAACGCGTCATTGGGGGAGAGGGTCGGGTGCGCCTCGCCGTCGCCCTTGATCTGGGTTACCTCGTAAAGCGGTTCATAGCGCGCGCGCAGTTCCGCATAGGATTTGGTAAACGGTTTGCCGGTCCAGGTCTTGGTGTCAAACATCTTGCCGTTCGAGAGATTGCCGTTATGGGCAAGGGAGAGAACGCGGCCGCCGGTCTTTTTTTCGTAACCGGCCATATAGGTCCAAAGCTTCTCTGGATCGATCGAGTTATGTGCCGAGAATGGGAGCACCTGGTTAGTACGCGCCGCGCCATCGCGGAAGATGACGACGCGATGCATGTTGTCGCCGTTTAGATGCGGCGACCATTCGAAACCGGTGAAGGTGGAAAATACGCCTGGCTGGTAGTATTTATCCGCGTTTTTGGCGACTTTCGACCAAACCGATTCAATCATGCGCGGCTCCTTGATCTGGTCGGTGGTGATATCCCGGGCGGCCTCAAGGAACGCCTCGTAGCCTTTGCCCGCTTTGTTCAGGTCATGCCACCGCTTGCAGATCTTATTGGCCAGGCAGATCGGATCCGAACGTTGGATGAAATCCGCGAGCCCGAGATTCTCCGCGTGGTCCGCCACCACGATCCAATCCAAGGGGCGGTGAAGCTTGACCTTCCAACCCTCATAGCTGGTGACGGTTTCACCCCGCGAAACCCGATAGGCTTCATCCGGCCCCAATTTGGCGCCGATCATGCCGGCATCAAGGGACCAGGACGTGTGCAAATGGGTGTCGCCCCAAAGCACGCGGGTCGGGAAATGGTCGCCGACAAAGGGCGAATATTCTTGTCTGGGCGGTTGATAGCTTTCCTTGGCCGGCTTGACATCCTGCGCGAGAGCCATTGACGACATTAAGGAAACTGCCGTGATAAACGCTATTTTCGTAAAAGTTTTCATGGTGTTTCTCCTCTTTCACGATTGGAGCCAGCAATTACTTCGGTGGCTGATATGGGTCTAATGTTCCAGGTTTGATCGGTGGATGTTTCTTCAGAGAGGCTACATGCGCGCCCAACTGTCCCAACGCCGCCTTGGGCACCCAGGTGTGCGGGAAGAGCACGTTTTCGCTTTCTTGCGGATCAGTGAGAAGGTTATAGACCCGTGGCGTGCCATATGTGCGTGTCTCGCTAAATACCGTATCTTGTTCCTTGAAGTTCACCTTCCAGTTTCGCCATTTCACGCCAAAAATTTCAGTACCCATGTAGACAATGACACCCTCGCGGTTTGACTTTTTCTTCTTTCCGAATAGAAAATCGGTCTGGTCCACACCATCAATGACGCGGTCCTTTGGCACTTTGCCACCGGCGATGCGCGCGAGAGTGGGAAACAGATCCATCTCATGAACGATTTGATCGCTAGCTGAGCCTGCCGGGATCTTGCCCGGCCAACGGATCGCGAACGGCACCCTCAAACTGCCCTCGAAACCTGTGAACAAGGTGCCGCGCCAAGGACCGGCAGATCCCGGATGGGCCGTCTCGACAGTTGTGGTGTTGTTTCCATGGGGCGCAGCTTCAGGCCCGTTATCGGCCGTGAATATGAAAATGGTATTGTCCCGGATGCCGAGCTTGTCAATCGCATCCAATAACATTCCATTATAAGTATCGATCTGGAGAAGCATGTCTGCCCAGCGGCCATTGCCAGTCTTTCCGGTAAAATCAGGATGCGGAATAGTCGGGTAGTGCGTCGCCGTATAGGGGAGATAAACGAAAAACGGTTTCTTGGCTTTCGCCTGACGTTGCATGAAGTCAATTGCCTTCTTGGTCAAATCGCCATCGATGAGCGGACGATACGCCAAATTGTAGGGGCGGATTTTTTTTGGTTTCTTGCCTTTCCTCCCCTCCATGACAAAGGTTTCTTCAACTCCGCTTTCTGTAAAGCCCACGAGCTGAGAATAGGGCGCTTCATCGGTGGAGTTGGGGATGCCGTACCATTCATCAAACCCTTGATCGGTCGGAAACCTGCCGTCCGTGCGGCCCAAATGCCATTTACCGAACATTCCAGTGCTATAACCGGCGTCAGACAGCATTTCGGCCATAGTGACTTCCCACTGGACGAGACCATAAACACCTCCGCCAACCGGGGCGGTGCCATTGCCGCTGCGTATGGCATAGCGGCCCGTCATAATGGCTGAACGCGAGGGTGTGCATTGAGCTTCGACGTTGAAGTTGGTCAACCTGAGGCCTTCTGCGGCCAATTTGTCAAGCCTCGGCGTCGGCGCGCCCCGGATGATGCCGCCGCCATTGAAACCAGGCTCGCCCCAGCCGAAATTGTCCATGAAGACCACTACGATATTTGGCTTGTCCTGAGCGAGGGCAGCCGACGACATCACTACCGCAGCTAAGATTGAAAGTAGCAGGCGTTTCATAAGCGTTTCCTTAGTTTGTGGGCGTGTACCAAATCGGTGTTGTATAGGCACGCTCTTGCTGGCTTGTTGGGGCTGCTTTCGGGATTTTTGACCCCAGCCGGAAGGCGTCATAAAGATACCAAGGTGGCGTTGGGATCTCGATCACCCTTGTGTAGTAGAATGCCTTCTGTTTGGGATCGAAATCCGGATCCTTCCAGACCGTGCCCAGTTCAGCGGCACCGATGGTGTTGGTCCAGTTGGCGTTCTTGACATCCACAGTATTGCCGACCAGTGGAAGCTTGCCTTTGGCATTAGGCTTGCGGTTGTCTGACCAGGCGACGTCATAGACCTTTTCATGGGTCTTACCCTTGGCATCCAGCCAGCCTTTTATGATCTGGACACGATCAAGATTAGCGCCGATAGGATCGCGAAGCGCATAAACCATGAAGGTCGGCGCCTTGCCTTTGGGTGCTTTCGTCAGGTCGCCGCCCATGGGCACGCCTTTGGAATAGCCCACGAACGCTGGCTGCCTGCTATTTAAATCCTGTTTAGTATAGTCCCAGCCGCCAAAGAAACGGACCACCATGCGCGGCCCGGTGGTGGCATAGACTTCCTTGCGATCCATTGCATCAAAAAGAGACGCACGGGTGTTTTCCTTGGCCCAAACCGCCGTATAGCCAGAAGCGACCTGCTGCCAGCTAAAGATCTCACCTTGTTTGGTTTTAACAAACGGATGGGTCAGTCGCCCCTTCGAAGGCTCATAACCAGTGTGCTTACCGAAGAAATTATCTTCCTCAGCGGTGGGCAGCGATGTGTGGCTGTCAGTAGCCCCGACGATGCCGAACTTGTACGGATTTGTGCCAAGCTTCTTCTCAAGAGCCAAGCCGTTCTTCAGCGCTTCGCGCGCATATTCACCGGCAAGCATGTTATTGGTCTTCGCTACGGTCAGATCCAAATTGCCTTTATCCCAGGTACCGTAATCGGCAAACTCATCATCAGGCGACAGGAACGGGTGTGCTTCGCCATCCCCCTTGATCTGGGTGATTTCATACATGCGCTCCCATTTGGCGCGTTGCTCGACATATTTCTTGTCCAGTTTGCGGCCCGTATACTGCTTATCCACGGGGAACATGATGCCGTTTGACAAATTGCCATTATGTGCAAACGCCATCGCAGCACCATTGGTTTTAGTCTCGTAATTCTCAAGATACTTGTAAAGATCCAGCGGGTCGGTACTGCCGATCGGTGCCTGGGTTGTATAAGGCACCACTTGGCGTGCCCGATCAGCTCCGTCGCGGAAAATAACATTGCGGTGCAAATTCCCACCCTTCACCAACGAGGTCCATTCAAACCCGATAAATGCCGTAAACCGGCCCGGTTCGTTAAATTCCTCCGCTGCGTTAATGACGTCCCCCCAGAGTGTTGCGTAGCGGCGCGCGCCGGGCGAATAGTTGGCAAACATCTCCTTATTCATTTTACCCTGTGAAAAGGCGGTGATCATATCAAGCGTGGCATCGACCGCTTTTTGACCTCCGGCGCGAAAGCCCTTGGACCAGCGCGCACCTTGTTCATATTTTGTCACGCTTGGTGATGCCGCCAAAACATCGCTAGTGAATCCCATTCCATCTGAGTGGTCGGTGATTGCAAGCCAGTCAAGCGGGCGGGCAAGGCGGATAGGTTGTCCCGAAGACGCGGTTATCTGTTCGCCCCTGGCCAGACGATAGGTGTCCCGCAAGCCAACGCGATTGCCGAAAGCTCCCGCATCAAATGATAGTGACGTATGCAAATGGTTGTCGCCCCACAATGGACGTTCGGGGAAGGTCCGCTTTGCATAGGGAGAATAGGCCTTGCCGGTATAGGCGCCAGACAGTTTCTCTTTTGTCGGGGTGCCAGCATCCGATGCTAATGCCGCCACCGGTGCCAACAGGACAATTGTGGAAATTGTAGATAGAAGTATGCGTTTCATTTGTTTGTTCTCCTCAATATTAAGGCGTGTACCAGATCGGCGAGGTGTAGCGCTAGTCGTGCGGCGTCAGTTCAGCGCCTTTAGGCGTAATGTCCGACACTCGATGAGGGTACTTCTTAATCAGGCGCATGTGGTCTCGCAGGATGATCTGAACCGGCGTCACCGCAAATAGTCCCGGATAGAGCTGTCCAAACTTCTCCCCTGGGTCACGCATCACGTTGTAGAAATCCATGCCTGGGAGCCCGCCGTGTCCTTCCTTGATATGGACTTTGAAATCCTCGTAGCGGATGGCGCCGAGGACACCGCCGCTGTAGTGGAACATCATGTTCCGCCGGCCATGATCTTCGCCAAGCAAGAGGAGCGCTGTCTGATCGACGCCGTCCGTGACCCGGTCGTTGGGGATTTTGTCTAGCGCCCCACCCAAGCGGGCGGCGGTCGTGAACAGGTCTGTGAGGTGCAAGATGTCCACTGGGTCCTGGTTGGGCTTGATCATGCCCGGCCACCAGGCCATCGCCGGTACGCGAACGCCACCTTCCAATACATCGCCCTTGCTACCGCGCAGCCAGGAATAGCCAGAGTTCGGGTAGAAGGCGTACATGGGGCCATTATCGCTGATCCAGACGACGAGCGTGTTCTCTGCGATGCCTTCGGTCTTCAGCGTGTCGAGCAATTGCCTGACGTGTGTGTTGTGAGCCGCCATCTCGGAAGCCTGTGCGTTGATCTTGTCGACATGCTTGTCGTTATGGTGGGCCTTTGATCCTTGCAATTGCTGGGTATAGGTCGCCCAATAGATGAAGAAGGGCTTGTCGTCCTTCGCCTTGTCCTTGACATAAGCCTTGATCTGCTTGATCGACTCTGCCTCAAAGGCTTCCTGTCGGTCGGGACCAAGCTTGCCGGCAATGCCCTCGACGGGCTTGCGCCCTTTGCCCTTGCGCCCGACGAACGCAGCCTCCGTTAGATCGATCCCCGTGCGCTTCTTGTATTCCCTTGCCCCGGGGAAGTCGTAGAACATTGCCTTGTTGGGGTTCGGCGCATTCTTGTACATGTCGAAAGAGCCTGGCCAGTTGTCGGGAGCGCCGTTCCACATGCCATAATATGCATAGTCGTAGCCCTGGTTCTCCGGCGCATGCTCCGGCAGATCGCCCAAATGCCACTTGCCCCACATGGCAGTGTTGTAGCCAGCCGCGGAAAGCACTTCGGCCACAGTCACTTCCTTGGCTGAAAGTCCTTCGGTCTGGCCGGGCCAAAGTACGCTCAGCAAGCCCGTCCGTACCGGGTGGCGGCCAGTATTGATGGCGATACGCGACGGGGTGCACGACGGTTCTGCATAGGCGGTCCAAAAGCGCATACCCTCAGCAGCCATCTTGTCGAGTTCAGGTGTTGGTGTGCCACGGTGTTTACCGCCGCCTTGCCAGCCCATCTCGCCCCAGCCGACATCATCGGCGAGAATGTAGATGATGTTCGGTTTCTTGCCGAACTTCTTCTCCAGTGCAGCGAGTTTGTCGTTGATGGTCTTGTCTTCCTGTGCCCAGGCTTTCGCGTTGCGCTTTGCGAAATCGAGATGGGGCGCGTCAAACTGTTGCGCTTTCGCGATGCCAAATGACATTGCCAGAACAGAAAATGCTACCGCAGATATCTTTCCAAAATGCATGACTTTCTCCTTGGTTCTATTTGTCGCCAGTCTATTTCAGTTACACTCGGTGGTTGATCGCTGGTCCCTGCAACGTGTCGTTGATCGCCTTCGGAGCCTTGCCCTTCGGCATGTCGATGTTATAGCGCACAGCAGCTACGCTTTTGCTTTTGCGCCCGTAGAACTGCCTGCTGATATCGCCAGCATCAACAAGGTCCAGCCTGCCATCGCAATGTTGATACCGATCAGAAGGCCGATTGCCCAGAGCGCGGAACTGGGAAGCTTGGCCCAGAGCATGGCGCCAACGATTATCGAAACGATGCCGCCGAAAAGCATCCATCCCCATCCGGCCTGCGGCTTAATCCTGAAAGCAAGGGCCGCGCGGAAAACACCTTCGATAACAAATGTCGCAGCCAGATAGACGGTCAGCGCAATGATGCCGGCTACCGGGTAGACGAGCAGGATCAATCCAGCACCCGTTTCCAGAAGCCCGACGAGAAGCTCCCAGAAAAAGCCGCCCCAGTCTTTGGCCCAGAAGCCGTGGACAATCTGGGTGATCCCCCCGATTACCAGGACCCAACCAACAAAAATCTCCGTCGACAGCGTCGACAGGAACGGGAACAGAATGGCTGCAGTTCCTATCAGGATCAAAATGATGCCGAGCGCAATGAACCAGCCTCGATTATCCTGAACAGCTTTTGTAAGTTCAACTTGCGTGCTTGTCATGATGATCTCTCCTGTTGGTTTCCTCGTGGGGTGGAAAATTCAGGTTCGTTTACTCCGAAGGCGTGTACCAGATCGGTGAGGTATAAGCGCGTTCCTGGGTCGAGGTTGGTGCGTCTTTTGGCAGCTTTGTGCCGTACCGGAAGGCGTCATAGGTGGTCCAGCGCGGCGTTGGGATTTCGAGCACCCGGGCATAATAAAATGCCTTCTGCTTCGGGTCGAATTCCGGGTCGGTCCAGACCGTTCCCAACTCAGAGGAACCAATTGTGTTGGTCCAGTTGGCGTTCTTCACATCCACCGTGTTGCCAACAGGTGGGAGTTTGCCGTTTGCACCTGGTTTCCTATTGCCAGCCCAGATGACGTCATAAACCTTTTCGTGCGTCTTGCCATTGGCATCGAACCAGCCCTTGACGACCTGGATGCGGTCGAGATTGGCGCCGATCGGATCGCGCAGGGCGTATACCATGAAGTTCGGCGCCTTCGCTCCCTTGGGCATGGCCCGCAAGTTGGAGCCCATCGGAACGCCTTTTTCATACCCCACACCCGCCACCATGCGGGATTTCAGATCCTGGTCGGTATATTTCCAGCCGCCAAAGAACCGCACACTCATGCGCGGGCCCGTTGTGCCATAGACCTCCTTGCGTTGCATCGCATCGAAGATTGACGCACGGGTATTTTCGGTAGCCCAGACGGCGGCAAGGCCCGAGGCAACCATCTGCCAACCCATGATCGTGCCATTCTCGTTTTTCATGAACGGATGAGACATCCGCCCTTTTTTGGGTTCGTAGCCAGTATGTTTGCCGAAGAAATTATCCTCCTCGGCTGTCGCCAGGGATGTATGGCTATCGGTGGCGCCGATCATGCCGAATTTGTAGGGGTTGGTGCCGAGCCGCTTCTCAATCGCCAGCCCGCGTTTCAGCGCCTCGCGGGCATATTCGCCAGCAAGCATGCTTTTGGTCTTTGCCACGGAAACGTCGAGATTGCCGATGTCCCAAGTCTCGTAATCGGCGAACTCGTCATTTGGCGACAGGTAGGGGTGTGCTTCGCCATCGCCCTTGATCTGGGTTGCTTCATACAGCGGCTCCCATTTAATGCGCTGTGTGACATAGGCCTTGTCGAGCTTGGTGCCGTTCCACTGCGCTTCCAGCGGGAACATGATGCCATTCGACAAATTGCCGTTATGCGGGATCGCCAGCACTTCGCCGCCGGTCTTTTTTTCGTAATTGGCTAGATACTTCCACAGATCGCGCGGATCTGGGCTGCCCTGGGGCGCTGTCATCGTGAACGGCACCACCTGGCGCGCCCGGACAGGTCCGTCACGCATGATGACGACACGATGCATGTTGTTGCCTTTGATCAACGAGGTCCATTCAAAGCCGATAAGGGCGGTAAACCGCCCCGGATCGTTGAACGTCTCGGCAGTATCAATGACTTTTTCCCAGAGGTTTTTGTAGAGTTTTGAGCCTGGCGAATAAAGCGCGAACAGCTCCGGGTTCATTTTACCTTGCGAAAAGGTCGTGATCAGATCGAGCGCCGCCTTGACCGCCGCATCGCCGCCTTTGGTCATCCCCTTGTTCCAGCGTGCCGCCTGTTCATAAGCCAGCAATGACGGCTTACCGGAGGCAATATCGCCAACCATGCCCATGCCATCGGAATGGTCGGAGACCACCAGCCAGTCCAGCGGGCGCGACAGCCGAACCGCCTGTCCGCTTGAGGACACCACTTGCTCGCCGCGTGCAAACCGGTAGGCATCGCGCGGGGGCAAGCGGTTGCCAAACAGGCCGGCATCCATTGAGAGCGAGGTGTGGAGGTGGGAATCACCCCAAAGTGGCCTTTCAGGGTAGGTGCGCTTGGCATAAGGCGAATAGGCCTTACCAGTATAGGCGTTGGACAGCGTGTTCGCTGACGGCGTGCCCGCATCCTGCGCTGTGGCAGGCAATGCCATCATCAGTGCTGCAACACATGTTGTGGTAAAGGTTAATCTACTCATTCCTCTTCTCCTTTTATCATATACTCTGCATTGTTATAAGCAGAGCAAGAAGGCCAACGCGAAGGTGTCTGGGTGCTTGCCATTTACTATATTAAATATGGTTTTCAATCTGTGTGATACTGTCAGAATTTACAGGTAGGGAGAAATTCCTCAGAAACATAAAACATAGTCACTACTTGCAACCAGAATTATCCACTCCAGAAGGTAATTTTGTGCGACAAAGTATTGCTGGTTTTTTGAATTTTACCCTCATCTTTTTAGCCCGACTAAGATCCGCTTCTGTCATATATACCTCACGCAAATATGCCTCGTTGAGATTTGCCCCGGTCAAATTTGCCCTGCTTAGATTTGCCCAACGCAAGTTTGCCCCACGCAGATCCGCCCTGCTCAGGTTTGCCTTGGTCAGATTTGTCTTGAGCAGAGATGCCTTGCTCAGATTTGCCCTGGTCAGATTTGCACTGCTCAGATTTGCATAACGCAGATTTGCCCTGCTGAGATCTGCCCTGGTCAGATTTGCACTGCTCAGATTTGCCCAACGCAAAAATGCCCCAGTCAGATTTACCCTGGTGAGATTTGCCTTGCTCAAATCTGCCCCCTTCAAATTTGCTCCAGTCAGATTTGCACCGGTCAGATTTGCACCACTTAGATCACATGACACACAAGAGCCCTGCGTTTTGAGTTTCTTCACATGAGCCTCGTCAAACGCAGAAACTTGACTTGTGCTGAAGGCGAAAAGCAAAAGTCCAAACAATAAATGTTTCATAGTAATCCCTGCCTCTTTCTCCTGAGCCTCTAGTATTCTACATACTAAAAAGATTCCCGCCAGCATCATAAACTGGTTAGAGACTTGCGATATCCATTTTTGGGTCAAAAGCTGACATTTTAAAATACACTTTTAAATATGCGCTCAATGCCTGCAATCAGCCGAGCAGAACGACCAGGATTGAGAGTGTGACGACGGCCAGGATGACGGAGGCGAGTGTTGCTGTTGAAGCGCGCGCTTGATAGGCGTTATAGCTTGAGGCCACCAAATAGACACTCACGCCAACGGGTGTTGCGGACGCAATCAGCGCAATATTGCGCCAATTTGGATCAAGGCCGGGCACAAATTGCATGAACAGCAAAACAACGGCTGGATAGACAAACAGCTTTGCCAAAACCATAAAGCCTGTTTCGCGCATGCGCTCGGCCAACGGCAAACCCGCCAGGGAAGCGCCTATGGCATAAAGCGCGCATGGCACGGTGGCACCCCGCACCAGGGAGACGATGCCATCTAATATTGTTGGCATTTTTATCTCCAAAAGGGCGGCAGATATGCCCAGCAGAATTGACAGTATTATGGGGCTTACCAGTGCCGCATTGGCTCCCTTCATTATCGCAGTCCACATGGTCCCGCTTTGTGATTGCTGAATTTCAAGCAGCACAATCGCCACAGGCACGGTCACCCCCATTTCGATTGCGATTAGAAGTGCTATGGGCAAGTTTGCGGCCTCGCCATAAAGCGCTGTGGCGATTGGAATGGTTATGAAAACCGTGTGGCCAAAAGAGATGGCCAAGCCTTGTACGGCTTGTTCTGGCCAAGTGCAGCCAAACACCCAGCGTGCAACAGCAAAGCCAAAGGCAAACATTGTGAGACCGGCCAAAGAATAGGCCAGCACAAAATAATAATTCAGCTCTTGGGCAACTGGTGCATTTGCCAGGGAGTGAAACAACATGAGCGGCAAGGTGAAATAAAACACAAAACTGGTGAGCGCCTTAATGCCTGTTTTGTCGATATAGCCTTTTCGTGCGGAGAAGTATCCCGCAAACATCACGACGAAAATTGGAATTGTAACGGTGAGAACTAAAATCATGGGACTGTCTGTGTGAGAGGATTAAGTGTGCAGAGCAAATTTAGGATCAAATTTATACAAGAGTGTTGACCAGGATCAAATGTAACACTGCGTGTTGTTACGGTGGTGAATATTTTCTCAAGCGCGGGCCTGCTAAGCATAAGTCTGCTTTAGGCCAAAAAGTGACACGTCCCCGCTATTCATCTACCATTCACGTTCACTTGGTTAACACGTGGGCCAAGCTAGACGGGGAGATGAACAGAAATCTCACCTCACTGCGGCGAATATAGCAGGAAAACTTCCCATTACGGGAAAAGACATTTAAAGGAGCAGAAAATGACCAAGCTTAAAATGCTCGGCATCAGTGCAGCAATGCTCATTACAGCTGCTACGGTCGCTGAGGCAAAAAACAACATGGTGTTTGTGATCGATTCATCGGGTTCCATGTGGGGACAAGTGGATGGCGTTACCAAGATGACCACCGCCAGAAAAGTGCTTTCCAGCCTGATCGGCGATTTACCAGCGAGCACAAATATCGGCCTTGTTGCCTATGGGCATCGTGACAAAAACTCGTGCACGGATGTTCAATTGATTGCGCCAATTGCACCACGTTCCCGGGCTGTCGCAACAGCTGCCCTTGATCGCTTGTCGCCGCTTGGCAAGACCCCAATTGCTTATGCCCTGTCGCAGACGGGCAAGCTGTTTCAAAATTCTGATCGAGACGACACAAACCATGTGGTTTTAATTTCCGACGGCATAGAGACCTGTGACGGTGACCCGTGTGCCATGGCTGCAAGTCTTGCAAAGCAAAATGTCAACACCAAGGTCCATGTTGTCGGCTTTGACATCGCCGCCAAGGACCGGGCACAGCTGCAATGCATCGCCGAGAAAGGTGGTGGCAATTATTTCTCCGCTGACAGCACCGCGGGATTTTCCACCGCCGTTAAAGCGGTCGTGAAGGTGGCCGCACAGCCAAAACCGGCCCCTGCCCCCGAACCCAAGCCGGAACCAAAGCCCGCGCCTAAAGCCGATTTGTTCTTCGATGACTTCAAGGGCAACAAGCTCGGGCCGCACTGGAGCGTTCAAAACCCCGATGCGGATTCATATACTGTTGAGAACGGCGAATTGCTCGCCATTGCCAGCGGTGGCGCCAGACTGGAGCAAGCCAATGTTGTCAATATCTTCAAGCTGAACACCAAATTGCCAAGTGGCGATTGGGTTGCGACCATCAAGTTCCGCATGCCTTATCAGACAGGGCGCGAGACACCTTTCTTTGGGCTTTATGACAATAAGGACAATCATCTGGTCGCCATGGCCAACGCACATAGCTATTACGGCGGCACCAGAGGATCGCGCTTGTATCTGTCTTCGCAGAAGCTGTTGAAGGCCAAGAAAACCGGTTTCAACAAGGTCATCTGGGGTGGTGCCAGCGGCAAGCCGTTCAAGATGACTGAATTGCCTAATCCGTTTGTTCTTCGGATTACCAAAAAAGGCCGTTCCTACTACCCGGCTGTGCGGCTCAATAAAGGCGGTGAAACGGTCTGGATTGAACAGGACAAAATCACGATGCTGCGGGCAAAAGGCAATCTTGCCTTTGGCATTTTTCAATCCTCTAAGGTCGCTGGTGAAACACCGATGTATGTCGATTACGTCAAGGTCCAACGTCCTTGATTTTCTAATCCGCCATAATTGCGACCGATAGTTAAATGCTTCGCAAACATGATGCGAAGGCAAGCAAACAAATAGGAGATAAAAATGAAAACCTTCATGACCACCGCGATCGCCGTTTCCGCTTTGATCGGCATTCATAGCGCTGCACTGGCTGGATCTCAGATATTCTTCGATGATTTTAAGGGTGACACTCTTGGCAAGCACTGGGAAGTCATCAACGAAGATAAAGACGCTTACATTATTGAAGACGGCAACCTGCTGGCCATTGCAAGCGGCGGCGCCAACCTGTCAGCGGGCAATGTGGCGAATATCTTCCGTCTTAAAGAAAAAATGCCAAAGGGCGATTGGGTGGCTACGATCAAGTACAGCATGCCCTATCAAACAGGACGGGAAACACCGTTTCTTGGTCTTTTCGGTGATAAGGACAACTATGTCGCAGCCTTTGCCCATGCCAAGAGTTATTATGGGGGTACGCGCGGATCGCGGCTCTTCATAGCTTCGGGCAAGAGTGTTAAAGGCAAATATACCGGCTTCAGTAATGTGTTGTGGGGCGGTGCTAGTGGCAAACCGTTTACGGCAGATAACGCGCCTAACCCTTTTATCATCCGCCTCACCAAGAAAGGCCGCAGCTATACGGCCGCCGTCCAGATCAAGCAAGGTGCTGAAACAGCCTGGCATGAACACGCAACGGTAACCTCCATCCGTGAGCCGGGCAGTCTCGCATTTGGTATTTACCAAGGCAGTAAAGTAGCTGGCGAGACGCCTATGACGGTTGACTGGGTGAAGGTTGAAAGCGCTGATTGACATGTAATGCCGAAACAAAGCGGCCGGGTGTTTTTTATTCGCCGCGAAAACCTGTGGCAAGCACATAGGTTTCCGATGAATCCGCCCGGCTGGCTTTTGGTTTCACATGACGTACAGTTGTGAAGTCGCGCTTCATGGCAACCAGCAATTCATGTTCTGTGCCGCCGCGCAAGACTTTGGCCAGAAACGTCCCGCCGGGCGACAAAATTTGCATTGCAAATTCAAGGGCTACTTCAACTAACCCCATGATCTTTACGTGGTCTGTGCGTTTGTGCCCGCTTGCCGGTGCTGCCATGTCTGACAAGACCACATCGGCCTTATCTGCCCCCATGGCTTCAATTATTGCAGCGGGGGCTGCATTGTCCAAAAAATCCATCAATAAAAAAGTAGCACCGACAATCTCATCCATGGGATTTATGTCGAGGGCGACCACCTCGCCTTGGCCGTGCAAGGCGCCTACCCGTTCAACGGCCACCTGTGTCCATCCACCTGGTGTTGAGCCAAGGTCGATGACCCGACTGCCAGGCTTCAGGAATTTGTGTTTATCGTCAATTTCGGACAATTTAAATGCTGCTCTTGAGCGCATCCCCATGCGTTTTGCCTCAACCACATAGGGATCATTTAACTGCCGTTGCAACCATTTTGTTGATGATGGTTTACGCCCACGCGCGGTTTTGACCCGTTCGGTAAGCGCGCGCGTGCCACCACTGCCGAGGCTCTTGCTGCCAGAGCTTTTGCCTGGCGTTTTGCTGCGGCCTCGGGTCTTTCTGCTACCTGTCATTCGTTGGGTTTTCCTGGGTTTTATTTGACTGGTCGCTTGGGTGCTTTTTATCAAGCTCTGCATAATGTGCATTTCCCGGGCGCGGGGCTGCGTGTTTGTGGCCGTCACTTTCCATCAAGCTGGTTAAAATACCTTCCCGCAGGCCTCTGTCTGCTACTCGCACGCGCGAACAGGGCCATTTTTCAATGATTGAATTTAAGATAGCACAGCCGGCCATAACCAGATCCGCACGCTCGGGTCCAATACAGGGGCTTGCCACACGGTCTTGATAGTTCATTTCCATCAAATGGTCGGTCACCTGCTGAATGCTGGTATCGGTTAGCCAGCATCCATCGACTTTATTGCGATCATATTTTTGCAACCCCATGCATATGCCCGCGAGTGTTGTCACCGTGCCTGAAGTTCCCAACATATGCCCGTCATGGGCCACCAGGCTCTCGTCGAAACCAATTTTTGACGCGAACTCATGCAGATGCGGTTTGAGGACATCCTTCATTGCGTTGAATTTTTTCAGCGGCACGTCGCGCCCATCGAATTGTTCCGCCAGTGTTACCACGCCAACGGGCAAGGAAACCCAATGTTCGATGTTGCAGTCATTGGGCGTGCGGCTCAGCCACATCAATTCCGATGAACCGCCTCCAATGTCAAAAATCAAAGCACGTTTGCTATCGGGTTCAATTAAAGAGGCAGAGCCTGCGACCGCCAGCCGGGCTTCGGTTTCCTGATCGATCACCTCAATGCGCAAGCCGGTTTCGGTGTAAACCCGATCAATGAATTCTTGGCCGTTATGCGCCACACGGCAGGCCTGGGTGGCGATCAACCGGCTGCGTTTAACATTGCGCCGCGCTAATTTTTCCGTACACACTTTTAAGGCTTCAATGGTGCGCACCATGGCCGCTTCGCTCAAGCATTTAGATTGGCTAAGCCCCTCACCCAATCTGACAATACGCGAAAATGCATCAACCACCTTAAACCCGCATGCCGTGGGCCTGGCGACCAGCAAGCGGCAATTGTTGGTCCCCAAATCCAGCGCACCATAAGTGGGGCCGGTATAGGTTTGACCAAAGCGATTGCGCCTGCGGCGTGGCACATCAGCAGCTCTACCCTGCTTTTCGGCCTGGCCGCTGTTTTGTGAAGTACCACGCCCGCGCATATCGCCTCTATCACCTTTGGCGCTCACAAGCGTTCTCCGTTCGGCGCAAACGGGCTCTCCCACCCCTTGGGGTGATTTGAGCGTTGCTACCGTTATGTTTCCGTCGTCGACAGTCTAACAGTTTGGCCTAAGGGGTAAAGTGAAACTAGCTGCAACTTTGGCCTAACATTGTTTGGCCCGATTGCTGCAAGCCATAGCGCTGACACCTGAAATGAGCAAAAGGATGTTATAAAGTGGCACAAAAACAAGCAATTTGGTCCCGTTTTAGCGCGCGTAGCATAGGTTTTGGGGCAATTCACGCTGTTACACTCATATGTTCAGCTTCTGGTGCCTTTGCGGGATCAGACGATCCTTTTAAGGTTCAAAATTATCAAGCCGGTTTGCGTATAACAATTCCGTTCGCTGGTGATAAAATGAAATCGGAAGAGGCAACATTTGCCCTAACGGCTGGCCCCAACCAAAAAAAAGCCTTTAAAACAGATGATTATGCCTATTTAAGCTTCACGGGCGATGGCTATATCAAAAAGGCTAAAATTGGCCATCTCAGTATGTCCATGCCACTGCCTATAGCAAAAACAACACAGAGACAGCCTCAAAACCTCACCAGATTGGCCGCCGCCACACACAGACCTCATCAAAGGCGGACAATGCAATCTTATCAAAATCATTGTGCTTTTATCAAAGCGCCAACAAACGCACGCCAGAGGCCTTCAAAAAAGCTGGAACTTCGCACAAGCTATTGTTTTGTTTTGCAAAAACACAACAACATGATTGCTGCCTATCAACGCTACAAGCAGCATTATTCCAGCAGAAGACAGTCCGTAAAAAATGCCATGCCTGAACTTGCCGGTGGCCCGAAGGTAAGGATGCAGACGACAAAATCCAAACATGCCTATTATGATTATTTGGTAAGCCAAAAGGCCTATCAGCAAGCTCTTGGCAATTATAACGCCCTGTTGCGCCCTGTCCGCAAAAGATCAAGACGCGGCTGGCGATAGTTTTTGGTTTTAGCAGTGCCCGCCCGCGCTCCAGTGGAGGAGCCGGGCGGGCTTTTTTGTGCCTACGCGCAACACGCCAATGATCGCTATTCTCTAATAGCGATAGCGCCTGTGGTTATAATGACGGCGATAGCCGTAATGCCGACGATATCCACGATGACCATAGCCACGACGACCATAGCCACGATAACCATAGCCACGACGACCATAGCCACGATGACCATAATAGCCACGATGACCATAATAGCCACGACGACCATAGCCACGATAACCATAGCCACGATGACCATAGCCACGATAACCATAGCCACGATGACCATAGCCACGATGACCATAGCCATAATAGGTCACCTGCTCAATCAAAGGATGAGCATCGCCCAGGCCTTTCAACGCAGCGATATTATATGATGTTGCAGATGCAGAGCCCGGCATAGCCAAAACAGCCACGGTCAATGCAACACATGCTAGTGTGAGTATTTTTAGCTTCATCTTTGCCTCCTAAGCAAAATGAAGCCCCCGACATCTTTAGACTAGCCCAATAAGGCAAGCCATACAATCTCTATTCGATACCGCGCCTGATCACATGTGCGCGAAGTAGCAGGCCTGTCAATTAGGTCATACCGAAAAGCTTTATGCCTAAACGGCATTGCCAAATTTGTTATTTCGCGGAAAACCCTTCATGGGCAGACGGCCAGCTTGGGCGCGGGTGCCGATCCAATCTTTTAAATCAGCCTTGGCCACAGTCCAGGTTCTGTTGGAACTGTCTTGCCATGATAATCCGTCATTGAGCTTGAGGCTGGCAGCATCGGACAGGCCGCCATCTTTGAATTTTTGCAAGCGCACGCCCTTGCCGCGGGTCATTTCAGGCAATTCGCTTAAGGGGAAGATTAACAGCTTCCGGTTATCGCCTATAACGGCTAGATGATCGGCCCCCTCCAACAGCCCTGCACAGACAAGGGCTTCATCGGGGGTTTTGACGTTTAACACCTGTTTGCCTTTGCGGGTGTTCGCTGTGACCTGGTTTTCTTCAACCACAAAACCATTACCTGCGGTGGAGGCCACCAGCAGTTTGCGATCAGGTTTGTGGACGAAAAACGAAATAATATCTTCAGCCTGATCCAGATCAATCATCAAGCGCACCGGCTCGCCATGGCCGCGCCCGCCGGGCAGCTTGTCAGCGCCTAATGTATAAAACTTGCCGTTGCTGGCAAACAGCACCAATTTGTCGGTGGTCTCGGCATGGAACACAAATCGTGCCTGGTCACCTTCCTTATATGTCAGGCTCGATAGATCCTCCACATGGCCTTTCATGGCGCGCACCCAGCCCTTTTCTGAACAGACGATGGTTACCGGTTCTTTTTCGATCATGGAGTGCACAATGTCGATGTCGGTTTCAGGAGCAATATCAAAGCTGGACCGCCGGTCGCCTAAGGGGCCAGAGCCAAAGGCTTTTTTCGCTGCTTTAATTTCATCTGTGATCTTGGCCCATTGGGCATCATCGCTTGCCAGCAGGGCTTTGAGCTGTTTTTGCTCAACGGTGAGCGCATCAAATTCCTGTTTAATCTCGATTTCTTCAAGCTTGCGCAAGGCCCTTAACCGCATGTTCAAAATGGCTTCAACCTGAACATCAGTCAGCTTAAAGGCTTCCATCATCACCTGCTTGGGATGATCTTCCTCGCGAATGATGCGGATCACTTCGTCAAGGTTGAGGTAGGCGATCAAATAGCCGCCCAGCACTTCTAATCGGTGGGCAATTTTCTCTAATCTGAAGTTGGTGCGCCGGACCAGCACGTCCTTGCGGTGGGCAAGCCAGTGTTGCAACACTTCGCGCAGGTTCAACACCTTGGGCACCTGGGCGCCGGTCAGCACATTCAGGTTCAGCCCTGCCCGTACTTCCAAATCAGTAAGCTTGAACAATTGTTCCATCAAAATGATTGGATCAACCGTTCGGCTTTTCGGCTCCAGTATCAGTCGGACGTCTTCTGCTGATTCATCGCGAATATCGCCAAGCAATGGCAGTTTCTTTGCCAGCATCATTTCTGCGATTTTTTCAACCAGGCGGGCCTTTTGCACCTGATATGGCATTTGCGTGATGACGATTTGATAGCCGCCGCGGCTGGTTTCTTCTTTTTCCCAGCGGGCGCGCACCCGAAAGCCACCCTTGCCGGTTTTATAAGCCTCGAGAATATTCTCTTGCGGCTCAACAATGACCCCGCCGGTTGGAAAATCAGGACCTTTGACAAAGCTCACCAGCTTATCAATGCCCGCATTGGGGAATTTTATCAGATGGAGCGCTGCATCACATAATTCACCGGCATTATGCGGTGGAATGCTGGTTGCCATGCCAACGGCAATGCCGGTTGCGCCATTGGCCAAAAGGTTCGGGAAGGCACCGGGCAAAACAACCGGCTCTTGTTCTTCACCATCATATGTTTCACGAAAATCAACCGTGTCTTCGTCAAGGCCCTCAAGCAGCGCGTGGGCGACTTGGGTGAGCCTGGATTCGGTATAGCGCATAGCAGCGGCATTATCACCATCGACATTGCCAAAATTACCCTGGCCTTCAATCAGCGGATAACGCTGGGCAAAGTCCTGCGCCAGCCTTACCAGTGCATCATAAACCGCCTGATCGCCATGAGGGTGGTATTTACCAATGACATCACCCACCACGCGGGCGCATTTTTTAAAACCTGATCCAGGATCAAGCTTTAATTGGCGCATGGCATGCAACAGTCTGCGGTGCACGGGCTTTAGCCCATCGCGCACATCGGGAAGCGCCCGGTGCATGATGGTGGATAGCGCATAGGCCAGATAGCGCTCTTCCAGCGCATCGCGCAGGTTGATGACTTCAGCCCCATCGGGGTCAGGCGGCAGGTTCAGTTCACTCATGGGGTCTTTCTAAGCAGATTCATTGATAAGCGCAAACCCGCTTTGAGCGTTATATGCCTGACATACGCCTTAATGTGCCATCACGATCGATGAATGTGCGTTTGAGAGCGGCAAGCACGTGTAAAACCAGAAGCGGCAAGATGACATATTGAGCTGTGATAGCGTGAATAACCTCAAAGGTCTCATGCAAAGCCATATTACGCGGCATAGGTGACCACAGGGAAAACCAATTGAAAACATGAATGCTGCGTCCGGTTGTCCAGACCGCCATGGGGCCTGACACCGCTTGCACGATAATGGCGACCAACAAGACAATATGCACGAAGCGGGCTAATTTCGCCTGCCATTCAGGTCCTGGCGGATCTTCTGGAAAGCCCATGAGGTTGCGCCAAAACACCCGGAAAACAAAATAGAGGATTGCCAGAACGCCGATCGATGCATGTAAGGCCTGCAACTCGGCGCGATCGGGACCACGTGGCAAATCGTGAAAATAAAGCCCAAGACCGAGTAAAATAATGACCACTAGCGCTACGAGCCAATGATTGACTTTCGATATGCGCCCATAGTCCGTTTCTGTATCTTTCACCACTTTTATGCCCCGCACCAAACACCTTAGATGATTTTATTATTGGACTGTTTTTCAATTTTTGCAAATCAGCTTTACGTTATGGGAATTTAAGCAGATTTCAACCGCTCGATCATGCGCGCGCGCGCAAGTGGTGCTTTCAGTCCGCGTGGGTCAAACACATGCAGGTTTAAGAAAAATCCTGTGAGCGCGAAGCCATCCAACACGTCTTTAGATGTGGGGCTTGTCTGTCTTTCCAAGCCGCCTGCTCCATTTGCCAAAAATTGTGGTAGGCTGAGCAGCTTGTCTTTGTAAGGTTCGCCCGCTTGGGCACTTACAGCGCGGCTGGACTTGGGCGAGACGTAAATCAGATTTTCGGTCGCCCCCGTACCGGCACATTCTGATAAATCCAAACCAAACCCAAGCGCCTCCAGGAGCCCCATTTCCCAACGCACCATTAAAGGAGGCCAGATGTGATCTGTTTCCAGCGCTTCAAGAACCAAAAGCGTGGCATCATATAGCTGCTCATAAGGATGGCGCTCAGGCAACAGACCCGCCAGGGCACACAGGCTTGATAGTCCTTCAAGTTTTAGCGGATCATCAATCAGTTTAGCGGCACGGTAAGTCTCTGCTTCCAGCGTATAAGTGCCCAAATGATCTTCCAGTCTGGCACGCCAGGTGGCATTGACTGAATTGCCGATTTGCAACACGGCACGCATCCTGCGCCCGCGCCCGCCGCGCACCAGTCCTAAATGACGGCCATTGTCACGCGTAAAGAGTTCAGCAATAGCACTGGTTTCCCCATGAGGACGCGCGCTTAACACCACACCTGTTTGTGACCATTCCATGTTGCTGACATCTCATGTCTTAGGCAATTAATGCCTTCGGCAACTAATGCCTTCGGCAACTAATACCTTCGGCAGCTAATACCTTCGGCAGCTAATACCTTCGGCAGCTAATACCTTCGGCAGCTTAGGCCTTTGGCATTTGCAAACCCAAGTGGCGGTATCGTTCGGGATCATCTTCCCAGTTCTTGCGGATTTTGACGAATAAAAACAAATGCACAGGCATGCCTAACATTTCTTGCAGCTCTAGGCGGGCGTCAGCGCCGACTTCTTTAATTTTAGCGCCCCCCTTGCCCAGAATAATACGCCGGTGGCTTTCGCGTTTGACATAGACGATTTGTTCGATACGCACGCCTTTGTTTTTACCAAGTTCTTTCCATTGCTCGGTCTCAACGGTGAGCGCATATGGCACTTCTTCATGCACTTTGAGCAGGAGTTTTTCGCGGGTAATTTCGGCCGCCAGCAACCGCATTGGCAAATCCGCAATCTGATCTTCCGGGTAGACCCATGGACCTTGCGGCACATGATCTGCCAGCCAGGTTTTAAGGTCCCCTACCCCATCGCCGGTTTGTGCTGAAATCATGAAAATCTGCTCAAACTTCATGGCCTCATCAAGCCTCTGGGCAAGGTTTAACAATTTTGTGCGCTCAACCAGATCAACTTTGTTGATGGCCGCAAGACACCTGGCGCCTGAAGATTTCAGGCCTTCAATAATCGCCTTAGCCTCTTTATCAAGACCAATTTGGGCATCAATCAGCAAAACGGAAATATCGGCGTCCCCCGCCGTGCTCCAGGCTGCCTCCACCATGGCGCGGTCAAGCCGGCGCTTGGGGGCGAAAATGCCTGGTGTGTCAACAAAGACAATCTGTGATGCCTTCTCCATGACGATGGCACGAATGGTATTGCGCGTGGTTTGCACTTTATGGGTGACGATCGACACTTTGCTGTCAGCCAATTGGTTCAACAAGGTTGATTTGCCAACGTTCGGCGCCCCTAAGAGCCCTACAAAACCGCATTTTGTCAGCGTCGTTGTTTGATCGGTGTCATTCATCGTCATTTGTGGTCCAGATACCCGCAGAAATCAGAAAATCCCGTGCTGCATCTTGTTCGGCCAGGCGCTTGCTGGCTCCTTTGCCTTGGCTCTTCGGTTTGCCTTCAACTTCAGCCGTTATGGTAAAATGTGGCGCATGGTCAGAACCTGTGCGCGATTGTACTTCATATAGGGGCGGTTTAAGACCTTGTGCCTGAGCCCATTCCTGCAATGTTGTTTTGGCATCCAAAACACTTCTGTCATTGGCCTCATTCAATCGATCTGTCCAATATTTATCTATAAAATCATAAGCCTTTGAAAAACCACCATCCAGGTAGATGGCGCCAATCAATGCCTCACAAGCATCACCAAGTACGGTTTTCTTATTGCGGCCATCTGATTTAATCTCACTTGGACCCAGCTTTAAATACCCTCCCAAATCGATGCTAAGCGCTATTTCAGCGCAGGTTTCTTTACGCACTTGCGCATTATAGCGCTGTGCCATTTCACCTTCATCGAAATTTGGAAACCGATCATACAGCATGGAGGCAATGGCGAGCCCCAAAACCCTGTCGCCAAGAAATTCCAACCGTTCATTGTGACGGGTTGAGCGCAGCATTTTGCCGGCATCGAAGCTGGCATGGGTTAAGGCCAATTGCAGTAATTTCGGGTCCTTAAAGCGATACCCAATATTGGCTTCCAGTTTAGCGGCAAGCTTTGTTGCAGCCGACATTACTTCACCGATTGAAACAACCGGTTCCACCGGATTGATGTGGGCCAGCGCCAAACCTGCCAGAGCGAGGAGCCGGATTTGATGGAGAAAAACACCGTTTGCGCTTTGCCGACCAAATTCTCAAACGGCACATATCCCACCTGATCCAAAACCCGGCTGTCGGTGGAATTATCACGATTATCACCCATCATGAAATAATGGCCCTTGGGCACGATATATTCAGCCGTATTGTCGTAAAACCCCAATGCCACCAAATCCAGCGAATTATAAGTCACCCCATTGGGCAAGGTTTCTTTATAGTGCACAACTTTACGAATATTGCCGTAACGGTCTTCGTCCTGATAATCATCAATGCGTTCGCGTTTTACCGGCTGGCCGTTGATGTGTAATAGGCCCTGGCGCATTTGAATGTGATCACCGGGCAAGCCTATAACACGCTTGATGTAATCAACCGATGTGTCGCGCGGCAATTTAAAGACTGCCACATCGCCCCGTTTGGGAGAAGCCGACCATAAACGTCCTGAAAATATAGCAGGACTGAACGGCAATGAATGGCTCGAATAGCCATAAGTGTATTTTGAAACAAACAGATAATCGCCAATAAGCAGTGTTGCTTTCATTGAGCCTGATGGTATGGAAAATGGTTGAAACAGAAACGTGCGCACAATGAGGGCCAAAATGAGGGCATGAATAATCACACGCACCATTTCGCCAAGACCGCCCTTTTCCGAGGCATTTTCCGCTGCTGTCATGTTTCTTTCCGCTTTTTCATTATCGATTATATATCAAATCACCGCTCGTAATAGCCTTATGGCCTGGCAAACGCAATGGAACATTGGAACGTGGCGATAGATACCACACCACAGCAGATCAATTTAAAGTCAGGCACTTAATAGCAAATTGTTGTTTGTTGTGAGATTTCAAGTCCGGGGACTAATAGAAATGATCACCACCGCTTGGGCATAAGGATAATCATCGGTAATGGTGAGATTTATTTGCGGCTCATGGCCATCCGGAATGAGGGATACAAGCTGTTCCAAAGCCCCGCCGGTCAATTGCAGTGTGGGTGCGCCGCTTTTTGCATTCACCACACCCATATCACGCATGAAAACTTTTTTGCGAAAACCCGTGCCTAAGGCTTTGGAACACGCTTCTTTAGCAGCAAAACGTTTGGCATAAGATGCTGCGCGGGCGGCCCTGCGGTCAGATTTCGTACGCTCAACTTCCGTAAAGACCCGCATGGTAAACCGCTCACCAAAACGCTCCAACGTGCGCTCAATGCGCCGAATATCAACCAGATCACTGCCAAGCCCTATAATCATGCTTTGATCCTATTTTCAAACTGATTCCTTATGCCTGGGTTTTGCTAAATTTTTTTCAAGCCCATTCGCTTTAATATGCGTGCGCCGCTTTGCCTGATAAGCTGTGACAGCGATTTTAACCGGCCAATAACAAATTGCCCCTGTAATAACGCCCATTGGCGTGCCTGCCACCAACATCGGCTTGATCACCGGCCAGATTTTATCCCAAAAATCTTGCCAAAACTGCCCCCAATCGGTCCACAACGTGCCAAGCTCAATCACCGGCATGGCGCTGGTTGCCGCCTGGTCCAGCTCAATGCCCAAAATTAAACTACCGAGCGTATAAGTTGAAAACCAAATAAACGGGAAGGTTAAAGGATTGCCGACAAATGTGCCAAGGGCAGAAGCGATAAGATTACCGCCTATCAAATAGGCCACAATGAAGCCAAGGATAAAGTGAAACCCAACAAACGGCGTAAATGAGGCAAAGGCACCAGCCGCAAACCCCAAAGCGATGGCATGGGGCGAGCCGGACAATCTCTTGACCCTGTGCAACATATAGTTCCAAGCCCGGCGCCAACCGCGTCTTGGCCATATCCAGGCCTGGAAGCGTTCTTTTACAGCGGGTTTTTGACGACGTTTAAACAGCATTCAAATTAACTCAACATATTGTTTTAAGCGTAAACGGCCCTTTCAGAGAGGGGGCAGCATTTCACACTTCATTTATCCGCAACACTTTGCTGACGACAGTTTTGCGTCTCAACTTAGAGATAATCTCATTTAAATGTTTAAGATCTCGTACTTCCACATCGATATTGATTTCAAAGAAATCATCTTCGCGTGTCACCATCGTTAGATTGGAAATATTGCCATCGTTTTCACCAATCGCCACAGCTATTTGACCTAAAGTGCCGACATCGTTTAGCACCGTTACAGCCAATCTTGCCGGAAAACGGTCGTCACGGGTCTCATCTATATCCCAGGTCAGATCAAGCCAGCGCTCAGGCGTATTTTCAAATTCTTTCAACGCAGCCGCTTGGATGGGGTAGATCGTGACCCCCTCACCTGGGGTTAATATCCCCACAATCCGTTCGCCGGGCACAGCTCCAGTTAGCGGAGAAAATTGGATCGGCAAATCACCTTTAAGACCACGAATGGGAATAGCGCGGCCACGAGATTGATCTTGGGCCTGGTTTGAGCGTTTGCGTGGACGCGGCCAGATGGCCTTGCCCAGGGAATACCAACGCTGATCATTTGCGGCCCCGTTGGACTTGTTCTTGCTTTTTGGGGAAGAGGTCTCGGGCAATATACTTGCCATTGCCTCTTTTATTGAGACCTCACCCTTGCCGATTGCTGCTAAAAAATCATCTGTGTCAGCATAGCCTAAGCTTTCAACACATTTCGCATAATCATCGGGCACCAAGCTGGCGCCCGCATGCTGGACGGCGCGTTGTAAAATCTCTTCGCCAAGCGACCTATATTGGGTATGAACAGCAGCCCGGGATGCACGTTTAATCGCCGCACGCGCCTTGCCTGTTACAGCAATTCCTTCCCAACCCGATGGCGGGACCTGTGCATCAGAACAGATGATTTCCACTTCGTCACCATTCTCAAGCTTGCCGATTAAAGGGGCTTGATGGCCATTTATGTTACAGCCAACACAGCTGTTGCCGACATCGGTGTGGACCGCATAAGCAAAATCAATCGGTGTGGCCCCACGCGGCAAGGCAATGAGGTGACCCTGGGGGGTGAAACAAAATACTTGATCGTGAAACAGTTCAAGCTTGGTGTGTTCAAGGAACTCTTTGGGATTGTCACCCTCGGCAATCATCTCAACCAAGCGGCGCAACCAACGGTATGCATTAGAATCTTCAGATAAGGGAACAGGACCCGAAAGCCCGTGGGCCGAGCCGTTTGCAGCACCATTGCCCGAGCCATTGACCTCTTCTTTGTACAGCGCGTGAGCGGCAACACCGCGTTCCGCGACATCATGCATTTGCTTGGTGCGTATTTGCAGTTCAATACGCTTGTGATGCGGCCCAATGACAGTGGTGTGGAGCGATGAATAGTCATTCTGCTTGGGTGTTGAAATATAATCCTTGAACCGGCCCGGCACCATGCGCCATGTCTGGTGCACAACGCCAAGTGCTCGATAACAATCTTCAATATTATCAACCAGAACACGAAAGCCATAGATATCGGATAATTGCCCCAAGGACATCGACCGGCGTTCCATCTTTTTCCAAATGGAATAGGGCTTTTTTTCACGCCCCTTGGCCACGGCTTCAATCCCGTATTCCTTCAATTTTTCTGTGAGTTCTGTTTCGATCTCCGCAATAATATTGCCGCTTTCTTTATGCAAAACGTCCAATCGCGCAACGATGGTTGCGTGTGCCTCAGAGTTTAAAATCCGAAAGCCCAAACCTTCCAGTTCTTCGCGCATTTCCTGCATGCCCATGCGCCCAGCCAAAGGGGCATAAATGTCCATGGTTTCCTGGGCGATGCGCACAGCTTTTTCGTGCGAGACATGTTCCAGGGTGCGCATATTGTGCAGGCGGTCGGCCAGTTTCACCATCAACACACGAATGTCGTTGGAGACAGCGAGTAAAAGCTTGCGCAGATTTTCCGCTTGGGCTGCTTCGCGCGAGATTAAATCCAGATCGTTGATTTTGGTGAGACCATTGACCAAAGCGCCGATTTCGGGCCCAAACATATCATCTATGTCACCTTGGGTGGCCTCGGTATCTTCAATTGTGTCGTGGAGTAAGGCGGCAGCAATGGTTTGATCATCAAGCTTGTGCTCAGTGAGGATGGCGGCCACTTCCAGGGGATGGGAAAAATAAGGAGCACCCGATGCGCGGGTTTGCGCACCATGTGCTTTCATGGCGTAAACGTATGCTCTGTTTAACAGCGCTTCATCGGCATTGGGGTCGTAATTGGTAACTCGTTCGACCAGCTCATATTGGCGCATCATGACAGCCACCCAAGGTCATGGTCTCGTGCCAAAAACCACTTATGACATGTTTGCAGTATCCGGTTTTTAAAAAAACCCGCTTTAACCCAAAACATTGCTGTCAGGCTTGCCGAACCCGGCAAGCTCCTTACTAGGGAATGTAACTTAATATCCCGAACGGCCACTTGTCTCTGCCGGTGGCAAGCCTTCAAGGCCGCGCAGAAGATCTTCTTCCGTCATCCGGTCCATCGGTGCATCTTCATCGGCAACCGGACTTGCAGGATCAGCAGGCATCAGACCTGTGTTAGCAGCACTTGTCAGCAGTGGCACCACATCGGGTTCAGGCTCATCAACTTCAACATGCGCTTGCATGGAATGGACGAGATCTTCACGCATATCATCTTTGTCAAGGGTCTCATCAGCCACTTCGCGCAATGCCACAACGGGGTTTTTATCGTTGTCGCGATCAACAGTGAGGGCTGCCCCTTGAGAAATCATGCGGGCACGATGGGAGGTCAACAAAACCAGCTCAAACCGGTTTGGAACCTTATCAACGCAATCTTCAACCGTAACGCGTGCCATGGATATCTCCGTAAAGTGATCAAAATCTTTGAAATCTGGTCCTTATTTAGGCGTTCACGTGAACGAACGCAAGAGCTAAGACCAGTATTATGGTGCAATCGTTAAGAGCAGATTGACGCAGGTTTCTTTCATTAAGCATGATTAATGATTTCACCACCACTAGAGGGGCGTAATTGACGTAACATTTGCTTTGCTGTCAGCCCGGTTAACGGGTGATGCCATCCAGGGGCTATTTCGGCCAAAGGATGCAAAACAAAGGGGCGATCGGCCAGGCCTGGATGGGGCAAAACAAGCTTGGCTGAGCGTGAGTGCAAACGGTCCTTGCCGGGCTGTCCCATGATCACATCATGATAGGCCAAAATGTCGATATCGAGCACGCGGGGCCCCCATTTGAGGCTTGGGCGCCTGCCCGCCCGGCGTTCTATCTTTTGGCACGTATACAGCAGGCTCATTGGGGGTTTATGGGTTTTAACAATGAGCGCGCCATTGACAAAATCAGCCTGATTTTGCACGCCGTAGGCTTTTGATACAATCCAGGATGAACATTGTGTAACGGTAATGCCTTGCGCTTTCAAACAGTCAGCTGCGCGGGTTAAAGCCGTTTGAGGCGGCCCCCAGTCACCAGCCATATTGCTGCCTAAAGCTAATAAAATCATAAGGTTAACCGCGTTTCTTCTGGCGAATCCTCTTTGAGGGCGCTATAAAGTGCCATATTTTTTATATTTCGCACCAAATAAATTTTTTGAGAAAACGTACCCCTTAAAGGAAATATTTTATGTTCTTTACTGCCACGGAGCGCACGGCACTCTTTATTGATGGCGCAAACCTTTATGCCAGCGCAAAAAACCTAAATTTTGACATAGATTATAAAAACCTATTGAGTTTCTTTCGCTCAGAATGCCAGCTGATACGCGCCTATTATTATACTGCCCTGGTTGAAGACCAAGATTATTCCCCAATCCGCCCTCTGGTCGATTGGCTCGACTATAATGGCTATACCATGATCACAAAACCGGCCAAATCTTTTACTGATGCAACCGGGCACCGTAAGATTAAAGGTAATATGGATATCGAGCTGGCGGTCGACATGCTAGAGCTTGGCGCACATCTTGATCATGTTGTGTTGTTTTCCGGCGATGGCGACTTTCGGGCTGTGGTTGAGGCTGTTCAAAGGCGCGGTACAAAAGTTTCTGTGGTCTCGACCATACAAACAAAACCACCTATGGCGGCAGATGAATTGCGCCGTCAGGCTGATTATTTCGTTGATCTTAATGATCTTGCCGATGAAATCGGGCGCAACATTAGTGATAAAGACGAGAACATTGATCCAAACGATGATGTTTACGAAGATTATATCGACGAATAACTTGGCTCGAAAAAATCGGACCCGCCATGCCTCAAACTTCCAGCCCTCCTGTTGATTGCGCCTTATGTCCAAGGCTTGCCGAATTTCGGGCAACAAATGCAGAGCTTTACCCTGACTGGCACAATGCACCGGTGGCCTCTTTCGGCGCGAAGGATGTAAGCCTGCTGATTGTTGGTCTTGCCCCAGGTCTTAAAGGGGCCAATCGCACCGGCAGGCCGTTTACCGGAGATTATGCCGGTGATCTGCTTTACGACACGATGATCCGTTATGGATTTGCAACAGGTAAATATGAAGCAGATCCAAATGACAGTTTGAAACTAAAAGATGCCATGGTGACCAATGCTGTGCGCTGTTTGCCACCACAAAACAAACCAGTTGGTGCTGAAATCAACAATTGCCGGCCATATCTCGCAGCTCAAATCGAAGAGTTGCCTAATCTCAAAGCGATCATGGCTTTAGGCGGGATTGCGCATAATTCAACCCTGTCGGCCCTTGGGTGCAAGCGGTCAGCATTTTTGTTTGCGCATAACGCTCAGCACAGAATTTCAGACAAGATCACATTGTTCGACAGCTATCATTGCTCTCGCTACAACACCAATACGCGCCGGTTGACGACAGAAATGTTTCATCAGGTGTTTGCAGATATTCAAATGCATTGCGCCGCATAACCGGGAAGGATCCCAATGATGCGGCGCCAAAATTCGTGGGGTATTGTGTTACTTTTGCTTAGAAGCTGCTTGCCAACAAGGGCGCTTGTCTAAGAATGAGAGTTCATCCAAATAGCTGTCTTTAGTGTGTTGGCTCTTATCTGTTTTTGATGTGCTGTCTTTTGAGATTTTTTCTGCAAAATTCATGGATGATTCCCTCACAATCAAATTCTCTAATTGAAATGATAGCATAAATGATGGCTGCAAACCTATTACTTCATGATCAAAGATAATTTACCACCTGATTACCTTATGCGCGAGGGGGTTGCAAAGCGATATTAAATCTGGCGATATGCACGCCATACATAATGCCTGCATATTGGGCCAAACACAGATTCTGGGAGGGATATATATGTCCGCAAAAATGCTTGGGGTTCTAAGGCCTCATATCTACCGTTTCAAGCTTGGCAGTTTTGAAATCACCACAATTTTGGAAGGCCAAATTCAGCGCGATGGCCCCCACCCTATTTTCGGCAATGATCAAACGCCTGAAACGGCTCAAGCTTATGCAGCACAGCACAATTTGCCAAAAGAAATGATGGAGCACTCCTTCACCTGTTCGATGGTTAATACTGGCGACAAGCTTGTTCTGATTGATACTGGCTTTGGTGCCATGATGCGTGGTAAGGGGGCTGGCATGCTGCGTGAGCGTCTTGTTGAAGCAGGCTATGCGCCGGAAGATGTTGATATTGTTGCCATTACACACGGGCATCCTGACCATATTGCCGGATTGCTGGAAGACGGCGCGCCAGCTTACCCAAATGCTGAATATGTGTTTGGCCAGGTTGAATATGAATTCTGGAGGGATAATGAGATTGTGCCCGAACAGCGCGCGGACAATCGCGAATTGTTCATGAAAGTAGCTGCTCCTTTTGCCGAACAAGGCCGTTTGATTAATCCAGGAGATGAAGTAACCCCTGGCATTACAGCTGTTGAATCCTACGGCCATTCAGCCGGGCATCTGTGTTACATGGTTGAAAGTGACGGCCAAAAACTGCTGATCTGGGGAGATATTACCAACCATTACATCATGTCGCTGCAAAAACCTCAGTGGAAGGTGGCGTTTGATGATTTCTCAGATCAGGCCAATGCCACGCGCGAGCGCATTCTTGAAATGGTTGCTAGCGAAAACCTCTGGGCTGTCGGCTTTCACATGCCGTTTCCCAGCGTTGGCCGTGTTGAAAAAACCTCAGAGAGCTATCGCTGGGTGCCTGCGAGTTACCAGTTGAATTTATAGGCTTCGCCAGAAGGTTTAATAGAACACAAGAGACCGCATTTCTATGCTTTCGCGTGGCGGGGCGTCTGTGGGCGTTGTTGGGTCATCAAAGGCTGTGTGTGCTGTAAAGCGCACGCCGGCTGAGGCATCTGTGTCAAACACTTTGAACACCAGCGCTTCATTGCGTGTCATCTGCGGGAAATAAAACCAGCGGTGCGCCGGGTTATAGGCGATGTGATAAACCTCGGCTGTGCGATAGGAATAGCGCCGCTCAATTCTGATAAAGCCTTCTTCGGGGATTGTGCGGCCATCACAAATACCCAAAGGTTCTGACAGGATTGGCTGGTTGATGGCCCGCCAGAACTGAACGATAGCAAAACGGCGTTTGAGCAATTCATCTGCCTCATCTGGCAAAAGATCGCGCACGCGTTTAGGAGCTGAGGTTTCGGTGTAATCATTATGCACGCCCTTGACCGGCTGGCGCACGTCTTTGTCAGCTAGAATCTGTTGGTTTGCTGTGCGAATGGTATGGTCAAACACATGAACCCGGGCGGCCCCCGTTTGTTGTTTTATCAGCGCTTCGGTTTCGGGATAATAGACCGATTTAACCTCATCCTCATCGTAAAAGCTTTTCATTTTGGTTACATGATCTACAAAAGCAAAACCATGGCTTGGTAATGTGAAGCTGTCGCGGATGGGTCTGCCGTTTTCCACTTTAACAGCAACTTTTTCATATGTTGGCAGATGCTCCTTATGAGCTTCCTCTGGCCAATCGATATAGAAAACAGGTGGTACACCATCATCGACGATGTAGTTCATTTCCGCTTCAATGTAATCGTGGTCATGTTCTCTTGTGGCAGGATTGGCCATATTCAGCTCCTGGGCTACTTCACAATTTTGGCGAGATTAGCACAAGCAGAGGCGATGCGCCCACTTAATCATGGAAGCATTAAGAGAGATGTTTAAGTAAACGGAAATCGTGAGGGATGAAAGCTGTGCTCAGACGCAAACGGTCTGAACACAGCAAAAGGGGTTATTTCGATACAGACGCGTGACGCCGACGCAAGGGGCGTCCAGCCTTGTTCACGCAATGGTGCCATCTCAACCTTGGACCATTATCAATGTGTATGTGATGCATGGCACAGCTATATGTACCAAGACCGCCCCTGTGGTTGGCGCGAAGCCATCTTACGACTTTACTATGCTGCCCTTTGGCCGCTTTAAAGTCGATGGCCCTGCAATCTGCATGGCGGCTGCGACGGCCTGAGCCGGCAATCCGCGCGCCGCGCCTGAATGTTGAAATAATTCTGATCCGGCCAAACTGGCTTTCAAGCTTGTTCACCTGGCGTTTCAACGATGAGGGCAAGCAATTGGTAGAAGACGTCCAGCGTCTAACCGAACGCATTGCCATGCGGCGTTTTTGCCTTTGCGGCATTGCCGGTTTTGTTCTGGGCTTGGGTGGTATGGCCACTAATTTCGGAGTTTCGCTCTCCAGTTCATGTGAATATGGCTCGTCATCTTCTCCATCCTCCGGCTCATAAATACGAGCAGGCAGTGGTGAATAGACCATTTTTGTGCTCGTCGCCGGACCTTGCGGTCCCTGATATGAGGCAGAAGGATATAATAACGCTGTAAAATAGATCGTAATGCAGCCGAATATGACGCTTGCGCCAATCAGGCCAGTCTTAAAGGATTTATCCATAAGGTTGCACGCTTCTTTATTGTCCTATGCAAGAATTAAAGCTCACGCCGCGCGTTTTTGCTTTGATTCGTGGCAATATTACGGCCTCCTCATGGCGGGTATATAAATCAGCTTACCTAGATTCTCAAGCTAAGTATCTGAGTTAATTCTACGATTCGCGAATTTTGTCAAATTAGGTTAAATTAATAATGTTTTAAAAAACTTAGTTTCCGACGTATTAACGCAAACCCACAGAATAAATGTAGCGCTAACAATGACGTGGTCGTAAACTTGATTCGGGAGTTTAAAATATGCCGCTAGATCGTCTTGCTTTGATTTTTGTGCTCGTGCCTGTCGTCATATGGCTCACAATCATGATCACCACAGCCATTGCACTTTTCCCCTTTGGTTTGATTGTTTTAATTGTGCTTGGTGCCGTCGGCTATCTGTTTTGGCGCATCCTGAGTGACCGCCTGTCTAATAAAGAAGACGATTATTACGAAAAAAACGTGAAACGATAGGATTGACCCCATGATTATTGCGACTGTTGAAACAGTACCCGAAGGTGAAATCACCCAAGTTCTTGGTCTTGTGCGCGGCAATGTTATACGCGCTAAACATCTCGGCACTGATATTGTCGCAGGTTTACGTAATCTCGTCGGCGGTGAAGTTACCGAATATACCAAACTCATGGGTGAGGCCCGCGAACAGGCCTTTGACCGCATGGTTGCTGAAGCTGAAGCATTGAATGCAGATGCCATAGTGGGCGTCAGATTTGCCACTTCTATGGTGATGGCGGGGTCTTCTGAGATTTTAGCCTATGGCACAGCTGTTAAGCTGCAAATTTGAGTTTGCATAAAAATGCCGGGGCAAAAGCTCCGGCATTTTTGTTTCTTTTAGGGAGTAAACTTCGTTTAAGCCTCGGGCTGAGTGTCCGGCTTGTCTTTACCTGTTTTTGAATTAAGTTCACCCATGAATTGATCAAATTCAGCCTTGTCTTTGGCATGGCGCAGTTTTTCAAGGTAAGAGCGGAACTCTTGTTCTTCCTGCTCAAGACGTTTTAGCGTTTCAACACGATATTCATCAAAAGCCCGGTTTCCGCTTGATGCCGGTTTTGCATCACGGCCCCAAAATGCGGATTTGTCCTCACGTGCCTCATTCGTGTTGTGCCAACGGCCAAAATGACCTTTCTTGCTACATCCCATGCGTCCACTCCATAATATATAGAAAAGTACGGCCAGTCCGATCGGCCAGAAAATGACAAACCCCAAAACCATGGCGATGATCCAGGCGGGCTTGCCCCATTCGTCCATTTTCGCTGTTATATCCATCCTACCCTCTGTTGGTAAAAATGTTAATGTTAATGTTATTTACATTAACATACATAGGAAGACGACAACACGACGTCAAGCCTATTCGCTCTCAAATTTTAAATGGGGATGGTGGGCAGATAATTCAAATCAATTATTCTGGCCAAGTCCTGCCCCTTGCAGATAAAGCAAAACAGATGATTCCAGCAAATCTTCGGGGGACACAGGCAATTTGCGGCGTGATGGATCAGCCCGGCCAAATAGCGATGCAATACCATGGGCCATCGACCAGATATGAAGGCTCATCATGAGCGATGGCGGACGCGTTGCTTCGGGTAAATTTGCAGACACAGCCTCGCATGCTATTTTCAGCACATCAAAAGCTTTATCGCCTGCGCGGGCAAGCTCTGCGTGCTCGACATTGGACAGGCCCGCTTCAAACATGGCTGAATAATAAGCGGGCTCCTTGCGCGCAAAAGCAAGATAAGCTTTTCCGGTGTTCATCAGAGCGGTCAGTGGATCTGGTTGAGCTTCATTCCAAGCCTTGCGCAAATTTTCTTCCAACAACTCAAAGCCCACACGAGCAACATCAGCAATCAAGGCTTCCCGGTCGCGAAAATGGCGATAGGGTGCTGCTGCACTCACCCCGGCTTGCCGCGCCGCTTCAGCAAAATTAAAGCCTGCCGGTCCTTTTTCTGCGATCAGATCGAGGGCCGCCGCCATTAAGGCTTCTTTCAAATTGCCGTGGTGATAGCCACGCTGCTTCTTTTTATGGCTGTGTCTGGTCCAGCGCATAACACTCATCTTTCCGATTCCAAAAGGCCGCTTAAAAATTGGGCCAGGCGCAATTGTAGCGGGTTTTTATCAGGGCTGCGAACGATGAGGGATAATTATGCTTAATGAAAATGCGTCACTTGTCAGTTAAAGGTAAATTTATGGTTTGACCTTTAGCTACCGTGATACGCTTGTAAACAGCGAAAAAATTCGATGGAAGCTGCTTTGCTGTATAGACATAATAAGAGCCTTGCGGCACGCCGAAGAATGTATAATTGCCTTGCTCGTCGGTGATGGCATAGCGCATGGATCTGAAAAAACGTTCTTCAACATTCCCTACGGATGTTGCCCAACGGACGGTCGTCGTCCCTGGAAAAAGCTTATCAATATATTCGCGCGCATAGGCTGTTTCAGGAATCAAACGAATTTTGGCTAATTTGACCTTATACTGCAGGCCATCTCTTCCCTTTGCTGAGGCTACACCTTTTATCGTGGCGGTTCCGGGCTTGAGAATATAGGCTGCGGCAGCTGGATCAAACGTGCCAGCCATTTTTTGCTCTTTGGGAGCACTAAACATCTCTTCACTATTTGTCTGGCCTACGTTTTTGCTGCAACCTGTCCATAAAACCAAAAAAATCAAAATCCAGATGCGACGCATTTGAGAAACCTATATTTATGTGTGGCCCAATTCACTAGCTTTTGGAGGCTATCTTGAATGACAGCCCTTGCCAATGATGATTTTATGCCTTGCTGAGACAACGAAATTCTTATGCAAAAGCTATCTCAGTACAAAATGTTGTTCATTTTACAGCAAATCACTCACTCCAGACCTTTGCATTCGCATCGAACATGCTAACATCATAACAAGATGTCATTGGAGGCCACCGATGAAAGGTTGTCACCATGCGTGTTTTTTTCTTATTGATTGCGTTTAGTTTTCTCTTCACTTTATTTCCTCCCAAGATCACCACAGATTCCAGGGCTTATGCCGCTAGTGAACACAAGGTCCGCGTGATCCATGGAATTTCGCATAGGCCTGTTTCAAAAACCAGTAGGAATGTGCTGCATGTTTCTCAAAAAAAATCTCATTTTATCAGAGACCATTTGAACCCGGGCATTCAAAGGTCTGCTGATCAAGTGAAGAAGCTTATGAAAGTAAATGTGAAAATCATCCGCCCGAAGCCGATCAAATTGATCGTTTCTAAAAGCCCACAGCCACACGACATTATTGCCCCTGAGGTATTCGTGGCAGACAGAGCCCCAGCCTTGCAGATTTTCAATGTTTACGTGGCTGAGCAGCACACTCCCGGCTACAGATTTCAGCGTTACATAAGAGACAATAATCAGCGTTACACCGGTTTTAAGAGACAATATGAAGGGCAGCGCTATTTGGGGTTGTTCAGCGATGATTATTTCGGGCCACGATATCTGGAAGGGTCTTATTAGCGCCCCTTGTTGTCGGTATTTTTAGGTTTCTTGCCTCCAAAAGGTGCTGCAAGCAAAGCTGCTATGGCGACATAAAACACAAACATAACGACATAACCCGCAATGCCCTTTGGAATAGCGCCGAATTCATGGAAAGTGAAAAGGCCAGTCCACTCAAACAATATGCCGGGCACGTACCAAATGAGTAAGGCCGCCAAAAACAGGGGAAGGCCGATAATAGGGAGACCCCCTGCCCGCACGCCTCCAAGTGCTATCAGACAGATCAAGGCAAGCAAGCCTAAAATGACTTTCCACCTGTTTTTAAAATATCCAACAATGCCGTTGTTCAAGATGAGACCCCGCGTTGCGCTCAAAGGGATGATTATCAAACAGTGCTATACTAGATCTATTATGTTTAAGGGGGCGTTCATTTTTACTTGAGGGCAGCCAGGCAAGATCATGGGCCGGTTTGTTTGAGGCGGCTTATCTCCGCTTCAAGTTCCGTGATGCGGGCGGTGAGTTTGGCGGTGGCTGTTTCAACGTCCACAAAATCGTATTTCTGCGGGATGTGCTGTGGGCAATTGACGTCCCAGGCTGTGATCTCAAACAGAATGACGCGTTCGGGCCGCGCCTTATATCCGGGTTCACTCAATTGGGCGATGAGTGCTTCGTCATCTTCAACAACGCGGGCCGTGCCCCAAATTTTGATACGCCGCTTGTTGGCGTAGTCCATCAAGAAGATATAGGCCTTGTTGTTTTCTTGAAGATTGCCGGTTGAGAGATATTGCTTGTTGCCGGAGAAATCAGCAAAGGCGAGCGTCTTGTCATCAATCGCCTTGAGGAACCCTTTGGGTCCGCCGCGGTGCTGAATATAGGGCTGGCCGTCTTTTGTTGCGGTCGCGATGTAAAAGCTATTGCGCTCGCCCAGAAAGGTTTTGAGATCAGGTGTTATTGTATCTGCCCAATCATTCTTCTCAGCCATTCTTTGGTAACCATCCCTTGAGCCATGCCTTTTCTGTTCGGCTTTGACGGTCGGTGTGAAAGCTATATCTGAAATGAAGTGTTCCATGTGGCCCTCCCTTTTGTTTGGTGTGTCTGCGTTGTTCAACGCTGTGGATGGCTTGAATATGGCAGCATCAATAAACGCAATAAATACCGTCTTTTCTATTTTATTATTTCATTTTATGGAGTAATAAGAGGTATGGATAAACTTCTGGCCATGAACACATTTGTGCGTATTGTCGACTGCGGCAGCCTGACGGACGCCGCCAAGGCGCTGGGCAAGTCCCTGCCCTCTGTGGTGCGCATGTTGGCAGCGCTTGAGAGCAATCTTGGTGTGCGGCTGCTAAACCGCACCACGCGGCGAATCTCACTTACTGAAGAAGGCCGGCATTATCTGGAACAATGCCAAAGGATCCTTGCCGACATAGAAGAAGCAGAAAATGCGCTGAGTGCTGAGCAAAGCGAACCACAAGGCAAGCTTACGGTTTCGGCCCCCGCCCAGTTTGGCCAAATGCATGTGTCGCCATTGGTTACGGATTTTATTGAGCGCTATGAAAAGATCAGTGTGGACCTGTTATTATTGGACCGTGTGGTCAATCTGGTGGAAGAAGGCGTTGATGTCGGCATTCGCATTGCCCATCTTGACGATTCTACCATGATTGCCAAACCTGTGGGCCATATCCGGCGTGTGGTTTGCGCCAGCCCCGAGCTTCTTAAAAAGACAGGGCCCATCACCCACCCGAAACAATTGGCGGATCATGATTGCGTGCGCTTCACTCATATTACAACTGGCGGCCAATGGCAGTTTTTGGAAAATAACAAACAAATATCTGTGCATGTTGATGGGCGCTACAGCAGCAATCAGGCTGCAGCATCCATAAAAGCATGTGCTGCCGGTGCAGGCTTTGGCATGTTCCTGTCTTATATGATTGAGCCTCACCTGAAATCAGGTGAGCTTCAAGTGATCCTTCAGGAGTTTGAACTGCCACCTGTTCCGGTCAATGTGGTCTATGCTCACGCCCGGCTCATGTCTACCCGCACACGGGTTTTTGTGGACTGGATGGCCAAGGGTTTGCGTGAGGTGCTGGAGGGGGAGTGAATGACTCTCTTCGTCATGCCACGGCTTGACCGGGGCATCCAGTAAACAGCGGTAAGAGTTGTGTTTGCTTGGCGGTCGCGAATTAAAACCAACAAGTTTTGAGGATACTGGATTGCCCGATCAAGTCGGGCAATGACGAATTGGGGCAATCTGTGGAGTTGACTCTGCCCGGCCCTCAGGGAAACCCTTCGGGCGTTCGGGCCTTTAAAAGCTCCACTGGAGCTTTTAATTTGCCTTTGGCAAACCGGCCCTCACCCCTTTTCCCGCATGAGCCTTGCTTTTTGCTTGTTCCAGTCGCGGCGTTTTTCGGTTTCGCGTTTGTCGTGCAGTTTTTTGCCGCGGCCAAGGGCCAGTTCCAGCTTGGCGATGCCTTTGGCGTTGAAATAAAGCTTCAGCGGTATCAGGGTCAGGCCTTCACGCTGAATGGCTGCCATCAGCCTGTTGATCTCGCGTTTGTGCATCAGCAGCTTGCGCGGTCTTCTGGGCCTGTGATTGTTGCGGGCGGCTTGCTGATATTCGGGAATAAATGAGTTGATTAAAAACAGCTCACCATTGTCATCGCTGGCGTAGCTCTCGGCAATTGACGCCTTGCCCTCGCGCAGCGACTTAACCTCGGTGCCGAGCAATTGAAGACCCGCTTCGAACGTGTCCAGAATTTCGTAGTTAAACCGTGCCTTGCGATTGTCCGCCACGACCTTGCGGCCTGGTTCACTTCGCGCTTTTTTGGCCCCGCCGCTTTTGGAAGACATTTTCTGTTCAGAGATTACTTGTCCAGCAACCCTGCCTTCTTCATGGCATCGCGAACGATGGCTTTGGAGCTATCTTGCATCTCAACCAAGGGGGCGCGAACTTGCGCCGAGCAAAGGCCCAGAAGTTCTGCGGCATATTTCACCGGTGCCGGATTGCTCTCTACAAACAAGGCGTCATGCAACGGCATGAGGATGTCTTGTATTTCAAGCGCTTTGGCAAAATCACCGGCAAGGCAGGCTGCTTGAAATTGCGAGCACAGTTTAGGGGCAACATTGGCGGTTACCGAAATGCACCCTCGGCCACCATGGGCCATATAAGCCAGGGCCGTGCCATCTTCGCCTGAAAGCTGGATGAAATCTTTGCCCGACGCTTCCCGTTGTAGCGACGGACGGGTCAAATCGGCGGTGGCATCTTTTTGGCCAACGATATTTTCAAGCTTGGATAATCGCGCCATGGTCTCAACCGTCATATTGATCACCGAGCGTGGCGGAATATTGTAGATCAGGATCGGCAGTTTGGTGGCATCATTAATGGCTTTGTAATGTTGGTACAGCCCCTCTTGGGTAGGTTTGTTGTAATAGGGTGTCACCACAAGCACACCATCAGCGCCCGCTTTTTCGGCATGCTGGGTGAGCCAGATGGCTTCTGAGGTGTTGTTGGAGCCTGTGCCCGCAATAACCGGCACGCGGCCGGCGGCTGTTTCCACGCAAATTTCGACCACACGCGCGTGTTCTTCATGGCTGAGCGTAGGTGATTCGCCCGTTGTTCCTACCGGAACAAGGCCGTTTGTGCCTTCAGCAATCTGCCATTCGATTAATTTTCGATAAGCATCCTCATCTACTGCCCCATCCAGCATTGGCGTGATCAGTGCCGTTATCGATCCCTGAAAATTAACCATTTTGCTCGCCTAAACTTAATTAAACCGCCGATTTCCTCTTACAATCAGCGCATATATGCCTTGATAGGCCTAAATAGACACAAACTTACACCACGGGCAAGCATTGCTATCAGCTATGCTTTATGCCCTAGTTTTAACGTTACGTTAGAAAAAGTTACTCAAAATGGCCTACAAAATGCCCTGATTGCTTTATAAGGCATGGTTAGGAGATATGAATTCGATTCGATACATATGGGCCTGCCAACCCTTGCGATCTTTAAATCGTAAAATTCTCAGCACAATTATTGTTATGCTGGGCATTGTCATGCTTGCCTTTTCGATGAGCTCAACCACGGGGTTGAACACACAGGCACAAGCGGCCACCAAAGCAAAAACCTCCATAAAAGCAAAAACGCGTGCCAAACGGCGTGTTCGCACCAAACGCAGGACGCAGACCAAACGCCGCGTGCGTGTGAAAAAGAAAAAGGACGCCCGGAGAAACTGGACTTCAGCAGCTAAACAGAAAGCAACCAAGAAGAAACGAAGGCGTGTTTCGAAAAAGCGGCGGAAAGTTTCCAAACACAAACGGGTTGCGACAAAAACCAAGACGAAAAAGCGCGCGCGAAAAAAGGTTCTTAATCTTAAAAAGAGAGCAGCTAAAAAGAGAATTGTAAAAAGAACCAATATCAACACGCCGCATGGGCGGTTGAACAATGCCATTGATCTGGCCAAAAAAGGTAAGTTTGCTGCAGCCCGTGCGCAAGCAAAGCAGACCAGCCTTAAACACAGCACAAAACTCATTGAATGGCTCATTCTGCAACATTCAAATTCTCCGGCTAAAGCTTCTGATATTACACAGTTCTTGAAAACGCATCCAGGCTGGCCGCGCGAACAGCGGCTTTTGGCACGCATTGAATCTGCCCATTTTTTCCGACCGATCTCACCGCAACACACAATTGATTATTTGACCGCACAACCGCCTCAAACCGGGATTGGGAAAGTCGCCCTGGCACGTGCCTATAAACGCCAAAAAGACACTGAGAATGCTAAACTTTGGCTCAAACGCGCTTGGCATAATCATGGCCTTAGCGTGGCCATGGAAAAAATTATTCTTGCCGACATGGGGAGTTTGCTTACCAAAAAGGACCATGCTGCGCGGGTAGCTCATTTCACTTTTGCCCAATCACCAAAGGCTGTCATGCGCTTAAGAAGGCTTTTGACGAAAGCTGACCGTGCCGCAGCACATGCCCAGGCCTCTTTGTTGTTTTTTTCAAAACGTGCCATGGCACGCGTGAAAGCTGTTCCCAAAGCCCTTAAAAACAGCCCACCATTACAATTTGCGCTCGCGCGCTATTGGCGCAAAAAAGACAAATATGAAAAAACACGGCCGCATATTTTAAAAGCACCTTCTGAGAAATCATCTCTGAACAATCCGAAAGCCTGGTGGACAGAACGCCACGTCACAGCACGTTATTTACTTGGTAAGGGCCGAACCCTGGAAGCTTATGCTTTGACAAAGCCTCATGGTGTTGAAGTCGGCAATTCATTCGCCCAAGCTGAATTTTTCACCGGCTGGCTGGCCCTTGTTCACCTCAACAAACCTAAAGAAGCGCTTGAGCATTTCACTCATTTGCGCAATGGCGTGAAAAAACCACGTTCAATCGCCCGGGCTGAATATTGGTGCGGCAGGGCGCATCAAGACCTCAACCATGAGGAGTTGGCCAAAAGGCGATTTGAATCTGCAGCGAAATATTCCAAAACATATTATGGGCAACTTGCCCGAGGTGAACTGGGCAAAACATACACAAACGCTATTACTGTTGAAACGCCAACGCCAGGCCTCGTGACAAAAGCCCTCTTTGAGACCAGAGACATGGTCCAGATCACCCGCACGCTGGCCAAGGCGAGACGTTCTGGCCTGGTGCGTGATTTTCTGTTTGCCCTTATGAACCACGCAGCAAGCCGCGACGAAGCTATCGCTGTTGCGGGCCTTGCCCATGAATTAAAGCTTACACATATCGGTGTTAGGATTGCCAAAAAAGCAGAAGAGCGCGGCCTTGATATGGGGACTCATGCCTATCCACATGGTGTTTTACCAAACTATCCGCATCTTAAATCAGTTGATGATGCTCTGCTTTATGGGCTTATCCGTCAAGAAAGTGAATTTAACGCTCAAGCCAAGAGTTGGGCAGGTGCGCGCGGGCTGATGCAAATCATGCCCGGAACAGCGCGGTTGATCGCCAGGCAGTATAAGCAACGCTACCGGCGCGATAAGCTTACGAAAGACCCCTCCTATAATCTCAAACTCGGCAGCGCACATCTTCAGGATTTGATCAACAATCACCGTGGCTCCTATATTATGGCACTCACCTCGTATAATGCCGGGCCAGGACGTACCATCAAATGGATGTCGGCTTTTGGTGATCCACGGGGCACACAAATTGATCCGATTAATTGGGTGGAGAGCATTCCATTTAACGAAACACGTGATTACGTGCAAAAAGTAATGGAAAATATGTATATCTACCGCTCAAACTTAACGCCGGGACGCAATATGAGCTTGAAGGAAGAGCTAAAACGCGGCACACCGGCACAAAAAGCTCCTGGCAAAAAGAGCCCTGGCAAAAAGACCTCTGAGAAACAGCCGCTTGACAAACAGACCCATACAATTGTCAAGCCAAGAGCAAAACCACCAAAGAAAAAAACCTGAAGAGTTTCGACCAAGGTTGTTGAATTGCGCAACGGCAGGTAATTTTAAGACACATAAACTGATCAGGTTGAAGACCGATGGCAGATAGTTCACGCTCCCAAAATCCGCATGCTGCTGTAAGAAATGGCATTGAGGTGCAAGTGTTCGAGGAGATTTTCTTCACATCGCAAGATAACCTCACACTGTATGCACGTGATTATGGCACACACCACACTGATGCCCTGCCAATTGTATGCCTGCATGGCTTTAGTCATAATTCAGAAGATTTTCATGAACTTGCCCTGCATCTTTCTCAAGCTCGGCGGGTGATTGTGCCGGATCTGCGCGGCCGTGGCCGGTCTGAATATGCCCAAGATAAAAGCACATATACGGCGTTTCATGAGATGCTGGATGTTCTTGATTTACTGCTGATTGCAGGTGTCCATCAGGCTGTTATTCTTGGCACCTCCAGGGGTGGCATCATCGCCATGCTGATGGCGGCGTTCAGACCAACGATGCTTAAAGCTGTGATCTTGAATGATATTGGCCCGGCGATAGAACATAAGGGTCTGCTTAGACTTTCAGGCCAGCTGAATACGCTACCTAAACCTGATGATTGGAACCATGCCCGTGAAATTTTGTCTATGGCACATGGGCATGCTCTTCCTGGCTTGAGCGATGACGCGTGGCAGGGAATGGCCAAGCGTCGTTTTAAAGAAACCAATCGTGGCCTTGTTGTTGATTATGACCCTGCTTTGGCCAAGACGTTTAGTGCTGAGGTGGGCAAGGCGCAGGTGAACCCTAAGACTTACTGGCCGCTTTTCACAGCGATCACAGCTTTTCCCGGATTGTTGATCTTTGGTGAATTATCGGAACTATTGTCTTCTAAAACCGCCAAAGAAATGGCCAAGCGGCATAAAGACCTTGAGGTTTTTACTGTTAAAAACCGCGGTCATGCACCGTTGCTTAATGAGCCGGGCGTGGTCAAGGCGATTGATACGCTGATTGTCAAAGCGGAGCGTGCTTAGCCAGTTTAAGCTGTCACAGCAATGCCCTGAATTTCAATCATCATTTCAGGCTGGGCAAACCCTGTGACTGTGATCATGGCACTGGCTGGAAAACCATCCGGGAAATATTGCTTTCTGATTTCAGTAAATCGGTCACCATGACGGACATCGAGAATGAACACGGTCATGGTCACCATGTCTTGCAGGCTTGCGCCTGCCTTTTCCAAGGTTTCTGCAAGTGCTGCAAAAACAGCATGGGTTTGCCCTTCAAAATCACCTGCAAGCGAATTGCCATGCCTGTCTTTCAACGCGCCATGACCTGCTAGCCATATGGTGCGTCCGTCCTTGGTGACCACTGCTGGAGAAAAGGCTCTGTTTTCCTGCCATGTGCCTTTGATAAAAAATTTTTCCATCTGGTTTATGCCCTAGGTTCTTTTGTCATAGATCGAGAATTAATTTCTCCCCGGCCTTTGCGCGAGATATGCAAACCTGGATCAGCGTGTTGGAAGCCTTTTCATCATCGTCCAATACTTCGTCGCGATGGTCAGCCACACCCCCCAACATGCCCACCTGGCAGGTGCCGCAATAGCCTTCTTCGCAAACCTTGATGATATCTATGCCGTTTTCGCCTAAAACCTCCAAAATTGACTTGTCCGCTGGCACGGTCATAACCTCGCCTGAGCTGGCAATTTCAATCTCAAACTCTTCATCTTCAAGAGCTGCTATTTCAGCCTTTTCTTCATCTGTGCGGGCACTCGAAAACAACTCGAAATGGACCGTATCCTTTGGCCAGTGGGATGCCGCCTCTCTTGTGGCACTTATCAAACCACCCGGTCCACAAACGTACAAATGAGTGCCCTCGTCATGCTCAGCCAGGGTTGCTTTAAGGTCAATGCCTTGAGTTGGATCACCACCGTCATGGTGGAACGTCACATGCTCACCAAATACCTGTTTCACCTCATTCAAGAAGGCCGTTTGTTCCGGCGATTTGGTACAATAATGCAAATGAAACGGCACATTTAAACGCTTCAAGGCATGGCCCATGGCAAGTATTGGGGTTATGCCGATACCGCCGGCAATAAGCAAATGCCGTTTGGCATTTTTATCCAGCGGAAAATCATTGATGGGTTCTGTGGTTTTTAAAACATCGCCTAGTGAAATATTATCATGCATCCAGACTGACCCGCTGCCTTGCGCCTCACGCAAGATGGCCAGAACATAGCGGTTGTTTTCTGCGGGATCATTGGCCAGTGAATAAGAACGTCTTAGTCCTGCCTGCGTAAAAATATCAATATGTGCGCCAGCCTCAAATGGCATCAAGTCGTCACCGTTCACAGAAACAAGCTCAAAGCTCTTAATGTCCGGCGTTAAATCGCTAATAGCGCTTACTTTAAGATTGGTCTGGGTCATCATTATTCTCTTAAAATCATCAGCCAAGGCGTTATGAACACAGCCCTAGCATGAGAAGGCACTAAAGTGCCAAATCCGTCATCATTATTCTCTTAAAACCGTCATCGACGGCTTTATCAACACAGCCTTAGCATGAATAGGCACTAAAGTGCCAAATCTGTCATTTGATTATTAACATCTCAATTTTCATCTGGAATGTATGGGCTGAAAACTCTGCGTGCAAGATAGCCCAAAACACAGCCCAGCCCGCCCGCAGCCACCACTAAAATCAACACATCAGGGGCCAGATCAATCATGCGCTTGGCCTTTAGACATAGGTGCTTGCGCGCTTGTTTTCCAGCCGGTGATAAACCCCACAATGAAAGCTGCCGTTAAATAAGGCCATAATTGAATTGCCAGATAGTCCATTCCTTCTCCAATTGCATTATGGTGTTACAGGATCGCTGATATCAGTTTTGTTAAGGCGGTAGTCTTGGGGCAGATCTGTTTTCAAATTCTTTGCCAGAGCTTGTTTTGCTTCATCGGACAAAGCCATGCCTGAGATTGAAAGATCATGTCCTCTCAACTCAACCCTGCCCTGTTTGAGGTGTTGCAATTGACGGGCTGCAAAAACTGTCGTTCTCATCCATCCTGCCGGTTGCCCGCCACCAAGCTTAAGGGCGTTGATTATTTCATGACCCGGCAAAGCACGCTTGATGTTTGCAATCAGGTCTTGTTTGTCGGCAACCGTCTCAAAAAAGCCTGCCACATGAACATTGTTATTTTGTTTTTGCGCTGAAAACACAAAGGGTTTGATGAGCGCCATGGCGCGTGTGGCATCACGCACATCGCGCATGCCCCAAACACCATAGAGCAGATTGACCGCCTCTAACTTTGCGCCTTCATGTGGTGCCAGGCCGGTTAAGGTGATGGTACGTCCGTCAAGATGTGGTGTTGCCCAATCATGGGTAACTTGGGCCAACATCACTTTTGCACGATCTGTCAGGTCTTGCTCAATCGCAGCGGTTTGAAAATAAAGCGCTGCGGCCCAAATAACGCCCACGCCGGGCAATGCCCACAGCCATCTTATCGGGCGGAACACAGATATCAGCCTTTAAGAATGCTTGTGCCGGCATATTTAGCGGCCGGGCCTAATTCTTCTTCAATGCGGATCAGCTGATTATATTTTGCCAAACGGTCTGAGCGCGACAGGGAGCCGGTTTTAATCTGGCCGCAATTGGTGGCAACGGCAAGGTCTGCGATGGTGGCATCTTCCGTCTCACCAGAGCGGTGCGACATGACGGCTGTGTAATTGGCCTTATGCGCCATTTCAACGGCTGCCAGAGTTTGCGTTAGCGTGCCAATTTGATTGACTTTGATCAGGATTGAATTGGCAACCCCCATCTTAATGCCATCGGCCAACCGCTTGGTGTTGGTGACGAACAAATCATCGCCAACAAGTTGAACTTTATCGCCAATAGCATCGGTCAAAGCCTTCCAGCCATCCCAATCATCTTCAGCCATGCCGTCTTCAATGGAAATGATGGGATAGCGTTTGGTGAAATCGGCCAGATAGTCGGCCATTTGACCGGCATCAAGGGTTTTGTTTTCACCGCTTAGATTATATTTGCCGTCCTGGTAAAATTCGCTCGAGGCGACATCAAGGGCAAGATAAACCTCGTCGCCCGGTTTATATCCTGCTGTTTCAATCGCCTTGGTCACAAAGCCCAAGGCCTCATCAGTTGAGCTCAGTCCCGGCGCAAAGCCGCCTTCATCACCCACATTGGTGTTATGGCCGGCTGCTTGGAGAGCAGATTTTAAAGCATGAAATATTTCGGCACCGATACGTATGCTATCGGCCACGGTGTCAGCGGCCACAGGCATGACCATGAATTCCTGGATATCAATCGGGTTATCGGCGTGTGCCCCGCCATTGACAATGTTCATCATCGGCACCGGCAAGGTGCAGGCATTGGTGCCGCCAACATAGCGATATAGCGGTTGTGTGGCTGCTTGTGCCGCTGCCTTGGCGATTGCGAGTGATACGCCCAAGATCGAATTTGCTCCTAGGCGTTCTTTGTTGTCTGTGCCGTCAAGGTCAATCATGATTTGATCGATATGGACTTGTTCTTCAGCTTCCATGCCCGATAGTGCATCAAAAATCTCGCCATTGACCGCTTCAATTGCTTTTTGCACTCCTTTGCCGCCATAACGTTTATCGCCATCGCGAAGCTCAACGGCTTCATAGGCCCCGGTGGAGGCGCCTGAGGGCACACTTGCGCGGCCAAATGAGCCGTCATCCAGCACCACATCAACCTCAACGGTTGGATTGCCCCGGCTGTCTAATATTTCGCGCCCGGCGATGTCGATAATTGCGGCCATGAAACGGCTCCTTGATTTGGCTTAATCGGTTTGACCGTTTAATAGCGCGTTGCACGCATCAAGCAAAGCAAAAGGGTGTGATATGATGAAGCTCTTGCCAAATTTTCGCAATTGGGGCTATGTGCGCTAAAATTATTGCCTGGAGCGTATCATGAGTGAAAGCGAATATCGGCTAAGCCAATTGGGGACGCATACACAATTGCCGTCCTCGCCAGACGACGCCAAGCTTGAGCGGGTGCCCAACCCGCAAGGTGACGCACAATATGTGACGCGGTTTACGTGTCCTGAATTCACCTCGCTGTGCCCGGTGACCGGTCAGCCTGACTTTGGTCATTTGGTGATTGATTATGTGCCCAATGAATGGCTGATCGAATCAAAATCACTCAAGCTTTATCTCGGCGCGTTTCGAAATCATGGCGCGTTTCATGAAGATTGCACGGTAAGGATTGCCCGCGACATTGAAAAATTGCTTGAGCCGCATTGGATCAGGATAGGCGGGTATTGGTATCCGCGCGGCGGCATGCCGATTGATGTGTTTTGGCAGTCAGGCCCACCACCCAAAGACCTTTGGCTACCGGACCAAGGTGTTGCACCCTATCGCGGGCGGTGATCTTTTCTGAATAACTGAAATTAGTGATTCGTTTGACACGGTTTTGACAAATTCTGGGGTATTCTCAACTCAAGACACACATCATCTAGTGGCTTGGGGTCATAACGCGTAAAAGGACGAGTTGTCATGATTGCTTCTGTAACAAAGAAATTCCACCTTCCAAACATTTCCATCAAGAAATTCATCTGGCACGGTTTCACGGCAATACCGCTTATTGCCGGCCTTGCCTTATTATGGTCAATCAAGACTGCCGAACCGCAAAAACAGACCACGGTTCCGATAAGTCTGTTTGCCAAGACCATGACGGACCTTGATGCCCGGCTGGAAGGTTTGGAAACAGCTATTATGGGTCTTCAGACTAAAAATCAACATGCCGTCAATGAGCTTAAAAACGTTCAAGGCATTGTTGAGCAATCACGAGAAAATATGACGCAGATTTTCGTCATGGTGGAAGAAATGAATAAAAAAACCATCAAACCAATCAAAGTGAGGAAATCTGCAAAAGTTCAAAAAGCGCCACCACCAAAAACGCCTAACTTTGTCGATGCGCTACGAACTGGCAAATTGCCCTAGATAGGCTCAATACTGCCAGCTTCTATGCCGATTGCAGACGTGGCATTTGGCTTCGCCGATACAAGATCAATGCTCCAGTAATTGTCAGGTTTATCAGACCCGCGATGGCGGCATTGCCATAAGACAAAGTGTAATTGCCAGTCAGGTCATAAAAATAACCGCCCTGAAAACCACCAACCCCCATGCCGATCCAGGCTGTTGTTGTGACAATGGCAACGCCCATGCCGGTGATGCGCAAAGGTGTGGCTTCGCGCGCACAAATGATCAAACACGTCATGACGCCCGCAAACCCAAAACCGAAGATCGCCGACAACACATATAGAAGCCCCAAGCTTTCGGTCTGAACAAACAAAAAGACCACGGATGTTTGTGATAGGGAGGCTGCAAAATAAGCATATAGACCCCCTATCCTGTCAGCGAGCGCTCCAAAGAACAGGCGCCCGAACATTCCGCTTACCATCAAAACCAGCAGCAGGCTTGTGGCTATTTCAGCGCTAAAGCCCAAGTCGGTGCCCAATGATACCAAGTGAATCAGTGGCACGGCCATGCAGATGCAGCAAAATATGCCCGCAAGGCCAAGCCATGGGACGGTTATTTTATGGGACATGCCCCAAAGGTTATCATCTGACTTGCTTACAGTTGTTGTCATTTCCGTCAAAACAGGCGGTGGCTTTAAGAGAACGATCAAGGGCAAGAGTAAAATCAAATATCCCACACCTAGATAAAACAAAGCATCACGCCAGCCGACCGCTGTGATCAGCAATCTTAAAACAAATGGCACAACACCCTGACCAATCGCACCACCGGCTGTGACAATGCCAAGGGCCAGGCCTTTACGCTTGTTGAACCACAGGCCGGTTAGTGCCAGCAACGGGGTAAACAGGCAAGAAAACCCTATAGCACCTATCAGAAAGAAGGCCGCGTAAATCGTCCATAATGTATTTTGAAAACTGACACCAATGACACCAAATGCCAGAGCAAATGCCCCCAAAAGAGCTATTTTCTTGCTCCCGATCTTGTCCGACATAATGCCCCAGAAGATGCCGCCAATGGCCGCCCCAATGGTGAGCACTGAATAGACGCTCGATATATCGGTGCGCGACCAGCCAAATTCCTGTTCAAACGGTTTGATGAGCACGGCAACCGTGGCGTTAATGCCAAAGCCCAATGCCAGACACGTGGTGGCCACAGCCACGATCACCCAGCCATAGGGCTGTTCTTCAAAGAAATCTTCGCTAGAGGTTCCGAGCTGGTTCATCTGCTGCCCTCATTCCAATCAAACAGTGTTGATCCGTGTTTAATTTCATACAAGCTACACGTATCGCGTTCTGAAAACAGAATTATCTTGAGAGCATTGCCCGTTATGAGAAGCGTGATTATCGAGATATGATGTTGAACGGATTTCTCTTGCTACCTTTGGGCGCCAGGCGATAAAACAGCTGCACGGCATAAAGATGTCCCCGTATCTGCACGGCACCGGTTGAGACATATCGGTAGTCCGGGTTCATCAGATTGCGCCTGTGGCCGGAAGAGTTGAGCCATTGCCGGAACAATTGCCGGGCCTTGGTGACATTCACCGGACCTCTTCTGCGATTACGCGCGGCATTTTCTCCAAGGGCTGAATAATCCCTGCGCGAAAAAGCCCTGAACCTTGTGGACAGACCTGCACCGCTTCTTGAATGGTGACCGACAAAATTGCCGATGATCATTTCAAGGGCCTGGGCTCGTGCGGGCGATCTTGCAATTGTGCTGGCTTTTAAGCGCGACACCCCAGCTCTGGCACGAGCAGCTGAGGCCATGGCGTTAAGCGCGCGTTCAAGATCTGGTCTGTAGCGCGCGCCTTTGGGCGGGTGGGCCAGCATTTGTTTGGCATAGGCTTTGTATCCCGCAGAGGCTGGTGTTTGGGCGGTATATCCAAATCCCAGGGCGAGGCTCATCAAAACGAAAAGACAATAACGCATGCTCAATATCCTTTGGCCACTTTGTCGAACTCTTGCAACCTTGAGAGCAAGGCTTCCATCTCATCAAGCGCTATCATATTTGGCCCGTCAGAAGGGGCATTGTCCGGGTCTTGATGAGTCTCAATAAAAAGCCCGGCCACGCCAACGGCAATGGCGGCGCGTGCCAGCACAGGCACAAATTCACGCTGGCCGCCGGAGGACGTGCCCTGCCCGCCCGGTTGCTGCACGGAATGTGTGGCATCAAACACAACTGGTGTACCCATGTCAGCCATTTGCGGGATGCCCCGGAAATCCGTTACCAGCGTGTTGTAACCAAAGCTGGCTCCACGCTCTGTTAGAATCACATCTTGATTGCCCGATTGTGTGATTTTATCAACCACATTTTTCATATCCCAGGGCGCCAGGAACTGACCCTTCTTGACATTGACCACTTTGCCGGTTTTGGCTGCGGCCACCAGCAAATCGGTCTGACGGCATAAAAACGCCGGAATCTGCAAAATGTCTATGCCACCTTCTTGGGTTAACAGGGCGCATTGATCAGCTTCGTGCACATCTGTCAGCACAGGTATGCCTAAATCCTCGCGCAGGTCCTTGAAAATCGGCAGAGCCTTTTCAAGACCCAGGCCGCGCTTGCCGGAAAGCGAGGTGCGATTGGCTTTATCAAACGAGGTCTTATAGATCAGCCCAATGCCGAGCTTATTGGTGATATCCAAAAGGCCTGCTGCCATATCAAAGGCATGCTGGCGGCTTTCAAGCTGGCAGGGACCGGCAATCAGCGCAAAGGGCGCATCATTGGCGAAGGTCACATTGCCAATGGTGATTTTTGGGTTCGGTTTCATGTGGAGCACCCTACTCTGCTTGCAGGCTGATTTTCAATGGGCGCGTGCGCGCAAACTACAAGCGTGGTTAAGCGCGGACCGACTGTCCTCCACTAAACCAGCCTCGATTGCTCAAGCGCTGCTTCGATGAATGATATAAACAGCGGGTGTGGCTCAAACGGTCGAGATTTCAGCTCGGGGTGATATTGCACACCGATGAACCATGGATGGTCTGCAAGCTCTATGGTTTCGGGCAAAACGCCGTCTGGTGACATGCCGGCAAAGATCAAACCTGCTTGTTCGAGTTGTTCGCGATAATTGATATTGACTTCATAGCGGTGGCGGTGTCGTTCGGAAATTGTTTCGCTAGCGTAAATATCAGCTATTTTTGAGCCTTTCGCTAAAGCAGCTTCATAAGCGCCGAGCCTTAGAGTGCCGCCCATATCACCTGCCTTTTGGCGTTTTTCAAGCTCATTGCCTTTGAGCCATTCGGTCATGAGGCCAACGACCGGCACTTGGGCTTCGCCAAATTCGGTGGAACTGGCACCATCAAGCCCCGCCAAATTGCGTGCGGCCTCAATCACCGCCATTTGCATACCAAAGCAAATGCCGAAATAAGGCACGTTGCGCGTGCGGGCAAAGGTTGCTGCTGAAATTTTGCCCTCCGCGCCGCGCTCACCGAACCCGCCCGGCACCAAAATGCCGTTGACCCCTTCAAGCAAGGGAGCCGGGTCTTCCTGCTCGAACACTTCCGATTCTATCCATTCGACATTGACCTTGACCTTATTAGCGATGCCGCCATGAACCAGTGCTTCATTGAGCGATTTATACGCATCCAACAGGCCGGTATATTTACCGACAACGGCAATTTTCACTTCACCATCAGGGTTTTGTATACGTCGTGAAATCCGCTGCCACTCAGCAAGTTCGGGCTCAGGGGCATCGTCTATGCCAAAGGCTGACAGCACTTCGCGGTCAAGGCCTTCTTCATGGTAAGCCACCGGAACATCGTAAATGCTTGCCACATCAAGGGCTTGAATGACGGCTTGCTCGCGCACATTACAAAATAGAGCGATTTTGCGCCGCTCGCTTTCGGGGATGGGCCGGTCGCACCGGCACAGCAATATGTCGGGCTGAATGCCGATGCTGCGCAGCTCTTTGACGGAATGCTGGGTTGGTTTGGTTTTCAGCTCACCGGCACTTGGAATATACGGTATCAGCGTTAAGTGAATGAAGATGGCATCGCCGCGCGGCAATTCATTGCCAAGCTGGCGAATGGCTTCAAAAAACGGCAGGCCTTCAATGTCGCCCACCGTGCCGCCAATCTCACATAAGACAAAATCAGCGTCACCGGCATCAGACAATACAAATTGCTTGATGGCATCAGTCACATGGGGGATGACCTGGACCGTTGCGCCGAGATAATCACCACGGCGTTCCTTGGCCAGGATGTCCTGATAGATGCGCCCTGTTGTGACATTGTCGGCCTGGCTGGCCGGAACACCGGTGAACCGTTCATAATGGCCAAGATCAAGATCGGTCTCAGCCCCGTCATCGGTTACGAACACTTCGCCATGCTGATAGGGTGACATGGTTCCGGGATCAACATTGAGATAGGGGTCAAGTTTGCGAAGCCGGACTTTATAGCCACGGGCTTGTAGAACAGCGCCTAAAGCTGCTGAACCTAAGCCTTTTCCAAGGGATGAAACCACGCCGCCGGTAATGAATATATATCGCGCCATGGGCGTGCAGAATACACGAAAGGGCTGTGTTGCGAAGGGGAATTTTGCATCTCACACACATTTTTTTGCAAAATGCGGTAAGGACTTAGGCAAATTGTCGCCGCTGATAGAATTTTCTCTTAGCAAATTCTCATCATCAGCCTTGTTTTGCCTGAAACACACTGGCTGCAGCGTTCCGCTGGTTCCAGCGTTCTGCTGATCTCAGCGAATCTATCTGCGATGAGAGCGATTGCCTCTATTGTGGAAGTGATTGCTCAAGTTTAGGGTCTGGACCCTAGATTCCTGAAGCAATCACTTTCGTCACTTTTTTATCTTCTTTTGCTTCGCTGTTCACTTTGAACATTGGTGTGTCATCTGTATGTGTGGCAACCAGAGCCGCTTTGACATATGTGTAATGTGCGTTAATCGAAGCGTCAGAGGCTTTGGAATTAATCTGTGCGACGAATGTTAATGCAACTGCTGCAATCAAGCCTGTGAAAATCATGGTGCGCATTGTTCTGTTCCTTCCCGGATTTAAATGTCTCGTTCGATGGCTGTTCCATCAATGATTGAGACATTAGAACAATGCGTTTGAAGCCAAGCTGAAGGTGGCGTTAATCTGCCATTCATGTTGGCAAAGGCGCATATCTTCCGTAAAAATCAAGCAAAATCAATTACTTAATCAGTGATTCTAAGCTTTTAGGAACGCAACAATTATTGTGATTGCGGCACTTGAGGTGTTGTTGGAGCCGGTGATGAGGGCAGACTTGGCAAAACCGGCGTGCTTGACGTTGGTGGCGTCGTTGTGCCCGGCTGCTGCGTTGCCTGATCAAGCACCGAGGTTGGTGCATTTGATTGGCGCGCCAATACGGTGAGCGTAATGCTGGTAATGAAAAACGCCAAGGCCAGGCCGGCCGTTGTCTTGGTGAGCAGATTGCCGACACCGCGACCGGTCATGAAACCACCGCCGCCACCGCCGCCGCCGCCAATGCCCAGCGCGCCACCTTCAGAACGTTGCAACAACACCATTGCCACAAGTCCGATTGCCACCAGAATATGAACCACCAAAATGACAGATGCCATGTCTTGACCCTTTTATAAGCCTTTTGAACTCAACAAAACCTTGACCGCTCATGATTGCGATCGATTTGTTGACGCGTTTTACACGACTGGCGCATAAAACACCAGCCTCTTCAAAAGGTAAGACCGGATTGCAAAATTACAAGCTGTGCTTGCACCAGCACCGTCAAGCCTTCGATGGGACCAAACAGCGTCACCGCGCGGTAGGCGGTAACAGCCGGGATGCCAAAACAAGCTCCGGCTGCAAAATCGGTATTGTCAGGCAGCTTGACCACACAATCGTTTGGCAAAGAGACATATTGCGCAGACGTGCCGTTGGAGCGCATAAATTGGGCATTATAGACCCAGACCCGCTCGCCAATGCGGCTTTCGGGCACGCCGGGGCCAACTTCATCGATGATGCCCGCACCATCTGAGTGGGGGATGACCGGGAATTTGACCGGACGTTTGACCACGGCACCTCGTTGCTTGGTATCAGACGGATTAACGCCTGAGGTTGCCAGACGCACCCTGACACAGCCCTCGTCAGGGACAGGCGTTTCAACCTCGCCTAGTTTAAGTACGTCTTGGGCCGATCCAAATTCGGAATAACTTGCTGCGCGCATTTTTATAAGGCTCCCCGGTCTTTTTTTCTCAAATGAGCAATATCCAGATATGCAATACCAAGACCTTTAATGCCAGAATATGCAATATCAATGTATTCTCATAATATCTATTTTTAGTCTCAAGTAAGATAGGGCCTGATTGCTGGGCTGATCGGCAAACACAGAACGTGCCTTATGTATAGGCTTGGATAATGCCCCAAAAATCTTTAGCTTTTAAGCTGGCACCACCCACCAATGCGCCATCAACGTCAGATGCTGCCATGAGTTCACCGGCATTTGCCGGTTTGACCGAACCACCGTAAAGAATGCGCATTTTATCGGCTTCATCGCCCCCCATGAGTTTGGTCAATTGCTTGCGGATTGCACTATGGACTTTTTCAACGTCTTGCACGGTTGGGGTTAGACCTGTGCCAATCGCCCAAACAGGTTCGTAAGCAATCACTGTGTTTTTAGCTGTGACCCCTTTGGGGAGCGATCCTTTTATTTGGGCATTTACAATTTTGATTGTATTGCCCGCCTTGCGTTCGGCCTGGGTTTCGCCAATGCAAATGATTGCGATCAATCCAGCCCTGTGCACAGCTTGCGCTTTGGCTTGCACCTGATCATTGCTCTCATTATGGTCTGCCCGGCGTTCGGAATGGCCGACAATAACGAAGGCAGCCCCGGCATCTTTAAACATTTCAGCTGAAATATCACCGGTATGCGCGCCAGAAGGGTTGGCATGGCAATCCTGGCCGCCAAATTTCAGGCGTGAGCCATTTGCGGCAAGCTTCAATCGTTCCAGAATGAGTGCCGGTGGGCAGATCAAAATATCGCATTTTGGTTTCGGGTTTGCCTTATCCCAATGCTTTAGCAATGCGGTAATTTCAGCCTTTGAGCCTTTGAGCCCATTCATCTTCCAATTGCCCGCAACCAGCGCCCGTCTTGATGCCATTTTCCAAACCCCTGCTTGTTTTTTTACTGTCTTAGCATGTTTTGTCCAAGGTGTTGGAAATCACCCACAAATTTCAATCACAAAAAGTTAGGGTCTACTTTAACCTTTAAAACAAGCCAAAGCTTGCCCTTGTCGTTTGAGCTTCCTATTATGCGGCAAAATATTGTTTCAGCTTATGAAAGTGACTTTTCGTTATGATGGAAGCCCTCCGCCAAGGTGCAGGAACTCTTGTTGCAAAGGTTCTAATAGGATTACTGGCAGCGAGTTTTGCTGTCTGGGGCATATCCGATGTCTTCACGGGCGGGCAATATGGTGCGCTTGCCACAGTTGGCGATCAGAAAATTCTCGAGCAACAATATCAAAACGCGTTTCAAAGGCGCCTTAGCACAATGTCACAGCAATTTGGCCGTCAACTGACATTGCAACAGGCCCGCCAGCTGGGGCTGGACCGGCAAGTTTTGCAGGAATTGATCAATCAGGCAGCGCTTGATAATCAAATCAACACTCTTGCACTTGCTATTCCAAGTGAGACAATTGCCAATGACATCGTCAAAAATCCGCTGTTTGTGGATTCGCAAGGCAAGTTTAGCAAAGCGCGTTTTGAACAATTGCTGCGCTCAAACGGCTTTAGCGAGGCAACCTATGTGGCGCTTGAGCGGCGCAATAAACTGCGCGGCCAATTGGCAGGAGCCATTGAAAGTCATTTAACCGTGCCAAATGCCATGTTGAAAGCCCTTCACAGGCAGGCTAACGAAACCCGCCAGGCTGAATATTTTATCGTCCCCTTATCGTCACTTGGCCAGGTGCCCGAACCAACGGACAAAGATATTCAAACGTTTTATGCGTCCAACAAGGCCCGCTTCACAGCGCCTGAAACCCGCGCTTTGGTGATGGTAACACTTGAGCCAAAAGGTCTTGCCAAGACTTTGATCAAAGTGAGCGATGAAGAGTTGAACAAAGCCTATATAGATCGCATTGATGAATTTACCACAGCAGAAACACGCACGATTGAGCAAATCAGTTTTAATTCGAAGCAGGAGGCTGATGAGGCCCGCAAAAAGATCGACGGCGGCATGGATTTTTCTGCCTTGGCCAAAGAGCGCAAGCTCAAGCCCACCGACATTCAACTCGGCACATTGACCCGCAAAGATATTCCCGATCCGAAAATCGCCGAAGCAGCCTTTGGGCTTGCCCTCAACAGCGTGTCACAGCCGGTTGAAGGAACTTTGTCAAATGCTCTGTTGCGGGTGACAAAGATTACACCGGAAGTCAAAAAGAGTTTTGACGAGGTGAAAACCAAACTCCGTGATGCCATCGCTCTTGAACGTGCACAGGAGCAAGTGTTGAACCTTCACGACACAGTGGAAGATGAACGCGCTGGTGGTGCCACATTAAAAGAGATTTCTGATAAGCTCAATTTGCCGCTCATTACCATTGATGCGATTGATGCCAGCGGCAAAGGGGCTGACGGCAAGTTGATTGAAAACCTGCCCAAGGCGACCAACCTGTTGTCGACGATCTTTCAAAGCGATGTTGGGGTTGAAAATGATCCGGCTGATACACAAAATGAAGGTTTTGTGTGGTTTGATGTGACCAAAATCACCCCCAGTGCCGTACGCCCGCTCAAGGATGTCCGTGCGCAAGCTGTGGAGCTATGGAAAAAGAGCAAGCAGCAGGAATTAATCGTTGCCAAGGCACGCACTTTGATGGATACGGTTCGCAAAGGGGCTAGTTTGGCGTCGCAAGCGCTTAGCATCACTCAAGAGATCAAAACAACCAAAGCAATTAAGCGTACTGAAACCGACGGTGCGTTTGGTCCACAAGCCGTTGCCAGCCTGTTTCGTACATCCAAGGGCCAGGTTTCTCAAGTTGCTGCCAAAGATGGCGGCATGATTGTCTATCAGGTAAAGGATGTAACAGTCCCCCCCTTTGTGGCCACGGCAAAGGACGCAATTGCAGCTAAAGATCAGTTAACACGCCGTATGAGCCAGGATCTCGTGCGGCAATATCTCAATGGTATTCAAAGCAATGCCGGCGTTGACATTAACGAAGCCGTTTGGCGTAGATTGCAAGGCAGAGCCCAAGGCTCCTAAACTCCCATTTGCACTGCGTCACAATTTTTAAAAACGGCAAAACACATGTTAATCGATCCAGACTTTAAGCACTTCGCCCAGGTTTATGATGAAGGCCGCCCACAAGTTGCCTGGGTCCGGCTGGTGAGTGATCTTGAAACGCCTGTTTCAGCCATGTTGAAACTAAGCGCTGCTGAAGCAAACAGTTTCCTGCTGGAATCCGTTGAAGGCGGGGCCGTTCGTGGCCGCTATTCCATCATTGGGCTTAAACCCGACATCATCTGGCGCGTTGAAGGCAATGAAGCCTATATCAACCGCACCGCAGATGCTGATGCTTCTGGGCCGTTTGCGCCGTGTGGCCCTCCGCTCACGTCGCTTAGATCATTGCTGGCCGGGTCAAAAATCGATCTCCCTGAAGACCTGCCGCCCATGGCTGCGGGTGTGTTTGGCTATATGGGCTATGACATGGTGAGATTAGTTGAGCATTTGCCAGATCAAAACCCCGACGCGATTGGTGTGCCCGATGCGATTATGATCCGGCCAACGATTATGGCAATTTTCGATGCGGTCAAAGATGAAGTGACGGTCATAACGCCAGTCTGGCCGACATTGGGCATTGATGCCAAAACTGCCTATGAACAGGCTGAAGCGCGCATTGGCCGGGTTATTGAAGCTTTGGAAGCGCCCCTGCCCCATATGCCGCAAACGGAAGATACCGCGGGCACGGATATAGAGCCCACATCAAATACCACGCCCAGCGATTATATGGAGATGGTCACACAGGTTAAGGATTATATCGCTGCGGGTGACGCTTTTCAGATCGTGATTGGCCAGAGATTTTCCAGACCCTTCACCCTGCCGCCGTTTTCGCTCTATCGCTCGTTGCGCCGGATCAACCCATCACCGTTTTTGTATTTTCTCAATTTTGACGGATTTTCCGTTGTCGGCTCAAGTCCTGAAATTCTTGTGCGTGCCCGTGACGGCAAAGTCACAATCCGGCCTTTGGCAGGCACACGGCCACGCGGTGCCACAGCTGCTGAAGACAAGGCTCTTGCCGATGACTTGCTGGCTGACCCCAAAGAACGCGCCGAACATCTTATGTTGCTGGATCTGGGACGCAATGATGTGGGCCGGGTTGCCAAAACCGGCACTGTTGAGGTGACCGACCAATATAGTGTCGAATATTACAGCCAGGTGATGCATATCGTATCGCAAGTCGAGGGCGAATTGTCAGATGATCATGATGCCATTGACGCGCTGTTTGCTGGCTTTCCGGCAGGCACGGTGTCGGGTGCGCCCAAAGTGCGGGCGATGGAAATCATAGACGAGCTAGAGCATGACAAGCGCGGGATATATGCCGGTTGCGTTGGATATTTCTCGGCCAATGGAGACATGGACAGCTGCATTGTGCTGCGCACCGCCATTGTCAAAGACGATGTGATGTATGTGCAAGCCGGTGCCGGGATTGTGGCGGACTCAGATCCTAAAAGCGAACATGTCGAATGTGAAAACAAAGCCAAAGCCCTGTTCAGGGCTGCGGAAGATGCCGTGCGGTTTGCCGGTCGCTCAAACAGCGTGAAATAGGGGGCATCATGATTACATTGATCGATAATTATGACAGCTTTACCTATAACCTTGTGCATTATCTCGGCGAGTTGGGGGCTGATGTTACGGTTCATCGCAATGATGCACTCAGCGTTGACGAGGTATTGGCTGAGGCCCCGAGCGCTATCGTGCTATCGCCCGGCCCTGCAACGCCAGACAAGGCGGGTATTTGCCTTGAGTTGATTGAAAAGGCGCACAAAACAATTGCCATTTTTGGCGTGTGCCTGGGCCATCAATCCATCGGCCAGGCGTTTGGCGGCAAAGTGGTTCGCGCGCCCACACAAATGCACGGCAAACTATCAGCCATACATCACGACGGCACGGGTGTGTTTAAGGGGCTTGATAATCCGTTTAACGCAACACGCTATCATTCTCTCACGATTGAACCTGACAGCGTGCCTGATTGTCTCAATGTTACGGCCAAAACAGAAGATGGCGTGATCATGGGGCTATCGCATAAAGATTATGTGGTTCACGGGGTGCAGTTTCATCCAGAAAGCATTGCTTCAGAGAATGGCCATAAGCTGTTGAAGAATTTTCTGGATTTGGCGGCGGGTGCGTGAGACGCTAGACCCAAAATATGAGTACGTAGCATGACTGATTTTAAATCTTTAATAGCAAAAGTTGCCAATGGCGAGACGCTCAGCGTTGATGATGCTGCAGCAGCGTTCGATGTGATGATGTCTGGCGATGCAACGCCATCGCAAATTGGTGCTTTTTTAATGGCACTGCGTGTACGTGGCGAAACGGTCGATGAGATTACCGGGGCAGCCTCCATCATGCGCGCCAAGGTTTTGCCTGTGTCCGCCCCTGAAGGTGCCATGGATATTGTCGGCACGGGCGGTGATGGGGCTGGTACTTATAATATTTCAACCTGTGCTGCTTTGGTGGCGGCTGCCTGTGGGCTTAAAATAGCCAAACACGGCAACCGCGCTTTGTCGTCAAAATCGGGGGCTGCGGACGTGCTCAAGGCGCTTGGCGTTAACATTGACATAGCACCTGATAAAATTTCCGAATGTATCGATAAAGCCGGTGTGGGCTTTATGTTTGCACCAGCGCATCATTCAGCCATGGCGCATGTGGGGCCTACTCGCGTTGAGCTTGGCACACGCACGGTGTTCAATCTTTTGGGTCCGCTGAGTAATCCAGCAGGCACTAAAATTCAGGTTGTCGGCGTGTTTGCAGAGGCCTGGGTTGAACCACTTGCCCATGTTTTTAAAAACTTAGGCGCAACGCGTGTTTGGATTGTACATGGCGAGGGGCTTGATGAGTTGACCACGACCGGTGTTACCAAAGTGGCGAGCCTCGAAGACGGTGATGTAAAAACCTTTGAGGTCACGCCTGAAGACGCAGGCCTTAAGCGTGCCAAAATTGATGATCTCAAGGGTGGTGATGCAGACGTTAATGCCACAGCCCTCAAAGCTGTGTTGGCGGGTGAAAAAAGTGCTTACCGCGACATTGTGGTGTTTAACACAGCAGCCGCGCTGATTGTAGCGGGCAAAACCCAAGACCTTAAAGAGGGTGCAAAAATCGCCGCTGAAGCCATTGATACGGGTGCCGCTCAAAAGGTGCTCGACACATTGGTTAAAGTTTCAAATAGCTAGAGCTCACGTCGCATATGAACATTCTTGAAAAAATCGCTGCCTATAAACGCCGGGAGATTTCTGCTTCCAAGGCGGTGCACAGCTTTGCCGAGTTAGAATCGGCAGCTCATGCGGCACAAGCTCCAAGAGGGTTTTACAAAGCGCTGCAAGCCAAGCAAGACGCCGGAGAGTATGGGCTGATTGCTGAGATTAAAAAGGCGAGCCCTTCAAAGGGTCTTATTCGAGATGATTTTGATCCGCCTGCCCTGGCACGCGCCTATGCCAAAGGCGGAGCAACTTGTCTGTCGGTGCTGACCGATGCGCCATCTTTTCAAGGCGCGCCAGAATTCCTCAAAGCGGCCCGTGAAGCCTGCCCCCTGCCCGTCTTGCGCAAGGATTTTATGTTGGAGCCTTACCAGATTGCTGAATCCCGCGCGCTTGGCGCTGATTGCATATTGCTGATCATGGCAATGCTTGATGACGCCCAGGCCATGGAGCTTGAAGAAACAGCTTATGATTTTGGCATGGATGTCTTGATCGAGGTTCACAATGAAGATGAGCTTGAGCGTGCACTGAAACTCAAAAGCCCCTTAATTGGCATTAACAATCGTGACCTTAAATCCTTTAAAACCTCGCTTGAAACCACTGAGCATTTGGCACCGAATATTCCACCAGACCGTTTGATCGTGGGTGAAAGTGGGCTGAATGCACCGGACGATTTGGCAAGACTGGCACTCATTGGTGTCACGACTTTTCTGATTGGGGAAAGCCTGATGCGGCAAGATGATGTAATGGCTGCCACCAAAGCGATGCTTGCACGCGAAACAATTTCTGAGGGTGCATAATTTTTATGGCAAAACTCACGCACATAGATGACAAGGGCAATGCCCATATGGTGGATGTGTCGGACAAAGACGTCACCACGCGGTTAGCTGTCGCAAAAGGCCGCGTTAAAATGACAGCGGCAACGCTTACTCTCATCCGTGAGGGGCAGGCCAAAAAGGGCGATGTGCTGGGCACGGCCCGCATTGCCGGTATTATGGCGGCCAAACGCACGCATGATCTCATTCCCCTGTGTCACCCGCTGGCGATTTCATCAGTAAGTGTTGATTTTGAGCTGGGCGATGATGTGATTGACGTTAGCGCAAGCGTAAAGGTAACAGGCAAGACAGGTGTTGAAATGGAAGCGCTCACGGCTGTTTCTGTTGCGTGCCTGACAATCTACGACATGGTCAAAGCGGTTGAACGCTCCATGCAAATCACTGACATTAGACTTGTTGAAAAATCCGGTGGTAAGTCCGGCTCATTTAAGGCGGAGTAAACCCATGGCGCTCAAGCCGGTTGCAGAAGCGGTCGCACACGTTACAGCTGATCTCAAACCCGTTACCAGCGAGCTTATTGCCTTGCCCCAGGCGCATGGCCGGGTTTTATCCAAAGATGTTACGGTCAAACGCGATCAGCCGCCGTTTGATGCCTCTGCCATGGACGGCTATGCGGTACGCGCTGAAGATGTCACAGAAATTCCAACCACGCTCAAGCTGATAGGCGCGGCCCCTGCCGGTGGCGCTTTTGCTGGTTCTGTCGGAAAAGGTGATGCGGTTCGGGTGTTTACTGGCGCGCCTATTCCTGATGGTGCTGATCAGGTTGTTGTGCAAGAAGACACCGAGATAGACGGCGATCAGGTCGTTATTGCAAGACCGCCGGGCAATGATCTGTTTATTCGCAAACGCGGGCTTGATTTCACCGAAGGTCAGATTCTACTCAACGCCGGTACGCGCTTAACCGCGCGGGGCATAGGGCTCGCAGCCGCTGCCAATGCCCCCTGGCTTGAAGTGCGCCGCAAGCCGCAAATTGCCATTCTTGCCACGGGAGATGAGTTGGTTTTACCCGGCGGCTCCCCGCGCGATGATCAGATTATATCGTCCAATAATTTTGCTCTCTCGGCCTTTGTGGAGGGCTTTGGCGCTGAGGCCCATGATTTGGGCATTGGGCGCGACAGTATGGATGATCTGGTGGGCAAAGCGCGCGCTGCCGCAGGTGCTGATATTCTGATCACCATTGGCGGGGCGTCAGTTGGAGATTATGACCTGGTCAAACCCGCTTTGGAAAAAGCTGGTCTTAAAGTTGACTTCTGGCGCATTGCCATGCGCCCCGGCAAGCCTTTGATGTTTGGCGAGATGGACAATATTAAAGTCCTTGGCCTGCCGGGCAATCCGGTCTCAGCTTTGGTGTGTGCGCGCATCTTTCTCAAACCCATGATCGACTCATTGCTTGGCATTCCCAAATCCGAGAATGAAACAGAGCGTGCGATTTTAGGCAGTGACCTTCCCAAAAACGGCATTAGACAGGCCTATCTGCGCGCCACCCTTGATTCGTCGCCTGAAGGCCTGCCTGTTGCCACTGCCTATGAGGCACAAGACAGTGCCATGTTGCGCATGCTGAATAATGCAGACTGCCTGATCATCCGCCCGGTGGAGGCACCGGCTGCCAAAAAAGGCGATGGTGTTGACTTCCTGCGGCTAGATTTTTAAACACCAAATTTTTCCAAAATAAGCCGAGCACTGACTAAACAAGGCTTCACATTTCTGTTACGGTGCGCCGGACTTTGATGAAGCATCAGTAATGAGGAAAATTTTATGAACGTTGGATTTATCGGATTGGGTGATATGGGCGAAATAATCGTGCCGCGCCTTATCAAAGCAGGCTTTAACGTCACGGGCTGGAACCGCACAAGAAGCAAAGCGGAAGCCCTTGCCAAAGAGGGCATGGAAATTGGCGAAAGCCCGGCTGAAGTTGCGGCCAACTCAGAAGTTATATTTTGCATCGTCACCAATGCGGATGCGGTTGAAAAAGTTGCTCTTGGGGAAGACGGTGTTTTGTCCGGCCTTAAGCCGGATGGCGTGTTCATCGATATGAGCACGATTTCGCCCACCCGATCGCGCAAGATATCAACAGCGTTTAAAGAAGCTGATCGCATCATGTTGGATGGGCCTTTGTCCGGCAGCCCGGTGACGCTTGTTCAGAACAAAGCCTCGATCATGATCGGCGGCGACAAAGCAGCTTATGAGCGCGTTGTTCCTGTCCTCAAAGCCATTGGGCCCAATGTGTCCTACATTGGGGATAGCGGGACTGCAGCAACGCTTAAGGTTTCCATAAACCTCACATTGGTTGCTGAAATGGTGGCGTTTTGCGAAGGCATGGCTTTGGCGGAAAAAGGCGGGGTTGATCCCGAAATTGCTTATGACGCTTATATGAAGAGCGTAACCGCCTCTCCCGTTATGGGCTATCGCGGCTTGTTTGTACTTGATGGCAAAATGCCGACCAAACCGCTGGCCAATGTACGCTTGCAACAAAAAGATGTTTTGCTGGCTTTAGAATTTGCCCGCGAGCAAGGCATGCCAGCGCCCTTGATTGCGGCAGCGAACGAAATGCTCAATGCCTGCCACAGCCTTGGCATTGGCCATCGTGACTTTGTGACGGTGATTGATGTTTACCGCCTGTTGGGCGGGCTTATCACAAGCTCTGACCTTGAAAGTTACCAGCAAAAAGACTAATCCATTCGCTTTGTGAATAGCTCCCATGGCGATGCCTCATTCCATATATTGAAAAACCAAGCACAGACATTATGAGGATGTGGCATTTGCGTCTGGGGACGACTATCATGGAAGAAATTCCAACCTTGTTGCGCCTGTGTGAAATTGAAGCACGGGCGATTAACCACCAGGAGAGACATAATGAGTGATGTAAATGATCCGCGCGTTATCGCCGGCATGGCGGGGCTTATGGCCACGCGCGATGACATGCTGGCCAGTGGCGCCAAACATGTTGGTTGGAAAGCGGGCGTGGGGGCACCGGGTGCTCGCGAAGCCCTTAAAATAAACGAACCACTGGCAGGTTATCTTACCGATAAAACATTGGTGTCGTCCGGTGTCTTCCTGGCTTTGTCTGATTACACCAAACCTGCGGTGGAATGTGAAATTGCCATTTACATCGGCACGGACCTGAGCGCTGATCCAAGCGATGATGAGCTGAGAAACGCGATTGTCGCCATTGGCCCCGCCATTGAGCTGGCTGATATATTCCCTCCGCCGACAGATGTTGAAGCGGTGATTGGGTGTAATATTTATCATGCCTGCGTCATTTTAGGGCCAAAGGATGAGAGCTTTGCGGGTGGTGATCCAACAGGTCTTAAATGCATTGCCACACGCGACGGCGTTGAAGATGTCAACACAGATGAGCTTGAAGCTGTTACCGGCAAGCTTGTTGATGTAACCCGCACAATTGCGCGTTTGATCGGCACGCATGGGCCGGGCATTAAAGCCGGTGATTTCATTATCGCGGGCTCAATTACCGCCCCGCCTTTGTTTGTCGAAAGCCCCCAAGAGATCAGCTATTCGCTGGGGTCCATTGGAACGCTCGATATCAAATTCACGTAGTACAAGCGTCAATCTTCACGCTTCGACGTTGATCCAGGTCACCATGCCGCCTGCCATGTGCTCTATCATGTGGCAGTGAAACAGCCATTTGCCCGGATTGTCTGCAACAAAAGCGATGGATATTTTCTCCTGGCGTTCCATCAAAACGGTATCGCGCCAGGGTTCATCGGCAACGGCCCTGCCCGCGCGTTTGACAACACGAAAATGCATGCCGTGCAGATGCATGGCATGTTGCCACTGGGTGTCATTTTTTATATTGATGATGACGGTCTGGCCTTGTTTGACCTCAAAGAAGGGTTTGTCGAGATCGCCAGCCACGCCATTAAAGGCCCAGACCTTGTCATTTTTAACAAGCTCGCGCATGGGCATGTCCCGGCCCTTAAATTTGGCCGAGCGCATGGCCCCCATGGCCCCGCCTTCCATGACAAGTTCATGCTCAACAGCCTTATCAAGACTTAGCTGTGGCAAGCTTGCAGGTATTTTCAGCGCACGCGGTTTGGTGGAATTATCAGAACGTGTCTGTTCGGCATATTTAAAATAAGCAAATTCATAGGGTTTTTTCCCGCTGTTTTCGCGCATCGCCAAACGTGCGCCAGGTTTTGCACTTGCTGTGAATGACAGATCAGCTCGCTGGCCTGGAGCGAGCACAAGCTTGCCATCTTTAAACGGTCGCGGCTCAACCGGCATGCCATCGAGCGCTATCAAGACCGGTTCATGGTGCTCAAAATCAATGGTGAAGACGCGCGCATTGGCAACATTGGCAAGTCTTAAGCGCACATGCTCGCCTGGGATCAGATCAAAGCCTGGTTTTGATGTGCCATTGACGGTGAGCCAATTTCCCAAACGGCCATTATGTGCCCAATCATGCAGGGCACCGAAGCTTTTCTCATCAATCTGGCCGTCCGGGTTCAGGCGCCAATCATCTATGGCGAGCGCTATGTCTTTATCAAATCCGGGGGTGCGTGGCTCATCAACGATTAGCAGGCCATAAAGGCCGCGCGCCATTTGCTCCCATGATTTTTCATGGGTGTGATACCAATAGGTGCCGGCATCGGGCACGGTGAATTCATAGTCAAAACTGGCCCCTGGGGCCACAGCAGCTTGGGTTAAGCCCGGCACACCGTCCATGTCATTTTGAATTCTAAGCCCGTGCCAGTGAATGGTTGTGGGTTGTTTTAGCTCATTGACCAGCCGCACTTTAAGGCGGTCACCCTGGGAGCATCTGATGGTGGGTCCGGGTGTTAGCCCATTGTAGCCCCAAATCCTGGTTGGTCTGGCTCCCTTAACGGAGGTTGCAAGCGGGCTTGTGCCTTCGCGTGCGGTGAGTGTGATGGACTGTGTTTTGGCCGCAAAAGACAGGTTTGGCAATGCCGTTACACAAAGGCTGCCGGTCAAAGCTGCCGTATTTTTTAGAAATGAGCGTCTGGTAATCTGGTTCATAGAATGAAATTAAGGCGTCTTGTAGCAGTAAGGTCAAGATGTGATTGAGCGCAGATTATCTCATATCGGTCAAAAACCGCAGATTTTGCGGCCCCGTGCAGGCTTTTTGTTGAATTTTTGGTCCTTTCACCCCCCAATATCTTGTGTTTTAACGGCCAATTAACGGATTTCATACACAAAGACTTGCGGAACACAATGAGAACATGTATATATGTTTTTGTTTTGTTCCTTAATGGGGATGGAATAATTTTAGAGAATTTGGCAATAAATTGATCATAAGGATGCCTCCAAATGCTGACGCGCAAACAACATGAGCTATTAATGTTCATTCATGAGAGAATGAAAGAAAGCGGTATTCCGCCTTCTTTTGATGAAATGAAAGACGCTCTTGATTTGCGTTCCAAGTCCGGCATTCACCGCCTGATTACGGCCTTGGAAGAACGTGGCTTTATTCGCCGGTTGCCGCACCGTGCGCGGGCCTTGGAAATTCTCAAATTGCCTGATTCGGTCTCTGCCGGTCTTGCCTCAACCGCGAAGCGCTTTGAGCCCAGTGTCATTGAAGGCTCTTTGGGGCGTTCTCGTTCAGCCCAAGACGAAGATGCCACCCCGCCAGCACTTGTGCCTGTTATGGGACGGATTGCTGCAGGTACGCCAATTTCAGCCATCCAGGATCATACGCATAATATTACCGTGCCGCCGGAAATGCTGGGCACGGGTGAACATTATGCTTTACAAGTTCATGGCGACAGTATGATTGATGCTGGCATTCTCGACGGCGATACGGTTTTGCTGCAACGGGTGAATTCGGCCGGCAATGGTGAAATTGTTGTCGCGCTTATTGATGATGAAGAAGCAACCCTTAAGCGCCTGCGCCGCAAAGGTGATTCGATTGCCCTTGAAGCCGCAAACGAGGCTTATGAAACGCGCATTTTTGGGCCCGACCGGGTTGATGTGCAAGGCCGTTTGGTGGGCTTGCTCAGGCAATATTGATATTACAAATATTCCAGCTTATTTTCTGCGTCTTCGCACGACGACCCATGGCCGGTTGCCGCGCGTGTCATTGGCCGTTTCCACGATGATATCATCTCCCATAATGCGAATAGCATGAGCCCCTTTGAGCCATAGATCAAACCGGTCAATTGTAACCCGCACATTGGGACATGCACCGAACAGGGGAATTTTTGCAATCACAATATCAGCCTTAAGCGGGCCTGTGCAGGCGTCATCTAATCCAGCAGGTTTGAGCACATAGGCAAGCCGCAAACCCTTGATTATAGCGTGACAGGCAGTTTGGTCGCAGTTCAGCACGCGGCGGTTTGCTGCTTGTTTTGCACTTGCTTGATCGCCTTCGGTCAGGAGCCAGCGTTGGGCCGCAAACCGGGCAGCCCGTGGGAAGGCAAGTGCTAAGGCATCATCTTGACCTCGCACAGCAATATTGTCGCCTGCGCGCGCAATCAAAACATCAGGACGGGCATTGGGCAAAGCACTGGCCGCGCCTGCTAACACGAGCGGTGCGATAGCAATCAGGCGCCAGCGACCCTGCCACAAACACAGCCACAGTCCTCCTAGCATAAACAGGCTTAAACTCGTCAAAGATATGGCTTGGGTTATGGTCACAGCGCCTAGCCAGTTTGAAATGTCGCGGCCAATCTGCAACACGGCATCTGAGGCGACACCCGCCAACAGCAACGGCCAATGTTCCATGCCAAATGGCATGACCAGCAAGGCTATGAGACCTGCCGGCATGAGCCAGGTTGCCATAATCGGAATTGCCAGCATGTTGGCGGCAACTCCATAGATCGCAAGACGCTGAAAGTGGTAAGCTGCAATGGGAGCTGTTGCCAGAGTGGCGATACAGGTTGTCAGGGCTATGCCTAAAAAATAAAGCGCAATTTTTCGTGCCCAATGACGCCGTTCGGACTTGACCATGTGTTGTTTGATTTCATGAGCTTTTTTACGCTTGAGCCTAAATTCATTGGCGGCAACGAGTGCTGTGACCGTTGCAAATGACATTTGAAATCCCGGGCTTAACAGGCTTTCGGGCATCGCCAATAAAATCAACAAGGCAGCAATTGCCACATTGCGCATCGTAATCGCGGGTCGATCAACCATGATGGCCAAAAACATCACACCCAGCATGATATAGGCACGGATGGTGGACACAGCCCCACCTGAGAGCAACAAATAGGCAAGTCCGCCAATGAGGGCTATTGCGGCTGCCCATTTCTTGATCGGATATTCAAGTGTCAATTTAACGCTGAGTGCAAACACTGCACGGGCCAACCAAAACAAGGTGCCTACCATCAATGCCATATGCAGGCCTGAGATTGCCAATAGATGGGCCAGGCCCGCATCGCGCAAACTTGCTTGATCAGCTTTTGTGAGCTTCGATCTGTCACCCACCAACAGGGCTGACACCAAGGCCCCTTTGGGGCCTTCCAGGGTTGATGTGATGCGGTGTGCTATTGTTAATCTCGCTCTTGAGACCCAACCACGAAATTGCACCATAAAGGGTGGATCCACATTGCTCAGGGCCGGTCTGAATTTACCCATCGGAAAGCCAACAGCCCCTAATCCTTGGAAATAGAGCGCACGGGCAAAATCAAACCCATCCGGGCTTATCGGGGGCGGCAGAGGCAAAAGTGTTGCCCGCACGCTTATCCCCTCACCTGCGCGAACATTGTCGGGCAGGCGGCGAATTGTGAGCCGCACTCGGTTGGGCAATTTATCTCGATCCACTCTTTGAATATTTACAGGTTGAATGACCAAGCGCCTGCGACCAGCGCCGCTGGTTTCAATCCTCTCGAGCCAGCCTGTCACTTGAACGCTATTTAAACGACGCTCAATTTGCGGGCTATCAACAAATCCTGAGCGTAATTTTGCCGCAGCAAACCCTGCTGTTATCGCGATCAAACAAGCACCAAGCCAGAACAGGTGGGGCTGATGCCACAACATTATGCCTGTAATGGCTATGGCCGCTGTCGCCACAAACACCAGCATGCCGGGCTCATTGGTAAAGGCGAAGTAGATTGAAATACCAATCGCAACCAGCACCGGCAGCCATAAAAATAGCCGCTGGTTTTCGCTTGCCACAGCCCCGGTGATCGCGCGCATGCATCGCGCTAAAAAGTCTGAAAAAATGACATTTACAGCCTTAGGCGTATTAGGCCTGTCTATCTGCTCGCGCAATGTCATGAAATTACATTTGCCCCCCCGCCTTCAACATCCCTTAGGTCATCTTCATTATTTTAGCCTTAGCTGTAAATACTCATTATTTACCACACTCAACTTCATGCTCAGAGCAGGCCTTAACGTGCTTGAAGCCATGTGCTAAACAACACTCCATCATTCATGTCGACCTCCTTAAGAAAGATGGCCGTTAATGCCTAAACAGATCGTTACTCGTTTTGCTCCATCACCCACCGGGTTTTTACATATTGGTGGTGCACGCACGGCATTGTTTAATTGGCTTTATGCCAAAGCTCATGGCGGCAAAATGTTGCTTCGGATTGAGGATACAGACCGGAAACGCTCAACGACGGATGCGATTGACGCCATTTTGAACGGTCTTGACTGGTTGCAACTGGATTATGATGGCGAGCCGTTTTACCAATTTTCCCGCAGTGACCGGCACCGTGAAATAGCTGAGCAATTGGTTGCTCAAGACAAGGCTTATAAATGTTATTGCACGCCTGAAGAGCTGCAAGAGATGCGCGAGCGTGCCCGTGCGCAAGGCCACCCTCAGGTTTATGACGGCACATGGCGTGATCGCGATCCCTCTCAGGCTCCCGCAGGCATTGATCCCGTGATACGCTTTAAATCACCCCAAGATGGCCAAACTATTATCGATGATAAGGTTCAGGGCAGCGTTACCTTTCCAAACGATACGCTTGACGATCTGATCTTGCTGCGCTCAGACGGCACGCCAACTTATATGCTTTCCGTGGTGGTGGATGATCATGATATGAACATTAGCCACGTCATTCGCGGTGATGATCATCTTACCAATGCCGCCCGGCAGTCCCAAATTTATGAAGCCCTTGGCTGGGACATTCCGGTGTTTGCCCATATTCCGCTCATACATGGGCCTGATGGCGCCAAACTTTCCAAGCGCCATGGGGCGCTGGGCGTTGAAGCTTATCAGGAAATGGGCTATTTGCCCGATGCCATGCGCAATTATCTGGCCAGGCTTGGCTGGAGCCATGGGGATGATGAAATTATGTCTACCGAGCAGTTAACTCAATGGTTTGATTTGGATGGTATAAATAAGGGTGCTGCACGATTTGATTTTGCCAAATTGGAAAATCTCAACGGTCATTATATTCGCGCTCGCGCAGATGAAACACTGGTTGGAGAATTGCTGAGTTTTATCAAATGTTTTGATAATAGTCTTTATCAAGCGATTGGTGATATTAAAACAATCGAAAAACAACTTCTTATGGCCATGCCTGGTCTCAAAGAGCGGGCCAAGACATTAAAGGAACTTACTGTTAGTGCTGGTTTTTTATTTGCAAAACGTCCGCTAACACTAGATGAACAGGCAGATAAGATGCTAGACAATGGTGCACGCGCGCTTTTACGTGATATTTTACCCGTCCTTGAAGATTTAGATGATTGGCGCGCTGAAACACTTGAAATAACAATAAAAGAATTTGTAAATAAACAAGGACTAAAGCTAGGCAAACTAGCCCAACCGCTTAGGGCAGCCCTCACGGGGACTGCTAAATCGCCCGGCATTTTTGATGTCATTGCGGTGTTGGGACAAGGTGAAACCCTGTCTCGCATTCGGGACCAGGCCCAGCCGCAAGCTTAGTTTCGGCGGGTTCCAATACAGTTTGCGTTAATTCGTGCTGCTTATACATATGCCTGACATCGGGATTTTATGCAGCGCTTGTATGACAATTAGAAAAGTAAATCAGACGATATACCACTGAGTATGTTGCAAGTGACCGATTTAAAGAAAGGCTGGAATATGACAAGCGATCTTAAAAGCAAAGCTAGTAGTACGCTAAAGACAGGAGATAATGAGTATGAGTTTCCAGTCTATAGTGGCACGCTCGGTCCAGATGTGGTCGATATTTCCAAGCTATATGGTCAATCAGGGGCTTTCACTTATGATCCCGGCTTTACTTCAACGGCAAGCTGCGAATCAAAAATTACTTTCATCGATGGCGATGAAGGTATTTTGTATTATCGCGGTTACCCAATCGAACAGCTCGCAGAAGAAGGGGATTTTTTAGAAGTCAGCTATTTGCTGTTAAACGGCGAGTTGCCAAACAAGACACAACGCGCTGAATTTGAACATGCGATCACACGCCACACGATGCTGCATGAACAAATGTATCGATTTTATTCCGGTTTCAGGCGCGATGCACATCCGATGGCTATCGTGTGCGGCGTGGTGGGCGCTCTGTCGGCTTTTTATCACGATTCAACCGATATTAACGACCCGCACCAACGCATGATCGCAAGCCGCCGTATGATCGCAAAATTACCGACCATTGCAGCTCTCGCTTTTAAATATCATATCGGCCAGCCTTTTGTTTATCCCCGTAATGATCTCGATTTTGCCTCTAATTTTCTGCATATGTGCTTTGCTGTTCCTTGCGAAGACTATCAAGTGAACCCCGTTTTGGCACGCGCCATGGACCGGATATTCACACTTCATGCAGATCATGAGCAAAATGCTTCAACTTCAACAGTACGGCTTGCGGGCTCATCGGGTGCCAATCCTTTTGCCTGCATTGCAGCCGGCATCGCCTGCCTTTGGGGCCCCGCACATGGGGGAGCTAATGAGGCAGCACTCAATATGCTCGCTGAAATTGGAACGCCTGATCGCATTCCAGAGTTTGTTGCTCGCGCAAAAGACCGCAATGATCCATTTCGCCTTATGGGCTTTGGCCACAGGGTTTATAAGAATTATGACCCGCGCGCACGGGTTATGCAGAATACCAGCCGTGAAGTTTTGGCAGAACTGGGCATTAAAGGTGATCCGCTTTTGGATGTGGCAATGGAGCTTGAGAAAATTGCCCTTGAAGATGAATATTTCATTGAGAAAAAGCTCTATCCGAATATTGACTTTTATTCCGGCATAACCCTCAAAGCCCTTGGCTTCCCAACGACAATGTTTACCGTGCTGTTTGCCGTGGCGCGCACAGTTGGCTGGATTGCCCAGTGGAATGAAATGATAGAAGATCCCATGCAGAAAATCGGCAGACCACGCCAACTCTATACTGGCCCTCAAAAGCGTGACTATGTGTCGATGGACAAGCGCTAACGGCTAAAGCATATTTTCATGTTAAAAAAACGGTGCCATAATCGGCACCGTTATTATTTGCACTTTATCTTTGGGATTTGTGCTTAAGCAACACAAGGAATTAGGCTTAATAGCTAGTCATCAACCATCATGGCTGTGATTTCCGCTTCAGCCACCAACTTACCTTCAACCTTTGCCTCGCCCTTATATTTCCATACATTGCCACGGTTTTGCAGACGCTCTACATGAATATAAACCGCATCCCCAGGCACGACAGGCTTGCGAAAGCGACCTTTGTCCACGCTCATGAAATAGACCAATGGGGCAGCGCCAGTTTGGTCGCGATTGTGAATAACAATAGCACCTGCCGTTTGCGCCATAGATTCTATCAATAACACGCCTGGCATCACCGGTTTTCCAGGGAAATGGCCTTGGAAGAACGGCTCGTTCATTGTAACGTTTTTAATACCTGTGGCGGACATATCACCATTGATATCGACGATTTTATCGATCATCAAAAAGGGATAGCGGTGGGGCAATAGCTCGAGAACTCTGACAATATCAACCGCCTGCAGAGCATTATTTGCATCTTTAGATGTCATCCAACTTGTCCCCATAGAGCTTCATACCGATAAGCAGAAATTGCTGCATCACGTATAGCACTCTATTCTATTTGTCTCTAGATATCACATGGAGTGACAAAACCAGAGCCAAAGTCAAAACCATTGGGCTATGGCCTGTGCGCTAGAAGCTTGTGCTGCCGCCAAAGTGAAAGAGCTCAGTCTTATCATTTGATTGTTTAAGGAAGGCGTGACCCAAATCAAACCGAAGGGGACCGAGTGGCGATTTCCAGATGACACTTACACCGGCAGAGGCGCGGATACCTGATTTATCCACAATGGTGCCCCCGGTATTGGGCGCATCAAACAATGTGCCCCAATCCGTAAACACACCGCCCCGAAGGCCAAAGGCTTCGGGAAGACCCAGAGGAAATGTTGCTTCCGCAGTGCCGATTGCAAAAATCTGACCACCAACCGAGTCATCTGTACTTGAATCACGTGGCCCAATTCCCGCGCGTTCAAAACCGCGGAAGCTATCACCACCCTTGAAGAAACGCTCAAGAATACGCACCTTTTTGCCGTTCCAGCCTGTGATATATCCACCAGACGCTTTTACCAAACCAATAAGTTGCGGCCAGTATATCGGGTGATAATATGCCGCTCTGGCTGTGGTTCTTAAGTAATATATATCACCACCAAGGCCGGCTAAATCCTGACTGAAAATTAGCCTGGTGCCTATGGTAGGATCTTGCGGATTATCCAAAGTGCTATAAGCCCACGTGTAGCCAATGGAAGACGTGAGGGCCTTACCCTCAGCTTCCAAAATTGCAGCTGATGTTGTGTCCACATCGAAAATGTCACTATAGCTAATCGTATAGCGCAGACCTATACTTGAATCGTCAGATAACGGGAAACCGAAGCGGAAACCACCACCGACACGCCGACTTTTAAAGGAAGATTCTTCTTCAGAATCAGTTTCCGTCACAAAAGTATCAACACCAAACGTCATTTTGCGACCAAGGAAATAGGGCTCGGTAAAATTGAAATCGACCTGTTGGCGTTTAAAGCTTAAAGATGTTCTCAACCGGACAAATTGCCCCTTGCCGAGGAAATTACGTTCGGTAATAGAGACATCACCTAAAATAGTTTCAGAGGTAGAAAAACCTGCACCAAAGGAGAGCGATCCTGTTGATTTTTCCTCAACTTTAACGGTCAAAATGACTTTATCAGGCACACTTCCAGGGTTTTGATCAATTTTGACCTTGGCAAAGAAATCAAGCGCTGTAATCCGCCTGCGGGCCTTGTCTACCAATATCCGATTGTATGCATCACCTTCGGCAAGCCGCAATTCCCGGCGGATCACACGGTCGAGGGTGCGCACATTGCCGACAACATCAATCCGCTCGATGTAAACCCGCGGCCCCTCTTTGATTTCAAATATGATATTAATGACACGCGCTTCGCGATTACGATTGATTTTCGGCCGCACACGCGCGAAAGCAAAACCGGTTTTACCGGCTTCTTCCGTTAATTTATCAACGGCTTTATCAATCAGACTGGCATTATAAATTTCGCCTTGCCTGAGATTCAGCGCCTGGGTCAGGTTCGCGGTATTCAGATCACGTAAATCTGTTGAAACTTCTGTTTTACCGAAGGTATAGAGCGCACCTTCTTCCACCGAGAAGGTGATGAAGAAGCTGGTACCATCACGGGCAAGCTCGGCAACGGCGGAAATTACCCTAAAGTCAGCAAAGCCATTTTTAAGATAATGACGACGGAGCAGTTCGCGGTCGAAATTCAAGCGGTCGGGATCATAATTATCCGACTTCGTCATAAATTTCCACCAGCGGGTTTCTGCGGTTGCAATGACCGAGCGTAATTTGCTGTCGCTAAAGGCGCGATTGCCAACAAAATTAATCCGCTCAATCCGGGTCACAGCACCTTCGGTTATTTCATAAACCAAATTGACGCGGTTTTGCGAAAGCTTGATAATTTTTGGCACCACTTTGGCAGAAAATCTGCCTGAGCGGCGATATAATGTGGTGATGCGCTCTACGTCTTTTTGGGCCCGCGCTGTTGTGAAAACCACACGCGCGCGCAATTCGACTTCCTTTTTAAGGGCCTTGTCAGTAAGTTCACTATTGCCCTCAAAATTAACACGATTGATGATCGGGTTTTCAACAACCTGCACAATCAGGATTGTGCGGCGGCGAAAGATCTGAACGTCGGAAAACAAGCCTGTTCTAAACAATGCCTTAAGCGACGCGTTCACCTTGACCGGGTCATAAGCATCGCCCTTATTGATTTCCATGTAAGATATAACGGTTTGCGGCTCAAGACGCTGATTGCCCCTAACCGTAATATTGCTGATGATCTGGCCGCTGGATTGGGCCTGAGCATGAGACGAGAACACAGGCCCGTCGAGCGCAAGCGCGAAGACGGAGAAGAAGAGGGCCGCAAATAACCTCAAAACTCGAATACGATTACGCATATATATGATACACCTGGTAAGTCCACCCGCTTACTTTCACCATCTCACTCAGATTCGTAAGATAGCCATCTTCTTTTACTGACTTTTCGTGCCTAAGGGAACAGACAAAATTCTCAATTCCCTGCAATATTTCGTTAAAATACGTCAAAATGCACCAAATCATTCCAAGTCGCGAAAATCATCAACATGATAACCAAAGCCAAGCCCACCCGGAATCCAAATTCCTGCGCTCTCTCACTCAATGGTTTTCCGCGCACAGCTTCAATGCCATAAAACAATAAATGACCACCATCGAGCATCGGAACAGGGAAAAGATTGATCAGGCCGATGGACACAGACAAGACAGCCGCCAGGTTCATCAACGCGGCAAAACTAACTGTTGCCACCTGGCCTGAAATTTGGGCAATACGTAGCGGCCCACCAAGCTGATCGGCTTTTTCGCGCCCAATAATAATATTATAGAGATAACCCATGGTCCGTGAGACCACGAACCAGGTTTCTTGCGTGCCTGCACCAACAGCTTCGATGGGGCCATAATGCTTTGTGGTAATATTCCCTTTGGATGTATTGCGACTAACGCCCAACAAACCGATACGGTGGATGTTTCCAAACCTGTCTTTAACCTCGCGCAGTTTCGGCGTGGCAGGCAAGGAAACGATCTTGCCATTGCGTTCCACCTCAAAAGACAAGAGCTTATCGGCACTTGTCCTAACAATCCGCTGCATATCACTGAAAGATTGAATGTCAGTGCCATCTATTTTCTTAATGACATCACCGACCTGAAACCCAGCGGATGCCGCGACACTGTTAGGCTGAATGGTATCAACAACCGGGGCTGTAATCCGCTGGCCCAAAACCATAAAAATGCCGGCAAAGATCACGATAGCCAAAATGAAATTGGCAATAGGCCCAGCGGCGACCACAGCTGCGCGCGCACTCAAAGGTTTGTTGTGAAAACTGGCCTTTGCCTCGTCTCCCTCTAATTCTCTGATTTTTTCTCTATCGGGTGCGCTTGCAGCGTTCTCATCTCCGAGAAACTTGACGTACCCGCCCAATGGTATCCAGGAAAATTTCCAGCGGGTGCCATGCTTGTCGTTGAAACCGAAAATTTCACGCCCGAACCCGACTGAAAAAGTTTCAATCGCAACCCCGCACCAGCGCGCAACCATGAAATGACCCAATTCATGGAAAAACACGATGACGGTGAGCACAAATAAAAATGGAATTACATAACTGAATAGTACTGTAATATTACTAAAAAACTGGCCGAGAATTTCCATCCCATACGATCCTTTTGGTTGCATCCTACATGTATGCGATCGGACTTTCTCTTCAACAAAGCAGTTTCACAACACCGTATTGCGGTTAAACAGCCATATACTAAAGAGCATATGACCCGCCGTTGAAACGAATCAGTTTCCTAATCCTTGTGATTCTCTTTGTTTTTCAGAGTCTTGTCCACCTTTTTATGCAGACTGGATGAGCTTGGGTGTGTCTCACTTGTGGTCTGCAATTTGGCCTGCGCATTCTCGTGCAAACTTATCTAATTCCATGACATCTTGGAAGCTCATTGGTGCGGCATGAGCATTTTCTTTGTCAGTTTGGTTAAGAACGGCATCGATCAGCGAAACAATGTCCAAAAAACCAATGTCACCCTCCAAAAATCTCTCCACCGCCACTTCATTTGCGGCATTTAAAACCGTTGGCGAACCATCGCCCCGTTTCAAACAGCTCAAGGCCAAGCCAACGGCAGGGAAACGCGTATGATCAACCCCTTCAAATGTCAACGCACCTATTTCCTTAAGGTCTAATCTGGGCGAAGGTGTGGCCATGCGCCCCGGCCAGGTCAACGTATAGGCAATAGGTGTGCGCATATCGGGCGCACCCATTTGGGCCAGCACTGATCCATCACAGAATTCCACCATTGAATGCACGATGGATTGGGGGTGGACGAGAACGTCAAGTTGGTCTGCATTTACAGGAAATAAATGATAGGCCTCGATCAATTCCAGCCCCTTGTTGATCATGGTTGCACTATCAATGGTCAACTTGCGCCCCATCGACCAATTGGGGTGTTTTAGCGCATCTTTCGGCTGTGCCTTGGCCATTTGCTCCTGGCTCCAGGTGCGAAACGGGCCGCCGGAAGCGGTTAAAATAATTTTGTTGATATCTTTACCTGCTTCTGAAGGCAGTACCTGGAACACAGCATTATGTTCACTATCTACGGGGAGAATTTGTGCGCCGCTGCGAGCGGCCTCGCCCATGAAAAAATCACCCGCTGAGACCAGACATTCCTTATTGGCCAGGCCTATTGTTGTGCCTTGTTTAACAGCCGCTAAAGTCGGAGCCAGGCCTGCAGCGCCTACAATTGCCGCCATAACAAGGTCTACAGGCCGGCTGGCAGCCTCAATAAGGGCTTGAGGACCAGCGGCTTTTTCAATGTCAGTTCCGGCAAGCGCTTGTTTGAGATCGTCATACAGCTCTGGGTTAGCGATTACGGCTAGTTTCGCATTGGTTTTGCGGGCACATTGCGCAAGTTGGCTGACATTCTCGAATGCCGTTAGCGCTTCTACCTCGAAGCGATCAGGGTTGCGTTCCACAAGATCAAGTGTGCTTTGGCCGATGGAGCCGGTCGCCCCCAATATGGTCAAGCAGCGCTTGTCTGTCGCTGGCCTGCTTTCGCCCGGCACTTGCCAGTCTTGCTCAGCTGCGTTTGTCATGTTTTCACCTGCCTACCATATCAGCACACCTTTGGCGGCGAGCTGGGGCCCGAGTTTTGCCATGCCCAATAGACATGCTACGACAATCGCTGCGATCACGCCATCCAACCGGTCCATAATACCGCCATGGCCGGGGATAAGATTACCTGAATCCTTGATTTTGAAATGCCGCTTTATTGCAGATTCCAGCAAATCACCGCCTTGAGACACAGCGCCTAAAAAAGCTGCAACGAGGCCTAGAGTGAGCGGTGAGGCCAGCGATACCATATAGCCGGCACTTATGCCCACCAGAGCGCTGGCGGCAACACCACCAAAAAAGCCCGCCCAGGTTTTGCCCGGAGAAATTGTTGGCGCAAGTTTTGGGCCGCCGATGGCGCGTCCGGCAAAGAAAGCTGCTGTGTCACAGGCCCAGACCAATAGCAAAATAAACATAACAGCAGTAAGGCCAAATTCCGGGTCTTTGCGCAAGAGCACCAGGCCCATGACCGGCAATGCGGCATAAGCCAGGCCGCCAATCATCCATAATCGCTTGCCTTGTGGTGCATTAAAAAATGCCACAAGAAAAAACAGCGGTGCCGCCATTGCCGCTGCTTGAAGTGTGTCAAAAAAAACAAGCAGACCAAAAAGGGTCACCAAAAACCCCAAAACCAGAGCATAGCGATATGGCGTTTGTTCGATCACGATGTGTGACCATTCCCACGCAATTAAAACACCAATAATGAGAGCAAGTGCCAGATAAGCGTATCCGCCCAGGTAGACGGCACCCAATGTCAGGGGTGCCAGGATGAGGGCCGATACAATACGCTTGGCAAGCTCGCTTTTTTGGGCAGGATTAGCTGGGGTCTGTCTGTCTGACATAGCTGGAGGCGGGCTTAACCGCTCACCTGTGCTGTGACGCCGCCAAAGCGGCGCTCGCGCGTGTTGAAATCTTGGATTGCTAATTTGAGCGTTTCTGCTGTGAAATCCGGCCACAAGGTGTCAACGAAGACCAATTCGGTATAGGCCAATTGCCACAACAGAAAGTTCGATAAGCGCTGCTCTCCACTGGTGCGTATCATCAAATCGGGATCGGGGATATTGGCTGTATCAAGCTTGCTTGTGATTTTCTCCGGGGTAATTTCGGACACATCAAGTGCGCCTGATTGCACCTGCACGGCGAGCTTGGCTGCTGCACGAGCAATTTCAGCCTGGGCTCCATAATTAAATGCAACTATCAGGTTAAGCCCGGTATTGTCACGTGTCAGCGCTTCAGTTTGTTCAATTAGACCAACAATTTCCGGCTCTAAATGATCACGTGCACCAATCACGCGAACCTTGACATTGTTTTTATGAAGTTCACTCAAATCTTGTTGAATGAAGCGTTTCATCAACGCCATCAACATCTCAATTTCGCTTTGAGGGCGCGACCAATTTTCTGACGAGAAACTGAATAAAGTGAGATATTCTACACCCTGCTCACCAGCGGCCCTGACCACTGTGCGTACAGCTTCAACCCCTTTGCGGTGGCCTGCAGCTCGGGGCAAAGAACGCTGCTTTGCCCAACGGCCATTGCCATCCATGATGATGGCGATGTGGCGGGGAGGCTTGGCCTGGCCGGGGGACATGCCATCATCAGCACGGCTCAACATAACTTACACCTGTTTCTTCTCATCTTAGTGCCACGCATTAAACCTGCATGATTTCGGCTTCTTTGGTAGATAAAGCGTCGTCAATTTCTTTGACCTTGGCATCCGTCATCGACTGCACCTCATCGGCCCAAATTTTATGATCATCTTCAGAGATATGGTGATCTCGCTCAAGATGTTTCAACTGATCCATGGCATCGCGGCGCACATTGCGCGTTGCCACCCTCGCCTGTTCAGCATATTGGGCGGCGACTTTGGCCAATTCTTGACGGCGTTCTTCATTAAGTTGCGGCACTGGTATTCTAACCAATTGCCCGTCACTTGCCGGATTAAGACCCAGATTGGAATCGCGAATGGCTTTTTCCACAGCCCCAACCTGGCTTTTATCCCAAACCTGAACTGTCACCATTCGCGGTTCGGGTACCGACACTGTGCCAACCTGATTGAGCGGCATTTGCTGTCCATAAGCGTCAATCACAATCTGATCCAACATGCTGGCACTCGCCCTGCCTGTCCGCAAACCGGAAAATTCCTCATTCAGAACAGATACAGCACCTTTCATGCGCCGTTCGATATCATCAATGTCGAGTTCTTCAGCCATCACACCCTCCCATATGCTTAAGACTTACTGCACTTTAGTGAACATGCCGCGACCTTGCAAAACTTCAACGATGGCGCCGGGATCTTTTATGGAAAAAACCACGATCGGAATATCATTTTCGCGCGCTAAAGTGACTGCGGCAGCATCCATTACTTTGAGGTCTTTTGACAACATATCCATATGGCTTAGCGTCTCAAACCGCTCGGCATCAGGATCAGACTTGGGGTCGGCTGAATAGACCCCGTCAACGCTGGTGCCTTTCATAAGAGCATTGCAGCCCATTTCAGCAGCCCGCAGGGTGGCAGCCGTATCGGTGGTGAAAAACGGATTACCGGTGCCTGCGGCAAATATGACCACGCGGCCCCGGTTTAAATGCCGAACGGCTCGTTCTCTCGCAAAGGGCTCACAAACCGTCGGCATTGGAATGGCGGATAGCACTCGTGCGGGCACATCAAGTTTTTCGAACGCTGAATTCATAGCCAGAGCATTCATGACGGTTGCCAGCATGCCCATGTAATCGGCACGCGCCCGATCCATGCCCTGGGCAGCCCCTGTTAGCCCGCGAAAAATATTGCCACCACCGATCACCAAGCAAACTTCTATGCCCTTGGCTGTCACCTCGCCGATTTCCTTGGCGATGCGTTCTACGGTTTTCATTTCGATTCCGAAAGGACTTTCGCCCATCAAAGCTTCACCTGAAACTTTGAGCATAACGCGTGCATAAACGGGTTCGGTCATAGACAGATCTCCGACCTGATTATTGTGAGTACTGCACTCACATGGCTCTTATGCCCGAAACCGGATCTTAAGAGCCTGATGCAGCAGCGGCCACTTCAGCGGCAAAATCTTCATCTTTTTTCTCAATGCCCTCACCAAGAGCAAAGCGAACAAATCCTGTGATTTTAATGTCGCCACCAACATCTTTACCGGCGGCTTCAACAGCTTTTGCAACTGTGCTTTCACCATCAATAACGAAGGTCTGGGCGCTTAACACCACTTCTTCGTAATATTTACGCAAACGCCCTTCGACCATTTTTCCGATAATTTCTTCCGGTTTGCCACTGTCGCGTGCTTGTTGGCTCAACACGGCACGTTCGCGTTCAACCGCTTCGGGGGCAAGATCATCTATACTGATGGACAACGGGTTGGTGGCCGCAATATGCATGGCAATTTGTTTGCCAAATGCTGCAAGCTTGTCTTTATCACCGCTTGATTCAAGGCCAACCAAAACACCAATTTTACCAAGGTTGGGCGCCACCTGATTGTGGATGTAATTTGTCACCACACCATCGGAAACGCTCAAACCTGCAGAGCGGCGCAAATTCATATTTTCGCCAATCGTGCCAATCATTTCACTGACATGATCAACCACGGACTTGTCGCCGCCTGGGTATGCATCGGCAGACAATTTTGTCATGTCGCCGCCGTTTTTCACAGCAAGTTCAGCAATATCAGTTACCATAGCCTGGAAGCTATCATTGCGCGCCACAAAATCAGTTTCGGAATTAACTTCAACAATTGCGCCTTGCAGCCCATCAACAGCTATACCAACCAGACCTTCTGCTGCCACACGGCCAGCTTTTTTTGCCGCAGCCGCGAGGCCTTTGGTGCGCAACCAATCAACGGCTTCTTGCATATCACCATTGGTTTCGGTCAGGGCCTTTTTGCAATCCATCATGCCTGCGCCGCTTTTCTCGCGCAGTCCCTTGACCAGTGCAGCCGTAATTTCAGCCATCACATCACCTCATTTCGCTTTATCGGTTCACAGCAAACTTACCGTTTGCCTTAGTTAGCCTTGTCCAATTCTTTGGCCTGCTTAAGCCAATCATCGCGATCGATCCGGCCTTTGAAATTCAATTCCTCGTCGATCTTGGCAATGTCTTCTTTGGAAAACGCACCAATTTGCCGGTAATGATAAATACCTGCTTCATTGAGCTTTTTCTCCAGTACAGGGCCAACACCGGAAATCTTCTTAAGATCATCAGCCTCACCTTCAGCGGCTTTAAGCGGCACAAATCCACCAGCTTTAGCTTTTGGCTTAGTCTCAGCTTTTGGTTCGGCCTTGGCTTTTGGCTCAGCCTTAGCTTTTGGCTCAGCCTTGGCTTTTGGCTCAGCCTTGGCTTTTGGCTCAGCCTTGGCTTTTGGCTCAGCCTTGGCTTTTGGCTCAGCCTTGGCTTTTGGCTCGGCCTTGGCTTTTGGCTCGGCTTTGGTTTCAGGGGCTGCTTCTTCAGCCGTTTGTGCAGCAGGGGAAGCTTCGGGTGTAACGGCTTCTTCTTCAACCGTTTCTATAGCTTCAAGCACTTTTTCAGCAATGGGCTCTTCGGCAGCGCCAATATCAACGCCTGCAGCCTCCTGGGCACTTGAAATGCCATCCAACACAGCACGCGACACCAAATCGCAATAAAGATTAATTGCGCGACCAGCATCATCATTGCCCGGGATTGGATGGGTAATATCATCTGGATCACAATTTGAATCCAAGACTGCGACCACAGGAATGCCAAGCTTTTTCGCCTCAGCAATTGCAATCGATTCTTTATTGGTATCAATCACAAACATTAAATCGGGCACACCGCCCATTTCTTTAATGCCGCCAAGGGTGCGTGTGAGTGTCTCTTTCTCACGTGTCAGTTTCAACAATTCCTTTTTCGTCAACCCCAGATCTTCTTGCACAAGAAGCTCTTCAAGATGACGCAAACGCTTAATTGAATTGGAAATCGTCTTCCAATTGGTCAAAGCGCCACCTAGCCAGCGGTGATTGATGTAATATTGCGCACAGCGTTTTGCTGCTTCCGCGACCGGCTCAGACGCCTGACGCTTGGTGCCGACAAACAATACGCGACCGCCACCGGCCACCACATCACGCATTGCCAACAATGCCTGGTGCAGCAATGGCACGGTTTGAGCTAAATCAATGATGTGAATCTTTTCACGTTCGCCAAATATATATGGCGCCATCTTGGGATTCCAACGGTGGGTTTTATGACCAAAATGAACGCCAGCTTCCAAAAGCTGGCGCATAGAAAATTCAGGCAGAGCCATGAGCTCATCTCTCCTTTTTCCGGTTAAACCTCCACGGGAGCCGTTCTGGTACTAATCCCAGAACACCGGAGGGACAATCAGCTATATGCTGGAGGCCCTATCCCCGTGTGTGAATTTGTGTGGTCTTATAAGGGGTATGATCTTCTTTGACAAGCCTATGGTTCAAACGAAAATCAGCCTGCATATCTTTACCTGTGTTTTACGTTAATTAAGGACTGACATTACTGGTCTGATTACGAAGCACTTCCAGACAGGGTGACTTTCACTTTGCTGTTAGCGTTTACATTCACACGCTCAATCAACGACTGGGCTTTGCGTTTGCGACCACCCCATTCAACATTTGTCGTGATGTAATAATCACCGCCGGAAATATCGACGAAACTGAAATTGCCTTTCGCATCCGCTGTCGTTTTGCGGGTAAAATAGTGATAGCGCGGGTCGGCATTTGGGAATTTAACGGCTTTATTAGCCCCTCTACGGCCGCCATAGATCGCACTGATCCGTTCCTGGGCGTAGCTGGTGGCCGGCACCAAGGTTACTTTACTGTTGCGGGCTGGATGAATTTTTCCATCACTGGTCTTAACGAACGCCTGGCCTGTAATTGAGGCCCGGCCAACCGTGAAAATATACATCGCTTCTTTAGGGTCGAATTCAGAATTTATCGAATGGCCACCGCGATTGCCGGTGCACCCATAAAGTGTCAGGCTGACCAATATTAAAAAAGCTATTTTTTTCATCACATCTCACCGCTCATTACTCATCAGCCCCACATATTAAATAGCGCCTTGAAGCGTCAAGCGTCAAGCGGCATGGCTATGACAATTTATTGAGTTAGGATCGCGACCCTAGATATCCTGCACGTCCCAGACGCCGGGAACAGCTTTCAGCGCACTCTTGATGCGTGGCGTTATATGATATTTACCAGCCAGCGCCATTTCCACTTCCTGGTGTCCGCCATTTGTCATCAAAACAAGATGAACCGGGGCCTTACCTTTTTTCTCCAACCTTGTGGCAATGCCCGGCAAAGGGGTGTCGTCACGCAGGAACACCCGCAAGCCTGTTTCAACTTGTAAGGTGGCCTCATCAATCGGTTGTACAGAGCGCATCCGAAGCTTGGTTTCACTGCCGTCCCATTCTGCCTCAACCGTGAGTAACACCGCTTTGCCAGGCTCCAGAAGATCGCGCGAGGCGGCCAATATGTCGGAAAACACCACGGTTTCAAACTGGCCGGAGGGATCTGAAAAGCCAGCAAAAGCAAACCGATTGCCGCTGCGTGATTTGCGCTCTTGTTTATAAGTCACTGTGCCGGCAAGTTTGCCTGCGGTGGCACCAGCTTTGATTTTAACCGCCAATTCCGCCCATGGAACAACACCCAGTTTTTTCAGTTGTTTTTGATAACCATCAAGCGGGTGGCCGGACAAGAAAAAGCCTATCGCCTCAAATTCCTGCGCCAGCATGTCCATAGACACCCAAGGCTCAACCATGGGCAATACAAGCCTGCTATCATCCAAACCGGCATCACGAAACAGATTGGTTTGTCCAACTGAGCGTTCTTGCGCTTCAGAGCCTGCCGTTGCCAAAATTGTCTCAACGCCACTGAGCATTTGCGCGCGATTGTCGTTGAGTTCATCAAACGCCCCTGCCCGGCACAGACTTTCCATGGCGCGTTTATTGATGAGCCGCGGATTGATCCGTCTCGCAAAATCAGCCACATCCTTAAATGGACCTGCATCACAGCGAAGGTCGGCCAAATGCTCAATTGCCTGCCTGCCAACGTTTTTCAACGCAGATAAGGCATAGACGACCTGGCCGTCTGCCACATCAAACACAACATTTGAGCGATTGATGGAGGGGCCCGCAAGGGTGATTTTGAGGCGCTCCATATCTTGCTTAAACAAAAACAGCTTATCGGTATTGCCCATATCAAACGTCATGGAGGCCGCCATGAACTCAACGGGATGATTGGCTTTAAGATAGGCTGTTTGATAGGCCACCAACGCGTAAGCCGCTGCATGGCTTTTATTAAAACCATAGCCTGCAAATTTATTCACCAATTCGAAAATATATTCAGCCCGCGCCTTTTCAACGCCCTTGCCGACGGCGCCATCGATAAAGCGTTGTTTTTGCTGATCCATTTCCGACTGAATTTTCTTGCCCATGGCGCGGCGCAGCAAATCGGCATCACCAAGAGAGTAGCCAGATAAAACCTGGGCAATCTGCATCACCTGCTCTTGATAGATGATGACCCCATAGGTTTCCTTTAAGATCGGCTCAAGCCATTCGTGCAAATAATCAGGCTGTTCTAGTCCTTGCTTGCGCGAAATAAAGCTTGGAATATTGTCCATCGGTCCCGGGCGATAAAGGGCTACCAGGGCGATAATATCTTCAAACCTATCGGGCTTGACCTTGCGCAGCACGTCACGCATGCCGGAACTTTCCAACTGGAAAATGCCCATGGTTTCACCCGATGACATAAGCTCATAGGTCTTTTCGTCATCCAGCGGCAGATTGTTCAAATCAAGCTCAATGTCCCGGCGCTTGAGCAATTTGACGGCGGTATCGAGCACCGACAAAGTTTTGAGCCCCAGAAAATCAAATTTAACGAGGCCTGCGCTCTCAACCCACTTCATGGAAAATTGTGTGACCGGCATCTCGGATCTGGGATCACGGTAAAGCGGCACCATTTCATCAAGCGGCCGATCGCCAATCACAACGCCTGCGGCGTGGGTTGAGGCATGGCGATAAAGGCCTTCAAGCTTTAGCCCTATATCCAGCATGGTCGCTACTTTTTCATCCCCATCACGCGCTTCAATCAAGCGAGGTTCTACCTCCAGAGCTTCTGGTAATGTGGTCGGATTTGCCGGATTATTAGGGATTAGTTTACACAGACGGTCAACCTGGCCATAGGGCAATTGCAACACGCGGCCGACATCGCGCAACACAGCGCGTGCTTGCAGCTTACCAAAGGTTATGATCTGGGCCACTTTGTCTTTGCCATAACGCTCTTGCACATAGGTGATCACTTCATCACGTCGTTCCTGGCAAAAATCGATGTCAAAGTCAGGCATGGACACCCGTTCCGGGTTCAAGAACCGCTCAAACAGCAGGCCGAACCGCAGCGGATCAAGATCTGTGATGGTCAACGCCCAGGCGACCACAGAACCTGCCCCTGAGCCACGCCCCGGCCCCACCGGTATATCGCGCGCCTTGGCCCATTTGATAAAATCAGCAACGATGAGGAAATAGCCTGGAAATTTCATGTCTGATATGACGTTCAGCTCAAAATCAAGCCGGTCATAATAAAGTTTTTCGTCTATGGGATAGCTGCCGGATAAGGCTGCAAGGCGCTGTTTGAGCCCAAGCTCTGCCTCCCGGCGCAATTCGTCAGCTTCATTGAGCTTTGTTTTAAGATCTACGCTTTGGAATTTTGGTAAGATCGGATCATGTGTCCTGGGTCTAAAGGCGCAGCGTCTGGCAATTTCAACAGTGTTCTCAATGGCTTCTGGCAGATCAGCAAACAGGGCTGCCATTTCCGGCCGTGTTTTAAAATAATGTTCCGGGGTCAGCCGGCGCCGGTCGTTTTCATTGACCACGGTGCCCTCAGAAATACAAATCAGGGCATCATGGGCTTCAAAGGCGCCTGGCGTTGCAAAATAGGCTTGATTGGTTGCAACCAAAGGCAATTCAAGCTGATAGGCAAGGTCAATCAGGGATTGTTCGGCGGTCTGCTCAGGCTCTGTGCCATGGCGTTGTAATTCAACATAAAGACGGTCCTGGAATATATCTTTCAATGTTTTCAGACGAGTCTGGGCTTGCGATACCTGACCATCGACCAGCGATTTATTGACAGGGCCGTCGGGACCTCCTGACAGCGCTATTAAGCCTTCACTCAATTGACGTAGGCGCTCCAGGGATACCATTGGATCAATTTGCTCGTCAGCTGCATTGATGAAAGCTCTGCTCGATAATTTGAGCAAGTTGGCATAGCCGACCTCATCTTTGGCCAGCAAAGCCAAAACGCCGCTGGAGGCTTTTTGTGTTTGTACATGCGGCCCGCTTTGTGTGTCGTCAGCCATATCAATGGATAATGAAATGCCGATGATCGGTTGAATGCCTGCGTGGCTGAGTGTTTCGGAAAATTCGAGTGCACCAAACAGGTTATTGGTATCTGTGATGGCCAGCGCCGGCATGGCCTGGGCCTTGGCCAAAGACGTCAAGGTTTTAATCGGCAACGCGCCCTCGAGCAGAGAATAGGCCGAATGCACACGCAAATGCACATACATCACGCCCAGATCGCGATTTTGCGTAGAAACACTCGAATCGATATTTTCAGCCATGGCGTATGATCGCTAAATTGAGACGCTGTGTCATCAGACTTCAGAGTGCACGCAGCATATATCGGTGCGTAATTGTGGGAAACATACGCAATATGAAACATGCGCGGTTTATGTGCCTGCGCGATCCGTGCGGCCGACCACGGGAACTAATCCACCATTTTCCAAAACAAATGTCTTGTTCATATTACGCGCAAGTTCTTGATTATGCGTTGCAATTAATCCTGCCACACCTTCTTGATGCGCCAAGGCGAGTAATTGATCAAATACGCGCTCTGCTGTTTTAGGATCAAGATTGCCGGTCGGCTCATCCGCCAAGATGATTTGCGGCTTGTTGGCAAGGGCGCGTGCAATGGCCACGCGCTGTTGTTCACCGCCTGATAATTGCGAGGGTCTGTGTGTAAAACGTTCGCCGAGCCCTATGGCTGATAACATATCTTGGGCCCGGGCTTTTGCAGCTTTTTTGGATACGCCCGCGATTAATTGCGGCATGACGACATTTTCAAGGGCTGTAAATTCCGGCAATAAATGATGAAACTGATAAATAAATCCGATGGCATCACGCCGAAGGCGCGTGCGTTCTTTGTCTTTGAGTTGCAAACACGGCTTACCGGCTATTTCAACACTGCCTGCGTTGGGCGCTTCCAACAGGCCGGCAATGTGCAGCAGAGTTGACTTGCCCGCCCCTGATGGCCCCAGCAATGCCACCAATTCGCCAGCATTCAGATCAATCGACACATCTTTAAGGATTTCAAGCAGGCGCCCACCTTGGGTATAGCTGTGATGAATGCCGATCATGCGCAATGCCGGAACGGTCATATCCTGTTCAGCGTCATTCATAACGCAGCGCCTCAACCGGATCGAGCTTGGCCGCCCCCCAGCTTGGGTATAAGGTTGCCAATAATGACAAGAACAGTGCCATGGCGGCAACCATGACCACTTCATTTATATCCATTTTGGCGGGCAATTGACTTAGATAATAAAGCTCAGGCGAAAATAATTCCGTGCGCGTAAGCTTTGAGATAAATTGCCTTATCGTTTCAATGTTCAGACAAAATACCGTGCCCAAGGCAACGCCGGCTAATGTGCCGATCACACCGATGGCAGCCCCTGTTATGAAGAACACCCGCATGACAGCACCACGCGTCGCCCCCATGGTGCGCAATATGGCAATGTCGTGAGTTTTGTCTTTCACCAGCATCACCAGGCCAGATACAATGTTTAACGCGGCCACCAAAACGATCAGGGTCAAAATCAAAAACATCACATTGCGTTCAACCTGAAGGGCGTCGAAAAAGGTTTTATTGCTCTGTTTCCATGAGGTGAGTATGACAGGGCCATCGACGGATTTTAGCAACGCTTTGCTATATTTTGTTACGTCATCGGGGTTCTTCACCATCACCTCAATACCGGTTACCCCATCATTTCCGGTGTTTAAATAAAGCTGAGCCTGGGTCAAGGGCATGAAGACAAAAACAGAATCATATTCCGACATGCCGATCTGAAAGATTGCCCGGACAGGGTAAGTTTTAATTCTTGGTGCCCTGCCAAAGGGTGTTACCGGGCCATCTGGTGATATCAGGGTCAACTTGTCGCCCAAACCAAGCCCGTGTTTGAGCGCCAATCTTGAGCCAATTGCAACGCCACCGGAGGTATCGAAGTTCTCAAACGTGCCCACCCGCAATTTGCCAACCAAAGCCGGTAATTTTTCCAAATCAAACCCGCGCATACCACGTACGACAACGCCTGAGGTTGCTTGTTTGGTTGAACTCATGACCTGGCCTTCCACGAAGGGGTAGGCTGCAATGACACCATCTACTTTTTTAAAGCGTGCAATGGTGCTGTCGAACCCTTTTAGAACGCCGCCTGGAGCATTGGCCACCACATGGCCGTTGACCCCCATTATCTTGCCCAAAAGCTCTGCACGAAAGCCATTCATCACCGCCATCACGATGATTAATGTTGCAACACCCAGCATGATGCCGGCAAAAGAAAATCCGGCAATGATCGAGATAAACCCTTCTTTGCGCCGCGAGCGCAAATAGCGCCATGACAACATCCACTCAAAAGCAGAAAAGGGTTTTGGATCGGTTTGGCTCATGTCATTCAACCGATAAATTTTGCCAAAATTTCTTGGGCACTATGAGACATCCGCTCTCCGGTCTTGCGGTTTTTCACTTCAATTTCGCCTTTTTCAAGGCCGCGCGGACCAACGATCACCTGCCAGGGCAGACCGATTAAATCCATGGTCTTAAATTTACCGCCCGCGCGCTCGTCAGTGTCATCGTATAATACCTCTACGCCCGCGTGTGTTAACTTGGCGTAAAGCTCCTGACACATGGCATCGGTTGCCTCGTCCCCCACCTTGAGGTTGACAAGACCTATTTCAAATGGTGCCACCGAAGACGGCCATATAATGCCATCATCATCATGAGACGCCTCAATGATGGCGGCAACGAGCCTGGACACCCCAATGCCGTAAGACCCCATTTCAAGTGTAATCTGTTCGCCGCTAGAACCTTGCACCGCAAGGCCCAAGGGTTCTGAATATTTCGTGCCAAAAAAGAAAATGTGACCGACTTCAATGCCACGCGCTCTGACTTGCTTGTCATAGGGCACGTCTTCATCAAAGCGTTTTTCATCATGCATATCGTCTGTGGCGGCATAAAGATTTGTCCATTGGTTCACCAGCGGCTCCAGATCAGAGCTGTAGTCAACATCTTCGGGTGGGGCTGTTATCTGCGTCAAATCTTTATGACAGAACACCTCGCTTTCGCCGGTTTCCGCCAGGATGATAAATTCGTGTGAGAGATTGCCGCCAATGGGGCCGGTTTCTGCCTTCATTGGCACCGACCTTAGCCCTAAACGCTCAAATGTGCGCAAATAAGCTATGAACATCTGATGATAGGAATGTTTACCCGCCTCAGCAGACAGATCGAAGGAATAGGCATCTTTCATGAGAAATTCACGGCCGCGCATAACACCAAAACGCGGGCGGATTTCATCGCGAAATTTCCACTGAATGTGAAACAGGTTACGCGGTACATCCTTGTAGGACTTCACGCCGTTTTTGAAAATATCCGTGATCAATTCTTCATTGGTCGGTCCATACAGCATTTCGCGATCATGACGATCCGTAATTCGCAGCATTTCCTTGCCGTAATCATCATACCGCCCGGACTGTTTCCACAGATCAGTCGATTGGATCGTCGGCATCAATACCTCAACCGCCCCTGCCCTGACCTGTTCTTCGCGCACAATCTGTTCAATTTTCTTCAAAACCTGAAGCCCCAAAGGCAACCAGGAGTATATCCCCGCACTTGATTGGCGAATGAGGCCGGCACGCAGCATAAGCCGGTGGGATATGATTTCGGCCTCTTTGGGGTTTTCTTTTATAATGGGGAGAAAATATTGCGTAAGACGCATGCGGGTTCTCGATCATGCTGATTCAATGGGCCAATGTTGTCAGCGCGAGTGAACCGCGTGGGCCGAAGAAAGACAAGTCTTTTCCTCAACTATTTATGCCAAGCTCGGGTCTGCTGTTTTAGCTCCCTGCGATTTGGGGGATTGAATGCAACGACTCAAAACAGTGACAGGCCTCAACATGTCGAAATGTGGCAAAAATAAGTCATACAAGCCCGTTTTCCACTTTCTTGCCGCAATATAAACAGATTGTTGGCGCGTTCTACTGGTCTCATAACTAATAATTCCTAAAAGTTGAGGGTGAGGTTCGATGTTTCCATCATTTGCCATACGTGTGGCAGCATTATCGTTATTTATACTATTATTTTCGGCTGTTCAGCAGGCAAATGCACAAAAAATCACCCTTAGGGTCAGCCATATGCAACATCCAAATTATTGGATGGAAAAAGCATTTTTAGGCCCATGGGCAAAAGAATTGCAGCGCCGCACCCGCGGCCGCGTCAAAGTTGAGATCTATAATAAGGATTCAATTTTCGGCAATATTAAAAAGCAAGCAAGCCAGGTGCGTGAAGGCGTGATTGATATAGCCCTTGGCCACCGTGGCTTCACACAAGGCAGCTTCAAGCGCACATCTGTTATAGAATTGCCGTTTTTGGTCAAAAATGCCGGTCCCGGCAGCCAAGCCCTGTGGCAGCTTTATAAAGAAGGACTGCTTGGAGATGACTATAAGGGGCTTAAGGTGATAGCCCTTTTTGTGCATACGGGCGGTCAATTCCACACCGCTTTTAAACCGGTGTTGAACCTTGAAGACCTCAAAGGCCTGCGTATCCGCACTTCTTCGAAATCAGTTTCAGCCATGCTCAAGTTTTTAGGCGCAAAGCCTGTCGGCATGCCGCCAGCAACGATTTACAAAAATCTCGATAAAAATGCCGTTGACGGGCTGGTTACGGCCTGGAGCCTGATTGATCTTCTTAATCTCAATGACCTGATAAAATATCACACCGATGCCTATGCCTATACGGTCTCTTTCTTTGTGGTGATGAATAAAGCCAAATATGATGACCTGCCACCATTTGTTCGCAAGGCAATTGACGATATGTCGGGTGATTTTCTTGCGCCTAAATTTGCAAACTGGTGGGAAGCAGCTGACCGGCCGGGCATTGAAGACGCCAAGAAGCGCGGCAATACCATCATCCCTGTCAGCGATGAAAAACGAGATCAATGGCGCGAACAATTAAAGCCGATGATCGAAGCCTCGCTTAGCAAGCTTGAGCGTGAAGGCGTTACCAATGCCCGTCAGATTTATGAGCGTGCCCAGCAATTGGTGAGGTTTTACGAAAAACAATATGATGTTAAAAATAATCGCCAAAGCGCTTTGCCTTCGAAGAAAAAAGCTTGGGTAAAGCGGCAAAATCGTTGGGTTCAGCAAAAAAACACCCGCAAGCCTAAAAGAGCATTTTCTGCTTTTAACGAACGGTGACATTAAAATGGCGTACAACCGCCAAGGGAGTTAGTTTATGAGAGTTTTCACCTGGTTAGTCACTTTGTTCGTGTTTGGTGCCCTTCTTGCCACAACCAATATGGCCACAGCACAAACGAAAAGCCCGAAATTAGCTCAATCGTTACAGACCCCATTTAAGAAAAACAAACCCTGGGTCCCCCATGCAACGAGAAAGCAGAAGGTAAACGCCGGCACTGTGACCATTGTTGCCGCAACGCTTGGCAGCACATCCACCCGCATGGTGGCCGATATGACGGCTGTGTTCGATAAGGGTGATGAATTAAGAATTTTGCCCGTTTTAGGCCGGGGTGCGGAACAAAGCATAACAGACATCTTATATTTGCGCGGCATTGATTTTGGCATCGTGCAGTCTGATGTGCTGTCATACATTAAAAAGCAGGGCACTTTTGGCAACATCCAAAACCGGATACATTTCATCACCAAGCTTCACAATCAGGAGCTGCATATTGTTGCCCGCAAAGAAATCAAAAGCCTAAAAGAGCTTGCCGGGCGCAAAGTCAATTTTGGCATTAAAGGTTCGGGCTCTTTCATCACAGCTTCCAGGATTTTTAGTTCGATGAAACTGTCTGTTCAAACCACTGCGTTTGATGAAAGCAATGCGCTTGATAAGCTGGTACTTGGTGAGATTGCCGCCATGGTCTATGTGGCTGGCAAACCGGCACCGTTATTTGAACATATTCGGGCAAATAAGGGATTGCACCTCTTGCCTGTGCCGTATAATCCAGCACTCACTGAATATTTGCCTGCCAAGTTTGACAGCAGGGATTACCCTGGTCTGGTGGCGGAAGGTCAAAACGTGCCAACGATTGCCGTGCGTGCCGTGCTTGCGGTGTTCAACTGGCGTCCCGGCACCCATCGTTACAACAAGGTTGTGAAGTTCATCTCCACCTTGTTCACAAATTTTCATGAATTGCGCAAACCGCCACGGCATTCCAAATGGCGCGAAATTAACATTCACGCCAAAGTGCCTGGGTGGAACCGTTTCCCTCCGGCAACAAAATGGGTAGCGCGCAATGCTGAGCAAGTGATTGCTAAGCGACAACGTTTGAAATCAAAAGCGTCGGCCATAAAAATTGCTTTTCAAAAATTCTTGCAACAGCAACGCCTAAAAGCAAACCTGAATAAACCGGCCCGCAATAAAGAGAACGACCGGTTATTCGAGCAATTTATAAAGTGGCAACGCTCGCAAGGGAAGAAAGCGCAGTTAAGGCGCTAATAAAAAGCGCCCAGAACAGGCGCTGAGTATGACATCAAAAAAGCCCGTCTTTTGTAGCGGCAGTTTTAAATAAGTAGCTGGCTTAGAAATAGAGATGTAAAGATTGAGTAGGGGAAAATGGCACAAAAAGGTAGACCCAAACGGTATTCTAAAAAGCGCGTCGTAACCAAGGCCACAACACAAAGGTTTCAGGACGATACTGATAATCGGTTCGAGGGCCTTAGCGATTGGGAATCTTATGACCCCAGAGACGAGCCTTCTTTAACCGATAATCAGGCAGGGGATGATCAACCTCATCAGGCTTTCTCAAAAGACAGAGAAGCTCCAAGCTGGATTGCCAGTAGCTCTGACGCTAACTTTAAGACAAAAGATGATGCAGAAGAGAAGCAACAGCACGAGAAATTCGTGAAAGTGCTGCATAGTGTTTGGGCATCGGCCACCAATCGCTCTACCAGCGACAACACAACGCGCCAAGCCTTCGAAACAAGCCATCCCCAATCACTTGAAGAGCGTCTGAATAGTCTTCGAGAAGGAGAACCACCGCACAGAGGACCGGCACGCACTTCTGAAAGAACCAGCCAAGGAAACTCCATCGCGCAGCGAAATGAAGTTCCCAGGACAACTGACACCGACAGCCCAGCACGCCATGTTGCAGGCCAGCGAGATCATGCCTTTAGTGAAGAAGGACTTCCCGGCATTGTCGACAAACTGCGCCCTGACATGATCGACATCCATCCTGATGACCGCATGATACCGGCACCAAAGCAAAAACGCAGTATTCACTGGGGTGGTCAGGCTGTTGCGGTTGCAGTACTCCTCGGCATTAGCTTAGGGGCTTTCCTGCTTTATCAAAATGGTTGGTTGATCAACGCTTCAGACGAGACCAGTTGGCAAATACCGCCGGCTTTCACCACACCAAAAGCTGAAACCACACCAGCGGTTGCTGCAACAGTTCAAACACCCGTGGTGAAAGAAACTGAACAGTCAAATGAGCCCAACCTCACACCGCCACCGGTTACAGCTGAACCAAAGCTCAAGGTAAAATCAAAAAGCCAAGAGCGCATCGCATCACCCATAGCGCCTATTGCGCCAAAAGTGGAAGCCCCCCTACCGGAGGCACCACCCTTGCCATCTAAAGCAGCTGTGCCTTTGCTGTCTAAAGCGGCTCCGCCTTTGCTGTCTAAAGAGGCTGTGCCACTGAAGGTGGCGGAAATGGCGCCACCACTGAAACCGGCGCAAGTAGCCCCAAGCGAAACAACGCCGTCTAATGTGACCGTTGTCGAAGCCAAACCGCTCACAGCAGCTCAATTGGAGACGGCTTCAATCGCCCCTCAAAGCCCCGCTGCCCCGGTCGCTTTACCGGCACCGCCCGTTATGGTGATTACGCCTGCAGCCGAGCTGCCCAAGCAAAGAAATGCGCCACAAACATCCGACCAAACAACAACGCCTAGCTCACAACGCGTTGCCAGGATTGACCCGGATAGTTTGACTACGTCGCCAAAGCCAAGTGCTGCAACCCCACCGCTGTCCATAGCGCAAACATCACAGCAGCCTTTATCCGAAACGAAGCAGATGGTCGCTCAGGCTGACCAGCATATGCTCTCTGGCGACATATCTGCTGCCCGCTTGCTTTATGAGTTTGCCGCACAAGCCGGCGACGTTGAAGCTGCTGTTAAGCTGGCGCAAACATATGATCCGATTGCCATTGAATCCATGAAAGTTCAAGGAATTAAGCCAAACCCTAAACTTGCTCAAATATGGTATCAGTTTGCTTCTGAACGCGGCAACGCTGTGGCAACCAGAAGATCACAGGCGCTTAAAGTTTGGCTCGCGCGGATTAATCAGCTTGAGAACTAGAGTGCGCCAACGAGTTCGTATCGCTTTTGTGCTCTAGAGCAGTTTTCACTGGTCAGATTGCCCCTCTTTCTCGCCTGCAATTTCTTCAAGCGAGGTTGACGGGAAATTATAAGAGCCATAGCGCAGGATAAGAGCTGCAAAACATAAAATTAAGATACCGCCGGCGATATAGATAATATCTATTTCCTGGGTGTGCTCACCACTCACGAAATCAATCATCAATCGGGTCAAAGCTGTAATCGCTATATAAATCAGATAGCGCACAGGCAGATGCTTGGTCTTGAAATAAATGCCGACCATGGCGCCCAATTCCAGATAGATAAACAGCAATAAGATGTCTTTGATCGTGGCGTGGCCCTGATCAATCATGCCAATGAAGGCAAATGCAGCCGACCACACAATCGATGCTCCAATGGCAAATAAGGCCAGGATGTGAAAGCCTTCCACCAACACGTCACCGACGATATTCATATCGGTGCGTATTTTAAGGTATTTTTCGTTAAATTTCGCTGCCATCACCTTTGCCCTTCAAACTTTTGCCCAATCCCCTTGCCAAACAAGAAATATCTCTAGGTTAGCATAGCAAATTGCTAAAATAATTTTATGACAAGGGGCGATCCTCCAATTAGCCCTTACTAGATATTTCTGCTTGATTGCTCATATGAAAATTTCTAATGAAAACGGAGCTTTACCATATATGCATTTACTTGCATTTGGTTGATTTGGTTTCTTGTCCTGGTACGCCCAAGCGTGTTGTCCCATTATTCAGATCAACGCTCAATTCGCCCACATTTGCAACCGGCGGTAAATTCCTGCGGCGGGGAAGCGGCACCTCAATATCAAATTTTAAATGTGGCACATGTGTTTGATCTTTATTTGTCTCCTGCTTTGAGGATGGCAGGGATGCTGTAGCAGCCTTATCTTTGCGAGACGGGACATGCCCCTTAGGCGCACCTACCAGATGATCGGCATTATCACAATCAGCAAGCAAGTCAGCTTTAGGGACCTGCTTTGGGCTGCTTGAGCTATGGTATGTGCCCTTCGGAGCTTTTGTCGAATATCCCCGCGGCTTTTCACCTTCACCTGCCAATGCGGGCAAGCTCACCACCAAAATGGCACATAGCCCAATATATGTTTTGTATCTAAAAAGCATGAGGACCTTTTCATTTCTCCTTTAATTTTACAGGATGAACATTAAAAAGATACGAATCAAAACGATCAAAACAATCGATATATACCTTTTCTAAGTGAGATAAAAAGATGACTGATTGTTTTTTTCATGACAACACTCAATGGCTTGGCTAAGCTGTTGGCCAATTAAAAAGAAGAAACAGCGTCGGGCTGGTCTGGATCGCTTCATCAGCGAACCCGCCGATAGCCGTTCCATAAGGGGAGGAGAAGTCTCCACGAACTGATGAGGGTAAAAAGGCAGTATCGCGTTAATAGCCTTTAGCTTTTTTTGCAGACGTTCGGTGGAGATTAAAAACTTTTAGGCAAGGCCCACACGGTGCCTTGCCTTTTATTTGTGCAGATAAGCCAGGCACTAAAAAGGTCCGGGCAAATCATCAAGCCTGATCAACTCGAAAACAACAACTACATAAACCAGCGCAAAAACAAGGCATGAGATCATGGTCGTTATCGCCATTTTCTTGCCAATCTGCGGGTGCAAAGGTGCGCTTTCGGCAGATCCTTCAACAACATCTCCTGCTTCTTTTTGTGTCTGCACACCCCAGGGCAGCACCGTAAATAAGACGAGCCACCAAATGATGAAGTAAATTGCCAATGCACTCGTTAACGCCATAATGCCTATGCCTATGCCTATGCCTATGCCTATGCCTGTTCCAGTTCAATCAACGTGCCGCAGAAATCTTTCGGATGTAAAAACAATACAGGCTTGCCATGCGCGCCGATTTTGGGCTCGTTACCCCCCAAAACGCGAGCCCCTTGGGCTATCAGTTGATCGCGAGCTGACATTATGTCGCTCACCTCATAGCAAATATGATGAATGCCGCCTGATGGCGATTTTTCCAGAAATGCTGCAATGGGCGATGCCTCGCCCAAAGGTTCTAAAAGCTCAATTTTGGTGTTCGGCAGATTGATAAACACCACAGTAACGCCATGCTCCGGCAGGGCCGTGGGTTCTGATAGCTCAGCGCCCAAGATATCGCGATATACAGTGGCACCAATCTCGAGGTCAGGCACGGCAATGGCCACATGATTTAGTCTGCCAATCATAAATCTGCCTCCTGCATCTATATGTTTTCACACCGTATGAATGAACACCTGGACGGTCGGTTTTTTACCCCAGGCCATATCCACCTCACGGCGTATCACGCGCCTTATGATTTCTGCAAGCTCGACTTTTTCACCCCGGGCTGCGTCAATCGCACGCTCGATCGCATCTATAATGATTTGTTCCAGATCAAATTCTCCCTCGCCTTGCGGGAGACCAAATAAAGCGAGCTTCGGGTCGTCCTCAAGCCGTCCTTTTTTGTCGCAAACAAGAGAGACCGCCACCATGCCGGCATAACCTAATTTGCGACGCGCGTTTGCCGGACCATGCACGCCGGGCACAATGATCTTACCATCAAGGTGCAAACGCCCCGAAGGGGCTTCGTCCATAATCACCGGGCCATCGGGGGCCAATCTCACCATTTCACCATTTTCCGCGATCAACGTTTCTGCCCCGGCTTGTTGTGCCGCAAAATTGGCCTGAGCCAGCAGATGGCGTGGCTCGCCATGCATCGGCACGACGATCTTAGGCTTTAGCCAATCATATAACATGGCCAATTCGTCTCTGCGGGGATGACCGGAAGAATGCACCAATTTCTCATTATTGGTGATGATCTCAACACCCAGGCGCGACAGGTTGTTTTGAACAGATGCCACAGCCTTTTCATTGCCGGGAATGTTGAAAGACGAAAAAATCACAAGATCGCCTTTTGTAAATTCAATCCGGTTATGCGTGCCTTGCGCAATGCGCGACAAGGCAGCGCGTGGTTCTCCCTGGCTGCCGGTGCAAATGCAGACCACATTGGCGCGGGGAAGATCATCAAAAGCATCAATATCCAGAATGGGCGGCACCCCTTCCATATACCCCGCTTCATGGCCGGCATCGATCATGCGCCAGATGGACCGGCCTGCAGCAATAACCGTGCGGCCAGCTGCATCGGCTGCTTTGGCAATGGCAATCACCCGGCCCAGGTTGGACGCAAATGTGGTGACAGCCACGCGATATTTTGCTCGGCTGATGATGGCCTCAAGGCTCTTGGCAACGTCAGTTTCAGAAATCGATTGGCCCTCGCGCAACACATTGGTTGAATCGCACATGAGCGCCAAACACCCCTCCTCACCCAGCGCTTGCAGCCGGGCCTGGTCAACCGGTGCGCCCAGCACAGGTGTTTCATCGAGCTTCCAATCGCCTGAATGCAGCAAATTCCCAAGTGGTGTGCGAATGGCAAGGGCCATGGGTTCGGGAATAGAATGGGTCATATTGATGAGTTCAATATCGAACGGCCCTATCTGGAAACGCCCGCCAACAGGAATTTCGTGAACCGGCACCTGGGTTTTTAACCCATGCTCGATTAATCGGCCCTCCAGCAAATGCCTGGTAAAAGGGGTGCAATAAACAGGCGCTTGAAGCTCGGGCCATAAATGCGCCAATGCGCCGTAGTGATCTTCATGGCCATGGGTGAGCACAATGCCCAAAAGATTGCGGCGCTCACTTGCCAGATAATCAAGGTCAGGCAAGACAATATCTATGCCGGGCTCACGCTCACCGGCAAAACTGACGCCACAATCAACCAACAGCCATTTGCGGTCATCCACCGGGCCAATGCCGTAAAGATAAGCGTTAAGCCCAATCTCTCCAGCCCCGCCAAGCGGCAGAAATACCAGATCGGAATTTGCGGGGACTTCGCTAGCGGCTGTCTCAGGTGATGCCATATATCCTTCCATTCCAGCAGCTTAGCATTTTATGAGGGGTGTGTGTCTAGCGAGCAAGCCCACGGTAATCACCGGCCATAACGGTTTCCACTTTACCGTTAGATGTCTCAACCAGCATGGCGCCATTTTCGTCAATTCCCCGGAAGCAGCCCATGAGTTGCTTTGTTTCCAGGTCAACGGTAATTGCCTGGCCCAGCCCATAGGCCCGCTTGGTCCATATTTCACGAATGGTCGCAAAATCTTGGCCCTGCTTCCACACGTCAAGCCAATGCACCATGGCCGCCGCCAAAGCCTCCACCAGGTCCACTTTGTCTATGTCGGGCTCGTAACTTTTCAGGTGAATGGCCGGGAAATTCACCTCTTCAGGGTGGCCCGTTATATTGATGCCAAACCCAATAACGACACATTCTTTGGCACCCTCAGGACTTGCAGCGCGCTCCAACAGAATGCCTGCTGCTTTTTTATCGTCAATCAGCAAATCATTCGGCCATTTGAGCGCAAGCGCTGCGACTTCGCCCAAAATCACCTTCGCTGCGTCATTCAATCCCGCGCTTACCGCATCATAGCATGCCAGGCCCGCGACAAAGCCAAGTTCGGCGATCCGATCGGGCGCACAATCCGGCGACAACACAAGCGATGTGTGAAGATTGCCCTCAATCGACACCCAGGCCCGTTGCCGCCTGCCGCGGCCTTGTGTTTGGCGGTTTGCTACAATCCATAACGGGCCAGCTTCACCCTTGCTCACATGCTCAAGGGCTTGTGTATTCGTGGACGTGGTCTCTACTAAATGGAGGAGCCTGTGGCCTGCTGGCAAATCAATGTCTGCAAAATCACGCATCCCGGGGCGCAAGCCCCTAGAACAAAGAGGCAGCGGCTGAAGCGGCTGCACTGATTAACGGCATCGGATAGATAAAGAAGAAGGCAACCAACAAACCTGCTAACCCCATAATCAAACGCAATTCGCTCGGCGGTTGCACAAATTTTTCAGCAGGTTCGTCAAAATACATGATCTTCACGATCCGCAGATAATAGTACGCCCCAACAACGCTGGCGATCACGCCAATAACGGCGAGTGTAAACAGCCCCGCTTTGATGGCTGCCAGGAACACATAGAATTTTGCAAAAAAGCCCGCCAACGGAGGAATGCCCGCGAGTGAAAACATCAACGTGCCAAGCACGAGCGCCATAAACGGGTTGTTTTTTGAAAGGCCTGCCAAGTCCTCAATGTTTTCAACAGCCCCGTCGCGGGTGCGCATGGCAATCACACAGGCAAATGTGCCCAATGTCATGACCAGATAAATTGTCATATAAATGACAACACCGCGGATGCCTTCCTGATTGCCAGCTGCAAGGCCCACCAGCGCAAACCCCATATGCGAGATTGAGCTATAGGCCAAAAGCCGTTTGATGCTTGTCTGGCCGATCGCAGCAAAGGCGCCAAGCACCATGGAAGCGATCGCGATGAAGGATACGATTTGCTGCCATTGCACTGTGACGTCGAGGAACGGACCGGAGGCTACCCGCACGAACAGGGCCATGGCAGCCACTTTGGGGGCGGAGGCGAAAAATGCCGTCACCGGTGTTGGCGCGCCTTCATAAACATCGGGTGTCCACATGTGAAATGGCACTGCTGAAATTTTAAACGCGAGGCCTGCCAGAATGAACACCATGCCGAAGGTGACCCCAAGGCCCGCACCACGCGCTTGCAGGGCGGTGGCTATGGCCTCAAATCCTGTTGTGCCAACGAAACCATAGATCAGGGACGAGCCATAAAGCAGCATGCCGGAGGATAAGGCGCCGAGCACAAAATATTTAAGGCCTGCTTCTGTGGCCTTGGTTGAATCACGGTTTATGGCGGCCAATACATAAAGGCTCAACGATTGCAGCTCAAGCCCCATGTACAGCGAGATTAAATCATTGGCCGAAATCATCATCATCATGCCCGCTGTCGCCAACAAGATGAGGATGGGATATTCAAACCGCTCAAAGCGCTCTTCGCGCATAAAGTTGGCCGACATCATGATGGCTGCCATTGACCCCAGCAGGGTTAAAAGCTTCATGAAGCGGGCAAAATCGTCCAACACAAAGCCATTCTCGAATGCCTGAGTGCGACCTGAACCGAAAAACACCAACAGCACACCCGCCAATATGAGGGTCAGACAGCTAAGCCAATAAATCGCTTTTATCGGTGGGTTTTTAGAAAATACGCCCAACATCAACAAGGCCATGGCGGCAAGTGCCAGCAAGATTTCCGGGCCTGCGGTCAACAAATCCATTGTGTTTAAGGATTGAGACATTGTTCCTCGCCCTCTCCTATTGTGTCGCTATTTGAGTTAAAGGCTCAGCTGCCGCCAAGGCTGCTTTATAACCCGCGACCAAATTATCAACGGAAGCTGCCGTTACATCGAGCAAGGGAGCTGGATATATGCCAAATAAAATCGTGAGGATGATCAATGGTACGAGCACGATCATTTCGCGCGTGTTCATGTCGGTGATGGATTTGAGGCTTTCTTTGTCAAGTTCGCCAAACACCACGCGCCGATAAAGCCACAGGGCATAACACGCGCTTAAAACAACCCCGGTGGTCGCGGCAAAGGCTACCCAGGTATTGGCTTTATAAGCGCCCACGAGTGACAAGAACTCACCGACAAAACCACTGGTGCCCGGCAGGCCGACATTGGCCAATGTGAACACCATGAACGTAAAGGCGTAAATCGGCATGCGGTTGACCAACCCGCCATAGGCGGCGATTTCACGGGTGTGCATGCGGTCATAAACAACACCAACGCACAGGAACAATGCGCCTGACACAAGACCGTGGCTGAGCATTTGGAAAATGCCGCCTTGCACGCCCTGTGCGGTGGCTGTGAATATTCCCATGGTCACAAACCCCATATGCGCGACTGATGAATAGGCAATCAGCTTTTTCATATCCTCCTGCATTAACGCCACAAGGGAGGTATAGATGATGGCCATCACCGAGAGCGTGAACACCAAGGGGGCAAACATGTCCGACGCCAGCGGAAACATGGGGATTGAAAAGCGCAAGAACCCATAGCCACCCATTTTCAACAATATAGCCGCCAGCACCACAGACCCAGCTGTGGGCGCTTCAACGTGCGCATCCGGCAACCAGGTGTGCACCGGCCACATGGGCATTTTCACTGCAAAAGAGGCAAAAAACGCGAGCCATAACCAGGTTTGCATGCCTTCAGGGAACTTATGTGCCAACAATGTCGGGATATCGGTTGTGCCGGCATTCCAGTACATGGCCATAATCGCCAATAACATGAGCACCGAGCCCAGCAATGTGTAGAGGAAGAATTTGAACGACGCATAAACCCTGCGTTTTCCGCCCCACACCCCGATGATCAGGAACATGGGGATCAGGCCACCTTCGAAGAACAGATAGAACAAAACCAGGTCCAGCGCACAGAACACGCCGATCATCAAGGTTTCAAGCACCAGGAAGGCGATCATATATTCTTTAACGCGGTTTGTGATCTGCCAGCTGGCCAGAATGCAACCGGGCAGCAGGAAGGTTGTTAAAATCACAAACAACATGGAGATGCCATCAACGCCCATGTGGTAGGTGATGGCACCGCCGAGCCATTCGCCTTTTTCCTCAAACTGGAAGGTCGACAAACCATTGTCGAAATTCGTCCAGATCAACAATGACAATATGAAGGTAATGCCTGTGGTCCACAGCGCCACGTAACGCATGTTTCTGAGCGCTAATTCATCTTCGCCCCTGATCGCGCAAATGAACAGCGCCCCCAGCAAAGGCAGGAAGGTGACAACGGATAGGATTGGCCAGTCTGCCATTATGGCGCTCCGAAAAACATGAACCAGGTGATCAGCAAGGACACGCCGATCAACATTGCAAAGGCATAGTGATACACATAGCCGGTTTGAAGTTTGACAACACGGGCAGTGATGTCTTGCACGCGGGCGGCAACGCCGTCAGGACCGAAGCCGTCGATCAGCCAGCCATCGCCTTTCTTCCATAAAAAATGACCGAGCCATTTTGCCGGATTAACCAGCAGGAAGTCATAAGCCTCATCGATATACCATTTATTCAGGAGGAACTTATAAGCCAACACATGCTGGGCCGCGATCCTGCCCGGCACATCGGGCGACTTGATGTAAAACAGCCAGGACAAGGCAAGCCCCAAGGCCATGGCAATTGTTGGCGCCCATGGCACCCAGCCCGGCACGTGGTGAATTTCTTCGAGGATTTTATTGTCTGCGCCTAAGAATATCGCCTGTCCCCAGAAATGGCCGGCCTCATGACCGATGAAAAATTCCTTGAAAGCAAACCCCGCCCCCAGCGCCCCCAAGGCCAGCAAAACAAGTGGCACCAACATCACCAGCGGGCTTTCATGAACGTGATTGAACACGTCTTTGGATGCACGGGTTTTGCCATGGAATGTCATGAACATCAGCCGCCAGGAATAAAACGATGTGAGGAAGGCTGCAAACACCAGCAGACCAAAGGCATAAGAGGCCTGGCCTCCATGGCCAACAAAGGCTGCTTCTATGATGGCGTCTTTTGAGAAAAAGCCTGCTGTGAGCGGAAAGCCCGTGAGTGCCAGCGTGCCGATCAGCATGAGCGCCCAAGTCCAGGGCAGCGATTTGGCCAGCCCGCCCATTTTGCGCATGTCTTGTTCGTCACTCATGGCGTGGATCACCGAACCTGAGCCCAAGAACAGAAGCGCTTTAAAGAAAGCGTGGGTGAACAAATGGAAGATTGCAATGCCATAGCCCCCAACGCCCAAGGCCACAAACATGTAGCCTAATTGCGAACAGGTGGAATAGGCCACGACGCGCTTGATGTCATTTTGCACAAGGCCAACGGTGGCGGCAAAAAACGCTGTTGTAGCCCCTACGATCGTCACGAACATCAAAGCTGTTGGTGACAGCTCAAACAAGGGCGAACAGCGCGCCACCAGGAACACACCAGCGGTCACCATGGTTGCAGCGTGAATGAGGGCTGATACCGGCGTTGGGCCTTCCATAGCGTCCGGCAACCAGGTGTGCAACAGGAATTGGGCCGACTTGCCCATGGCGCCCATGAACAGCAGCAGGCAAATGGTCGTCATTACATCAACTTGCCAGCTTAAGAACAGAAAATTCTTGCCGACCATGTCTTTGGCGGCGGCAAACACGGGATCAAACTCGACCGTGCCGAACACGGCGAATATGGCAAAAATGCCAAGCGCAAAGCCAAAATCACCGACCCGGTTGACCACAAACGCCTTGATGGCTGCCGCACAGGCTGATGGTTTTTTATACCAAAAACCGATCAGCAAATATGACATGAGCCCCACGCCTTCCCAGCCAAAGAACATTTGGATGAAATTATCCGAAGTTACCAGCATCAACATGGCAAAGGTGAACAGCGACAGATAGGCAAAGAACCGTGGCTGGTGTTCGTCATGGTGCATGTAGCCGATGGAATAGACATGCACCAAGGCTGAGATCGAGTTGACCACAACCAGCATGACGACGGTTAGCGTATCAATGCGGAAGGCCCAATCGGCATTAAGCGCACCTGATGAGATCCAGCGCAGCACTTCAACCTTGCCGGTTGCGCCCCCTATGCCGACGCTGAAAAACGCCACCCAAGACAGGAGCATGGACGTAACAAGCAGGCTTGACGTGAGCACCCCTGAAGCAAAACCACCCAGACGGCGGCCGAAAAAGCCTGCAATGAGTGCCCCTAAAAGCGGCAGAAAGACAATGGCTGTGTACATGGATCGCCCCTTAGCCCTTCATCAAATTGATATCTTCAACCGCAATCGAGCCGCGGTTGCGATAATAAACCACAAGAATGGCAAGACCTATGGCCGCCTCGCCCGCTGCCACGGTTAACACCAGCAGCGCGAAAATCTGGCCCACCAGATCGCCCAGGAAAGCAGAGAATGCCACCAAATTAATGTTCACGGCCAATAACATCAGCTCGATGGACATCAAAATAATGATGACGTTTTTGCGGTTGAGAAAAATGCCGAAAATCCCGATCGTAAACAGGATCGCTGCAACCGTTAGATAATGTGCCAAGCCTATCGCCATAATGTCTTGCCTCATTTGCGCGTGACTACGCGCTACTTTCTCTCTCCGCGTACTCTTATCTGAAAACCGGTTCCCACTTTTCAGGAGTACGCTTTTTCCTGACGCGAGTTCTTATCTGAAAAGTCTCCAACTTTTCAGGAACACGCTTTAAATTCCCTGCCCAGGTTTCACTTCAACGACCTCAATAGATGTTTCGGGAGTACGCGCTACCTGGGTCCCAATATCCTGGCGCTTAACCCCCGGCTTATGGCGCAGGGTCAAGACAATGGCGCCCACCATGGCCACCAGCAAAACCATGCCGGCTGCTTGAAACAGGTAGACGTATTTGGTGTATAACAAGCGCCCCAAGGCTTGCGTGTTGGTGATCTCAGCAATCGGTGGGACGGGTGCTGCAATGGCTTGGCCAAGTTCTGGCGACATCACCCAACCGCTCAGGGCCAGCACCAATTCGCCCAGCAAGATTAACCCTATCGTTGCCCCCACAGGCACATATTGCAGCAGCCCTTCGCGCAGCTCGGTGAAGTCGATGTCCAGCATCATGACCACGAACAAGAACAAGACCGCCACGGCACCGACATAGACGATCAGCAAGATCATGGCGATAAATTCAGCGCCCAACAGCAAGAACAAGCCAGCTGCGTTAATGAAGCTCAAAATCAAGAACAAGACCGAATGCACGGGATTGCGCGCCGAGATCACCATCACGGCAGACGCCACCATTATGGCTGAAAACAGATAGAAAAAGGCTGCAGCAATCGTCATATCATTTGGGTCCAATTATCTTCGCATCTGCCTATCGGTACGGTGAATCAAGTTTGATGTTTTGGGCTATCTCGCGCTCCCAACGATCGCCATTGTCTAACAAGCGGTCCTTGTCATAAAGCAGCTCTTCTCGGGTTTCGGTCGCAAATTCAAAATTTGGGCCTTCGACAATGGCGTCCACGGGGCATGCTTCCTGGCAAAAACCGCAATAGATGCATTTGACCATGTCGATGTCATAACGCGTTGTCCGTCGTGTACCGTCATTGCGCCTGGGGCCGGCTTCAATAGTAATGGCCTGGGCTGGGCATACGGCTTCGCATAATTTGCACGCAATGCAACGTTCCTCACCATTGGGGTAGCGTCTAAGCGCATGTTCACCCCGGAAGCGCGGCGAAATAGGGCCTTTTTCAAATGGGTAATTGACGGTTGCTTTTGGGGCAAAGAAATAGCGCATCGACAAGAAGAAGGCTTGTACGAATTCGATCAAAAATAATGATCTAGCTGTTTGTGTCAGTCTCATCGCTAGTCTCTCTTCACCCTAATATGGCCGGTAAAACATATGGCCCCACCAAATAGCCGCATATCGGGAAACCGATAATCGTGCTCACCATCAAAACAATACCCAAGGTCTGCCGCTGTTTGAATTGCTCACGGCTTTCCTCAGCAGGTGTGCGCGAAAACATCCATCGAATAACGGCATAGTCGAAAGCTCCAAGCGCCAATCCCGCCAGTGCACCCAAGAAGGCATAATCTTGCATAAAGCTCATGTCATCCTCCTCAAGGTGCTAAATCAAACGTCACCAGCACGCCTGCTGTGACCACCACCCAAAACAGGGACAAAGGTAAAAACACTTTCCAGCCAAGCCGCATCAACTGGTCATAGCGATAGCGCGGCACAAAGGCCTTCACTATGGAGAACATGAAGAACACGGCACAGGTCTTAAGGGCAAACCAAACCACGCCCGGCACAAAGTTTAGCGGCCAAATATCAAACGGTGGCAGCCAGCCGCCCAAAAACAAGATCGTCGTCATGGCGCACATCAAAACAATGGCGGCATATTCCCCCAACATGAACAGCAAATATGGCGTTGAAGAATATTCCACCATATAGCCTGCGACCAGTTCTGATTCTGCTTCGGGCAAATCGAATGGCGGACGGTTTGTCTCGGCCAAGGCTGATATGAAAAACACCACGAACATGGGAAACAGCGGCAGCCAATACCAGTTGAACAGGCCATAATTGCCATTTTGCGCCATGACAACGTCAGTGAGGTTTAATGAGCCAGCACACAGCAAAACCGTGATGATAACGAAACCGATTGAGACTTCATATGACACCATTTGTGCTGCTGATCTGAGCGCGCCCAAAAAGGCATATTTCGAGTTTGACGCCCAGCCACCCATGATGACGCCGTAAATGCTAAGGGACGAGATCGCCAGTATATAAAGAATGCCGACATTGATATCGGCCACCACCCACCCCTTATCAAACGGCACAACAGCCCAGGCCGCCAGTGCCAAAACACAGGTGACCAGCGGGGCCAGAAGATAAACGCCTTTATTGGCACCAGCGGGTATGACGACTTCTTTAAAGACAAATTTTAGCAGATCGGCAAACGACTGGAACAAGCCCCAGGGGCCAACCACATTGGGGCCACGGCGCATTTGCACAGCGGCCCAAATCTTACGATCCGCCAAGAGCAAAAAGGCGATTGCCACCAAGAGTGCGACTAACACGAGCAGACTTTGTGCTGCAATAATGACGAGGGGCCAAATATATGTCCAAAACAGCTCAACCATTTGTGCCGTATCCTTTTGCCTTGCCGGTTTGGGCAAGGGCTGAACAGTCCGCCATTACTTTTGAGGCCCTGGCGATCGGGTTTGTTAAATAAAAATCCGTAACTGCTTGGGAGAAAGCCGCTTTATCGACTTTCGCTGACTTCGCGCCCAGCTTGCGCAAGGCTTCAATATCACCCGGCTCTATCTGGTCAATTACACCTAAATATGGATGGGCCTTGATCATGGCCGTGCGCAGGGCGCTTAAAGTATCAAACGGCAATTTCTTGCCTAAAACATCTGACAAGGCCCGCAAAATGGCCCAATCTTCGCGCGCTTCACCAGGCGGGAAGCCAGCGCGCCTGCCCATTTGCACCCGGCCTTCGGTATTGACGTAAGTGGCTGATTTTTCGGTGTAAGCTGCTCCGGGCAAGATCACATCAGCACGGTGTGCGCCCCTGTCGCCATGGGTGCCTTGATAGATCACAAAGGCTTTGCCCAATTTGTCTGTATCAATCTCGTCAACCCCCAGCAGATAGACCAGATCGAGCTTGGCCGTTTGGGCAGCCTTTAAAATGTCGCTGGTGTTTTTGCCTCGAGCACCCGGCAGGAAGCCAAGATCAAGCGCTGCCACACGCGATGCTGCTGTGTGCAGAATATTAAAGCCATTGCCGCCTGCCCCTTTGTCCAACATGCCTGTTTGATCTGCCAAGGCCAGTGCCAGTTTCAGAATTGCGTCGCCATCGGATCGTGCTAAAGCGTGCTCACCTATGATCATGGCTGGACGCTTTGCCCGTTTGAGAAGTTTGGCAAAAGCGCCTTTCTCCTGCACCAGTTCCTTTAGCGTTTGGGGGCCTGCGCCCAGATAATCATAATCATAACCCAAATCGGCTTGGGTTCCGATCACACCGATTTTAGCTGTGCCATTGCGCCAGATTTTGCGGATGCGGGCGTTGAGCACGGCTGCTTCTGTGCGTGGATTGGTGCCCACCAGCAATAAGGCATCTGCCTGTTCAATGCCCGCAAATGTAGAATTAAACAGATATGCGCCCCTGCCGCCTGCCTCACCAAGGCTTGAGCCTTCAGGCCTGCACTCAAGGTTGGTTACTTTCAAACTGGTCATCAGTTGCTTGAGCGCGAAAATCTCTTCAGCACCTGCCAAGTCGCCAACCAAAGCTGCCATAGCACCTGGCTTGCTTGTTTTTATCTTTTTGGCAATCAGCCCAAACGCCTCTTGCCAGGTCGCGGGCTGTAATTTGCCCGCTTTGCGAATATAAGGCTGGTCCAACCGCTGCGATTTTAGTCCATCCCAAATAAAGCGGGATTTATCCGAGATCCACTCTTCGTTGACCTCGTCATTAACACGCGGCACAACGCGCATCACTTCGCGGCCACGCACATCGACCCTGATGGCAGCGCCTACCGCATCCATAACATCAATGGTCTCGGTCTTTTTAAGCTCCCAGGGGCGTGCTTGAAACGCATAGGGCTTGGACGTCAACGCACCAACCGGGCACAGATCAATCACATTGCCGGAAAGTTCCGACGTCATAGCCCCTTCAAGATATGTCGTGATTTCAACATCTTCGCCACGGCCAATAGCACCAAGCTCTTCAACACCGCCAACTTCGGTTGCAAACCGCACACAGCGCGTGCAGTGGATGCAGCGCGTCATGATGGTTTTAACCAGCGGCCCGATATATTTATCTTCTACAGCGCGTTTGTTCTCATGAAAGCGTGATTTATCAACACCGTAAGCCATGGCTTGGTCTTGCAAATCACATTCACCGCCCTGATCGCAAATCGGGCAATCTAGCGGGTGGTTGATCAGCAGGAACTCCATCACCCCTTCGCGGGCTTTTTTCACCGTGGGTGAGTTGGTTATGACTTCGGGCAGCTCGCCTTCTGGGCCGGGGCGCAGATCATTGACGCCAATCGCACATGACGCCATCGGCTTGGGCATGCCCTTGACCTCGACCAGGCACATGCGGCAATTGCCCGCAATCGACAGGCGTTCGTGATAGCAAAAGCGCGGGATTTCCACGCCCGCCGCTTCGCAGGCTTGCAACAGGTTCAAGCCCGGTTCGACGTCAACTTCTATGCCATCGACAATTAGTTTCGGCATCAGTTCCTACTCCGCTGCCACAGGCGTTGATGTCGCCGGTTTTGGGTTGGCAGCATATTGATCAATCCGGTCTTCAATGACATGGCGGAAATGGCGAATGAGCCCCTGCACCGGCCAGGCTGCCGCATCGCCTAGCGCGCAAATGGTGTGGCCTTCAATTTGATGGCTTACTTCTAGCAACATATCGATTTCGCGTTTTTCCGCTTCGCCGCGCGCCATGCGCTCCAGCACGCGCCACATCCAGCCGGTGCCTTCGCGGCACGGTGTGCATTGGCCGCAGCTTTCGTGTTTGTAGAAATAGGCCAGTCTCGCAATGGCGCGAATGATGTCGGTTGATTTGTCCATGACAATCACCGCCGCCGTGCCAAGGCCTGAGCGCACTTCGCGCAAGCTATCAAAATCCATATGCAGATCTTTGCACATATCACCCGGCAAACACGGCACGGATGATCCGCCGGGAATGACCGCCAGCAAATTGTCCCAGCCGCCACGCACGCCGCCTGCGTGTTTTTCAATCAGCTCGCGGAACGGAATGCCCATTTCCTCTTCAACATTACATGGGCGCTCAACATGGCCTGAGATGCAAAACAGTTTCGTGCCGGTATTATTGGGCCTGCCTAACTTGGCAAACCAGCTTGAACCGCGGCGTAAAATAGTTGGGGCAACAGCAATGGATTCCACATTGTTGACGGTGGATGGCGCACCATAAAGGCCAACATTGGCAGGGAATGGCGGCTTCAGTCTGGGTTGGCCTTTTTTGCCTTCTAGGCTTTCAAGCAGGGCTGTTTCTTCGCCGCAAATATAAGCGCCTGCGCCATGGTGCACATAGATATCGAAATCCCAACCGGATTTACAGGCGTTTTTGCCTATCAGACCCGCTTCATAGGCTTGATCAACGGCAGCTTGTAAGCGTTCACGCTCTAAAATAAACTCACCACGCACATAGATATAAGCTGTGTGTGCCCCCATAGCGAAACCGGCAACCAGACAGCCTTCGACCAACAAATGAGGATCATGACGCATAATGTCACGGTCTTTGCAGGTGCCGGGTTCTGATTCGTCCGCATTGACGATCAGATAATGCGGCCTGCCATCGCTTTTCTTGGGCATGAACGACCATTTAAGACCCGTTGGAAAACCAGCCCCGCCGCGGCCGCGCAGGCCGGATTCCTTGATTTCGTTGACGATCCAGTCACGGCCCTTGTCTAGAAACTTCTTGGTGTTGTCCCACGCGCCGCGCTGTTTGGCCCCTTTCAGGCCCCAATCATGCACACCGTAGAGATTGGTAAATATGCGGTCTTTATCAGCTAACATTTTTTACCTCCCTCTCTTCGTTGTGGATTTGGCAAGTTTTTTGGCTTGAGCGATCCATTTTTCACGCTGAATACGGCCTTTGAATTTCAAATGATCCTCCACCCAATCAATATTGGTTTGGGTCCAACTCGCAATCTGGTCAAACCGATAAACCCCAAGGTCCTGCAAGGTGCCCACGATTTTAGGACCGATCCCATTGATCAATGAAAGATCGTCAGCACGCGCGTCATTGGGCGCTGCCACGGCACTTTCCGGTTTTTGTTTCGGTGCCGGTTTGGGCTTGGGTTTAGCTGCTGCTTTCGGCTTGGCTTTTGGTTTTGCGGTGACCTTCGGCCCGGCTGTTGTTTTCTTGGCAACCGTCTTTGGTTTTGCCGCTTTGGTTTTCTTGACCTTGTAAAGCCCAGCATCGGTGAGCGTGGTAAAGCCGTTTGAGGGGGCGGACGTTTGCCGGTTGATTTGCGGCCCGGGCTTAACTGTCCTGCCCGCTCTTAAATCATCGAGAAGTTTCTTGAAACTCCCGGCTGTTAAATCTTCATAATAATCATCGTTGATCTGCACCATGGGCGCATTCACACAAGCGCCCAGGCATTCAACTTCGAGCCAGGAAAGTTTGCCATCCGGCGTTACTTGTCCCTGCTCGCCTATTTCAGAGCGGCATACGGCTTTAAGATCATCAGCGCCGCGCAACCAGCAAGGCGTGGTGCCACACAGCTGCACGTAATGCTTGCCTACCGGCTTGAGGTTGAACATCGTGTAGAAGGTCGCAACTTCATAAACACGGATATAGGCCATATCCAGAAAGTCAGCGACATGGCGGATGGCGGGCTCTGACACCCAGCCGTCATTTTGCTTTTGGGCGCGCCATAACAGTGGAATAACCGCTGAGGCTTGTTTGCCCTTAGGATATTTTTTGACCTGATCCTTGGCCCATTTCAGGTTTTCGGCTGAAAACTTGAAGCTTTCGGGTTGCTGTTCTGCAAGGCGACGTACACTCATCGGTCCACCTCCCCGAACACAATGTCGAGCGAGCCTAAAATGGCTGAGACATCAGCCAGAAGGTGGCCTTTGCACAGAAAATCCATGGCTTGTAAATGGGCAAAGCCAGGCGCTCTGATTTTGCACCTATAAGGTTTGTTTGATCCGTCGGATACCAAATAAACGCCAAATTCGCCTTTGGGCGCTTCAACGGCTGCATAAACCTCGCCCGCGGGTACATGATAGCCCTCGGTGTAAAGCTTGAAGTGATGAATAAGCGCTTCCATGGAGCGTTTCATTTGCGGTCGCTTGGGCGGTACAATCTTATTATTGGTGTCAGACACCGGACCGGGTTCCATCTTTTCAATACATTGCTTCATGAGGTTGTTTGACTGGCGCATTTCTTCCATGCGGATTAAATAACGATCATAACAATCGCCGTTCTTACCAATTGGAATATCAAAATCAAGCTCGTCATAACATTCGTACGGTTGCGACTTGCGCAAATCCCAAGCAGCGCCCGAGCCACGCACCATAACGCCCGAAAAACCCCAGGCAAAGGCATCTTCCAGCGAGACCACACCAATATCGACATTGCGCTGTTTGAAAATACGATTATCCGTCAACAGGCTATCGATATCATCAATCATTTTTGGGAAATGCTCGCAGAACTCATAAATATCATCGAGCAATTGTTGCGGCAGGTCCTGATGCACCCCGCCTGGCCGCACATAGGCTGCATGCATGCGTGAGCCTGAGGCGCGCTCATAAAACACCATCATCTTTTCACGCTCTTCAAAGCCCCATAACGGCGGGGTGAGCGCGCCGACATCCATGGCTTGGGTGGTGATATTGAGGATATGCGACAACAATCTGCCGATTTCCGAATAAAGCACCCGGATCAATTGTCCGCGCCGGGGCACTTCAATACCCAACAGGCGCTCAACGCCAAGCGCAAAGGCATGTTCCTGGTTCATTGGGGCCACATAATCAAGCCGGTCAAAATAAGGGATAGCTTGTAAGTAAGTTTTTTGCTCAATCAGCTTTTCCGTGCCGCGATGCAACAGGCCAATATGGGGATCAACACGTTCAACGATCTCACCATCAAGCTCCAACACCAGGCGCAACACACCATGAGCGGCTGGGTGTTGTGGCCCAAAGTTAATGTTGAAATTGCGAACTTCGGTTTCAGCCATCGGCCTGCCCTTCATTTTCGCTTGTGCTGTTTTCCTGGAAAGCTGCAAAGACCTCTTCGCCGGTCATTTTCTTTGTATCATTTGCAAATTCATAGCTCGCAGGTTTCTCGTCGATAAAGATTTCGGTCGTGAGTGTAAATTTCTCAGACTCATCGAATGCCTCTACGGAAACGCTGAAATAGTTATGATTAATCAGTTTGTAAAACAGCACCGTGCCGCATTTTTTGCAAAACTGGCGCTGCGCCCATTCTGATGATTGATAGCTCCCTATTGCGGCCTCATTTTCGACCTCGACAGATCCACCACAATGCAAGGCCATGAAAGGACCCCCGCTCCATTTGCGGCACATATTGCAATGGCAAATGCCATATTCCAATTTTCCGGGGACAGCAGAAAACCGTACCGCGCCACACAAACATCCGCCTTGCATTCTTGCTTCAGTCATGATCACGCCCCACCCTTTTCATCAGCATCACCAGCGGCTTTTTCATCGCCGGGCAAAACATAATTCGGGCCTTCCCAGGGGCTTTCAAAGTCGAATGTGCGGAACTCCTGGGCCAATTTCACAGGCTCATAAACAACGCGTTTGAGCGCATCGTCGTAGCGTACCTCGACATGGCCGGTGAGCGGGAAATCTTTCCTGAGCGGATGACCTTCAAAACCATAGTCGGTGAGGATGCGGCGCAGATCGGGATGGCCGGAAAACAAGATGCCGTAAAGATCGTACGCCTCGCGCTCAAACCAGTTGGCTGCTGGAAAAATTTCGGCAACGGAGGGCACCGGCGTGGTTTCATCCGTTGTCAATTTAATGCGAAGGCGCTGGTTTTGTGTCGGGCTCAACAGATGATAGACCACATCAAACCGCTCAAGGCGCTCAGGATAATCCACCCCGCAGACATCAAGCAGCACGGCGAAGGCGCAGGCCGCATCGTCGCGCAAAAACTTGAGCACGCGCTCAACTTGCTCGGGCACGACTTCAATTGTCAGCTCACCATGCGCCTGGGCAGTGCTTATGATTGCATCTGCCAAGGTGTTGGAAATATGTTCGGCCAGTTCTTGTAAGGCCTCATCCATCCGCTTTGTACTTTCCTTCATACGTCTTGGCCCAAAAGCTCATGACGCGTATTGGTAACCGTCACTACCGCTCAATCGTACCGGTGCGACGGATCTTCTTTTGTAACTGCAAGATGCCGTAAACCAGCGCTTCAGCTGTTGGCGGACATCCGGGAACATAAATATCGACAGGCACGATGCGGTCACAACCACGCACCACCGAATAGGAATAATGATAGTAGCCCCCACCATTGGCGCATGAGCCCATGGAGATCACATAGCGTGGCTCGGGCATCTGGTCATAGACCTTGCGCATGGCGGGTGCCATTTTATTGGTCAATGTGCCCGCTACTATCAAGACATCAGATTGCCGGGGGCTGGCGCGCGGGGCAAAGCCGAAGCGCTCAACGTCATAGCGCGGCATGGACGCCTGCATCATTTCAACGGCACAACAGGCAAGACCGAATGTCATCCACATAAGCGAGCCGGTGCGCGCCCAATTGATCAGATCGTCCGTTGAAGTGACGAGAAAGCCTTTATCGGCCAATTCATTGGAAAGGCCCGTGTAAAATATATCTGACGCCGGAGCTACCGGTTGGTCGCTCAATGGGCGGCCTTGCGCATCTGTTAATCCCATTCCAGTGCTCCTTTTCGCCACTCATAGGCAAAGCCGATGGTGAGAATTCCCAAAAACACCATCATCGACCAGAACCCAAAGACGCCGACATCTTTAAACGCCACCGCCCATGGGAACAGGAAAGCGACTTCTAAATCGAATATGATGAACAAGATGGCTACCAGATAGAAGCGTACGTCAAAGCGCATACGGGCATCGTCAAACGCATTAAAGCCGCATTCGTAAGCCGAGAGTTTTTCAGGATCAGGATTGCGGATTGCGATGATGAAAGCCGACAGCATCAAAGCCAGCCCAATGACCAGGGCAATGCCGATAAAAATTATAACCGGCAGATAAGAACTCAGCAGTTGTTCCATCAATTAGCCTCTCTAGATCAACACCCGGGCGCAACCCCCTTTACCACGTGCCAATAAGCCCGTGTTAGCGCAGGCGACATGCGCGTGCAACCTTTAATGCTTCTAATATAGTGCTTGTCGCGCTTGTGTGATCATTTCTTTGTAAAACTTATGTTTGGAGCGTTTTTTTCAAGGATTCTGCTTATAAATCCGCCGGTATTTTATCGCGATTTTACAATGGGCATATGATGCGATTCGGCCATGCTTTTGCACTTTTGGCTTTTTGAGACAGCCTTTGGCCACTCAACCCAAGCGGGAAACATTCGCGCGATGATGATTTGGAGATAATGGCGGGAGTGACGAGACTCGAACTCGCGACCTCCGGCGTGACAGGCCGGCGCTCTAACCAACTGAGCTACACCCCCGCAAATGCATGAAGTCCATGCAAAAGCGACTGCCGTGATTTAAGCCACGCCCCAGCTCAAGTCAAGCAATACCCCTGCTTAGGACGCGGAAAGTCAAAAATTTCACAATAATATTCGCCGCAAAGCCCACGCAATAAAAAATGGCTGCCGGATGATTCCAGGCAGCCACAGTGTAAGCTTAAAGGGATAAGGTCAAATTAGCCCTTATAACCATTGCGTTGGGCATTTTCCGTGGCAACTTTCTTTGAAGAATAACCTTCGCTTGATGCGCCAACGATTTCTTTGTTTTTGGCTCTGCGACGCCAACGATGATCACCGGATTTGTCTTTATAGAATTCCCAGCTATCGTCTTTGCCAAATTTTCCAGGGTTTCCATTATACCCATGGCGTTCAGCATTATCGGTGGCGCTTTTTTTGCCCTTATAGCCTTCCGTAGAGGCTGCGACAATATTGCCGTTTGAAGCACGGCGGCGCCAACGGTGCTCACCCTTTTTATCCTTGTAAAATTCCCACTTGTCGTCCTTGCCTGCCATGAATGCCTCCTGGGTCATAATGTCACTATGAAAAGCTTCGGCTCAATTTGCCGTACTCGTGAAAGATTATATCATTTAATATCGATTGGATATAAAGCGCCATATAAACTTAAGACTAAGATATATCAGTTTCTGATCCACAATATGGTGGGCGGTGACGGGCTCGAACCGCCGACCCTCTCGGTGTAAACGAGATGCTCTTCCAACTGAGCTAACCGCCCATAATCTTGGCTATCAACGCAGAGTTCATCCTTTGTTATGTCATGCACCAGGATGAACTCAGATAGACCACGCGATTAATAAGGCCAGCCAGGGCACAATGCAAGATGTAAACTCTACTCCTTGTTCCTTCAACACGCTCAAAAGTGAGTTTGAATGGACGCGAGCACAAAATGACCCCCATGCAATTTGCTAACTGCACGGGGGCTAGGTTTGTCATGACAACGGGCCGTAAGGTTTGAGGCCGTCAACAAGCACTAATAGTGCTAGCCGTTTACCGCCTCTTTGAGAGCCTTACCTGCCTTGAATTTTGGATTTTTGGATGCTTTTATCTGTATGGCTTCGCCGGTGCGAGGATTACGGCCCATGCTCGCTGCCCTGTGGGCTACGGAGAATGTGCCAAAGCCTACAAGGCGCACTTCATCACCGGATTTTAAAGCACCCTCAATAGCGCCCAACACTGCTTCTACAGCTTCGCCTGCATCAGCTTTTGTTAAATCTGCATCTGTCGATACTTGTGCAATTAAATCGTTTTTATTCACCTGTCTGTCCTCTTCTCTATTGTGGTGCCAATCAAAAAGTAATGCGATATCCACGTAATATTGATGCATGCTCAATGCAAAATCCGCAGAAAAGCAAGCTTTTTTGTCCTGTTTTAAAAATGACAAGGGGTTTCAATGGGTTGTTGGCGTTGGTTTATTTAGCTTAAGAGCAGGAAACGGGGCGTTTGCGAGGTTTTTGGGACAATCCGAATCAAAAACCCCCACCGGGTTTACACTCGGCGGGGGCTGAAAACTGGCTTAAAACAAGCTTTTTAAGGCTTAGTGTTTTATTTTAATGCGCGCGATAGCCGCTTGCTCTGTCTTTGTCTGCTGCAAGCGCTGCTTGGGCTTTATCAGCGGCTTCTTGATCCCACTCAATAGGCTTGAGCTTGCGTGTTAAGGCGCGTTCCAAGACTTCACCCATCCGGGCGACCGGTACAATCTCAAGCCCGTTCTTCACAGCGTCTGGAATTTCAGCCAGGTCTTTAGCGTTTTCTTCCGGGATCAAAACTGTCTTGATGCCGCCCCTTAACGCTGCCAACAATTTTTCTTTCAAGCCGCCAATCGGCAACACACGGCCTCTGAGTGTAATCTCCCCTGTCATGGCAACATCTTTGCGCACAGGAATGCCCGTCAGGATGGATACAATTGCCGTTACCATGCCAACACCGGCAGAGGGACCATCTTTAGGGGTAGCCCCTTCGGGCACGTGTACGTGAAAGTCGTTCTTGTCAAACATGGGCGGTTCAATGCCAAAATCGACAGCGCGCGATTTGACATAAGAATTGGCAGCTGAGATCGACTCTTTCATAACATCACGCAAGTTGCCGGTTACTGTCATCTTGCCCTTACCCGGCATCATGACACCTTCAATGGTGAGCAATTCGCCTCCGACTTCCGTCCAGGCAAGACCGGTTACAACACCGACAAGGTTCTTGCTTTCAGTCTCACCAAAGCGATGTTTTGGCACACCAAGATATTCGTCCAGATTTTTGACGGTGATCTTGATTGTCTTTTTCTTCGATGTCAGCAATTCCTTGATGATCTTGCGTGACAGCTTTGCCAATTCACGTTCAAGAGAACGCACACCCGCTTCACGCGTATAGCGCCGGATGATCATAAGGAGGGCATCATCGGTCAGGTTCCATTCACCCTCTTTAAGACCATGCTCCAAGATGGTCTTGGGGATCAGATGGCGGCGCGCGATCTCCAGTTTTTCATTTTCCGTATAGCCCGCAATGCGGATGATTTCCATGCGATCCATCAGGGCCGGTGGAATGTTAAGCGTGTTGGCTGTTGTGACAAACATCACGTTCGATAAATCGTAATCGACCTCGAGATAATGATCGGCAAATGTATTGTTTTGCTCTGGATCCAGCACTTCCAAAAGGGCTGATGAAGGGTCACCTCTGAAATCCGTGCCCATTTTGTCGATTTCATCGAGCAAGAACAATGGATTGGATTTTTTCATTTTCTTCATCGATTGGATGACTTTGCCCGGCATGGAACCGATATAGGTGCGCCTGTGGCCGCGAATTTCAGCCTCATCGCGCACACCGCCCAGCGACATGCGAACAAATTCACGTCCCGTTGCCTTGGCAATCGACTTGCCCAGCGAGGTTTTACCAACACCGGGAGGGCCCACCAAACACAGGATCGGGCCTTTGAGCTTATTGGTGCGGCTTTGAACGGCTAAATATTCCAAAATCCGTTCTTTTACCTTCTCCAGACCGTAATGATCGGTATCAAGCACTTCCTCAGCCTTGATGAGATCTTTATTGACCCGGCCTTTGACACCCCAGGGGATTGCCAACAGCCAGTCGAGATAATTGCGCACAACAGTTGCTTCCGCCGACATGGGGCTCATTTGCTTCAGCTTTTTCAATTCTGCCGAGGCTTTTTCGCGTGCTTCCGTTGATAATTTGGTTTTCTCAATTTTCTCTTCGAGCTCGGCCAGTTCGTCCTTGCCTTCTTCACCATCGCCAAGTTCGCGCTGGATGGCCTTCATTTGCTCATTGAGATAATATTCGCGCTGGGTTTTCTCCATCTGGCGTTTAACGCGGCTACGGATGCGCTTTTCAACCTGAAGGACGGAAATCTCACCCTCCATCAACCCATATACTTTCTCCAGGCGCTTACCAACGCTTGTTTCTTCAAGCAATTCCTGCTTTTCAGAAATCTTGATCACCAGGTGTGACGCAATCGTATCTGCCAGCTTGGAATGTTCATCAATCTGGGTAACAGAACCTAAAACTTCCGGCGAGACTTTCTTGTTCAGCTTGACGTAATTTTCAAATTGCCCAACAGCGGTGCGCGCCATGCCTTCCATTTCTTTTTCAGCATCTACTTCTTCGCCCAACACTTCGGCTTTGACTTCGAAATAGTCTTCATTTTCCGTATATTCTTCAATTTTTGCCCTCGCCAGGCCTTCAACCAAGACTTTGACGGTGCCATCAGGTAATTTCAGCAATTGCAGCACTGAGGCAATCGTACCAATAGAATAGATATCCTTCTTATCAGGATCGTCGTCATTGGCGTTTTTCTGGGCTGAGAGCATAATTTGATTGTCATCGCGCATGACTTGTTCAAGCGCGTGGATAGATTTTTCGCGACCGACAAATAACGGCACGATCATGTGCGGAAACACGACAATATCTCTCAACGGCAAGACGGGATATACGCCTTTTGTGCCTGGTTGAGGGGTTGGTGTTTCGGGCCGGTCTTCAAAATCGGTCATAAGCCGTTGTTTCCTTTTTTGTTCGCCTGCTTTTGCCGTCTTGCAGAAACTCTTCTATTTGCGAGTCTCCAACACATAAGCTTGTTTCAAGTGTTAAATCATAAATCACGACTCAACACACTCACAGTTGAACTAAATAGGTGGCTATGTCCTTGTCTTAAGTCAAGACCTCAAGCACTGGTTTCCACTTCTTCGGCGCGGTCGGTGTAAATATACAACGGACGGGCGTCCCCCTCGACCACTTCACTGGAAATAACCACTTCTTCAACACCATCAAGACCCGGCAGTTCAAACATGGTTTCAAGCAATATGCCTTCCATGATCGAGCGCAAACCACGCGCGCCGGTTTTGCGTGCAATGGCTTTTTTCGCAATGGATTTAAGCGCATCATCGGCAAGCGTTAACTGCACGTCTTCCATTTCGAACAGGCGCTGATATTGCTTTACAAGCGCGTTTTTCGGCTCAGACAGAATTTCCACCAGAGCTTCCTCGTCCAGGTCTTCCAAAGTTGCCAAGACCGGCACACGCCCGACAAATTCAGGGATCAGTCCAAATTTCAGCAAATCTTCAGGCTCGATGCCCTTCAACAGTTCGCCCGTCTTGCGGTCATCTTCAGCTTCGACTTGTGCGCCAAAGCCGATTGAAGTGGAGATACCGCGCTTGGCGATGATTTTTTCAAGGCCGGCAAACGCGCCACCGCAGATGAACAAGATGTTGGTGGTGTCGACCTGCAGGAATTCCTGCTGCGGGTGCTTGCGCCCCCCTTGGGGCGGTACACTTGCGACTGTGCCTTCCATGATTTTCAGCAAGGCCTGTTGCACCCCTTCACCCGACACGTCGCGGGTGATGGAGGGATTGTCAGCTTTCCTGGAAATCTTGTCGACCTCGTCGATATAGACAATGCCGCGCTGGGCGCTTTCAACATTGTAGTCGGCCGACTGGAGCAGCTTGAGAATAATGTTTTCAACGTCTTCACCGACATAGCCCGCTTCGGTCAATGTGGTGGCGTCCGCCATGGTGAAAGGCACATCCAAAATGCGTGCCAGCGTTTGGGCCAGCAAGGTTTTACCGCAACCGGTTGGGCCGATCAGCAAAATGTTTGATTTCGCCAATTCAACATCATTGTTCTTTGTCGCGTGGTTGAGGCGCTTGTAGTGATTGTGCACGGCAACCGCCAAAACACGTTTGGCATGTGACTGGCCAATGACATAATCATTCAGCACATCGAAAATCTCTGTTGGTGTTGGTACACCGTCACGCGATTTCACCAAAGAGCTTTTGTTTTCCTCGCGAATGATGTCCATGCACAATTCAACGCATTCATCACAGATGAATACGGTCGGCCCAGCTATCAATTTACGAACTTCGTGCTGGGATTTGCCGCAGAACGAACAATAAAGCGTGTTTTTGGAGTCCGTGTTACTAACTTTGCTCATAAAAACTCCCTGGCCGATGAAAGCTTGGCCGCAGTTTTAATTTCAACACCCAGACCAGATCAGGTTTCACGTTGCCCCCCACCTGGTCATACGCAGCTGCTAATCGCTGCATCCGCCGTCATCGTGGCTATATGACAACATGATATGATGGGATATTTCAAGATTTGATTAACGTGAAGGACCTTATCAATTAATGATAAACAAGGCACTTTTGCAAGCCACGAAGGTCTTACACCTCGCAAAATCGCAGGTTCTCATTGATCATTTCCAGCCTGTTTTCTTAACGCATTCCTCTTTGTGTGTCTTAACAACTCGCATCTTTCATGAAAATACTCAATTGTGGCGGCAAAAAGATGATCAGCCATCTTATCCACTTTTCAAGCCTGCGTTAACATTTATAAGCTCTTTACCTTAACAAGCGCGCCCTTAAAATTAACAATCGAACGCTTGAATTAAGAGAATTAACTCAGGCCTGAAGTTTGGGCTCGCGTCTACTCTTTCCTGTCCTCGCCATTGCCATCATCAGCTTCAGGGCGCTTTTCGATGACTTCATCGATCAGACCGAAATCCTTGGCCGCGTCGGCTGTCATAAAATTATCGCGCTCAAGTGCTTCTTCAATCTTTTTGTATGCTTGGCCGGTGTGGTTTTCATAAATTTTATTCAACCGTTTTTTAAGGTCCAAAATCTCTTGAGCATGCAAGGCAATGTCTGTGGCTTGGCCCTGAAAACCGCCTGAAGGCTGATGCACCATGATGCGTGCATTGGGGAGCGCGTAGCGCATGCCTTTTGCGCCAGCCATCAATAGAAGCGATCCCATTGACGCTGCCTGGCCAATACACAAGGTGGATACGGCCGGGCGGATGAACTGCATGGTGTCGTAAATCGCCAAGCCTGAGGTCACCACCCCACCGGGTGAATTAATATACAGGGAGATTTCTTTTTTGGGGTTTTCAGCTTCCAAAAACAGCAATTGGGCTGTCACCAAAGAGGCCACATAGTCTTCAACGGGACCTATCAGAAAAATGATCCGCTCTTTTAACAGGCGCGAAAAAATATCGTAGGAACGTTCGCCGCGGTTGGTTTGCTCCACAACCATGGGCACCAGTGTGTTCATATAAGTATCAATTGGATCGGACATATTGGGCATGGTTGTTAAAGACCTCTCTTGGTGCGAACTGTGAACCAGCTTTGTTAGCGAATCCTAGACTATACGATTCGCGCCGGTATGAATTGCTATGCGATATAATCGTTCCCGGCGACGATCTCAATAGATTTATGACCTAACGCTGTAAAACATCGATGATCGGGCAATCGGGCACTTTATTACCGCTGCATTGTGCCACCATATCGCTTAATGCGCGCTCCATTTTCTTTAAATCGGCGATTTTAGCGCGCACATCGTCACGATGCGGCTCGGTCAATGCCTTAACCTGGGCACAGGTATAATCACCACCATCAACCAGGCTGATCAACGCGCGGATGTCATCCAATGAAAATCCAAGCTCGCGGCTGCGTTTTACAAATTTAAGCCGTTTGACTTGATAAGGCTCATATTGGCGATGACCACCCGTGCTGCGAGATATTTTGGGCAATAAGCCAATGCGTTCGTAGTAACGAATGGTTTCAATATGAATGCCGGTCATCTGCGCCAAGGCACCAATGCCAAGGTCTTTCGTATGCGATTTTTGGGCGTCGGTCATAAAATACACCTTGAATCTGTAGTCACTACAGGTTGCATATTAGCATTGTTTTAAGCAGCGATGTTACGTCGATTTTACAAAGTTATAAATTTTCGGCGAGAAAAGTGAAGACAAATGGAACCACGCAAAATCTACCGCACCGGCCTCATCGGTTCCCTGATTGCCGCAGTGTGTTGCTTTACGCCTCTACTGGTGATTATTCTCGCAAGCCTTGGCTTATCGGCCTTCGTTGGCCTGCTTGACTATATCTTGCTCCCTGCGCTCGCTTTGTGTCTCGCAATTATGCTTTACGGGCTTTATCTGCGCCAAAAGCAGCGGGGTAAAAGCACATGACCGAGCTTCAATCAACACTCACGTGTCCTGAATGCGGGCATAGCGAGGTCGAGACCATGCCGACTGATGCGTGCCAGTGGTTTTATGATTGCAAGGGATGTGGCGCGCTCTTGAAACCGAAAAAGGGCGATTGTTGCGTTTATTGCTCTTATGGCAACGTTCCCTGTCCTCCAATTCAGGAGGGGAAATCCTGTAGCTAGCCATTTATGGTCACATAGCCTTATCCGAACTATCAGGGATAGAAACTATCGAGGATAGAAACCGGTTCCCACTTTTCGGGGCTATGCTTTTTCTCTACGCATAGCCTTACCCGAAAACCGGTTCCCACTTTTCGGGGCTATGCTCTAGTCTTTTTTGGCAGCGGGTTTCTTCTTAGCCGGTGCTTTCTTTTTTGCCGCCGGTTTTTTAGCAGCAGGCTTTTTGGCTGCGGCTTTCTTCGGCTTGGCCTTTTTCTCAGATTTAGCTTCGGCAGCTTCCTGATCCGGGTCTTGGAACAGTTCTTCGCGGCTCACTTCTTTTTCTGTCACATCCGCCTGCTCAATGATGAATTCCACCACCTTTTGCTCAAAAATGGGCGCGCGCAGCGAAGCGAGAGCTTCCGGATTTTTCTGGTAATATTCAATGACCTGTTTTTCCTGGCCCTGATATTGCCGGGCTTGCTCCATCAGAGCAGAATTCACTTCATCATCTGTTACCAGAATTTTATTCTTGTCGCCAAGATCGCCCATCAACAAGCCTAATCTCACCCGGCGTTCGGAAATCTTGCGAAATTCAGCGCGTGTTTCTTCTTCGTCAGCCCCGCCATCGTCAAACGACTTGCCCTCTTTTTTCATATCTTCGAGCACTTGTTGCCAAATCTGCTCAAATTCCTGCTCAAGCAGTTTTCCCGGCAATTCAAATTCATGGGCCTCGTCCAGCGCATCCAGCAAGGCACGTTTAAGCTTGGCTTTGGAGGCTTCTTCAAAATGTCCGGAAATTTGTTCTTTAATGGCATCACGCAGTGCATCGAGCGTATCCAAACCAACCCGCACAGCCAGCGTGTCATCTATGGCGACATTGATCGGCTCTTCAACCGCCTTCACCTTAACCTTGAACACAGCGTCTTTGCCGGCAAGTTTCTCAACACCATAGTCAGCGGGAAACGCCACTTTCACTTCTGTGTCATCGCCTTCTTTGGCACCCGCCAATTGGTCTTCAAACCCTGGAATGAAGCTGTTGGAGCCAAGCTCAAGCGGAGCGTCTTGTGCGGTGCCACCCTCAAACAGCTCACCATCGATACTGCCTTCAAAATCGATAATAACGCGGTCGCCTTTTTCAGCTTTGGCATCTTTGCCTTCTCTTGGCACGAAATCGCGCTGCTCGGCAGCAATTTGCTCAACCGCCTCATTTACCTCTTCATCACTGACCTCAGCTACCGGTTTTTCAAGCTTGAGCTTTTTGAAATCTATCACTTCAAACTCGGGAATGATCTCGAACTCAACCGTAAACACCAGATCGCCCTCGCCCGCCATGACTTTCTCAACGTCACCTTCATCTTCGGAAAACCCGATTTCAGGCTGCAAAGCCGGGCGCAAACCTTTGCCTTCAATGGCTTTTTGACTGTCTTCGGTCACAATTTTTTGCACAATTTCGGCCATGACCTGGCGGCCATAAACCTTGCGCAAATGGGCTGCCGGTACTTTGCCGGGCCTGAAACCGTCAATTTTGACCTGGGTTTTCAATTCTTCCAACCGGCTAGACACCTGGGCTTCCAGTTCGCTTGCTGGAACCGTGATTGTCAATTCGCGTTTCAACCCGTCATTTATGGTTTCGGTGACCTGCATTGTCTTGAGCTTTCTCTAAATTCACTTGGAGCTGCTTGGCACCAATATTCATTGGCCAAAGCATATCTCATTACTTGGAGCCGTTTTAAAGCGCTTTCTTGCGCAAAGGTAAAGGGGGGACCAAGGTTTTTTTCATTTTGGTGCGGGCGGAGGGACTTGAACCCCCACGTCTTGCGACACTAGAACCTAAATCTAGCGTGTCTACCAATTTCACCACGCCCGCATAGCAGACGCTATGTATGGGGTTTTGCAACCAGATGCAAATGATTGAAGCTCACAGATGATAAATTTCATCAAAACTGCACATAAAATCGATAATTAATCCAACTTCACTTGCTCCGTAAAAAGAATATATTGTTCCATGACTGAATAATTTTAACGACAAGCCTGCTTAGCACCACGCGGGGGAAAGAAAAGCGTTTATGTTCATTGCCACCAAAGACATGCCACTTGCCACCACCATTACCGGCGCCCTGCCCCGGCCCAGTTGGTATACCGCCAATCTGCGCGGTCTGCCCCTCTCGCGCGGGTTTTCGCAACAGGCTTATCGCGAACAGCATATGGATTGCCTGGCAGCGCACGTGGCTGCCCAGCACAAGGCCGGGCTTGATATTTTCACCGATGGTGACGCACGACTTGATGATGATGTCGCTGGGCGAAGCTGGGTTTCTTATGTCACCGAGCGCATTGAGGGCATTGGTGAGCCGCGCACTGAAGTGCCTCCTGCGGGTTTTATGGCCGATAAGGGGCCGGGTGATATTATGTGGGAAGTGATTGAAACCCGCATGACGCCGCCGATCACGGGGGCGATTGGTGATACCTCACTTGAGCTTGACCGGGCATATAAAGCGATTGCAGGCATGACCGATAAACCGGTTAAAATCGGTTCCATCTCAGCGCAAATCCTGGTGTTGATGCTTAATAATGAACATTATAAAGACCGGCACGAGCTGCTGCTGGCCTTGTCTGATGCGTTGAATGCGGAATATCACGCACTGGCTGATGCGGGTGCGCCGCTCATTCAGATTGAAGAACCCGCCATTCACCAGACTATGAATGATCCCAAGGCTGCATTTTCTTCGCAACAATGGGTGGATGCGTTCAACAAAGAAGTCAAAGGCCTTAAAGACAAGACCGAAGTGTGGTGTCACACCTGTTGGGGCAGCCCGGCTGCTCAGCGGGTTGCCAGTGCTGATCAATCTTATGATGGGGCCTTGGAATTTTTTGATGCGCTAGATATTGATGTCTTGTCCGTTGAAGGAGCATCCAACCAGGGCCAGGACATTGCGCTTTACGGCAAGCATTTGTCGAAAGATAAAAAGATCGCAGTGGGTGTTATCTCTCACCGCACCTTGCAGGTGGAACGGCCCGAAGATGTGGCTGACCTCATTCGCAAGTGCCTTGAGCATATTGAGCCTGAACGGCTGATCCTGTCGTCAGATTGCGGCTTTGGCCGCCAGTCCATGAGCCGCATGCACGCGTTTTACAAAATGGTGGCAATGACCCGTGGTGCCAACATCGTGCGCAAGGAGTTGGGGCTGGAAGAAGTGTATATTCCGGCAACCGATATGAAGCTTTCCATGGTGCCGGTGGCGGATTAGTGAAAAACAATAATTGCCAGCACAGATAGACAAGCCAAATCTTAGTGAGTAGGCTCACTAAATCTATTGGGGGATAAAACAAGAAAAACTTGTGTATGGGATTTGAGGGAGACGAGCATGTGTAAATTATGTGATGAAGGCAAACCGCAAAACCACGGTGCGTCACGGCGCGATTTCTTGAAAACAGCCGCAGCCGCAGGGGCCGGAGCTGCTGCCAGCAGCTTGCTGAGCCAGCAACCAGCAGCAGCGCAAGGCGCTAGCGCACCCGCTGACCTGGGCGCACCGGGCAAACGCTATGTCATTCGCGGTGGGGCCGTGCTTTCCATGGATCCCGCGGTGGGTGATTTTCCCAAGGGTGATGTTCTGGTCGAGGGTAAAAAGATCGTCTCTGTTGCCGCAAACATTGATGCAGGTGATGCCACTGTGGTTGAAGCTGAAGGCACAGTTGTCATGCCGGGCTTCATTGACACGCACCACCATCAGTTTGAAACAGCCCTGCGCAGCTTTCTTGCCGACGGCCTGCTCTATAATGACGGCAAGCCACATGGCAAAGTGAATTATTTTGATTATATCCTCGGCAAATTCGCCGGGGTCTACAGACCACAAGACGTCTATATCAATGAGCTGTTTGCGGGCCTGAGCCAACTTGATGCAGGCGTCACCACGGTTCACGATATTTCGCAAATTCACCATTCACCGGAACATTCAGACGCAGCTGTTAAAGGCCTGATGGATGCCGGCAGGCGGGCTGCTTTTGGCTATTTTGAAGGCCATGGCAAGAAGAAGAAATATCCGCAGGATGCACGTCGGATTAAAAAGCAATATTTCTCGTCAGACGATCAATTGGTCACCATGATCATGGGCGGTGAAATTTATCTTCCCGGCTATGAAGAGCCTTGGAAGATTGGCCGCGACCTTAACATTCCGGTGGCGGCCCACATTCTTGGTGGATTTGGCATTCCCAAAGCGTTTGATAATCTGATCGCCAAGAAGATGCTGGGTGAAGACAATCTATTCATCCATATGACGAACATGCCGGACCGCACATGGCAGGCGGCAAAAGATGCGGGCGCGTCCGTCTCAATCGCCAGCCCGATTGAAATGACCATGCGCCACGGCAAGCCGCCGATTATGAAAGCGCTGTCACTGGGCATGGAGCCTTCGCTTAGCACGGATGTTGAATGCACCATGACGGCTGATTTCTTCACTCAAATGCGCTCTATTATGACCTTGCAGCGCATGCAGGTGAATGAAATGGCCATTGCTGGCAAGAAAGACACGCCTGAGCTTTTGACCACACGTGATGTCATTCGCTTTGCTACAATCAATGGCGCCAAGCATCTTAAGCTCGACAAAAAGACAGGCTCGCTGACACCGGGCAAAGAGGCTGACATTCTTCTGCTTGATGCAGAGGCAATTAATGTTGCGCCCTTGAACCATGTGCCGGGCGCTGTGGTCACCCTGATGGAACGCTCAAATGTGGACAGTGTTTTCGTGGCCGGTAAGCCACGCAAATGGCAGGGCGATCTTCTTGATGCCGACATTGACAAGCTGCGCGGTGAACTTGAAGCCTCGCGGGACTATCTGTTTAAAGCGGCCAAGATCAAACAGGACCTGTTCCGCACTTAAGCGAAAACAAACTCATTCAGACGGGCGGCTTTGGCCGCCCGTTTTTTTGGTTAGAGGCTATTTTCTTCCCGCTTCAAACTGCCATCCGCAGCGGCCATCTTGCATGTCATGTATTTACATAACGCCCGCCTCAATCCTTATTTCAGCCATACTTTATTCCTCCCGAACTTATCCAATTGATACATTTGACCTTGTGAATCAGCGAATATTAGGGTTTTGAAAACACCGCCATTTCCCCCTGGAACTGGCAGTACGCTGCGCCAATGCCGGATGTTTTTTCCAGTGATTAGATATTCAATATCTCCACCGGTTTTTTGGTCGCGCCTTTCAACTAAAAAACCATTTGATTTCAGCATGCCCACTAAACTATCAATGGAGAGATTTTTTTCGCCCACTAGACCTACGATTGCCTTAGACAAATCCTTACGGCCATATAGGTAATTGGGTTTAAGAGGAACATCTCTCTTTGCAAAATTTTCGTCTTCAATATGTACGGTAAAGTCAAAATTCTTGATCTCTCCGCCCAATCCGACATGAAATATAAAGTACCAAATATCCTTGTTTTTAAATTTTTTATTGCAGGGTACTGTCCAGAGAATTAGTTTTTCGCCGGAGAAAACCAGTTTTCCATTTTCAGACACCACCCTCCTATTCTTGATTTTCGGAAGCTCATATTCTTTGACATTTTTCTTATTCTTTATCGTTTCGATAATGCTCTTGGCTTTTGAAATATTGGGTTCGCTAAGGAACATCTTTTCGATTGATGGCTTCAGCGTCTCGTAATCAGAAAGGCCATACTTACAGAAATCAGTTATATCCATTTTGTCCCATTGCACTTTATGGTATTTCAGAGTTGGATCTATCCTTTCAGCACTTCTGCCAATGCCGCTCACAACAAATAACTGCGCCCAAATAACGCAGAAGATGACAACAAGATTGTGCCATAAATTAATACGTTTCTTTGGCGCCTGCGATAAAGACACTGATGTCTCTACTGTTTTCTTTAATTTTATATCGTCCACATGTTTCGACATTTTAAGCTCCAAGCCTGTGCAAGGTGAACCGCACTTTATTTAAGCTTACACTCAAATAAGTTTCATGGGCCTTAAACTGAAAGACTTGGTGGATGATTTATGAAGGGCGAGTGGGCTGCCGTTAAGGTTAAAATGGGCAGTTGAAACGCAAAACGTGCCTCCATCCGGTGGCACGTTTCATCGGAACGTTAAAAATGTGTCTTAAAGCGCTGACTTAGTCTTCGTTCAGCACTTTATAACCCAGGAACCAGGCGGTAATGGCACCACCGATCACCATAGTGGCCAAATTCGCGTAATCTGCCCCAAGTGTCAAAAAGGCACACCAGGCCAATGTGAGCAGGATAATCATCTTAATCATTGTGCTACCTCGCTACGGTTTTACCCAATTTGAGACAACAAGCCCTTTGTGAGCCTGTATATATGAATATTGTGGCAAGGACCGGGCCAACCGAGGCTTTGGGCCGGGAAAGCGTGTGTTTACCTTAAAAAATGGTTAAAGCGGCACGGGGCGTTCAAACCATTGAACATCATGGAATTTGCCGAATTTTCGACCCTGTTGCGTAAACACCGAACAGGGCCTGAACCCGTGTTTGATGTGCAGGGCAACCGACGCCTCATTGGGCACTACGACCAGGCCATAGGCGCGATGCACATCTGCCTGTTCCAGCGCGGTAAGCAGTTTAGAATAAAGCTTGTGGCCCAGGCCTTGGCCCTCTGCGCCCTGTTTGAGGTAAATGCTGGTTTCAACGGAGGTTTCATAAGCCTTTTTTGGCTTTAGCGGCTGGCTGGTGGCATAGCCCAGAATGTCATTGTCTTGCTGGGCTACTAAAATCTGATGGCGCGTGGCTTCAGCGAACTGGGCAAACCAGTCGCGCCTGTCCTCGACCTCAAAGGGCTCAACATCGAATGTGACCGGCGTTTGTGTGACATATCTGTTGTAGATTTCTACAATGGCGGCAAGGTCTTGGGGCTCACCATGCCGGATGGTGATGTCAGTCATTCTGGGCAGCCCATTGCGCATCAAGCTCAGCCAGCACGCGCGGCAGTGTGGGGGCTATATCTTGCGCAATCAGGCCAGGACCAAACATTTGAGCAGTACGACCATGCAACCACACGCCCGCACAAGCTGCCGCAAATCCCGCCATGCCCTGTGCCATCAAGCCTGAAATGAAGCCTGCCAGCACATCGCCTGCCCCGGCTGTTGCCAAGGTTGGTGGGGCATTGGTGTTGACTATGGTGTGCCCATCGGGCCGGGTAATCACTGTGTCCGGTCCCTTGAACACAATAATGGCGCCGCTGGTCTTCGCTGCTTTGCGGGCAGCTTCGATCTTGCCGCCCTCGCCCACACTTGCAGCGCCAAATAATTTTTGAAATTCGCCGTGATGCGGGGTCAACACGACATCTCTTTCTGGCAGAGCTTTAATGGCGTCAAACAGCTCATCTTGCATATTTTCAAAGGAGGTAAGCGCATCGGCATCGAGCACGCAAGGCTTGCCGCTTTCAAGCACGAGGCGGGCGCACGCGCGCGTCTCAGAGGACACGCCCATGCCAGGTCCCAGCACCACTGCGCTGACGCGGTCTGCTGACACCAGCCGTTCCAGGGCCAAAGCATCTGTATAGGGCTTGATCATGACGGCAGTTAGATGCGCTGCATTAATATCGACCGCTTCAAGTGGTGAGGCCATATCCACAACGCCTGCGCCTATGCGCAAGCCTGCCTCAGCTGCCATGCGGGCAGCACCCGTTTGATGCTTGGGACCACTTAGAACGACAAGGTGTCCGCGGGCATATTTATGAGTCCCCGGCTTAAGATGGGGCCAGTCGTGTTGCCAAAGTTCTGGGTTATTTTCAAAGGCTGTGGGCTTGATCTCGTCCAAGACGGACTTTGGAATGCCGATATCGACCACTGCAACCTCCCCGCAATATTGTTTTGCAGGATGTAACACATGGGCCGGTTTCTTTGTAAAAAATGTGATCGTGAGATCGGCCTTAAACGCTGTGCCCAAGACATCGCCACTTGTGCCCTCCACACCGCTTGGCACGTCAATGGCGACAATTTTTACATCTTTTGTGGCGGCAGCCTCCACAAGCTCTGCGGCGACACCTTCCATGGGTCTCGTCAGGCCCGCGCCGAACAGTGCGTCGACCACAAGCTCTGCATCTTCGAGTGCCTTCGCAGACAGTTTGTTTGTTTCGCCTTGCCAAAGCTTTGCCATTTCAGCGGCATCGCCCATCAGCTTGGCAACCTCGCCAAGGCACCAGAGCGTTACCGGCCATCCTTTTTCGGCAAGGTGGCGAGCGATGACAAAACCATCGCCGCCATTATTGCCCGGACCTGCCAATATGGCGGTCTTGCACGGAGCATATCGCGCCATGATGATCTCAGCAGCTCCCCTGCCCGCATTTTCCATTAAAACTTTGCCCGGCACACCACCTTCAATGGCGGCTTTGTCGGCTGCATACATTTGCTCTGTCGTCAGCAAGGCCAGAATGTCTGAATTTTGAGGATCTGGGTGCATTAGCTAAACAGTGCTTTCAACCTGCGGGCTGATTCCTCCAACACATCGGTTTGTTTACAGAAACAAAAGCGAATGAGGCTGTCGGGCACATGTTTTGAGGCTGGATGATAAAACGCGCTCATTGGGATGGCCGCCACCTTGGCGTTGACTGTAATATGTTCGCAAAAATCCATATCATTGCCGTCAAACCCCAGGCTGGCGACATCAGCCGTCATAAAATAGGTCGCCTCGCACGGCAGTGTTTCCAAGCCGATGCCTTCAAGGGTGTTTTTAAGAAAATCGCGTTTTTGTTCAAGCTCCGCTGCCAGCTCGCGCACGAAAGCATCTTGCTCATTAAGCCCGAAAGCCACCGCATATTGCAGCGCTGTCGGGGTTGCGAATATGAAATATTGATGCGCTTTGGCAATCACCGACATGAGATGTTTCGGTGCCGAAACATAGCCTATTTTCCAACCCGTAAACGAGAAACTTTTACCGGCAGAGCCAATCCGAACACACCGATCTGCCATGCCTGGCCGGGTCATCAGGGGCACATGCTTGTGATTATCGAACACCAGGTTTTCATAGACCTCATCACACACTGCATAGGCCTCATGTTTGAGGCATAAAGCTGCTATCCGATCGAGTTCATCAACGGAAAATACTTTCGAACAAGGGTTCATTGGCGTGTTCAGCAAGATCAGTTTGGTGTTATCGCTAAAGGCCTGTTCGAGTTGGTCTTGCGGCACATCCCATCGGGGCGGTTTGAGCGAGACGGTTTTGGCAATGCCGCCTGCGCGTTCAATGATCGGCAGGTAGCAATCGTAGAACGGCTCAATCAGCACCACTTCATCGCCTGGATTTACCAGCGCCATCAGGCTATCCAGCAGCGCTTCGGTGGCACCAGACGTCACCATGATTTCGCTTTGCCAATCAAACTCAATGCCATAGGCACGTTTGTTATGATCAGCAACCGCCTGGCGTAGTTCTGTGACACCCATTGAGGGAGCATATTGATTGGGCCCTTCGATTAACCGCCGGGCTGCTTCTTCGCGCATGGCCACTGGGCCATCAACATCAGGAAACCCCTGGCCCAGATTGATCGCGCCGTGCTTGGCGGCCAGGTTTGACATGGTGGTGAAAATGGTTGTGCCCTGGCCCTGGAAGACCTGGTTTAAGACGCTATTTGTTGTTTTTTCTGCATCCATTTGCGGTGTGTTTCTCGCTGAAATATTAGCCCACCTAGATAATAGAACATTATTTGTCCAGATTGAACGCCACAGATTAATTGACTAAAAATTGAGCGCATTGCCCAATAAATAAGTCATATTGTCACTTTTCGCTCATTTGTAATTTTTAGCCTCCTGTTGCCACAAAAATAATCAAATAAAAACAATCCCTTACAAATCCAATCCCAAAAGTTGAAAATTGGCACGCCGTATGCTTTATGAAGCGTGAGAGACGTGAAAGCACTTGTGTTATAGCAGCTTTAGCCATTGGCGGCCTTCGAGCGATAAGATTTACGCGATTTTTTTATCCGATAATTCAGGGATAAGGGTGATATGAAAAAAATTGAAGCGATTATTAAACCATTCAAATTGGATGAAGTGAAAGAAGCTCTGCAAGAGGTTGGTCTTCAAGGCATTACAGTTATTGAAGCCAAGGGCTTTGGCAGACAAAAGGGTCATACCGAGCTTTACCGTGGGGCTGAATATGTGGTTGATTTCTTGCCCAAAGTGAAGCTTGAAATTGTTGTGCCCGACGGGCTTGCTGAAAAAGCCATTGAGGCCATCCAGAACGCGGCTAAAACCGGGCGCATTGGGGACGGTAAAATTTTCATTTCCAATGTTGAGGAAGTGATAAGAATTCGAACAGGGGAAACCGGCGACGAAGCCGTTTAATCTAGCTTAACAACGAGAAGCCCTTTTCGTAAGCAGGGGGGTAAATCATGAAAACATGGGACAGAGATAATGAGTGACGCAAAAACAGTTTTGAAAACCATAAAGGATGACGACGTTAAATTCGTCGACCTTCGCTTTACCGACCCACGGGGCAAAATGCAGCATGTGACCATGGATGCAGGCTTGGTGGATGACGATATGTTTGCCGATGGTGTTATGTTTGACGGTTCGTCAATCGCCGGCTGGAAGGCGATCAATGAATCTGACATGACGCTCAGCCTTGACGCAGAGTCGGCTCATTTGGATCCGTTTTATGCGCAAAGCACCATGGCAATCTTTTGCGATATTTTGGAGCCGCTCTCGGGCGAACGCTACGCACGCGATCCGCGCGGCACGGCGAGAAAAGCCGAGGCCTATTTGCAGCAGACCAAGATCGGCGATTCGGTAAGCTTCGGCCCGGAAGCCGAGTTTTTTGTTTTTGATGATGTTAAGTTCAACACCGATCCATATAATACCGGTTTCCAGCTTGATTCCGTTGAACTGCCGGACAATACCGGCACGGAATATGAAATGGGCAATCTGGGCCACCGTCCGCGCACCAAGGGTGGTTATTTCCCGGTCAACCCGGTGGATTCGGCCCAAGACATCCGCTCTGAAATGCTTTCCGTTATGGCCGAGATGGGTGTGGTCACTGAAAAGCACCACCACGAAGTGGGGGCTGCCCAGCACGAGCTTGGCATTAAGTTCGACACGCTGACGAAGATTGCCGATCATCTGCAAATCTACAAATATGTCATCCACAATGTGGCGCATGCCTATGGCAAATCCGCAACCTTCATGCCCAAGCCGGTCTATGGCGACAACGGCACCGGCATGCATTGCCACCAATCGATCTGGAAAGGCGGCAAGCCAATTTTTGCCGGCAATAAATATGCTGATCTGTCGGATGAATGCCTGTTCTATATTGGCGGCATCATCAAACACGCCAAAGCGCTGAATGCTTTTACCAACCCATCAACCAATTCATACAAGCGTTTGGTGCCTGGATATGAAGCCCCGGTCTTGCTGGCCTATTCAGCCCGCAACCGTTCAGCATCGTGCCGCATACCGTATTCGCCCTCGCCCAACGGCAAGCGGGTTGAGGTGCGGTTCCCTGATCCCACAGCGAACCCGTACCTTGCGTTCTCAGCCATGTTAATGGCTGGCCTTGATGGCATTCAAAACAAAATCCACCCTGGCGATCCAATGGATAAGGATCTTTATGATCTGCCACCGGAAGAGCTTAAAGACGTGCCAACAGTGTGTGGTTCCTTGCGCGAAGCTCTTGATAGTCTTGACGCTGATCGTGATTTCCTCACCAAGGGCGATGTTTTCACATCAGACCAAATTGACGCTTATCTTGAGCTTAAATGGGAAGAAAATACTCTTTTCGAACACACACCACACCCTGTTGAGTTCGATATGTATTATTCAGTCTAAGCACTTACCAAAGCCCCAAGGGCTTAAAATTAAAAGACCGGTATGGATGCCCATACCGGTCTTTTTTCTTGCTTAAAACTGTTTCTATTTCACTTGGGCCTGATTTCGAAAGAGTCAAAATCAGGCCCAAATTGTTGTCTCAACGTGCTTCTTGTCGGAAACTATCGCGATAGAAACCGGTTCCCACTTTTCCGGAAGCACTCAGGTGTTTGGGTTCTAACTCCCGTCTTCCGGCATGACCGCATTCAAGACGAACGCAATCACCGCCACCGGAATGATCGGTGTTGCAACCAGGATTTTAACGGTCGCGTTCATATGTTGTGTGAATTCAGGCACAGCAAAAATGCCCAGGCCGGTTGCCAGTGACACAGCGATGATGATCATGTTGCGCCGGGTTATCTTTTGCTGGGCAATCAACCTGATGCCAGCGGCCACAATCAGCCCGAACATCACAATGCCTGCCCCGCCAAAGACCGGGTTTGGAATGGCATTGATGATGGCGCCAAATTTTGGCACGAGACCTGAGATGATCAATATCACAGCCCCGATTGTCACCACATGACGGCTCATAACGCCGGTGTATGAAATTACACCAACATTTTGGCTATAAGATGTGTTCGGCATGGCATTGCCGAGAGCCGCTATTAATGTGCCAAAAGCATCGCCGAGAATACCACCTCTGAGTTCGTCAGTTGTCGGCTCTCTGTCGGCACCACCAACCGTGACGCCTGAAATGTCACCAATGGTCTCAATGGTTGTCACAAACGCCATGATGATCATCACGAGGACCATGGCACCCGAAAACTCAATGCCATAATGCAGTGGTTCAGGTATGGAAAACCATGCGGCTTTTGCAATTGATGCCGTGTTGACAAGGCCCATCGCCAAGCCGATCAGATAACCGATAATGATTGCTATGAAAATACCGGCAGCGCCAAGCGTTCCTGGGAATTTAGCCCGCATGAACAAAGCGATTGCGACCACCAAGGCGGCTAACGCAATGAACTTAAATGACCCGAATGCTGGACCGATCACTTTTGGCACCGGATGACCTCCGGCATATTTGATGGAAAGGGCGAGCAAGCTTGCCCCAATGGTGAGCACAACAAGGCCTGACACCAATGGCGGGATCCATTTTTTCACCGAATTCACAAAGAATGCCAGAATGATCTGGAACACAGCATTTAGAATGGCGGCTCCAAAAATGCCAGCCATGCCAAGCCCTTTACCGATGCCAATCAAAGGCCCGATAAAGGCAAAACTGGTGCCCTGCATGATCGGCAATCTGGCGCCAACCGGACCGATGCCTATGGTCTGGATCAAAGTGGCGATGCCAGCCATGAGCAGAGCGGCCTGAACAAGAAAAATCTTATCAGCAAGTTCGAGCCCCAGCGCGCCACCGATAATAAACGGCACGGCTATATTGCCGACCAACATGGCACAAACATGCTGGAAGCCAAGTGGAATTGCTTCATTCATCGGTGGTGTATAATTGGGATCTTTCAGCAGGGCCGCTTGGGCGGCCTGTTCTTTCTTAGAGGCCATTAGCACCCCTCCATTGGCCCGGCGCAGATCACGTCAATCCGGCTTTGGCATTGTTAGCCATCAGCAAACCAAGCATTCCTGTAAAAACCGGCGCCAGCTCTTTCTCCCCTGGCCGGTCGACGCGAAATGAGCAACTTAGACAAGACAGCAACTGCACAAATTATGCGACTAAAGTTTATACAGTTTCGACTTGATGTAAACGCTGCGCTGGATACTCTCCATAGAGAAGACTAGGGGTGAGCAGCTAAACCCTTGTGTTAAAGTTATTATCTGCCTAAAGATGATTTTCCACAGCCGTCCGGGTAAATGGCGCAATGTTATGGAAAATTAGATGAAATCACTCTTGGCGTCCCATTCAATTGGGTGGCATGATAGTCGTTGATTCGGTGGGTCACACCCCGTTCCCTTTAAATATGATCACAATAACATGGCCGATACACACGATCTTTTTGATGCGCCTTCGGGCAAATCCGCTTCGGGCAAGCCTAAGCGTAGCAAAACATCTGCGCTAAAACCAACGCGTGGGGAAGCTCAATATACCGCCGCTGATATTGAGGTGCTCGAAGGTTTAGAACCCGTGCGCCGCAGGCCGGGCATGTATATTGGCGGCACGGATGATAAAGGCTTACACCATTTGTTTGCCGAGGTGATTGACAATTCCATGGATGAGGCCATTGCGGGTCATGCGTCCTGGATTGACGTTTCGCTCGATAAAGATGGTTGGCTCACAGTGAGTGATAATGGCCGGGGCATTCCCGTTGACCCTCACCCCAAGTTTAAAGATAAGTCCGCGCTCGAAGTGATCATGACCACGCTGCATGCGGGTGGTAAGTTTGATTCAGATGTTTATGAAACCTCAGGCGGGTTGCACGGTGTTGGCGTTTCTGTGGTCAATGCTTTGTCTGAAGAGCTAGAAGTAGAAGTTGCCCGCGGCCAGCAGCTTTATGCCCAGACATTCTCGCGCGGCATCCCCAAAGGCAAGCTTAAAAAACTCGGCAAGGTGCACAATCGGCGCGGCACATTGATCCGGTTTTTGCCTGACACTAAGATTTTTGGGGCGAAAGCCAAGTTTAAGCCGTCGCGACTGTTTAAAATGGCGCGCTCCAAGGCCTATTTGTTCGGTGGCATTGAAATCCGCTGGTCGTGTGATCCCTCCCTCATCGGCGATAAGGATGAGACACCTGAACAAGCCACACTCCACTTCCCCGGCGGTTTGAGTGATTATCTTGAAACCCTGATTGAAGGGCGCGCGCGTGTAACCGAGGATATTTTTGCAGGACACGTTAAGCAGGATGGTGGCCATGGCACGGTTGAATGGGCGATTGCCTGGTATGGCGGGGCGGATGGTTTTGTTCAATCTTATTGCAACACGGTGCCAACCCTGGAAGGCGGCACCCATGAAAGCGGCTTGAGAACGTGCCTCGCGCGTGGGCTTAGGTCTTATGGGGAACTTGCAGGTAACAAGAAAGCGTCTCAAATCACAGCCGATGATGTGATGAGTTCATCAGGGGTCATGCTTTCTGTGTTTATTCGAGAGCCGGAATTTCAAGGCCAAACCAAAGAAAAACTGGCAACTGTTGAAGCCGGTAAAATCGTTGACGCCGCCGTGCGCGATCCGTTCGATCATTGGCTGGCGGGCCATCCCAACCAGGCAAACAAATTGCTGGACTGGGTGATTGAGCGGGCAGAAGATCGTGTGAGGCGCCGCCAAGAGCGCGAGGTTAACCGCAAGGCTGCAACCCGCAAGCTCAGGTTACCGGGCAAGCTTGCCGATTGCAGCCAAAATGCAGCTGCGGGTTCTGAATTGTTTATTGTGGAAGGCGACAGTGCCGGTGGTTCGGCCAAACAAGCGCGTGAGCGCAAAACACAGGCTGTTCTCCCTCTTCGAGGTAAAATTTTAAACGTCGCCAATGCGGCGCGTGACAAGCTTGCCCAAAATCAGCAATTGGCTGACCTCTCTCAAGCGCTTGGGGTTGGGTCCGGTACGAACTATCGCGATGAAGATTTGCGCTATGAAAAAATCATCATCATGACGGATGCTGATGTGGATGGCGCACATATTGCCTCTTTGCTGATCACATTTTTTTACCGGCAAATGCCGCAGCTCATTGAACATGGCCACCTCTTCCTGGCGGTGCCGCCCTTGTATCGCATCACACAAGGCGGCAAAACGCTTTATGCGCGTGATGACGGGCACAAAGACGAGCTGTTGGAAAGTGATTTTACCGGGCGGGGCAAAATTGATATTGGCCGGTTTAAAGGCCTTGGCGAAATGATGCCGGCCCAACTTAAAGAAACCACGATGAACCGGAAAACCCGCACATTGTTGCGTATTGAAATTGATGAAGGTGATGCCACACGCACTGGCAAAGTTGTTGAGCAATTGATGGGCAACAAGCCTGAAGCTCGCTTTAAATTTATTCAGGAGAATGCTGAATTTGCAACGGACCTGGATATTTAGGCTTTACGAATTACAGGCCAAAGGGGCTTGGTTTTCTTCGCTACTGCTAACGTTAAGTTGACATAAACGTGCCAAACCCTATGTTGTGGGCACAGTTGAGCCGATATGCTCATACTTGTTCGAGCTCAACGGCACTGATTGCCGTTTATAAGCTCCAGTAATTTATCAAGGTATAAGACAAATATTCTATTTCCATTCACGTATTGGGGTCTAGTGATCCGATGACATTTGCCGATCTGGGATTAAGCGAAAAAGTGCTCCACGCCGTTGAGGGTGCCGGCTATAAAAACCCAACACCTATACAAGAAGGGGCTATTCCCTTTGTATTGCAGCGACGTGATGTGTTGGGCATCGCCCAGACAGGCACAGGTAAAACGGCTTCTTTTACTTTGCCTATGTTGACCTTGCTGGAAAAAGGCCGTGCACGGGCGCGCATGCCGCGATCGCTGATTTTAGAGCCAACGCGCGAGTTGGCCGCCCAAGTGGCTGAAGCGTTTGAAATTTACGGTGCCGAACACAAACTGACCATGGCACTTTTAATTGGCGGGGTGTCATTTGGCGATCAAGATCGTAAGATTGACCGCGGCGCTGACGTTTTGATCGCAACGCCGGGCCGTTTGTTAGACCATGTTGAACGCGGCAAGCTTATGCTCAACGGGGTGGAAACTCTTGTGATTGACGAAGCCGACCGCATGCTGGATATGGGGTTTATTCCCGATATTGAACGCATTTTCAAACTCACACCTTTGACGCGGCAAACCCTGTTTTTTTCAGCCACCATGCCGCCCGAAATCCAACGCCTCACAAATACGTTCCTTCACAATCCAGAGCGTATCGAAGTGGCAAAACCCAGCACAGCGGCTGATACGATTGTGCAACAATTTACAAAAGCGCCTAAAGACCCAAAAGAGAAACGAGAGTTGTTGCGCAACGTGATCCGCGACAATGAGGTTGACTCAGCCATTATCTTTTGCAACCGCAAGCGCGACGTTGCCGTTGTGTATAAATCCCTCAAGAAACACGGCTTTAACACTGGTGAGTTGCACGGCGATATGGACCAGCATGCGCGTAATGAAACGCTAAGCGGGTTTCGGGATGGCAATATAAAACTCCTGGTCGCAAGTGATGTTGCCGCCCGCGGGCTTGATATTCCTGATGTTGGACATGTGCTGAACTATGATGTGCCAATCCATGCAGAAGATTATGTACACCGTATTGGGCGGACCGGACGTGCCGGTAAAAAAGGCAATTCGATTACACTGGTCACACCTGCAGATCAGCGTGCACTCAAAGCCATTGAAACCCTTATTGACACCAAGGCCAACTGGATAGGCGCTGCACCAGCCCCGCAAGAGGCTGAAACTGAGCCTCGACGAGCGCAAAACAAACGCCCGTCACGAAACCGGAAAGGCCCTGACAAAACAGCTAAAAATAGAAATAACAAGCCTGACAATCAAACCGGCGATATCAATCGCGCCAAAAACACCGATCGCTCAGAACAAACAAAGAGCAAACCCGCCTCCAAAAGCACACAAAAGAATGCACGACCTCCACGGTCCAAGCCTAACAATGCACCTGTAAAGGGCCTGGGGGATCATGTGCCTGCATTCCTTGTAAAACCCAACCGGGCTTAATGTTCAGCATTGAAAAAATATGTCCTTTGGAGCCAGATTCCTTAATGAATCATAAAATATTTAGTTATAGCGTTTAAACGTACTATATTCCGCGGACACTTTTTGCGGTGCATCTGGTTTTTGCCATATCAGATATTGGGGTGAGCGGCATTGAAATTACAAAATAAATTTACCATCGAGTAACCGTGCCACCTTATGGTTCTGTTCTTATATCCGGTGCAAGAGCACATTATTGAAGGCTCATGTCATGATAAACAGCGGAGACTGTAGAGATAATAAAAGGGCTTTAAAGTGAATATTTCCGATCATTTTGAACTTTCTGCTGCTTATGCGAAAGAAGCGCTGCGTTTGCTGGAAGAAAAGCGCCTGCCGCCAACACCGCGCAATTATGAAGTTTGGTATACCTATGTATCCCAGCAAAACTACCGCCTGACCGAAGAACTCAACAAGACGATCGCTGAAACTAAAAAGCTTAATCAGTCTGAAATAGACAAGCTTTATAATGACCATATAGCTGCTCCTGAAATTACAGATAAGGTTGAGCAGTTATCTGTGGAAATGAGCGGAGAGATCGACCAAATCATCAAAATGATCCACACCGCTATGGGGAATTCGGCAGCTTATGGTCAATCACTTGATCGCGTCACCGAAAAACTTGTCGGTGTCGTTGATGATGAGGCCTTGAAAATCATTGTTGAAACGCTTGTGCTTTCAACCAATGAAATGGAGCAAAACAACAAACAGCTCGAGGAGCAATTACAACAGGCTGACAAGCAGGTCGTCTCTTTGAACCATAATCTTAAGTCTGTTAAAGAAGAATCTCTTACTGACCAGCTCACGAACATTGCAAATCGCAAATGTTTTGATGAAGAAATTCAAATAATGGCTGCTGAAGCAAATTTAGAGCGAACTGAATTTTGCTTGCTTCTGGGCGACATAGATTTCTTCAAAAAATTCAACGACACGTTCGGCCATCAAACAGGCGACCAGGTTCTGCGCCTTGTTGCCCGGGGATTAAAGTCCAACCTTAAGGGCCGTGATTTGGCAGCCCGTTATGGTGGCGAAGAATTTGCCGTGCTATTGCCGCAAACCAAGCTGCAATCAGCCATAACCGTTGCCAATCAAATTCGTGAAAGCCTTAGCTCAAAAGAGTTGATTAAGAAAACAACAGGTGAAAACCTGGGCACAATCACCATGTCCTTTGGCGTGTCGCGTTACCGTTTCGGCGAAGACATTGAAAGCTTTATTTCCAGAGCTGATACTTGCCTTTATGCCGCCAAGCACGCCGGGCGTGACCAGGTGAAATGTGAAACCGACCCTGGCATTGAGTTTGAACCCGCGGCCATGGAAGAAGATGCACAAACCATTGTAATGTAGGATCACTTATCGCACACGGACACGGCCAGTAAGCTGTTTTAAGTTACACTCAAAACAGTTCTTGGATCTTGAATAGCGTAAATAGTGATTGATTGTTCGCGCCCGCGAACCGGTGTTACGTGTCGATCTAAGTTAGACAAGTCGAGATTTGCCGCTGTGGCGGCAGCCTCCGATATCACCAAACCGCAGTTAAATTCTTTGGTCAAAGCCTCAAGACGCGCACTTATATTGACGCTGTCACCAATCGCTGACACATTTTGCGCCTCAGGTGGGCCCATTGATCCTATGATCACTTCGCCATAATGAATGCCAATGCCCATTTTTAAAGGTTGGCGCAGTTCCTTTTGCAGGGTGTTATTGAGCTGGTGCAGACGTTCCGTCATTTTGGCAGCCCCTTGTAGAGCCTGTTTGCAGGCCTCATCGGGCTCGCCCTTTAGCCCATAGATCGCCATCAGGCCATCGCCGGTGAAATTGGCGTAATGTCCATTCGTCTCAGTTAGAGCTTGCGCCATTTCTGCAAAGAACTGATTGAGCAGGAATAGAAAATCATACGCCAAACGGTCCTCGCCAAGCTGGGTGGATTGGCGAAGATCGATGAATAAAACAGCCACGTGTTGTTCGCGGCCATGCACCGTGCCCGGGCGGCCAATATCTCTGGCTGTGGTATTGGGCGGCAACAGAGGTAATACGGAAATATCGCTCAAAGGCCGTAATTGACAGGCAAGCCTGACATTGTGTTCAGCATCAATGCGTTTAAGAGCAGCTTGTTCCAGATCACCAATAGTGGGTAAATCTTCCGTATTTTCAACAACTTGAACACGGCATGTCGTGCACCGCCCTCGCCCACCGCAAATTGACGCATGGGGAATGCCTGCTGCTCTAAGGCTTTCCAGGAGGGTTTGACCTGATTTCACAGCAATCGTGCGGCCTTGCGGCAAAGTGATGGTAAATGCGTTGTGGCGGTTCTCGTTGATTTGCCGAACAATGCGCGCGATGACCACAAAGCCCAAGCAGATGCCAAAAATCATCCAGCCATAAAGCTCAAGGGATTTAAGCACTGCAAGCTTCTCAGGCGGGGCTGCAATAACATCTTTGAATACGCGGGCAAAAAATCCGGGCGTTTGAGCTTCGCGCTCAAGCAAAAGACCCGTTCTTGCAAAACCGGCCAGAGCCAATATCGGCACCAAAACAGCGCTTGGATATAGGTAAGGAATTGCCTCACGGTACCCTTGCTTAAGGCGCAACCAGAAATGCAGCCCGATGCATAAATGCCCCCATATGATAAGTAAAACAATAGACTGTTGCAGGCCACGCCAGGGCAGGCTTATCCAAAGAGCCGTGACGGTAGATTCATAAGAGGGGTCTACATTTAACAGCAAGGTGGCCCCTCTGGTGCCAATCACATGGTTGAGCAAGAGTGGGATGATCAGCAGGCCTAAACCGACTTGTAAGGCTTCCCATTTCGGCATGCGCCAAGTGCGCCGCCGGTATAGCGATATGAGCGCCAGGCAAAAATGGGTTAGAAATGAACCGTAAAGTGCCATTTGACCTATTGGATTTTGCCAAATGGCTCCGACAAATTCCCTGGTCTGTTCGCTGAGTTCCAGGGAAAGTATGCCAAGCGTATGATTGAGAAAATGCATAATGACGTAGGCTCCAATTACCAAGCCCGACCACAACCTTATGCGCCGCTCAATCATCGACATGATTATTTAGCTCATCCCACTCATAAAAATTCAAGCCGCCTGTTCCTCAAACCTAGGGTCTTGACCCTAACACAGACCCTGAGTTTTGGTCATAAATTGAGGGCTAAATTACATGAACGGCAGATAAACAAGCCCTTCAGGCTTAGAACATCTCGCATTGGGTAAACTCTTTACATACTGAAACAAGGAGCAGACCCCATGACCTACGTAATCGTGACAGATAATCAGACCATTATCGGCAAACCTTTTGCGTCATATATGTCTGCGTTTAAACAAGCCACCCTTCAGTTTGGTGATGATGCAGCTGAGTGGGTAAAACTTAATCTTCGCATTGAGGAGAACCGTTAAAATGGCAAATCCGAGGGTGTTAAACTTTAAGAAAATTGCAAAAGCTATTGTTTTTGCTGTGACTTTGTCGCTGCTAGTTCCCCTAAGCCTTACCAAGTCGCATGCCCTGACAGCTGCGGAAGGTTATGTGAGCAAGCTCAGCAATTCAGTTCTTGTTGCCGCCAACGCAGGCAAAAAATCACGGTTTCGCTCGCTGATGAACCAGCATGCAGATATTGCCACCATCGGCCTGTTTTCTCTTGGCCCTTATGCTAAAAAATTGCCGAAAAACCAGCGCCGTCAATATTATCGTCTTGTGGAAAACTGGATCGCCAAAACCTTCATTAGCTATTCCAAAGGGCTAAACGGCCAAAAGTTCAAGATTATCGGCAGCTCTGCCAGAGGCAATACAATCACTCTGGTTAAAAGCAAGATCGTCGGCGGCAATAACGCCCCGGTCAAGTGGCGCTTGATCAAGCACAAGGACAGCTATCTGGTCTCAGACGTCAACGTTGCCGGTGTTTGGCTCTCAATCCTGATGAAATCAAAGTTTGTCGCAAAGCTTGCCAAACATGATGGCGATTTCGACAGCTTGTTCGCTTACCTTCGCTAGCATCTTTAGAGGGGCTAGTTCACAACAATTGAATAATTAGGCGTTGGATTGAGCGGGCATGAATACACATATTTTGTGCCCGCCTTTAATGTCACCTCATAGTCCTTGGTCGTGCCCAATTTCAACCCGCCACCCGAAACACTGGTTTTGGTGAGTTTATGGATCGGATTGCCAAGCTGGTAGTCATGATCCCTGAGCCAGAAACCGAGATTATACGGCACGTTTTTATTGGCCACGCGGAAGATATATTTGCCCGGTTTAAGATTTAAGATTTTCGCCTTGGCAAGACGACCACTGCCGCTTTTGGCGTTGATTGTTTTACAATCGGCGGCCGTTTTCGGCTTATAGCCATGATCAACACCATTTTCCGATTCCACGAATTGGCACCCCGTCTGGGTTAGCTCAATGATTTTGGCGTCCTGTGCCTGGGCGGGCACACTGGCCATACCGGCAACAAATCCCAGGACAGCTATTGTAGATAAAACTGATCTAACCTTCATGATATGCACCTCTCTTTTACGAGATTTCCAACTTCCCCCCTATTTAGGAATAAAATATCACGAAATCATCACAGCGCACGCTCAACACGTTGTGTTCACTTTGTTTTGTTCTGTTTGAATCTGCGCCTAAGAAACTTAGCTACGGGTCAGCAGGCGTTCGTCGTTTTGATCTACAGGTGTGATCTCAACTGATTCACCGCAGCCACAGGCGGACGTTTGGTTGGGGTTGTTGAACACGAAGCCTGAAGAGAGTTTTTCAACCTTATAATCCATTTCCGTGCCCAGTAAGAACAATACAGCCTTTGGGTCGATCAGGATGGTGACATCCTTGTCTTCCACCACTTCATCATATGGCTGCTGTTCCTCGGCATAGTCCATTTTATAGGACATGCCCGCACAGCCGCCATTTTCCACACCAACACGCACACCGATGATATTATTGTCCGCGCGCGCCATGATTTCCTTAACCCGATCAGCAGCAGCGTCGGTCAGGGTCACAACTTTTGGTTTTGGTCTGGCATGTATGTTCATCTTGAGCAGTCCTTAAACAGCTTGCTTAAAACAAGTTCAGCGCAACGCGGGCTTCATCCGACATGCGGCTCATATCCCACGGCGGATCAAACACCATGTTGACATTAACGTCCGATACGCCCGCCACCATGCTCACGGCATCTCGCACCCAAATCGGCATCTCACCCGCAACCGGACAACCGGGTGCAGTAAGCGTCATATCAATGTCGACCTTATGGTCATCATCAATATCCACCCGGTAGATCAATCCCAATTCGTAGACATCAACCGGGATTTCCGGGTCGTAAACGGTCTTGAGCGCACGCACGATATTATCGGTTAACAGGTCCAGCTCACCATGGGTGAGCTTGGAGCCTGGCACCAAAGCGTCTCTATCAGGTTTTGGCTCCGGCTGAGCTGTTTGCGTATCACTTGAGGCTTGCGCCTCTTGTGGCATTTCAACAGCCTCATCTGGTAATTTTTCTTCCATGCCCACCATATTACGTCATCCAGTTGATTATTTACTTACAAAAAGAATTTACGCGCTGCAACAAGAGCCTCTGCTAATTTATCGACCTCATTGCGCGTATTATACATGGCAAACGAGGCTCTACACGTCGACGTCACCCCAAAACGCTCAAGCAAGGGTTGTGCACAATGGGTGCCCGCGCGCACGGCAACCCCTGATCTGTCAATAATGGTCGAGATGTCATGGGCATGCGCCCCTTCCATTTCAAATGATATGATCGCACCCTTGTCTTTGGCCTGGCCAAAAATGCGCAGTGAATTAATCTCTGCCAATCGCTCATTGGCATAGGCCAGAAGCGATTGCTCATGGGCAATAATGTTTTCACGACCCACAGACAACATATAATCAAGGGCAGCACCTAATCCAATAGCCTGAACGATGGCAGGGGTTCCTGCCTCAAACCTGTGCGGCGGCTCGTTATAGGTGATCGTGTCCATGGTGACGTTTTCGATCATCTCACCACCACCTTGATAAGGCGGCATGGCATCGAGATGTTCACGCTTGCCATACAACACGCCGATGCCGGTTGGCCCATAGACCTTATGGCCGGTGAAAATGTAAAAATCACAATCAAGGTCTTGTACATCAACTTCAAGATGAACCGCGCCCTGGCTGCCATCGACGAGTGTGGGAATGCCTCGGTCATGGGCAAGCTTGATCACCTGTTTGATCGGCACAATGGTGCCCAGCGCATTGGACATATGGGTGATGGCGACCATTTTAGTCTTCGGTGTAAGAAGTTTTTCAAATTCTTCAATCAGAAAATCGCCATCATCAGACACCGGCGCCCATTTCAACACAGCGCCATTGCGCTCGCGGTGAAAATGCCACGGCACAATGTTGGAATGATGCTCCATGATGGAAAGCACGATTTCATCGCCCTCGCCTATTTTCATACCGCCAAAGCTTTGCGCCACCAGGTTGATCGCTTCGGTGGCGTTGCGGGTAAAAATAATTTCTTCGGATGAGGCCGCATTGAGGAATTTTTGGGTCTGTTCGCGCGCCTTTTCAAAATTTTCCGTTGCCGTGTTTGACAGATAATGCAGGCCGCGATGCACATTGGCATATTCGTTTGAATAAGCCTCCTGGATAGCGTCAAGAACCTGTCTAGGCTTTTGGGCTGATGCGCCGTTATCCAAATAGACCAGGGGCTTGCCATAAACCTCGCGAGCCAGAATGGGGAAATCTGCCCTGATGCGTTCAACATCGAACGCTGATTTTACCGTGCGTTGCGAGCCATCAGCCATTTGACGCCTCCGAGGCTGTTCCAAGCCAGTTTTCTGCAAGGTTCAGAAATTGCGCGCGTATGGCCTCATCGTCAATTTCGTCAAAGGCTTCGGCAACAAAGGCTGTTGTCAAAAGAGCTCGCGCTGTGTCTTCGGGAATGCCGCGTGCCATCAGGTAAAACAGCATTTCTTCGTCAATCTCACCCGTGGTTGCCCCATGGGCGCATTGCACATCGTCTGCGTAGATTTTAAGCTCAGGTTTGGCATCGAATTCAGCGCGCTCTGACAATAGTAAAGCCTGGCACATTTGCCGCCCGTCGGTCTTTTGCGCATCCGGCCTTACGATGACCTTGCCCTGGAACACACCGCGGGACTGTTCATTGAGCACGAGTTTAAATAATTCATTGCTCGCGCAATTTGGCACCTTATGGTCAATCACCAATGTGGTGTCACAATGCTGTTCCCCCGCCAGCATAGTGGCCCCGCTGATAGCTGCCGTTGAATGTTCACCCTCAAATTTTACCAAAGCCTGATTGCGGGCAAGTTCGCAACCAGATGAGAACTGAAATCCGTTGTATGTAGCTTTGGCATCTAACTGCACCATCCAATTGCTCAAATGCGTGCTGGCCTTGTTTTGCCCTTGATATTTCAAATGATGGAGCGTGGCACCCTCTTCCACCCGCACATGTGTCAGGCAATTGTGCTGAATGGCGCCTTCATTGAGCGAGACGAAAAGATCGATCACTGTCGCGTCAGCATCCTTCCCAACACGAATAAGATTTCTGTCATTGATCGAGGCCGGTTCGCTGGATTGTTCACCTGCTAGGTGAATGATTAAGATTGGTTTTGCTGCAGATGCTTTGATGTTGAGCAAAACACCGCCGCTCATAAGCGCCTGGTTGATGGCAATGACAGAATCGCCCTCATCATTGCTGTTTTCAAAAAAATCAGACGGCAGCCATGCGGGTGGGTTTTCAATGACTTGGGGAAGCGACATTACATCAACATCGCCCATCGCTGCTTTATCAGAAAGTTCTTCAATGAGAACACCGTTTGCTAACACCAGGTGGTGCGCGTCTAATTCACCAAATCCACGAGCCAAGTTTTCAAGCCCAGGTTTAGAAATTTCAAGCGTGTCTTCTGCCGGATCAAACGCCATTTTCATATGGCGGCGCAGATCGGTATATTTCCAGGCCTCAACACGGCGATTTGGCAGGCCAGCGGCAACAAAAGCCGCCATGCCAGCTTGACGCGCGGCATCAATTTTTGTTGCGCCCAAGTTGTTAATCAAGCGTTGAAACTGGGCTTCAAGTGCCTGTTCGGCCTGGTTTTTTGTTTGTGTTACTTCGATATTCATAACAGCTTCCAGAGGCTTTACGCCGCGTCCTCTTCATATTCCGCGTAACCGCTTTTTTCCAGCTCAAGGGCCAGCTCCTTGCCGCCGGAACGCACAATCTTGCCGCCTGATAACACATGCACATGGTCGGGCACGATATAGGTCAACAGGCGTTGATAATGGGTGATGACGATCATGGAGCGATCCGGGCTGCGCAGCGCATTGACCCCTTCAGACACAAGCTTGAGTGCGTCAATGTCCAGGCCAGAGTCAGTTTCATCCAGCACGCACAGGCTTGGCTCAAACAGAGCCATTTGCAAAATTTCAGCACGTTTTTTCTCACCACCCGAAAAGCCGACATTGAGCGGGCGCTTGAGCATGTCTTGCGAAATTTTAAGCGCATCGGCCTTTTCGCGCACCAGTTTCATGAAAGCCGGGATGTTGAGTTCTTCTTCGCCGCGGCCTTTGCGCTGGGCGTTTAGGGCCGTGCGCAAAAACGTCATGGTGGCAACACCCGGTATTTCCATTGGATATTGGAACGCCAAAAATAGGCCTTTGGCGGCGCGTTCATAAGGCGACATTTCCAGCAGCGCCTCGCCCTTATAGGTGATTGAGCCTGACGTGATCTCATAATCATCCTTGCCCGCAAGCACGTATGACAGCGTCGACTTGCCAGAGCCGTTAGGCCCCATAATGGCGTGCACTTCACCTGGTCCAACAGACATGTTGAAGTTTTTTAAAATTTCCTTGCCGTCAACCGACACACTTAAATCTTTGATTTCTAACATAATATTTTCTTTACATTCCTAGTTCACTGCTTGTCATCAAGCTCTACAGCTCTTGGCCCCTGGATTGCCGGGTCAAGCCCGGCAATGACGATGGGGGGGTTAGCCAACACTTCCTTCCAAGCTAATGCCCACAAGCTTTTGGGCTTCAACGGCAAATTCCATGGGCAATTGCTGTAGCACTTCCTTGCAGAAACCGTTCACGATCAAGGCTACCGCTTCTTCTTCGTTTAGCCCGCGGCTGAGGCAATAAAACATCTGATCATCTGAAATCTTCGATGTGGTTGCCTCATGCTCAAACTGGGCTGAAGCATTTTTTGCTTCAATATAGGGCACGGTGTGGGCCGAGCATTTATCGCCAATCAGCAAGCTATCGCATTGCGTAAAATTGCGCGCGCCTGAGGCTTTTCTGTGGGCGCTTACAAGCCCTCTGTAAGTGTTTGACGAAACCGCCGCCGAGATGCCTTTAGAGATAATCCGGCTTGAGGTGTTTTTGCCCAAATGGATCATCTTGGTGCCTGAATCAATTTGCTGGTGGCCGTTCGATATGGCGATTGAATAAAACTCGCCTTGCGAATTGTCACCGCGCAAAATGCAGCTTGGGTATTTCCAGGTAATGGCTGAACCCGTCTCAACCTGGGTCCAGGAAATCTTGGCATTGGCCTCGCGGCAATCGCCGCGCTTGGTGACAAAATTATAAACCCCGCCTTTGCCCTCCTTGTCGCCCGGATACCAGTTTTGCACGGTGGAATATTTGATCTCAGCACCTTCAAGGGCGATCAGTTCAACCACGGCGGCATGCAGCTGGTTTTCATCGCGCTGGGGTGCCGTGCAGCCTTCCAGATAACTCACATAAGAGCCTTTATCTGCAATGATCAAGGTGCGCTCAAACTGGCCGGTGTTTGCTTCGTTAATGCGGAAATAGGTCGAAAGCTCCATGGGGCAGCGCACGCCCTCTGGGATGTAGACGAATGATCCGTCGGAAAACACAGCCGAATTCAACGTCGCATAAAAATTATCGCTCACGGGCACGACCGAACCGAGATATTTCTGAACAAGCTCAGGATGCTCTCTGATAGCTTCGGAGATCGGGCAAAAGATCACGCCTGCCTTGGCAAGCTCTTCCTTAAACGTGGTCACAACCGAGACTGAATCAAACACCGCATCAACAGCCACACGGCCAGAACCCTGCTCGCCAATTTCAAGATCAAGCCCGCTTGGCTCGCCCATCTTGCGAACGCCCGCCAGAATTTCCTGTTCTTTGAGCGGAATGCCAAGCTTCTCATAAGTGCGCAGCAATTCGGGATCAACCTCATCCAGGCTTTTCGGCCCTTCGGTTGATTTGGGGGCTGCGTAATAATACAGGTCCTCAAAATCAATCTTGGGATAGCTCACCTCAGCCCAGGTCGGCTCTTCCATGGTGCGCCAGCGCTTATAGGCCTCAAGACGCCAATTGAGCATCCATTCCGGTTCTTGTTTCTTGTCCGAAATAAACCGCACAATGTCCTCGTTCAGACCCTTGGGCGCCTTTTCCGTCTCGATATCTGTGACAAAACCGTATTTATACTGGTCGACATCAATGTCTTTGACCTGTTCTACGGTTTCAGTAACTGCACTCACGTCGTTTCACTCCGTTTGTTATCGCTCAGGGCCAAAGGCCCTGTTATCTCGCTCACGGCTATTCCAAATGCTGTGCATTTGGGCCTCCGCGGGGGCGGCGCATTAGCGCCGCGGGCCAGTCGGCCCTAGTCGCAGCTAAAGCTGCTCCGGTTATTTCGCTCACGGCTATTCCAAATGCTGTGCATTTGGGCCTGCGCGGGCGCGGCGCTAACGCCGGGGCGCAGTCGCGCCCAGTCCTCGCTTTGCTCGTCCATCCATTTCCCTTGCGCCGTTGCGTTCATTCTCATCCTGTTAAGCTGCGGCACTCTTGTTGTGGCGGGCCAAAATCTTTTTCCATGCGGTTATAAATCGATCAACATCCTGTTTCGTTGAGCCATGGCCCAAGGAAACTCTGAGTGCGCCACGCGCCAATTCTTGTTCAACACCCATGGCGGTCAATACCGGGCTTATGGAAACTTTGCCTGATGAGCACGCCGAGCCTGAGCTGACGGCAATGCCGTCTAAATCCAGTGCGATCAGTGAGGTTTCAGCGGCAATGCCTGCATGCGCAAAACATGATGTGTTGGGCAGGCGCTCAACAGCTTTGGCAAATATCACATGATCTGGGGAAATGATCGCTAATTCTTCTTCCAGCCGATCGCGCAACACACCAAGTTCGGCCATTTTGGACAAATCACTATATGCTGCGTCAGCAGCTGTGCCGAACCCTGCTATGCCTGCAATATTTTCCGTTCCGCCTCGCCGGCCTTGCTCTTGGCCGCCACCGGTTATCAGCGGTGCCAATTCAAGACCATCGCGCACAACAAGACCACCTGTGCCAATGACACCACCAATTTTATGCGCCGACAGCGCCATCATGTCAGCGCCAAGGGCTGCAAAATCAACATTGATCTTGCCTGCTGCCTGAACGGCATCGACCAAAATGAAGCTCTCATGGCCATGAGCAATTTTTGCAGCTTGTGCCACAGGTTGCACGCAGCCGGTTTCATTATTGGCCAGCATGACGCAGACCAAAGCTGGCCCCGCATCGGGCTTGGCCAGATTGGCTTCAAGAGCGGCTAACTCCACAGCGCCGTCTGTCGTTACAGCGACAATCTCCACTGGCAAACCCGTTGCGTTTGCGGCTGCCAGAACGCAGGGATGTTCAACCCCTGACACGAGTATACGGCTCACCGTGCCAATTTTCGCCAAGCCCTGAATGGCTAAATTTATGGCTTCCGTGCCGCCACTGGTGAAGATGATATCCTTAGGTGCAGCTCCCACCAATTGAGCCACCTGGCTGCGGGCAGCCTCAATGCGTCCACGTGCGGCCTGGCCTTCCGTGTGCACGGACGACGCATTGCCGACATTGGCCAGGACATCGGCGACAACGCCCGCGACTTCGGCCCGAACGGGGGCCGTTGCATTATAATCAAGATATGTCCGAGAGGTTTTCACTATACCCAACTTGCTTCCCTTAAACCCTAATTACTGGCACCTACGGCTTGCACTTGTGTTTGCAGGCCTTCATCGCGCGGGGGGTGGGTGGCAAACGGCACATTGCCAGCCAAGCCCAAGACCCGGTTTTCCACCACATCTGCCAGAGAGATGGAGGCCAAAAACAAATGCAGGTGACGTCCAAGCTCTTCCCATAAGTCATGGGTCATGCAACGGCCAGAGCGTATGCACCCTTTGGAGGTATCCAGTTCGCAGCGGATCACTTTTATCGGCTCATCAACCGCTTGCACAATGTCGGAAATGCGTATTTCGTGAGGCGCAAGCGACAGGCTATAGCCGCCACCGGGACCTCTTGTTGAGTTCACCAAGCCGCTTTTGCGTATTTTCGCAAACAGCTGTTCCAGATAGGCTTGGGAGATCTCCTGGCGCTGGGCAATTTCCCCAAGCGTTACCGGCTGGTTGTCTTCCCGGCTGGCCAAATCGGCCATCGCCATCACAGCATACCGCCCTTTGGTTGAAAGTTTCATGCCATCATTCCTTACGAAAAAGGCCTAAAGCATGTCGCATTCCGTCTGATTCATACGGCATGCTTTAGGCCTTTGTTTTTGCGCGTGTCTTTATCCCAAAACCGGTGCCCACTTTGGGAGACACGCTTTAGCTCTTAGCAAAATAAACCAAGGTGTTCGCTTTAACTTGCAAAATACCCCCCGCTTTGTGTTATGTACGGGTCCGCTGCGCTGTCATTTTCTAGAAAACCCTAATTATGACGGCAAACAAGATATAAGGGGCATGGTTTTTGATTGCCTGGTAAAATTAATTTCGAATGGTTCTAAAGAAGGTTATATAATTCCCGAGTAATTTAGTCAACCATTCTGCTTAATAAATAGAATATTTATCAATAACAATCGGTTAGATATTGGTAAATTCAGATATACAGCCTTATATATAGGGCTGACAAACTACTTTCCATATCTGATTTTCTGCTCAAGCGCACCTTGAGCGGAGGAGATGGAATTTGTGCAACATATCGAGTGAAGTTTTATGCCTGAAGTGATTTTTAACGGTCCCGCCGGTCGACTAGAGGGACGCTATCACCACCAAAATACGCAAAATGCGCCGGTTGCTATTATTTTGCACCCGCATCCGCAATTTGGCGGCACGATGGATAACCCAATCGTACATCAAATGTATTATTTATTCGTGGAGCGTGGCTTTTCTGTATTGCGGTTTAATTTCCGCGGTGTTGGACGCAGCCAGGGCATTTTCGACAATGGCCAGGGTGAGCTTTCCGACGCTGCTGCAGCGCTTGACTGGATGCAAACCTTCAACCATGAAGCGCGAACGTGTTGGATTGCCGGGTTCTCCTTTGGCTCCTGGATTTCGATGCAACTTTTGATGCGCCGGCCGGAAATTGCAGGCTTCATTTCCATAGCCCCGCCGGCAAATCTCTATGATTTCAGCTTCTTAGCCCCTTGTCCGTCCTCAGGCCTGATGGTCAATGGTGACAAGGATGCTGTGGTGCCCCCTGAGTCTGTAGTCGGCTTGGTTGAGCGGCTTAAAACCCAACGCGGCATTGTGATCGACCACCAAGTGATCCCTGGCGCCAATCATTTCTTCGAAAACAAGCAAGATGAATTGATGGAGCTGGTTGCAGAATATCTCGACCGCCGCCTGAAAGAAGACGAAGAAGCGGCTTAAATATTCACGATTTTTCACCCCGGTCAAAAATAATGTTGCGGTCCAAGGCGAGCTTTTCAAGCCTCCAGCAAGATGATTTATCGTGCTGTGCGCAGATCAGCCTTAGGGCAACGACATAGATTATCGAACGGTATCGTGTACCGTACAGCCTAACTTTCACACCGCCTACCACGCCCCAATAATTGCCACTGGGCTGGGGATGAATTTGGACCATGCCGAAGTTGGCTTTGAAATACTTGTATTCTTCGCGCGGTATTTTAGCGAGTACGAATTTTTGCGCCATGGCTATGATCATTGCATTGCCTGGCGGTTTGTCTTGAGCGTGCGCCGGTCCGCCTGATAGCAGGCACAATGTCAAAACCAAAACTGCCATAGCCTGTCTCATGACAGCTATTTTGACGCAGGTCGTGCGCGCATGACAGACAATTTCGCGTGAACTGTGCACAGCTAAACCCTCATCCTCTTTTGGCTTTATGCAACACGCCGCCGGTTTGCGGTTGTGCCACACCTGTGGTGCCTGGATACGTGATCGGGAGGTTTTTCAGTGACCGAATGGCCATGTAACCAAAGGCCTGAGCTTCCAGGAAGTCACCATCAATGCCGGCCTTTTCGGCGATGATCACTTCGCCCGGCAGGCGTGCTTTAAGCATGGCCATCATGGTTTGGTTTTTGCGCCCGCCGCCACAAATGATCCAACGCTTGGGTTGGCTTGAAAAATGCTCATGCGCGCGCTCTAAGCTTGCAACCGTAAAAGCTGTTAGTGTTGCAGCCCCCTCCTGCATGCCACAATTCGCCAGCGCGCTTAATGAAAATGCATTGCGGTCAAGCGATTTAGGCGGGGTTTGGGCAAAATAGGGATTGTCCAACAATTGCGCCAAGATGGCGTCGTTTACATTTCCCTTAGCTGCCACAGCGCCGCCTTCATCATGGGGCCTGCCTGCTTTGGCCTGCATCCAATCATCAATCAAGGCATTGCCGGGGCCGGTGTCAAACGCCAACATCTCATTGCCAGTGTCGATCCAGGTGACATTGCCGACACCGCCAATATTGACCATGACCACGGGCCGATCGGGTATTTGGGCAACCAAGGCCTGATGATAGATGGGGGCTAATGGTGCGCCCTCGCCGCCTGCGGCCATGTCTTGTGCCCTAAAGTCGCAAACAACATCAATGCCTGTGGCATTGGCAAGTGCCGCGCCATCGCCGATCTGTATCGTCAAGCCACGCTGTGGTGCGTGTAAAACCGTTTGGCCATGAAAGCCGATGACATCAATATCAGCTGCTCTTAGTCCTGCTTTTTCAAGCAAAGCTTGCACGGCACTTATATGGGCTTGTGTGATGAGATGTTCAGCCTTTGCCAAAACATCAGGCCTGGCGGCTCTATCATCAAGACTGGGTGCAACCTTAATTGCCGCCTTGATGGCTGACCGGATACTCTCATCATAGGCTTTAAAGTAAGTTGCCCCTGTTTCAAGTTCATGCATGCCATCGGAAACCAACACAGCAGCATCGACACCATCCATTGAGGTGCCGCTCATCAAGCCTATTGCCGTTAAGTTCGCTTTCATTGAGAATCACCCGTGCAATCATTACCCAAACCTGATACATCACATTTTGTTTTCTGCGAAGCATTGCCAATTAAACGCCGTGATTAAGCAAAAATGACGACTTATAAATCATCCTTCCTGAAAGTGCTCCAAGAGCGGGGTTATTTGCATCAATTGTCCGATGAGACAGCGCTTGATGCGCAAGCCAATGACAAAATCGTCACCGGCTATATCGGCTTTGATTGTACCGCGCCCAGCCTGCATGTCGGCAATCTGATTGGCATTATGATGCTGCGCCATTTGCAACAGAGCGGGCACAAGCCGATTGTTTTGATCGGCGGGGGCACAACCCGGGTTGGCGATCCTTCCGGCAAAGACACATCACGCCAATTGCTAACGGACGAGCAAATCGACCAAAACATTGCCGGCATCAAGCAGGTGTTCGCAAAATTCCTGACCTTTGGAGACGGCCCAACTGACGCGTTGCTGGTCAATAATAACGATTGGTTGCAGCACTTAAATTATATCGAATTTCTGCGCGATTATGGCCGCCACTTCTCGGTCAACCGCATGTTGAGCTTTGATTCTGTCAAGCTGAGGCTTGAGCGCGAACAACCTTTGTCGTTCCTCGAATTCAATTACATGATCCTGCAAGCCTATGATTTTCTTGAGCTGTATCGCAATTACAATTGTACGCTGCAAATGGGCGGGTCGGACCAATGGGGCAATATTGTCAACGGCATTGAGCTTGGACGCCGGGTTGACAGCGCACAGTTATTTGCCGTGACCACCGAGCTTTTGACCACATCATCGGGCGCTAAAATGGGTAAAACCGCCCAGGGTGCCGTCTGGCTGAATGACGACATGTTGTCGGTCTATGATTACTGGCAGTTTTGGCGCAACACGGAAGATGGCGATGTGGGACGGTTTCTCAAACTGTTCACCGAATTGCCGCTTGGGGACATTGCCAAGCTTGAAGCGCTGGAAGGTAATGAGCTGAACGATGCCAAGAAGGTCCTGGCGACGCAAGCCTGTGCCATGGTTCATGGCATTGAGGCTGCTGAGCAAGCGGCTGAAACGGCGCGCAAGACATTTGAAGAAGGGGCAACTGCTGAAGGCCTGCCGACCTATTCTCTCAAAGCTCCTATCGGGATTTTAACGGCTTTTGTTGAGGCAGGCCTTGCCCAGTCCAATGGCGAGGTGCGCAGGGCTATCAAAAACAATGCCATCAGTCTTAATGATGAGCGCATCAGTGATCCGAATTATTCACTGAGCCTGGATGATGTGAAGGATGGCGGCGTTGCCAAACTCTCGTTTGGCAAGAAAAAGCACGCGCTGCTTAAACTGGAATAAGTTTGTTTAGGGGCAATGGCTGTTCTTTAATTGGTATCACCGGTTTCAATTTCCAGCGGCGCTTTGGTGCGGGGCCCAGGGACACCCGTTCCATTTGGCAGATCGAAGATGAGGCGTAAAAAGCCCGGCGCCAAGGCCGAAATCGGATTGACCGTGAATTTGGGATCTTTTAGCGATCCTGTCATGGCAAAGGTCAGTCCAAACAGACCTTGCCCTTTACCGCCAACCAGCACTTGGCCCAAAACCGGCACATTGCCCAACAAGGAGTTGAGACCGTAGGCCGGGATGAGCGTTCCGCGAATATTAAGCTTATCCGTGCCCGTATGGATTGTGCCCTGAGCAGTTGCGCCAATGGCGCCACCATTAATGATGGCATTAGAGATAATGAGGTGGTTGCCCCGCATGGCAAACGGCACCCGCAGCCTGTTGAATTTCACAGCATTCACACGGCGTTGTGGCCCAGCGCGTGAGGGCCCGAGCGAACGCGTTTGCTGACCTGTGGCCGGGGCTGTGGCCGGGCCTGCCGCAAGCGATGCCAATGCCTTTTCATTGACGATTGAAAAACGGTTTATCCGCAATTTCCCTGTTAGTTGATTGCCGGAGGCTGAATGCGGCATGTGGATTTCCAAGCGCAATTGGCCTTTTGAGATATTTTTATATACCCCCACGGCCCGCATGACAGCGCCTGCATTTGGACTGCGGGCCAAAACCTCACGTAATTTATTTTTGCGTTTAGTAACAGAGATGGTCAACGGTGAACCATCCCTCAATTGACTGGCAAATTTTAAACTTGTCAGTTGACCATCGAGCACCATGAGGCTGGTTTTCACTTTGGTTAAAACCTCATTCTCATGTGCTTGCACCCTGTCGATATGAGCCTCAATTTCAGTTATTGATCGTGACTTTTTCGGCCCTATGGAGGGGGCTGGTACATCGGGCTTTTTACTCTTAAGCAAGGTTGACAATATAGGCCGGGCATCAAGTGCTTTGCCCCTTACTTTCAGAACCAAGTGATTGGGTTTGAGGTGCTTTCCCTGCAATGACAAATGATTGCCCTTGCCCAGTTTCACAACGGGAAAGTCAAGCTTTCTTAGTCTCCCCTCACCATCGATCTTCAACGCGCCTTGCACCTGGATATCCTTGCCTTTTATTTGCAATTTTTTGAGCAGGCGGCTGCCGTCTTTAAGGGTGTGCAGCTCCACCGAAGCCTGTGCCTTTACACCTGGCGGCTTGCGCCAGCCGATTGATTTCACAGATAAGGTGGTGCTTGAAAGATCAGCCGTAATCTGTGCCAACTTAAGATTGGGTCCGTTGCCAACTGCTTTCACAGATACGTTTGCTGGACCACGAATAAAATCATCAAGGTCAATACCAAACCTTCTGCGCGCCTTACCATCCATCCTCAAGTTAAGCGTGAATTTAGACGTATCCCCAGCGGATTTATTGAAATTCTCACGCCAGGACAGATTGGCAGGCACACCATTGAGAATAATCTTGCCCTTGCCGTTAAGGCCATCATCATTGATATCGAGATCAATTCCACCACCATCAATATTGGTGCTGCCGATGGCATTGGGCAGGCGCAGTTTGCGCAATTTCGCAAGGGCTCGTATCGTTACGGCTTCAAGCGGTAAATCCTTTAACATTGGTAATTGCAAGTTTATGCTTACTGATGTATCGCCACCGAAGACCTCAGGCTTAATCCCAAATTTGGTCATATATCTTAGAGGCTCGTGATCAAGAAGATTGGCGATTGAAGCCGTCGCTCCATTTCCGGTGACCTTAATTTCACCGATTGTACCTTTTTTAGACAGGTTGCGAACAAAGAAGCTGCCCTTCGATAAGGCAATGCGCGCACCTGAGGCCAATTTCACATTGCCCTTGGTCATGGTCATTAAAAATTCATCGCCCTGAACATGGCCAACACCGCGCGCATTACGGATTAACGGCAAGGCGCCCAGGTAACGGGTCACAACATCTTTCACCGTGAAGATGAAAGACAATTGTTCGTTGGGCAAAGCCGCCCCGTTAAAAGCATCGCGAAGCGCTTTGGACGTTATGTCTACTTTTAGATCACCTTGGGTAACATTGCCAGTGACCAGGTTTTCAACAAGCCAGTCGCGGGCATCTTTGGCAGCAGCTGGCGGCCATAGGTTCTTGATGAGATGAAACGGCATATTCACCAGCTTGCCGCGCAGCTTAATGGAAGGCACGTCACCATAGCCATCCACTGTGCCCGCAACTAAGACCCTCGCCTTGCCTGCCTTGATGGAAAAGGCTTCAATATTGATGCGCTCATGTTGAACGTCCACCAGACCCGTCATATTTACATTGTCTATGGTCACGATGTCGTTGGTTTTAGGTTTGGCCGTACCTTTGGTGTCAACGTTCACATTGTCGGACACAAGATCGAAGGTGATTGTGCTCAATCTTCCTGTGGTGTCATATTGTGGAGATATAAGCCCTTTTAAAACGGCCTTTGAATTGCCAATAAATATGGCTGAATCGGTTATTCGAATGTCACCAGTTGCTGGAGAATAAACCAAGCCCAGCTCCCCTTCATCAACCAAGAGCGGTTCGGGCAAAACGCCAGGCACGGCCACAAAACCAGCGTCTGCACTCAAGCGTCCATCAGCGTGGCGCAGTGAGCCATCCTTGTTGATGTCAACGACAATACGGCCCTGCAGGGGCAGATTAACATCTGCCAGGTGCGACAGCCACGGGATTTTGGCAGCGACCGCCGATGGCAGCACGTTTTTAATATCGGCCACAACATGCATATTGCCGTCAGACTTGGCGTAATTGGCTGATAATTGCAGATTCCAGGGGTTTTTACCGGCAGCAATTTGGGCATCGGCCAAAACCGATACGCCGGCTGGTGCGCGCTGGAACAGAAAATTGGCGCGCGGCGCAAACCAGATCGTGCCGTTTGCCTGATCGTTCACACTTACTGTGGCATCGCGAATGGAAATATCTTCAAAAGATGAATACGTGCTGGAACCTTTTGGGGCTTGCGTTAAGGTCTGCAGAACAAACTCAAGCAAATTAGCCGCATCATTTTTAGCCTTTGCACTGTTTTCGTTTGACGGTATTGCAGAACTCTTATCGCTTTTAGCGCCTTTTGAAGCTTGCCAGTCTCTGGGACCATTGTCCTCAGAGCCAAAGCCAAGTTTAAAACGGCCGTTATTCTGGCGGTGCAATATGACGTTTGGGCCAATTAGAGTGAGCCGGGTTGGCACCAGGTTGCCGCTGAAGAAATCGCGGGCCTTGAGGCCAAGTGTAGCGCGTGGCGCACGGGCAATAAGCGTGCCTGATTTGTCAATCAAGCGCAGGCCCCGCAGCCGGAAATGCACCCGGCTTGCTTTATCATCGCGCTCAATCACCGCATCGCGAATTTTGATGGATATGCCCTTAAGCCGTTTGTTGATGATGCCTTCCAGCTGGCCGCTGATAAAGCTTAACGACACGGGGCCTTGTGACAAACGCCACCAGCCAAACCCCGCAGCCCCCGTAAGAGCGATCACCATCGCCACCAGAACGATTGATGCCACGCGCCAATGTTTCCGCTTAAAAGGCAGACGCTGTGTACGTGCTGTTACCATTTTAAATGTTTTGCCAGCCCTAGCCACTTGTCCTCATCACGGTCAGTCGATCTTTGTACAAAAATACCAGTGTACAAATAATGCCGACATTCAATTTTTCGCCAAATTCAAATTCGACGCCAAATTCGATACCGCCCGCCGGAAAAATCTTCGATCTCTATATGCCTTACCACTTGCACTTTACCAGCCCAGAGACCAAACATATTTTAGACTCAAAACCTAGCATATATATAAACCAGGCGAAAGGATGGCAGCATGGACCAAAGTCTTAAGGAAGGGCTTAATGCGCCCGATTTTAATCTACCCAAAGATGGCGGTGGCAACATTAGTCTAAGCCAATATAAAGGCCAAATTGTCGTGGTCTATTTCTACCCCAAGGATTTAACGCCGGGCTGTACGACACAAGCCCTTGACTTCACCGCCATGAAACAAAAATTCGATGATGCCAATGTGGCAATCATCGGCATTTCCGCCGACACAGCAGCACGCCACGACACGTTCAAAGAAAAACACGATCTTACAATCACACTCGCCTCTGATGAACAACTCGACGCGATAAAAGCTTATGGGGTGTGGGTTGAAAAAAATATGTATGGCCGAAAATATATGGGCATTGAGCGGTCCACGTTCCTGATTGCTTCTGACGGTAAAATCGCCCACATCTGGCGCAAGGTGCGTGTTAAGGCTCATGTGAAAGAAGTGCTTGAAGCAGCCCAGGCGCTAAACAGGACCAAATGAGCCAAGAACGCGTTGGCCTTGGCACCATTGGTTCTTCATCCAACAGGTTTAATTACGGCCTAAATCTCGCCTAATTTCATTCCAACTCTCACCACATTAACCAGGTTTGTTGTCGCTGAGCCATGGCATATCCGTCGTCCACTTGAAGGACGCAATTAAAAAGTAAATGGCAGTGGGGTAGTATGAGTAAAGTGTATCACGCAGATCCGAAAAATCATTTAAGCAATAGAGGTCAGAAAATGACCCGTTATCTGGGAGCTGATCATTATTCTGATAGCCCCAAAGTTAAACTGACATTGAAACCCGTTCCCAAATTTTTAGGCATGATCCTTATTGTGGGTGCTGTCGCGTGGTTCGGGGCAACCACATTTCTACCGCATAAAAAAATAGTGCGTGGTGCTGCCAAAATACCGGCACACATGGCCTTGCAGCTGGCTTATGAAGATAAATTATCAGCCATGCAAACAGCCCTTGATCAGCTCAATAATAAGCTGGTGAACCGGGCGCAAGATTTTGCAACCAGGGTGGCCAAACTGCGCGCGCAACAAGCACAGCTCACCCAACGCCACCATAAGCTTGAAACCCTGTTGCAAAAAACACTCGGTAAATCAGATTTAGCTCTTAGCGCCCTGCCCTTTAGCCCAAAAGTGTCCCACGACAGCCGAACGATAACTCCTAATGCCCCGCAACTGATGACCCAGCAAATGGCGGATTTGCACGCTCAACAAGGCAGATTGGGTGTTTCTTTGGCTGACCACACACAAAACAGGGCTAAGGTTCTCTCTAAGATATTGGGTAAACTTAAAGCCAAGATATCGCGCAAAAGCAAAAAACCTGCCTCTGTCTCAACCGTTGGCATTGGTGGCCCATTTGTTCGCTTAGGACCGGTTGCGACGCTTGATCAAGCGCTTGATAAAATTGAACATAATACACGTATAATCAATAACTTAACCCAATCCATTACCGATATGCCGGTGGCTCACCCTGTCAGCCAAACAGCAGGCATTAGCAGTCGCTTCGGGCCACGCAAGGATCCCGTGCGCAAGACACGTGCCCTGCACAGCGGCGTTGACATTAAGGGCAAACATGGAACGCCTGTGCTTGCAACTGCCAATGGTATTGTCATCAAGGCTGGACGTTACAAGGCATATGGTCGTATGGTTGAGCTCAAACATAAAGGCGGGATATCAACCCGTTACGCACATTTAAGCCGTATCGGCGTGAATGTAGGCGACAGGGTTAAGGCGCATGATCTCATCGGTCGGATTGGTTCGACCGGGCGCAGCACCGGACCCCACCTGCATTATGAAACACGTCTTCGCGGCAGAGCAGTAAATCCGTTACGTTTTTTGCAGGCAGGTAAATATGTTTATGAAGTCAAAGACCAAGGAAGCACCCCTCTCCAAAGAGACTGAAACCGATCTCAATGAGACCAACCTCTCAGATGAGGAAATAGTTCAACAACCATTGCCGGAAAAAACCTTCATTAGCAACGATATTGTTGTTACAGGCGATGTTGTGTCTGAAGGTGAACTGAGGATTGAAGGGGTGATTAAGGGCAATGTTCGCTCTTTCATTATTATTATTGGTGAAGAGGGCCGCATTGAAGGCGATTTAATCGGCGATAGCGTTACGGTGCTGGGCAACGTTGCCGGTAATATTCGCGGTGTTGAAGTCAATTTGTGTGAAGGTTGTGAAGTGCATGGCAATATTTTGCATGAGAAATTACGCATCGAAAACGGGGCTGTGTTTGAAGGCCAGATCAGGCGTGTTAACGGCCAATTAGCAGACGCACCAGAAGTGCCGATGCCGCCTAAGCAAGCTGCTAAAAGCAATATAGAACCAATTGTGCAATCCACAGGACTGGCTCCAAAGAAAGCCGCAAAAAAAACCTCCAGCTCCAGCAGTGATCAAAACCCAGTGATCGTCAAAGACGTTGCCATGATCGTGAGCAGCGACAATAATTCTAAAAAATAGATAGCTGCTTATTCCAGATCTTCAATAGCAGATGCTTGTCCATCGCCAACACGGTGGGCAAGCGATCCTTCTATGAACGGGTCGAGTGCTCCGTCCAGCACGGCTGTTGGATTTGAGCTTTCAATGCCGGTGCGCAAATCCTTCACCATCTGATAGGGCTGGAGAACATAAGACCTGATCTGATGACCCCAGCCGATCGCCCCTTTTTGATCGGCCTCGGCCTGGGCTTTTTCTTCCCGGCGTTGTAACTCGGCCTCATAAAGCCTCGCGCGCAGCATGTCCCACGCCGTTGCCCGGTTTTTGTGCTGCGAGCGCTCGTTTTGACATTGCACCACGATGTTGGTTGGAATATGCGTGATGCGCACAGCACTGTCAGTTGTGTTGACGTGCTGGCCGCCAGCGCCTGATGCCCGATATGTGTCGATGCGCACGTCGCTTTCGGATACTTCAATTTCAATTGTTTCGTCTATCACCGGATAGACCCAGGCAGAAGCAAAGGACGTGTGCCGTCTGGCGTTTGAATCAAATGGCGATATGCGCACCAGACGATGTACGCCAGATTCTGTTTTGAGCCAGCCATAAGCATTTTGGCCCTGGATTAATAAGGTGGCTGATTTGAGCCCAGCTTCCTCTCCGGCATTTGCTTCGATAATCTGCACTTTGAAGCCACGCCGTTCTGCCCAACGCGTATACATGCGCACCAGCATTTGCGCCCAGTCCTGGCTTTCCGTGCCGCCAGCACCTGCATGAATTTCAACGTAACAATCATTGCCGTCGGCCTCACCAGAGAGCAAGGCTTCAAGCTCGCGTTTGGCGGCTTGCGTGCGCAGTTCTTCTATGGCTTTTTCAGCCTCTGAAATGACTTCCTGATCATCTTCAGCCTCGCCAAGGGCTATCAGCTCGACATTATCCTCAAGGCCTTTTTCAAGTTTTAGATAACCTGAGATGGCATCATCCAGAAACTGTCGCGTTCGCATGGTTTTTTGAGCCGCCTGGGGGTCATCCCACAAGCTTGGGTCTTCGACTTTTTGGTTCAGCTCTTCAAGTTTGATATTGGCCTGGTCCCAGTCAAAGATGCCTCCTCAGCAGCTCTAGCGACTGCTTGATGTCTTCGACCATGGAGTGCGTTTCAGCGCGCATACTTGTGGCTCCTGCATTTCGCCTGAGGCGGACCATAAGGCGATGGCATATGATTTGTAAATGGCTGTGGCGATGGCATTTGAAACAATAAACGGTGTGATCTCTAGTACAATCCGCCTGAGCCAGAAGAGAGCTCGTTTTTGGGACTGCCTTGCCTGGGTTTGAAACGGTCAGGCTGTTTGGAGAATGGACTTTTCCATGGGCTTTGCCATTGCGGGTTTCGCGGGCCTTGTATGCGCGAAGGAAAACGAGCCTCGCTTGGGCCAATGCTTGGATTGCGCCAGTCGTCTCCGCCGCCGATGACGAAAAACTGATCGGGTGGACCTTCGCCTGGTTTAAACGCTTCCAGAATAACGCCCTCCTGACCCATGGGTGCCGGCATGCCGGTTCTCGAATCAATCGGGATCAAATTCAAACCGGGCGGTGCGCGAAACGGAATTGCTGGTTTATCAGCCAAAGCTGCTTTCATGAAATCACGGAACACGGGCGCTGCCAATTGCCCACCTGTTGCCTTGCGGCCCATGGGTTTTGGACTATCGTAACCAATATAGACACCAACGGCCAAGTCTGGTCCGAAGCCCACAAACCAAGCATCTTTTTCATCATTGGTGGTCCCCGTCTTGCCTGCCATGGGTTTGCCAATCTGGCGCACCACAGTGGCCGTGCCACGTTGCACAACGCCTTCCAGCATTGAGACCACTTGGTAGGCGGTGTGCGGATCAATGATTTGCTCGCGAACATCGGCCAATTCGGGTTCTGTTTGGCTTTTCCAAGCTGTGGCCTTGCACGTGGTGCATTCGCGCAAATCATGTTTGAAAATGGTTTTGCCATAGCGGTCCTGAATGCGATCAATCAGGGCTGGCGTGATTTTCTTGCCGCCATTGGCCAACATGCCAAAAGCCGTTGTCATTTTTAACACGGTGGTCTCGCCAGCTCCGAGTGACATTGCCAACACCGGTGACAGCTTTTCGTAAATACCAAACCGGTTGGCATATTCAGCAACTTTATCCATGCCCATATCCTGGGCAAGCCTGACGGTCATAACATTTCGCGATTTTTCGATGCCGACCCGCAGTGTTGAGGGACCATAATATTTATTGCCGTAATTTTTCGGCCGCCAAATTCCCAAGCCGTTGCCCTGCTCAACTTCGATTGGCGCATCCATGACCAGGCTTGCCGGGGTATAACCATTATCAAGCGCTGTTGCGTAAACAAACGGTTTGAACGATGACCCCGGCTGGCGATTGGCCTGTACTGCCCGGTTGAACTGGCTGGCCCCATAGCTAAAACCGCCTACAAGAGCATGCACACGGCCGGTGTGGGGATCAAGGGCTACCAATGCCCCCTCAACTTCCGGCACTTGCATTAATTGCCATTGGCCCGGCTCATCTTCAACCGGAGCTACATAAACCACATCCCCAGGTTTGAGCACATCGCTAACGGCTTTGAGTTTTTTGCCCAGCCCGCCATCTTCAAGTGCAGCCCGCGCCCAGGTCATATGTTTTAGCGACACGGTTACGATTTCACGTTTCGTCTCAATAGCACCGGTTTTAAGCTTGACCGGTTGCAAGCCAAGTCTTGCCTCATTGGCTCCCGCCTCCAGGACCATGGTCAAGCGCCAAGGCGCTATATCTGCCGGTGTTTCAATGGCGCCGAGTGCTTTGCCCCAGTCGCCTGCCAGCGGCAATTGCTTAACGGGCCCACGCCAGCCTTTTGAGCGGTCAAAGCGGACCAGGCCATCAACGAGCGCTTTGCGCGCGATGACTTGTAATTTCGGATCCAGCGTGGTTCGCACCAGCAGGCCGCCTTCATATAAGGTCTTCTCACCATATTTCTCATAGACGCGCCTGCGCACTTCTTCGGCAAAATAGTCGGCCGCAAACAGTTGTGCCCCAAAGAGCCTTGGATTGACATCAAGCGGTTTGCGCATGGCGACATCGGCTTGGGCCTCGGTGACATAGCCATTTTCCATCATGCGCTGGATGACCCAATTGCGCCGCTCAATGGCGCGTTTGGTGCGCCGGAATGGATGGTAATTATTTGGCGCCTTAGGCAGTGCCGCCAGATAGGCGCTCTCTGCCAAATTCAATTTATGCAGCGGCTTACCGAAATAATTCAACGAGGCAGCTGCTACGCCATAAGAGCTCAAGCCAAAATATATTTCATTGAGATAAAGTTCCAATATCTTGTTTTTGCTAAAGGCACGTTCGATTTTCAGGGCCAGCAAAGCTTCTTTCAATTTGCGCTCAATGGTTTGATCGCTTGTCAGCAGGAAGTTCTTTGCCACCTGCTGGGTGATGGTGGAGGCCCCCACCAGACGCCTGCGACCGGTTGCCAGGTTTTGGACATTCACCACAACGGCGCGCGCAAGACCGGTAAAATCAATGCCGCCATGTTTGTAAAAATTCTTATCTTCGGCCGACAAAAACGCCTCGATGGTCTGTTTGGGGATGACATCAATCGGCACATAAAGCCTGCGCTCGCGGGCGTATTCAGCCAGTAGCGCACCATCAGCTGCATGGATCCGGGTCATGACTTTTGGGGAATATTTCGCCAGCACATCATAGGCCGGCAGGCTTTTTGAGGCCTCCCAAACAATGAAAAACACCGCAACAACGACGCCCACAAAAACCACGCAGCCCGCACCAAACAGATATCCCAAAATCCGCCACATTAAATGCTCATCCTTAAAAGCGCCGCCCGTAAAACCAATTTCCCAAAAGCACAGATCAAAACCAATGTTGCTTTATTTGTTAGAACCATGTGGGGGCTCATAGTGCTTTTGTCACCCCTTTTTATCACAATAGCTGGAAAAAGCCATGTTCAGATCAAAACTATGAAGCGTAAATATGGCATGCAAACGGCGAAAAATTTAAACGATCTACAAATTGCCCACAGCAAGAGGCGTTTTGAAATAATTTCCAATCGATTTGGCAATCTGGCTTGCAATTTTTTTTCGCCATTTTGTTGAATTTAACAAAGCCTCGTCCCGGCGGGAGGACAAATAGCCCAATTCAATCAATACGGAGGGAATGTCCGGTGCCGTGAGCACCCGAAACCCTGCAAATCTATGTGGTTTTCCGGCAAACTTGGTTGTGTGTTTCATATTTGAGATCAAATTCTTGGCAAAATGGATTGAGTGATTTTTGGTTTCGCGCTGGGCAAGGTCGATCAATATCCCTGTCACCTCATCGCTTTCCGTTTCCAAATTAACGCCAGCAATAATATCAACACGATTTTCTTTGGCAGCCATTGCGGCAGCTTCACGGTCAGATGCGGTTTCAGACAAGGTGTAAATAGTTGCTCCTCGTGCTTGTCCCACTTTCAACGAATCAGCATGTAATGAAATAAACAAATCGGCCTTGGCCTTGCGCGCCACATCGACGCGTTGGCGCAGCCGCATGAATGTGTCCTTATTGCGGGTGAGTACAACCTTATATTTGCCGGTCTTGTTTAAAATCCGCTGAAGTGTTTTGGCAAATGCAAATACCACGCTTTTTTCCGGCGTGCCTTTATGCCCAATTGCCCCTGGATCAACCCCGCCATGACCTGGATCGATGATGATCGTGCGCCGGGCTGCCGTTTTTCTGGATTTTGCTTTCCGGCGCGACGCCAATGTTGATTTTTTGCTTACTGAAGGTTTGGCGCGTGGCGTCGGCACAGGACCACCCGGCAACGGCAGCGCCTCAGGTGGTTTGCTCAATGCTTGTTTTTTAAAAAAATTGCTGCGGGTGGTGCGTATCAGATCAAGCACAACACGCGCAGGCTGGCCGTTTGCAGCTTTCAGGGAAAAGGATTTCTCAATCAGTATGGGCGCGGCACTATCAAGCACAATGCGCGATCTGCCCTCAGAAAACCGGCCATAGCGATAGGCACTCACAAGCCCACGACCCGTGCGGCCTAGACCTGGGGGCAATTGAAAATTGATTTCCGGCAAATCGATAATGACACGAAAAGGATTGGCCAATACCGACACGTTGAAACCGATCGCATGGGTAAGATCAAGCACAAAGCGTGTGCGGCTTTCATCCCCCGCCAATCTGGCACCTGTGGCAATAGGCGGTGCTGCGTTTGTTTGGGCAGCACTCGGGGTCATCAAAACCATGTTCGTTGATATGGCGAGCCAAAAGCCTGCCAGCCATAGCGGCATCGCCAAAAAGCCGGTGAGGGCTTGCAACATATTGCGATGCCAGATCGTTATTTTTGACCGTCGCGGCACTATAAACATGCTCCAAATAGCCTGTTATGTGATTCCCAAAGCCCCCCAATGAGGAACACACTACACGCCTCAAGTTAACCTTTTCTTGCGCTTTATCTCACAGTAAACAACGATTTACAGAAAATTCTGTCCAAAGCAAGGTTAACATAAAAAAGTAGTTTTATTCATATCGGCCGAATGCGAGCTTGCCAATGGGGATTTCTGCTCTTAAATATGTAAGAGATGAATTTAGCTCGCCTGGTGCGGCAGCCTTCGAGATGCTTGCTGACAAGCACATCTTACATAAGGTCAAGGTTAAGAGCATGACTGTTTACGCTCTTAAACCTAGAGGCCATTTGCGAGAGCCTGTGGAGGACATGATTTTATCCTCTGCATTAAGCGTTCGAGATAAGCGCTCATTGCACCACCAGGGGTAGACCATCAGCGGCAATAGTGCCGCGAAGACATAGACTCGCACACGTCCAATGATTGGGCGGGCGGGGTAAGAGTTAATTATGGTATTGGCACATTCACATCAAACTGTAAGCGGCGCGAAATATAATGCCCGTGGGTTGGATACTCCAGCCTGTGGGGGATTGTTTGTTGGCGCCCGGCACGTGGATGACCTTTGTAAAAAATATAACAGCGCAGCCTGTAGCAGCACGCTTGGTGACAATGAGTATTCACCAGCTTTCATGGCCGCTCGGCTATGCGCTTTGGAGATTAAGAATAATGGCCAACAAAATGCTTATCGACGCCGCCCACCGGGAAGAGACCCGGGTTGCGGTTTTACGCGGAAACAAAATTGAGGAATTTGACTTTGAATCGGCAGCACGTAAACAACTTCGCGGGAATATTTATCTCGCCAAGGTAACGCGTGTGGAGCCCTCGCTCCAAGCTGCATTTGTAGATTACGGCGGCAATCGCCACGGCTTCCTCGCCTTTAGTGAAATTCATCCAGATTATTATCAAATTCCGGTGGCTGACCGGCAAGCACTCCTTGAACAGGATGCGGCTGAGGATATTGCTGATCAGGCAGATGATGATGCCACTGGTGATGACACAGCTGAAGGTGACAGTGACGCAAATGATGAAACCTCCTCCACAATAGCAGCGGCCACTGAAGCGGTGGAAAAAGTCACTGGCGAGGTTGAGCCTGCAGAAGAAGCTGATTCTGCAAAGGACATTGCGGCTAAGGAAGCAGGCAAAGCCGATGTTAGTGATGCGATTGCTGATGATGTATCTGATGACAACGCCTCGTTAGATAATGAAGATAAAGACAGTGAAGATGAGGACAGTGGTGACTCTGATGAGGATGCGGTTGAATCAGTTGGTGCTGAGGATGCTTTAACCGAGATCCCCCCGCGCCGGCGCGCACGTGAGCGCCGTTATAAAATTCAAGAAGTCATCAAACGCCGCCAAATCATTCTTGTCCAAGTGGTCAAGGAAGAACGCGGCACCAAGGGCGCTGCCTTAACATCCTATCTATCTCTTGCTGGGCGCTATTGCGTGCTCATGCCAAACACGGCACGTGGTGGCGGCATATCGCGCAAAATCACTCAAGCAGCAGACCGCCGCAAACTTAAAGATGTGGCAAACAGCCTTGAAGTGCCAGAAGGCACGGGCCTGATTATCCGCACAGCAGGCGCCAAGCGCACCAAGGCTGAGATCAAACGTGATTTTGAATATTTGCTCAGGCTTTGGGAAACGGTGCGTGATTTGACCTTGGAATCAAGCGCCCCTTGTCTGGTTTATGAAGAAGGCAGTCTGATCAAACGATCGATCCGCGATCTTTATAACAAGGATGTTGACGAAGTCATCATTGATGGCGACGAAGGCTATAAAGAAGCCAAATCCTTCATGCGCATGTTGATGCCAAGTCATGCCAAAAACGTCAAACAATATAAGGACAGCCATCCGCTGTTCACCAAGCATCAAATTGAAAGCCAGCTTGACGGCATGTTTCAGCCACGCGTCACGCTGAAGTCCGGTGGCTATCTGATCATCAATCAAACCGAAGCGCTGGTTGCGATTGACGTCAATTCAGGCCGGGCCACGCGTGAGCATCATATTGAAGACACCGCTTTGAACACCAATCTGGAAGCGGCTGAAGAAGCGGCCCGCCAAATGCGTCTGCGCGATTTGGCCGGGCTGATTGTGATCGATTTCATCGACATGGAAGAACGTCGCAATAATCGTTCGGTCGAGCGCAAGCTCAAGGAAAGTCTCAAACATGACCGGGCGCGTATTCAGGTTGGCCGCATCAGCCATTTCGGCCTGCTTGAAATGTCGCGCCAGCGCATGCGCTCGGGCGTTGTTGAAGGTTCAACCCAACAATGTTCGCATTGCCAGGGCCGCGGTATCGTGCGCTCGGTTGAATCCGCAACCCTGTTTGTGTTGCGCGCTATCGAAGAATATATCCTGAAAAACAAGGCTGAAGATCTTGTGGTCTCAACATCGCAAGAGGTCGCGTTTTATATTCTCAATCAAAAACGTGACCATTTGCTGAGCCTTCAGGAGAGTTATGGCATAACCTTGTTTATCAATGCCCGTTCCGACTTAACAGAGACCGCCCATGAGATCGCGCGGGCCGGAGAGAATGCGCTTGCCGATAAAAAAGGCCCGCGCGCTGTTGCACAACCCGTGCCGGTGACAATCTCTGAAGATGACGTGGCCGTTGCTGGCGCTGACACAAGCACGGATGAAGAAGAACCCAAAGGCAGGCGCCGCAGACGCAGACGCCGCCGCGGCGGCCGCAATACCAGGCGTGATAGCGAGACTGTCAGTGCTGCTGAGAGCCGCGATGGGAGCAATGGTGAAACACCCCAAGACGGTGAAGCAACGCAAGCAGCAGAAGCCCAAGACAGCAGCGGAGATGAAAAGCCCGCACGCCGCCCCCGGCGCAGACGTTCTTCCAGAGCCGCTAAGGCTGATATGGACGAGACGGTAACGGCCCAGGGGCAAGAGGCCAACGTGGCAGACCCGGAGGTAATTCCGGAGACAGCTAGCGCTGCAACAGGCGATGACAAAGATGACAAACCCAAGCCACGGCGCCAACGTACCCCAACCGGGCGCGGGCGTACATCAACCGGCCGTGGCCGGCGCCCAACCAAAAAGGCGGATGATGCAAGTGAGGCTCCCACAGAGACCCTTGAAAATGTGGAAGTCGCACAAATAGCTGCAACAACCAACGCTGCAGCTGAGGTGAAATCGGCAGATGATGACAAGGCCGATAAGCCTAAGCCGCGGCGTCGTGCACGGCGCACCACAAAATCCAAAGATGATGATGGCGCGACTAAAACTTCTGAAGCACAAAACGGTTCAGACGCAGCGGCTGCTTCCTCAGGCAATGGTGCTGATGACAGCCCGGCACCTGCAGAACCTGCAGAAACACCAACAGCCCCTGCGGGACCACCGCGGGCAGGTTGGTGGCAAAAGCGTTAAGGTATACGGAGAGGGGCGAGCTTGGGGTGACTCGGCTATTTCGCTCACGGCTATTCCTCGCTTCGCGCTGGCCTGCGCGGGCGCGTGCCTGACCGGCACGAGGGCCAGTCGGCCCTAGTCGCAGCTAAAGCTGCTCCATGTGCAAGATAGAAATGACTGAGACTGTATCGTGCCTTAGCCGTATCAAAGGCGGACGAGCACGTGAGGCTGTAAGCCTCACTCCTGCGAGGACTGGGCGCGACTGCGCCCCGGCGCTAGCGCCGCGCCCGCGCAGGCCCAAACGCGCAGCGTTTGGAATAGCCGTGAGCGAAATAAACAGCCGCTCTACAAGCTAGCCCCTCTCCGTAACGCGGGGTGCGGCAGGTGCCAATCTCTCCGCTTTGTGCATAGAGTTCATTTAAGCCATGCCTTAAGACGGCTCGCGGCTTCAGCTATGTCTTTGGTGGCACCGGCAAAACACAGGCGGACATATTGGTGGCCGTGTTCCTGGTCAAAATCAATACCGGGTGTTACGGCAATGCCCGTCTCATTGAGCATTTTTTGCGCGAAATCATATGAATCATTCGAGAATTTGCGCACATCGGCATAAACATAAAAAGCCCCGTCAACCGGCATAAACTGATCAAGGCCTGCTTTGGGCAATTCTTCCAGCAATAAAGCTCTGTTGGCAGCATAGGTCGCCTTGATTTGCTCCAACTCATTGCGCACATCGAACGCTGCCAGAGCTGCGGTCTGCGATAGTGCAGGTGCTGAAATGAAATAGTTCTGCGCCAGCCGTTCAATGGGGCGTACCAGGCGTTCAGGGACAATCATCCAGCCGATGCGCCAGCCGGTCATGGCAAAATATTTTGAAAAGCTGTTAATGACGATCGCATCATCGGAAAATTTCAGGGCCGTTTGCGCCGGCTCTCCAAAAGTCAGCCCATGGTAGATTTCATCGGAAATGAACCACATGCCGTGTTCTGCACAAGCGTTTGTTAAGGCCTGCAATGTCTCGCTATCGGCCATTGTGCCTGTTGGGTTGTTGGGACTTGCCAATAACAAGCCGTCAAGCGGGGCATCAGCATTCAGCTGGTCCACGTCTTTTGCTGTGGGCATCCAGCGGTTTTCGGCCCGGGTTTCCAATGTCACCGGCTCAATGTTCAGGCTTTTTAAAATATTGCGATAGGCTGGATAACCGGGACTTGGCAGGGCGACGCGGCAGCCTGGATCAAACAGGCTCAAAAAACTCAACAAAAAACCGCCCGACGAGCCGGTCGTAACCACCACGCGTTCCTCAGGCACATGCACACCATAGGTGTCGTGATAATGCTGGGCAATGCGGGCTCGCAATGGTGGGATGCCGAGTGATTCCGTATAGCCAATGCGTTTGTTTTCAAGAGCGTATTTTGCAGCCTCAATCACCTTCGCCGGCGCGCTTGCTGACGGCTGACCCGCTTCCATGTGAATGATATCGCTGCCCTGAACTTCCAATTCATTGGCCGCAGCTAACATATCCATCACCACGAATGGGTCTATTTCACCACGCTTGGCCAATTTGGGCTTTTTGGTCATTCTTGTCTTTCCGTATGCCCGGCTGTCACTTTTAGGCTTGGGCTTTCAAATAGCTGCGACTTTATGCCCTGATTTTTGCCATATTCAGACGGGCATATGGAGATTAAGCAGCTTATTACAGCGGTTCACTTATACGCGAAGCTGGGCACACGTCAATTGACCTGGGCCCACATCACGGCGCATAATTGCGTTTTGTTATGAGACTTTGGCAGTATTGGATATGTCATTTTCAATACATATATGTCAGCCTATATTTCTATGTGAAAGAAGCCTGTGAGTTAGACCCTAAATGACTTTGACTGACATTTTCCTGTTTTTCTCAAAAACCCGCGTTAAACGCCTGTTTAAACGCATCGGAGCATCTGGTTTGGCCTTTGTGATTTTTTTCATTGGGCAATACCAAGCAGTGCTGGCGGGCTGTGGCATTTTGCGCAACGAACAGCCGGGGCTTATTCGTGACGCGGAAGTCGAATCACTGATGCGCATTTACACATATCCGATCTTTCGCGCTGCCGGTCTTAATCCGGGTTCGGTCAAGTTTCATCTGGTTTCAGCAAATTCCATTAATGCTTTTGTTGCCAATGGCCAGCGGATATTTTTGCACACGGGCCTGTTGCTGCAATCAAAAACGCCTAATGTTCTGATCGGTGTTATAGCGCATGAAACCGGCCATATTGCCGGTGGCCATTTAACCCGCATGCAGCGCCAATTGGAAAAAGCCCAAACCACAGCCATCGTCGGCATGTTGCTTGGGGCAGCAGCCGCCATTGGCGGGGCCGCAGCCGGTGCCAATACAGGCCGGGCTGCCGGCGGGTTGTTATTGGGCGGGCAAAGCCTTGCCCGGCGCAGTCTTTTGTCATACCAGCGCGCGCAGGAAGCTTCTGCCGATCAGGCCGCTGTCAAATATCTCAATGCCACGGGCCAATCCGCCAAAGGCATGATTGTCTTGTTTGAGGAATTGGCCAATCAATCTGTGGCATCGCTCAGAAATGTTGATCCATATGTGCTCTCGCACCCAATGCCACGCCAGCGGATCAACCTGCTTGAAGATCTCGCCAAGAAGTCAAAGCATTACAATAAACCGGATTCGGCGAATTTACTGTTCCGCCATAAAATGATGCAAGCCAAGCTCAGAGGTTTCCTTGAGCATGCGCAATTGGTGTTTCGCCGCTATCCGCAATCGGACAAAAGCCTGCCGGCACGCTATGCCCGCGCCATTGCTCATTCGTGCAATGGGGCTCTTAATCGCGCCCTTGCCGAGATAAAAGTGCTTGAGACAGCTATGCCCAAAAATCCTTTTATTTGGGAGCTTAAAGGCCAGATGCTTATGGAATCAGGCAAATTGCGGCAAGCTATTGGCCCACTTAGTCGCGCTGCCAAGCTTGCTCCCAACAGCGGGTTGATCCGTATTTTGCTGGCCAAAGCACTGATAGCTACGGAAAACAAAGCCAATATTGACAGAGCGATTACTCATTTATTCAAGGCTCAGCACTATGAAAACAGATCGGTTGAGCTTTATCGGCAATGGGCATTGGCCTATGGCCGCAAAGGCAAGTTTGCGCTGGCAGATTTATCAGCCGCGGAAGCCGCTTTTAACAGCGGCAAATTCAAACTATCGAAAGAATTTGCAAAACGATCACAACGCCGCCTCAAAAACGGCTCGCGGCCATGGTTGCGTGCCAATCAGATCCTTAATTTTAAAGTGCCAAAGGACGGCTGAATCACAGAATAAATAGATAGAATGGCCTCCGGTCAGGAATGATCGGGTTGGACCATGCTTAAAAGGAAAAAACATGAGACATTTTTTGGCAATCATCACGACCGCCCTGATAGCATTTTCCGGGTTTGTGGCCGTGGGTTTTGCTCAAGACAAAACATTTACGTCTAAGCAAAAAGCCGTGATTGAAAATATGATCCGCGACTACCTGATCTCAAATCCATCGGTCACCCAGGAAATCATTCAAGCCTGGCAAGCTGATCAACGGCGCCACCAAGCTGTGCAACAAAAAGAGCAAATTGAGAAAATGCGCACGGCCGTGATTGCTAATAAAGCCGAGGTGTTCCGCTCTAAATTTGACTTCGCAACCGGAAATCTTAAAGGCGATGTCACCATGGTTGAGTTTTTTGATTATAATTGCGGTTTTTGCAAACGCTCTTTGCCGGACATTTTGACCCTGCTTAAAACCGATAATAACCTGCGTCTGGTGGTTAAAGAATTCCCGATTTTGGGGCCTGGTTCTGTTTATGCGGCCAGGGCGGCCATTGCGTCTAAAAAACAAAATAAATATTGGGAATTCCACTTGGCCTTAATGCGCACACGCGGCCTTAGCGAAGCACAAGTGCTGCGGGTTGCCACCAAAATCGGGCTTGATGTTGATAAGCTGAAAAAGGATATGGAAGCTCCCGAAGTTGCCCAGGAGATTGAGGCCAACATAAAATTGGCAAACACGCTTGGGGTGAACGGCACGCCTGCCTTTGTGGTGGCAGACCGCCCTATTCCCGGCGCTGTCGGCGTTGAAATCTTGCGCACACAAATTGCTGACGTGCGCGCAAAAGGCGGTTGTAAAATCTGCTAAACGCCATATTTTCCACCGCTTGAGGCTGCGATGGGCTGGTTTTAAAGGCTCATGGCTTTCCCTTACCGCTTCAAGGCCTTATAAGATTGTGGGGGCGCTGTTATCCAGCGTTCACATAACGGCACTGGCTACATAAGGCGGCTCCCTGGCTCATGAGCAATCTCATTTATATTTTAAACGGCCCTAATCTCAACAAGCTTGGCACACGCGAGCCTGAGATTTATGGCTCGCAAAACCTTGAAGATATCAAAAACGCCTGCAAGAACCTGGGTGATAAACTCGGGCTTGAAATTGAGTTTAGACAATCAAACCAGGAAGGCGAATTGGTGGATTGGATACAAGAGGCGGGTGAGAAAGCCCAAGGCCTTGTGCTTAATGCAGCGGCTTATACACACACATCCGTTGCTTTGCTGGATGCGTTAAAAACGCTTTCCATTCCCTCAGTTGAAGTGCATCTTTCAAATGTTCATCAACGCGAAGATTTTCGCCATAAAAGCTACATTTCTCCCGGCGTTACCGGTATAATCGCAGGCTTTGGGGCTGCAAGCTATGATCTGGCATTGCACGCTCTCGCCAACATCATCAAATCCTAATCTCCAGGCACAATGGGTTCAACACGGTTATGGCCAAAACGAAAATTGACAAAGAGCTTATCCGCGAATTAGCAGAATTGCTGGATGAAACGGGTTTAAGTGAAATTGAGATCGAGCAAGGGACGTTGCGGGTACGGGTTGCGCGCGCTGCGGGAGCCGGTGCTTTTGTTGCACCAGCAGCCCCTCAACCAGCTCCAGCTCCAATACCTGCGCCCACACCAACTGCTGCACCAGATAATGCAGGTGCTGTGCCCTCTCCTATGGTGGGCACAGTTTATCTTGCCCCTGAACCCGGAGCCAGCCGGTTCATTGAAGTGGGCGCTAAAATCTCAGCCGGGCAAACCTGCATGATCATCGAAGCCATGAAAACGATGAACCCGATCACAGCGCCCAAGTCAGGCGAAGTGACCGCAATATTGGTGGAGGATGGCCAGCCGGTTGAATATGGCGAGCCGTTGTTCATCATCGAATAATTGGACGGGGCTCTCGATGTTTGATAAAATTCTAATCGCAAACCGAGGTGAAATAGCCCTTCGCATCCAGCGTGCTGCGCGCGAATTGGGCATCGCCACTGTTGCGGTCCATTCAACGGCTGATGAAGACGCCATGCATGTCAGGCTGGCTGATGAAAGCGTGTGCATCGGCCCGCCGCCTGCAGGGCAAAGCTATCTTAATATTCCCGCTTTGTTGTCAGCGTGTGAAATCACCGGGGCTGACGCTGTTCATCCAGGTTATGGATTTTTATCGGAAAATGCCCGCTTTGCTGAAATTTTAGAAGAACACAACATTAATTTCATCGGGCCTACGTCAGACCATATCCGCATTATGGGCGACAAGATTGAAGCCAAGGCAACGGTAAAACGGCTTGGCATTCCCGTGGTTCCAGGCTCTGACGGTGAAATAAAAGACGCTGCACAAGCCCTTAAAATTTCCGATAAAATTGGTTACCCGGTGATCGTTAAGGCATCTGCAGGCGGCGGGGGGCGCGGCATGAAAGTGGCAAATTCTCCTGAAGAGCTTGAGACAGCCATGTCAACTGCTCGGGCCGAAGCAGGCTCAGCGTTCGGCGATGACACGCTTTATCTGGAAAAATACCTAGGCAAACCCCGGCATATTGAAGTGCAAGTGATGGGCGATGGCAAAGGCCAAGCCGTTCATTTGGGCGAGCGTGATTGTTCGCTTCAACGCCGCCATCAGAAGATTTTTGAAGAAGCTTTTTCACCAGCACTAAATGCCGACCAGCGCACTAAAATTGGCAATACAGTGGCAAAAGCCATGGCAGACCTGAAATATCTTGGTGCCGGCACTGTTGAATTTCTCTATGAGGATGGTGAATTTTATTTCATTGAAATGAATACCAGGCTGCAAGTGGAGCATCCGGTGACAGAAATGATCACCGGTCTGGATTTGGTGCGCGAGCAAATCCGGCTTGCCAGTGGTGCTGACCTTGGCTACACACAAAAAGATATCAAATTTTCCGGCCATGCGATTGAATGCCGCATTAATGCTGAAAACGCGCGTGATTTCACCCCGTCTCCCGGCCTGGTTGAAGCGTTTCATGCCCCCGGCGGACTGGGTGTGCGGGTTGATTCCGGGGTTTATGCCGGCTATCGCATACCGCCTTATTATGACAGTCTGATTGGCAAGCTGATTGTGTTTGGCAAAACGCGCAATGAGTGCCTTATGCGGTTGCGCCGGGCGTTAGATGAATTTGTCATCGAGGGAATTGAGACAACAATTCCCTTGTTTAACGACCTTTTGGCAAATTCTGATATTATGAATGGCAATTATGACATTCATTGGCTGGAAAATTATCTCGCGCGTGACTAGAGCATATTTCACATATTCAGTTTTTGTGTAGAATAACAGGCAGATGATTAAGATTACACCTGAAGTTTTACTGAAGGCCTATGCCGCTGGTGTCTTTCCCATGGCGGAAAGTGCTGAGGATGAAGCTCTTTACTGGATTGACCCTGAAACCAGAGGCGTTTTACCGCTTGATGCGTTTCATGTGCCCAAGCGGCTCAAGCGCACCGTGCGGGCGGGCAAGTTTGAAATCAAGATTGACCATTCTTTTGACAAGGTCATTGCCGCTTGTGCAGCGTCTGACACCGACCGGCAAACCACCTGGATCAATAAGCGCATACGCAAGCTTTATGCAGCTTTGTTTAAAATGAACCGCTGCCATACAGTGGAAACCTGGGAGGATGGCAAACTTGTTGGCGGGCTTTACGGGGTTAGATTGGGCGGTGTGTTTTTCGGTGAAAGCATGTTTTCACGAACGCGCGATGCCAGCAAAGTGGCCTTGGTTCACCTGGCGGCGCGCCTGATTGCTGGTGGGTTCAGCCTGCTTGATACGCAATTTACCACAGAACATCTCGGCCAGTTTGGCGTGGTTGAGGTCGCCCGGGATGATTATCACGAAATGCTTGAACAAGCGCTTTCAGTTCAAAAGGCCGATTTTCATCAGTTTGAGGGTGACGGCGATGGAGCCAAGGTTTTGCAGTTGGTCAGCCAAACATCATAAACGGGATGTTCCACCCCATGCAGGCCGGGGCTTGCTGCAAACATCCACCCGGTGAAAATTCGTTTGGGCTGGCCTTCATGGCGCAGCTCGTTGACTTCCACAAATGCTGTGGTTTTTGGCGGCTCAGTTGGCGGCCTGGTATTGCACACCCGCGGGGTGACCTGCAAAGATCCAAACACTTTGGTTTGATTGATCGGAATTTCAAATTTAGTAATGGTGGCCGTGATTTTATCAAGGCCTGAAAATACCGCAATTTGATTGGGAATGGGCTGGGCATGCGCTTGAGACGTTGCCGACAAAAAGACAATCAGCACAGTCCACAAAAAACGTATCTGCCGGGACGTTTGCTTCATTTTATTTCATCCGTTCCCCGGTGTTCCTGGAATATTTTTTGTTGTAGCGTATTTTCCGAGCGGAAACTATCTAGATAGAAACCGCACACACTTTTCCTGAAAATACTTATAATTCTCAAATCGCGGTCATTATAAGGCATGTCGGCAACCCTGGGCAATTTCAAGGCTTGATGGCAATAAAGCGCAAACGCACATAATCGGCCCACCACAGGCCGTTTTCATCACACAGGTCCGGCTTGAGGGCCGCCAAAACCTGCTGCAACACCTTTTCGCGTGTGTCTTCATCGAACTGATCAAAAAATGGTTGGCGAAAGGTTTCAAGCCAGCCCTCAAGTCCTGTTGGCAAGGGCGTTTGGCGGGGTGCCAGCTCCATGCGTTCAATCTTAAAGCCTGCTTGTTCAAGAAGAGCACTATACGCGTTTGGGGTTGGAAAATAACACAGATGGGTGTTTTGAACTTTATTGCCCACTGCGCCAAGCCCCACCGCGCGCAACACAGCGTCAATGGCAGCGACATTGCCAAAACCACCCATTTCAGCGACAAACCGCCCGCCAGGCCTGAGCGCATGAAAGGCACCGGCTATTACTTTTTCCGGTTGCCACATCCAATGCAGTGCCGCGTTTGAGAACACGGCATCAAACTCATTATCGAATGTGAGTGCATGACCGTCCATCAACTCCACATTAAGCCCACGCTCACGGGCGGAGGCCAGCATGTCTTCGCTGGCATCGATGCCGAGAACCTCAGCCCCTGCTGCCACTAATTCCTGGGTAAGCACACCATCGCCACAACCAAGGTCAAGCACGCGCTCATCAGGCTCTACAGCCAGCCATTGCACGATGATATTGCCAAGGTCAGACACAAAACGCGCATTGTGCTCGTAAACATCAGCCGACCAGCTTTGGCCTTGCGTTGCTTCGTTTGGCGGGATCACTTTTTCTCTTTACCGAACACGGCCTGGCCGATCAGGCTTAAGATATTTATAGAGCTTTGTGTGTTGACGATATTGCCGCCTTCGGCCATCATTTTTTCGCTGCCGCCCGCTTCGAGCGAAATATAATTGCCGCCAAGCAAGCCTTCGGAGCTTATTTTAGCGGTCGAATCATCAGGCAATTTAAGTTTGCTGTCGATCGACAAGGTGACAATCGCCTCATAGCTTTTGAAATCGAGTTTATGGCCAACCACGGAGCCCACCTTGACGCCGGACATGCGCACATCAGTTCCGGTTGAAACCCCATCAATATTTTCAAACTGCGCTGTGATTTTGTATCCGCCTTTGCCCGTGCCAACTTCTCCGGCACCATAGGCATAGACCAAAAACACCGCAGCGATGAGGATCACCGATGCACCGACGATTGTTTCAATTGCACTGTTCTTCATAAAGCTAACTCACCTTGTAATCCGTATCAGCCGCTAAACAATATGGTGGCTTTTCTTCCAGGCCAAACTATTTCGGGGTCCAGGCCTGGTAATCGCTAGGCGCTTTGTCCTTGCCGCCAGGTTTAAGCAGGCTGCCTTGAGGCCGATAGGCTTTTGGTGTGCCGGTCATATTCGGCCGATGTGCCTTTTGCCAGGACTTGGGCTGATAAGCAGAAGCTGGCAGACTATCGACTGTGTAATGTAACCAGCCATGCCATTCGGGCGGCACACGAGATGGTTCAGCCAAGCCATTATAAATCACCCAGCGGCGCTTGCCGTTACGCTCTTTATAATAAATATTGCCGAACTGATCTTCGCCGACTTTTTCACCTTTTCGCCAGGTAAAAAACCGCGTGCCGAGCGTTTGCCCGTTCCACCAGGTGAAGATTTGCAACAGGAGTTTCATGAAAATCCAAACCTTGTTTTCAAACCATGCCGACAATTACCGCAAGCAGCATTTGTTTAAACGATTCTTGGGCAACAATGGCACTGCAAACAAGCCTTTGTCCAGCCCCAAATAAGGGTTTGGTCAGGTGATTTTGCGCAGAAAAGCAGGCTTTATAAATTTTATTCAAATCTCCTCTTGTGCCAATCGATTTGAGACGACAAAATCGGCTCGTAAGTTATGTGATTCTCCTTAAATGTTCCTGATTTCCCATCAAAAGCCCGGTTCACCGGATTTAGTGCTATTGCGTTCTGTACACCACATCTAGTGTTTAAGCTTATATTAACACACTAGGTGTTGACTGTAGGGGTCGAGTCGGAATAAGTTATAGGTCTGCGAGTGAGGTTAAATCGACACTGACGTGAAGCGCGCAATTCCACGCTTTCAAGGTGTTCCTCTAAACATAACTATGACTGCCTGAATGTTTGATTTTAGGGCCTGTATTCATGGCTGAATCGAGCTTTTGGCACCGAGGATTTTTGTTTCCATGGGAGGAAATACAACGAGATATTGACTTTAGCTGATCCATTTGGGGGACGAAGCTAAAACAGCGCGAATTTGACTGCATTTTTGCGTTTGAGAAGAAATATATCGGCACAACGTGCCAAAGAGAATAAGTCGGCACTACGTGCCTTTGAAAATGAACATGCCGGCATCTGCATGCCGGGGGTCTAAATAAAAAGATTGGCACGGGCCAGCAAACATTGCCTGTTGCCGCGAGGGGTAAAGATGCGAATTGAACGTTGCTACACACAACAAGGCAAATCACCATATGACGCGTTAGAATTCACCACCACCACCAGTGAAATTAGAAATCCTGATGGCTCGATTGTGTTTCGCCTTGAAGGCATTGAGGTGCCGGCGGACTGGAGCCAGGTGGCGTGTGATATAATCGCGCAGAAATATTTCCGCAAAGCAGGTGTTCCTGCCCGCCTGAAACGTGTCGAAGAAAACACCATCCCCTCATGGTTATGGCGGTCCGTGGCCGATGAAGCAGCTCTAAGCGCGCTTGCAGAAGACCAACGCACCGGCCCAGAAATGAGCGCGAAGCAAGTGTTTGACCGGCTGGCCGGCACCTGGACCTATTGGGGCTGGAAGGGTGATTATTTTGACGGTGAAGAAGACGCCCAGGCGTTTTTCGATGAGCTGCGCTATATGCTGGCCAGCCAAAAATGCGCGCCCAACAGCCCGCAATGGTTCAACACCGGTCTGCATTGGGCCTATGGCATTGATGGACCGGCCCAGGGTCATCACTATGTTGACTATAAAACCGGCGAACTAACCCGGTCCAAATCTTCTTACGAGCACCCCCAGCCGCATGCTTGCTTCATTCAAGGCATTGAAGATGATCTGGTGAATGAAAACGGCATTATGGACCTTTGGGTTCGCGAAGCACGCCTGTTTAAATATGGCTCGGGCACCGGTTCCAACTTCTCCAAAATTCGCGGTGAAAACGAACCTCTCTCAGGTGGTGGCAAATCCTCAGGCCTTATGAGCTTCCTCAAAATTGGTGACCGGGCTGCTGGTGCGATCAAATCCGGCGGCACCACCAGACGGGCTGCCAAAATGGTAGTGATCGACATTGATCATCCCGATGTTGAAAATTACATCGGCTGGAAAGTGCGCGAAGAACAAAAAGTGGCAGCCCTAGTGACAGGCTCTAAAATTTGCGCTGAACATCTCAACGCCATTATCAAGGCGTGCGTCAATTGCGAAGGCCCGGGCGATGATTGTTATTTGCCAAACAAGAACCCGGCGCTGAAACGCGAAGTGCGTGCTGCGCGCAAATCCCAAGTGCCGGATAATTACATTCAACGTGTGATCCAATTTGCCAAGCAGGGTTATACCCAAATTGCCTTTGATACCTATGACACAGATTGGGATTCAGAAGCCTATCGCACAGTGTCGGGCCAAAATTCCAACAATTCCGTTCGCGTCACCGATGACTTTCTGCAAGCCGTTGAGAATAATGCTGACTGGGATTTGATTGCGCGCAAGGACGGCTCGGTTACCAAGTCGCTCAAGGCACGCGATTTGTGGGAACAGGTTGGCTATGCTGCCTGGGGGTCTGCTGATCCCGGCATTCAGTTTCACACCACAATCAACGACTGGCACACGTGCCCGGCATCAGGCGCTATTCGTGCGTCCAATCCGTGTTCGGAATATATGTTCCTGGATGATACGGCGTGCAATTTGGCCTCGCTCAACTTGATGCAGTTCAAACAAGCTGACGGTGTGTTTGATATTGAAACGTTCGAGCATGCGGTCAGATTGTGGACCATGGTGCTGGAAATCTCCGTCATGATGGCGCAATTCCCGTCCAAGGAAATTGCCAAACTATCTTATGAATTCCGCACGCTGGGCTTGGGCTTTGCCAATATCGGCGGGTTGTTAATGTCAAACGGTATATCCTACGATTCAGATGAAGCACGTGCCATTTGCGGGGCGATCACGGCAGTGATGACCGGTGTGTCTTACGCAACGTCTGCTGAGTTGGCCGGCGAACTTGGCCCCTTCCCGTCTTACAAGAAAAATTCTCGTCACATGTTGCGTGTGATGCGCAACCACAGACGGGCCGCTTATGGCAAGACCACCGGCTATGAAAAGCTGCAAACAACCCCTGTGCCGCTTGATCATAAGAACTGCTCTGATCCAAAGCTGATTGAACATGCCAAAGCTGCCTGGGACAAAGTGCTGGAGCTTGGCAAACAGCATGGCTTTAGAAATGCCCAATCAAGCGTGATTGCACCAACGGGTACAATCGGTCTGGTGATGGATTGCGATACAACCGGCATTGAGCCTGATTTTGCCCTGGTGAAATTCAAAAAACTCGCCGGTGGCGGTTATTTTAAAATTATCAACCGGGCCGTGCCGGAAGCTCTGCGCACCCTTGGCTATGACAGCGAGGTGATTACCGGGATCATTGATCATGCGGTGGGCCACGGCACGCTGAAAGACGCCCCTGGGGTTAATCACCAAGCGCTGAAAGACAAGGGCTTTAGCGATGACAAGCTTGAAGCTATTGAGACCGCTCTGGCCTCTGCCTTTGACATCAGTTTTGCGTTTAACAAATGGACGCTGGGTGAAGAGTTCTGCACGCAGACACTTGGGATAACAGCTGAACAGCTTGATGATTTCAACTTCAACCTGCTCACCGCCATTGGCTTTAACGCTGACGATATTGAAGCGGCCAACCTTTATTGTGTAGGCGCTATGACGCTGGAAGGCGCACCGGGCCTGAAAGACGAGCACTTGCCCGTGTTTGATTGCGCCAATCCCTGTGGCCGGCTTGGCACGCGTTACTTGTCGGCGCATTCGCACATTCACATGATGGCAGCAGCGCAACCGTTTATTTCGGGTGCGATATCAAAAACCATCAACATGCCGAATGAAGCCAGTATTGAAGAATGCAAAGAAGCCTACATGATGTCGTGGAAGCTGGCGCTCAAGGCGAACGCGCTTTATCGCGATGGCTCGAAACTGTCACAACCTTTGAACACGCAAGTTCTGGGCGATGATGTTGACGAGCAGGATGATGCCATTGAAGCCATGGCGGCTGACCAGCCTGCAAACCAGCGGGCAAATGTGGCGGCTGAAAAAGTGGTTGAGCGGATTATTGAAGTTGCCGCTAAACAAGAGCGCGAAAAGCTGCCACACCGGCGCAAGGGCTATACGCAAAAGGCCATTGTGGGCGGGCATAAGGTTTATCTGCGCACGGGCGAGTATGACGACGGCCGGATTGGTGAAATCTTCATCGACATGCACAAAGAGGGGGCTGCTTTCCGCTCGGTGATGAATAATTTTGCCATCGCCATCTCCCTTGGCCTGCAATATGGCGTGCCGCTGGAAGAATATGTCGATGCGTTTACCTTCACGCGGTTTGAGCCCGCCGGCATGGTTCAGGGCAATGACGCGATCAAGAACGCCACCTCCATTCTGGATTATGTATTCCGCGAGTTGGCTGTCTCCTATCTTGAGCGTCACGACCTCGCCCACGTGGACCCCGGCGAGATTGGCCATGACGTCATGGGCTCGGGCACTGATGAGGGCAAAGTGCCCGAAGCGCCAGTGCCTGCTGCCCAATTGCTGTCGCCCGGCTATATGCGCCGCCAAATGAGCCAGTCCAACCTGGTGGTCATGCCCGGTGGTGGCGTGCCCCAGGCTGCCGGTGGCGGTGTTGCTACTTTGCAGGCCCAGGCCGAAACAGCCTTTAGCCAACCTATCGTCGAGGCGGGCTCCAACCTGGCGCTTGCCGAAGCCGTGCCCGAAGGGTTTGCTGACGCTGAACCTGCCCTGCTTCAAGAAGCTGTTCTTGAAACCCAAAAAGCAACCAAGGATGACTTGCGCGTTGAAGCCCGCATGAAGGGCTATGAAGGCGAAAACTGCGCCGAGTGCGGGAACTTCACGATGGTGCGGAATGGCACGTGTTTGAAGTGCGATACGTGTGGGAGTACAAGCGGGTGCTCGTGAATTATGAGGTGAAAAATGGGTGGCCAAAAGTCAGCCGTTGAAATTGAAAAATACGCAGTAATGTTGCGCAAACTTTTAGGTGTCTCACTTCCTGACGCGCCTGATATGATTACCGTTATTGCTGAATTATCGAGCGTAATTCCGGAATTTTCATTTCAACGGCACATTGACGAAGAACTGCCTGAAGAACTGATCGAAGCGCCAGCAATGGCTGACTGTATGAATAAGATCATCCATGTCAGAGAGAGTTTATATCAAAATCTCCTTCGAGGTGACACTCGCGCGCGTATGACCATAGCACATGAAATTGGCCACATCGTTTTAGGCCACACAGGGAATCGATTTCGAAAGGATCAAAAAGGGAAAATTTTTGGTAAAACTAAAATAGAGGAACGTGAGGCAGATATTTTTGCCTCACGATTCTTTGCCCCAACCTCCAAGGCAGTGACCTGTGATAGTGCACATGAAATTGCTGAGAAATTTCAAATCAGTCAAACAGCAGCAGACATACGATATAAGGAGTTAAGTTCGGTTAGAGGACACAAAATACCGGACAAAACAATGGACATTATTGAAGAAATGAGGAAGCGCTGGAAAAAAGATAGCGATCGCTTTTAATCAGCCAATTGACTGAGCATCGAACCTAAGCTGGAGCTTGGGTAAAAGTTTTATTAAGAACAAATGATGAACACATAATTGCCACATTTTGACACCAACGCCGGAGACTAGCTCCGGCGTTGGGACCCACGAAGTGAACCGCTGAGGTACTTGTGGGGGCGTAGAGAGAGAATCTCTCCACAGTTAGCACTTGGAAGTTACGAGATTCTCTCCTCTAGGTCCAGCGGAGCTCGGCATTTGAATGCCAATAAAGGAGAAATCCAATGGCGAAATATAACCGAAACTCTGGAAAGAGTTGGTCAAAAGCTGATGAGACCAAATTGTCTAAATTGGCAAAACAAAACACACCGACAAGAGTGATTGGCTTGAAACTCGGGCGTACTGAAAATGCTGTTTACAGCAAAGCGTCCGAGCTTGATGTGTCGCTTAAACCGACTAACCAATCACCATATAACAGGAGTAAATAATCCTACGATGGGGAGGCGGAAGCATTGATACGCCTCCCTACTCTCGTCATTGCCGGGCTTGACCCGGTAATCCAGGGGCCAAGGGCGCGAAGCTAGCCGCAGCACGCACCCTCCGACAAACACTCATACCCCCGCAATCTCCTCCCACAAGTCCTTCCACTGCGGATTGCTTTCCTCAATCAGGTTGAGCTTCCAGTCTCTTGACCAATGCTTGATGTTCTTCTCACGCTGGAGTGCAAGCGGCACGGTTTCGTGTTGCTCATAATAAATGAGGCGCGTTGCGCCATGCGCTTTTGAGAACCCCTCGACGATGCCAGAGCGATGCTCGGCTATGCGGCGCAGCAGGTCGTTGGTAACGCCTGTGTAAAGCGTTCCGTTTCGCTTGCTGGTGATTATGTAGACGTACGCGCTCATTGCACCGTGTAGCAAAGCCGCCCTGGATTACCGGGTCAAGCCCGGCAATGACGATGGTGGGGGTTGGTGTGTGGTGCGCGCCACGATGGCGGGGATGGTGTATGCCGCACCCCGCAATACGGAGAGGGGCTAGTTAGCCGCACCGCTGCTATTTCGCTCACGGCTATTCCAAACGCTGCGCGTTTGGGCCTGCGCGGGCGCGGCGCTTGCGCCGGGGCGCAGTCGCGCCCAGTCCTCGCTGCGCTCGTCCGCCTTCAATACGGGAAGGCCATCCCCCTTCTCGTCATCACCCGGCTTGACCGGGTGATCCAGTAAACGGCAAAGCTTATTGGGTTTATGTAACGTCTGTGTGTGCCAACCAACTTCTTCATTGGTTACTGGATTACCCGGTCAAGCCGGGTAATGACAAGGGCTGTCGTGCATTGACGATTTTCTTATCCCCGCCCCTCAAACTCCCCATATAATCTTCCCACTTTGCCTCACGGGGAAGCGTGCTGCAGACCGTCTGTTCATGTGAAGCAAAATGTGGCGTCCTGCGCCGGAGGTAAGTAACGTGTCCTCCGTCCCGGGGCATGTCGGCCCAAGGCCGTGTGCGTAACGCGAGTCTTGCCAAAGCTAAGGGGCTTGGGCACTAGGACCCAGGCGCGTGTCTGATAATAACAATAATAAGACGCGTTATATTCGCCAGCGGGCATGCGAAAACGCCACCATGGAGCGCCGATGGGTTGCTCTACACTAGATACATAAGCGACCTTTCGGCGCTTCATGACTCCCCTGCTCTTTGAAAGTGACGGGAAGTTTTTTGCTGCCTGTAATACGGAGAGGGGCTAGCCTGCCGCAGCTCGGCTATTTCGCTCACGGCTATTCCAAATGCAACGCATTTGGGCCTGCGCGGGCGCGGCCCTGACCGGGCCGAGGGCCAGTCGGCCCTAGTCGCAGCTAAAGCTGCTCCGTGAGTAATGCGGATAAGTTGCCGTATTGAAGGCGGACGAGCGTAGCGAGGACTGAGCGCGACTGCGCTCCGGCGCTAGCGCCGCGCCCGCGCAGGCCCGAGCCGAAGGCGAGGAATAGCCGTGAGCGAAATAGGCAGATTCTCTGCCAGCTTACTTCTTTTTCTTGGCGCGTGCTTTTGCGGCAGTGGCTTTTTCTTCGGCTTTCAGGTCGGCCGCTTCTTTGGCAAGGCGCAGGCCCCGCAATTTTGCCATGTGTTCCATTCTCTCTTGCTGTGCTTTTTCTTTCTCAGTCCGGATCTGGCGGTCCTTCTTCTGGATTGCGGCAAATTTTTCCTCGGCCGTTATTTTTAATGTCTTTTGCATTTGGGTAATCCTCTGCTTAAGTCTGAGGCATCTCGCAGCGTCCGCGGGTTCTCCTGCACTGTGGTGCAGCACTCCCAGCGCCGGTCATTTTATTAATCATCATGATTATTGTTGTTGAAGGAATTATCACGGGCTTAATGCCGTTCCCCCTTCTTCACGTCGCCAGGCGATCGTTAAAAGATACACCAATGATTGCGAACGGCGACCGCCCCCAACAGATTGGAGGCGGTGCCTTGCTTGTTATTCGATTATGGATAGTTTCTCGGCGGAAGATTTGCCGTTTTGTCCGGCTTGAAGCTCATAAGAAACCTTCTGCCCTTCATTAAGCGTGGTCAGTCCAGCATTCTCGACAGCCGAAATGTGGACGAATGCATCATTTGAGCCGTCTTCAGGCTCGATGAATCCGAAACCCTTGGCCGGGTTGAACCATTTAACAGTACCAGTAGTCATAGTTATTTCCTCTTACAGGAGTCTTGATCTCACGCCTCACACCATGTGATGGCGTGGTCAATTTAGCGCTCACACTGCAAAGGGATAACGAGGTAGATCGGCGGACCGGCTAGTCAAGCAACACAAAGACAAATGTAAAACGTATACGTTCATAAGTGGGTATTGTTCCCAAAAAGTCAATGGTCTGCATATTTAGCAACAAAACCAATCCCCATTGGTCAAACCTGCCATATGATCTTTCCACCTTGCCTCATGGGGAAGCGTGCTGCGCCTCGGCTATTTCGCTCACGGCCGCACCGCGCTACGCGCTGGCCTCCGCGGGGGCGGCGCATAAGCGCCGCGGGCCAGTCAGCCCTAGTCCTCGCTGCGCTCGTCCGAGTGTAATACTGAGAGGGACTAGCTTATTTAGCTGTTTTGGGAGCGAGGCTTTCGATATAGGTGACGAGATCTGCGATATTTTGCCGTGACAAGTTTAATCTTTCCATTTGTCCATGCGGTTCCTGCAACCATTCAGCAATGCGGAAGCGCTCGCCCTTTTTTTTGAGTTTCACCGCAACCGCAGGGAAGGTTGGAACACCGTCCTGGAGGGGGCCGGTTGGTTTGCTGCTTATGAGATGGCAGGTCTTGCACCATATCTCGGCTATGGCTTTTCCTTTGGGTGCATTGCCAAATTCCTTGGCGCTAGCGAGTGTAACAAGTGTGGCTATACTCATTGCAACAATAAGACTTACCCTCATATATACACCTCACTTAGAGTTTAAAAAACGTCTGACTATATTAGTGGGTCTGATTTGCTTTGTCACATTAAACAGGCAATCAACGACGGCACGCTAAGCTTGCTTTAAGATGCATGGTTTGTGGTAGCGCAGCACATAATATGCTTGATTTAGGTCATTGCTTCTTTGCGGCGGAGTGCTTACCAAACTGATACAAGGTAATATGCCTGCCACACGTTCGGAGTTTCGCATGTCGCATGGTTCCAGAATAGCTTATGCCTGCCTGTCTGCCCTCATTTTATTCAGCCTGCTTACACCGGCATATGCCGATTGCATGAGCGATCTCAAAGGCCGTGTCATTTGTGATAGAGGCCAATGTGTGAGCGACATATATGGCGAAGTTTATTGCTCGCGTTACAAGGATGGCGCCGCGACCAAGGACCGTTTTGGCAAGGTGCTGTGTGCCAAAGGCATGTGCGTGACAACCGTCAAGGGTGACATTATCTGCTCTGCCCGGCCCGGAGGCGACGCCATGATCGACTTTCGCGGGAAGGTTACATGTGAAGGCGGATGTGAGAAAGCATCGATCAGATTTTGCGGCAAGAACAGCAACACGGCGCAATAGTTTTCACTGAAGGCAAGTGCCCCCTTCCACACAATAAATTCAACGGCAGGTCCAAACAAAGCCGCCTTGTTTTTTGCCAAGTGTGATATTAGGTGATCAAACAATGGACCCCAGGGGTGGTCACACATAGCAATACATGGAGCACAGCACATGAAAGACACAGCAGCTAATGGAGCCTACGAGCCACCGAAAGTCTGGAAATGGGTGGCTGAAAACGGCGGCAAGTTTGCCAAGACCAACCGGCCGACAGCCGGCCCCACCCATGAAAAAACCCTGCCTGTTGGCAAGCACCCGTTGCAGCTATACTCGCTTGCCACACCCAACGGTGTGAAAGTCACGATAATGCTCGAGGAATTGCTCGCCCTTGGACACAAAGGTGCTGAATATGACGCCTATTTGATTGATATTATGGAAGGCGACCAGTTTGGCAGCGGCTTTGTTGACATTAATCCGAACTCCAAAATTCCAGCACTGATGGATCACAGCACGCCTGAGCCAACACGTGTTTTTGAATCTGGTGCAATCTTGCTTTATCTCGCTGAAAAATTTGGTGCTCTGTTGCCAAGTGATCCGGCGAAACGGGCTGAGTGTCTCTCTTGGCTGTTTTGGCAAATGGGCAGTGGGCCCTATCTTGGCGGCGGGTTCGGTCATTTCTACTCCTATGCGCCGGTCAAGATTGAATATGCCATTGACCGTTTTGCCATGGAGGTGAAACGCCAGCTTGATGTGCTTGACCGTCATTTGGCGGATAATGAATATATGAGCGGGGATGACTACACCATTGCCGATATTGCCATCTGGCCCTGGTATGGCGCACTTGTTTTGAACCGGGTCTATGAGGCGGCAGAGTTTCTGGACGCGCAATCCTATAAGCATCTCAACAGATGGACCAACATGATTGCAGAACGTGAGGCCGTGCAACGCGGGCGCATGGTCAACCGCAAGTCAGGACAACCTGAAGAGCAGCTTCGCGAACGCCACGACGCAAGTGATTTTGAGACAAAGACGCAGGATAAGCTGGAAGCTGTGAGCTGAGCGTTTTTAAGCATAGTGTTTGCCGCACTCCGCAATACTGAGAGGGGCTAGTTTGCAGAGAGTCTGCTATTTCGCTCACGGCTATTCCTCGCTGTGCTCGGGCCTGCGCAGGCGCGTGCCTGACCGGCACGAGGGCCAGTCGGCCCTAGTCGCAGCTAAAGCTGCTCCATGTGCGAGACGGCCAGCTCATGCTACTAGGTTTTTGACAATAACTAACAGGGAGGGCACTTATGGTCTTTAGCCAACAAGTCAAAGATTTGATTTACAACGCGCATCCCGATGGTTGCATTTGCCTCGTTGGCACCACGGGGCCACGCGGGCCCAACATCGCGCCCAAGGGTTCTATGATGGTTTATGACGACAATCACCTCGCCTATTGGGAGCGCTCCAAAACCGGCGGGCTGGACAATCTGCGCAATGATCCGCGCGTGTGCGTGTTTTATTCCAACATGAATGCATTTCGTGCCGGTGAGTTGGGCTATCTCGGTGGCATGTTGCGGTTTTACGGTGAGGCCGAACTGCATGAAGATGGTGAGATCAGGGACAAGATTTTCGCCATGCTGCCGGAACGCGAACAAAGCCATAAAGGGGCTGATCAGGGGCTTGGCGTATTAATCAAGCTTTATGCCGCGATCGACATGCGCGGCGACGCCATTAATTAAGGGCCCAGAACATGAGCGATGAAGAAGCTGTTTTGGCGACGTTGGAAGAATATGCGCAAGCTTATTGTGCTAAAGATGCCGACCGCTTGATGGCCCTGTTTGATGATGGTGACGACATCTCTCTAATCGGCACCGGGGCAGACGAGTTATGCGCTGGGCGGCTCCAAGTCAAATCCGTGTTTGTGAGAAACTTTGCTGAAGCGACCGCCACAAAGTTTGAATGGCACTGGAAACATGTGACCGTGGCTGGCAATTGTGCGGTCGTGGCCATTACGCTTACCATCCACCTCGACACAGCCGATGGCCCCATTGAAGTTCCCATAAGATGGACCGTCTCGCTCGTTCAAAGGGACGGGCAATGGCGATGGTTGCACCGGCATGCCTCGTCTGCGGCAGGGTCTCAAGCTGATGGTGCGGCGTATCCCACCGGCAGCGGCGACTGAATGAAGCGGAAGCGTCCACAATATTGATGCATTTACGCAACAGGTTGGAAAATGTGGCGAAAATGAGCCACCTTTTATTGCAATCACTTGAGGATGGGCGCAAGCTGGGAATCATCTCTTTGAATGGGAGGCTGAACATGTTTCGTAAAATTTCATTCACCTTAATTGCAACCGTGATGACCGCGGCAACCGCGTCTGCGGCTGATGATATGGCACCTTTACATCAGACCTGGGCCGGGCCTTATTTTGGCCTTCACGCTGGTGCGGTGTTTGGTGAATTTAATAATAACTTTACCGTAGGCCCCGGACCTGACAAGGATTTCGGCGGGCCATCAGGCGGCGTTCTTGCCGGCTACAATTTTCAACACGGCAATCTCGTGTTTGGCGTTGAAGGTGACTTCTCGCTGATGGATATACGTGCCAAGACCTCAGGCGTTGGCAAATTCAAAGAAAATTACGGCTTTTCGATCCGCGGGCGCCTTGGCGCTGTGATGGATGATTATCTGTTATTTGTTACGGCAGGCTGGGCGTTTACGGACAAATATTTCAAGTTTTCTGGTGGGGCGTCCGATCATAAATGGGGCGATGGGTTCACCGCAGGTGTCGGCATTGAAGGCGCGGCAAACGCATTGTTCAACCTGGGGCCCAATTGGACCAAAAGAGCTGAATATATATACACCAATGTTGAAAAGGATAATCAAACTGTCGGGGGAGTGACCACGGTTAGCGGGTCTGATAATCACACCATACGGGCTACGCTGAATTATCATTTTTAAGATTGCAATAATAAGCGCGCTAAGAGGCAATAACGGGGAGTACTGATTATGAAAGTGACAAAACAGGTTTCATTTTATTCAGCTTTGCTGACACTTACATTGGTTCTATCAGCCTGTTCTGGTGTTGTGAGGTAATCCGCAATACGCAGAGGGGCTAGGGCCGGAGGCCTCTGGTTATATCGCTCACAGCTCTTCTGGCCTTTGGCCAGGCCTTCGCGGCGGCGGCGCATAAGCGCCGGGGCGCAGTCGCACCCAGTCGATCGCGTCTCCAGGCGTGATACGGAGGGGATGCCCACCCGCAACCGCGCTTTTTAGCGGCGCTTTAGATTGCCCATCCGCAACCGCGCTTATGTAAAATACTTAAAATATCGATGATTACATATACAGGTTCTTTACTTGCCTCATGGCAAACATATTTTGCTGTGATATATTAATCGCGCAGGCTAGCGGCGATGGTAAGTGGAGGAGGCCCCATGCAAAGTTTTTTGAATATGTTGAATGATCCAAAGGTGCTTTTGGGCATCGCTGTTTTGGTCATATTGTTTATCGTTTTTATCTTTGCGGCCTTTCCCTCCAAACCAAAACGCGAATCCAAGCAGAAACAAGTTCAGCCGGTAGAAAAACCAACGTTTAGTGCCGAAGCTCTGGTTCATGAATTGTTGAGCGACCGCAGGTGGCGGCTCACACCGCTAGACCAAATCGCCGAATATGTCGGGGGTTATAAAGATGATGAGTTACGACAGCTTTTGGTGCGCGCAGGTGCTGTGCGATTTAGTACAAAAAATGGTGCTGACGAAATGTGGGGCCTGCTGGAGCGTAATCGCCGCAAACTTTACCCTGGGGCCACGAAAGACGCTGTACCCGAAGAAGAGCCAAAGGCTAGTTTGTTAAAACCAAGAATGCCGAAGATCTTGAGCCAAGCTCCTAGAATGCCCATTTTTGGCTCTAGCGCACAGACATCAACAGATAAAGATATGGCTGAAGCAAAGGCAGAAGAAAAGGCGGAATAAGGTTTTTTCTCTCACGGTCCGGGTGGGGGATAGATATGCCTCACTGCTGCCATCTCGCTCACGGCTATTCTGGCCTTTGGCCGGGCCTGTGCGGGCGCGGCCCTGACCGGGCCGAGGGCCAGTCGGCCCTACTCGCAGCTAAAGCTGCTCTAGTGACCTGAGAATTATTCCCGGCAATTCATTAGTGATAAACATAGACCTTAGCACCAGTTTTGCTGCGGTTGTAAAGGTCGATCACATCCTTGTTGAGCATGCGAATACAGCCGCTTGAATCAGCAGCCCCTACCGAAAATTTTGCCGGGGTGCCATGAATGCGATATAGCGATGCACCAAGATATAAAGCACGCGCGCCCAATGGGTTTTTGGGACCACCGGGCATGAATTTTGGCAGATCCGGCTGACGCTCTCTCATTTCTTCCGGCGGCGTCCAACGTGGCCATTTGGCTTTACGGGAGATATGCGACACACCCTTCCAGGTGAACCCTTCCCTGCCAACGCCAACCGCATAACGCAACGCATGACCCTTGCTGGTTACAAAATAGAGCTTGCGCTCTTTGGTGCGCACAATGATGGAGCCCTTTTCGTATTTAGCGGGAAAGGCGACCGACATTGCCGTTGTCCCAACAGTGATACGTTTAAAATCCTCGCCAACAGATGAAAATAAATTTTTGAAACTTGAATAAGCTTCTTGCAACGGTTCGGGAATTTCCGTGTTGGCCGCTTTTGCTGAGGTGATAAAAATCACTACGCTTAACAAGGCAAGACCAAAAATAATCAGAGTTTTTATAGGAACAATAATTTTAGAGAGCATTCTATTCAATCCACCACTTACTCAGCTGCACTTATGCATTTATCGCTTCAAAAACGGGCCGTTTCAAGGCGTTATTGACCGGTCATTTAATCAGAGGTGATTTTTTGATAAATATGTGAGCATACTCATAGCAATAGAACCGTTGCCAAACAGAATTGGCCCGTTTACATCCTTAACACAAGGATCATAACAACAGACGTACTGGCGGGCTTAACAAGGCTTTTTACATGAGTGATGTTAAATCTAAGTCAGATGAGATCGACTGGGGCACTTTAGCGCCCAAACGTAACTCAACCTATTCAACCAGAATTGTTGCTGCGGTGCGCGATGCTTTGTTTGAAAAACAGCTCACACCCGGCGACTTTTTAGGCTCGGAAAAAGAGCTTGCCGCCAAATTCGGCGTAAGCCGCATGGCGGCACGTGATGCTATGCGCACACTTGAGGCCATTGGTATTGTTGATATTCGGGTGGGTGCTGGCGGCGGGGCCAGAATTGCCTCTGGCAATGCAGAATTATTTGCTGATGTTTTGGCCATTCAACTCAATCTGACAGGTGTTTCAGCGCGAGAGATTATTGAAACACAACAGATCATTGAACCTATGGCAGCCAGGCTTGCTGCTGAATGTGGTACTGATGAAGAAATTGCCAACATTGGTAAGGCTGTTAAACGCTCTGAAGAGACCATTCATCAAGCTGATCTGTTCACGCGCGCCACCTTAGATTTCCACCTAAGCGTTGCTGAGGCATCCCATAACCGGGTGCTTAAAATTCAACTTGCTTCATTACAATTTGTGGTTTGGCCCAAGCGCAATGGCACATTGACGCGTGAAGTTGCAGATAATCTGATAGCAATACACAAAAAGATTTATCAACGCATTCTTGCTCGCGATGGTGATGGCGCTCATGAAGCTATGTATCAGCACTTGAGCGGCGTGCGCTCGCGCCGCATGCGCGAATATGGCGAGTTCGATGTCCAACAATCAGAGTTTGATCCGGGCTGTTGTTAAGGGGCTGTAATTTTTTTGCTCTTAATATGGCGGATATCGCCAATTAAACACTTTGCGCCATAAATAATATGCCGCGTCAATTTCACCTTTGATTTCACATTTATGAGCTTGCGCTGCCAGTTCTGCCGCAAGAGCCAATTTATTGCGTGCCTCTTCTTTTGTGGCAATGCTGGTCCCATAGACAAGATCTTCGCTGCCTGCTGCTCCCTCTATCGGCTCGAGATCTTTTTCGACCATGAAATTGAAAAAATTCTTGATATCCATGGAATAAACAATGGAACTTTCTCCACTAAGAAATTCGGCCACGCACAGCTCAATATAATAAGACCAAAGCGGCTTATCATTATAGTAGTTCCAGGCCTTGATGAGACGGATGAATGGTTTGAAATTCTTGCCTAGATCGTCGTTGATCTTGCCTATCCAGGCGCTATGCGCCCCAGGGCTGACATTTATCCAACGGTCACTTGGCGCCGGCACGCCATAAAACTCGTGTCCTTGCTTTTCGCCGCTCGGATAGGCCGGAATGATTTGATGCCTGTCAACCTTGCCCGCACCGAAAGGAATGGCAACAGTGGGCCTGCCATCCGTAATTGTCGCGTTGGGTAAATATTGGGTAAGAGCGTCTTGCAACGCTGAAAGCGATTGCTCAACGCTTTCAAAGAGCCTTGATTTCGGGATCACGACAAAACAATCCACATCGCTATGATCTTTAATGCTCGTGCCGTGACTGGTTGATCCATAGGTCGCAAGGTACGACATATCAAAATCTGTTTTCAAACAGCTTTCAATAATCCGTAAATTCTTTTCGGCTCTAACAGAATCGCTGCTGGCCGGCGTCATCCGCTCCAACAGTTCTTCAAACCCCATTTGCACAGTACGTGTCACACCCGATACCCCAATCATCTCATTTGATAAAATATACCAAATCACGTGAAGAAAATGTTACGGGGATTTCTGTAAATCTGCAAAAAATACGAGATTTTTTTGCATACCTTCTGCAGAGAGAAACTCAGAAAATACACGTAATATATTGATATAATATGGTTATTATCATTTTTTAATGCGGGCGTGCTTTAAATATAATATCTTTATTATATTAAAGTCTTTGGTATAATAACACCCCGGCAAAAGCTCCGGTGTCATAAGGATGCCCAGGGGGCATGGTCAGAGAGGCATGAGATGGCGAAATTTAAAATTCAACCGCATTTTCGATTGCAGGAATGGATTGCGGTAGAAAAAGGCTATTTCAAAGACGAAGGCCTTGAATACGACTGGCACCATATGGTGACACCCCAAGACCTCAGCGGCCATGATACCGCCAATAAATATGGGGCGTTCCAAACGTTTGAAGATGGCCGCAAAGCCGATGTCAGTTGCGCCTGCCACTGGACTGTGAATGTGGCGGCTGCCAGCGGCCACGGCAAGCTTTATGCAGACTGCTATAGTGTTTCGCCTTGCGCCATTTGGGTGCCGGCCACATCTGACATTAAAAAGCCCGAAGACCTGGCCGGTGTGCCGGTCTCTGTGGGCTTTCAATCCGGCAGCCATTATTCGGCCATACAAGCGCTTGAACAATTCATGCCCCTTAAAGACATCAAGCTCGATTTTGCAAGCGGCCTGCTTTACAAACGCCTGGGACATTTGATTGATGGTGAAATTGCAGCTGCCAGCCTGTTTTCCAGCGCCTATTATCTGGCGGAGCAATTGGGTTTCAGAAAGATTTGTGAAACCACCTTCATGATGGCACAGATGATCGATGGCGATCCTGACCCTGAAGATATCAATAAATATTTCAAGGCACTGCGCCGCGCTCAAGCAGACCTGGATCTAAGGCCTGAGCTTTACACAAAATATTACAAGGTAGATATGCCAGAGCGTTTCCATGACGTTATGGATGTGCGCCGCTGGGGGCCCGGTGAGCGGATCGTGTTTGAGCCTTACAGCCGCCAAATCTTTGAAGACAGTTATGATTGGATTGCTGAGCACGACATCTTCGAAGGCAAAGATATGGGCGTTAAAGATTACGACAAAGCAATTGTCTCCCTGGTTGCCGCTGAATAAGCGGCAATCTATCTGCAAACGATTATGTGTTTGCAGACAAGCGTTTGAGTGTGGTGAGCAATTTTATCGCACTCATACTTCGCCCGTCAGTCTCGTTCCCCCAAAGCCAAGCCGAGACTGACGGGGGCGGCATTGTAGCCTCCCTTTCGCCTAACGCTCGATGCCCGCCATTTCCTCTAAAATAGCGCAGACCGAGGCCGGATCGTCCTTGGCGTGGCCTTGCGCCATGGCAGCCGTATAGATCGGTTCGGTGGCATTAAACATTGGCGTTGGACAGTTCAGTTCCTCGATGAACTTGCTGATGATGGCAAAATCCTTATGCGCGGTCGATAAATGCGCTGTTGGCGGCACATAGCTGTTGTCCGCCATTAACGGTCCGCGCACGTTGAATATGCGCGACGTGCCAATGCCGGCGCCTACAACCTCGACCACTTTGTGCGGATCAAGCCCTGCCTTCATGCCCAGCACAATGGCCTCGGCGGTGGCAACATTGTTGATGGTGACCAAGAGGTTGGCAACGAACTTCATGCGGGAGCCATCGCCGAAGTCGCCGACATTGTGGGTTTCGCGCGCAATGCCATCAAACAGCGGGGCCATCTCTTCGATCGCGTCGCGGTCGCCTGAGGCATAAACGACGAGATCTTTGGCCTTGGCTTGCGCACCGGTGCCGCTGACGGGACAATCGAGCAAGACGTGACCTGCTTGTTCAAGAATATCGCGGGCGGCCTCCTTATCCGTCAGCGCCAATGTGCTGACTTCAGCGATAATGCGCGGCTCGGCGTCGCTGTTTGCAATGGCGCGGGCCGTTGCCATCAAAGCCTCGGCATTGGGCAGGCTGGTGAGAATATATGGGGTTTTGTGAGATAACTCAGCGGCATTTTCGGCGATCTCTATGCCATCTGCGGCTAAAGCGTCCCTTTGTCCCTGGGCCGTATCATATCCGGAAACATGCCACCCGGCGCTCTTTAGATTGCGCGCCATGGCACCCCCCATAATGCCTAAGCCTGCAACACCTACTTTATTTTTATTCATCGTAACGCCTCTCCATAGGGCATTTCTGCCCACGAACTCTTGTTTTACATGTCATCGGATTGGTTTTCCAAATCAACAAAATTATAATATACTGGCACACAGGGTGAGGACCCTGTTTTTTGCGTCGTATGAGGATCGGATGATGAAACATTATACCGTACAAAGGTCTGTATTTGTTTGCCTTTTGGCCTTTGCCATAACCATGTTCGCTGTGGGCAAAACCCCGGCCCGGGAAAAAGCGGTCGGCGAAGTCTTGCGTAATATTGTCGAAAGCAATGTGCCAACCATCGGAATCGAAGGCAACGATGAGCGGTTTATTCCGATCTTTCTGCTCTATGAAGAACGCAATTATACGCCCATCTGGGTGCGCGACACAGGGCCGAAATTCAAGGCGCGGCACTTTCTTGAAATTTTACGCAATGCCCGCGATGACGCGCTGCACCCCAGCGATTACCGGGTTGGCGAAATCGAAAAGCGGATCAAAAGCACAGACTATCAAACTTTAGCGGAGCTGGAATTGCTATTGTCGCGCGCGCTGTTGGAATATGGCCGCGATTTACATGCGGGCCGGGTAGAACCGAGCAAGGTCAACAGCGACGTTCATGTGTTTCCCCAAGATCACGCATCCGACCAATTGCTTGATCAGGTGGCTCGCGCCGACAAAGTTGCTTATGTGACCAACACTCTGGCGCCACAAACACCGCGCTATGCCCGTATGAAACAGGCTCTTAAGGCTTATCGGGAAATTGCCGCCAAAGGCGGTTGGATCAAGCTGCCAGGCGGTGAGACGCTCAAACCCGGCATGGTGTCGGAGCGCGTGCCGGCACTGCGTACCTTGATGTTCCAGCTCGGCGACTTGAAAAACACCGATCTCGCACAAGATCAGGATCCCAAACTTTACGACCCCAATCTTGTGGCGGGCGTAAAACGGTTTCAGTTGCGCCACGGCATTGATCAGGACGGCGTGATCGGTCCCAACACGCTGGCCGAGATGCAAGTGACCGCGCCCATGCGTGTGCGCCAGATCGAGCTCAACATGGAGCGCCGCCGCTGGATGCAGGACAAGTACGGTAAGTTCTATATTTTCGTCAACCTGGCGGACCAGTTCCTGAAAGTCGTCAGACGAGTGGATAATCGCGAAAAGACACTTCACACCTCTCCCCTGGTGGTCGGCAAGCCCTATCACCAGACGCCGGTATTTTCCAAAGCGATGACGTATATGGTGATGAACCCGTACTGGAATGTGCCCAACTCAATCGCAACCAAGGAGTTGTTGCCGGATTTGCGGCGCGACCCGGGCAAACTGGCAAGCCAAAACATCCGGATTTTTCGCGGCTGGGGCAAAGATGCGGCGGAAATTGACGCACAAAGCATAGATTGGACCCAAGTGAGCGCTGCGGGCTTTCCGTTCCGGATGCGCCAGGACGCGGGCAATCGCAATGCGCTGGGGCGGATCAAGTTCATGTTCCCCAACAAGTTCAGCGTTTATATCCATGATACGCCGTCAAAAAGCCTGTTTTCGCGCACCCGCCGGTTTTTCAGCCATGGCTGTATGCGGGTGCAAAATCCACGCGATTTGGCAGCCGTTTTATTGCGCGAAACCGGCTCGAAGATGAGCCGTTCGAAAATCGATGAGATTATTTCCAACGACAAACGGCGCGTGGTTCGGCTCCTGCGTTCAATCCCGGTGCATGTGACTTATCTGACCGCTTGGGTCAACAAGGACATGAGTATGCATTTCCGCAAGGACATTTATGGCCGCGATGCCAAGCTTGACCGGGCGCTCAAGCGCTCGCGCTTGGCAAATTAGGATTAGGGTAGCGGCTAGCCTTCGGCTTTGGGCAGGTTCAGGCGGATGTGCAGCTCGCGCAATTGTTTGGCGGAGACATCGGAAGGTGCGGCCATCATCAAATCTTCGGCCTGCTGGTTCATGGGGAACAGGGTCACTTCGCGCAGATTTTCTTCACCGCACAGCAACATCACGATGCGGTCAATGCCCGGTGCTATGCCACCATGGGGCGGGGCGCCATATTTAAGCGCGCGCAACATGCCGCCAAATTTATCTTCCAGCACCTGGCGATCATAGCCTGCAATATCAAACGCCTTTTCCATGATCTCCGGTTTGTGGTTCCTGATCGCGCCTGATGAGAGCTCAATGCCGTTGCAGACAATATCATATTGATACGCCAGCACCTCGAGCGGATCACCATTTTCCAAAGCTTCCAGACCGCCTTGCGGCATGGAGAAAGGATTGTGTGAAAACTCGATTTTCTTTTCATCCTCATCCCATTCAAACATGGGGTAATCGACAATCCAGCAAAACTCGAATTTGCCCTCATCGATCAGCTTAAGCTCTTCACCTGCCCTTGTGCGGGCCTGACCTGCAAAGCTTGCAAATTTGGACGGCACGCCACAGACGAAAAACACGGCGTCACCATCGTTAAGATCAAGTTGGGTGCGTAGCTGTTCGGTGCGTTCGGGCCCAATATTTTTGGCAATGGGCCCTGCCCCTTCGCCCTCGCGGAAGAAAATATAGCCAAGCCCCGGCTGGCCTTCGCCCTGAGCCCAGGAGTTCATGCGGTCACAAAACGCGCGGCTGCCGCCGGTTTTGGCCGGGATTGCCCAGACTTTAACTGTTGGATCTTTCTCAATCTGGCCTGCAAAGATTTTAAAGCCTGAACCACGGAACGTCTCCGTAACATTCTGCATTTCAATTGGGTTTCTCAAGTCCGGCTTGTCATTGCCATATTTGCGAATAGAGTCTGCATAGGGTATGCGCGGGAAGTTTTGCGTGACCGGCTTGCCGTCGCCAAATTCTTCAAAAATGCCGCGCATGACAGGCTCGACCGCCTGGAACACGTCTTCTTGTTCAACAAAGCTCATTTCAATATCAAGCTGGTAGAACTCGCCCGGCGAGCGATCAGCCCTTGCGTCTTCATCGCGAAAACAAGGCGCTATCTGGAAATAGCGATCAAAGCCCGCCACCATAATCAATTGTTTGAACTGCTGGGGGGCTTGGGGCAGTGCATAAAACTTGCCGGGATGCATGCGTGAGGGCACTAAAAAGTCGCGCGCGCCTTCGGGGCTTGACGCCGTTAAGATCGGTGTTTGGAATTCGAAAAAACCGCCTTCGGTCATGCGCCTGCGAATGGAAGAAATGATCTCGGCGCGTTTTAAAATATTGTTGTGAATACGTTCGCGGCGCAAATCCAGAAAGCGATATTTTAGCCGCGTGTCTTCGGGATATTCCTGGTCGCCAAACACTGGCAGGGGCAATTCTTCAGCTTGTGACAAGATTTCGAGCTTATCGATGCGTACCTCAACGTCGCCGGTCGGAAGGCTCTTATTGATGGTGTCAGCTGAGCGGGCATCCACCCGACCGTCAATTTTGATGACCCATTCAGCACGCACCGTTTCGGCCATGGCGAACAGCGGTGATTCCGGCTCGATCACACATTGGCTCAAACCATAATGATCGCGCAAATCGATGAACAGCAACCCGCCATGGTCGCGCACCCGGTGCACCCATCCCGACAAACGGACGGTCTCACCAACATTGTCACTGCGCAGTGCTCCGCAATTATGTGAGCGATAGGCATGCATGTAAAATTCCTCTTAAATGTTAGAGGCGAAAAACGCATGGCCACATTGATTTGTCAAGCGCTTGTGCGCTCAATTACGTCTGTTTTGGGAAGCATCGTTCTCACGGTGGCGCATAAAAAAAGGGCCTGGAAATCCAGGCCCTGAAACGTTGTGCGTCCAAATGCGCATAAGACTAGGGGAAACAAATGCGCTTGCCCGTTTCATACGTAAAGTGCTGAAATGAGGGCTGAATATCATCAACAATGTCTCTATTAACTTGGGGTGCGCTGAATATATTTCAAGGATGTGACCAAGATTTTTAAAGAATTTTCTTGATTGCCGCCTAAGACCAGCTACAACCGGCCCCTATGAAAGAAAACCCTGCCTTAGAGCCAATAATAACAACCTCTCGTCTGGAAGAAGTTTGCACCCGTTTTGCGGGCGACCCGTTTGTTGCGGTCGATACTGAATTCATGCGCGAGACAACGTTCTGGCCGATCTTATGCCTTATTCAAATTGCCGGTCCAAGCGGCGAAGTGCTGATTGACCCTCTGGCCGACGGCATTGAGCTGAAGGCGTTTTATGACCTGATGGCTGATGAGAGCGTCGTTAAAGTGTTTCACGCAGCGCGCCAGGATATTGAAATTGTCCATTCACAAGCTGACATAATTCCTTCTCCGCTGTTTGATAGCCAGATTGCTGCCATGGTGTGTGGCTTTGGCGATTCGATAGGTTATGAAGCCCTCATCCGTGCGCTGCTTGATAAAGGCATTGACAAGACCTCACGCTTTACCGATTGGAGCCGTCGGCCACTCAGCCAAAAGCAATTGGCCTATGCCCTGGCAGATGTGACCCATTTGCGCGAGGCCTATCCGCTTTTAGACGCTCAATTGCAAGAGACCGGCAGGCAGCATTGGGTGGAACAGGAAATGGCCATTTTGGAAAACCCGGCCACCTATATATCGAAACCTGAAGATGCCTGGAAGCGGCTTAAATTTAACGCCAATTCCAAAAAGGCCCGAGCTGTGTTTATGGATATCGCCGCGTGGCGCGAGAACGAAGCCCAAACGCGCGATGTGCCGCGCAACCGGATTTTAAAAGAAGACGCGCTTCGCGAAATTGCTTTGCAGTGCCCAAACAACGTGGAAGAGCTGGCTGTTTTAAGGGCTGTGCCCAAAGGCTTTGCCAATTCAAGCCGGGCGCGTGGCTTGCTGGAAGCTGTGCAAAAGGGATTGAATAAGCCTGACGATGAAATCTTTGAGCAAAAGCCCAATGGTCCGCCGCGCAAAGAGGTTGGCTCGATTACCGAAATGTTGAAAGTGCTGCTTAAAATCATGAGCATAGAGCATGGGGTTGCAACCAAACTCATCGCCTCAAGCGCTGACATTGAAAAAATCGCCTTTGATGATAAAGCACACGTCCCTGCCCTTTCAGGCTGGCGTTATGAGTTGTTTGGCGAAAAAGCGCTGGCCCTGAAACATGGTCATGTGGCCCTGGCCCTGAAAGACGGGCAGCCTATATTGATAGACTTTAAGTAAGTGTGACAAGCTACTTCATACTAGGAATTGAATCTGCTTGTCCGCTATCCAGACGCTTGGCTTCTTGTCCATGGCTCGGGCTAAATCATTCAAGCGCCGTTGCACCCTGTCGCCCCATAAATCACGCAGCTTGGCTGGCAATTTAAGATTAAGCTTTGACCCTGCAATTTCCAGTTTTGCAAAAGGCAGCACACCCGGCATGGCGCCTGAGAGCACATAAGCCAATCTTTGGGTGGCAGAAATTATCTGAGCGCGTTTAAGTATACGTTCATCTGTTAATTCCAGCAGGCGCGGTGACATGGTATTTTCTTTGCCTTCGCCGTATCGATAAAACACGGTGAGCGCCAGAAAGGCCCGTTCGGCATGGGTCACCCCGCTTATGGCAGCGTTGGCCACAATGTTGAGGCTTTGCTCGCCACGATAATCCTGATTTGCCCGCCAGCCAATGTCAGACAAATAACAGGAGGCGTGGCGCAATAGACGTTCTGCATCGGTCTCTTTTGGGGCATATGTTTTAAACAAGCGGTCGGTCCAGGCGCATAATTCTTCTGACTGAGTAAGAGAACGTGCGCGCAAACGAGCAAGATCGCGGGCCGCTGAAATCAACGGGTCGGCATTTCGGTCGCTGAGTTTTAACTTTGAATAGAGAAGACCTTCGCGCACCCCATAGGCGGACACGATCACATTGCGCACAGCAATGCGTTTTAGCACCCGGCTTAGAACCTCAGAGCCGAAGGGCAAAGTCTCGGCGCGTTTTTGCGAGATGATTGCTGTGTCATTCAAGAAGCCTGAAGATTGCCGGGCAATCAGCCTGGCCAAATCACGCATAGGCGTGCGTGCGATGGTATATTGATGCAAGACAGAAAGCGGATAATTGCTTTGCTTCATATGCAATTTGGCCAAATTGCGCCATGTGCCGCCTACCATATAAAAATTGCGGCCCTTCAAGCCTTCAAACACAGGCAAATCATCCAGGCTTTTCTCAATCAGGCGACGTGCGCGTGTTTTGGAATTGCCTGCTAAATCCATCAACCGCAACGCCCCCAAAGGCAAGGTGACGCCCTTACCAAATTTGCCGTTGCGCACCTGAATTAGCTCCAGCGAGCCACCGCCCAGATCGCCCACCAAGCCATCCGCATCTGGAATGCCCGCCATAACGCCATAGGCCGCTAGCCGTGCTTCGCGTTTGCCTGTGAGAATCTTGATCTTTTCGCCAAGCATATCTTCAGCAAAAGCGACAAAGCTTGGGCCATTTTCAGCCTCGCGGGCGGCTGCTGTTGCAACCGCGTACACCTTGCCAACACCAATCTGATCATTAAGGGCATGAAACCGGCGCAGCGCTTTTAAGGCTTGATCGATATTGGTATCATCCATACGGCCGGTTGTTGCAATCCCACGCCCCAATCCGCACAGGACTTTTTCATTAAAAACAGGCGTTGGACTGCGCCGCGCCGCATCGTAAACCACCAATCTAACCGAGTTAGAGCCAATGTCGATAATGCTGACCGGCTCGAAACCAGGCAAACGGCCATGGCCATCACCTTGGTCAACAGCACTCCCTCGTTTATCAATTTGGCGCATTGCTGCTCAATATCATAAGTAAAGCCGTGCGCCTAGGACTGCTTGGTGAACTGCGGGGGCATGTTTTGCTGCAATGATTTGCCGCGGCCTGAAAGCGAGGGATTGGTCATGAAATATTCATGCGCATTAAACGGTGTTTCACCAACTTGAGGCTCAATGCGCCGGGCTGTACCATCGGGCAATATTTCCCAACTTTGCTGATTGTCCTTAAAATTCGCCACCATAATCTGATCCAGTATCTGAGCATGGACCGTCTCATTTAAAATCGGCACCAGAACCTCAACACGACGGTCGAGATTGCGTGGCATCCAATCGGCTGATGAAATATAAACTTTTGCCTCAGGCGACGGCAGGCCTGCGCCCGCACCAAAGCATATAATGCGGGCATGTTCCAGGAAGCGTCCGATAATGCTTTTCACCCTGATGTTTTCTGACAGGCCCGGCACACCGGGCCTAAGACAACAAATGCCACGCACAACGAGATCGATTTGCACACCTTGGCAGCTGGCATCGTACAGTGCGTCAATCACATTTGGGTCAACGAGAGAATTGAGCTTGGCCCATATTTGTGCCGGGCGGCCGGCCTTGGCATGTTCAATCTCTTCTTGAATATTCTGGATCAAGCGCTGCCTCAGATTAAGCGGTGAAGCTGCAATGGCTTCCAGATCAGATGGCTCGGCATAGCCCGTGATATAATTAAACAGGCGTGCTGCATCGCGCCCAAGGACCGGATCGGTCGTGAAAAATGAAAGATCGGTGTATATTTTTGCATTCACAGGATGGTAATTGCCCGTACCAAAATGAAGATAGGTTTTCAACCGCCCCGCCTCGCGGCGCACCACAAGCGATAATTTGGCGTGGGTTTTAAGCTCAATAAAGCCAAATACAACCTGCACACCAGCGCGTTCTAAATCGCGCGCCCATTGAATATTGGCTTCTTCATCAAACCGGGCTTTCAATTCGACAAGCGCTGTAACAGATTTGCCCGCCTCAGCAGCCTCTGTCAGGGCTTGAATAATCGGGCTGTCCTTGCTGGTCCGGTAAAGTGTTTGCTTAATCGCCACAACATCAGGATCAGCTGCGGCTTGGCGCAAGAACTGCAACACAGCATCAAAACTCTCGTAAGGGTGATGCACCACCAGATCTTTTTGCTGGATGGCGGCAAAGCAATCACCACCATGATCGCGAATGCGCTCTGGAAAGCGGATATTATAAGGAGGAAAAAGCAGATCGCGTCGCTCATCCAGGATTAATTGTTTGGTCTCGCCGTAGCCGACCAAATCACCTGCAATGAACAGTTCTTCATCATCAACTTCAAGCTCGCTTGCCACAAACCGGCGCAAATTTACCGGCATGGAAGCATCGACCTCCAAGTGGATCACCGACCCCCGCCTGCGCCGCTTCAAGGCTGTTTCAAACAGACGCACCAAATCTTCGGCTTCTTCTTCAATTTCCATGTCACTGTCGCGAATGACGCGGAACGCACCCTTGCCCAACACTTCGTAGCCTGGAAACAATCTTGGAATAAAAGGCGTTAAGGTATTTTCCAGCGAGATGAAGCGTGCGATTTTTGATTTCTTCTCAGATTTGGAAAGGGGTAAGCGCATAAAACGCTCTAACTGATTTGGAATACGCAATAGAGCGTTCATGGTCTTGCCGTCTTTGCGACGGCGCAATTGCAAGGCCAGGCTAAAACCCAGGTTGGGTATAAACGGAAATGGATGGGCCGGATCAATCGCCATTGGCGTTAAGACCGGGAAAATTTCTTCCAAAAAGCGACGCTCAAGCCAGGCATATTCTTGGGCGGTGGCTTGGTCTGCTTCGATCAGGACAATGCCTTCGTCAGCCATTTCGTTTTTTAAGGAATTCCAAAGCTGCTCTTGTTTATGTATTAGCTCATGGGCAATTTCATTGACCCGTTCGAGCTGCTCTGAAGGGGTGAGCCCGTCCTGGCTGAGGGTTTTAACGTTCGCTGTGACCTGGCCGCGCAAACCCGCTACGCGCACCATGTAGAATTCATCAAGATTGGTGGCTGATATTGACAAAAACCGCAACCGTTCCAACAGGGGCTGGCGGGTATTGCGGGCCTCTTCCAACACCCGCATGTTGAAGCCCAACCAGGAAAGCTCACGGTTCATAAACCGCTGGGGACTGTCGGCAGTCAGTGACAGCACTTCCAAATCAGGCGACGGCACCTGTTTCACAGCCCGTTCGACAGGCTTTGCAGCAGCTTGCGTGCGACTGGGTGATTTTATTGATTTTGGTGTTGTCATATTCAAACCATTACTGCGATGGGGGCCGTGTCACGCACTATTGTGCCAAATTTTGTGACAGGTTTACGACAGATAACCGGTAATTTCCGGTTTTGGTGTCATGCCCTCACCCTATCAGATTAGGAACACTGTTACTTTATAAGATTGTGATTCAATTTAGCTTTATAAAGAGCTGGATTCTATTCTTTATTCAAAACAGCCTTAAGGTAATATTCCTTTTTTCAGGCTCACAATCCGCGCTCTTTGAGCACTTTTGCGGTAAAAGGCCGGGTAATTGCTACCTTTTCAGCCAAAGCACGCGCATCAAGCTCTGCTACCAGATCATCGGCGGCTCCCAAGGCACGCTCCATGCGCACAACCAGATACTCCACCACCCCTTCGCCGACCACAATTTGCCGATCGGTGAAGAGTTTCACCAATACGGCGCGCAGCAATATATCATCGGGCTCAGCCAATCGCGCCAATGTTAGCGCATTCAGCCGGGTTAGCAGGTCAGGCAACGCCACATTCCACAGGTTTGGCACGTCCCGCGTTGTGATCAGCACATGGGATGCCTGTTCGTTTGCCAAATTCAACAAATGAAACAGGGCTGTTTCATCAAGCCTATCCCCTGGCGCATCCTCCACCACCACGGCTCCGTTTGATAGCAAATCCGGCACTTTGCCACGCTCCAACTGGTCAGCCTTGATCTCACTTGCCCCACTTGCTTTGCGCCAGACCTCTGCCAAATGGCTTTTGCCGCTGCCGCGCGGGCCGATTAACAAAAGTGCTGAACCTGGCCATTGCGGCCAGCGATCAATTAAATCAACGGCCTGGGCATTACTGTTTGTGACCCAAAAATCATCACGGCCCAGGGCCGGCCTGTGGGGCAGATCTAATGTTAATTGATCCGTCATAATCCTGTTTCTAGGGCCCTATTGGCCTTATTTACTTGCAGCTGGTTTCTTTTTTACAGAGGAACGTTTCGGTTGCGTTCCTAAATAAAGCGGGCTTGCAAGATATTTCTTAAGCGCAAAGCGTATTAAAACGCCAATGGAGGCAGCCAGAGGAACGGCCACCAAAAGACCGACAAAACCGAATAATAAGCCAAAAGCAAACAGGGCAAACATCAGCCAGACCGGATGCAGGCCAACACTTTTGCCTACAAGTTTTGGCGACAAGAAATTACCTTCAACAAACTGGCCAAAAACGAAAACCGCGAGCACAGACACGATCATCGGCCATTCGGGCCAAAACTGCACCAAAGCCACGCCCACAGAGACAACCAGGCCGATGATGGCCCCGACATAGGGTATAAAACTCAAAAAACCCGCGCCCAGGCCGATCAACAGACCAGACTCAAGCCCGATCATTTTAAGGGATACCGCATAAAACACCCCTAAAATCAGGCATACGGTTCCCTGCCCGCGCACAAAACCTGCCATGGCGCCGTCAATCTCGTGACCCAATTCGCGTAACGTGGCCGCATGGTCGCGCGGCAACCAGCTATCGACCAGAGCAATCATGCGGTCCCAATCATAAAGCAGGTAAAACGCCACAATAGGCGTTACCACAAATAGGGAGAGAAAATTGATCAAAGCAATACCGCCACTCCACAGCGAGCCCACCAAAGCGCCCACCAGGCTTGCCCCTTTCGAGACGAATTGAGACAATGACTTTTTAATCTCTGGCAAAGCTTGGGCAATTGTGCCCTTCAGCCAATCAGGCGCCCAGGCTTTTATCAAGGTTTCCAGCTTTTCGATATGGTCCGGCAAATGTTCCGCAAATGATGCAATTTGCACCACCAGCACCGGCACGACCAATACAAGCACCAAGATGAAAAGCAGCGTGAATATCGTCACAATGATTGAGGTTGCCGCCATGCGGCTGAACTTCAATCGCTCCAGCCGATCGGCCACTGGATCAAGGAAATAAGCCAGCCCCATGCCAGCAATAAAGGGCAGCAAAACCCCACGCAATAAAAATATTATTCCGATAAGACCCAGCAGACCAAGGGTCCAAATCATCATTTGCCGTTCTAGCTTCATTAGATTTTCCCTGTGGCAGTATGTTTACAGGCTTTAATACGCACAATTATTCAGCTTCGTTCTAGTTTGAACTGTCATCAATATTAGCCATTTCTTTCAACCATCCCATGAGATAAATGGCTCCTGAACTGACGGTAAATATAGCCACGGGCCAAACCCCGATCTCACGCAGTTTGACCAGATGCAATTCAAAAGATAAATCAGCAAGGACAAATACGGCCAGTAAAATTTGCGCTGTTGTGTTGACCTTACTGGTCATAACCGGCGCCATCGCCACCGGCTTGCCCATGATCCAGGACAGCATGACAGCCCCAACGATTAATACATCACGACTGACCACCAAAATGACAAGCCAGGACGGCAAATACTCCAGCACGCCAAGGGCTACATATATGCTGACCAAAAGCGCCTTATCGGCCAGCGGGTCGAGATAGGCGCCTAATTCAGTTTCCTGATTGAAACGCTTGGCAATAAAGCCGTCAACACCGTCGCTTACGCCTGCCACCAGAAACAAAATGAACGCCGGCATCATCTGGTTCAATAAGATCAACCAGACAATCAGCGGCACAAGCATGATGCGCATAACCGTTATGAGATTGGGCACGCTCAATTTATCAACGCCTCTCCAGGACCCATCCATTGCCGACATTGGTCAATATGAGCCCATGGGTGGCAAGCTCGATTGCCAATGCTCCAGCATCTCCCGCAAAACGCACATCAACCAAAGCACCGCGCGCTGAAAGAGATTTAATATCAACAGCGCCCACACCATTGGTGGCCACTATGGTTTGGCGCAAAGCCTGCCATTCCTGCAGGCTTGAAAACGGTATGGTGACAGCGAATATTTGACCGCCCCTGCTCGATTGATTTTGATTTTCCTGTTTCCACCGCACTTCAAGTGCTGAGAGAAAATCGCGAGCTGCCTTAAAAGTAGCGCCCGCCAGATTGCCGTTCTCAATCGGGTAGGTTTGAATAAATTCAACTTGGCCCATTGGACTTTCGCCGCGCACTTCTACATTAATTTGCGTGCCGTCCTCGCTGGGCTTGGCTTTGGCGACCAAGGTGTGATCGGCGCCATATCGTTTTTTCAGCTGATCAAGCTTGGTTTGACTTCCAGCGATCACATCCTGGGCCGTGATAAGGGATATATCTGTCAAATCACCTAATGGCAGCAAGATTGGCGTGATTGAATTTGAGGCATCAACCTTGCTCCAGGCCTCGCGCCATGGATTGGGGTTATCCCATAAAATTGGCTCTGGCGCTTTTTCCCAAAGGGCCACAAGTAAAATCTTGGGCGCTTGGGCATCTGCAAAAGGGATGTTGAACTGTTTTAAAAGCTCTTTGACTTGCTGGGCGCGAAATCGGACCGTTAATTTGGCGATATAGCGCGTTGAGCTGGTTTTTTCCTCTTCAATGGTGAGACCGGCAAGCAGGCTTGCTGTTTCAGCATTGGTAAATTGCGGCAATTTCGATGCGTCTTCAACCACAGCCAACCGTTTGACCAGAATATTAAAAGCAGCCTCCTGCCCGCTTTTTAAGGCCGCAATTTTGGCCTGCTGCGCGTCTTTGGCGGTGGCATCCACGCCTAAGCCTTTCACCTCATAAATATCAGCGTGCGCCACAGATATTGCCAGCCAGAGACTTACATAAAAGACTGTAAGCTTTAGGATCTGCACGGCAGATATTTTAAGTTTTCGACAGATTGGCATTTTTGTTTCGCTAAACATCAATTTGCGTCGTATATCTCTCGCATATTCTCGCCGATTTCTTTTGCAACTGATAGCATTAGATGAGGTTGAGCGCACGCGAAACTGAAGTTGCAAGTATAATAACTGGAAGACCTATGAGCGCCAATGGCAATGACAAATCGCCCCAATCCTACACCTATGAGGCAGCAGGTGTCGATATCGCCTCTGGAAATGCCCTTGTAGATGCCATCAAACCGTTAGCAGCAGCAACGAACAGACCCGGCGTTACAGGCGGGTTAGGCGGCTTTGGCGGGCTGTTTGATTTAAAAGCGGCAGGGTTCAGCGACCCCATTTTGGTGGCGGCAACCGATGGGGTTGGCACCAAGCTTAAGATTGCAACAACCGTTGGCCAACACGATACGATCGGCATTGATCTGGTTGCGATGTGTGTCAATGATTTGATTGTGCAAGGGGCTGAGCCGTTATTCTTTCTCGATTATTTTGCAACGTCAAAACTTGAAGTGGACGCAGGACGCGAGATTGTAAGCGGCATTGCTGAAGGCTGCGCCCAGGCTGGCTGTGCGTTGATTGGCGGGGAGACAGCCGAAATGCCAGGCCATTATGGCGTGGGGGAATATGACCTTGCAGGCTTTTCAGTGGGGGCATGTGAGCGTGGCGCACTCTTGCCGCAAGATAATATTGCCGCTGGCGACAAGCTTTGGGGCCTTGCCTCAAGCGGTCTGCATTCCAACGGGTTTAGCCTGGTGCGCCACATTGTTAAGGATCATGGACTTGATTATCGCGGGCCCGCCCCGTTTGATACGCAACATCCACTCGGCGTTGATCTGCTGACGCCAACACGGATTTATGTGAAATCCCTGCTTGCCGCTCTTAAGGGTCCGGGCACCCTTAAAGCGCTGGCGCATATTACGGGGGGCGGCCTGCCGGAAAACCTGCCACGCATTTTGCCTGATCATTTGGCAGCAGAGGTCAATCTTTCAGCCATTACCCCCCAACCTGTGTTTGGTTGGCTCCAGCAAGCAGGTCAAATTGAAACGTTTGAATTGCTGCGCACCTTTAACTGCGGCATTGGCATGGTGGTGATTGGCGATGATGACACAGCCGATATGCTTAAAGCGCAGGGTGAGAGCGTGTGCGAAATCGGCCAGGTGATTGCGCGCAAAGACACGCAAGATGTTGTTCATTTCACCGGCCAACTTAATCTTTAAAACAATTGCGGGCACAACATGACACAACGCAAAAAGACCGGCGTATTGATTTCAGGGCGCGGCAGCAATCTCAAGAGCCTGATTGACGCTGCCCAACAGGATGATTTTCCAGCGGAAATTGTGGTGGTTATTTCCAACCGACCCGATGCCGAGGGGCTTGATTACGCGCGCAAGGCCAATATTCCAGCACTTGTTGTTGATCACAAAGAGTTCGAGACCCGTGAAGATTTTGAAAGCAAGCTTGATGAAGCGCTTAGAGAATATGACGTCGAGCTGGTTTGCAATGCCGGTTTCATGCGGCTGTTGACCGAACACTTCGTTGCCAAATGGCTTAACCGGCAAATCAATATCCACCCCTCTCTCTTGCCCTCCTATAAAGGGTTGCACACCCATGAGCGGGTGCTGAAAGACGGCATTAAGATTACAGGATGTTCAGTGCATTTTGTGCGCACGGACATGGATTCTGGTCCAATCATTGCCCAGGCTGCCGTTCCGGTGCTGACTGATGATACACCCGATACATTGGCTGCGCGCGTGCTTGAAGCGGAACACAAGCTTTATCCTCATGCTCTTAAATTGGTGGCCAGCGGCCAGGTGCGTCTGCTTGCCGAACAAGTGATCATAGAAAATGATGATACAGTCACGGCCCCCTTGTTTGCGCCACCTTTATGACACATGTTCAAAGAGAATTATTTATCTTATCCAATTCACTTTAAACATCCTTCATCTGCAAGATAATAGCCCCATGCAATCCATCATCTCGATTTCAAATCTCACCAAAACCTATGAAGGCGGGTTCCTGGCGCTTAAGGATATCAACCTGGATATTCACAAGGGTGAGATTTTTGGTCTGTTGGGACCCAATGGAGCCGGCAAAACCACTTTGATCAACATCATTTGCGGCATTACCACCCCCAGCCAAGGCCAGGTTGCCGTTAATGGACATGACATCATTGAGGACGCAATTAAGTCCCGCGCCATCATAGGGCTTGTGCCACAAGAACTCACGACGGACGCTTTTGAAAGTGTGTGGGATACGGTGACATTCACACGTGGTCTTTATGGCAAGGCACCCAATCCGAAACATATCGAAATGGTGTTGAAAGACCTGTCTTTATGGGACAAGAAAGACGCCAAGATCATGACGCTATCGGGTGGTATGAAGCGGCGTGTTTTAATTGCCAAAGCTTTATCGCATGAGCCTGAAATTCTGTTTCTTGATGAACCCACAGCCGGGGTTGATGTTGAGCTCAGAAAAGATATGTGGGCTGTTGTGCAAAACTTGCGTGCCTCGGGTGTTACGATCATTCTCACTACGCATTACATTGAAGAAGCTGAAGAGATGGCTGATCGGATTGGTGTCATTAATAATGGCGAGATTATTCTGGTTGAAGAAAAAACCAAGCTGATGCAAAAGCTCGGCACCAAGCAGATGGTGCTTGAACTTCAAAAGGTTTTGAAATCAATTCCGGCAAGCCTGAAAGCCTATAAGCTTGAGCTTTCCCCAGACGGCAAGCATTTGACTTATACCTATGACACGCGTGGGAAACGCACGGGCATAACGGCGTTGCTGAATGCCTTGAACAAGGCCAAAATAAAGTTTAACGACGTCAACACAACGCAAAGCTCGCTTGAAGATATATTTGTTAATCTGGTGAAGAAAAAGTCATGAACATACGCGCTGTACAAGCCATCTATATGTTTGAAATGAAGCGCACGTGGCGCACGCTGACCCAGAGCATTGTGGCGCCGGTTATTTCAACCATACTTTATTTTGTGGTGTTTGGCGGGGCCATAGGCTCGCGCATTAGCGAAATTGACGGTGTGAGTTATGGAACATTCATTGTTCCCGGCCTGATCATGCTATCTGTTTTGACACAAAGCATCTCTAACGCCTCATTCGGGATTTATTTTCCACGATTTATCGGCACTATTTTCGAAGTCCTGGCGGCTCCTATCACATTTTATGAGATTGTGCTGGGCTATGTCGGAGCGGCTGCCACAAAGTCGATTATTCTGGGTTTGATCATTCTGGCAACAGCGGGACTTTTTGTGCCTTTGCAAATCGCCCACCCTTTCTGGATGATATTATTCCTCGTTTTGACAGCCATCACGTTCAGCCTGCTTGGCTTTATTATCGGCATTTGGGCGGACAGTTTTGAGAAATTACAAATCGTGCCCCTGTTGATCGTCACCCCACTGGCGTTTCTAGGTGGCAGTTTTTATTCGATCAACATGTTGCCGCCGGTTTGGCAAACCGTGACGTTGTTTAATCCGATTGTCTATCTGATCAGCGGGTTCCGCTGGAGCTTTTATGAAATCGCCGACATGAATGTTGAAATCAGCCTTGCTGCAATTGCCCTGTTCTTGGCGCTCTGTTTGGGAACAATCTGGTGGATATTCAAAACCGGCTATCAGCTTAAGACGTGAGCAAAATAAGGTGTGGCATGACAGAAACCGTTCTCATAGATCCGTTCCAAAACCCTGAAACACTGCGTTATTTTGAAGATTATGTGCCTGGTTCAATTTATGAATTTGGCCAGATTACGGCGACAGAAGATGAGATCATCGAATTTGGCCGTAAATTCGACCCGCAAGAGTTTCATGTTGATCCGGACAAGGCGCGGGACACGCATTTTGGCGGGCTGATTGCCAGCGGCTGGCACACGGCGAGCTTGATGATGCGCCTGTTTGGTACGCATTATCTGTCCAATGCCTCCAGTCTCGGTTCACCCGGCATAAGCAATTTGCGCTGGCTCGCACCCGTCCGCCCGGGCGATGAACTCTCTATTCGTGTTCAGATTCTACTAGCCAGGCGGTCCTCGTCAAAACCGGATCGGGGCATTGTGAGCTCAAATATAGAGGTTCAAAACCAGGATGGTGTCGTGGTGATGGACTTAACTGCGGTCAATCTGATTGCAAGCAGAGAGACTGCCCTACAAGACTGACCAATGGTGTGCTAAGTATCGTGACTTTGGGCTTGCCAGGCTTGCGCGCAGATTTCCACGCAGGCGAGCGCGCCGCGCCAGAGCTGGTCTTCGGTGAGGCTGACGAGCGGCTCGTCGCCGGTCTGAGTGTCTAAAAGCGGTACGTGGATGAAGCCCGACATCGCGGGGTGATCGCCCTGATCTGCGCGGGTGCGTGCCACATAGAATACATAATTGCAGAGATAGCCGCCGGCATCATCCGAGATTTCGACCGGCAGATTGAAACCTTGCAGAGCCTCAAAAAGCGCCAGCACCGGCAGGCCGGTTTGCAGTTGCTGCGCACCTTGAGGTTCGATCACATCCTGGTTTGGCAACAAGCCCGCAACATCTTCTCGATCGCAATCGATCACATTGCGCGCCCAGCGCTCCAGTTTGAACCCACCCGCTTCGGCATGCAGGCCAAAATGGAGCGCAATATCGGGCTTAATTTCAGCCGCCAGAGCACGCAAACGCTCAGCCGCGGTTGCATATTCAGTGCGCAGCACATGCGCGTGAATGTCGGCTTGATCGGCGACTTCACCATTTCGTTTGCGAAATAGGCTAATTAGATGCTGGGTCGGATTGTTTGGCGCACCTGGAAACTCCGAAAATCCTGTGATCAAAATTGTTGGTTTATCAGTCATTTATAACAATCAACACAGAAAATGTATCAAGCCGATTTGATCCACACATGAGTGTCGTGAAAGGCTGCCCCGCCCAGAGGTGCTACCTGATCAGCACTGGTTAAAATATTAATGCCCTTGCCATCCTCAAATTTATCATTGGGGAACAGACCTTCGCATATAACAACGCCGCGCTGGACACCCTCAAATACACGGGCATGCACCCTCACCTTGCCCTGCTCATTGCCCATGATGATTTTGTCTTCATCAGCAATCTCAAGTGCTCCGGCATCTTCTGGGTGGATCATAATATGGGGTTTGCCCTCACGCTTGAGCGAGCCCGGGGTTTCGTTAAAACTTGAATTCAAAAACCCTTTGGACGGGGATGTTGCCAGCCGGAATGGATGGGTTTCATCTGCCTCATTTGTAACCGGCCAATGATCCGGCATTTCAGGAATATCATCTGCCGGTCCCAAAGCGCCCAGGCCGTCGACCACAAAACCCTTCCAATCGGGCCTGAAATGAAACTTGCCGTCAGGCGTCTCAAAGCCATTAAGGAAATGAGAGGTTTCAAAATCAGGCTGGCAGTCAATCCAGCGGCCCGCCACCAGATCATCAAAAGAACCACGATTGGATTTTTTTAGGGTTTCATCCAGGATTTCCTGCGGTGTCATCTCAAAGCATGGATGTTCAGCCCCAACGCGCTTGGCAATTTCGCACAACACTTCGTGGTTTGTGCGGCAGTCCGCATAAGGCTCCAGCAGTTTTGGCCCGGCCACCAGCGATTGCTGGCCACCTGCGCGGTAAACATCATCATGTTCCAAAAACATGGTGGCGGGCAGAACAATATCCGCCATTTTAGCCGTCTCGGTCATGATCTGCTCATGCACGCATAAAAACAGATCTTCTCTGGCAAAACCTTGCGCCACTTTGGTTTGTTCGGGTGCCACAACCATTGGATTGGTTGACTGGATCAACATGGCGGTCACGGGCGGGCCGTCTCCAAGGTCTTGGCTGTCGCCGGTCAAGATCGGGCCGATGCGCGATTGATCAAGCACGCGTGTTGCCGGATCAATCACATCGGAGCCTTCAATCATCGACATATCGATGCCGAAGATCGCCCCATTGGTGTGAAACGCGCCGCCGCCTTCATGAGCCCAAGCGCCGGTTACGGTCGCAATAGAGCTTGCCGCATGCATGTTAACGGCCCCATTTCTGGTGCGGGTAAAGCCATAGCCCAGTCTCAGATAGGTGCGTGGTGTTTTACCGACCAGTCGTGCGAATTCCTCAATTTGTTCTACGGAAACGCCCGTTATGGCACTTGCCCATTCAGGTGTTTTGCCTTGCAAATGTTGATCAAACTCTTTTGGGCAGTCCGCGTATTTTTCAAGGTAGTCCCAGTTTGCATAGCCTTCACGGAACAGCACATGCATCACAGCACAGGCAAAAGCACCATCCGTGCCTGGACGCAAGACAATGGCGATATCGGCCTGTTTCATAGTGGCATTATTATAGATATCAACGACGGCAAGCTTGGCGCCGCGTTGTTTTTTGGCCCGGCTCACATGGGTCATGACATTGACCTGGGTTGAGACCGGATTGGTGCCCCAAATCACAACCAGATCGGATTTGGCCATTTCGCGCGGGTCAGGTCCGCGGCTGGAGCCTGTGCCTGCTTCAATGCCTGACTTTGCAATGGTTGAGCAGATTGTGCCATGGAAGCGCGAATATTTCTTGGCATGTGCCAGACGGTTTATGCCAAAGCGCATCAACAAGCCCATTGTGCCTGCATAATGATAGGGCCAGACGGTTTCGCTGCCGTGTTTTTGTTCAGCTTTCAAAAAGGCCTCAGCCACTTCATCAAGTGCGGCTTCCCAGGAAATCTCTTTATACTCGCCCGACCCTTTTGGGCCCACGCGCTTTAAAGGCTTTGAAAGACGGTTGGGGTTGTTTTGACGTTCGGCATAACGCGCCACTTTTTCGCAGACCACACCGGCTGTGTAGAGATTGTCTTTGGCACCATGAATACGACCGATTGTGCCATCTGGCAGCAATTCAACATCAAGTGCGCAGGTTGACGGGCAGTCATGGGGGCAGGCTGAATAGCCAATTTTGGAATGAACATTCATGGGGCAGGCTTTGTCAGATAATTTTCTTGGCTGACCTCTTCCATGGGTTCAACCGTTACCCCGTCAAGCGCTTCTTGCAAGGCCAGGTGGACCATTGCCGCCTCAGGGGCTGCGCCATGCCAATGTTTTTCACCCGGCTCGAACCAAACCGTATCACCGGGCACAACTTCATGCACAGACCCGCCCCAAACTTGCACCCGGCCGACGCCAGATATGATGTGCAAGGCTTGGCCCAAAGGATGTGTGTGCCAGAAAGTTCTGGCCCCTGGCTCAAAACTCACCCGCAAGGCCCTGACGCGCGCAGGCTCAGGCGCTACGACAAGGGCGTCTTGCCAGACATTTCCTGTGAATAATTCTGCTCTGCCACGCTTAGTCTGCGTTTTGGCTGCTGTGGTGATTTCCATAAAACCCTCCCTTAAGGAGGGAATACATTAGCTGGATTTCAGGCCAGTTACTAGCCGACCAATTCGTCATCATTGAAGAAATATTTGATTTCTTCGGCTGCTGTTTCCGGCGCGTCTGAGCCATGGACCGAATTGGCCTCAATGGATTGCGCAAATTCAGCACGGATAGTGCCGGGGTTAGCATCTGCCGGGTTGGTGGCCCCCATCACTTCACGGTTTTTGGCAATGGCATCTTCGCCTTCCAAAACCTGCACCACGACCGGGCCTGAAATCATGAAGCTTACAAGGTCATTAAAGAAGGGGCGTTCTTTGTGAACCGAATAAAACCCTTCGGCCTGGGCCTGGGTCATGTGAATGCGCTTTTGGGCAATGACCCTTAACCCTGCGCTTTCCAGCTTGTCGATGACTTTGCCGGTAATGTTGCGACGGGTTGCATCAGGCTTGATAATTGAAAATGTACGCTCAAGGGCCATTGATATTAAATCCTTTTAATTCTAAACAAGTTGCGCGCCTTATAGCGTTGCTACCGCCAAGCTGCAAGATAGTTTCCCGCACACCCATCACATGCTACACCCGGGCCCCATGTTACATATCAATGATTTGACATATCGCATTGAAGGCAGGTTGATCATCGACCATGCCACTGCTGCCATTCCCTCAGGCCATAAAGTCGGATTGGTGGGCCGCAATGGCTCTGGTAAATCCACCTTGCTTGGGTTGATCACCGGACAGCGGCAGCCTGAAAGCGGCACGATAACAAAACCCAGAATTGCAAAAATCGGCACGGTGGCGCAAGAAGCGCCTGGCACCGAGGCCTCTATTTTGGACACAGTGCTTGTGGCCGATATAGAGCGCACTGAGTTGTTGGCGCGTGCGGAAGTTGAAACCGATCCTCACATGATCGCTGAAATTCAGATGCGGCTGGTTGATATTGAAGCCCATTCAGCACCCGCGCGGGCTGCTTCCATTTTGTCAGGACTTGGGTTTGCCAATGAGGTTCAAAACAATCCCTGTTCGTCTTTTTCCGGCGGCTGGCGCATGCGCATTGCCTTGGCGGCTGCCTTGTTTGCAGCGCCGGACATTTTGCTGCTGGATGAGCCGACGAATTATCTTGACCTTGAAGGCATCATCTGGCTGCAAGCGCATTTAAAAGCCTATCCAAACACCGTGGTGATTGTGAGCCATGACCGTGATCTGTTGAACAATTCGGTGGACGGCATTTTGCACCTCACCCAGGGCAAGCTCAATTTTTACAAAGGCAATTATGATTGGTATGAAAAAACCATTCGCGAACAACAAGCGCTCAATTTGAAGCTCAAGAAAAAACAAGACGATCAGCGCCGTCATTTGCAAGGTTTTGTTGACCGGTTTCGTGCCCAGGCCAATAAAGCCTCGCAAGCCCAAAGCAGGATTAAAGCTCTGGCACGGTTGCAGCCAATTGCTGCCATTGCCGAAGAACGCGTTGCCCCCTTCCATTTCCCCTCGCCCGACCGTCCGCTGGCGCCGCCTTTGATTTCCATGGATGATATTTCCGTTGGGTACGCGCCGGACAAACCTGTTTTGCGCGATGTCACGCTCAGGCTTGATCCTGATGACCGGATCGGGCTTTTGGGTGCTAACGGCAATGGTAAATCAACCTTTGCCAAATTGCTTTCAGACCGGTTGCAGCCACTTTCAGGTCGTAAAAAACAATCGAAAAAGCTGACTGTCGGTTATTTTGCCCAGCACCAGCTGGACGAGCTTGATCCTGAAGAATCACCATTTGATCATATTCGTGCGCTGATGCCCGACGCCAGTCAGGCACAAGTACGTTCACGGCTTGGTTCATTGGGCTTTGGCATTGAAACGGCAGACACAAAAGCCAAAATGCTTTCGGGCGGTGAGAAGGCCAGATTGCTGTTTGCGCTCGCCAGTTTTTCTGCACCAGACCTCCTGATCCTTGATGAGCCAACAAACCATCTTGATACCCAGGCGCGTGAGGCTTTGATCGTGGCGCTGAATGATTATGAAGGCGCTGTGATCCTGATTGCCCATGACAGCCACCTTCTGGAGGCCTGTGCTGAGCGTTTATGGCTGGTGGATAAAGGCACGGTTGCCAGTTTTGACGGTGATCTCAATGATTATCGTCAATTATTACTGTCTGACCGTCGTTCTGAAAAGCGAAAAGCAAAACAAAAACAAAAAGATATAAAATCTAATTTACAAAATGAATCATCTCCGCAAAGCCGTCAGGAAAGCCGCAAGGCAGGTGCTGAAGCCCGCAAAAAATTAGCTCCTCTCAAACGTATCGTTGCAGAAACAGAGGGGCAGATAGCGAATTTGGAAAAAGAACTGGCACAGCTTGATGCCAAGCTTAGCGACACTGGTCTTTACGACAAAGACCCTGACCAAGTCACGAAACTCACCAAACAACGCGGGCTTATTGCCAAGCAAAAGATTGAGCTTGAAGATAAATGGCTGGAAGCTCACACGGAATACGAAGAAAAACTGGCTGAAACGGCGTAATTTAAGACTGCTGATTGCCCAGGCTTTTCTGCTTGCGACGAACAGCAAAAACGCCATAGCGCGGCGCAAACATCATGGCCAAAACAAACAGAATTGACTGGGTCACAATAATCGTGGGGCCGGTTGCCGCATCAATGTAAAAGCTCCCCAGTGTTCCAATAATGCTTGATCCGATGGCAGCGCTTAGCGCGATGATCAACATCATGTCGAACCGGTCGGTCATTAAGTATGCAATAGCACCTGGGGCAATCAACATGGCGATCACCAAAATGATGCCAACAGCTTTAAGCGAGCTTACGATGGTGAGCGATAGTAAAATGAGCAGGGCGTAGTGGATGGCCCTGACAGGCAGGCCTATGGCGCGGGCATGTTGGGGGTCAAAACAATAAAGCAGAAAATCACGCCGACGCACCAGGATCAAAAATAGCGAGGTGCCCGCAATAATGGCCGTTGTGATGATGTCGCTTATAGATACGCCCAGGAGATTGCCAAACAGGATGTGGTCAAGATGCTGATCCGTCTCAATTTTAACGAACAAAACCAAGCCTGCTGCAAACATGCCTGAAAACACAATGCCCATGACCGTGTCTTCTTTAATGCGGCTGTTCTCTTTGATGTAGCCGGTGAAAATAGCGCAAAACAAACCCGCCACAAAGGCCCCAATGGCCAATGGCACAGCCGCGATATAGGCCAAAACAATGCCAGGCAAAACTGCGTGCGAGATGGCATCGCCCATGAGCGACCAACCCTTGAGGACCAAAAAGCAGGACAGGACCGCGCATGATGCCCCCACAAGAATTGCTATGACCAGCGCGCGCTGCATAAACGGATAGCTCAACGGTTCCACTAAAAAGGTGAGCCACTCCATCATGACGGCCCCAGATTTGGCTTGAAGCGCAAACGCCGCGCGGCGATCAGCCCATGCTTGGGAGCCAGCAAAAAAACAATGAGAAAAATGGCGGTTTGCAAAAGCACGATGACACCGCCGGTGGCACCATCGAGAAAAAAGCTCAAGTAAGTTCCGGTAAAACCTGTGATGGCGCCCATTAAGCTTGCAATGATAACCAATTTGCCAAATCTGTCTGTTAAGAGATAAGCCGTGGCTCCCGGTGTTATGATCATGGCGATCACCAACATGGCGCCAACGGTTTGCAGCGCTGCCACCGTGCAGGCGCTTAGCAGCGTGAAAAACATAATTCTGAGCCATTTGACATTCAGGCCAATGGAGTGGGCATGGCCTTCATCGAAAAAGATCACCATGAGATCTTTCCACTTAAAGGCTAGCACGGCGAGGGTGACGGCGGAGATGATCACCATCTGAATAATGTCTTCGTTGGATATGCCCAAAATATTGCCAAGCACGATGGTTTGAACATCAACCGAGGTTGGCCAGATTGAGACCATCAACAAGCCCATTGCGAAGAAAGAGGTGAAGATCAATCCGATGATTGCATCTTCGCGCAAACGCGTTTTCTGCCGGATAAAGGCAATGCCGCCGGACGCTAAAAAGCCTGCAAAAAATGCCCCAAAAGCATAGGGCAGGCCCATGATGTAGGCCGCTGCAACACCCGGCACGATGGAGTGGGACAAGGCATCGCCAATCAGCGACCAGCCTTTGAGCATTAAATAGCATGACAGAAATCCGCAAACACCGCCCACCAGCGCGCTCGCCCACATGGCTTTGAGCATGTAGTTATACTCTAACGGCGTGAGCAATATCTCGATCATGATTTCTTCTTGGATTTGGGCTTGGTTTTAGCTTTACGTTTCGCCTTTGCTTTAGGTTCTTGAGCGCTTGCACCTTGTTTGTTTTCTTCGCCATAAAACACAAGCGGGCGCTCATCATCGGTGAGCACGGTGACACCACGGGGATCATCATCATCGTGCAATTCTTCACCTTCCAGGGTGAAGTGGCGCAAGACGCCACCGAATGTGCGCTCTAAGTTTTTCTGAGTGAAGGTTTGTGCGGTTTTACCGGCAGCTATCACCGTGCGATCGAGCAGCACCACCTGGTCGCAAAATTCCGGCACAGACCCCAGATTGTGGGTCGAGACCAAGATCAGATGATCTTTGTCACGCATATTGCGCAACAGCTCGATAATGGCGCTTTCGGTCTGAACGTCAACGCCCGTGAACGGTTCGTCCAACAAGATCACCGGGCTTTCTTGTGCTAGGGAACGCGCCAGAAAAACACGTTTTTTCTGGCCGCCTGACAATTCACCAATCTGTCGTTTGCGATAGTTTGTCATGCCAACGCGCTCGAGCGCTTCATCGACTTTTTGTTTGTCTTGGGCTGAGGCAATGCGTAAGAAATTCATGTGGCCATAACGGCCCATCATCACGACGTCTTCAACGAGAACCGGGAAATTCCAGTCAACATCCTCACTTTGCGGGACGTATGACACGGCATTTTTTTTCAAGGCTTCAATGGCGGGCATGCCACACAAGGTGACCTCGCCAATGTCGGGCGTTATGTCGCCCATAATCGCTTTGAACAGAGTGGATTTGCCGCTGCCGTTTACGCCCACGAGGGCACAGATCGTTCCAGCTTTGAGCTCGAAACTGGCATTGATGAGGGCTGTATGACCATTGGGGTAGGTGACGGTCACGCCTTTTGCAGAAATGCCAGGCAAAAATGTGGATCGCGCGAAGCTTCCGGCTTCCATAAATCTAAACCCCAAAACCGTCGATTATTGTCTCAACAGTTCTTTGTACCAGTTTAAGAAATGTCGGCACAGGCCCTTTGGGGCCGGACAGGCTATCTACATACAAGACGCCGCCATATCGCGCACCGGTTTCATTGGCGACTTGCTTGGCCGGCCGATCGGAAATCGTGCTTTCTGAAAACACCACGGGAATATTGTGTTTGCGCACCGCATCAATGACCTTACGCACTTGTTGGGGTGTGCCTTGCTGGTCGGCATTGATCGGCCAGAGGAAAAGCTCTTTGAGATTATAATCACGTGTCAAATAGCTGAAGGCACCTTCGCTTGAGACCAACCAGCGCTGGGACAAGGGGACATTTTCAAAACGCGCCTTGAAATCCTCATCTAATGCTTTGATTTTTTTGCTATAATTCTTGGCATTCTCATTATAGGTGGCCGCATTTTTGAGATCATATTTGACCAGTGCCTTGCGAATGTTCTCAACATAGACCAAGGCACTTTTGAGCGACATCCAGGCATGCGGATTGGGCTTGCCGGTATAGGGGCCAGAGACAATCCCCTTCGGCTTAATGCCTTTGGTCAGTGTGACCTGAGGTACGTTTGAAACGTTTTGGAAAAACTTCTTAAACCACCGCTCAAGACCAAGCCCGTTCCACAAAACAAGGTCTGCCTTTTGCGCTTTTACGACATCGCGCGGTGTTGGCTGGTAGTTGTGAATTTCAGCCCCAGGCTTGGTGATTGACACAACATCAGCTGCATCACCAGCCACGTTTTGGGCAATGTCCTGGAGAATTGTGAAGGTTGTTACAACTTTGAATTTCTTGGCAAAAGCCGGGTTTCCGGCAGCCAAAAACACAAAGAAACTCAGGCACAGGCAAGATAAAGATTTAGGGGTCATAATTTTCTAATTCTTATTGATAATAACTTTCAATTGCGATTGTTATCAGAATGCGACTTAGTGTCAACTAAATCTAGAAAATAAGCTCCACATAGAGATTGCGCGATCCGCACGCAAGCACGGCCCCGCGCATTTTGTTAAGGTTTCCGTCTCAAAAGCGGGCAGGTTCAAGGGCTAAGTGTTGGCCTAACTTGCTGCTGCTTCTGATTTTGCAAGCCCGCCGTAGAGGTCCAAACAGCGATTGATCCATTCATTGATGGGGTCTTCGGGTTCCAGCACGGGAAATGTGCTGATAACCCGCGCCCATTGAAAAGGGCCAAAGGCGACATAATCGCCATAAAACGGTTCATCGCCCCCCAAATAGGCGGACCCTGCCAACATAAGCCTAAGGGGTGTTAGTGCGCGCCCAAGCTTTTTCACGGTTTCTTCGCCGCGCGGGCCTTGCACCTCTTCCAGAGTTCGTCCGGGGAAACGCTTCTCGCGGCTTTCGCGAAAATAGGCTTTGTCTGCCTCATCAAGGCTGTCGTGAATATCCAGCATGAGCATGGGTGCTAGAGCTGGGAACACCGCAGCATTGATCCAATTGTTTAAAAACCGCGTATAAGCAAGGCCACGCTCGCCGCCAAATAAAGAAGGTTTGTCGGGATAAGTCTTTTCCAGATATTCAGCGATGGCGAAACTTTCAGTGACAATTTCATCGCCGTCTTCGATCACCGGCACGGTTTTATAGGTGCCATCCAGCAGTTTTGGAATATCGGTAAACCGGGCCGGGCGGGTTTTGAAGTCAAGCCCCTTATGCGCCATCGCCATTTTAACCCGCCAGCAATGGGGACTAAAACGCTGATCTTTCCCGCCTGCCAAATCATGTAGAATAATGCTCATGTTTTCTCCTCGAGCGCGTGCGCGCTGTGGTCCCTAATTTTAGCGTATCTTTATCCCAAACTATCGCTATTGAAATCGGTGTCATCGTCAAGCACCAAAGCCTGGGCAACAATCACCCGCTCGCCATTAAAGGTTATGGCCGGTGCGCCATGCAATTTATATCCATCGTCCAAAGCGTTCGATATCCGCTCACAAAAATTTCTATCATCTGGGCCTGTCAGCAGCCGGTAGCGTAATTTCTCAGCCATATCTATGCCTTCTTCTCCCAGCGGCCCTGTTCATTTTGCTGCCAATAGGTCGCTTGCAAACCGTCACTTGCCGCTTGCTTCCACAATATTCGGGCCGCAGCCACAGCCTCTTCATTGCCGCCATCGAACAAATAGACAACACGCTCATAGTCCGACACATTTTCAGCCTCAGCCCCGTCAACGAAAAACCGCACGCTCGCCGCGTTAGGGTTGTCTTCGCTAGTTGTTAAAAATACCGGCTGCAATTCCACATGACCATCCTCAGCACTGCCATGGGCCAGAAAACTGTCATCCTTATAGGTCCATAAATGTTGATCCAAAGCCTCAATGCGCTCATTACTGGAGGCTTGCACCACAGCGTTCCAGCCACGCTCAAGTGATTTTTCAAGCAGGTCCGGCAACACATGTTCCAGTGATGCAAGCTCGAGATGATAGAATAAAACTTCGGTCATGCCAGCATCAGGTTATTTCTCATAATGATCCGCCACCAATTGATTTAGCAGACGCACCCCATAGCCAGAACCCCAGCTTTCATTGATCGGCGTTTTTGGAGAGCTCATGGCTGTTCCGGCAATATCGAGATGCGCCCAGGGCACTTCATTGACAAAACGCTGTAGGAATTGCGCAGCTGTGATTGAACCGGCGTGGCGCCCGCCGATATTTTTCATGTCAGCCACTTTGCAATCAATCAGCTTGTCATAGGCTTTGTCCAACGGCATGCGCCAGACTTTTTCACCGGTTGCGTTGCCTGCTTTGGACAATCGTTCACAGAGTTCATCCGAGTTTGAAAACAGGCCCGCGTGCTCATTTCCAAGAGCTACCAGAATGGCCCCTGTGAGGGTAGCCAGATCAATCATGAATTGCGGTTTGAAGCGCTTTTGGGTGTACCATAGCACATCGGCCAGAACGAGCCGGCCTTCGGCATCCGTGTTTAATATCTCGATCGTCTGACCTGAAAGTGACTTTACGATGTCACCGGGCCTTTGGGCTGCGGCATCGGGCATATTCTCGACCAAGCCAATAACACCAACGGCATTGACCTTAGCCTTGCGTGCTGCAAGTGCGCACATAAGGCCCGTGACACAAGCCGCCCCGCCCATATCTCCCTTCATATCGCCCATGTTGGCACCGGGTTTGAGCGAAATACCACCCGTGTCGAACGTGACCCCTTTGCCGACAAAGGCAACGGGTTTCTTACCTTTCTTGCCACCCATCCAACTCATGACCACCATTAAGGTGTCGCGCACAGACCCTTCACCCACCCCCACAAGCGCCAGGAACCCCCTTTGCCTAAGCTGTTTTTCACTCAGCACTTCAACCTTCAGGCCAAGCTTGGTGAGTTCTTTTGCGCGCTTGGCAAAGCTTTCAGGATACAGCTCATTTGGTGGCTCGTTGACCAGGTCACGCGCCAGGAAAACGCCTTGGGCCACAGCATCGTATGCAGCATAGGCCCGCTGGGCTTTTGCAGGTTCCACGCAGCTCACGGAAATTTCTTTAAGCTTCTGTTTTTTATTGTCGTTTTTCGTTTTATATTTGTCGAATTTATAATTTCTCAATCGCGCACCAGAAGCAATGCGGGCGGCAAATTCAGCCGGGTTGAGCGCCAGACCTGGAATGGCATCGGCCAAAATTTCGGCTTTTGCCGCTTTGGCCTGAAGTAATTTGCCGCAAATCTTACCGCCCAGTTTTTCCGCATCATATGAAGTCAAATCATCGGGCTTGCCAATGCCTATCAGTACGATCCGTTCAAGGTCAGAGTTATTGGGCGCCATTATATCGAGGATCGCGTCACGTTTGCCGGTAAAATCGGCAACCTTGCTGGCTCGTGAAATCTGCCCAGCTGTGGCTAAATCCAAATCTTGGGCAGATTCTGCCAATTCCAGGCCTTCAGCAGCAAAGACGATGACCGTGCCGGTACGTGGCAATGCCGTTTTGGAAAATTTCACATTCATGCAAGCGCCCCTTTATAAGTTCAGGTGATTTTGAGGGTTATCATAACGTGTGTTTGAAGCGGGGCAATAAAGAGTTTCACCGGGTCCGAAATAGTTGAAAAGACTTAAAAAACAGTCTTGACATCACGGACAAGTCAAGCGTTGTGGCTGAAGGGTCACTATTCGTTGAAAAAAGCAGCAAAAATGCTTGAAAATATTCACGAACAGGGTTTACCTGGTAGGAGATTCGAGGTTCACTGGCGTGTCGCTCGTGAGCAAGTGTCGAGTATGGAGTTTATGGTTATTAAATGCGGCGAAAACAAAGGCTGGCGGGTCCACCAAAACCAATGGTTGACTCGGCGGTTTTGTATGCGTGCATAAAACGGTTGTCAAAAGCCGATAACGTATGATGCGGGCAGGGCAAGATATGATATCTCGCCAAGCCAACGTAGAGGGGATGCAGCTGAAAAAGCTGGCACATAAATTAAACAGCCGATCTGGCGCAAACAACGTATATGAGACGCCAAGCCGTCTTTCACGTTCGTGGGCACGTGCGGTTCGTGTTGCACCGCTTGCCGCCCTTTTCGCCCTAAGCACCGTTGCCGTGCTTACACCGGCTTATGCCGCCTCGCCCATTCCGTCTTTCGCCAAGCCACAACCGGGCACGCAAATGAAGTTGCGGTCCAACAGCATTGATTATGATAAATCTGGCCGGGTTGCTGTGGCCACCGGCAATGTGATCATCACCTATGGTGGCTATACCTTGAGAGCAGACCGGGTGCGCTACAACCGGCGTAGCCGAGTTTTATCGGCCTCAGGCAATGTGCGCTTGCGCGAGCCTGGCGGCACTGTTTTTAAAACCGACACGATCGAATTGTCGGACACGTTCCGTGATGCTTTTGCCAGAAACCTTTCGGTTTTATTGACCAATGAAGCCGAGCTCACAGCTGAAACGGTCAAGCGCGAAGCCGGCAACGTTAGCACTTTTACCAAAGCCACTTATACAAGGTGTAAGGCCTGTGCTGATGACCCAAGCAAACCATTGGTGTGGCAAATTAAGGCTGATAAAATTACGCATGACAAACAACAGCGCACATTGGCCTATGAGGGCGCTTCGTTTGAGTTTTTGGGGCACGAGGTCATAAACATTCCGAAGTTTGCCCATGCCGATCCCACAGTGAGCCGCAAAACAGGGTTTTTGGCACCCAGCTTTGAATCGGCAGACCAATTTGGTGTTGGTGTTAGAGTTCCGTTTTTCTGGAATATTGCCCCTAATCAAGACCTGACCTTGCGCCCAATCTTAACCTCTAAACAAGGTCCGATTGCCAGCGCCACCTGGCGGCATCGTTTATTCAATGGGCAATATTCAATAACACCGACCGGCGTCTACCAATTCACCGATGACGACGAAACGCCAAGCGACAGCCGGTATCGCGGCAGCTTGGCCACCGAAGGCGATTTCAGCATCAACGAAAATTGGAATTGGGGTTGGGATGCAACCTTGGTCAGCGATGATACGTTCTTGCGCCGCTATGACATTAATGACGACACTGACATAACATCTCAGGTCTATCTCACCGGCCTTGACGATAGAAACTATTTTGCAGCCCGGGCCTATCACTTCCGTGGCCTATTGGCGAGTGACGTGAAAAAAAGAACACCATATGTTCTCCCCATAATCGATCACAATTATTTCTTCGGTTCGCCAATTATCGGCGGGGAATTGGGCATTGACACCAATTTCAGAAGCCTGCAACGCGACAAAGGACCAACCTCTACACGCCTTGTCTCAAATCTGCATTGGCAACGGCAGATGTTCACGGGGTTTGGCGCTGTAGTGACACCATTTGCATCACTGCGCGGCGATGTTTATTTCGAAAACAATGTCGTTGATCCAAGTGTACCCAGCGGTGTACGCGGCCATGATGATTTCGCACGCGCTCTACCAATGGGTGGCGTCGACATACGCATGCCAATGGTGCGCACCCAAGCGAGCGGTCATCAGCAAATTTTTGAGCCGATCGCACAGGTTCTCGTCCGGCCGAATGAAACCAAAGTCAATCGAATTTCGAATGAAGACAGTTTGAATTTCGAATTTGAAGAAACCAACCTATTTGATTTTAGCAAATTTTCAGGGGTTGACCGTTGGGAAGGCGGCACAAGAGCCAATGTCGGCTTTAACCACACGGTATTATTTAACGACGGCAATTATGTCAAATTTACAGCCGGTGAATCATTCCAACTGTATGGCAAAAACAGCTATGGGTCCGATACCGGGCTTGATACCGACCGGTCAGACTTTGTCACAGCTTTGCAATTCAAACCCTCACAATATCTAAACTTCACGGGCCGGGCCCGTTTGGACGAAAGCAGTGGTAATCTGAAACGTGTTGATATCAACACGACAGCGCATTATGGCCGTGTCAACGCTTTGGTGTATTACACTGACGCTGATTCCAGACCCACGCTTGGACAACCCAAACACCGCTCAGAGGTCTATGCTGAAGCTGGCCTTCAAGTTTCCAAATACTGGAACGTATTTGGAAAATTACGCTTTGATATTCAAAATGAAGACAGGGTCTCAAATGCCGTTGGTGTGAAATATGACGATGAATGCTTTGTCTTCCACGTTCAATATAAAGAAGACTTCACCAAAGACCGCGATGTTGATATCAACCGCTCGGTGATGTTCAGATTTGAATTGAAAACGATTACGTCCAGCGGTTCTTAGAGATGCTCACGCGCTCTAGGTCTTAGTTTAAACGTATCTTTATCCCAACTATCTCGATAGAAACCGGGTTCCGCTTTTGAGAAATACGCTTTATTCCCGCGTATCTTTATCTCAAACTATCTCGATAGAAACCGGGTTCCACTTTTGAGAGATACGCTTTATTCTCCGCGTATCTTTATCTCAAAACCGGGTTCCACTTTTGAGAGATACGCTCTAGAAAAGATACTTGGGATCATTTAAACTTAAAGCCATGATTCAAACGATTAAACATTACAGCGATTTTTCCAGGGTGTGTTTTATCAAGCGCCTGCCTGTGGGCGTGGTCTTGGTTGCACTTGTTGGCGCATTAAGCTTTGCCGGGGGCTTGGCTTTGGCTTCGCAAGCCGTCGCCAAGCCTAAAGGAGATGAAGTGCAATCGGCTGACAGAATTGTTGCGATTGTTGATGATGATCCGGTTTCTGAATTTGAAGTCACCCAGCGCATGAAACTTGTGAGGGCTTTGGGCAAGCTAAAGATTAAAGATGCCAAACTGCGCGAAAACGTTCTCAAGCGCCTGGTTGATGAGCGTCTTCAAGCTCAAGAGGCCAAACGCCTTAAAATCAAGGTTACAAAAAAACAAATTGAAAATACCATCACGAGCATGGCCGGGCGCGTGAGACAAACCGTACCGCAGATCAAAGCCCGGCTGTCAAAACAAGGGGTCAATATAAAGACGTTTGAGGCTCAGGTTCGCGCAACCATAGCTTGGAATGCTGTTGTTCGCCGTCGTTTTGCGTCCAAAGTCTCTGTCGATCAAGAGACAGTTCAGCTTAAATTCGCTGATTTGAAAAAACGTCCAATACCCGGTCAAAAATTACTTGTGCTCCGGCAGATCACCTTGCCTTTTGAGCGTGGCTTTCCCGGAGCGGCCAATACGCGTCAAAGAGATGCTATGCAAGTTTATCGCGGCTTTAAGGGGTGTGGGTCCCTCAAACGGCTAGCTTCAGAGGTATTTAATGTTCATGTTTCTCCAGCCCGAACCGTTCCCTTAAAAGCTTTAAACCCACAATTTCGCAAAATATTGCGTAAAATGGGGCCAGGCCGCATCACGCCACCCTCTCTGGCCAAAGGTGGCATTACCTTGCTTGCCTATTGCGGCAACAAAGAAATCAAAGCGCCTGAAATGACACTCAAACAGGTTGAGAATCAGCTTATGAGCCAACAATACGGGCTCTTGGCTAATCGCCATATGCGCGACCTCAGACGCGATGCAATTGTAGAATATCGCTAAAATGCATGTTGCAGCTGTCCCCTTAAACTCAAGGTAAGGCTGAAATGTCATTGCCGTTAAAACCTCTTGCTTTGACCATGGGCGAACCGGCCGGCATCGGCCCTGAAATTACCCTTAAAGCCTGGCGTTTGCGTGACAAACATGCGTTTGAACCTTTTTTCACCCTAGGCGCACATGATGTGCTGCATGATGTGGCCAAAAGCCTTGACCTCCCCGTTAAATTTCAACGTATCGAACACACAGACGAAGTCGCAAAGATTTTTTCTACAGCTTTGCCAATCATGGAGATTGACCTTGAAAGCCCCGTCACATTGGGCGCACCAAACCAGGCTACGGCGCAGGCTGTTTTAACATCGATTTCCCGCGGGGTCGAATTGGTGCAGACCGGCCAGGCCTCAGCTTTGGTAACAAACCCAATTCAAAAAGAAATTCTCAAAAAGGCTGGCTTTGGCTATCCCGGTCATACCGAATATTTGGCAAGCTTGACTGGCCTTAAACCAACGCCGACGCCAATCATGATGCTGGCATCGGACCCTCTACGAGTGGTTCCGGTGACAATCCATCTGCCGCTTAAAGAGGTTGCTGCAAAACTTACAAGTGCTGCCATTGTAACAGCAGGCCAAATAGCCGCCGCTGCTTTGCAAAAATATTTTGGCATGGCGCACCCGCGGCTTGCCGTTGCGGGGCTTAATCCGCACGCCGGTGAAGGCGGAGTGTTTGGCAAGGAGGATCAAGAAATTATTGCCCCTGCCATCCAAACGCTTAAAGCGGACGGCATAAACGCCTTTGGGCCGTTGGCGGCTGACAGCCTGTTTCATGAGCGCGCCCGGGCTACATATGATGTGGCTTTGTGCATGTATCATGATCAGGCCTTGATACCAGTCAAAACGCTGGCGTTTGACGACGCGGTTAATGTGACGCTTGGCCTGCCATTTATCCGCACCTCGCCTGATCACGGCACGGGGCTTGATATTGCGGGCAAGGGTCTTGCCAATCCGGCAAGCTTGATTGCTGCCCTCAAGCTTGGCAGTGACATGGCGCTGGCAGCCCACACAGATCGTGCAGCCGCCACATGATAGAGCTTGGTCCCCTGCGTGAGGTGATTGCGCGTTATGATCTGCGGGCTAAAAAGTCTCTTGGTCAAAATTTTCTGCTTGATCTCAATCTAACGGGAAAGATTGCCCGCACGGCAGGCTCTTTTGAAGGTGTTACAGCCATTGAAATTGGGCCAGGGCCTGGTGGTCTCACCCGTGCCTTACTTGAAGCAGGCGCTGCACGCGTTATTGCAATTGAACAAGATGAGCGTTGTCTGGGCGCTCTTGAAGAGATATCGGCAGCCTATCCCAAAAGACTTGAAGTGATTTTGGGTGACGCGCTGACAATCGATTTTAAAGCACTTGCTAAAGGGCCTGCAAAGATTGTCGCAAACCTGCCGTATAATATCGCAACAGCCCTTACCATTGGCTGGTTGACACAAGAACCCTGGCCGCCATTTTACCAATCCATGACCTTGATGTTTCAACGCGAGGTCGCAGAGCGGCTCACTGCCAAACCCCGCACCAAGAGCTATGGCCGTCTGTCTGTGTTGGCACAATGGCGATGTGAGGTTGAAAAGATGTTTGATATTGATCCGCGCGCGTTCACACCAGCCCCTAAAGTTACCTCCAGTGTTGTTCACTTCACACCTTGGCCTGCCCCCCTGCCCGCCGGACCGTCCGGGCTGTTGGAACGGGTGACCAAGGCTGCTTTTGGCCAGAGGCGCAAAATGCTGCGTGCCAGCCTGAAAAGCCTCACACCGGATCCTATCGCTTTATTGGCACGAGCTGATATCAATGAGACTTCTCGTGCTGAAGAGCTTGATGTCGCTGATTTTTGCAGGTTGGCCGAAGCCTTTTCGGAGGGACAATGATGTGCCATTTTAGTCGTTATGAGGGAGAATGAATTTATGCACCGCCAATCCATGACCGCCTATGCAGCGCCACTAGAACCTACGGAAATTGCCACGCCAAAACCGGAAGGCACACAAATCCTGCTGCGTGTTCACCATTGCGGGGTTTGTCATTCCGATCTGCATATTCACGATGGCCATTTTAATTTAGGTGGTGGCAAGCAGCTCGACATTACCGATGGCCGCACCCTGCCCTTCACCTTGGGCCACGAGATTGAAGGCGAAGTTGAAGCGATTGGGCCTGATGTTACCGGCGTCAAAATTGGTGACAGACGCGTTGTCTACCCCTGGATGGGCTGTGGCACATGCGATTTGTGTCAAGCAGGCGACGAGTATTTGTGCCAGAGGCCCCATCATTTGGGGATTTATGTCGATGGTGGTTATGCCAGCCATCTATTGGTGCCGCATTCACGACATTTGTTTGCCTATGACGGTATAGCACCTGAACTTGCCGGCAGTTTTATGTGTTCGGGGCTCACCGCTTATGGCGCTTTGAAAAAGGCTGGTCCGTTTTTGCCCCACGATAAAGTCATGCTGATTGGCCTGGGCGGCGTTGGCATGATGGGTCTGCAATTTGCCAAGGAGCTGGTGCCAAATCCCGTTCTGGTGGCCGAAATTGACCCTGCCAAACGTGAAGCCGCTCTGGCTGCAGGGGCTGAGGCGGCCTTTGACCCAACTGACAAAGAAGCCCGCAAGAAGGTGCTTAAATCAACCGGTGGCGTGGCGGCTGCCATTGATTTTGTGGGAACGGACGCCTCGCTCAAATTTGCCTCGGGTATTGTGCGCAAGGGCGGGCGCGTTGTGGTGGCAGGGCTGATGGGTGGTGAGCTTACCATGCCGATCGCTATGTTTGCGCTCAGGCCGTTTTCTATTTTGGGCGCGTTTGTAGGCTCGCTCAGCCAAGCCCGCGAAGTGCTTGATCTGGCAGGCTCGGGCAAGATCGCGCCGATCCCTTGTGAGGTCAGACCCCTAGCGCAAGCCAATGAGGCTTTAGAGCAGCTCAAAGCGGGTAAAGTTGTGGGGCGTTTGGTACTAAAAGTTTAAAGATCTTCTTGAAGTGCTCTCACAAAATCTGACAGGCCTGACCGGCGGCTACGTTTAAGCCGTTCGGCATGCAAGATCGCAGTGATCGCCTTACCGCTGATCTCTATATCGTCATTGACCAGCACATAATCATATTCCGCCCAATGGCTGATCTCGCTGGAGGCTTGTGCCATGCGCTTGGCTACCACTTCGGGTGGGTCTTGCGCACGGGTGTGCAAACGCGCTTCAAGTTCTTTTGCCGAAGGCGGTAAAATGAATACTCTGACAAGATCCTCACGCATGTGATCGGCTAATTGCTGCGTGCCTTGCCAATCAATGTCAAACAAGACATCGCGGCCAGCGCTCAAGGCCTGCTCAACCGGCGCACGCGGTGTTGCATAGAAATTGCCGAACACTTGTGCCCATTCGAGCAGATCGTTGTTATCGCGCATTTCGATAAATTTCTGCTCGGTCACGAAGAAATAATCGACACCGTCTTGTTCCCCCGGCCGGGGTTCGCGGGTGGTCGCAGACACTGACATGTCGATATCGGGGTCGGTTTTCAACAGATTGCGCGACAAAGTGGTCTTCCCCGCCCCTGACGGTGACGATAACACCAGCATCAAACCGCGGCGTGCGATCGGGGATGTGGAGGCTGCATCATTCAATATTCTGCACCTGTTCCTTGATCTGATCGATCGCCCCTTTTAGCTCAAGGCCAATGGCTGTGAGCGATTTGTGGTTGGCTTTGGAACACAATGTGTTGGCCTCGCGGTTCATTTCCTGCACCAAAAAGTCAAGTTTGCGGCCCATTGGCCCATTGTCGTGCAAAAGCACCCTGCCCGCTTCTATATGGGCATACATGCGATCTAGCTCTTCTTGAACGTCAGCACGGGCGGCCAATAATACCGCTTCTTGATGCAGACGTGCTTCGTCAAGTTCATCAGATGTTTCCAATAATTTTGCGACCTGTTCTTGCAATCGTTGTTTGACCGCTTCTGCTTTGCGCTCGGGGCAATCGCGCGCGTCATTTGTCAAGCGCTCAACATCATCAATTTGGTTGGCTATAATGGTTGCCAGTTTGCCGCCCTCACTGCTGCGGGCTGCAACCAAATCTGCAAGAGTCTCATCAAAACTTGCCAGCAAAGCTTTTTGGAGATCATCACCATCTGCTGCCAGATCTATATCTGCCGTTTGTAAAACACCGCGCAGCGCCAATAGACCGTCAATACGGGCGGGGGCAAGCTTGTCATTGCCGCTCAATTGTTCAGCGGCGGCCACGACTTTCGCCAAGGCGGCTTCATTGACCTCAATTTGGGCATCACCTGCCTCGCGCTTGAGATAAAGTGATACCTGGCACGACCCGCGCCGGATCAACTTGGCAATACTGGCACGTAGTTTGGGCTCAAGCGCCTCAAAACCAGGCGCTAATCTGCACCTTACATCCAGATTGCGGCCATTGACCGACTTTACTTCCCAATGCCAAGTAAGGGCACCATACGCCCCATCATGGCGGGCAAAACCGGTCATGCTTGTTAAGCTCATCGGTGTTTCTCTTGTTATTTTTATTCAGACTCAAAATTTTATTGCGGCACTTTAGCTGTTTTCGAGGTCTGCCGACAGGGAAGATTGCTAGAGACACGCTTTCTTGCTAGGCGTATCTTTATCTCAAAACCGGTTCCCACTTTTGAGAGATACGCTTTAGCCCAAGGCAATAGGGGCAAAGGCTTTCACAAAATCCATGTCCAATTTGCCCTGCATGCCTTCCATAATAGTAAAGGCCTCTTTTTTTGAGACGGCGGAAGTTGAAAACCGCGGATCAATCAACTCGCAAAATGTATCTAAAATTGTGACCACGCGCAGCAGATCAAAAATTTGATTAAGCAATAGTCCATGAGGATATCCGCTGCCATCAAGATATTCATGATGGTGGATGGCCACATCTATCACTTCAAAATCAAATTGCCCGTCCTTGGTCAGAATTTCACCGCTGTATATGGGATGTTGCCGATATGTTTTGCGTTCCTCTAGCGATATTTCTTCGGTTTTATTCAATATGCTAAGCGGTATGCGAACCATGCCGACATCATGCAGCAAAGCAGAAATGGCCAACCGCTGAACATCCGAATGCCGCATGCCTAAATGCAAACCAAAAGCAACAGCCAAACCCGCCACATTCATGGAGTGCCTATAGGTTTGATTATGGTGCGCCTTAACCGCATCGAGCCAAGATGATACTGAATTTTCTTCGAAATTCTCGATAATTAAATCTGAACATTTATGCACTTGTTCTTTTGGAAGTGCCTGAGCGAGACGTATTGCGTCATAAATTTTATCATTTAAGGCTGTGACACCATTTAGGGCAGCTTTTTCTTTTTTGGGCCGTGCATCCCAAAAACTTTCAGTGGCCTTATTCAGATATTTCTCAATAAGGGCTAACAATTTTCCCGTATTATCAAGGGGCAGTTCAAATATAGAACATGCGCCCAACGAATTGGCCTGAACAGCTTGAGACCTGTTATTGCCTTCTATTAAAAATATTTTCGGATGAGATTTGTAAGGACCTGTAAGATGCTCTTTTAACAGCTCAATATTTTCTTTATTTCCAAGATCAACATGGATGATCAAAAGCAATACGGTACCACTGTCTGACTTGGCTAATCCTGACGGATCAATTAAGTCAGAGCGAAAACGCTCTGCTATCGCCTTTGAATGCTCAAGCGATTGCTGAACATTGTCCGTTACTGTTAAAATACGATTCGACATTATCCCACTGATATTATTTACTTTATTGCATTTAATTCACATCCCGGCGTTATCTTAAATGTTGGAAGTTGACGACCACTTAATTTTTTTTCACCCCATAACCTGCAGGATTGAGCATTAAACATCGCGCCATAAATGTTAGGCATAGATATACGCTTTAAGTTACCGGAAATTTTATCAGCGCCACGTTAAAGCCACCTAGCCAAATTTCATGAACCACGCCTATACAGCCTGCTCAGCAGATATTCAATCGGTTGTTTGTAAACTTGGTGTTATCGATTTTGAAGCACTCTAACCGATGGAGAGGTTTTATGAATAAAGCAACGCAAAAACTACTCTGCGCTCAAGCCAACAGGGCGCTTGGGCGCTCACTTGCCACTGAGCAACCTTCGGCTTATGAGGTGTTGGTCAAACTATCCCTCATCGATCATCTGACATCACCTCTGCCGCAAACAGCTGGAATACCCGTTCAAGCGGGACAAGCATAAACGAAAATATTAGGTGCAATAACGTCTATGCCAGTTGGCGTATGTCTAAAGTCCAAAGCCTAAAAACAAACCATGATGGCCTAAATAAATGTTCGGACCAAAATAATGGGGGCGGTGATGACCGTAATATCTGTGTCCATAATAGCGCCGGTATGTATGACAATGGCGATGTTTTCTACTGCGATGCCTGTGACAACGGCGATAGCGTCGATAATGACGGTGGTAGTGCCTATGGCGGTAATGCACTTTGGTAATATCATTTTGCCCTTCCAAAATGTTGCCAATAGCCCCCATTGACCGCACAGAGCTCGATTGTGCAGTGCTCATCCACACGAGCGCCACGATCAACGCCAGACTAGCCGCTTTGAAAGAATGTTTGAGGGCTGTCATCTAGATATCCTTTCCATTTATATCCTTTGCTTCATAGAAAAAGACTATGGGCAATATAAGGCAAGCGAAAATGACCCTTCGGGTTTTGACTTGTCCGGCAGTCGGATAACATAAACCACAACAAGATCATCATGATGGGCGTGGCCCAATGGTTCCAATATTACAGGCCTGAGACAGGCATCAGCCTGGGACAGGCATAAACCTGGGACAGGCTGATGCCTGTTATTTGCGCTTCGTGCCAGCCGGGCTCACAACACTATTTGGCGGGGTTGCTTGGAGTTGCTGTTTTCTTTGCTTTTCAATTTTACGCCAGTTCGCTACGTTTTTTTCGTGCTCGGCCAGCGTTTCGGCAAACACGTGCCCGCCAGTGCCATCGGCCACGAAATAAATATCCTTAGTGATAAGAGGGTTTAGCACAGCCTCAATGGCAGCCTTGCCCGGATTGGCAATAGGCGTCGGCGGCAGGCCGTCAATTTGATAGGTGTTATAGGGTGTTTTCTTGTCCAATTCACTGCGTCTGATCGGGTGGCCAAGAGGGCCTTTCCCGCCAACCAATCCATAGATGATTGTCGGATCAGATTGTAGCCTGATGGACTTTTTAAGCCGGTTGATAAACACACTGGCCACACGTGGACGCTCGCCGGGAACGCCAGTTTCTTTTTCCACGATGGACGCCAATATCAGGGCTTCTTTACGGGTTTTCATCGGCAGTTCCGCCGCCCGCTTCGGCCACAATTGATCAAGCAGTTTTTTCTGTGCCGCTTTCATTTTGACCAGCAAGCCTTCGCGCGTCATGCCGCGTTGAAACACATAGGTCTCGGGCAATAACTCGCCTTCATTAGGAAGACTGGATAACTCACCCACCAAAACTGTATCGGTTTTTAGCCGCTCGACAATTTGCATGCTGGTGAGCCCTTCTGGCACTGTGAATTTATGCAAAATTGAGCGGCCTGCGATTAATTGCTGCATGATCTCGTTCATGCTGGCGGTTTTTTTAAATCGATATTCGCCTGCCCTGAGCTTGCCATTGGCTTTGTGGAAATAAAGACCTCCCAAAAAAATCAAATTATTAGTGATCGCACCCTTGCCCTCCAACCACCGGGCAATGCTGGTTGACCCCATGCCGGTGCGCACCATGATGACGGTGTCTTGGCTTAAAGGGCCCGCGCGATTAAATTCTTGAGAGGCATAATAAAACACGCCGCCACCAGCAACCACAACCACCATGGACACGGTAAACAAGGCCGTCAACATGGCGCGCAACCAATATCCCAAACCGCGAGGACGCAATATTTTTCGGGTTTCAGCCTCGTTCATGCCTACTTAATCTCCAGAAATGGACCTTCATACATCGCGCGTTTAGGCCCGTCATGCTTTCACCTGTTGATTACGAAACTCGGCGCATGATCAGCGACGCATTGGTGCCACCGAAACCAAAAGAATTAGAGAGAACTGTGTCAATTTTACGTTGTTGCGCCTCATGAGGCACCAAATCCATTTCAGTATCAACTGACGGGTTATCAAGATTAAGCGTTGGGGGGGCCACATTATCGCGTATGGCTAGGATTGAGAAAATCGCTTCAACCGCACCTGCAGCACCAAGCAAATGGCCGATTGCCGATTTGGTTGACGACATGGCGACATTTTTCACGTCGCCGTCAAACAGCCGGGTTACCGCGTTGAGTTCAATCTCATCGCCAAGCGGTGTGGAGGTACCGTGCGCGTTGATATAGTCAATATCCTTAGCCTCAATGCCAGCACGTTTCACGGCTGCCGCCATTGATCTGAAGCCACCATCGCCATCTTCTGCCGGTGCCGTGATGTGATAGGCATCGCCAGATAGGCCATAGCCAACCACTTCGGCATAAATCTTAGCCCCACGCGCCTTGGCGTGTTCATATTCTTCCAATACCACCACGCCGGCGCCATCTCCCATAACAAATCCGTCGCGGTCTTTGTCATAAGGTCTTGAGCCACGCGTTGGTTCATCATTAAAATTGGTTGAAAGTGCCCGGCAGGCAATAAAACCTGCCACGCCAATTCTGCACACAGCCGATTCCGCGCCACCGGCAAGCATCACGTCGGCATCATCAAGGGCGATCATGCGCGCAGCATCACCAATAGCATGGGTGCCTGTTGAACAGGCTGTGACGACTGAATGGTTGGGACCTTTCAGGCCATAACGGATAGAGACGTGCCCCGAAATCAGATTGATCAGGCGGCCCGGAATAAAGAAAGGTGAAATTTTGCGCGGGCCTTTTTCGGCCAAAAGCAAAGAGGTCTGCTCAATGCCATACAGACCACCGATGCCTGAGCCAATCATAACACCGGACCTGATTTGATCCTCGTAAGCCTCAGGTTTCCAGCCGGAATCTTCTATTGCCTGGGTTGCGGCAGCCATGCCGTATAAAATGAAATCATCAACGCGTCTTTGTTCTTTGGGTGCCATCCAATCATCGGGATTAAAAGACCCATTGGACCCATCACCACGGGGCACCTGGCAGGCAATCTGTGCTGCTAAGTCTGAAACATCAAAACTTTCAATGCGGGCTGCACCCGACTGGCCCGCGATAATTTTTGACCAGCTTTCCTCAACACCGCAAGCTAACGGCGAGACCATGCCTAAACCGGTGACGACAACCCGTCTCATGTATTCACGCCTCTGCTCACTTTAATGATTACGCACCTGTATAAGTGGAACAGGCGTGAGTTTGTCCTCACGCCGCCACATTCACCTTATCGGCTAGGATGCATTGGCCTCGATAAATTTCACTGCATCACCAACGGTTTGGATGGTTTCAGCAGCATCATCCGGTATTTCACAGCCAAATTCTTCTTCAAACGCCATCACCAATTCAACCGTGTCCAAGCTGTCAGCACCCAAATCATCAATAAAACTTGCTTTTTCGGCAACCTTATCGGCTTCAACTCCCAGGTGTTCAACAACGATTTTTTTCACCCGATCTGCAACATCACTCATTTTCTCTTATCCTCAATTTAAGGTTTTAAATATCTCACGTTTTCGCCAAAGACGCTAAAGAAATAGCGTCAAATCATTCACAAACTACTGCTCACCAATCCCTGCGGCTGCATTTAACAGCAAGCCGTTCCCCAATTTTCCGCAGCTGCCTTTTATGTTCTGCAAGTCTTTTCAGTAACGCGCACGAAATCGCGCGCTTCGTAACACAATTTCGTGCATATGACCAGACAGCGCACCGATGTCAACAGTTTGCACAAAATATTAGCTAAATCATCGCCATGCCGCCATTGACATGCAGCGTTTGGCCCGTCACATAGCCAGCCTCATCACTTGCCAGATAAACCACAGCTGATGCCACCTCTGGGGAGCCCCCCAGACGGCCTGCCGGGATGGTGGCTAAAATACGTTCGCGTTGAGCATCGTTTAAGGCATCTGTCATTGCCGTTTCAATAAAACCGGGGGCAATACAATTAACAGTTATATTGCGGCTGGCCACTTCCTGGGCCAATGCCTTGGTCATGCCGGTCACCCCTGCTTTAGAAGCGGCATAATTGGCCTGGCCTGGATTTCCGGTGGTTCCGACGATTGATGTGATCGAGATAATACGCCCCCAGCGCCGTTTCATCATGGGCTTAAGGGCGGCCCGTGCAAGATGAAAACCAGCCGTCAGATTGACCTTTAGCACATCATCCCATTGATCATCTTTCATGCGCATAGCTAGATTATCACGCGTGATACCGGCATTATTGACCAGGATATCAACCTGCCCCATCGCCTCTTCGGCTTTGGCAATGAGCCCGTCCACTTCGTCTAAATCACTGAGATTGCATGGCACCACATAAGCGTTATCGCCTAGCGTTGCGGCCAAATCTTCCAGAGCGTCTTTTCTGGTGCCGCTGAGCGCCACTTTGGCCCCTTGGGCATGAAGGCTTTGGGCAATGGCCGCCCCAATGCCACCGGAAGCACCGGTGACGAGAGCTGTTTTGTCATTTAGGTCAAACATCAAAAAACTTTCATTACGTTGGGAATTATTTTCACTTAATCACACCGGAAATTGCGTCAATATCTTCAGGTTCACCAATCGCTATGGCTTCAAGATCTCGATTGATGCGCCGTGCCAGCCCCGACAGAACCTTACCGGCGCCAAGTTCGCAGAGTTTTGTTACGCCATTTTCCGCCATATAAGACACAGTTTCGCTCCAACGGACCATGCCTGTCACCTGTTCAAAAAGCCGTTCGCGGATATCATCTGGACGTTCGACGGGACCTGCGGTCACATTTGAGATTAACGGAATAACCGGAGATGAAATATCCACATCCGCCAATGCCTCAGCCATAGCGTCAGCAGCCGGTTGCATCAAAGTGCAATGGAAGGGTGCTGATACCGGTAATAAAATAGCCCGTTTGGCACCTGCCGCTTTGGCCTGTTCAATGGCGGCTTCAACCGCCTCCTTATTGCCCGAGATCACGATTTGGCCCGGCGCATTGTCATTTGCTACTTGGCAAACGCCATCTGCATTATTGGCTTTAACAACCTGTTCCACCTGGTCCATCTCAAGTCCCAGTATGGCTGCCATGGCCCCCTCGCCCACAGCCACAGCTTGTTGCATGGCTTGGCCGCGGGTTTTAAGCAGCCGGGCTGTATCAGCCAGCGAAAACGTCTTGGCTGCAGCTAATGCTGAATATTCTCCCAAAGAGTGACCGGCAACAAAATCAACGGATTTTTCCAACACCAATCCCATCTCGCTCTCTAAAACCCGCATAACAGCCATGCTGACGGCCATAAGAGCCGGCTGGGCATTTTCGGTCAAAGTCAACTCGTCCACCTCGCCTTGCCACATCAAGGCCGAAAGGTTTTGCGACAAGGCATCATCAACCTCTTCAAACACTTCGCTGGCTGCCGGAAACGCCTGTGCCAAAGCCTCCCCCATGCCGATTTTCTGGCTGCCCTGACCTGGAAATGTAAATGCAATGCTCATGGTCTTGACCCTACCCCACCTGTTAAATGCGGGCCAGACATAACGTCTTGGCTTGTTGTGTCAAGTCTGACCGTTAAAGAGAGAGGGGCTATACGGATGGGGGCTAGCTTGCAGGGACTCGGCCATCTCGCTCACGGCTATTCCAAACGCTTTGCGTTTGGGCCTGCGCGGGCGCGCCCTGACCGGGCGAGGGCCAGTCAGCCCTAGGTCGCAGCTTTGCTGCTCCATGTGCCATGCGGACAGGCAGGGACTTGCCGCACCATGGTCCGGAGAGGGGATAGGTATGCCGCGCCGCTGCTATTTCGCTCACGCCCGCACCGCGCTTCGCGCTGGCCTGCGCGGGCGCGCCCTGACCGGGCGAGGGCCAGTCGGCCCTAGGTCGCAGCTTTGCTGCTCCATGTGCCATGCGGACAGGCAGGGACTTGCCGCACCATGGTCCGGAGAGGGGATAGGTATGCCGCTCCTCGGCCATTTCGCTCACGGCTATTCCAAACGCTGCGCGTTTGGGCCTGCGCGGGCGCGCCCTGACCGGGCGAGGGCCGGTCGGCCCTAGGTCGGCGCTTTGCTGCTCCATGTGCCATGCGGAAAAGCTTGGGGTTGCATCTGTAACTAAAGCCATAAACCTCTTGCATATATTGGCGTTTTGCGTATAACTCCGGCTTATTAGGAGCTTCGGTTGGAGGCTGAACGGAAGGTGGGGTCACAAACCCTGTAGGATTTATTCCGACTTCCCGTGTTTCCGCTCTTTTGGTGTTCCTGTTTGAGCCTTTCCACATTGTGTCAGCGCTCAAAAGGGGCTTTGCGCCGAAGCATAAATTGGAAAGGCTACTCATGCCCCTCTACGAGCATGTTTTCATGACGCGCCAAGACGTGTCTTCCGCACAGGTTGAAAGCCTGGCGGACACATTCAAAGAAATTATCGAACAAGGCGGCGGCAAAGTCACCAAATCCGAATATTGGGGTCTGAAATCTCTGACTTATCGGATTAAGAAAAACCGCAAGGCGCATTTTTCCTTGATGAACATTGACAGCCCGCATGATGCGGTTGCCGAAATGGAACGCCAGCAAGCGATTAATGATGATGTTATCCGGATTTTGACGCTCAAAGTTGATGAGCATGAAGATGGCCCGACTATCATGATGCAAAAGCCCAGCCGCGATGACAAGCGTGGCCCCAGGCGTGATGGCCCCCGCGATGGTCCACGCAAACCCTATAGAGATGACAAGCCAGAGACTAAAGCCCCCGCCGCAGAGGCTTCTGCCCCGGCTGAAGAAGCTGCCACAGAGGAGACCACATCATGAGTATGCAACAATCAGATGATAGTGGTGGTGGTGGCGCTCGTCGGCCGTTTTTCCGCAGGCGCAAAACATGCCCGTTCTCGAGCGATAATTCGCCGAAAATTGATTATAAAGATGTCAGACTGTTGTCGCGCTATGTGTCTGAACGCGGCAAAATTGTGCCAAGCCGTATCACTGCGGTTTCAGCCAAAAAACAACGCGAACTTGCCCGCGCCATCAAGCGTGCGCGGTTCTTAGGCCTATTGCCTTATCTGATTAAGTAGACTTTCAACACCCGCATGGGCGGGTGTTTAATTGGTTGGGGCTGGCATTGCTTGGCCTCTAACCGCTAAAAGCGGGACAGCTAGAACATGAAGACAACCCTTCCCATAGGACTTGCAGCAGGTATAGCATCAGCATTGCTTTACGGCTCGCTGGCGACCGGCTCGATGGTCTCCGTGCTGTTATTTTATTTATCCCCGTTACCATTATTCATTTCAGGGCTTGGCTGGGGCGTGACAAGCGCTGCCACAGGTATTGTTGCAGCTGCTGTGTTAGCGTCTGTGTTTGTAACCGCTAAATTTGCCGGGCTCTATTTGATTTGGACTGGTGCTCCAACCCTTGGGTTGATTTACCTGGCCACATTATCCAGGCCCGCCATTGATGGGGCCACTGATCAGCGCGAATGGTATCCGCAAGGCCGCTTATTGGTTTGGACCTGCGTGATCGCCACAAGCTTGCTTGTCCTCACAGTTTTCATCACGGGGCCGGACCTTGCCGGGTTCCAGGCCCATATGCGCAATTTGTTTGAACACATCATCAAAAACTCAAAGGGTTTTGAAGAAATGCTGGCTCAGCAGCCGGGCTTTGACAAGGCACAAGCCATAGGTTTTATGGTTTGGATTTTGCCTGCCGTTTCCGTTGGGTTTTGGACAATTACCACCTGGGCCAATCTTTGGTTGGGCGCTGTGGTGGCGCGCAGCTCAGGCAAGCTTGAGCGTCCCTGGCCGCCTTTCAGCGAAATCATTGTGCCGCATAAATTCGCCTGGGCGTTTCTTGCCTTTTTTGCCCTCTCATTTTTGCCAGGGGTTTTGGGATTGTTTGCCGGCGCGTTTGCAACAGCAGCAGCTTTTAGCTTTGTCATGCTGGGCCTGGTAACACTTCACGTTATTTCAGGCGGCAATCTATACCGGCCTTTTATTCTGGGTACGGCCTACGCTCTTTTAATTTTTCTGTCCTGGCTTTCTTTGCCCGCATTTGCAGCCCTTGGCCTGGCAGACACCAGCTTGGGGCTACGCGCCCGGTTTGGCCCTCCGCCAAGCCCGGGCAGTACGACTTAAATTTAGATTTTTACATATGAAGATTTGAACATAAGAACTTGAAAGGATAAATCACATGGAACTTATTTTGCTCGAAAGGATCGAAAGGCTCGGTCAAATGGGCGATGTCGTTAAAGTCAAAGACGGCTATGCCCGCAACTTTCTGTTGCCGCAGAAAAAGGCTCTTAGAGCCACGAAAGAAAATCGTGCTAAATTTGAGCAAGACCGCGGCCAGCTTGAAGCGCATAATCTTGAGCGCAAAAGTGAAGCTGAGGCGGTTGGCCAAAAAATTGACGCTCAAAGCTTTACCATCATTCGCCAGGCAGGTGATTCAGGCCAACTCTATGGTTCTGTGACAACGCGCGACATTGCAGCTCAGGTAACAGAGGGTGGGGTTAGCATTACGCGTAACCAGGTTACATTAGACACGCCCATTAAGCTTTTGGGACTGCATGATGTGCGCCTTGTGCTGCATCCTGAAGTGAGCGCACAGATCAGCATTAATGTTGCGCGCACACCAGAAGAAGCCGAACGCCAGGCCCGCGGTGAAGATGTGACGGTCGAAAGACAAGACGATGAAGAGGTTTTGGCTGCCGAAGACGTGTTTGAAGACGAAGAGTTGGCCCGTCAGGCGGCACAATCGCTTGAGGAAGATGATGCGGAAGACAATGCAGAAGATGCGCCCGCTGAAAAAGAAGCCTCAAGTGCCGACAGTGCCACAGCTGAAGACTCCGATTTAGACACTGAAAATGGTGCAAATGAGGAAAATGAGGACGATAAATCGTAAGAAAACTTTTTTATTGCCAAAAAAGTTTAATCAAAGGCTCATAAACCGGCGCTCATTCGAGTGCCGGTTTTTTGTTAGTTTTCCAGTGGTTTGAGCAGAATATATCGTCATATGTACTGATTGATTGATGTCGATCAAGGATCCCGATGGGGTATTTGTGCAAAATTACTCTTGAAAATTTATCCAGTTAAGTGAAAAAATGGGCCTATTAGTCTTAAGTATGGTCCGTACGGTATATTTGAGCGTGGGAAGGCACCTCTTTATACCTAAACAGGAGGATCGCGCGATGCTGGCGTCTCAATTATTAAAGCGTGTAATTGCTCATGGAACCCTGGCGATAGAAGATGCGCATGGGAAACATCATAAATTCGGTGGCGGCGAAGGCCCCTGCGTTAATATTAAACTCACAGATAAATCCTTGCATTGGAAATTTCTGGTCAATCCGGGCCTATATATTGGTAATGCTTACACCGATGGCACGTTGATTATCCAAAGCGGCACTCTAAAAGACCTGCTTGAAATTCTCCTCATTTCAGAAATGCGGCTTGAAGGCAGCACAGCCTCAGAGTTGCTCCGCCGTTTCAAAGGTTTTATTCACCGCAAGGACGTTATTAATCGTATCAGCAAGTCGCGCCAGAATGTTCAGCATCATTACGATTTATCCGCTGAACTCTATGATCAATTTCTCGATAGCGACCGGCAATATTCATGTGCCTATTTTCGCAATAAACAAGATGACATTGAAACAGCGCAGCTGAATAAAAAACAGCATCTGGCGTCTAAGCTGCTGTTAAAGCCTGGACAGAAAGTGCTCGACATTGGGTGCGGCTGGGGCGGCTTGGCAATTTACATTGCACAACATTTCGATGTTGAGGTGACCGGCGTCACCCTTTCGGATGAACAATTAAAGCTTGCTCAAAAGCGTGTGCGCCAGGCAGGTCTGCAAGACAAAGTTAAGATCAAGCTGCTCGATTACCGTCATGAGACCGAGCAATTTGATCGGATTGTTTCCGTTGGCATGTTCGAACATGTAGGCCTGCCACACTATAAAGAATTTTTTGAACAGGTTGAACGCCTGTTGAAAGATGATGGTCTAGCCCTCATCCATACCATTGCCAGACAAACCAAGCCTACGACAATCAATGAATGGATGCGCCGCAATATCTTCCCCGGCGCTTATTTGCCGACCCTGTCGCAACTGTCGCCAATCTTTGAACAGCTTGACTTGTGGCTGACAGATTTTGAAAATCTGCGTTTGCATTATGCCAAAACCTTGGTGCACTGGAATGACAGGTTCCAGACCAATCGCAATCGTGTCAAAAAAACCTATGACGAAAAATTCTGCCGCATGTGGGAGTACTATCTACAAAGCTGTGAAATGGGCTTTCGGCATTCTGGCCTCACGGTTTTCCAAATGCAGATCGCCAAACATATTGATGTGGTGCCGATGACGCGCGATTATATTTTTGAAACTGAACACGACATGATTGCTCAAGATGCCCTGCGTGATCACAGGATGGCTGGCGAATAAACCCTAGTTTAGGCCTGATCTGCTGCATTTTTAGGCACTTCACGAAGCCCTCGACCAAAATGCACCGGTCAAGTTCTATCTCTGTGTCTATGGTTTTTTTATACAGTGCTGTGGATAGCGTGGATATGACCCAATTGAGATGGTTTTATCAATTTATCCTCTATTCGTAGCGGTTGGCTTACTATAACAGTTGGGACATGGAAACGCAGGCTACTCTAAAAACCGATAATGATAATGATGGTGATGAAAGCTATCGTTCAGCCCCTCATAATATTGAGGCTGAACAGGCTTTGCTTGGCGCAATCTTGATCAATAATGAAGCTTGTGATCGGGTTTCAAGCTTTCTTGAACCGCAGCATTTTTTCGAGCCGCTGCATGCGCGCATCTATGAAGCGGCTGCCAGCCTGATCCAGGCGGGCAAAGTGGCCAATCCGGTAACGCTCAAAACCTATTTCGACAATGACGAGACTTTAGCTGAAATTGGGGGGCCGGCCTATCTTGCCAGACTGGCTGCCAGTGCCACCAGCGTGATCAATGCGCAGGATTATGGCCGCACCATTAATGAGCTCGCAACGCGGCGGCAATTGATCAATATTGGCTCTGACATGGTGAATGTCGCTTATGACGCACCGATTGACAGCCCGCCAGCTGAGCAGATTGAACACGCTGAACAAGCGCTTTATGAGATTGCTGAAACCGGCAAATATGGCCAGGGCTTTATGGCCTTTGGCACAGCGCTCACTGATGCCATTGATATGGCGGCCAAAGCTTATGAACGCGATGGTGGCTTATCTGGCATCTCTAGCGGGCTTTCCTCAATTGATCAGAAAATGGGCGGCCTGCAACCCTCCGATTTGATCATTCTGGCGGGCAGGCCTTCTATGGGCAAAACGGCCCTTGCCACCAATATCGCCTATCATGTGGCGCGTGCATATAAGGCCGAACACAGGCCTGATGGCACAACAGACGTTACGGATGGTGGGGTGGTGGCGTTTTTCTCGCTGGAAATGTCTTCGGAACAATTGGCGACACGTATCATTGCCGAACAAGCGGGGATTCCTTCCGAGCGCATAAGACGCGGACAGATTGAAGAAAACCAATTTCACAAAATCGTCCAAGTCAGCCAAGAGCTGCAAAGTCTGCCGTTATATATTGATCATACCGGCGGCATATCGATTGCCCAATTGGCGGCGCGCGCGCGCAGACTGAAACGCCAGCGCGGCATTGGCTTGATTGTGGTGGATTATCTGCAATTGTTGTCTGGCTCCAACAGGCGGTCCAATGACAACCGCGTGCAGGAGGTGACGGAAATCACCACGGGGCTTAAAGCGCTTGCCAAAGAGCTTAATGTGCCCATTCTTGCACTCTCGCAGCTTTCGCGTCAGGTTGAGCAGCGCGAAGATAAAAAACCGCAACTTGCCGATTTGCGCGAATCAGGCTCAATCGAACAAGATGCCGATGTGGTATGCTTTGTATACCGTGAGGAATATTATGTTGAGCGCGAACAACCGCGCGAAGGCACGGCCGAGCATGAAGAATGGCAAGAGAAGATGGCTCAAGTTCATGGCAAGGCAGAAGTTATCATCGGCAAACAGCGGCACGGGCCAACCGGCACGATCCGCCTGCAGTTCCAGGCCGACATTACCCGGTTTGGCGATTTGGCCGAAGACTCATATCTGCCGGAACATCACGACTGACGGGGGTGTGTTTTGAGCCGCACGCCAAACGATATTGATGGTGCGGGCGGTGTTTTAACCGTTGATCTGGCAGCACTTGGCTCCAATTACCAAACACTGAAAACAATGGCCAAGGGTGCTAAGTGCGCCGCTGTTGTGAAGGCTGATGCTTATGGGCTTGGTCTTGAGCCTGTCTCTCAAGCGTTGGCCAAAGCCGGATGCGAGGTCTTTTTTGTCGCCCTTGCCAATGAAGCTTTGGAATTGCGCGCTCATGTGCCCGAAGCTGTGATTTATGTGCTTGATGGATTGGCGCGCTCAAGCGAACAGGTTCTAATCAAGGCGCAAGCCCACCCGGTCCTGGGATCTTTGAGCGAAATTCAGGAATGGATCGCCATTTGCAAATCCCAGGGCAGCCCCCTGCCCGCAGCTTTGCATATAGACACCGGCATGAACCGTCTTGGCCTGCCGATGGAAGACTTAACGTCGCTGAAAACCACGCCAGCTCTTTTAGAAGGCCTCAATATCTCATTGATCATGACCCATTTGGCTTGCGCTGATGAGCCGGACCATGAGATGAACCAGGCGCAACTTGCCAAGTTCAAAGCAGCCTCGCGATTATTGCCTCGGGCCCCTTTAAGTGTGGCCAATTCGGCGGGCGTGCTGAACGGGTCAGATTTCCATTTCGATTTGGTGCGCCCCGGCATAGCGCTTTATGGCGGCAATGCACGGCCTCAACATCCCAATTCAATGAAACCGGTGGTGCGGCTTGAGGCCAGGATATTACAAACCCGCACGCTTAATCTCGGTGAGACCATTGGCTATGGCGCTGTTTTCACAGCCCAGACACCTATGACCATTGCTGTGTTATCCCTTGGCTATGCCGACGGGGTTTTCCGCTCGCTTGGCGGCCCCAATAGCCAGGTGCGTGGCGAGGCCTATATTGCAGGCCACAAAGTGCCGATCGTTGGGCGCATTTCCATGGATTTGATCACTGTGGACGTGACCGGCTTACCCGAAGCTGATATTGTGCGAGGCGCTACAGTGGAATTGCTGGGCAGTCATATCACCATTGATGATGTTGCTCAAAAAGCACAAACAATTGGCTATGAAGTCCTAACCAGCTTATCTTCCCGCACGCACTGGGTGTACACGGGCTAAAAGTCGGGGTAAACAGGAAGTCCTCGAAAACAATTCAAACGCAGGTTCCAATCACGTGAATTTTTTTGCTGCCATAGGCCGTCTGGTTTTGAGCATTTCTGCCGATGTCGGCAAAATCATGCTGTTCACCAAAGAGGGTGTCACGCATATGTTCTGGCCGCCGTTTTACTGGCGGCAAATTTTAGAGCAAATGATCCGCATCGGCTATAATTCGCTACCGGTTGTTGGCCTGACCGCATTTTTCACTGGCGGGGTTTTGGCCCTGCAAATCTATATTGGCGGCTCGCGCTTTAATGCCGAGAACCTCGTCTCTTCCATTGTGGCGCTGGGCATTACCCGTGAGCTGGGCCCTGTTATGGCGGGCCTTATGGTGGCGGGCCGGGTGTCGGCAGCCATTGCCGCTGAGCTTGGCACCATGCGGGTGACCGAACAAATTGATGCGCTGACAACGCTTTCTACCAACCCGTTTAAATATCTGGTGGCCCCGCGGCTTATCGCAGCTGTTATTTGCCTGCCGATATTGGTCGCGATTGCAGATACTATCGGCATTATGGGCGGTTTTATTGTCGGCACAAAAAGCCTCGGCTTTAATCCAACTTCTTACATAAAAAGCACGATCGATTTCATTGAGTTTATCGATGTGTTCTCAGGACTGGTGAAAGCCGCAGCGTTCGGATTTATCATAGCCCTTATGGGGTGTTATCACGGGTATCATTCCAAGGGTGGTGCGCAAGGCGTGGGCCGGGCAACCACGAATGCTGTGGTCACGGCCTCAATTCTCATTCTTGCTGCCAATTATATCCTCACCTCTTTGCTGTTTTCCGAATAGGGCTTTCGATGAGCACACAACCCCATATAGAACTTAAGAATGTTCACAAGCGCTTCGGCCCCAAAGTCGTTCTCGACGGGGTCGATCTTTCAGTCGATAAGGGCAAATCACTGGTGGTGATTGGCGGCTCGGGTTCGGGCAAGTCGGTGACGATCAAATGTGTTCTCGGTCTGCTCTATCCCGAGCAAGGCTCAATCACGGTCAATGGCGAAGAGATCGCCGGCAAGCGCGGGGCAGCACGCGATGAATTCTTGTCGCAATTTGGCATGTTGTTTCAGGGCGGTGCCTTGTTTGACAGCCTCAGCGTTTGGGAAAATGTCGCCTTCCGGCTGCTGCAAGCCAGAGGCACGAGCAATGAAGAAGGCCGCGCCTTGGCGATTGAAAAGCTAGCCCAAGTGGGTTTAAACGCGGACGTTGCTGACTTATCGCCCGCTGAGCTTTCCGGCGGCATGCAAAAACGCGTCGGCCTTGCGCGCGCCATTGCAGCGGACCCTGAGATTATCTTTTTCGATGAACCGACCACGGGTCTTGACCCGATTATGTCGGACGTTATCAACGAGTTAATCGTTGATTGCGTGCAGCGTTTGGGCGCCACCACCATTTCCATCACGCACGATATGGCGTCTGCGCGCAAAATCGCTGATCACATCGCCATGATCTATAAAGGCAAAATCATCTGGTATGGCCCGGTTGATAAGATTGACGACAGCGGCAATCCGTATGTTGAGCAGTTTATTCATGGCTCTGCCGAGGGGCCTATACAGATGGATGTTTTGAAGCCATAGGGGGGCAAGTAATGTACGCCAAAGCGAATTTTGGCTTACAACTTGATATCACAGAGCCGCCGACACCATACATAGTTATTCATTGATACTTCTAGACATCAGAGGGTGTGTCATGGCTTTTCTGGAGTACCAACCGAGACAAACACTATATAAATATTGTTCATTAGACGGCTTTTTTGGGATACTAGAATCGAAACGACTATGGCTCACCGATCTTGCATCAGCTAACGATCCTAGAGAAATTCGACTTGGATACGAGAAATTTATAGAGGCTTTAAAGTCTGTTCGGCATAATGAATATCAAGGTGAAAAAGGTTTTTTCTTATCTATTCTTGCTGGAAAATTAGCTCCTTACCATGAAAATATTCAAGCATTTTGTTGCTGCTTTTCGCTAGCAGCGGATGAACTTCCTATGTGGGGAGCTTATGGTGACAACTACAGCGGATTAGCAATCGGTTTTAGACCGACCGCGATTTTTGGTATACCCGGTAGATTTCAAAAAGTAAAATACGTTGATAAAAATACAGACGATGACTTCCGCCAACTAGCACTCGATATCGCGGCTACGCTTGATGCTAATCGTAATCCTAGTAATCAAGAATATTGGATATCCGCCTCAGTTGCCGCATTTACTCGTATTACAGCGCTGAAGCATACAACATGGGCTTATGAGCGTGAAGCTAGGCTAGTTCACATACAAACAATTCAACCTCCGGATAAGAATGATGATGTGAAATTTTCTTATACTGGACTCTGGCCAGATGGCAAGCCGGTTACATGGAACAAACCTCTTGGGCGTAAAAACGGCGACAGCAGTGTTGACTATTTAGAGTTTCCTTTTGGACGCTTTCAAAATGAAGCATTCAACTCAAGCAGGGCAATAGAAAAAGTTATTTTAGGACCGAATTGTCCTCTAAGTGATGACGAGGTGATAGCAATGATGCAAAAGCATGACTTCGAGAATTTCGAAGTTAACAGGTCAGTTTGTCAAATCAGGTGATTCTTAAACCGTTATCTCATTCCCCCTCCATCGTCATCCCCGGGCTTGACCCGGGGACCCAGGGCGAAAATGCATAGGCTTTGCGAGATATCCCTGGATTGCCGGATCAAGTCCGGCAATGACGAAAGTGGAGGTGGTGTTTGCCGCGCCCCGCAATACGGAGAGGGGCTAGTTTGCCGCACCTCGGCTATTTCGCTCACGGCCGCACCGCGCTTCGCGCTGGCCTGCGCGGGCGCGGCGCATAAGCGCCGAGGGCCAGTCGGCCCTAGGTCGGCGCTTTGCGCCTCCCTCCATCGTCATCCCTGGGCTTGCTGAATGTATCGGGGCTGCATTATGCTCCCGATAATCTCTTTATCACCACCTTCCAAAAGGATCATGAATTATGGCGCGGAAAAATCTTCTTGTCACCGGCGGCAGCCGGGGTATTGGGCATTGTGTTGCTTTGAAAGCCGCTGAAGATGGCTGGGATGTTTGTGTGAATTATGTCAGTAATTCAGCGCGTGCTGATGAGACCGTGGCGCTGGTTGAAAAAGCGGGCGGCAAGGCGATTGCGGTTCAGGCCGACATTACCAAAGAGGCTGATGTTGTAAGGCTGTTTGAAACCGCAACCGAACAATTGGGACCACTTGAAGGTATGGTGAATTCAGCGGGCATTGTTGAGCCTTATGGCAGGCTCGACGAGCTTAAATATGAGGAACTGTTGCCCCTGATCGATATCAATGTGACAGCAGCCATCATCTGTGCGCGTGAAGCTGTCAAACACATGTCCACCACGCATGGTGGTGAGGGCGGGTCTATTGTATTGTTATCATCAGTTGCCTCTCGTCTGGGCGCGCCCGGATTTTGTATTCCTTATGCGGCCTCAAAGGCAGCTGTTGATGCCTTGGGTTGGGGGCTTTCACAAGAAGTGTCAAAAGAAAATATCCGGGTCAATGTGGTAAGCCCTGGCGTGATCGACACTGAAATCCAACCGGCTGGCCGCGTGGAAGAGGCCGGGCCCAAATTGCCCGCAGGCCGTGTGGGTCAACCGGAAGAAGTGGCAGAGGCAATTCTCTTTTTGTTATCTGACAAAGCGTCTTATGTTTCCGGTACCAATATGGCGGTTTCCTATGCGCGGTGATCAATACCCGTAATCCGGAGAGGGGCTAGCTTGCCGCAACTCTGCTATTTCGCTCACGGCTATTCCTCGCTGCGCTCGGGCCTCCGCGGGGGCGGCGCATAAGCGCCGAGGGCCGGTCGGCCCTAGGTCGGCGCTTCGCGCCTCCCGCCATCGTCATCCCCGGGCTTGACCCGGGGATCCAGTAAACGGCAGCGTTTATTGGGTTTATGTTTCGCTCGTTTGCGCAAACCAACTTCTTCGGTGATTACTGGATTACCCGGTCAAGCCGGATAATGACGGTTGAGAGGGTGGTGCATCCTCGCCTTCCCCCGCACCCAATCTAATTGTACAAAAAAACTGTCGACAAATCGCCTGCTTTACGATAAGAACAAAATAAGAACATATGCGGCGGAGCAAAAATGGCTAAACAGAGCAAGCAATTCACCTGTCAAAGCTGCAGCGCGCAATCGACCCAATGGGCCGGGCGGTGCGATGCTTGTGGGGAATGGAACACAATTGTCGAAGATGCAGGCGTCAAATCCGGCATTGGTGCACACCCTGCCGCCAAGGCTCTTAGAGGCCGAGCGGTCAATCTGGTGGGGCTTGATGGCGAAGATGCGCCAATTACCCGGCTTAAAAGCAAAATAGGCGAGTTTGACCGCGTAACCGGTGGCGGCCTTGTGCCCGGCTCTGCCGTTTTGGTGGGTGGCGATCCCGGCATTGGCAAGTCAACGCTTTTATTGCAAGCCGCAGCAGCATTGGCGCGGCTTGGCGAGCGGGTGGTTTATATTTCCGGTGAAGAAGCCATTGCCCAGGTGCGGTTGCGTGCCGAGCGTTTGGGGCTAAAAGATGCTCCTGTCGAGCTGGCCGTTGAGACCAATTTGGCTGATATTTTAGCGACTTTAGAACAAGGCAAGCCCCCTGCACTGCTCGTGGTTGACAGCATCCAGACAACCTGGAGCCCGCAGCTTGATGCAGCGCCGGGCACTGTGTCCCAGGTGCGCGCCTGTGCCCAACAACTGATCCGTTATGCCAAATCCAACAACACGGCTGTGTTTCTCATCGGGCACGTTACCAAAGACGGCCAGATTGCCGGACCCCGCGTGGTCGAGCATATGGTTGACACTGTGCTTTATTTTGAAGGCGAGCGCGGTCATCAATTCCGCATTCTCAGGGCCGTTAAAAACCGTTTTGGACCGACTGACGAAATTGGCGTGTTTGAAATGGGCGACAAGGGCTTGAGTGAAGTTGCCAATCCTTCCAGTCTTTTCCTGTCAGGGCGAGAATCCGGCACACCGGGTGCGGCTGTGTTTGCAGGCATTGAGGGCACGCGGCCCGTTTTGGTTGAAATTCAAGCACTTGTTGCCACCTCAAATCTGGGCACCCCAAGGCGCGCCGTTGTCGGCTGGGACCAAAGCCGTCTTGCCATGGTGCTGGCGGTGCTTGATGCCCATTGCGGATTATCACTGAGCAATCATGATGTTTATCTCAATGTCGCAGGCGGGCTTAAAATCAAGGAACCCGCAGCTGACCTTGCAGTTGCCGCCGCCCTCATCTCGTCTTTGAGCGGGGCCGTGCTTGATCCGCAATCGGTTATATTCGGCGAAATCAGCTTGTCAGGCGCGCTCCGCCCCGTGGCGCAGGCTGATAGCCGGCTCAAAGAAGCCGCCAAACTTGGGTTCAAGGCGGCCTTGTTGCCGTCCAGCCTGACAGATAAACGCACGGCTAAATCGGCAAACCTCTCTCTTTCTGGTTTGGAAAGTGTCGCCGCTCTTGTGGCTCATGTGGCAGCCCTTGCTCCCAAGAAGCTGGAAACGGTCTCTGAACCTGTAAGCCAAGCCGGTTAACATTTTTTGCAAATTGCAAGATATTGGGTGTATTCCATTTGAATCATGCTAAATTGCGCGTGCTTTAATTTAAGGGCGGCGGGCTTAAAATTGGGGACGAATTAGTTATGCCTTTTACATGGCTTGATATTGCTCTTTTTGCCGTAATGCTCCTGTCGGGACTTTTGGCGATGATGCGCGGGTTTACGCGTGAAGTTTTATCCATCCTATCCTGGGTTGGGGCAGCAGCGGCGGCTGCCGCCATATGGTTTGAATTTCCAGAGCTGCACGCCATGGCGCGCAGTTATATTCAGCCCAATTACTTGGCTGATATTGTTTTGACGCTTGCAACTTTTGTGGTTGTTCTGGTTATTCTCTCGGCTGTTACGGCAAAATTATCCGATCGGATATTGGACTCGGATGCCGGCGCGCTTGACCGCACATTAGGGTTTGTTTTTGGCATTGGCCGCGGGATGATCCTGGTTGTGATTGCGTTTTTATTGTTTGATTGGCTGGTGCCGCGCGAACAACATCCACGAGCAGTGCGAGAAGCCCGAAGCTTGCCGATGATCAATTCCACCGCAGATTATATTATATCCTATCTGCCGGAAGAAACGGCTGCCACATTACGCGGGCGCACCAAAGAAAAGGACAAGGACCTAGACGGCACGCAGCCAGCACCAGATGCACCGGCGGACACACCCCCTGCTGACAAACAAAAAGACACCGGGTATAAAGGAAATGAGCGGCGGGGCCTGAACCAATTGGTAGAAGGTGCCGAGGGCACCAAAAATTGACACTTAGCAAAAGACAGGATTGCATTTAATGTCATCTGATCAAACGTCTGAGGCACACCAGCCAGACGAGTTTAACCGCTATGGCGACGACAGATTGCGCGAAGAATGTGGCGTGTTTGGCGTGTATAATCACCCTGATGCCGCAGCGCTAACGGCTCTGGGTCTGCATGCGCTGCAACATCGCGGCCAGGAAGCTGCCGGCATTGTCAGTTTTGACGGCGCTAAATTTCACTTTGAGAGGCGCATCGGACTGGTTGGCGACCATTTTACCAAACCGCAAACCATAAAACGGCTTAAAGGCCACTCTGCCCTCGGCCATGTGCGCTATTCAACCATGGGTGAGACGGTGATGCGCAATGTGCAACCGCTGTTTGCCGATCTTGATGGCGGGGGGTTCTCAGTTTGCCATAACGGCAATCTCACCAATGCGCGCACTTTGCGCAGTGCCTTGGTGCGTGATGGTGCGATCTATCAATCAACCTCCGATACAGAAGTGCTGTTACATCTGGTGGCGCGCAGCTCTGGCCGTCAGTTCATGGACAAGTTCATTGATGCGATGCGCCAAATCGAAGGGGCATATGCGTTTGGCGCTTTGACCAATAAAAAACTGATTGGCGCACGTGATCCCCTCGGCATTCGCCCGTTGGTTTTGGGCGACTTGGATGGCGCAACCATAATTGCGTCTGAAACCTGCGCGCTCGATATTATTGGCGCTAAATTTGTGCGCGAAGTTGAATGTGGCGAAACCATCGTGATTACTGACGATGGCATTGAGAGCCTGTTTCCATTTGGCAAGCAGACCCCACGGCCTTGTGTGTTTGAATATATTTATTTCGCCAGACCCGACAGCATTGTTGGCGGACGTTCGGTTTATGACGTGCGCAAGGCCATGGGCCAGGTGCTTGCACAGGAATCACCGCTTGAGGCCGATGTGGTCATCCCGGTACCAGATTCCGGCGTGCCGGCGGCTATTGGTTTTGCGCAAGCTTCCAACATTCCTTTCGAGCTGGGCATTATCCGCAATCATTATGTTGGACGCACCTTTATTGAGCCGACGCAACATATCCGGCAGCTGGGCGTGAAACTCAAACATTCCGCCAATAGGGCACAAATTGAAAACAAACGAATTGTGCTCATTGACGATTCAATCGTGCGCGGTACCACGTCGATCAAAATCGTTCAAATGATGTATGAGGCAGGTGCCAAGCAAGTTCATATGCGGATTGCCAGCCCGCCCATCACGCACCCTGATTTTTACGGCATAGACACACCGGACCAAACAAAGCTGCTGGCTGCTACGCATACCCTTGAAGAAATGCGCGATTATATTGGTGTTACATCATTAGCGTTTCTCTCGGTTGACGGCCTTTACCGGTCTGTGGGTTATGAGGGGCGCAATAATGATGCGCCGCAATTTACCGATCATTGCTTTACCGGCGATTATCCAACCCGGCTTAGAGACCAGGAAAGTGCGTCCCTGCCGCGTCAACTTTCCTTAATCGCTGAATCCGCATAAATCTTCCAGAGGTCATATTCATGCATAAATGCGTTGTCATCAAACTGATGGGGGCTGAATGAGCGGTGTTTTGCAAGACCGTGTCGCCTTGGTAACGGGAGTTTCTCGTGGACTTGGCCGCTGTGTTGCCTTGGCTTTTGCGCGCGAAGGGGCTCATGTGATTGCCGTTGCGCGCACGCAAGGGGCACTGACAGAACTTGATGATGACATTCAAGCGATCGGCGGCAGCGCCACTTTGGTGCCACTTGACATGACTGATTATGAGGGCATTGACCGGCTGGGCGGTGCTGTATACGAGCGATGGGGCAAGCTTGATATTTTGGTCGGCAATGCCGCTATTCTCGGCACATTAACACCCGTTGGCCATATCGAACCAAAACAATGGGACGATGTTCTCGCTATCAATCTGAGCGCTAATTTTCGTTTGATCAGAGCATTTGATCCGCTGTTGCAGCAGTCTGATGCCGGACGCGCGATTTTCGTTACCTCCGGCGTGACGGTTAAATCGCCAGCCTTTTGGGGCACTTATACCGTATCTAAGGCAGCGCTTGAGGCGATGGTCAAAACCTATGCAAATGAAATAGCCAACACCAATGTGCGCGCCAATCTGTTAAACCCGGGGGCTACCCGCACCGATATGCGCGCCACAGCCATGCCGGGGGAAGACCCTATGACATTGCCACCACCAGAAGAGGTGGCTGAGCTTTACGTTGAAATGGCGCGAGAAGAATTTGATCAAAACGGCGCTTTCATCGATTATCAAACCTGGAGGACGGGGACATGACAAAACAAGCTTTAATCATTGGTGCAGGTGCCGGCCTCTCGGCCTGCGTTGCCCGCGCGTTAAAACAGGACGGCTATGAGATTGGCCTTGCGGCCAGAACTCTCAGCAAGGCTGAAGCGTTAACAAAAGAGGTGGATGGAGCAAGTTTCACTTGTGATGTGTCTCAACCACAAGACGTTGCAAAACTCTTCCACGATTTCGAGGCGGCCCGCGGCGCACCCGACGTGGTGGTTTTCAATCCGAGCTACCGCGCGCGAGGGCCTTTGGCTGAGCTTGACCCAGCAGAAGTTCTTAAAGCGTTGGAAGTTACTGCCTATGGTGGTTTTTTGGTGGGCCAAGAAGCCGTCAAGCGTATGTTGCCCAAAGGGTCAGGCGCCATATTATTCACAGGAGCGAGTGCCAGCGTTAAGGGGTATGCGCAATCAGCCCCGTTTGCCATGGGCAAATTTGCGCTCCGTGGGCTCGCTCAATCCATGGCGCGTGAGTTGCACCCTCAGGGCATTCACATTGCGCATTTTGTGATTGATGGCGGCATTAGTTCGGCCGATCGTCCCAACCCTGAGGGTGAACCCGACAAGTTCCTTGATCCTGATGCGATTGCGCAAACCTATATGGCGGTGTTGAAGCAACATCGCAGCGCGTGGTCGTGGGAAATTGAACTTCGGCCCTGGGTTGAAAATTTTTAGCCGCATAATCTTGTCCGAAACTATCCTAGGATAGAAACCGGTTCCCGTTTTTCGGGATTATGCTTGGAATAGAGGAGCAATTTTATGCAAATCCCATCAAAAATCATCGACATTTCAATACCGCTTAACAATGATGTTGTGACGGATCCCGATATCATGCTGCCCACAATTGAATATGTGAGCAATAAAGAGAACGCGGATTTGATGTGCGAAATGTTTCCAGGCTTAAAACCTGATGATCTGCCCGATGGCGAGGCCTGGTCATGGGAGAAAATTACGCTCTGGACGCATAATGGCACGCATATGGATGCGCCGTATCATTATCATTCCCACGATAAAAATGGCGATCCGATGAAAACCATTGACCAAGTGCCGCTTGAATGGTGCTTCCGCCCGGGCGTTAAACTTGATTTCCGCCATCTTGAGGATGGCCATGTTGTCACCGCGAGCGAGGTTGAGGCAGAGCTTGAGCGTATTGGCCATGAGCTGCAACCGTTAGATATTGTGCTGATTAACACGCGCGCAAGCGAATGTTATGGCACGGATCAATATTTGCTGGCGGGTGCGGGGATGGGCCGTGAAGCAACGCTCTATCTTACAGAGCGCGGGGTTAGGGTCACTGGCATTGACGCCTGGTCGTGGGATGCGCCGTTTGCGATTACGGCCCAGCACTGGCAAGAAACCGGCGATGCCTCGATCATCTGGGAAGGTCATTATGCCGGTATCGAGCAGCAATATTGTCATATGGAGAAGCTGTTTAACCTGGAAAAACTGCCCGCGACCGGATTTACCGTGGCGTGTTTTCCCGTAAAAATTACTGCCGCTTCGGGCGGGTGGACCCGCGCTGTTGCCATGTTGGATTAAGACGCGCGACGCGCGTCTTAAAAGCTAGTGCTTGGTCTTTTTGGGCGCATAAGGGTTATCACCTTTGCGCATGTGCAGCCTGATTGGCACTGACGGCAGGTTAAAAGTCTCGCGCAGATCATTGATCAGATAGCGTGAATATGACTCCGGCAACGCATCCGGTTTGGAACAAAAAACAATAAATGTCGGTGGACGGCTTTTTGCTTGGGTAATATAGCGCAGTTTTATGCGACGGCCTCTTGAGGCTGGCGGGTTGTGGGCATGCACTGCGCCTTCCAGCCAGCGGTTCAAACCGCCGGTCGACACCCGCGTGTTCCAGGCTTCATAAACGTTCAACACGGCTAGCATCATCTGATCAAGCCCCTTGCCACCCTTAAGCGCTGAAATGTAAACCAGTTTGACCCCGCGCATTTGCGGCAATAAACGCTCAACTTCTTCATCTAGCATTTTGCGCACAGCGCGTTTGTCTTTGACCATATCCCATTTATTGACCGCGATCACCAAGGCGCGGCCTTCGCGCACCACCAGGTCTGCAATTTGTAAATCCTGTTTATCAAACGGTTTGAGCGCATCAATCACTAACACCACGCATTCTGCATAACGCATGGCGCGCAGGGCATCGGCAACGGCAAGTTTCTCAAGCTTTTCCTTAACGCGTGCACGCTTGCGCATGCCTGCTGTATCGATCAGTTTGATGGGCGTGCCACGCCATTGCCATTCAATTGAAATAGCATCGCGTGTCATGCCCGCCTGAGGGCCAGCCAACAAACGTTCCTCGCCCAATAATTGATTGATCAGTGTTGACTTGCCCGCATTTGGCCTGCCGAGGATAGCGAGTGATATGGATTTATCCGCTTCTTCATCAGTTTCATCTGCTTCAACATATGCTTCAATATAAGGCATCAAAGCGTCATAGAGATCGCCCAAGCCTTCGCCATGGGCGGCTGACAATCTAATCGGCTCGCCCAGCCCCAGCGCATATGCCTCCAGCAAGCCCCCCTCACCGGCTTTGCCCTCTGCCTTATTGGCCGCCAGAATGATCGGCTTGTCAGATCTTCGCAATTCCTGGGCAAAAGCTTCATCCATCGGCGTGATGCCTGCGCGGGCATCAACCAGGAACAACAAAACGTCGGCTTGGGCGACAGCCATCTCCGTTTGCCCCCGCATGGCGCTGAGCAGATCATCACCGCGGGTGTCATCAAGGCCTGCGGTATCTATGATGTTAAATTCAGCGCCGCCCAATCTGGCCTCGCCTTCGCGCCGGTCGCGGGTGACGCCGGGACGGTCATCAACCAGCGCCAATTGCCTGCCAACCAGGCGGTTGAACAGGGTTGATTTGCCGACGTTGGGTCGGCCAATTATGGCGAGAGTAAAAGTCATATCAATCAATTTTTAGAGGATCACGCCTGTGCATAGAGTCTCTTTACTATGACGCATATTCTTATCCGAAAAGTCTACAACTTTTCGGGAATATGCTTGAGGCCGGCCAATTATGGCAAGTGTGAAGGTCATTTTTCTATTTCATGAAGAAGCGGCTATACATTTGTTTAGCGCATAGCAATCAAATCTGCATCATCCGTAATAAAGTAAAGTGTTGATCCGGCAACAATCGGAGCGATCAGGATTTTCTCGCTAATCTGCTGCGTTGAAACTTCTGTGCCGGTATAAGGTGAGATATTCATGATCTTTCCGCTGTCGTTCACAATGATCAAACGACCACCCGCCAAGACAGGGCCGCTCCACTTGCCTGACCCCAATCGCTTGATCCAGCGGATCTTGCCATCGCTATGGGATATCGCCATGAGAATGTTGTCTGACGATACAAAAAACAGATATTCGCCCGCCAACCAGGGCGTTTGCGTGCCTGGAAAATTCCGCGACCACAAGCGCTCGCCGGTTTTAATATCAATCCCAGCCAGCCTGCCGGAATGGCTTATGGCAATCACACGGCCCTTATAAATGACCGGCCTGCCGGCAATATCATTCAGATTTGACAATGAACTCAACCGGCCTTTGCGCGTGAGGCTGTCGGTCCAGACCACTCTGCCGTTTTCTGCTTTAAAAGTAATCAGATCGCCTGTGGTGTAGGGTACAACCACATAGCCATCGGCTACTGCCGGGCTTGTATTACCGATCAATCCAGCGCTTTCACCCGTGCTTCTGAACTTCCATATGGTCGAGCCATCGGCAACGGACAAAGCAAAAACCTGATTGTTGACAGCAGTCACAAATACCCGGCCGTTGGCCGCTGTGGGCGCCGTTCTAATCGGCACGCCTAGATTTTTGCTCCAAAGCTGCTTGCCATTTGAGGGATCCAGCGCCACCACGGTGCCGAAAGCCGTTGCCGCCAGCACACGTCCACTGTCATAAGCCAGGCCGCCACCAAATCCCTCTTCTTCTTCTTCATCTTTGGGGGTAAGTGACGTCGTCCAAATTCGGTTGCCTTCTTTTACTGTGAAGGCGCGAACTTTGGCCTCTGTGTCGAGCACGAAAATTCTATTTTCCGCCACTATCGGCACCGCTGTTAACCTGCCCTGGGTGGTAGAACCGGTGCCTGCACTGGCGCTCCACACACGACCTATTTCATTTCGTAACGTGAGGTGTTGGGGTGCGTTTGAGGCAACACCACCGGGTTGGCGCCAATCCGGATTAAACTGGGCAGTCGGCACGACAACCGGAATTTTTGAAATATCCGACACATCCAGCTTATTACCGGTTTGAATGACTATTTCGCGTTGCCCAGGCAAAATTGAATCGTCATTCTTGGAGCCAAACATGCCTGAAAAACTTGAACAGGCCGCAAGCGCGGTGCTGACAAATAAAATCAATGCTGTAAAGCGCATTTGTCTTATTCCCAATGAAGCGCCCTGCCGCATGAAAGACTACTCCGTCTTTGCCGGTTTGACCGATGATTTAGCAGCCTTGGCAGCAAGATCTGGCGCCATGAGCGAAATCATCAATTGCGCGCGTTGGCGAATACCGCCAGGGGCTGCCGCATCGGCTATGATTTCGCTGTAAAGTTTGTTGGCTTTGATCATATCGCCATTTTGATAAGCGCTGAGTGCTAGTAATTCGCGCGCTGAATTGCGCCACGGATTGCCTGGCTCATTCAATGGGCTTATGCGCTTTTCAACTTCAGCAGACTTGTTCTGATCCAGCAATAAGGCACTGGCGCGCACTTGTGCCAAACCGTGCATGATCGTGTCCAACTGAGCGTCAGCGGCCAATTGATCGTATGATGCAATCGCTAGATCAACATTGCCTGCTTTAGCCTGAGCACCTGCAAGTCTGAACTTGGCAAGCGTGCTATAGCCTTTAGGCCCATTGGCCGCCAGAGTTTCAAAGGCCTTCAAAGCCTCGTCGTTTTTGCCGGTTTGTTCTAAATCCAAGGCGTGGGAGTAATTGCTGCCGGCTTTTTCTGCCTGCGCGCTTTGATAGGCTTGCCAACCCTTAAAGCCTGCAACACCCAATATAACAACGCCGCATAGGCCAAGTATGTATAATCCATACTTATCCCATACGCCTTTGAGTTCGTCGCGACGGACTTCTTCATCTACTTCGCGAAAAATATCACTCAAAACAATGCCTCTCTTTATACGCCTATATCGAAAGCCTTGGTTCAGGCTCTACGATCCAATTTTTGCGTTTTCTCAATGCCCCAACACTCAGCTAAGGTAGCGTGATGGCCAAAACAAGGCAAACACACAAACAAGCAGGGTTAATGGGCGTGCCAAAGCCTTTATTCTTTCATTTTATAAACGTGTTCATCGCCAGGGAAACTACGTGCTTTAACTTCATCTGCATAGGCTTTAACAGCCGTTTCAATCGCTGTTCCAACCTGGCCGAATTCTTTTACAAATTTTGGCACCCATGGGGATAGGCCCAATATATCTTCTAACACCAATATTTGTCCATCGCATGCAGCTGATGCGCCAATACCGATGGTGGGTATCGGGATAATTTCGGTCAATCTTTTACCAAGCGGTTCGGCTACCCCTTCGACCACAACAGCAAAAGCGCCTGCCTCTGCAATCGCCTTGGCGTCGTCCTCAATCAGCTTCCAGGTCTCTTTTTGACGGCCTTGCGTTTTAAAACCACCCATCACGTGAAATGATTGTGGGGTCAGGCCAATATGCGCCATGACCGGAATGCCACGTTGCGTAAGATAGCGGATGGTTTCAGCCATGCGCGTGCCGCCTTCAAGCTTGATCGCCCCGCAGCCGGTTTCCTTCATGACGCGGGCTGCATTGCGAAACGCCACTGACGGGCTTTCTTCATATGAGCCAAAGGGCATGTCAACCACGATAAGCGCGAGGTTGGCGCCACGCACCACCGCTTGGCCATGCATGATCATGAGATCAAGCGGCACGGGCACGGTTGATTCAAAGCCATGCATCACCATGCCCAGGCTATCGCCGACGAGTAGAAAATCCACGTAAGGGTCAACAATTTTTGCGGTGTGCGCATGATATGCTGTCAGCGAGACAATCGGCTCGCCGCCTTTGCGGGCCGCAATATCGGGTGCGGTCAGCCGCCTTTTTTGGCTTTGTACGGACATGGATTATCTCTGCTTTTCACCTTCAAACAACGGGTACGCCAATCAACCATGGATGGGCGAATAACACCACAACATAAATTGCTATACCGGCAATAACAGCTATGAGGTCGTGGCGTGGAATAACGTCAAATTGCGGCGCCGGTTTTTGCGCATTGGCCAGAACAATTGCGATGATGGCGTAGGCAATAAAACTGCCAAACAACACAACGCTTGCCACATCGCCATTGGCCAGCAAATGGCCCAGCCCCCATAAAGCAATGGCCAACAACATGGGGTGGCGCAATGTTTTCCTGATCCGGCTTTTAAGCTTAAAACTTGCCAGCAAGATAAACGCTATTAAAACCAGCGCCATTGTGCCATGACGCCCGCCTTTGGGCGGCTCATAAAGGTCGACATATTCAGCTGCCCCCTTGCCCCAGACAATCATGACCAGACCGATCAACGCCAGAATTGAGAACAGGCCCCGATATCCCATCTTGCCAAATCGCTCTATCAGGCTTTGTTTGAAATCAGGCAGGGCTGGCACAAGGTGAATGGCAAAAAACAGAATAAGGCCGAAGATGAGTATGGTCATTGGATTATCGCGCTCTGTGATTATCGATATAATAAACTACCACGGCATGGGCGTTTGGTCTGAAAAATATCCACCTGTTGGGCCATCATCAGGCAAAGTCGCCAACCACACAATATCTTTAGCCCCTTCTGCGGGCGAGCGTGGGGCCGATGTGCCGCCAATGTTCGAGTTCACCCATCCTGGATGAACCGCATTGACCTTGATGTTTCCCGAAAGCCTTGCTGCCAGCATGGCGGTTATCGCATTGAGCCCTGCTTTTGACAAACGATAGGCTGGCCAATTGCTGCCCATGCTTGTTAGCTGCCCCAACATGGACGACACATTGACAATGCGTCCGTAGCCATTGTTTTCCATGTGCGATGCCACACATTGCGCCAAATGCAGAGGAGCTACTGTGTTCACAGCCAGGGTTTGTTCGACCATATTTATAGGCACGGTGAGCACATCAATTGAGCCGCTAATGCCTTCGAGCAAAACACCGGCATTATTGACCAATACATCAATGCGGCCATGGCGCGCGATGATGTCGTCAACCATGGCTTCAACGCGGGCTGTATCAGTTACGTCAAACACAACAGCTTGCGCCTCAATGCCGCTTGATTTTAAATCCGACAGTGCTTTGTCGGCTTTTTCCTGGGTGCGTGCGCTAATGATCACTTGCAAACCCAGCGCGCCCAACTTGTGTGCCGCGGCCAATCCTATGCCCGTATTGCCGCCGGTTATAAGCGCTATTTTTTGATCCTCTGCCATATCTGCTCTTTCATTTTACTGCACGCTTTGTGTTGGGCTTTATTTTATATGTCTTTGTGATCTGTGTGAAGTTTTAGGCGGCAGTCCATGCCTGATCTACTAGCTCTGATCTTTCCGGTTTGCTAGAGTTAAAAAATCAACAGGACGCCATAGCGTCAACGGGGAGATATTTCATGTTATTTGCAATTCATTGCCTTGATAAACCCGGAGTGCTGGAAAAACGCATGGCAGCACTGCCCGCGCACCGCGACTATCTGGATAATAGTGACATCAACGTCATTATGTCCGGCCCTCTGGTTGAAGAAGGCGATGATAGCAAAATCATCGGTGGCATGTATGTCTTAGAGGCTGATAACCGGGCCACCCTTGATGGAATCCTGAAAAATGATCCACTGGTTCAGGCTGATATTTGGGAGACGGTCAATATCCATCCGTTTATCAAGCGTGTGGGGTGAGCATCGGTTTGGCGAAGCCACACCAGCATTCATCCCCTCAGGCGTTCGGGCTTTTAATTGTTTTGCTAGAGCCGATGGATATACGTTTGTCGCCAGCCCTCGGGAAAATCCCTCGGGCGTTCGGCGCTCGAAAAGGTCCACTGGACCTTTTCGTTGGCCCTTCGGGCCAACCGCGCCTCACTCCCATTCAATCGTCCCGGGTGGCTTTGAGGTGATGTCGTAGACGACCCGGTTGATGCCTTTGACTTCATTGATAATACGGGTTGAAACGCGGCCCAGGAATTCGTGGGTAAAGGGATAGAAATCAGCTGTCATACCATCCGTTGAGGTAACAGCCCTTAGCGCGCAGACATATTCGTACGTCCGCTCGTCGCCCATGACGCCAACCGTGCGCACCGGCAGCAGAACGGCGAAAGCCTGCCAGATTTCATCGTACAGTCCTGCCTTACTGATCTCGTCGAGATAGACCACATCGGCCTTGCGTAATATCTCGAGTTTTTCCTGGGTGATCTCACCGGGAATGCGGATTGCCAAACCAGGGCCCGGGAACGGGTGGCGGCCAATGAAACTATCAGGCAAGCCAAGCTCATGGCCAAGCACCCTTACTTCGTCTTTAAACAGTTCGCGCAAAGGCTCGACCAATTGCATGTTCATACGTTCTGGCAGGCCGCCGACATTGTGGTGGGATTTAATCGTCACCGATGGGCCACCGGTGAACGATACGCTCTCAATAATGTCCGGGTAAAGTGTGCCCTGGGCCAGAAAATCAGCGCCGCCGGTTTTATTGGCCTCTTTCTCAAACACATCGATGAATTCAGCGCCAATGATTTTGCGTTTTTTCTCCGGGTCATCAACGCCTGCAAGCTTGCTCAAAAACTGTTCGCTGGCATTCACATGGGTTAGCGGGATGTTGTAGTGGCCCTTAAACAGGCTGACCACCTGTTCGCCTTCATCTTGTCTCAAGAGACCGTGGTCAACAAAAATGCAGCTTAGCTGATCACCAATCGCTTCATGGATCAATACGGCGGCCACCGCACTGTCCACGCCACCTGACAGGCCGCAAATGACACGCGCGTCACCCACTTGCTCTTGAATGCGCGCAATGGCTTCGTCCTTGAACGACGCCATTGTCCAATCGCCTGAACAGCCGGCGATTTTGAGCACGAAATTTTGCAGCAATTTAGCGCCTTGAGGCGTGTGCACCACTTCGGGGTGAAATTGCACGCCGTAATAATGTCGTGCTTCATCTGAGATGGCGGCAAAGGGGGCATTTTGAGACACAGCCACCGGTTTGAACCCATCAGGTAGAGCTGTCACCCGGTCGCCATGGCTCATCCAGACGTGATCTTTGTCGCCCTTGGCCCAAACGCCATCAAACAAAGCGCAATCATCAATGATTTCAATATCAGCGCGGCCAAATTCGCGCTCTTGGGCGTTTTCCACCTTGCCGCCAAGCTGGGCCACCATGGCCTGCTCGCCATAGCAAATGCCAAGCACGGGCACACCGCTTGAAAACACAATGTCGGGCGCGCGTGGGGTATCTGCACTTGTGACACTGGCAGGCCCGCCCGACAGAATGACGGCTTTGGGCGCGAAATCCTCAAAGATTTCATCCGCTTTTTGAAACGGCACGATTTCGCAATAAACACCTGCTTCGCGCACACGCCGTGCAATCAGCTGGGTATATTGTGCGCCAAAATCAATGATGAGAATATGCTGGTGTGTCACGCGTGGCACCTTTTGCGTTCTTAAAGCGCACATAGACCAGCTTGGAAAGATTCCGTCAAGAGTGGAACACTCACTCAGCAGCCACCAAATGCGGCGGCATAAAGTTCAATCCGCCCGCACCGCGCATGAAAATCGGCAAGTCAATGAGCGGTATCGGTTCGGGGATCTGGCAGAAGGTTTCAACCACGAACCCACGGTGATAACTGTTGTGGTTGAACATATGCATCAAGATCATGCGCCGGTTCATCCGGCCTTCAGCGCCGCTGAGTAGGGTGAAATCCATTTGCTCACTTGCATCATCTTCTGTGAGATTGGCCACATAATCGACCAGGCGCTGGTCCATTTCCATGCGGGCTGTGGCCAGTTCTTCGAAATCTGAATAGAGCACTTCGTTGAGTGCTTTGTGCTCATGGGGTTTGTTGTGTAGATGCGCCCACCACATATTGTCGGTGACCAGCGGGTGGTTGAGCGTGTTGACAATATTCTTAAACAGACTTGGGCGTTCCTGGGTTGCAGCCCCCTCCGGCAGGGCACGCACGGCGGCCAGCAATTCGGCATTGGCCCATTGATTATAGCGGGACATGGTGTTGAGAATTTCACTGTCGGCGGTCATGGTGCAATCTCCCCATTGCGGCTTTTAAGATTGAGCTTAGCAAAATTGCTGCATAACCCAAAGCGTGGGCTTATTGCTTGAGTTGAAATGCTGTGATGAAAAATCCATCCGTGTTGCTTGTGGCAGGTGTGAGCAAAAGCCCGGGGCCGGCTTCATGACCTGCCATGGGCATATTGCCTAAGCTTTCCTGCCACAGGTTTTGTACGGGCACAGCGTTAAAGCCCGGATTATTTTCCAAAAACCATTCTGCTTGATCCTGGTTTTCCTGCGGCAAGACCGAGCAGGTAATGTAGACCAGCCTGCCGCCGGGCTTTACATGCTTTGCCCCTTGGGCCAGCACTTGGCGCTGCTCATCAATACGTTTTTCCAATGCCTGTTGGGTCAGACGCCATTTGGCATCGGGCCGTCTGCGCCATGCGCCTGCGCCCGAGCACGGCGCGTCAATCAACACCAGATCCATAATGCCTTCAAGCTTTGCAAGAGCTGTCTCATCACCCGCGGTCAAAACTTGGCTGTTACGCACACCGGCACGCTTGAGCCTGTCGAAAATATTGGCCAGCCGATGGCGGTCGGCGTCATAGGCGTGGATTTGCCCCTTGTTTTCCATGAGTGCTGCCAGCGCTAAAGTTTTGCCGCCCGAACCAGCGCATAGGTCCAGCACTTGGCTGCCCGGATCGGCCCCTGCCAAAAGGGCTGTCAGTTGTGAGCCTTCATCTTGCACTTCAAACCAGCCTTTTTGGAAACCTGCTTCGGCCTGCACATTGGGGCTGCGGCTGGCTCCCTCGCCCGGTTTTATACGCACACCCAGTGGTGACAAGGGCGTTGGCTCGGCTTTAAAACGCTGCAGCGCCTTGAGCACTTTGGTGCTTGTGCTTTTCAGCGTGTTGACGCGCAAATCAAGCGGCGCACGGTTTGCCAGGGCAGCGCCCTCTTCTGCGGATCTCTCGCCAAAGGCTTTTGCAAAACTGCTTGCTAAAAATTCGGGATAATCGCCACACACCCAATCGGGTGCCTCATCAAGCGTGCCTTGCTCTAAGGCTTGGCGCTCTTTGTCGCTCAGTTTTTCAGGAGAAAATTTTTCGCCGTCACATAAAGCTTCGACCTCGTCTGCCGACATATTCCAGCCAAAACGCATAAGCCCCACGGCCAAGGCGCGGGGACTATCATCGCCCATGTACCATGCCAGTGATGTTTTTTTGCGCAAAGCGTCATAGACCAGATTGCCGATGGCTGCCCTGTCACCGGAGCCTGCAAACCTATGAGCCCGCCCCCAATCAGATAAGGCACTTGCTGCCGTGCGGTGACGGGTTTCAATGTCGCTTAAAATTTCAATGGCTGCAGAAAGCATGCCTGACGGACGCATGGCTCAGACAGCCATAAACAGCTTAGCTGTGAAATAAAGCCACATCGCGATCAGGATCAGCACGCCTGATATGAACATTTGGAACCGGCGCAATACATTATTATTGGTAACGTGGATCCAGGCGTGCGCTGCGCGAAAACCTACAAACAGCCAGGCTAGCCCCGCCAACAGACCATCGGCCATCTGCAAGATTAGCGCGAATGCCACTAACACATAAAACAGCATTGGCACTTGCAATTGGCTGTTATAGGCATTGCCGATTTGCTGCACCCGCACTGGCCAACCAGCCGGGCTCAAGGCAATGTCTTTTAGTTTGGCCTTGCCGGTACGGACCGCATTTATGCGCGCAGCACCCAGCCATAACAGCAAAACAAAGGTCAGCCCTACCTGGACCAGGACCGGAGTGAGAGTAGTCTGTGCTGTCATGATTTAAATACTTCCCGGATAATTTGGCGATTCCCGCGTGATGGTGACATCATGCGGGTGGCCTTCGCGCAGGGACGCTGCTGTAATTTTCACAAATTCTGCCCGCTTTTGCAGCTCTTCGATACTGATAGATCCGGTATAGCCCATGGCAGCCCGCAGGCCACCTGACAATTGGTGCAGGACGGATGCCAACGGGCCTTTATAGGGCACCTGGCCTTCAATGCCTTCGGGCACAAGCTTAAGCGTGTCTTTAATATCCTGCTGGAAATAACGATCTGCCGAACCGCGCGCCATGGCGGCAACCGAGCCCATGCCGCGATATGATTTATAAGACCGGCCTTGATATAAAAACACCTCACCGGGGCTTTCGTCAGTTCCGGCAAATAGTGAGCCGATCATGGCGCAACTGGCACCCGCGGCCAGAGCCTTTGCCAAATCGCCGGAATATTTCAAACCGCCATCGGCAATCACCGGGGTTGAGGTTTTCTGCGCTGCTTCAACCGCTTCCAGAATTGCTGAAAATTGCGGCATGCCAACACCCGCCACAACCCGTGTGGTGCAAATAGACCCTGGACCAATACCGACTTTAACAGCATCGGCGCCGGCATCGATCAATGCCATTGTTGCTTCCGCAGTTGCAACATTGCCCGCCATGACTTGGACGGAATTGCTCATTTTCTTGATGCGTGAGACCGCTTCAATCACGTACGACGAATGGCCGTGGGCGGTATCAACCACCACAACGTCAATGCCTGCATCTATTAATTGTTCGGTGCGGGCAAAGCCTTTATCACCCACACTGGTGGCCCCGGCAACCAACAGGCGGCCTTGCGCATCCTTGGACGCATCTGGATGCAGCTTGGCTTTTTCCATGTCTTTTACAGTGATTAGCCCCACGCAATTGTAATCATTGTCAACCACGAGCAGTTTTTCTATGCGGCGTTGGTGAAGCAGGCGCTTGGCCTCGCCCATCTCTACATTTTCGCGCACCGTTACCAGCTTGTCTTTGGTCATTAGCTGTTTGATCGGCTCAGCCATATTGTCGGCAAAGCGAACATCACGGTTGGTCAGGATGCCGACCAGCTTGCCGCTGCGAGCGCCACCTCCAGCCTGCTCGGTTACGGGAATGCCTGAGATTTTATGCTGGTCCATTAGGGCAAGCGCATCAGCCAGGGTGGCCTCAACCGCAATTGTTACCGGATTGACCACCATGCCGCTCTCGAACCGCTTCACCTGAGCAACCTGTGCAGCCTGTTCTTCGGGCTCAAGATTGCGGTGCAATACACCAATGCCGCCAGCTTGCGCCATGGCAATGGCCATATTGGCTTCGGTCACCGTGTCCATGGCGGCTGAGAGAATGGGTAAATTCAGGCTGATTTCGCGGGTCAGCCTGGTGTTTATGTTCACTTCACTTGGAAGCACGCTCGAAGGACCGGGTTTGAGCAAAACATCATCGAACGTCAAAGCTTCTTTAAACATGAATACCAACCTTCCTAAGGGTGCTGGAGGAGATGCACCACTGAAACTCGTTTTGTGCTCACTCATTTAAGGTGCGCCACAAGATTGGCAAGGATGTTTAACAGCAATATCTACGAGTCGCAAAGCCTGAATATACATAGGCGCTGTGTTTTATATTGATTTGGGGCCCTGATCACTGCACCTCACGGTTTCAATCACGAAAACATCACGTTTATTTAAAATTTTCTCACACCCCTTTCACATTGCCTCACATTCACTCACGCCACTTCAACGATTTTCACAGAACTATCAAGTGTGCGCGAAAAAGCCTTTTTGGGGCACCCTGGATGCCCATGTCTATTTGGTTGCCCGCGCAAAGGCGATCTATTTGGGGCTGTCGCTTTAGTGCAGAGGCTTTAAGCCCCTCAAACATGGAGAGACATTATGAAGACGTTTTTTGCAATTGCGATCACTGCCGGTGTTTTGGCGCTGTCACTGCCGTATTCGAGCGGGCAGGCCGGGCCGCGGCATAATTTTTCGCAAACGGTGCACAGTCCAAATACGATGTGCGGCTATCGTTGTTAAATACATGAGCTAAAAAACAATCAATAATTACACTTGCGGGCAGCATTAGGTGACTGCCCGCTTTTTTTGTGCCTTGTGTCTATCACGCTTCACAGCCCAGTGTGTTCCCCCCTTAGTTTACAGGCTCAAATGAATACTTTAGTGTCCGGCCTCTTGAAGACGCATGAAAAGATTTAGGGCTTAAAGCCTTTTGGGGCGTCGTATAATGGCATTACGTTCGGTTCTGGTCCGAGATATCGGGGTTCGAATCCCTGCGCCCCAGCCAATGTAAATTTATTTATAGAAATCAATAACCTATATGGTTTCGCTAGCCATTTATGGTTTCGCTAGCCATTTCGAGGATAGGTTTTATAGCAATGTTCAAAACACTTAAACTGCTTTCGTTATTTTTATGCGTCTTCACTGCCAGTCTGTCCTGCACTGTTTCTCTTGATTTAGTAACGGACGGGTATGTCGAAATAGACACCCCTTTAATAAATCCGGACAGAGGCTTTTATCACCAAATTGGTGGCGGGCACGCAAAGTTGCACCCGGAAGAGGTCAAGGCTCCCAACGTAAATCATACAGTTTATCGAGTTTATTTTTCACTCCGTGGTTTTGAAGAAAAAGAAATAGATACCAAAACTTTGGAGAACCTAGAGGCGCTTCTGAAGAAAGCACAAAAAGTTGGTGTGACGCTGATTCCGCGCTTTTATTACACCTGGGGTTACGAAAAAGGGAAACCCTTCTCTTCGCCGGATGAAAACACCATCATCGGTCACGTAAAGCAGGTCGCCAAGATTTTGAACAAATATCCGGATGCTATTTCTTTTTTAGAAGCTGGCTTCATTGGCGCGTGGGGCGAGTGGCATACAGATCAATATGGCAACCAGAAAGAATTTCTGCCTTTCAGAAAAACACTTTTGCAGACGTTAATCTCTGAACTGGATCAGAAAATTCTGATAGCGTTAAGATACACCCCCGATCATCGCAAGATGGGTAATTTGCAAGGTATAGAAAGGGTTGGATTACACCATGATTGTCCAAATTATGGGAATGACACCTATCCTGAGAGCAATGCTCAAACCATAACTATAGATAGACCTCAAGGTGGGGAGGTTTGTGAATTAGACCCAAGAGGACAATTTGGTGAATCCACTGACCATGAGAAATATTATGGTTGCAAGACCATGATTCAATATTTCAATAAATTCAACTTTGATGTTTTAAATGGCAGTGATTGGTCGGGCTCTCATTCCAGGTTTCGAAGGCAGGGTTGCTATACAGAAATAAAGAATAAATTGGGATATCGCTTTGTGTTGAGAGGATCAAAATTTGAGAACGGAATTCTATATTTTGAAGTGGAAAATGTAGGATTTGGGAAATCATTCAAGAGCAGAAAATTATCTCTTAAAATTGGCGACAAGGTGGTCCCCACATCGATAGACATCAAGAATTGGCACTCCGGTGGAAAATTTATTGAAAAAATTGAAATAGGGAACACCAACGAAAAATCAGCAGAAATCCTAATTGACGGAAAAATAAAATTTGCCAATTCAAAAGGGAACAGGGTTTTCCTGCACAAATAATCAATCCTCAACCACCACTTCCTCAAGGGTATCGAGGCGGTCATGAACAACAGGGCTACCATGCCAAGATTTGACTAATAGAAAACGTGGAGATGCGGAATGAACGATCAGCCGGCAGACAGCAACCCTTTCAAAGACAAGCGGCGCTGGTGGGTAGCACTATTGCTGCTTTTTCCAACCGGGATTGGCTACATATATGTGGGAAGACCTTGGCGTTATGTTGGCTTTATAGCGTTTATTTTGCTGGGCACACTGGCTTTATACCACGGGCTTTGGGGCTGGATGAGTGATCCGATCGTGATTATGGCTTTCCTGGCCATTGTCATTATTGCCTTTATCGGCTTTGCCATTGATATCGTCCTTATCGCCATTAAGCAAAACAAGCACGATCTTCGCTGGCCGCAACGGCGCAAGTGGTATGTGGCCAGTTTGGCATTATGGCTGGTCATTGCGTTTGCCCCTGAAGTTATCGGTGCCAAGGCCACACAAGCAGCTCGTCTTTTCACCATCCCCGCGCTTTCCATGGCACCCGCACTTGAAATCGGTGATCGCTTAGTCGCCGACACAAAAATATACGCCAGCAGCGACCCGCGCAGAGGTGATGTTGTCATCTTCGGATTACCGCGCAACGCACAAGTCAATTTCGTCAAACGGGTGATCGGGCTGCCGGGGGATAAAGTTCAAATGGTTGACGGTGCTGTCGTTATCAATGGTGTTGGCGTGAAACGCCAGCGCGCACAAGATTATGAAGATAATAAAGGTAAAAAGATAAAGCAGTTCACGGAAACACTACCCAATGGCCGGACCTATAAAACGCTTGATATGTCGCCAAATGGGATGCTTGACAACACCCGGGTCTTTCAGGTTCCCCCAGGGCATTATTTTGTTCTCGGCGACAACAGGGACAACTCGGCTGACAGCCGAATGTTGGGGCAGGTTGGATATGTGCCAAGAAAGAATATTCACGCCAAAGCAACGGGCATTGTCTATTCGCAAGACTGGGGCCGCATTGGTTCAAGGCTTAAATAAACCACCAGAGGTTACTTAGGAAGCTGTAGGCGGGGCGCACCACACTCAGGATGGAATATCCCCCTGTTTGATATGAATGTCGCGCTGCGGGAACGGTATTTCGATGCCTGCTGCTTTCAATTCACGGAAGATCGCAAATCTTAAATCACTGGCAACGCTTAGCCTGCGGTCTACATCAATAATGAAGGCGCGGAGTTGAAACTCGAGGGCACTATCCCCAAAATTTGAGAACACCACGCTGGCCTCAGGTCGTTTCCGCACTTCTTTATGCTGCTGGGCGCATTCCAGAAGAATATCACGCACCTGTTCTGGGTCAGCATCATAAGACACGCCTATGTCAACAATAACCCGCCCGAGGGTGCTTTTGTGCGTCCAGTTTTTGACCGTTTTGGTGATTAGTTCAGAGTTCGGCACTGTTAATGTTGCGCGATTAAATGTTATCACTTGGGTCGAGCGCACATTAATTTTATTTACATAACCTTCCTCATCGCCAACCACAATCCAATCGCCTGCCTTGAAAGGGCGCTCGGCGAGTAAAATCAGGCCTGAGACAAAATTATTGATAATGCTTTGCAGGCCAAAACCAATACCAACTGACAAAGCACCGGCAACAATCGCTATATCAGTAAAGTCTACACCGCCATAGGAAACGGCAATGATCAACGAAAGCAGGTAGCCGGTATAAACCAAACCCGTGCGCAGAGAATTGCGCACACCAACATCCAACTTTGTTTTGGAAAGCAATCTGACATCAAGCCAGCGCTGTAAAAGATTGGTGATGATGACGCCGACGAATAATACGGCAAACGCTATCAGGATTGACGATAATGATATTTTCACATTGCCGAATTCAAAGCCGAAAAAGGCCGCGCTTATCCAGGAATATAAATCTTCCTGGCTTACACCCCATTGCAGCATAATGATCGGCAACGCAATGAGCACAAGCAAAAAATCTATAAAAACAGCAACAGCCGGCCCATATCTTCCAAGAGCATTCTGTTCGCTCTCCTGATCCTCTTCAGGGCTGGTCTTTAGTGACGGATACAGCATTTCATCGGCAAGAAGGTGGAACGCATATAGAACTGCGATCAAAAGACTGGTGCGCACCAATTGCACGGCAAGGAAGTGGCCAAGAGCAATATAACCCAGCAATGTTGATATAATAATAGCACCGACAAACAGCCAGAGCGGTTTGCGCAATCGCATGACCCATGAGAAGTAATTTTCGGATTGGAGTTGTGTGTCCGGCATCTCATTTGACGAAATTGGGACACGCAGGATTGCCGCCAAAAGGCCGGCGATGAGAACTGACGTTAGGGTGGTACTGGTAATTGCAATCGGCAAAGGCAAAAACAGCAGAGATGTGAGGCTCGAAAAAAAGATATGAAAGCCCAAAACATAGGCAATCAATGTGATGAATTTGTAGATGCGCCGGGCTGCCGAATTTGGCAAGTTACCTAATCGCCAATGAGGCACGTCTGGTGACAATATGGCGCGCGCAATGCCGCGTATGGCCACTGTCAAGGCGATAGCCGGCATCAAAATAATGACGAGGCGGTCGAGCCTTAATGTGAGCAATCCTGTGAATTTCAAAACAGTGTAAAAAATCACTATTGCTATAATTGGCAAAAGGATATCTGCAAGGCCCGCCTTAAGAGTTGTATATATGCGCCTGACATCCTCAGGGATATGCTCGTCAGGTCCTGGTCTGATACGGCCTCGCAGCCAGCTGCGCAGAGGGAAGGTGATGAAGAAGGCCAATAAAACGGCAAGGAATATGATGATATATTTGCCACCGCCATATATGGCCTCCTTATCGGCTGGCCAACCTGAAAACAAAAACGCGATGCGGCTTGGCAGATTGCTTAAATTCCTGGCAGCCCCAACCCACAAAGAAGGATTTAACGGTGTTCCTGCCCGGTCCCGCAGACGATTTAAGAAATGGCCCCGCTGAATTTCCGATGCTAAATCATCAAGCTGACTAGCCTTAACCAGTGCCAGATTTATGCTGTCGTTCAGACTCTGCTGCTTGTCCAAAAGCGCTTTTTGGGTGGCACGCACCTTAGCCACTTCCTCAGACTTATCTTTCGGCTCAGGCCCCAATTTTTTCATTTGCTGTTTTAAAGCAGCAAGTTTTGGCACCTCTTCATCCAGGACCTCTTGTGCGTCATCACTCAGGCCAGCCAAGTCTGTACGCATCTTGACGATGGTCTCATCCTTAATGTCGGTGCGCCTGAGGCTTATTTCGATGGCATTGAGGTATTTGAGCCAGCCGGCGACTTTACGATCGATCTCGCTATCTTCAGCCCAACCAATAGCGACGTGTGAAAACAGAACAAATAAAGCCAAAACGGCCGCATAACCGGTGTTTTTTAAATGAAACACTTTTGTGTCACCTGCAGATTTCAATGAAGTTGGCGCACCTTAATCGCTTTGCTGTTTACAGACAATATGAGGCGGCAATGTGAAAGCTTTTGTTTACCATAAAAATAGTTTGTTTTTGAAATTGTCCGATTGCGACGCTGCTCGCCACAAAAACGCCTTGTCTTTTATATAGGTCGATTGCGACAATAGATATTGGCGCTGAGGTTGCCTTAATGCTACGCTTTAACGTCACAAAATAGTGATCGGTTAAACAAGACCGATCTAAAAAAATAGGAAGATTATATGTCATTTGCGCAGAGCAAACGCCTTACCCATGCTGGAGCCAAAGTTATGATGGTTGCAGCCCTTACCAAAGCAGAAGAAATAGGCATTGCAGTTACTGTTGCAATCACAGATGCTGGTGGACATATGATGTCGCTTGAGAGGATGGATGGTGGACGTTTTCATACCGTACACTCCTCCACTGTCAAAGCTGTGTCGGCATCATCAAATAAACGCCCAACCACCACCAAGGGCGCACAAGGCCAGGATTTAGACACTTTGCACGCCATTGGTCTTTCCCTGGCAGCAGGCCCAGAACGTTGGACGGCTATGGAAGGTGGTTATCCAATTTTCGTTGACGGCGAATGTGTCGGCGGCATTGGGGTTAGCGGTGGCGATTGGGAACAAGATCAGGATATTTCCAAGGCCGCCATTCAAGCCGTTGGAGCTGATATGGTATAAATACACAGACACACAAAACAACGCATGACAAAAGATTTAGTAATCACATAACTTGAGTTCACGACAGGAGAGTCAAATGAAACGTATTCATCAATTATCGACCCTTTTCGCAGCAGGCCTGCTAGGTGCTGTCTTTATTTCACCCGCACAGGCAGAATTTCCTGAAAAGGGGATTGAATTTGTCATTCCATTTGGTGCCGGTGGCGGTGCTGATATTGAAGGCCGCCTGTTGGCCAAGGAAATGAGCAAGGTGCTCGGTGTGCCCGTAACCCCGGTTAACAAGCCAGGGGCGGGTGGCGCCATCACATACACCTATATTAAAAACTCCAAGCCTGATGGGTATCATATTGCGTGGAACTCAACTTCTGTTTTGACCACAACGAACATGGGCAATACACCTTTTGATTATACCGCGTTGGACCACATTGGCCGGGTTGAATTTCAACCTCAGCCTTTTGTTGTGCGCGCAGATTCAAAGTGGAAAACATTCAAAGACTTTGTGGCCGCTTGCAAAGCCAATCCCGGCAAATACAAGGTTGCTAATTCCACAACGGGCAGCTCGACACATGTGACAGCCATCGCGCTCATGACGGCTGCAGGCTGCAAGGTGATCCACCTGCCAAAGGGTATTAAGGGCCGCAACAAATCGGTGCTCAATGGTGAAGCTGATGCCATGATCGCTCCATTAACCGGGGCTATCCGTTTGTCCAAAGCCGGCAAGCTGCGCATTTTGACAAGCCCAAGTGGCAAAAGAAACTCTGTTATCCCTGATGTGCCGACAGCCAATGAACTAGGCTTTAAAGCTGTTGTTGATCTCTTCCGTGGACTTTCAGTTGCTAAAGGCACACCGGACGCTGTTAAGGCCAAACTGGCTGCTGCCATGGTGAAAGCTGCAAATTCCGCAGCCTTTAAAAAATTAGCCAAACAAAAAGGCTTCACCATTGCGACAATGGGTCCCAAAGCATTTTCAAAATTCTTGGCTGCTGAAAATACTAAAATCAAGGGCGTTTTGAAAAGCGCCGGGCTTTATCAATCCAAAGCAAAAAAATAATTAAACCAACACTCATTGAGCGGCAGTCTTTAAAGTCACAAAGACTGCCGCTTATTAATTAAGAAAGAACGATGAAGCAGAAGAACATCATTGCTGGTGTTGGTTTGCTGAGCTTGAGCCTTATCTATGGCTTGCTTGCTTTGCAATTGCCTGATCGGGTGCAAACCGGCGCTTTACCACCAAGCTTTTTTCCAATGATCATTGCCGGACTGTTGATCCTTTTTTCCAGCACACTGATCTATCAAGGCCTGTTTATAACACCTTCGGGTGAAAAGACGCCCAGGTCGCCTGGCCTTGGCAAAGCTTGTGTTTTTCTTGTCGCATTCTTCATTTATTTGCTGGCCATGGGCCAAGTCGGCTTTGTTTATGCCAGCATTCCGTTTTTTGCCATCTTAATGGTGATGTTCGGCGAAAAGCGTGTGCACATGCTTGTGCTTGGCTCATTTGGCGTCACATTTTTTCTTTATTCAGTGTTCGAGCGGGGGCTTTATCTCTCCTATTTTTTAGGTTCTGATTGGCAGTTCAGTGTGCCGTTGCCTAAAGGCACATGGCTGGGATTTTAAAAGAATGAACTCAGATATCCTGCTTGGTCTTGATCAAGCGCTTCAACCTTACAATCTGCTCGGCACTGCCGTTGGCGCTTTGATGGGCCTGGTGGTCGGCATGATCCCCGGCATGACCATTTCAACGGGCATTATCATTCTTCTGCCGCTGACCTTCGTGCTTGATCCCGGCATTGCCATATCCTTGCTGCTGGGGCTTTATGTGGGCGGGATGATGGGCGGCAGTTTTTCAGCTATTTTGTTGAATATTCCAGGCACACCTTCAGCCTCGGCCACAGCGATTGACGGCCACCCCATGGCTGTGCGCGGAGAGGCTGGTCGCGCCTTAGGTCTCTCAATTACGGCAAGTTTTATGGGCGGCATATTCAGCTTTTTATGCCTGGCCTTAATATCCCCCTTGCTGGCAGCTGTAGCCCTAGAATTTCGCGCAACAGCCATGACGTCACTGCTGTTTTTCGGCCTTACCATTATCTGTTCGTTTGCGGCTAAATCCCTTGTTAAAGGTCTTTTGTCGGGGTTGATCGGTCTGGCGATCATTACCATTGGCCAAGACCAAGTGACCGGCACGTTGCGCTTTACGTTTGATTCCGTAAACATGCAAGCGGGCGTTAAGTTCCTTGCCGCCATGATCGGCCTGTTTGCCATTCCCCAACTTGTCAGCAATCTGATTGAGCTTTCCTCAGACAGGCCAGGCAAGGTTGTGCAAACCAGCTTTGGCTCTATTTTCCCAAGCCTGAAAGATCTTATTCAAGTTCGCGTGCCGATATTTATCGGAGCTGTTACAGGATCATTGTTGGGAATTTTACCAGGGGCGGGCGGGCCGATTGCAGCTTTCATATCCTATGATTATTCCAAGAAGGCCAGCAAGGACAAGGATGAGTATGGCAAGGGATCACCAGAAGGGATTGCTGCTCCTGAAGCTGCAAACAATGCGGTAACAGGTGGCGCTCTGATCCCGATGATGACTTTGGGTATTCCGGGCGATCCGGTAACAGCTATTCTTATCGGTGCCTTGCTCATTCATGGGCTCGCACCCGGCCCGCTATTGTTTATGGAGCGTGCTGACTTTGCCTATGGCATGATCTTTACGTTTTTGGCCGCCAATGTGTTTAATGTGATCATTGCGTTTTCCTGCCTGCGGGGGCTTGTTAAAATTCTCGCAACACCTAAATTCATCCTCATGCCCACCATTGCACTTTTGTGTGTTGTTGGTGCCTATGCTCTCAGGAACAATCCGTTTGATATCTATCTTATGTTTTTCTTCGGCCTGTTGGGCTTGACAATGAAATGGCTGGACATGCCCGTTGTACCGCTTTTGCTGGCGCTGGTGCTGGGGCGCGAGCTAGAAGATCAATTGCAACAATCGCTGATTGCCTCACAGGGCAATTGGGTCGTGTTTATCAAAGATCCGATCAGTTTGTTGTTCTTGTGCCTTTCAGGTGCTTCCATTTTCTGGTCGTTTTATCTGGAACGGCGAAACAAAAAAACGAGCCAGGCAGATGCCAATAAAATTTAAAAATCAAGAAGGAATTATTTATGTCTGAAAAACTCCGCGTTGCCTCTGTTGGCCTCGGCTGGTGGTCCGATGTGTTAGCCGATGCCGCAGTGCGCTCCGACCATGTTGAGATTGCCGGTTGTTTTACGCGCTCGGCTGACAAACGCGCGGCATTTGCAGATAAATACAAATGCACGGACTACAGCTCGTTTGAAGATATTTTGGCAGATGACAGCATTGACGCCATCATCAATACAACGCCCAATCACGTGCATTTGGAAACAACGGCGCAGGCGGCCAAAGCCGGCAAGCATGTATTTTTAGACAAGCCTGTTGCCAATACGATTGCTGAAGCTCAGGCCATCACCAAGGTGTGCCGCGATGAAGGCGTGGTGTTGGCGGTTGGATATCAGCGGCGGCGCGAAAGCCATTTCCGTTGGATCCAAGATAAAATCAAGGCTGGTGATTTCGGTATAATGGTGCAGGCGGAAGCAAATATTAGCCGCGATCGCGAAGGCCAGTTTGAAGAAGGCCATTGGCGTTATACAGCAGAAGGCATGCCTGGCGGTGTTATGCTGCAAATCGGTCTGCATTATATTGATGTCTTGATGATGTTGTTGGGCCCCATTACCGAGGTCAATGGGCTGGCGTCACAATTGGTTTTGCCGGGCGATAATCCTGATGTCGGCTCTTACCTGATGAAGCATGAGAATGGGGCCATCTCGACCTTGTCGACCAGCTATGCCTCTGCTGGTGAAAATTATGTAATGAACATATATGGCAAAAAAGCTAGCGCATTTTACACTCTGCACACCGGCTTGCGGGCTCTAACCCGTGGCGAAGACATGTCGCACCCTGTTGAAGTTGAAGATAACGACACGCTTGCTGAGCAGCTTGATGAGTTCGCCTTGTGCATTCGCAATGGAACCGATCCGGAAGTCGGAGGTGAGAGCGCTGCTGAATCCTTGGCCGTTGTTAAGGCAGGCGTTAAATCGGTTAAAGAAGGCCGCATGGTAACCGTGGCCGAGATACTTGCCTCTGGCGAATAAGCTCTAATCCTTGGCGTGCTTGACGCAGGGTGTCTTATCGTTCACAAGACGGCAACGCTAAACATTCCTGCAGAGAAGCGCATCTATGAGCGATCCCAAGACAGATAATGCCCAAGAGGGTGCTGAAGCCAAGCACGATTTCATCCGTGAGATCATTAGCAATGATCTCGCCCAAGGTAAAATCGATAGCCTGGTAACGCGGTTCCCGCCTGAGCCAAATGGCTATTTACATATGGGGCACGCCAAATCAATCTGTCTCAATTTCGGGGTGGCCGAGGAATTTGGCGGACGGTGCCATTTGCGCCTTGATGACACCAATCCTGCAAAAGAAGAGCAGGAATATATTGATGCGATCAAGCAAGATGTTCGCTGGCTGGGATTTGACTGGGGAGATCATCTTTATTTTGCCTCTGATAATTTCCAGCAACTTTACGACTGGGCCGAACATCTCATTGAGCAGGGCCTTGCCTATGTTGATGATCTCAGCGCTGAGGAAATGCGCGAGCATCGCGGCACGCTGACCAAGCCCGGCACCAATAGTCCGCATCGTGATCGCTCTGTTGAAGAAAACCTTGATCTGCTGCGGCGGATGAAGGCTGGCGAGTTCGAGACCGGTGCGCGGGTGTTGCGTGCCAAAATTGATATGGCCTCGGGCAACATCAATCTGCGTGACCCGGTGTTGTATCGAATTATAAAAGAGGCTCATCCGCGCACTGGCACTGACTGGTGCATTTACCCAACTTATGATTTTGCCCATGGCCAGACGGATGCCATTGAGCATGTCACCCATTCTTTGTGCACATTGGAATTTGCTGATCACAGGCCGCTGTATGACTGGTTTATTGAAAACCTGCCGGTGCCAGCCAAGCCGCATCAATATGAATTTTCACGGCTCAACCTCACCAACACTGTACTGTCCAAACGCCGTTTGATCCAGCTGGTGGAAGAAGGCCATGTTAACGGCTGGGATGATCCACGCATGCCGACCATATCAGGTCTCAGGCGACGCGGATTTCCAGCAGCCGCTATTAGAGATTTTGCCGGGCGGGTTGGTATTACCCGATCAGACAATGTGATTGAGTTTGCGCTTTTAGAACATTGCACCCGTGAGCTCCTCAACAAAAAATCCAACCGGTTTATGGCTGTTCTCAACCCGCTGAAAGTGGTGATTGAGAATTATCCCGAAGGCCAGTCGGAAGAGCTTGATGCGGTCAATAATCCCGAAGATGAGGCGGCAGGCAAACGCAAAGTGCCGTTCTCGCGCACACTTTATATTGAGCGTGAAGACTTCATGGAAGATCCGCCGAAGAAATTTTTCAGGCTTGGGCCGGGCCGTGAGGTTCGCTTGCGTTACGCTTATTTCATCACCTGCACAGATGTCGTGAAAGATGCCAATGGCGAGATCACAGAGCTGCGCTGCACCTATGATCCTGAAACCAAGGGCGGCAATTCGCCCGATGGCCGCAAGGTGAAGGCAACCCTGCATTGGGTCTCAGCTGACCATGCCGTGCCTGCGGAGGTACGTCTTTATGATCCTTTGTTCCTGGATCGTAAGCCTGCGATTGAGGATGATTTAGCCAAGGCGCTTAATCCTACATCTTTAACTGTTTTGCCCAACGCCCAGCTTGAACCAGCGCTTGGAACGCATGATGGCGCTTTGGCTGTGCAGTTTGAGCGTCAAGGTTATTTCATCAAAGACCCCGATTCCACGAGCGACAAACCTGTCTTCAACCGTGTCGTCGGCCTGCGCGATACCTGGGCTAAAATTCAAGCAAAAAGCTAGAGCTTGCTCTAGGCGCTCAACAATAATGCTCTGGCCCGTTTTGTTGCGTAGCGGAATAACGGTTGCCATGGGCAAAACCTGGCGGTAGCAGGCGGGCTATTTTGGCCAAATCGTCTGATGTCAGGTCAAGGCTTTCCCCACTTGCGTCATCTTCCAAATGCGCGACCGTGCGGGTGCCGGGAATGGGAATAATGTGATCATCCTGTTTCAGCAGCCAGGCGATGGCAAGCGCTGCCGGTGTTGTGTTTTTCTCAAGCGCAAAAGTTTTAAAACCTTCCAAAGCTTTCAGATTGGCGCTGAAATTAGGCTCCTGAAACCGTGGATTATTTTTGCGAAAATCAGTGTCGCCAAATGTGGCAGGGTCCGGTGCCTCAAATGCAAACATTCCCCGGCCAACCGGAGAAAAGGCCACAAGTGCAGCACCCAGCTCTTTGCAGGCCTGGACCATGCCAAGCTCCGGCATGCGGCTCCAGAGAGAATATTCGCTCTGAACTGCCATTACATGATGGACCTCGTTTGCTCGACGCAAAGAAGCTGGTGAAATCTCAGAGAACCCAATGCCGCCGATCTTGCCTTCCTGCTTGAACTTAACCAGGGTTTCCACAACCTCTTCTATGGGGTATTCCTGGTCGCGCCGGTGAATATAATAAAGCTCGACATGTTCAACGCCCAAATTCTTAAGTGATTTTTCTAAAGCTTCACGTAAATGATTTGGACTATTATCAAAACCACGTTTTGCCGCCCCTGCCCCGCCTAAAATGCCGCCTTTTGTGGCGATTTTAAACCTGTTTGGATGATCTTTAATGTAAGACCCAATCACCTGTTCTGAAACGCCATTGCCATAGACGTTTGATGTGTCGAGAAAATCAATGCCAAGCTCATGTGCTCTGTCCAGCGTGGCGTGGCTTTCTGCTTCGGTGGCAGGACCATAGGCACCCCCAAAGCTCCAGCACCCAAGGCCCACGGCGCTCACCATTGGTCCGTTTTTTCCTAGTTGGCGTTTGTGCATTTTTGTCTCCCTGCGCTTATAGCTTTATCGAAATTATTTAAGGCCGCATTCTGCCATCCAGCCAAGGCAGTCTGAGGTTTTATCTGTTGAGGGGAAATATTCACCGGCAACCCAGCCTGAATAGCCTGTGTCTTCAATCGCTTTAAAAATATATGGATAGTTGAGCTCGCCCGTTCCCGGTTCATGACGACCTGGATTATCGCCGATCTGGACATGTTCAATCAGGTCGATATTTTCCTGGAATCGGCGCGTGACATCGCCCTCATTGATTTGAGTATGAAAAAAGTCAAACAGGCATTTGAGATTTGGTGCCTGGACTGCGTTGATGATCTCGCGGACTTGAAACAATGTGGTCAGTAGATAGCCTGGATGTTCAACAGTGTTTTGCGCTTCGATCAGTAATGTGAGTTTTGCGTCCGCACAAAGTGCTGCTGCATGTTCCAGGTTCACCATAAAAACATGCATCATGTCAGAGAAGGCGTCTTCATCGGGCACCAAGCTCGCCAATGTCAACACACGCGGAGCACCCAGCGCCTGGGCATACTCAATACCCAATCTGATCTGGTCGAGATATTCATCTTGCTGGCCTGGGATGGCTGCAATGCCACGCTGCTGTTTGGGCACCAATTCGCCCGCCGGCGTGTTAAGCCCAACCACTTGTGTGCCCGCGGCCTTCGCTGCCTTGGCAATCTTGCTTGTTGGTACATCATAGGGAAAGGTCATTTCAACAGCAGAAAAGCCATCGTCAGCTGCTGCCTGAAAACGGTCGAGAAAATCATGTTCCAGATACATGAAATGGATGTTTGGGCAAAATTTAATCATTGATTTTGTTTGTTGACGCGTTTCTGGCGTTCCTAATTTTTCTAATCAGCAAGATGACCATAACAAATAACAGAACGATGCCAATCGACAACAGGTCAAAATCATTTAGCGGCACGGAATATGATCGCAACTGAGATCCAGGTTCTTGTGCCCAAAGCGCATTGGGGGCAATCAGGTACATGAGGTAAGCAAGGGTTGCTCTTGGCATTATCTTCATCTCAGATGTTTTTTGGAGCTGGTTCGAACGCTTGCGATCAATGCATAAAGAAACGCTGGAGGCAATATGTGCTCCTTAAATCGTGAACCCGATATGTCTCCCTCGCCTTTTGCCATTGCGCCCAAGATGTATAAACTGTCTGCAAGCCTCAGGGAGAATGAATATGCAAATCGCCCTCACATATACATTGGCCTTTTTTATTTTTTTGGCCAACCCGTTTGTCACCAATGCGCAGAGCCTGCAAGAGGTTGACCTTGAGCTGGTGATGCTGGCGGATGCCTCAGGCTCGATTGATGACACTGAAATTCAATTTCAACGCCAGGGCTATGCCCAAGCAATCGTGCACCCGGATGTGCTGGCGGCGATCAAAAAAGGAACATTACAAAAAATCGCCGTCACCTTCGTTGAATGGGGAGACGATACCAGCCAGGAAGTTGTGGTGGGCTGGACCGTTATTGACGGGCTTGCCAGCGCTGAGCGTTTCGCAAAAGCTTTATTGAAACCACCCCGGCTTGCATTTGGCTCCAACGCCATTGGGTCAGCGCTTGGTTTTGCACATAATCTGATTAAGACCAATAAGCTCGATGGCCTGCGCAAGGTGATCGATTTTTCCGCCGACAGTGCCAATAACTGGAGTGGCCCGCCTATTGCTGCCGTGCGGCAAATCGTTTTAGCCGACCGTATCACCATTAATGGGTTGGCCATCTTGTGCCGCGATTGCGACACCGGCAGACCCATTGCCTATAACTTGGAGAAAGCGTTTAAAGACCAGATCATTGGCGGGCCCGGCAGCTTTGTCATAACCGCCGACAGCAAAAGCAAATTTGCTGAAGCCGTGCGCCGCAAATTGGTGCTTGAGATTGCAAAACGACACTCTATTCCGGAGACGCGCCCTAGCTCCTATGCTAATCTTGTGCCCAAAGAATCATCAAAGAAAAATAACGGGACACTCCATGATAGATGAAATGACGGAAAAGCTCCTGATTAGAGAGTTGGTTGAAAATTGGGTGGTGTGGCGCGATGCCGGCCTGTGGGACAAGTTTCGCACCGTATGGGCGGACGAAGGCCGGATGATGGCAACCTGGACACAGGGCACGGGCGATGAATTTATTGAAATGAACAAACAAGGCTGGGCCAAGGGTGTGCGCATTCTCCATTTCCTTGGCGGTTCCTCCATCGAAGTTTCCGGCGACCGGGCGATCTCTCAGACCAAAATGACCATTTCCCAGCGCGCACCGGTGCATGATGTTGAGGTTGATGTGGTGTGCACCGGACGGTTTTTCGACTTTATAGAAAAACGCGGCGGCTTATGGAAGATGGTGTTGCGCCAGCCGATTTATGAAAAAGACCGCATGGACCCGGTAGATCCCGCAGCAAAGCTTGAGCTTGATCCTGACGTTTTGGCGAAATTTCCTTTTGGCTATCGCCATCTTGCTTACTTACAAGACGGCATCGGCTATCCGGTTAAAACCAATATGCCAGGCATTGACGGGCCGGAGGTTGACCAGCTTTATGCCGATGGCGAGGCGTGGCTAAAAGATGGAACGCTTAACCGCTAGCTAGAGCGGTACCTCAGCCTCCGCCCCACAACCCATTGCCGAGGCGTTTGAGGGCTTCTGTCACTTGCAGCTCACAGCTTATTTCCTGGCCTTCTCTTAGCGAATCTTTTGCTTCGTCAAGCAATGCGCGGGCGGCTTTTAAATCCATGCGCCAACCCGGGCCATCAACGGCATATTTATCACCCGGTTTGTTTTCGCTCATGCGCGTGAGCTGGTTTTCAGCAGTCCTGATCATCGGGCCGCAATTTTGCGCATAGGCCTGTTGCGGTGCAAAACTAACTAAGGCTGTTAACGCCAAACTCAACATACTCAATTTTTTCATTTCCAAATCCCCCTTAGAGTTGGTGTGCATCATAGAAGGCTTCTAAAAAAGATCATATCAAATAAATGAGACTATTTATATCGCCATTGATGCTTCAATTGCTGGATGCGTGACTTTGCCAGCACGCACATTAAGGCCGCGTGCCAAATGCGGGTCTTGTTTGAGCGCTTTATCTGCGCCCAAATCGGCCAACGCCAGCACAAACGGCCTGGTTGCATTATTCAACGCAAAGGCTGATGTGCGCGCCACAGCACCTGGCATGTTGGTGACACAATAATGGACCACTTCTTGCTCAACATAAACAGGCTCATTATGCGTTGTGGGCTTGCTGGTCTCAATGCAGCCGCCCTGGTCGATGGCGATATCAACAATCACCGATCCTGGCTTCATCTTGCCAACCAGTTTGCGGCTTACAAGTTTTGGTGCCTCAGCCCCGGGTGCCGCCAAAACCGACCCGACCAACAGATCGGCTTGAGGGACATAGTGCTCAATCGCTTCGCTTGTTGAATGGATGATTTGAACCTGGCCTTGGAATATCTCGTCTAATTCCTGAATGCGGCTTTGTGAACGCTGGATGATCACCACATCAGCACCCATGCCCTGGGCAATATAAGCTGCATTAGCGCCCGCTGTGCCGCCGCCCAGAACCACCACCGTGCCACGCTCAACACCGGGCACGCCTGACAGCAAAATGCCCCTGCCCCCTTGGGCCTTTTCCAGGAAATGTGCGCCGACCTGAACCGACATGCGGCCGGCAACCTGGCTCATCGGCAACAATAGCGGCAAGTGCCCCTTATCATCTGTCACGGTTTCATAGGCTATCGCTGTAGCACCTGACGCCATGATGGCCTTGGTCAAGGAAGGGTCGGCTGCCAAGTGCAAATAGGTGAACAGGATTTGGTCTTTGCGCAGCATGTCGCATTCAACAGGCAGCGGTTCTTTGATTTTGACGATCATGTCAGCTTGGGCAAACACGTCTGCTGCTGTTTTGGCAATTTGTGCGCCGGCGGTTTTATAATCTTCGTCCGATATGCCGATTCCCGCCCCTGCATCATGCTCAATGAGCACATCGTGGCCGCGCACCTTCAGCTCGCGCACGGTGGCGGGCACCAGACCTGCGCGATATTCATGAACCTTGATTTCCTTCGGGCATCCAACGAGCATGGCTCTCATCCTTCATCTTCCTGTTCGTCACCATACTATAAGCAATTCTATTTTACCGCGTTTGATTGGGATCAAACATGGGCTTGGAGGTGTGATACGGATAGGCACATAGTTTCTCCATCATCCCCCTCTCTACCGTCATTACCCGGCGTTCGACGGACCAATGATTCACTGGATCATTGGTTGCTTCCGTCTCACCGGGTAATCCTTGTCCGGAGCCCCTGTCTGCAAAGTCAGCGCGTGTTTTGAGACCGTTGGAATGGATCCCCGGGTCAAGCCCGAGGATGACGAGTGTGTGTTGCACCACGCAGCACAAAACTTGCCGCCACATTCTACTGTGCGGGGGAGTCACGGAGCGCCGAAAGGTCGCTTGTGTCTGTTAGTTGAGCAACCCATCGGCGCTCCATGGTGGCGTTCGGGTGTTCGAACGATTCACTGGATCGTTCGATCCGGCTTTGCCGGACCCATCCTCACTCACATGCCCGCTGGCGAATATAACGAGAGGGTTCTACCTCACGCGCCTGAATCATAGTGTTCAGGCCCCTTAGCTTTGGCAAGACTCGCGTTACGCACACGGCCTTGGGCCGACATGCCCCGGGACGGGTGGTTCGTTACACCAACCCGGCGCAGGACGCCACATTTTGCCTCACATGTTGAGCCGGTCTCGAGCACGCTTCCCCGTGAAGCAAAGTGGGAGGAGTATATGGGAGGCCGAAAGGGTGGGGATTAGTTATTTGCCGACATGCGAATGTCCGCTTTGTGCCATTAGCTGACGTCCTCGTGCTTCAGCGCTTGACCGAACTTCCGCTGTACTGATCTCGCTCTTCTTTGCGTTGGTCGGCCGGTCGTTATTGCTCTTGTTGACCATCTTTTGCCCTGTTTTTTGCCACCAATTTGCGTTCATGGGCCCAACCTCTATACTTGCCTAAACATTCACAGTACTGTCGGCCGCATGTGAATGGCGGGCTCAGCCGCGCCGACGGCATCATTGCAACCATTAGACGACAGGCGTTTCCTTGACCGGGTGCGACCTGCAGAGGGAGGGATTTTTCTGCAATGAAGCGGTTGTTGAATATTTTGCAAGTTCTACTGGCGCTCGCACTACTTGGATGGGGTGTTAAGGACGCATCGGCGACCTGTGGCCGCGTCACGATTGCCGATATGAACTGGGCTTCAGCCGAGTTCACGGCCTATGTCGACAAGTTCATTCTCGAGAACGGCTATGGCTGCAAGGTGGAGCTCGTTCCGGGCGACACGATGCCGACGACGATATCGATGTCAGAAAAAGCCGAGCCGGACATAGCACCTGAGATCTGGATGAATTCGGTACGCCAGGTCATCAACAAGGCGGTCAAGGAAGAGCGTTTGAAGATTGCCGGCGAGATACTGAGGGACGGTGGCGAAGAGGGCTGGTGGATCCCCAAATACATGCTCGACAAACATCCCGAGCTGACGACGCTGGACGCGGTCCTCAAGCGGCCGGACCTGTTCCCCAACCCGGAAAACAAGTCACGTGGTGCATTCCACAACTGCCCCTCGGGCTGGAACTGCCAGATCATTACTGACAACCTCTACAAAGCGTTTGAAGTCGAGAAGGCCGGTTTCGACCTGATTGATACGGGTTCGGCGGCCGGCCTCGATGGGTCTATCGCAAAGGCCTACAACCGGAAGCAGGGCTGGTTGGGCTACTACTGGGCGCCCACCGCGATCCTTGGCAAATACGAAATGGTCAAACTCGACATGGGCGTCGATCACGACCCGAAGGAATGGGATCGTTGCACCGGCCAGGGCAATTGCGCCAACCCGAAGCGGAATGACTGGACCAAATCGGTAGTGATGACCGTGACGTCCGCCAGCTTTGCCAAAGAAGTCCCCGACGCATTCAAATATCTCTCCAGGCGCTCCTGGTCCAACAAGATCGTGAATTCACTGCTGGCCTACATGGACAAAAACCAGGCCAGCGGCGAAGAGGGCGCCGAAAAATTCCTCAAGGAGCATGAAAAGGTCTGGAGCGAATGGTTGCCCGCCGACGTCGCCAAAAAGGTGAAGGGGGGACTCAAGACGGTTCCTTGACAGGTGGCTCTGACCGGCCCACGCAGCCTATCCCACGCCGACGTTTCAATCATTGACATGAGGTTACTATGTCCGATGCAAGCTGGTTTTTTGAATTTCCCGCAATGCCCAAGGAAACCTTGCGAGCATTGAAAAAAGGGTTTGATGTGGGGTATCGCGATTTCTCCCGCGCCTATGGCGAGGTCATTGAGAATTTTTTCGATCCGCTGCTGAGTTTCCTCGTCTGGTTCGAGGGTCTGTTCCTCGGTTCGCCATGGTGGCTGGTGATCGTCGTGCTTGCCGGGTTGGCCTGGTTCGCAAGCCACAGCTGGAAGGTCGTGGCCGGGGTCGTCACAGCCTTTCTCGCCATCGGGTTTTTCGGCATGTGGGAGGACACCATGTCGACCATGGCGATGATCACGGTCTGCACGGTGCTGTCGATTGTGATAGGATTGCCAATCGGGATCCTGATGTCACGCTACGAAAGGGCGCAGTCGATCATTACGCCGGTCCTCGATGTCATGCAGACCATGCCCAGTTTCGTCTACTTGATTCCCGTTGTGATGCTGCTTGGTATCGGAAAGGTGCCTGGTTTGCTCGCTGTCGTCATCTACGCGATTGCGCCAATGATCCGACTAACCAACTTGGGTATTCGTCTCGTCGACCGCGAGGTCCTCGAAGCTGCTGATTCTTTTGGCGCCAGTTACTGGCAGCGTTTGTTGGGTGTGCAAATCCCTCTGGCAATGCCAAACATCATGGCGGGTATCAATCAGACAATCATGATGGCTCTGGCCATGGTGGTAATTGCCTCGATGATCGGCGTGAAAGGTTTGGGACAGCCGGTACTCAAGGCGGTCACAAACCAGTATTTTGCTCTCGGCCTGTTCAACGGGTTGGCCATTGTTGCCCTTGCAATAGTTTTCGATCGAGTCACCCAGGCCTATGGCCGCAGGTTGCAAAGCTCCCGGCAGATATCCCATGACTAACGACGTAAGAATTTCCACTCGGGGCTTATACAAAATCTTCGGCCCTAACCCTGACGCGATGGTTGAGCTTGTGCGCGAAGGCATGGCCAAGGATGAGTTGCTGGAGAAGCACGGGCACGTGCTGGGTCTTCGCGACATCAATCTGGATATCCAGGCCTCCAGTATTTTTGTCATCATGGGCCTTTCAGGCTCCGGCAAATCAACGTTAATCCGCCACTTCAACCGTATCATCGAGCCGACGGCCGGGAGTATCGAAATTGACGGCCGCAATATCCTTGGCCTTGACGACAATGAATTGCGCGACCTGCGCCGCCGCGAGATATCCATGGTCTTCCAGCGCTTCGCGCTGCTGCCACATCGCACGGTCACCGATAACGTATCCTATGGCCTGATGGTTCAAGGTGTGCCTGCCGATGAGTCGCGCCAACGCGCGGACCATTGGATTAAGCAGGTCGGACTGACAGGCTATGAGGACTATTATCCGGCACAGCTTTCCGGCGGGATGCAGCAGCGCGTCGGTCTTGCCCGCGCACTGGCGACGGACGCCGATATTCTGCTAATGGACGAGGCTTTCAGCGCCCTCGATCCTCTCATCCGCGCCGATATGCAAGAGATGCTTCTGAAGCTTCAGGCGCAATTGAAGAAGACCATCATCTTCATCACGCACGATCTCGAAGAGGCTCTCAAGCTCGGTGACGGTATCGCCATCCTGCGGGATGGTGGGCTGGTCCAAAAGGGCGATGCGCAGAGTATCGTCTTGGAGCCCTGCGACGACTATGTAGAAGAATTCGTTAAGAACATCAACCGCGGTCGAGTAATCAAAGTCTGCTCCATCATGTCACCACACAATGGCAAGCCGTCGGACCTAACACTTGCAGAGGATACGGTTTTGGAGGACGCGCTCTTGATGCTCACGCAGAAAAAAGCTCAGTTGGCCAACGTCATTGACGCTTCAGGCGATCCAATTGGCTGCATTAAGCTCGAAGAAGTGGTTCAGGCAATGGCAACGCCGCAGTAGGGGTCCGGGAGCATCAACACAAATGGCCATACAGATGGTGACAAGGTTTTGGGATTAAAAATGTCCGCTTAGGGTCATAAGCTGACGCAACCTAAAAAATAAACGGAGTCAGGGCCCTCGGGGAAACCCCTCGGGCGTTCGAGTTTTCGAATGAGTCACAGGATCATTCGATCTCGCTTCGCCAAACCAACTCTCACCCACCCGTAACAGACATATGCCGAGAAACAGCAGGCGTTTTCGTATTCCGGTCGATAATAAAATCACTCGTTTGGCACGTATGGACCTTAGACATATTTGCCAGAGATGATATTCAATCAAATACTGGAATAATTACACATCAAGACATCGTGATACGCTTGTTCTCTGATGGGTTTTTCGAGATATGGGAGAGTTTCCGCGGCCTGTGCTTTATTTCAAATGTTTGCGCATACTGATGGGATAAATGGATTCCCGGATCAAGTCCGAAGACGACGATGGAGAGGGTGGAGAATGCCGCACCCCACTATACGGAACCGGGCTAGCCTGCCGTACCTCTGCTATTTCGCTCACGGCTGTTCCTCGCTTCGCTCGGGCCTCCGCGGGGGCGGCGCTAGCGCCGAGGGCCAGTCGGCCCCCTAGTCGGCGCTTTGCACCTCCATGTGCAATACGGGTGAGTTGTCGTATTACTCGCGTGTTTGTCCCCCTACACCCGCACCGGCTCGTTCTCTGCCCTGAACTCGACCTTATCAGGATAGAACGCGACGTGGTCTTTTAGCGCCTGGGATTCATCATACGGAGCGTTATAGCCCCAGACGGCGTTTTGCTCTGACACCCCGCCTGCCCCAATCGTCCAATAGCTCGCATTGCCCTTGTAAGGACAATAGGTTTCATGGTCCGTTGGCGTCAGAAAGCCATCCCCGACATCCTCCATCGGCACATAATAGACCGGTGGATAATCAGATTCCCATAACACCAGAGCAGATGATGTTTCGGCGATTCTTTCGCCCTCGAACCACACTTCGACCGTGCCTGGGTGGGGCGTCATGACAAAGGGGTGGTTTGGCTTTTTTTGGAATCCTGGTGCTGGGTTGGTCATATTCTAAGCCTCGAATTCAAGCACAGGCCCTGCTGCGATGATGCGCAGGGGGTTTATCTTCTTGATGCTGAAATAGCCGCGTTTGATGTGGTCTATGCTTACGGTTTCAGCAACGCCCGGCAAGGCCAGCATACGTTTGAGATGGGCCTGCACGTTTGGGTAATCCTGGATGCGGCGGATATTGCATTTGAACGCTGTGTAATAAGCTGCATCGAACCGCACCGTGGTCATGAAAATGCGCACATCAGTCTCGGTCAGCTTATCGCCATGCACAAAAGGCCTGCCATCGGACAAGCGATCTTCAAGTTCATCAAGCATGGCGAACACATCTTTCACGCCTTCTTCGTAAGCCTCTTGCGTTTGGGCAAAGCCTGTGCGGTAGACCCCATTATTGAACTTGTCATACACAGCTTTGTTGAGCGTATCGATCTCACCGGCCAACTCTTGGGGATATAGATTAACCGAGGCATCGCCAAATTCATCAAAGGCTGAATTCATCATGCGGATAATGTCGGCAGATTCATTGTTCACAATTGTGCCGCGCTGCTTGTCCCACAACACGGGCACGGTGACCCGGCCACTGAACTCAGGATCGGCCCTGGTGTAATTTTCATGAAGATAAGCTGCCCCATTGATGGTGTCTTGGCCGGAGCCCGGGAAATCGCCAAAGCGCCAGCCATAATCTGATATCACCGGCTCGACGATATCAACCGAGATCACATCATCCAGTTTCTTCAACTTGCGCAAGACCAGCGTGCGTGATGCCCATGGGCAATTTAGCGAGACATAGAGATGATAGCGTCCAGGTTCAGCCTTGAAACCGCCCTCGCCTGTTGGGCCGGGTTCGCCATCAGGCGTTACCCAATTGCGGAAGGTTGAGGGCTTGCGATCAAACCTTCCTTTGTTTTGATCATTGCTTACCGGATCCCAATCTGACGTCCATTTGCCGTTAACAAGCATTTTCCATATCCTTATTGATAATTTGATGCCTACCTAACCCGGTAAACAGATTGCCCGCAAGGGGGTTTTCGCCTAGGGTTCAGCCTCACAATAAACGAGCTATATGAGCGACATGACACAAGATAAATCCTCCCCACCGAAAACCACCGCTGATGCTTATCTTGGCGCCCTGTCGGCCCACGGCATTGATTATCTATTTGGCAATGCGGGGACAGATTTTCCAGCCATCATTGAAGGTTTTGCGCGCGCGCAGATTAACGCTAGCCCCGTGCCCAAGCCCATCACCGTGCCGCACGAGAATGTCGCTGTTTCCATGGCCTATGGCTATTACCTTGGCACGGGCCGCCCGCAGGCTGTAATGCTGCATGTTAATGTCGGCACGGCCAACGGCATTTGCGCGTTGATGAATGCGGCACGCGATAATATCCCTATGCTGTTCACCTCTGGCCGTACGCCGATTACCGAGCAAGGCCTTGATGGCTCTCGCTCTGTGCAAATTCACTGGGCGCAAGAGATGTTTGACCAGGCCGGCATGGTTCGTGAAATGGTCAAATGGGACTATGAATTACGTCTGCCTGAACAGGTCGAACATGTTGTTGACCGAGCAATTTCCATAACCAAAAGCGCACCCATGGGCCCGGTTTACCTAAGTCTGCCGCGGGAAGTTTTAGCCATGCCGGCGGCTAACAATATTGCTGCGAAAGCGACGAGTGCTGCCGCCACCCCGCCAGCACCTGCCAAACATGCGCTGCAAGAAGCCGCTACAATGATTGCCAATGCCAAGGCACCGGTGATCATTGCCTCAAGCTATGGGCACACTGAAAATGCCGTGGTCAAACTTGGCGTTTTAGCGGAAAGCTGGGCGCTGCCGATTGTTAATTTTAGGCCCCGGCGAATTGCGCTGCCGACCGACCATCCAATGCATGCCGGGTTTGAGAGTGCGCCTTTCATAAAAGATGCCGATGTTATCATTGTGCTTGAAGCAGATGTGCCATGGATTCCCTCTCTGCATAAAGTGAATGCAGATGCCAAAATCATCCACATCGGTTCTGATCCATTGTTTGCAAATTACCCCATGCGGTCTTTCCCCTGTGATCTGGCGCTGACAGCAGATGGCGAGCTTGCCATTGAGGCTTTGATTGATGAACTTGGCGCGCCTGAAGGCGATGCGCTCAAGCAGATTGAGGCGCGACGTAAAACCATTGCTGCCCGCAAGGCCGAACAGCTTGAGGCACGCAAAGCGGCAGAAGCAAAGCTTGAGGACTTTGGTACTATAAACGCAGATTTCTTGGCTAAATGCCTCAACGCCCAAAAAGGTGATGATGCGGTTATTCTTTCTGAAACCCAGGTGCCGCTTAGATTGTTTGATTTCACCAAGGCAGGCTGTTTTTTCAGCGTCAGCCCGGCAGGTGGGCTTGGCTGGGGGTTAGGTGCGGCTTTGGGCCTCAAGCTTGCCAAGCCCGAAGCCCGTGTGATCACGCTGATTGGCGATGGCGCATATATGTTCGGCAATCCAACACCTGCACATTTTGTTGCCAGCGCTTATGAGCTGCCAACGCTCACCATTGTTGCCAACAACCGCAAGTGGGGCGCTGTGCGCAAAGCTACTTTGGGCATGTATCCAGATGGGGCTGCAACCCGCGTCAATGATGTTGCTTTCACCAATCTTGAACCCTCGCCCGAATATCACAAGGTGATTGAAGCCTCAGGCGGCTATGGCGAGAAAGTAACAGACCCCAAAGACCTGGAACCAGCCCTGAAGCGAGCGTTTAAAGCGCTTGATGAAGGCCGCCCTGCCCTGCTCAACGTGCAGGTGGAATATCACGACAATCAGGCACTGGCGGAAGCCAAAAAGTGAAAATGTTTTCGGGCTTAACGAGTGGCCTTAGCGCCTTTCGACACCGTAATTATCGGATTTATGCGACAGGCAATTCCTTATCCCTGATCGGCATGTGGATGCAGCGCATCGCCACCGGCTGGCTGGCCTGGGAGCTGACCGGGTCTGGCGCCTGGCTCGGTGCCATCGCCTTTGCTGATCTGTTCCCAACCGTCATAATCGGGCCATTTGCCGGAGCACTGGCTGATCGATTGAATAGGCTTCGCCTGACCCAAATCAGCCAAGCCCTTGCCATGTGTCAAGCCACAGCGCTTTTTGTGTTTATGGTTTCAGGCTTGATGAGCATTTGGCTGTTGCTTGTCATGACGCTTCTTCAGGGCATGATCATCGCGTTTAATCAGCCAGCCCGGTTTGCGCTTATTTCAGCCCTTGTGCCCCGCGAAGACCTGGCCAATATCGTTGCAATCAATTCCATTATTTTCAACCTTGCCCGCTTCATTGGCCCAGCCATGGCCGGCATCATCATCGTCAGCGTTGGGGTGGCGGCTGCCTTTGCCATTAATGCAGCCAGCTATCTGGTGTTTCTCTATGCCTTATCGCGGCTTGAGCTTGGACCGGATGTTGAGCCCAAACGTGAGCGGGGTAAATTTTCAACCGATCTTATCGAAGGCCTTAAATATACCGTGACGCATAAAGGCATTGCGGCCATTTTGATCCTGCTGATTGCTGCGGGCATTGGCGGCAGGCCGATTGTGGAATTGCTGCCGGGTTTTTCAGATAAAGTCTTTTCCAGTGGAGCTGATGGCCTGGCCATCCTCACCTCGTCCATTGGTGTTGGTGCTATCATCGCCGGTCTATGGCTGAGCGGCAGAAGCGGCTCAATGTCACTCATCCATGTGGCCCTTGGCTCATCCCTCATGCTGGCAATTACGACCATCTGGTTTGCGCTCACCCAAAGCCTGTGGGCAGCTGTGCCTGCTCTTGTGGCGGGCGGCTTTGCCATGGCGGCCTCGGGGATTGCTGCTCAAACGCTCATTCAGCTTTCTGTTGACGGCGCCATGCGCGGGCGCGTGCTCAGCCTGTTTGGGCTGATCTTCCGCGGTGCCCCTGCTGTGGGCGCACTTGCCATGGGGTTTGCCTCAGATTATGTGGGGCTCAGCCTGCCGGTTATTTTCGGTGCTGTAATTATCATCGCCGCCTGGGGGTGGACCTGGCTGCGGTATGATCGGATTTCTGAAGCTTTGCGGGGTGGGGGGTGAGGGCCCCTTTCGTTATCCCCGGGTTTGACCTGGGGATCCAGGGGCTATTTTGCACCGTTTGTGCGTGCCACCCTGGATTGCCGGGTCAAGCCCGGCAATGACGATGGAGGGGGTGGCGTATGCCGCACTCCGCAATGCTGTGAGGGGCTAGCCGGTGGCGGCTCTGCTATCTCGCTCACGGCTATTCCTCGCTGCGCTCGGGCCTCCGCGGGGGCGGCGCGTTAGCGCCGGGGCGCAGTCGCGCCCAGTCCTCACAGATATGAGGCCTTACTTGTCGATCAGCTTTTCCATGCTCACTCTGCTCCACTGGGCTGATCTTTTGGCCTCACGTGCTCGTCCGTGTGCAATACGGCCAGCGCATCCGTAATTCGCCAGAAGGTGTATTGGCACCACGTGCCGGGCGGCCCTAGTCGCAGCTAAGGCTGCCAGCTATTCAGGTCGAACTCTGGCGGTATTGATATTGTGTTGACTATAACACGACTTGCCGCTGTACCTGCCCCGTTTGCCAGTTGACATTAACAGAATCTTCATGGGCGATAAACTATTGTAGTACCGGGCAAAAAAGACTTTAAGGAATGGGCTACGTAACTAGATGCAGTGACTATCGTCATTTGCTTTCTAGGTGGAGGCTGGTATGGAAATTGCGTTTGCGCCTAAAGCGCCAGACGAATTCTCTCAAAAACCCATCGGCAGGATCGTTACTATCTCGGGCTCGAGCGCGCGTATTCTGCTCGACAAGGGCCTTTCAGATGATGAAAATTCAGATCATGATGCCAGTCCTTATATGGGTACGCTGCTTACCGTCGATACAGGGTTCGCGGTTGTACTCTGCCTTATTACCTCAATGACAATACCTGCTTCGTCGGTTGACACAGGACGGACCGATCCCCGGATTGTCGAGGTGGAGTTGGTTGGCGAACTGGTGCGTGAAACTGATGGTTATCTGCGCACATTCAGGCGCGGCGTGTCGGTCTATCCACGGCTCGGTGATCAGGTGCAACCCGCCTCTCATGATATTCTCCAGAAGGCATATCATTTTGGTAATTTCGACACAGTCGAAATAGGTTCCATCCATCAAGATCAATCGATCCCGGCAGTTATCAAAGTCGACGAAATGCTCGGCAAGCATTTCGCCATTGTTGGCTCAACCGGCACCGGCAAGTCTTGTACGGTGGCATTGATATTAAACCGGCTGCTTAATCAGCATCCCAATGCCCATATCATGCTTCTCGATCCTCATAATGAATATGGCACGTGTTTCGGAGACAAGTCTGAAGTTGTGCAGCTCAACAATCTGAGCCTTCCTTTTTGGTTTCTCAATTTTGAGGAAATTGTGGAGATCCTGATTGGTGACGCGCAAAAGAATGCTGAAGAAGTCGAACTTCTACGAGATCTAATCCCTGCTGCAAAACAGCAGTTTGGATCCAATCGTTCAATGATGCTGCAAAAAAACACGATGCGTCGGGAAAGATATTCCGTCGATATGCCGACGCCCTACAGGATCTCTGACCTTCTGTCGCTTATTGACAATCAGATGGGACAACTTGAAAACAAAAATGGCCTTGGGGCTTACAAGCGGCTTAGGGCACGCATAGATACGATGAACCATGATCCACGTTTCGCATTCATGTTCGGCAGCTTGACTATAAATGATAACTTGACGGATGAGCTTAAACGTCTGTTCCGTATTCCTGTAGAGGGACGACCGATTACGGTTGTCCAACTGATGGGCTTGCCTTCTGAGATCGTGAATGTCGTGGTGTCCGTGCTCGCACGACTTGCCTTTGACGTTGCGCTCTGGAGCGAAGGCAAAATTCCAATCACCTTTGTGTGCGAAGAAGCGCACCGCTATGTCCCACGCGATAGTGAAATTGGATTTGAGCCGACGAAGCGCGCCATCTCGCGAATTGCTAAAGAGGGCCGGAAATATGGTGTGTCCTTGTGCATTGTCAGCCAGCGGCCCGGCCATTTAGATCCGACTATCTTGTCCCAATGCTCGACGCTCTTCACCATGCGCTTATCAAACGAACTGGATCAAACTATCGTGCAGTCGGCCCTTTCTGACGCCAGTGCTAGTTTACTTGACTTTTTGCCGGCACTCGGGACACGTGAAACCCTCGTTTTCGGAGAGGGGGTTGCCCTGCCATCTCGTGTTCATCTCGCCGAACTTCCGGCCGACGCACTGCCAAAAGGAGGCACTGCGTGCTTTGCAGAAGCTTGGACGGAAGAACTGGCTGACGACGGTCTGCTCGAGGATATCGTCGCGCGTTGGCGGATGATCGGGCCTTCTTTAGAAGAATCGGCAACGGGTGGCGAAAATCCGTTACCTGAAAGCGCACCGGGTGATGTCCATGCGGCGGGAACAGAACATGCGCCGGCCGCACAAGCAAACATCCCGCCACCCGGCGTCCAGCTGCCTGCCCAGGCTGTCCCTGCAACTCCAACGAATAGCCCCCAACAAAACCAGGCAGCACCAACGCCTGGCGTAGCTGCAGCGCCGCCTGCAATGAACCCAACACCTCAACACCCAGGCAGCATAGAACAGGGGACCCAGCATGTACCTACCGGTCAAAACACCCAAATGCCCCCCTCAGGAGCTCCTCAGCCCGCTCAGACAGTAGATGCGCCATCGCCACCACCAGCGGCACCGCCACGCGATCCGTCGTCTGCTGGGTCATTGCAAAGACTGCGCGAGAAAATTAATAACCTTAAAAATTGAATGCGAATAATTCCCACTTAGGGTCTTAATTGGAAGACAAGCTCTGTTATCTCGCTCACGGCCGCACCGCGCTACGCGCTGGCCTGCGCGGGCGCGGCGCATTAGCGCCGAGGGCCAGTCGGCCCTAGTCGCAGCTAAAGCTGCTCCATGTGCATCACCCACTCCTTCATTACCTGTCGTTCGATTGGAACGTCTTGTTTTCAATTACGACGAGGGTTCTTTGGTAAAGAATTCAAGAAAATGTTGGGTCACTTGGTCGGGCAGTTCTTCCGCCAGATAGTGCCCGCCTGGAAGAGCTTGGCCCTGGACATTCTCGGCGCGCTTGCGCCACAGGGCAAGGCCGTCGAAATGAGCCTCGATTACCCCATGCTTGCCCCAAAGAGCTAAAAGTGGGCACTTCACCTTTTTGTCTCCATCTTCATCGTCGTGGAGAATATCGATGGTGGCAGCAGCCCGGTAGTCTTCACATGTAGCGTGAATTGTATCTTCCTGCCTAAAGGCTGCCAGATAATCTTCCAATGCCTTTTCGGAGAAAGGGGTTAAGCCTTCTGAGCCTGATCCGCATTTCTCGCGCCAATAGGCTTCTGGATCGGCACCAATCATGGCCTCGGGCATTGGTTCTTTTTGAATCAGAAAAAACCAATGCCAGTAAGCCCTGGCGAAACCGTCGGTGGTGTTGGCATACATCTCCCGGGTAGGTGCTATGTCCAGCACGGCAAGTTTCTCCACCCTGTCTTCCCAATCCAGCGCCATGCGATGGGCAACCCGCGCGCCTCGGTCATGAGACCCCACCATGAAACGGGTATGGCCTAGTATCTCCATCAATTGGACCATGTCGGCAGCCATGGCCCGTTTGGAATAGGCTTTGTGATCTGCATCACTCAGCGGTTTGGATGAGCGCCCATAGCCACGCAGATCAGCTACCACCACAGTGAAATGCTGCGCCAAAGCAGGGGCAATTTTGTGCCACATGGCATGGGTTTGCGGATATCCATGCAGCAATAATAGTGCCGGGCCAGAACCGCCCATAACACCGTGGATCACCGCCTCTCCAGTGTCCTGATCAAATCGGGAAAAATCTTCAAACATTGTTATATCCAAGGCAGCGACCAGACATCATGTCCGATCATGTTGAGCGCAGCTATTCTTCACCAATCAATCGATGATGGCAAATAATCAAGAATACCGCTTGGCATGTCTAACTAGGGTCAGGATCCATTAACAGCCCGATATGTTGGCATTGCATTTACAGCGGGTTAGGGTTAGCCCATTGAGTTGTCATCAAAGCTGACATTTCAGACTTTTCTTTTTACAAGGAACATAACAGCATGGCGCAAGCGCCTTGGGACGTGATCATTGTGGGCCAGGGGCTGGCTGGTACAACGCTCGCCTGGCATTTGCTGGAGGCGGGCCAACGGGTCTTGGTGATTGATGCCTGCGAGCCTGGGACATCCTCGAAAATTGCCGCCGGCATGATCACTCCCATCACCGGCAAGAGGATGGCGATGAGCTGGCGCTTAGATGAATTCCTGCCAATTGCACGGACATTTTATGCTTCCATCGAAGCGCGCACGCGACAGAGGTTCTTCCATGAGCGCACAGCGGTGCGGTTGTTCAAATCTGATGAGGAACAGCAAAATTGGTCCAAGCGCCGCCAGAAGCCAGACTATCAATCTCATTTGTTGAACCTTCAACCCAGCCCATTGCTTGATCCTGGTTTGGGAGAGGCTAGTGGCGGCGGCTTTGCAATGCATGCCGCACAACTCGATGTGGCGGCCTATCTTGAAGCCTCCCGGGCTGTCCTTGAGTGTGAGCAGATGACGCTTGACTGGGAACGAGATGTTGCGTTCAGCGCAGAGGGCGTTTCGGTTGGGCAACACAAGACCAATCTGCTTGTATCCTGCGAGGGCTATGCTGCCACGCGCAATCCCTATTTTTCGTGGGTGCCATTCATTGCCGCCAAGGGGGACATTTTGACCGTTCGCTTCCATGCCCCCGTGCCGCCTCTATGCCTGCATCGCGGCATCTGGGTGGCTCCAACCGCTGACCCCGAAGTTTTCCGCATAGGCTCGACCTATGATTGGGATACGCTGGATCAGGTGCCCAGCAAATCTGCTCGCGCGGATATTGAACGCAGGCTCAAGGCGTTCTTCCATGTGCCTTACACTGTGCTGGAACACCAAGCAGCGGTGCGCCCCATCATTCAGGAAAGCAAACCGCTTATTGGGCTTCATCCGGAACACGAGCAGTTGGGTTACTTCAATGGTTTGGGATCAAAAGGATCACTGCTTGCCCCATGGTATGCTCAATGTTTTACGGATTTTCTTGTGCACCAAACCCCTTTACCCAAGGACCTGGATATACGAAAGCATTTTAACCCATGATACGCGCCACAGAACTTGCTCACCTTCTGATGCGCCAATCTGTCGAGCCCGGTGACTGGGTTGTCGATGCCACCGTGGGCAATGGCCATGATACGCTTTTGCTTGCCGAACTCGTGGGGCCAGGGGGCCGCGTCTTTGGGTTTGATGTGCAGGAGGCAGCCCTGGCTGAAGCAGACAGGCGCGTGAATGGATTGCCTCAAGTGGTGCTTGTTCATGCTGGACATGAACAACTGACGGCGCACTTACCGGCTGAGGGGTATAATCAACTGGCAGCAGCGATGTTCAATCTGGGCTACTTGCCCGGTGCGCCTAAGGACATTATGACCCGCACGGAAACCACATTGGCAGCGCTTGAACAAGCCCTCATCCATCTTAAGATCCACGGCCTTGTGACAATTGTTCTGTATCCTGGACATGCTGGGGGCGAGGAAGAAACCGAGGCCGTGCGATCATATGCCCAGGGTCTGGCTCAGGACTTTAGCGTTACTCATCATGCGCGGATTAACTCATTACGTCCGGCTCCCGAACTCCTTGTGATCAAGCGTTTGAGTTAGAGGCGCGGGTCGATGACCACGCGGTTGCGGGTCTCGCCCTTTAGCACCATGCGATAGGCATCTGCTGCTTGGCCAAGTTCGAAGATATGATCTTCCAAAACCGGGAAGGGTTTAAGCTTGCCTGCTTCAAACAAGGGTGTGAGCTTGGCCAGTACTTTGCCCAGATCCAGACTTGTGCTCGACATGGAGGCCATGCCGATCAAACGCGCTTGCTTGCGGTAGAAATCAAACAGGTTGAAGGGGACTTCCTTGGGCTCGACCGCATTGATAATCACTTGTTTGCCCAATTGTGCCAGCACATCCAAGCCTGGCTGAAAGTAGGGCGCACCGACTGTATTAAACGAGATGTCAGCCCCCTTCCCACCGGTGAGCTCTATGATTTCATCGGCAAGACCATCATCATTCGCGATTACGGTCTTAATGTCCTTGCCAAAATCAACGTCACCATTAGCATCGGGCCGCATCACGGCGATCACCTCAGCCCCATGGGCACGTGCCATCTGGATGACTGCTTTGCCCACGGAACCATTGGCGCCAAACACGGCCAGGGTTTGGCCTGCCTTAAGCTCGCAATATTCTATGAGACCAATGTAAGCTGTGCAAAATGGCACGCCGATGGCGGCACGTTCCAGGTTTGATATGTTTTGCGGGGCAGGTGCCACACTGTCAGCATCCACAAGAATATATTGCGCATGCGCGCCATCAACCCCCATGCCGAGATCACCGCCCGAGCCCCAGACCTGTTGGCCGATCAGGTCAGCCGGGCCTTCGACCACCGTGCCGGCATAATCGCGTCCCGGCGTGCGTGGCCAGACACATTTATGCATCAGGCCCAAAATACCTTTAACATCGCTGCTGTTCACGCCGGAGCCGTGGATTTCGACCAAACACTGCCCAGCGCCAACCGATGGTTTGGAGATGTCTTTTAAATCAATTTTTAGGTCATCAGCGCTGGGAGAGGCTGCTTCAATTCGAATGGCTTTCATGGCGCGCATCCTATCTAACTGTGGATCAATATCAAGTATTGGATCGGCGGGGTTAATGGCCTAGAGCTTTTTTAAAAGCCTCACAAATTCGCGTTGTTCTTCGGTGGTAAGATTGCTGACCAATTGTTGTTGCGCCAGCTCGGCGTCTTGCTCGATTGCGCGAAAGGCCAGGCTGCCGCTATCGGTTAGGTTCAAGATTTTGCGGCGCTTGTCGTCACCTGAAACGCGGCGCTTGAGGAAACCGTTTTTCTCAAGCGATTTGATCACCACCCCCATATTCGTCTGATCAATGTGCAGTAATTCGGCAAGCTCTTTTTGATCCAGACCCTCGCGCCTTGCCAAGATAAACAATGCGCCCATTTGGGTGGTGGTGATGTCGCTGCAGTTTTCTGCGAAAACAGCCGTTGCCTTTTGCAGCGCCCGGCGAATGAGAAAACCTGGCCGGTCATATAATTGGCTTATGTCTTCGCTGTCATCCATGATGTTACGTGCTCATAAGGCTGCTGTTTATGCCGACAATCTTGCGGTAATTATCAGCGATGCCTACAAGTTCGTCCTGGCTGATAACGTCTTCAATGTTATCGAACGGCTTGTCGCCTGTGCGCTCAAATACCTCTCGAATAATGGCATCGGGTGGATTGTCCCGGTTGGTCAACACCACTTTTGCCGTCGCCGGAAGCCGTGTTTCTTCGTAGCTCTTGAGCGCTTGTAAAGCATCTTCCTCACGGCCGAGACAGCCGGCCAAATAGTCTGCATCCAAGATGGCTTGGGCAGCGCCATTTGAGCCTCGCGGATACATGGGGTGGGCGGCATCGCCCAACAGGGTTACCCTGCCCTTGGTCCAGGATGGCAGAGCCTCTTGATCAATCATGGGGGTTTCCAACACCGTTTGTGTATCGCGGATCATTTTGCCGACATCAAGCCAGTCAAATTTCCACTCCCCAAATGTTGCGTGTAATTCTTCAAGCTTGCCCGCTTTGTCCCAATCTACCGATGCATCGCTGTCTGTGGTCTCAAGTTCGGCGGCCCAGTTCATCAATTGATTGCCCTTGCCATCAACATTATCGCGGATGGGGTAGATAACCATTTTACCGCTGGTGAGCCACCCTGCCCGCGCCATGCTGGCACCTGAAAGACACGGCGGTGTGATTGCAGCGCCACGCCACATTTTAACGCCTGAGTAAATCGGCTCACCTTCATTCGGGTGAAGTTGCTTGCGAAACGCGGAATGAAGCCCATCTGCACCAATGGCAATATCAGCCTTTACCGGGCCAAGGTCCTCACCTGTGTGAGTTTCTTCAAAATGAACTGTAACCGCCCCATCGGATTGCTCAAATCCCGTGGCCATATGGCCTAGATAAAGCTTGTCATTGCCTATTCTTTCGTCAAACGCTTGCAGCAAAGCGTCGTGGAGATCAGCCCGGTGAACAGAAAATTGATGATATTTATAGCCAGCCAATTTGCCTGCCGGTTCACGGTATATCAATTGGCCATAGCGGTTGAAAAACACGGCTTCTTGCGTGATGATCGCCTTGTTTTCCAAAGCGGATGTGAGACTGATATCGTCAAGCACACGTGTGGCATGGGGCAGCAGATTAATGCCCAGGCCGAGCGGGGCAATTTCGCTTGCCGCTTCATAGACCTCAGTTTCAATGCCATTTTTGTGCAACAAGAGCGCCAATGTCAGACCACCAATGCCCCCGCCTGCGATTATAATTTTCATATTTAAACTCTCAAAAAATAACGGCTTTATTGGCCGCCTGTCTTTGCACTGTGGTGCTTAGCACGCCTACAATTGGATCATTCCATAGTACTCTGAAATTAAATTTTATATTAGGCTATAACAGGCAGATCAAGCTAATTAATAATATCTATTATTATATTGGGTGCCAAGCGGCAAAACCCTAAATATATCATCCAGAAAATAAGGCTTCATGGGCTTCTCGCAAAATATTCTTTTGGACCTTGCCCATCGAATTGCGTGGCAAGACCTCGATGAAAAACACATGTTTGGGCACTTTGAAGCTTGCCAATTGGATTTTGACATGAGCAATGACCTGCTCTTGGGTTAAGTGGCCATCGCTGCCCGCAATCACGGCAACAACACCTTCGCCAAAATCCGGGTGCGGCACGCCGATGACAGCGCTTTCACCAACCTCTACCATGTCATCAATGACCGCTTCAATCTCTTTTGGATAAACGTTGAGCCCGCCCGTGATGATGAGATCCTTGTTTCTACCGACAATGGTGATGTAGCCATCCCCCTCAATAGTGGCAAGATCGCCGGTGATGAAAAATCCATCATCGCGAAATTCTTCCGCTGTTTTTTCCGGCATTTGCCAATAACCTTGAAAAACATTGGGTCCGCGCACTTCCAACACTCCGATATCACCGGCCTTGAGGATCGTGCCATCAACATCTGCGATGCGCGCCTCAACGCCGGGCAAGGCCGGGCCCACGGTGCCGGGTCTGCGCTCGCCATCGAGCGGGTTAGATGCGTTCATGCCGGTTTCGGTCATGCCATAGCGTTCAAGAATTCTGTGCCCCGTGCATTGTTCAAATTGATCGAATGTTTCAGCCAAGAGCGGGGCGGAGCCTGAAATGAACAACCGCATATTGGCGACTTTCTCAACGCTTAGCCCATCATCGGCCAGCAAGCGGGTGTAATAGGTCGGAACGCCCATCATCATGGTGGCACTGTCCATAGCGTCTAAAACATCTCGAGGCCCAAAAGCTCCCTGGAAAATCATGGAAGCCCCGCTCAGCAAAACGGTGTTAAGAGCAACGAATAATCCATGGACATGATAAATCGGCAAGGCGTGGATCAAGACATCATCCGACGTGATCCCCCAGGCCTCAATTAACGTCTCGGCGTTGGAGATAAGGTTTCCATGAGACAACATGGCGCCTTTCGAGCGGCCCGTGGTGCCCGATGTATAACATATTGCAGCAAGGTCGCGAGGCCCGCGCTCAACTTCGGCAAACTCGGTAGACGCCTCAAGCCCTTTATCGGCAAACGTGCCTTCAGGCATTTCATAAGCGTGCCAGCCGCCGAGCGTTTCAAGCTTGGCCCCTGCCTTATCGGCCACAGGCTTTAGCTTATCTGCTTTAGCGGGATCGCAAACAAACAGTGCCGGTTGTGCATCGCCTAAGAAATATTCAATTTCAGCGGGCGTGTAGCCCGTGTTTAACGGCAAGAAAACAGCCCCTGCCCTGAGCGTTGCCAGATACAACATCACCGCTTCGATGCTTTTTTCCACCTGCACCGCAACCCGGTCGCCGGGGACAACACCCGTTGTGGTCAAGACATTGGCGAAACGAGCAGAAACATCCAGCACATCTTGCGCGCGGTAATAACGGCCATCAGGCAGGTGTGCAAAGATGCGCTCTGGATCGCTTTGCATTATTTTTGCAATTTTAGAAAACAGTGAACTCATTCTTGTCCGCCCTGCCAGGTTGATAAGATACCTTATTTATCGCCAAGGTTTTGATTGCAATCTCTATACTGATCGCACATAAGACGTCAGCATAAATAATGGATAAATGGAATTTTTCCCATGAGATTTGTTAGTTTTTTTCAAGATGGCAAAAGCTGTCTGGGTGTTGTTAAAGACGATAGGGTTTTAAATCTTAGCGTAACTTCACCCGATTTGCCGCAGGATTTATTGAGCCTATTGCAAGCCGGTGATGACGCCATGGCAAAAGTAGCGCAAGTGGCTGATGAAGCCTCAACAGATAATATGCTCGAGCTTGATGGGCTCGATTATGATTTGCCGATTAAAGGCTCTGGCAAGATTATCTGCCTTGGACTTAACTACGCTAAACATGCCGCCGAAGGTGGTTTCGAGCCGCCGGACTTTCCAATCGTGTTTTTGCGCACACCAACCTCTTTAGTGGCGCATGGGCATGAGATGCTCAAACCCATAGCGTCCAACACATTTGATTATGAAGCCGAGCTGGTCGCTGTGATCGGCAAAACAGCGCATCATGTCAGCACGGAAGATGCGCTTGATTATGTGGCTGGTTATTCCTGCTTTAACGATGGGTCTATCAGGGAATATCAAAGATGGACTTCACAATGGACGCTGGGCAAAAATTTTGACAAAACAGGCGGCTTCGGGCCGGTGTTTGTAACAGCTGACGAGCTGCCCGCAGGATGCAAGGGCCTCAAACTTGAAAGCAGGCTTAATGGCCGTGTGATGCAATCAGCCAATACGGATCAGATGATTTTCCCTGTGGCTGAAACCATTAACATCCTGAGCCGCTGCATGACGCTGGAACCCGGTGATGTTCTGGTGACCGGCACCTGTGAAGGTGTTGGCTTTGCCCGCAACCCGCCGGTGTGGATGAAACAGGGCGATACAATCGAAATCGAGATTGAAGGCATCGGCACGCTTGTTAATCCGATTGCAGATGAAGTTTAAGGCTTAAAGCCTTCAAACAGCAAAAAGCCGACCCAATGTTCAGGGTCGGCTTTTTCAATTCTTGTCTAATTTTTAAGCGGTTGCCTTTTTCGCCCGTGCCTTAGGCTTGGCTTTTGCTTTGGCAGCAGGTTTTGCCTTTGCCTTGGTTTTAGCTGCCGGCTTTGGGGCTTCATTCATGAAACGGCCGTGTTTTTTGTAATATTCATCAACCATGTGATGCCTGTGCGCGAGCTTTGGCCCTGCCTTCACAAAATCCCATAAAGCAAGAACACCACCAGTCCACATGGTGCGAAGGGAAGACAACATGCCACGGGTTGCTTTGAGCTCTTTCATGTCGGCATTTTCGACCGTATGGAAATTTTTACGGTCTTCAAGCGCTCTTCGCACCATTCCTGGTGTCGACCAGTTGACACGGCAGTGCACCTTGCCGTCCGGGCGGATGATGTAGAGAATGTTCGGCATCATGCCATATTTTTTATGGAAATCACCGTCGATTGAATCGACCAGCACGCGCCTGTCTTCTTTATAGCGTGGCTTGAGCAATTTCGCGGCTTTGATCTTTTCATCAAAATTTCTGTGCTGATGCAAACGCTCACCAGGATGCGCTTCTCGTACGTAAATCAGCAGAAACTCCACGTCAGGATGTTCTGCACGTATCTGTTTCATTTCTTCGATGTTCTTGGTGTACATGGAACAGGTTGAAGAACCGGTTTCGATTACCACCCATTTGCCTTTGAAATCGGACAATTTAACGGGTTTGCCGGTTTCCAGGTCGGTAACTTTAAAATCCTTGGCCTTTTCACCCGCAGCCGGCCCGATAAAAGTGCCAAAATCATATTGCTTCACCTTAAAGCGCGGGTTGTTATAGATCATAGGTGCGGGTTGGTTCGCCATCTGCTTTAGTCCTCATTGCTCAAATTAGTTTTTTGTCACGTTGTTACAGTCTAAGTGACTGTGTGCTTGCGTGTCTATTTCGCAGCTCTTCGTGCCTCGATATGCCAGCCGCAAACGTATAAATGCAATCCTTTGCTTGTCAAGAAATAATCGAAATTATTATTATACTAACAAATATTTCGATTTTTTAGTAATGCCGTTATAGCGATGCCTGATCGGCATTTTCCCCAAACATATTGGCAGCAATTAAAATGTCAGCTGTGCTCCGGTAATGCTCTTTTAAAAGGGTTACAGCCAATTCAACATCGCCTGCAATGGCAGCTTCCATAATGGCTTTATGTTCGTCATGTTCGCTTGGACGCATCGCGGCCGTTTCTACGGCAAGCTGACGGTAACGATAAGCCTGGTCTGAAAGTTGCTGACAAAAACCCAGCAAGCGAGGCGAGCCACACGCAACAAGAAGGCTTGCGTGAAAAGCTCTATGAAAGCGTTCCCATTGAGGGTCAATGCTATAGGCATCCTGGCCTGCCGGCTGTGGCATGCGACACAATCTGTGCAAGGCCAAGACCATATCTTCTTCCCATTGATCTGTGCGATTGGCAATAGAAGCGCGCAGAGCGTTTTCTTCCAGCATGCAGCGTGTTTCGGTCAACTCGAGCAGATCAGCGGCTGATACCGGAGCAACCGTAAAGCCACGCTGGTCAAGTCTTTGAACTAGACCATCTGATGACAACCGGTTGAGCGCCTCGCGCACAGGCGAATTGCCGGCATCATAGCGATCACGGACAAAGCCCACCCTGAGTTTTAAATCCGGCTCAAGCTGGCCATCGAGAATGTCACTGCGCAAGCGATCATAAACAGAGGTCGCTAATGTGCTTAAGGCTGAGGTTTCATCCATTTTGCTATTGTTTCCTATCGTGCATTCTTATCTTGGTGTTCAATACCATATCCTAACCATAAGCACACTTAGCATTTATTTTTAGACATTTCATAAAAAAATCGATATTTTCCATTTGTGCTTTCTAATATATATATTTTGACACAGGGATTAATCAGGCTATTCTATAGTCAAACACGCAAACGTGATGTGTGCGTGAAAGGGAGGAGTATATGACAATGTTAAAATATACACGCAATGCTGGTTTTGGGGCACTTGCAGCTGCTTTGCTCACGGGCTCAATGTTCGTTGCACCAGCTCAGGCTGTTGAAACCATTAAAATGACAGCCCTTGACGGCTATTCAGACAAGGCAATTTGGGTTGAACGGTTTAAGAATTACTTCGTTCCTGAAGTTGATAAAATCCTTGCAAAATCAGGTAAATACAAGATTGAGTGGAACCTTGCTCTTAACGGGCAGATCGTAAAACCACGTAAGATTTTGGGCGGCCTGCAAAAGGGTCTGGGTGATATTGGTGTTGTGACCCATATTTTCCACCCTGACAAAGTGCCGCTTTACGGCATTTCGTTTAACACGCCGTTCTCCACCGTCGATCCGATGGTGGTTACAAAAACCATCGATAAATTGGTTGCCAAATTTCCGGCGTTTAAAGATGGCTGGAAAAAATATAATCAGATCACGCTGACCAATGGCATCACACTTGATACTTATCAGCTGTTCCTGAAAAAGCCGATTAAAAGTATGGCCGACCTTAAAGGCTTGAAGATCATGGCCGGCGGCGACAATAAAAAATTCCTCAAAGGCTGGGGTGCCACACCTGTAGGTGGTTCGTTGATGGGCTATTATGACAAGGTGAAAACAGGCATTGCTGACGGCGCTATGATCTGGCCACAAGCTGCCGGTGCTTTCAAATTTGCTGAAGTCACACCTTATATGCTTGACCTTCGCATTGGCTCCATGGCGTCCAAGGCTATTAATGTGAATGCCAACACGTGGAAGAAACTGCCACAAGAAGTGAAAGATGCTTTGCAAACCGCTGCCATTGGCTATCGCGATCAAATGGCGATCCATTCGGTCAAGAAAAGTAAAATCCTGTTTAAGAAATATCTTAAAGCTGGCGGCAAAGTGATAGCAGTGAGTGATGCAGATCGCTTGAAATATGCTAAAGCCATTGGTCCTATCGCTAAAGAATGGGCCGCAAGCCTTGAGAAAAAAGGCGTGCCAGGCAAAGCTATACTGAGCGCTTATATGGATGCTCTACGGGCAGCAAAACAACCCATTCTTAGAGATTGGGACAAAGAGTAATCATCTGGTGAGCAATCAGGTTTCTGATACATCGGGATCATCCGGGGCGTTGCCTTCATTGGGCGCCCCGGATCGCATCTTGGGCTGGGTGTTGATGGTGTTTAACGCTGTCGGCACGAGCATTATTCTGTTTTTGACAATCATTACCGACACTGAAGTGATCTCGCGCAAGCTGTTTGATATTCCAGGCTTGAATGATCTGATGGTCTCGGCCCAGCAGTTGCTTTATGGCGACCCCAGCTTAACGGACGAGACGGCCTTCACGTTCGGTCCGATTGAAGGGGTGTTTGAGCTTAGCGAATTGGCGATTGTCGTGATTGTGTTTTTGCAATTGGGCTATGCCACACGCTCGGGCAAAATGGTGCAATCAGACGGCTTGGCCTCGCTGCTTCTTAGGCGAAAACCTGCCGTGGGACATGCGCTGGCAGCATTTTTCAACATTTTGGGCATGTTGTTTTTTGCAGCCATTATTCTTGGCGGCTTTGATGTTTTCACCCAACATTACACAGAGAACCTTTGGGCAGGCACACAGGGTCTGTTTGCGGTGCCAACCTGGCCTGCAAAACTTGTGGTGCTGATTGGCTCTGCCGGCGTTGGCCTGCAATTGTTACTGTTTGCCTTGCAACATTTAAAAGCGATGAGATTAATCCAAACCCAATCAAGCTAATGTGCTTATGGCAAAACAAAGGGCTTTGCATATATGACCGGCATTGAAATCGGCATTCTTTCAATTTTCCTGATCATAGCTCTGATCTATTCCGGCCTTTATGTGGCTGTGGCCCTGGGCGTTGTGTCCTTTGTCGGCGTCTGGCTTGAGCGTGGTTTTGACACAGCTTTGAACCTTGTCGGATTTTCGGCCATGGAGGGGATAGAAGAGCATAAATTTGCAATCATTCCCCTGTTTGTTTTGATGGGCATGCTGGCCAGCCGTGCCGGCATGGGCCAGGATATTTATCGCGTTTCCAATTACCTGTTCCAGCGCATTCGCGGCGGCTTGGGCATTGCAACGGTTGCAGCCAATGCCGTGTTTGCCGCCATTACCGGGGTTACCATTGCGTCTGCTTCCGTGTTCAGCCGCATCTCGGTGCCGGAAATGCGGCGTTATGGCTATACGACGCGGTTTTCGGTAGGCGTGGTTGTGGGCTCGTCGGTCCTTGGCATGCTGATCCCGCCATCGGTGATGTTGATCATTTATGCGGTGATCACCGAATTATCGATCGGTCAGATGTTCATTGCGGGCATTATTCCGGGCGTGACACTATCAGCCGCCTATATCGTTGGCATTATCGCAATTTCCTACATCTACCCAAAAATGATCCACACGCAAGGTTTCGCAGCCGGTGCCGGCCAGACCGATGATAAACTTACACTTTGGGAGATTGTTAAAATGGGCGGGCCTGCCGTGACCATGATCTTTGTTGTTATGGGCGGGCTTTATGGCGGCTGGTTCACCGCAGGTGAAGCGGGTGCTGCTGGTTCTCTGGTCGCATTTATCTTCGCCCTGTTAAAGAAGAACCTGACGCTAAAAACCTTCTGGCAAACCATGATGGATACGGGTCAGATTACAGCGACCATTTTAATTCTGATCGTTGCCGCCACCATGTATAGCCAAATGCTGGGCATTACCGGTATGCACGGCGCTCTTGGCACATGGATCAATTCACTGGATATGGGTTTTGTCGGTTTCATGACCGTGTTTGTGATCATGTTATTGATCATGGGCACATTACTGGACACGATCTCGATCATTCTCATCACCGTGCCTTTGTTCATGCCGGTAGCGGAAGCGTTTGATATCAACCTCTATCAGTTCGGCATAATTGTTGTGGTGGCGGCTGAAATCGGCCTTCTCACCCCGCCTTTGGGCATGGCTGTGTTTGTGGTGAAAAGCGCGCTTGAAGATCAATCAATCACACTTACAGATATTTTCGTCGGCGCTTTCCCGTTCGCAATAATCATGCTGTGCGTGCTGATTGCGATCATAGCATTCCCACAGATGAGCCTGTTCTTATTGAACTAGATCGCCACAATCGGGCACAGCCACCCCAGGATCACGCCGTAAGCAGCATGGACAATCACGCTGGAAATCCAGGCGTTCTTATGAACATGTGACAGGAAATATCCCTCTTTGAGGAAATTCGGTACAAACCAAAGGCCTGAGACTGCAAACAACATAACGCCCCATATGGCGCCGCGCACCAAGGGTATGCCTGGCAGGTATTGTGCGATGACCGTTGCATAAAGCAGGGCGAAAAACACGCCGTTCAAATAAACTGCAATAACGCCCGCAATATAGGGCGGCTTGCCATTATACGTTTCGCCATACATGAAATTGGACATTACTTTGGCAAAATCCAACCGCGGTAATCCCACGCCCGGCATCCACAGCGCCAAGGTCAACAAAACATATGACCCCAACAGGCCCGATAGAATAATAACCAAAAATGTGTCTAATGGCATTGCCTGCCCCCCTGTTGTTCTTAAATAATTAAATACTGTATATCGTTGCCTTGCCGTCTTTAACACCACGAAACTTAATTATACGGTCTGGGAACAGCGTTTCCTTCATCTCTTCCAACATGGTTTTTTCAGCCCCAAAAGGTGCTATTAAATCAATCAGCCAGACAGTCGTGCCCGACGTCCAATCTTGTGGCTCAAGTTGCGGATTGCTTTGCGCCAGACGCTGTTCCACCTCATCACTCACAAACGCCCAAATGGCAGCACCAATCAGTTTATCCTTGGCTTGAAATACCCTGACCTGACCGTGGTTGATGGCTGGGATTAGCCGTGAGGTCAACTCGCCCGCGGTGACAGACTGGTGGGTTTTGGACTGGCTCATTAGCCAAACAACCTCGCCCAAAACACTGGCGCCTGTTTTGCGTTCTTCAGGTGCGACACCCGTTGATGCTTCGTCTTGTTTTGGCTTCGGTTTAGCTGCCATCGGCGCACTTGCCTTATCAGCAATTTTATTAGGTGTTTTGGCAGCGGCGCGCTCTGTTGTTTGCTTTGGGGATTTTGCCTTCGGTGGTGTCTTGGCCTTTTTCCGGGGCACTTTTGATGGTGGTTTGCGTGTCGCCATATCAATAATCCCAGCTTATGAGTGAGGGGCCTGTAAAGACACCTTCATGCCTCAAGAACCCCTTCACCACAAGAATTTTTATGAGAAAGCTAAGATTAACTCTCACGATCACCAATCGTAATATCAATCGATGTCAACCCGTCAACATGGCCAACCAGGTGATCGCCTGGCACACAGGCACCAACACCTGCTGGCGTGCCGGTGAGAATAAGGTCGCCGGGATAAAGCCGGTACAGGTTAGATACCGCCTCGATGATCTCATAGGTATCCCAGATCATGTCAGAGACATTTGAGTCTTGTTTGACCTCGCCATTGACCTCAAGCCAAATGCGGGCATCTTCTATGTGTCCCACTTCGCTTACCAAATGCAAGGGCGCTACTGGGGCAGATTGCACAACATTTTTGCCCGTGTCCCAGGGGCGGCCTTTGTCTTTGGCACCTTGTTGCAAATCACGCCGGGTCATATCAAAACCTACACCATAAGCCAGAATATACTCTTTGGCTTGAGACGCCGGGATTTTGACGCCCTCTTTGCCGATCGCAACGGCAAGCTCCAACTCCCAGTGATAATTCTCAGTGCCGAGCGGATAGACGATTGTTGAGCCGGTCGGCACAATCGTGTCGGCATATTTCATGAAGAAAAACGGCGGGTTCTTTTTGGGATCACTTTCAGGTGTTAGTCCCATTTCCTTGGCGTGGTCCACATAGTTACGCCCGATACAATAAACATGGCGCACCGGAAATTTGCGCTCATCGCCGGCAATATCAACCAGAACCGGTTCAGTGGCTTCAACAATTAATGTCACGTTGTTCGTCCTTTTGATTTTAAAATATAAAATAGGTTAGCCGTTCCAACCGACACGCTTGTTGAAAGCAGAAACGGTAACACTTTCCCAAACATCGGCAGAGGCTAAGGGATCATTGTCGGCAAAGTGTTGAACCTGCGCCAATTCATCAGCTTCCAAAACATAGAGCGAGCCGTGCATGTCGCCGCCTTCTTGCACCAGCGGTCCCGACATCACAACTTTCAGCGGTTGATTGTCAACATATGTCCGGTGCTCATCCAGTTTCGCCATCCGCGCGTCAAGTTTGCCCGGCTTGTCCTTGCACATAACCATATATAGCATTTTTTTCTCCTTAAATTACCGGGCCTGATTTTGGTATGTAGTCCCAAGCCATCAACACGTGCGCCTCTGGCCCAAAGCGCTGGTGGCTTAACACACACTTCCAAAAATTTTAGATTGGCCCATTTCCATTTGCCGCATTTAAGCAATTTCACGATCAGTTTAAAAGAGCCAATTTTTCTGTAACTTGGTTTGGCTTGCCGTTATGGTGTTGGCAAAGCTGAATTTAAAAAAGACGGTGCCCTGTCATCGTCCTTAACAGAAGGATTCCCCCCATGGCCGGACCGACAATCTCCAAAGCCGATGTTCTCGAAAAAAGCAAAGGCACGTTGCAAAAACAGTTTTATGTGGTCTTCACCACACCAACCAATGGACTGGAACCTATTTTGGAGAACCTGAAAGAGCATTTGGAATTTCAACACTCGCTGGAAGCGCGCGGTATTATGTTTGCCGCAGGGCCGTTTTGGGATGACACAGATCAGGAATGGCACGGCGAAGGCATGGTGATCATTCGCGCAGGCTCAATGGATGAAGCCCGCGAGATTGCCGATACGGATCCAATGCATTCATCCGGCGCACGGACGTATAAAATTCGTCCCTGGTTGATGAATGAGGGAACTGTCACCATCAAGGTCAATTTCTCAGACGGCACACGCGAAGTGATGTAAATGGCTGAGACAATAGAGTATTTTTACGCGCTTGTTTCGCCCTGGACTTATCTGGGGCACAGACGGTTTGTCGGCATTACGGCCCGGCATAATGCCAAGATAAACTTCAAACCTGTCAATATTATTGAAATCTTTCAATCATCCGGCGGGCTTCCCTTAAAGCAGCGGCATGAATTCAGGCGCAAGTACCGGATGAATGATCTCATCCGCTGGAAGCGCCGATTGAACTCCGACATTGTCCTTGAGCCTAAGTTTTTCCCCGCTGATGACAGACTGGCCTGCAAGGCCGTGATTGCATCAGGCCTTATGGGACATGAGCCGGAACCGCTCACATTCTGGTATCATCAGGCGATCTGGGTGAACGAGCAAAATATTGCCGATGAAGCCGTTGTGCGCGCCGGTCTTGAAGCCTGCAATCTGCCCGCCGACGAGCTCATGGCCAAGGCGCAATCGCAAGAAGCCGAAGACAGATTTGCTGCCAACACAAAGCAAGCACTTGATCATTCAATGTTCGGTTCACCCTGGTATATTGTTGATAGCGAAGGTTTCTGGGGCCAGGACCGGTTGGATTTCGTTGAAGAAAAGCTGGTAGGTCGCTAAAGGGCACTCCAAATCATGCACCCCCTTTTGACCAGTCACAGTTTCAGGATGGCTTTGTTTTATGCCGCCAGTTTTCTGTTTATCGGCGTGTTCATGCCCTATTTCCCCTCATGGCTTGAAGCACGTGGGTTTTCGGTTGTCGAAATCGGGTTAATTATTGGCACACCGTTTTTCCTGCGCATGCCGATTATTTTTGTTTTGGGCGTAAGCGCTGATGCCATTGGTGATCGTCGCTTATTGGTCATAGGGCTTATGGCTTTGTCATTAGGGGCGGTTTTGACCTTGCCATTTGTCGATCACTTTTGGCCAGTGTTTGCAGCCGTCGCCTTGATGTCGATAGCCTTTGGCGCGATTGTGCCGCTAAGTGATGCTATTGCCCTATCTGGGCCTGAAGAAACACACGTCAATTATGGCCGCGTCAGGTTGTGGGGCTCGGTTTCATTTATCTTTGGCAACATTGCCTGCGGGGCAGCGATTACGGCTTACGGCATCTCCATGATTTTGGTGTGGGCGATTGGGGCCTTGGTTTTAACACTTGCGCTGTCCTTCTATCTGCCGGCAACGCCCCGCTTGGAACAAGATTTTGCTCAAGCCCTCAAGCGACATTTGCTCGAAGCTGCCCGGCTGATCCGTGTTCCGGTGTTCATGTTCATGATCCTGGCTTATGGACTTATTCAATCCTCCCACGGCATTTATTATGTGTTCTCGGTCATTCATTGGCGCGGGCTTGGGATGAGCGCCACATTAACCGGCTGGCTGTGGGCTGTGGGTGTTATTGCCGAAGTTGTGCTGTTTGCTTTCTCAGCTGCTCTGATCAAAAACATTGGCGCCCGCGGGCTTATGCTGATCGGTGCTGTGGCGGGTATTGTGCGCTGGGCTGGCACGGCGTTTGATCCGCCATTGATCGCCCTGTTTGTTTTGCAAACAGCTCATGCGCTTACATTTGCCGCAACGCATTTGGGTGCTGTCCATTTCATTACCCGCGCCATACCAAACAGGCTGGCTGCAACCGCCCAGGCCCTGTTGCACACGGTTGGTTCCGGCATTTTCATCGGCGGCATGTTTTTAGCCGCAGGCCCGCTATATGCCTGGGCAGGTGCGTATTCTTATCTGGTGATGGCGCTGTTATGTGCATTTGGTCTTGGTTTCATCTACCTGGTTCACAGGCACTGGGACCGGGGCCAATTGCAGCTGGATATGAACAGTAATTAAACGGAAATTTCTTGGCAAAACGCTTTTAGTTTTTGACCAATTTCACTATCCAACCGCGGCAATTCAGGGTTAGTGTCAATGAGGGTTATGACAGCTGCCGCCTCCCCCTGGGTATTGAGCACAGGCGCTGCTATCGCTCTCAGACCCGGAATGACATGGCCGTCAACAGCCGCGAGGCCCGTGGCTCTGGCTGAGGTGATTAGGTCTTCAATATCTTTTTTGGAATAGCTTTCATCTGATGGCAGCGGCTGGTTTTTAAGAATATCCAATTCCCGCTCAACGGCTTCTAACGTTATGCTTTCCGGCAAAAAACCTAAACATATGCGCCCGGTTGCAGAGCGTAACACCGGCAAAACTGACCCTATGCCTAAAGATGTGACAAAAGTACTTCGGCTATGGACGATCTTGATGATGATGGGCCCATGAGCACTCCAGACGTTCAATAAGGCCGTGGCCCCGGCATTATCCGCCAGACTTTGCAACCTGTTGCTGGCCAATGTGACCTGATCAACCCGCGCCAGGGCCGCCACGCCCAGCCGCAGAGCCATCAGCCCCAAATCATATTTGCCGGTTTCCGCATCCTGGCGCACCAATTGCTCGCGCTGGAAACTTGCCAGATAGCGATGCGCTTTGCTGGCGCTCATGTCTGATTTTTCACTGAGTTCCGACAGGGACAATGCGCCCGGCGCCTCAATAAGCGCGTGCAATAATCTCAAACCCGTTTCGACGGACTGAATGCCCCGGCTACCTGTTAGGCCTGTTGGCTGCACGATTTCATCCACGATCCGGTTTTCCTAGAGACTTGCGTTTTCCTCATGGGCAACATATTGTATATTATACAATCTGGCAAATTATATACCGTTAGCGCTGCAGGGAAGACATATGAGAATTGGTGTTTTAGGCGGAGGGCCTGCGGGCCTGAGCTTTGCCTATCTTATGAAACAACAAAACCCTGACCATCAGATCAGGGTGATTGAGCAAAACCCGCGTGGCGCCACCTGGGGGTTTGGCGTTGTGTTTTCCGGCACAGCCTTAAATCACGTCGAGGGGGCTGATCCTGATATTTTTGCCAAGCTCATGGCGCGCGCTGAAAGCTGGGATGATATTACCATTGGCCTTGGTGATGAGCAGGTGCCGGTTGACGGCAACCGCTTTGCTGCCATCGGCCGGATTGATCTGCTGCTGGACCTGATCGATCTCTGCGAGAGCGTGGGCGTTGATATCAGGTTTGATCAACGCTGTGATGACCTCTCACAGTTCGATGATTGTGATCTGATTGTCGGTGCTGACGGGGTTAATTCGGTTTTGCGCGCTGCACACGAAGACAAGTTCGGCACCAAAACAAATACGCTCACCAATGCGTTTGCCTGGTATGGCACAACCAAGTTGTTTGACACTTTAACCCTCACCTTCCGCAAAGTACCGGAGGGGGCATTTGTGGCGCATCATTATCGCTACAGCCAATCGATGAGCACATTTCTGGTTGAATGCGATGCTGCAACATTTGAGCGCAACGGCTTTGCAGATATCAGCGATGAGGCTTCGCGCGAATTGTGCGAGCAGATTTTTGCCCATGACCTTGAAGGCCATCCGCTTATCTCCAACAACACGACCTGGCGCCGGTTTCCAGCGATCACCAATGAAAAGTGGACATACAAGAATATGATCATTCTGGGGGATGCGGCCCACACAGCACATTTCTCAATTGGATCGGGCACGCGGCTTGCCATGGAGGATGCCGCCATCCTGTCTCAGGCCTTTGAAAAAGCAGGTGATGATGTTGCACAGGCCTTTGCCGAGTTTGAGCGGGTACGCACACCGCAGGTCAACACGATCCTCAATGCAGCGGCTGGCAGTTATAATTGGTATGAAGAATTTGCCGACAGGCTGGATATGACGGCCCATGAGCTGGCCTATGATTATATGACCCGCTCGGGCCGGATGGATGATGACCGCTTGCGCAAAATTGCGCCTAAATTCATGGCGGATTATGATGCCCAAATGGCGGGGGCTTAAGTCATGGCAATGAATGATCCGGTTCGTGATGATACGCCATCGGCTGTGGCACTCGGGTTTGACCGTTTGGCGCACGCAAATATGAGCGCCATTTTGTTTGACAACCTTGAGCACAATGGCGAGCGCATCGCCATTCATGCTGACAGCGGCACATATACATACGCTGAGATCTGCGCTTTAGCTGCCCGTGCGGGCCATGGATTTAACGCGCTTGATGTTAAACCAGCTGAGCGCATTGTCATGCTGCTTGATGATCGGGCTGAATATATTGCAGCGTTTTTTGGTGCCGTGCGCTTGGGCTTTGTGCCGGTGCTGACCAATATCTCTAGTCCGGCCGAGCAGATCGGTTATTTTCTCAACGACAGTGAAGCGCCCATTATGGTGGCAGAAGCCTCGCTTCTGCCAAGCCTTGGAGAGCATTTGAGCCAAGCAAAACATCTGCGCCAGATTATTGTGGTTGGGGGTGTTGTTCCTGAAGGCCTGCCCTGCCCGGCTATGAGTTGGGATGATTTTATCTCGGGTCACTCAGACCAGCTTGAACCTGCCCAAACCGACCCTAATGACATGGCCTTTTGGATGTATAGCTCAGGCACCACGGGCAAACCCAAAGGCGTGGTGCATTTGCATCATGACGCGGCCTATACAAACATGGCCTTTACGCACACAACACTAAAACTGACAACTGATGATATTGCCTATTCTGTGCCTAAAATATTTTTCGCCTATGGCTTTGGCAATTCCGTCACCTTCCCGTTTTCGTCTGGTGCCAGCGTGGTGCTCGCTGCCGGCAGGCCTGATCCTGCCAGAGTTTTTGACACGGTTGAGCACTTCAAACCGACCGTTTTTTTTGGGCTGCCGACGCTTTATAACGCGCTGATTGCTCATGAAGGTGCCAAGGGGCGTGATCTCTCCTCTGTCAGGCTTTGCATTTCGGCCGCTGAAATTCTTCCCGAAGAGACGTTTAATACCTGGCAGAACCAATATGGACTTGAAATTATCGAGACCCTTGGTTCTACCGAACTTTTGCATGTTTACCTCTCCAATCAACCCGGAGATTACCGGCTTGGCAGCGCTGGCAAGGCTATTGCTGGCTATGAGATTGAGCTGCGCGACAGTGACGGGGTGAAAGTCGCGGCTGGTGAAACGGGCATTATGTGGGTGCGCGGGCATTCAAGCGCTGTGAGCTATTGGAACCGGCCCGAAGCCACCAAAGACACGATGCGCGAGGACTGGATTTATACCGGCGACAGGTTCCGACTTGATGAAGACGGGTTTTATTATTTCCTCGGCCGGGCTGATGCCCTGATCAAAGTTTCCGGCCAGTGGATTTATCCCCTCGAAATAGAACATTGCCTGGGGGACCATCCCGACATTGTCGATTGCGCCGTTTTAGGTGTTGTCAAGGCAGATGGCTTGATGACCACAAAAGCCTTTGTTGAATTACACCCCGGCACTGAGGCCGGATCAGACTTAACGAAAGATTTGCAGAGCTTCGTTAAAGCAAAGCTGCTGCCATATAAATATCCACGCGAGATAGAATATCTTGCAGAATTGCCAAAAACCGGCACCGGCAAGGTTGACCGGCACCAGTTAAAGCAGGACCATGAGGCAAGTTTGAAATAGAGCCTGTGCCACATGGCCTTAATGAGAAAGGGCGTACAGATGGACAAACAAATTCAAAGCAATGAAGTACAATCGCAAAGACAGGAATTTTACAAAGAGCTGGACCCTCTTAACCTGGCCCCTTTGTGGGAAGTCCTAGCAGACCTGGTAACGCCCGAGCCCAACACACCGGCTGTGCCTGCCAAATGGTCGTTTGATGAAGCGCGCGATTATCTTATGCGTGCCGGTGATCTCATCACCGCGAAAGAAGCAGAACGGCGTGTTCTCATCCTCGAAAACCCCGCCATGCGCGGGACGTCCTCCATCACACGCACGCTTTATGCAGGCTTGCAACTGGTGTTGCCCGGCGAGGTTGCTGTTGGCCATAGGCACACCCAAAGTGCTTTGCGGTTTATTATGGATGGTGGTGGTGCGTTTACTGCGGTGGAGGGTGAGCGGGCCTATATGGAGCGATTTGACCTTATTTTAACACCCAATTGGCATTGGCATGATCATGGTAATGACACCGACGATCCCATCATATGGCTTGATGGGTTGGATGTGCCTTTATTGCTGTCGCTTGATGCAAGTTTTGCCGAAGCTTTGGTAACCGGCGAAGACGATGCTGTTCAAGACGAGTTGCGCCCGGCGGGTGACACTTTGCACCGCTATGGCGGCAATATGCGCCCGGTGTCAGGCTCAACCTCAGATGTTTCGCCCACGCAACAACCCCTGTTTCATTATCCCTACAAGGAATGGTGCGCCAATTTGCGCGATGTTGCAGCGGCAGGCAAGCCTGACCCTCATTTCGGCACACGAATGGAATTTGTAAACCCGGCCACAGCAGGACCCGTCATGCCGACCATGTCAGCGTTTTCACAATTCCTGCCAGCAGATTTTTCCACCAAGCCGGTGCAATCAACTGACGGTGGGGTCTTCACCGTGTGCGAAGGCACGGGCCAAGCGAAGATTGGCGATGAGGTGTTTGATCTATCACCACGTGAAGTGTTTGTGGTGCCAGCCTGGGCTGAATTTTCCCTGACGGCACAAGATGATCTGACATTGTTTAATTTCTCAGACAAAGCGGCCCAAGAGAAGCTCAACCTTTGGCGGCAGAAGAAGCATTAGGTTTTTTGTGCACGGTTGAACCAAACGATTACGGTTCAGTTCAACTTTGGCAGGAACAGAAGCTTGATGTAGCTGCGCATGAGCAGGACCTGGGCGGGTAGGATGGCGGGGTCGCGCATGGCCTTGGACAGGATGATCCCACCCTCCACCGTGTTCGTTACCATGTCAGCTAGCGCATCCAGATCAACGTCTTCGCGTGGCGGGTAGATTGCAACGATTTTGTCGATCTCTTCTCGGAATCGCTTGCGCCAGTTCAAGACACCCTGTTTGTTAAGGTCTTTGACCCGGTTATCAAACAATCGCTCCTGATAACAAAACGTTGCGACAAGGCATCCGGGATGTCCGTTTGGCAGATCATCCATTAATTCGGCAAATAGTTTAAGGCCGATCAGGAATTGGTGTAGCGGGTCATCGTGCAGTTCTTTTGCCCGGTTAAAAAGATCATCGATAATCAAATTGTCATGCTCGATGTATCGCTCAATCAGAGCCACAGCGAGTTCATTCTTGTCGCAAAAATGATAGAAGAACCCGCTTTTGGTGATTTCCGCTGCGGCAAATATTTCTTCAATTGAGGTTGCGTTAAAGCCCTTCTGCAAGATGGACTCTTCTGCAATGTCCATCAGACGCTCACGCGTGTTCTCGGCTTTTGCCATCTCAACACCTCTTATACTGCATTGCGCGTACTGTACCGCAGGTATAGTTTTTTGCTACTGAAAGTGTGTTTTCTCAGGCTAATACACGTAACGTATTGCAAAATAACACTAAAATTATTTTGGTCGACTTTACCGCAATCCTGGTGTTTTACAAACCGCAACAGATTTATGTTCCCCCTCAATGCTTAATTGGAGAACATTATGAAAACTGCAAAATATAGAGATTACCTGCCACAGCTCAATGGCAAACCCTGTGTTACGGAAGGTGGGGCTGAAACCACGCTTTTGTTTCATGATGGGCTGGATCTGCCGCTGTTTGCCTCATTTCCCCTGCTTGACGATGAGAAGGGACGGGCTGCAATCGACCGCTATACGCGGCATTATTACGACATCGCCCTGCGTAATAAAATGGGGTTTATTATGGACACGGTGACCTGGCGGGCCAGCAAGCGCTGGGCCGATGAGCTTGGCGTTTCGCAGGACGAACTCAATAATGTTCAGGCAAAATCCCTTGATTTTCTGATGAGCTTGCGCGACGAACTTGAAACAAGTTCCATGCCGATGATCATTAGCGGCACCATCGGCCCGCAGGATGACGGCTATAACCCCAATGGGTTTCTTAAAGCCGACGAAGCCCAGGCCTATCATTCACAACAGATTGCCTGGCTTGCAGAATGCGGCGCTGACATGGTGTCCGCCATAACAATGACCTATGCACAAGAAGTCATTGGGATTGCCAAAGCCGCTAAAGATATCGGCATCCCTTGTGTCATTTCGTTCACGCTTGAGACCGATGGCCGGTTGCCATCGGGCCAAACGCTCAAATCCGCGATTGAAGAGGTTGACCGTGAGACCGGCAATGCGCCCGCCTATTACATGATCAATTGCGCACATCCGGAACACTTTGAAGCTGTGCTTCTAGACGACGGCACCTGGAAAAACCGCATCATGGGACTTAGACCCAATGCATCTCGCATGAGCCATGAGGAGTTGGACAATTCTGAAGAGCTTGATATTGGCAACCCCAAAGAGCTTGGCACGCAATATAAATCCTTGATGGAGCTTTTGCCCAATCTCATGGTTTATGGCGGCTGCTGCGGCACCGACCATCGCCATGTTGAGGAAATCTGCAGTGCGTGCAACTTCGCGGCTGCGGCTTAGGCGGCTAAGTTCATTTTTGCCCCCCAAAGACCTGGGGTGACGATAGTGGGGTTGGAGCCGCACCCCACACTCCGGAGAGGGACTAGCTCAAGATGGTGGAAAGGCGAGGCGCGGCAAGGGCTTATCATTGATTGGCAAGTGTATAAGAGCTGCCGCAAGGCCCAAGGCAATTCCGGCCCACCACATGGTGTCATATGAACCGGTGATATGGTGGAGGCGCCCGCCAAGCCAAATGCCGATAAAACTGCCAACCTGGTGGCTGAAAAATACGATCCCAAACAGCATTGTCATATAGCGGACACCAAATATCTGGGCGACTATGCCGGTGGTCAGCGGTACTGTGGACAACCAAAGAATGCCCATTGTTGCTGAAAACAGATAGATCGTTATTTCTGTTTTTGGCGCAAATAAAAATGCCGCAATCACCAACGAGCGCGTAAAATAAATAAAGCTCAGGCCATATTTTTTGCTCCAATGCTGGCCTGCAAAGCCTGACAGGAAAGACCCTGCAATATTGAAAAGCCCGATCAATGAGAGGGCGATCGCGCCCACGGAGGCACTGAGGCCTAGATCTTTTATATAAGCTGGCAGGTGTACGGTGATAAAGGCCACATGAAATCCACAAACAAAAAAGCCGATGGTTAGCAATAAAAAACCACGGTGGTGGACGGCTTCATTCAGCGCTTGCTTTATCGATTGGTCGACCTGATTTTCTCCCTGAACGGAAGGGTCCCTAGGCATCACAAATCCCAAGGGAAGGATGATCAAAACGATTACGGCCAGTGTTATTAAGCTGGCATGCCAGCCATAGGCATCGATTAAACCCTGGCCGATCGGTGAAAATGCTACCTGACCGAGAGAGCCTGCGGCCGTACCCAGCCCAAGCACAAAGGAACGGCGTTCAGGGCCTACAACTTTGGCCATGCAGGCCAGTGGAATTGTAAAAGCGGTGAAAGCAACGCCGATACCTGTAAGAACCCCGGCAGATAAATACAGTGACATTGCGGTATCGGCCTCGGCCATTCCCCAGATGCCGACGGTGTATAAAATAGCGCCAATGGCCAAAACCCACGCGGCTCCAAACCGGTCGGCAATAGCGCCTGCAACAGGTACGCCCAGACCCCAAAGCAGATACTGGATTGCCATTGCCAGGGCAAAAACCTCGCGGCTCCATTCTCTGGCTACAGATATGGGCTCGAGAAATAGTCCAAAAATTGAACGAACGCCAAAGCCAAACATTGCGATCAGGCACCCAGCGATGAGGATCATCATTGGTGTTCGCCAGCCCAAGGCTGGTGATTTACTGTCAGTGCTGGTCATAAATTATCCTCGAGGATTGGGCGCATAAGTAATGGCTATTGATACTGTTATAATACGGTGGTGTCATAAAACATTTGTCAGCTTGAACCTTTGCTTAAGTAAGCTAGTCCCTTTCCGTATTAAGCCTCAGGCAACACGGCAGTGGCTTCAATCTCAATCACAGCTTGATCTTCCATGAGGTTTGAGACTTCGACGGCGGTCATGGCGGGGTAATTTTTGCCGATGATTTTGGTGTAGATTTCACCCAGATCAGAAAGGCTTGCGAGATAGGCCTGTTTGTCTGTGACGTACCAGGTCATGCGCACGAGATGTTCCGGGCTGCCGCCTGAAGCGTTCAACACACTGGCAATATTTTTCAGAGCCTGTTCTGCCTGGGGCAGGAATTCTGCGCTGGGAAATTTCCCGTTTTCATCCCAGCCAATTTGGCCTGCAATGTAAAGCTGCGGGCCTTGTGCAAGCACGCCATTGGCATAACCTTTGGGGCGCGGCCAGCCTTCGAGGTTTATTGTTTTATGCGTCATGTGCCCTCTCTTAATTTAAAGCGCTGCAGCTTGCCGGTTTCGGTTTTGGGAAGGCTGTCGACAAACTCGATCTCGCGCGGATATTTATAAGGTGCTATCTGGACCTTGACGTAATCCTTCAATTCCTGCTCCAAGAGTTCTTGTGTGTAATTTTCACCGTTTAAAACAATAAAAGCTTTAACGATCATGCCGCGTTCATCGTCCGGCACACCGATCACGGCACATTCGCTAACCGTGTCATGTGATAAAAGCGCGTTTTCCACTTCAGGACCTGAGATATTATAACCTGCGGAAATGATCATGTCGTCGGCGCGGGCCTCAAACCAAAAATAACCAAACTCATCTTGCCGGTAAGCATCACCCGTCATGTTCCAACCATTTTTAACGTAAGTTTTTTGGCGCTCATCTGCCAGGTACCGGCAGCCCGTTGGACCCTTGATCGCCAGCAAGCCCACCGTGCCATAAGGCACTTCATTGCCGCCTTCATCCAATATGGCAGCCTTATAGCCGGGCACGGGGATGCCGGTGGCGCCGGGGTGGATTTTATCACCTGCAGATGTGATGAAAATATGAAGCATTTCGGTCGAGCCCAGACCATCGATCAGCTTTATGCCTGTGGCTTCTTCAACCGCTCGATAGGTCCCAAGCGGCAGATGTTCACCGGCTGAGACGCCTTTTGTGAGAGATGAAATATCATATCCCTCAAGCAGGTCCAGCATGGCTCGATAGGCGGTAGGTGCGGTAAAACATATTGTTGCCTTATATTTGGCAATGCCTTCAAGCAATTGTTTGGGACTAGCTTGCTCCAGCAAGAGCGTGGCTGCACCGGCATGAAGAGAAAACAGCGCCATCCCCCCCAGACCAAATGTGAAGGCTAAAGGCGGGCTACCGCAAAATATATCATCTTGTGTTGGTTTCAAGATCAGGGCCGAGAACCCATCGCAAATGGCCATTAAATCGCTGTGAAAATGAACGGTGCCTTTGGGCGTGCCGGTTGTGCCGGATGTGAAGGCAATCAGGCAGATATCGTCTTTGCTTGCATCATAAGTCTCAAACTGCGTGGGTTTTACAGCCATCAGCGCTTCTAGATCATCTGCTCCGGTTTCAGCGTTAAACAGATTGATGTGCATAAGGCTCGGTGTGTCTGCTTTCGCTTCTTCAAGTGCCTCTACCAGTCTGCGGTCGCACAGCGCGTGGCTGATTTCTGCCTTGTTTATAATGGCTGTAAGTTCTTTTGCGCGCAGCAAGGGCATGGTGCCAACCGCAATGCCGCCTGCTTTTATGACTGCCAGATAACACGCCACCATTATGGGATTGTTGGCAGAGCGCAGCAGCACCCGGTTGCCGGGAACAAGTCCCATGTCATCGACCAGCACATGGGCCAGCTGGTTGACCCGGACGAACAGGTCGCGATAGGTCCAATTGCCAGCTGGCGCATAAAACGCAACCTTGTCGCCGTGGCCCTGATCGATCCATTGGTCGAGAAAGACGCTTACACAATTAATTCGCTCTGGGTATTGATAGGCTGGATGGCTGAAATCAAACTCCGGCCAATCTTCGTGTGCCGGCAGATTGCGATTTGCAAAATCATCAACAACTCTGCTTGTCATCACAGCGTTCCTTCATTGCTCATGACAAGCTCTGGCGGGCGATGATCAGTTTTTGAACTTCACTGGCCCCTTCATAAATTCTAAGCGCGCGGATTTCGCGATAGAGCTCTTCCACCTTGGAGCCGACTTTGACCCCCAAGCCGCCATGCAGTTGGACTGCCTGGTCGATGATTTTTTGGGCTTCTTCTGTGGCATAAAGCTTTGCCATGGCGGCTTCGCGGGTGATGCGGGCAGCGCCATTGTCCTTGGTCCAGGCGGCGCGGTAAATCAAAAGACCTGCGGCATCAATGGCCACCGCCATGTCAGCGATTGTCGCTTGCGTCATTTGATATTCTGCAAGCGGTGCGCCTGAAATTTTACGTTGTTTGGTGTGTTTGAGCGTTTCGTCAAAAGCGCGTTTGGCAAGGCCCAGGGCAGCAGCGCCAACAGTTGAGCGAAACACATCAAGCGTGCTCATGGCGATTTTAAAGCCTTCGCCCCTTTGCCCAAGCAGAAAGCCTGCCGGTATGCGGCAATTACTGAACTCAAGCGTTGCCAAGGGATGGGGGGCTATCACCTCAATGCGTTCGATGACATCAAGGCCCGGCGTGTCTGCAGGAACGATGAAGGCAGAAAGCCCCCTTGCGCCTTCTGCTTCGCCTGTGCGGGCAAAGACCACATAATGGCCTGCAATGCCGCCATTGGATATCCAGGTTTTTTGGCCGTTTAGCACATAGTCATCGCCATCGAGTTCTGCGGTCATGGTGAGTGCTGCCGCATCGGAACCAGCCTCGGGTTCTGTCAAAGCAAAGGCTCCAAGGGATGTGCCCTCGGCTATAGGGGGCAGGAAAAGTTGTTTTTGCTCGTCCGTGCCAAACAGGACAATGGGGCCTGAGCCCAGCCCCTGCATGGCAAAGGCAAAATCTGCCAGACCCGCATGGCGTCCCAATATTTCCCGGATCAAACATAATGAGCGTACGTCGTGCTGCTCGTTTATGCCGCCATAAGGCGCTGTTACGGCATGGGCTGCAATCCCCGCCTTGCCCATTTCCGCAACGAGTTTTATGCAGGCTGCATCCACATCATGGTGATCGATATTCTCAGCGTTTTTGGCAGCCCAGGTCTCGACTTTTGCAGCCAGTGTTCTGTGCGCTTCATCGAAAAACGGCCAGTTTAAAAAATCGCTCATCAATCCCCCTTAAACACTGGTGTTTCACGTTTGGCGAATGCTTCAAAAGCGCGGGTAAAATCTTTGGTCTGCATGCATTCAGCCTGTGCCACCGCTTCTGCCTCGATCGCCTGATTGAGCCCCATGTCCCATTCTTCATTCAGCATACGCTTGGTCATGGCGTGGGCTTGAGTGGGGCCGCTGGCCAATGTCTCAGCCAATGCCTGAGCCTCTGACAGAATATCACCCTCACCCACCAAACGGTTGTAGAACCCTGATTTTTCAGCCTCAAGAGCATTTATCATGCGGCCGGTAAAAAGCCATTCCGAGGCCCTGCCCTGTCCAATAATGCGCGGCAGCATGGCACACGCGCCCATGTCGCAACCTGCAAGGCCAACGCGTACAAACAGGAAGGCTGTTTTGGCAGCCGTGGTCGCAAGCCTGATGTCGGAGGCCATGGCAAGGCAGGCTCCAGCACCCGCACAAATGCCGTCGACTGCCGCCACAATCGGTTGCGGGCACTCGCGCATGGCCTGCACCACAGCGCCGGTCATACGGGTGAACTCAAGCTGACCTTCGGGATCACGCTTTGTCAGCGGCTCGATGATTTCAAACACATCGCCCCCGGCGCAGAAATTACCGCCGGCACCGGTTAGCACCACAGCTTTGATGTCTTTATCCGTGCGCAGGTTTTGGAACAGTTCGCGCAGTTCAGCATAGCTCTCAAAGGTGAGCGGATTTTTCTTGTTCGGACGGTTCAACGTTAAAGTGGCCACTGTGCCCGAGACATCCCAAAGAAAATGCTCAGCCTGATATTTGCTCAATCCGCTCATGGGTTAAATATCCTTTTGATCTTTGGTGTGGTGCTTGTCTATTGCGCGCCTCACTTCGGCCTTCACAAGATCGATCTGATCTATAAGGGTCGGCAAAGCATTGGGGGCAAGCCCTGAAAACAACTCTTCGAGCCAACCTTCATGGGCTTTTGCCATTTCGGCGAAAGCGGCTTTGCCTTTGTCTGTTAGCTCGATCACATGGCTGCGCCGGTCATTGGGGTTGGGCACCCTCATTACCAGACCATCTGCTTCGAGCCGATCGGTGAGGCCGGTAATGCTGCCGCCGGTGACCATGAGGCATTCGCCAAGCTCGCCCATGGTCATGCCATGTTCTGGTTCGCGGTGTAATTGAGCCAGAAAATCATAACGCGCCAAGGACACACCAAATTGCGCCTGAAGCCTGGATCTGATTTCACGCTCTATCAGGTTTGATGCTGAAAATATTCTGAGCCAGGCGCGCAATGATAATTTTGCCCCCTGCGGGTTCATGTCAAATTCACGCATGCCCATTTTGCTGTCATCTGCCATTACATCACCTCTCCGCCGGATATGCTGATGGCCTGGCCCGTCATGCCTGACGCCTCGTTTGAACACAGCCAGACGACAGCGCTTGCCACCTCGGTGGGACTGATCAACCGGTTTTGCGGATTGGAGGCTGCAAATTGCTTGATGATATCTTGCGTGCTTTGGCCTGTTTTGGCCGAAATATTTTCAGCTGCCCCCGCCAGCAATTCGGTATCCGTATAGCCGGGGCAGATGGCATTTACGGTGATGTCTGTTTGCGCCAATTCAAGCGCCAGAGCGCGGGTCAAGCCCACTACCCCGTGTTTGGCTGCCGTATAGGCGGTCACATAGGGATAACCTTTAAGACCGGCAGTTGAGGCGATATTGATGATGCGTCCCGCGCCACGCTTTTGCAGGCCCTTCATTACGGCCTGGGTCAGGCTAAACACCGATGTAAGGTTAACCGCCAGCATGTGATCCCACACATCATCAGACATGGCAGCAAACGGGGCTGAGGCTGCCGCACCTGCATTATTGACCAGAATATCAATTGGGCCGGCCTCTTCTTCGATTGCAGCAATTGTTGATTTAACTTGGGAGCCATCTGTAACATCGCAAGTCGCAGCCATACCTTTATGGCCGAGGCTATCTCTCACCTCGTTGAGTTTTGCTTCATTGCGCCCCAGCACAGACACTTTGGCTCCCGCCTCATCAAGCGCTTTTGCAATGGCGGCCCCTATGCCGCGGCCGCCACCGGTGACCAAGGCATGGGCTGATTTAAGCTGGTAGGTCTTAGCCATCAAACCTCTCCAATCTCTTGTTGCTGGCGTTCAAGATTGCGCAGATATTGATCGCGGCCCGGGCCATATTGTTTGGGCCAGTCGCCCGCGTCATATCCAAGACTGGCGGCGGCATGGAGTGTCCAGTAAGGGTCCGCTAAATGCGCACGTGCCAGAGCCGTTAAATCCGCCCTGCCCGCTGCAATGATGGAATTGACATGATCGGGTTCATAAATATTACCAACCGCCATGGTGGCAAGGCCTGTTTCATTGCGAATGCGGTCGGCATAGGGAGTTTGGAACATGCGGCCATAAATGGGTCTCGCCTCAGTTGAGGTTTGGCCTGCGGACACATCAATTAGGTCCGCGCCTGCTTTGGCGAAGGCACGGGCGATTTCAACGGAATCCTGTTCTGTGATGCCGTCGGGGTGCCAATCTGTTGCGGATATTCTCACCGAGATGGGTTTGTCCTCCGGCCAAACACTGCGCATGGCAGCCAGGACTTTGAGAGGAAAACGCAGACGGTTTTCAAGGCTGCCGCCATAATTATCACCGCGCTGATTGCTGAGCGGGGACAGAAAACCGGACAGCAAATAGCCATGGGCTGCGTGAAGCTCGATAATATCAAAGCCTGCCTGTTGCGCTCGTTTGGTGGCGTCTGCAAAATCAACCAGCAATTTGTCCATGTCATCTCGGCTGACTTCATGAGGGATCTGATTATCCGACCCCCAAGGAATGGGCGAAGCCGCCATAATCGGCCAATTGCCTTTGTCCAATTGCTGATTGTCGCCTTCCCAGCTCAGCTTGGTTGAGGCTTTTCGGCCCGCATGGCCCAGCTGAATGCCGATTTTAGCGCTGGTGTTGGCGTGTACGAAATCAACAATTTTTGCCCAGGCGTCCGCCTGCTGGTCGTTCCACAACCCGGTGCAGCCTGGCGAGATGCGGCCATCGCGTGTCACGTTCGTCATCTCGGCAAACACCAGGCCAGCCCCTCCCATGGCGCGTGCGCCCAGATGCACCATGTGAAACTCGTTTGGCACGCCGTCCGTGGCTGAATACATGCACATGGGTGAGACCACGACGCGGTTTTTAAGCGTCATACTGCGCAAGCTGAAAGGTGTGAACATGGGTGGTATCGGTTTGTCATCGGGTTTTATGCCGGATTGTTGGTCATACCAGTTTTCAAATTTTTCAAGGTAGGCCTCGTCACGAACACGCAGGTTTTCGTGCGATACACGTTGCGAACGGGTCAACAGGCTGTAGGCAAATTGCTCTGGCTCAAATTGGGTGTAGCGCGCCACATCCTCAAACCATTGGGTGGAATTGCGTGCAGCGGATTGAATCCTCAACACCTCAATCTTGCGCTCGTCTTCATAAGCCTTGAGCACATCAGAAATTGCGGCATCGGGCATTTTCTCGAAGTGTTCTGCCAGCGAGATGGCATCTTCCATCGCAAGCTTGGTGCCAGAGCCAATGGAGAAATGCGCTGTGTGGGCGGCGTCGCCCATCAGCACGATATTGTCCTTGATCCAGGTTTCATTGCTGACCCTTGGAAAATTGATCCAGGCGGCAGAACCTCTGAGATGAGCCGAATTGGTCATGAGCTTATTGCCATCAAGCCATTCGGCAAACAGTTCCTCGCAGAACTGAATGCCCTCTTCCTGGCTCATGTCCTCAATGCCAGCAGCGCGCCAGACATCTTCTGGAGCCTCAACAATGAAGGTCGATGTGGTTTCGTTGAACCGGTAAGCGTGAACCTGGAACCATCCCCACTCAGTTTCCTTAAACAGAAAGGTGAAGGCGTCGAATAATTTATGGGTGCCGAGCCAGGTGAATTTATTGGTTCTGACATCTATGGACGGTTTGAAGTGATCGGCAAATTTTGTGCGGATTTGCGAATTGAGACCATCACAGGCGATGATTAAATCGCAATCAGCAAATTCTTCAAGCCCGTCGACCTGTTTTTCAAACACCAGATTGACGCCCAGAGCCTCACATCTCGCCTGAAGGATATTGAGTAACTGCTTACGTTCTATGCCACAAAACCCATGGCCGCCTGATTTTATGACACGATCCTTGAAATGAATGTCGATATCATCCCAATAGGCCAGCGCGCCCAGGATTTCCGTCTTGGTTTCAGGGTCAGACTCGGCCAGGTTCTCCAGTGTTTGATCTGAAAACACCACACCCCAGCCAAATGTGTCATAGGGACGGTTGCGTTCATAAACCGTGATGTCATGTGCCGGGTTTTGCTTTTTCATCAGCAGGGCAAAATAAAGCCCGGCCGGTCCACCGCCGATGCAGGCAATTTTCAAATGCGTGGTCCCAGATGTTGAAAGTGACTGCACAGCCATATCATTGCCAAGTTTGAATTACATCCAATGATTAATATTTATATCCAAATATTTTATATCTCAAGTAAATTATGCTTGTCCGTCGGCATGTGGACAATTCAAAAAACATCTCAAAAAACACCCGGATGACATGTTTGAAACCACGCCTAATCGCCGTGTTGTAAAAATGGGCAGGAAAACATAAAACCGCTGCTTTCTGAGGTGTTTGCTTCATTACGTTAAAGTTTTAAATAGTTGCAAAATCTTGGGGTTACAGACGCTAGCCATGTGAGATATTCCATGCTAGCGTATTGGCGAAGATGTGGGTGTTTATGGCTAAGGATACGCTATTACGCTCGTGTATAAGAAGACGTGATGAGCATCCAGGGATTTTAAACATGAAACCAGCAGTAATTTTGGTCGGCTCTGATAAGGGTGGCGTTGGCAAGACCACCGTTTCCAGAGCCCTTTTAGACTTTCTTGCTCGCAAGAGCATTCCCGCGCGGGCTTTTGATACAGAGAATCCACGCGGCTCGCTTCATCGCTTTTATCCGACGATCAGCGAGATTATCGATCTTTCCAATGTTGCCGACCAGATGAAAATTCTGGATACACTGGAAACGGCGAAAGTGAATGTGACAGTCGTTGATCTGAAAGCCGGCAGCCTGTTAGGCGCGCTTGACACATTTGAACGCATTGGCGTTCTCAAAGCCGCACGCGATGGACAGTTTGACTTAGGCTTGATGCATATTATCGGCCCATCAGTGGCCTCTCTGGATGAAATTGCAGAGGTTGCGCCCTATGTTGAAGGGCTTCACTACATGCTTGTCCGCAACTTCATTAATGAGACCAATTTCTTTGAATGGGATGAAGCGACGTACAATAAATATTTCGCCAACCTGAAAAGATCTGGTGAGATTGAAGTGCCGAAGCTGAATGAAATGGCTTATGAACAGGTTGATCTCGCAGGCGTGACTTTTAATAATTTCATCGCCAATAAAGCCGCCAATCATGAGGATGCTGATTTCTCGTTTGTTCTGCGCGGCTATGTGCGGAAATGGACTGCTGAGATTGAGGCTGAGTTCAAACAGCTTGAGTTGTTGAAATCTCTTATGCAAGACGGCGGGCAATCTTCGCCGGTCCAAGCGGCAGCTGCAGATTAGACTGGTTTAAGGCTGCTTTTTGTTCAGCGTTAGCAAGGGGGTAAATTTACCCTGACGAAGAAAAACGTAAGTTCTAAAGTCTATGTTATCTGCTCAGACAGAGGGCGCAACGGCAAGACCCTGCTGGCGATGCTGTGCGTCGACTTTCTCTCTTATCTTGGCCGTGAGGTTTTTATTTTCGACGTTGACAGCCCGGATGGCGGCTTGGCCACTTATTTCCAAGAAAGTGTCAAACTGATCGATTTTTCACGCACCGACGGCAAGATGGAAGTGTTCGACACCATGCTGTCTAAGCCATCGCGCGATTATATCATTGATCTGCCTGATCATCATCTCGACCTGTTTTTCTCTCAACTTGAGGCGATCGATTTTGTCAGTGCCGCCCACCACGCCGGGCTTGAAATTATCGTGATGTTTGTTCACGACATGTCGGCAACCTCAATCACGCGGGCGCTGAACATTCGAAAACAGTATCCCGTGAATTTGTTCATTCCGGTCAGCAGTGAGGCGGTTGAGAATACCTTCGATGACCCCAAAGTTGTGCGGGCCTATGCTGACTTGCGCCTGGATGGCGAGATTTCCCTACCTAAACTCAGCCCTCAGGCGATTGCTTATATAACAGATGATATTTATTCATTCGATGCGTTTTTGAATGATGAGCGGCCTGACATCTCATCTGACATTTACCGTGAATTATTTGAATTCTATAAGACAATCTACCTGCAACTCGACCGCCAACAATTGAAATTCAACCTGGCGGACTTGCGCAAGACCGGTGTTGCCTAGACAATATTTCCCAATTTAATCCTTTATGAGGGCTGCAATAATTCTTCCAGACGGTCGGTTGCCGGTGCCGGCGTTCTCGATAAGGCTGCTATTTCAGCGTGCAATTCGGGCGTCATCTCAATTTCAACTGATTTCAAAGACGGCTCCAGCTGCTCAATGTTTCTCGCCCCTATAATCGGGCATGTAATGTCTTCATGCGCTGCTGCCCAGGCAACAGCGAGACTAACCGGATGCACACCTTTGGCCTTGGCAAGCTGCGTGAATTTCCCGGCTGTCTCATAGGCCCAGTCCTCATCGTAGCGCGCGTTATATTCCTGATTGGTCACTAGCCTTGATGTATTCGGGCGCGTATTCGGGCCATATTTGCCGCTTAACAGGCCACCACCAAGCGGGCCATAGCTGATCACGCCAAGCTGCTCGGCCTTAGCAAGCGGCAATATTTCCGTTTCTGCTTGTCTTTTGACCAAATTGTACATGGGCTGAATGACGTCGAACCGTGCCCAATTGTTTTTTTCTGAAATGCCAAGGCTCTTGGCGATTTGCCAGGCGGCATAATTGCTGGCCCCCAGATAAAGCACTTTGCCATCGCGCACGATATCTTCCAGACCACGTAGAGTTTCTTCCAATGGCGTTGCCTTGTCCCACCGATGCATGAAATAGACATCAAGCCTGTCTGTGCCAAGCCGCTTAAGGCTTGCTTCAACAGCACGCGTGATATAGCGCCGGTTGGCACCTGTCATATTGACATCGTCCGACATCGCCATGAAGCCCTTGGACGTGATGATCAACTCATCACGGTGCGGCGCCATCAGCTTGCCCAGAATTTCCTCGGCCCTGCCCTTGCTATAGGCATCGGCGCAATCGAAAAAATTTATGCCCTCATCCCTGCAAGCGGCGTACATTTTTGCTGAGGCTTTTTCATCAGCATCGCCGCCGAACGACATGGTACCAAAGCATAATTGCGATACTTTAACGCCTGTTTTGCCAAGCCATTTATAATCCATAGTCAGAATTTAACTCCATCGCCAAAAATCATTGCCCTCTTGCGCGTAAAACCGGGCAAGCACCATATTGTGTACTTCTGAGGCGCCATCCACCAGACGCGCTTGCCTTGCATAGCGGTATATCCATTCAAGAACGGTGTCTTTGGAATAGCCGCGCGCACCATTAATCTGGATGGCGATGTCTGCCGCCTTATGGAGTGTGCCAGCCACATGGACCTTGGCCATGGATGTTTCCTTGCGCGCAAAATCGCCCTGATCCAGCTTCCAGGCGGCATGCATCACCAGCAAGCGGCCGATTTGAATGTCGTGCGCCAGCTTGCCCAGCATGGTTTGGACACTTTCACGATCTGCCAATTTAATACCGAAGCTTTCACGCGTGCTAGCGTAATCACTGGCAATCTCCATTGCGCGCTTGGCCAGCCCCAGCCAGCGCATGCAATGGGTGAGCCTTGCAGGCCCAAGCCTGATTTGGGCAAGCTTTATTCCATCGCCCACTTCCATCAGACGGTTTTCGTCGGGGATTTCAAGGCCGTCAAACTTCATCTCGCAATGACCGCCATGTTCTTCCGGTCCCATAATTTCAATGCGCCGCACAATCTCCCAGCCGGGATCATCTTTATGAAACGCAAAGGCCGTTAGTCCCTTGCGCACATCATCTGAGGTGCGAGCAATCAAGATAAAGTGTGACGCCTCACCTGCCCCCGTGATGAACCATTTGTGCCCATTGATGATCCATTTATCGCCAGATTGCTCGGCCGTGGTCAGCATCATGCCGGGGTCTGAGCCCGCTCCGGGGGCCGGTTCGGTCATGGCAAAAGCCGAGCGTACATTGCCGTCTACGATCGGGTTTAGCCAACGGGCTTTCTGCTCTTTGGTCCCTACTTTGTTGAGCACACTCATGTTGCCGTCATCAGGGGCGGCACAATTAAATGTGGCCGGTCCGAAAATTGAGCGGTTGGCGGCTTCATAAAAGGTCGCCCAACCGACAACCGGCAGGCCCAATCCACCCAATTCCTTTGGCATTTGCGGTGCCCAAAGCCCGGCTGACTTTGCTTTTTTGCGCATGTCTTCAAGCAAATCCAGACGGATATTCTCATATTCGTCGAAGTTGCCAGGCTCAGCCTCCAGCGGTAAAAGTTCCTGGTCGACAAACTCTTTGACCTGGCGCGTTAGATTTTCGATCTCTTTTGAAAGTGTAAAATCCATAACAAATATTTTAATCCCCTGCGGTCCACATCACGGTTATGCCATCATCAGGCTTTGACCACCGTCAACGGTGATAACAGTGCCGGTCATATATCCACAAGCGTTTGATGCCAGCAGCAATAATGGCGCATCCAGCTCTTCAAGCCGCCCAATCCGGTTTTGCGGAATACGGTCGATCATTCTTTGACCGGCTTTGCCTTTGAAAAATGCCTGGTTCATGTCTGTTTCGAAATATCCAGGGGCCAGAGCATTCACCTGAATATTCTCACGCGCCAGCTCCAGCGCCATAGCCTTGGTCATTTGAATGACGCCGGCTTTGGAAATGGCATAAACGGCCGTGGTTTTGGCAACGCGAAAACCCAATATGGAAGCGATATTGACAATTACACCGCCGCCGTTGGTGCTCATGCGCCGGGCAGCCTCTTGTGCAACCCACCAAGCGCCCGTGAGGTTGGTTGCCATAATATCGGACCATTCCTCTTCGCTAACGTCCAATATCCAGTTTTCGCTGACCGTGCCAGCATTGTTAATCAATCCTGAAAGGGGTCCCAAAATGTCTTGCGCAACATTAAAACCCTTAACAATACTGTCTCTATCTGTAACATCCATCTCAATGGCGTGCGCTTTAGCACCTCCAGCCTCAAGTTCATCTTTCAAGCTTTCTAAACGATCCAGGCGCCTGGCAGCCAAGGCTAAACCAGCCCCGGAGCTGGCTAAAACCCGTGCAAAATGCGCCCCCAGGCCACTAGAGGCGCCGGTTATAAGAAAGGTTTTTCCTGATAAATCAAACATTTTGGCGGATATCCTGTCCCTGACACCTAAGACAACAAGATAACCCGCACTTGCCTCCACCACCAAGACGATCCGACAATTTTAGTGATTTAATATCATTCGAGAGCTGAAAAATATGTTGAATTTGTTTTTCAATAACTTAGTTAAAAATTAACAAATGGTTGCATCGATCGGTCGACTACACGTGATGCGATAAAGTAAAATTTAAAATAATAATGCGATAATTCCTGATTATCACCCAGTGTGACCTTTTTCAAGTTGCGCTGAAGCATTTGTTTTGGATTTCTTGAATCATTAGTTTTGGGTAATTACTGTGACATCGGCCGAAGACACCATAGTCGATCAGGAAAAACCTGACGACAGCGCAAAGACAAGAATTATGGACGCCACGGTGGGAAAGCTTGGCGGCATTGCCAGTAATGCTGAAGAGCGCCTGAAAGCGCTCATGAAAATCATGCCATCGGGCAAGGATTTAAATCCTAAAGACATGTTAGCTGCCATAAGCGACGAAGATAATTACGTTGAACTTAAAGACCGTATGCTCGCCTGGTGGCACGGGGACGAGGTGGCCATAAAAGACGACAGCCCAAAACAAAAAATCACAGTTTCTAAAAAAACTTTACCCGACCCCAATGAATGGACACCGGAGCGTTTCCAGGTGGTGCAGAAAATTTGGGGCGAAGGCTATATGGAACCTGGCGGGCCGGCTTTTGCCCGCAGGCTTTTGTCACCGGCAAAAATTGACAGCAAGAAAACCGTTTTGGATATCTCTGCTAAACTGGGTGGTACAGCCATGCTGATCGCCAGAGATGCCGGTCTGTACATGGAAGCATGGGAAAGCCATCCTGGCCTTGCTAAAAAAGCTAGGAATTACATCAACTCTATGGGCCTGGGCCAGCGTATTCCCTTAGAGGTCATTGATTACGACAAAGTCTCCCTTAAGAAAAACAAATATGATGTGATCTATTCGCGCGAACGGTTGTTTTCGGTGAAAGACAAGAAGAGTTTGTTAGGGAAAATCGGGCCTTCGATAAAACCAAGCGGATTTTTCTTGTTCACCGATTTGATGGTGAATGATCCCGATGCCAATGCAAAGGAAATTGCCGCTTGGAGTGCTGCTGAAAGACACGATGTCTTTCCGTGGACTGAAGAACTTTATAAGGCTGTTTTAAAAAATTGCGGGTACGGCATATGGGCTTCCCACGATTTTTCCAAGGAATATCTCGAACACATTCATGCGGGCTGGCACAAGGTCGTACGTGAGATTGAGGTTGGCAAATTCGACCGAAAATTTATTGATTACCTAATGCAGGAAGGTGAAATTTGGTTGGCGCGGGCCCGTGCCCTTGAAAATGGAACCTTGCAGGTCAAACGCATACAGGCCACGTCGCCGCAAGCTGATTAATTTTCATGTGCTCGTCCAGGCGATACGGAGAGGGGCTAGCTTGCGGAGAGTCTGCTATTTCGCTCACGGCTATTCCAAATGCTGCGCATTTGGGCCTGCGCGGGCGCGGCGCTAGCGCCGGGGCGCAGTCGCGCCCAGTCCTCGCTTTGCTCGTCCGCCTTCAATACTGTAACTTACCCGCATTACTCATGGAGCAGCTTTGGCTGCGACTAGGGCCGACTGGCCCTCGCCCGGTCAGGGCGCGCCCGCGCAGGCCCGAGCGCAGCGAGGAATAGCCGTGAGCGAAATATTAGTAAATATCAATTGAAGGTTCTTGGTTGTCTTTGTCGCTTTCCTGGGCTTCATCTGTGCCTTCATACTGTTCTTCCAGCTTGCGATAGCGCCAGGCGCTGATGGGCAATGAGCACAGATAGACGAGTGCCAAAAGTGACAACATGCCCCAAGGATAGCTTGCAACCAGAGCTGCAAACAACACAGCGATGATCAAGAAGGGGGCAACCACTTCGCGGCGTACACGCTGACCAATAAGCTTGCCGGAAAATGTCGGCACGCGGCTGACCATTAAAAACGCAACAACAGGCACATAGAGCAATAAAACAAAGCCCGCATATGCCTTATCCAAACCGCCAAGGAACGTCAAGAACATCGGTAATAGAGCTAAAGCTGCTCCAGCAGGTGCTGGAACGCCCATGAAATAATTGGCTTGCCAGGCGGGTTTGTCAGGGTCATCAAGGGCTATATTAAAGCGTGCCAACCGCAACACGCAGCATAAAGACAGCGCCATAACAACAATCCAGCCTATAGCTTTCAAGTCTTGTAAGGCCCAAAGATAGAGCACGATGGCGGGGGCTACCCCAAAATTTACGAAATCGGTGAGTGAATCCAGTTCAGCGCCAAACCGCGTAGCACTTTTCAACAGTCTTGCAATACGACCATCCAAAGCATCGAGCACACCGGCAATTATGATGGCGGCAACGGCAAATTCAAATTTTGCCTCAAGCGCAAAACGGATCGACGTCAAACCACACACCAAAGCCAAAAGAGTGATGATGTTTGGCAACAGAACACGCACCGGCACACGGCGAAAACGCCTTAAGCGCTGGTGCTTGGCGGCTAGATCTGGGTCCATATGCGGTAATTTGGCCATGGTCTCATTCCTTAAAACTCACATACTCAGGATATTGATCCTAGTATATTAGCAGAAAAATTTTTAAAAAATTCACTGTTATCCTAAACGTAGGTTTATCCTAAACGCGCATTGCGTTCGGGCTCTTTCGATAAAATATCGGCCAACACGGTTTCACCGGCAATGGCCAATTGCCCAACAGCCACCTGGGGCACAATACCGGGCGGCAGATACACATCAACCCGGCTACCAAAACGGATCAGACCGAACCGTTCGCCAGCACCCAGTTGATCGCCTTCTTTTACGAAACAAACGATGCGGCGGGCTACAAGGCCTGCTATTTGTACCACACCGAGCCGGGTTTTGTCTGCCAATTCCAGCGTCAAGGCATTGCGTTCATTGTCCTTGCTGGCTTTATCGAGTTCGGCATTGAAGAATTTTCCCGGGATATAAGCTATTTTCACCACTTCACCCGCCACAGCGGCGCGGTTTACATGGCAGTTGAATACATTCATGAAAACGGAAACCCGAATGCGGGTTTTATCTCCAAGATCAAGTTCGGGTGGGATTTCTACTTCCTCGATTGACGACACCCGGCCATCGGCCGGAGAAATCACCAGTCCCTCTCTTAATGGTGTGACCCGATCAGGATCGCGGAAAAAATAGACACACCACGCGGTGGCTATTACGCCGAGCCAGCCCAGGAAGGATGAAAACAGGAACAGTACAAGGGTGATAGCGGCAAAAATGCCGATAAACCGATAGCCCTCGCGGTGGATGGGTACAAATATTGAAAAAATACTGTCGAGCATTGCTTATCTGTCCTGCTTAAAGAAACTATTGCTTTTATCTGCGCGATTTCTTATCTGAAAAGTCTACAACTTTTCAGGAAAACGCTTTAATCCAAACGCAATTGTTCGAGTTCCAAATCTTCCGCCGCCTGGGCATGTTCGTCGCGCGCTTCAGCCTCAAGGATTTTCGCCTGTTCTATCGCTAGCCGTTCGCGGGCAGCATCTGCTTCTCGTTGCTGTTTCCATAGACCGGCATACAGCCCATCCTTCTCTAGAAGTTCAGCATGTGTGCCGCGTTCTGAAATTTGTCCCTTGTCCAACACAATGATTTCATCAGCGCCGACAACAGTCGACAGTCTGTGGGCTATGACCAGGGTAGTGCGGCCTTGGGATACTTTATCAAGCGCGTCCTGAATTTCTTTTTCCGTATAGCTATCAAGCGCTGATGTTGCCTCATCTAGCAACAAGATTGGCGGGCCTTTCAAAATGGTGCGCGCAATGGCCACACGCTGTTTTTCCCCGCCGGAAAGTTTGAGCCCACGTTCGCCCACCATGGTTTCATACCCTTCGGGCAGGATCTCCATGAAGTCATGGATTTGCGCAAGCTTGGCGGCATCCTCGATTTCTTCCTTGCTCGCACCCTCCCGGCCATAAGCAATGTTATAGCCGATGGTGTCGTTAAACAGCACCGTGTCTTGGGGCACCATGCCGATGGCGGCCCTTAGCGAGCTTTGGGTGACTTTGGAGATGTCCTGGCCATCGATCTTAATCGCCCCGTCAGTGACCCCATAAAACCGAAATAACAATCTAGAAAGCGTCGATTTACCGGCGCCACTAGGACCAACAACAGCGATGGTCTTACCCGCAGGCACTTCAAAGCTCAGATTATGCAAAATGGGTCGTGTGTTTTCATAAGCAAAACTGACATTGTCAAAGCGAATATTGCCCTCAGTCACCTCAAGAGGCTTGGCGTCGGGATCATCAACCACTTCGGCTTTGACATCCATGAGATTGAACATGGTTTCAATATCAATCAGCCCCTGTTTAACCTCGCGATAGACAAAGCCCAGCATATGCAAGGGCTGGTAAAGTTGGATGAGATAGGCATTGACCATGACAAAATCGCCTACCGTCATGGTGCCATTGGCAACGCCGCGAGCGGCCATCCACATGCAAATGGTTAGCCCGGAGGTAAACAGCAGCGCCTGACCGGCATTGAGGAAGGCAAGCGAGGTGAAGTTTTTAATCGCCGCGCGCTCATAGGCCTGCATGGAGACATCAAATCTTTTTTGCTCGCGGCCTTCGCTGCCGAAATATTTAACCGTCTCATAATTCAACAGGCTGTCGACCGCCTTGGTGTTGCTTTCGGTATCGGCATCGTTCATCTGCCGCCTTATGCCAATGCGCCATTCGGTGGTGAAATAGGTAAACGCCACATAGGTGGTCATGGTGACCCAGATCACCACAGCAAACAGCCAGCCGAAGTGATAAAACATAATGACGGTAACCAAGGTGAGCTCAATGGCGGTCGGGATGGTGTTGAACAGCGAGAACCTGAGAATAATCTCAATGCCCTTGGTGCCACGCTCAATAATACGGCTTAGGCCGCCGGTGCGCCGCTCGAGATGAAACCTTAGTGAGAGCTCGTGCAGGTGCTGGAACGTCTGATTGGCCAGTTTGCGTACGGCATTTTGCCCAACCTTGGCAAACAAGCCATCGCGCAATTGCTCAAAAAACACTTGTGACACACGGCCCACACCATAAGCGACCACCAAGATCATGGGGATAAAAGCAAGCTGGGCAGGGGTTACAACCGTCCCCAAACCGGTTAGCGCATCCACCGCCCCTTTGTAAAAGAACGGGATTATCACCACGATGATCTTGGCGATGAACAAAGCGCACAGGGCTGCGACCACACGAAATTTCAGGTCAGGGCGGTCAGCTGGCCAGATGAACGGCAAAAACCGTTTGGCGGTTGCCGCATAAGACCCATCAGCGGGGCGCAGTGAATATCCGTAGGGTGAATCAGTCATATCTGTCTTTTAGCAACGCATAATCTTATCCGAAACTATCGGGGATAGAAACCGGTGCCCACTTTTCGGGCGTATGCTTTCTTTACTTGCGCATACGCTTATCCGAAAACCGGTGCCCACTTTTCGGGCGTATGCTTTCTTTACTTGCGCATACGCTTATCCGAAAACCGGTGCCCACTTTTCGGGCGTATGCTTTCTTTACTTGCGCATACGCTTATCCGAAAACCGGTGCCCACTTTTCGGGCGTATGCTTTAAATAATATAAAACGCATTCAAAAATAAGGGGCGTGCGCCCTTTTACACATAAAGCGCTGAGTGTTGACAGCTATTTTGTTATTGGCTTGCGGCTATCGGGTGGAACAACACGCGGCGGGTTGGCACCCGGGGTTTTGAAAATCTGGCCAGGAAAAATTAAATCAGGATCTCGGATCTGATCGGTATTGGCCTGATAAATCACTGTATATTGCGCGCCCTGACCATAAATCACCCGTGAAATGTTCCACAGGTTATTGCCCGGTTGAACGACAATACCATTGGACAAAGCTGGTTCGGCCTGCGCTGGGGCTGCCGGCTGTTGGGCTGCCTGCATTTGCGGTTTTGGCTCTGGTACTTGCGCCTGCGGTGCTGGCACACTGAGTTCCTTAAAAGTACCCCCCCGCATAGAGGGCTTGCGCATCGCGGCAATCTGCTCTCTGGGGGCGGGAGCGGGCGTAATTTCAGCCTGCTTAGGAATTTCAGGGGCGGGCGTTGCCACAGGAGCTGCCGTAACGACAGGGGCTGCGGGTGGTGGCACGGCCTCCTCCATGCGTGCAATAGTGTCTTTTTGCACAGGATCTGTGCGTATTGTTTTATCAACTTTTTTTACTGCCGTAGCGACAGGAGCTGCCGGTCCTGCCGGTGCGACTGGAGTTGCCGTAGCGATAGAAGCTGCCGGTGCGACTGGAGTTGCTGGCGCGGCAGACGCCGGCGGTGGTGCGTGTTGGGCAGGCGTTGTTTGTTTAGCAGGCGCAGTCTTCAAGGCGTTGCGGACTTTATTCATGGCCTGAACATCAATCGGCTGTGCTCTGGTAAACGGCAATTGGATACGCGATGTAACTTTGCCAACTTTGTCTAACTCATCAATCCGCAGATCATGATCGCCAGGGGCTATTTCAGCATTTGCCCTAAGTTCCCAGGCACCGGCTTTGTCAACAAAGGCATCTCGCAGGAAACGATTATCAACATATATGCGTGCTGTGGCCCCCGGGGTGGCGCTGCCGGTAAAAATAATTCGCCCGACGGTATCATAATCAACAACTTTGAGTGCCAGCTTGCCTTTGGGCATGGCCTGCCGTTTGCGCTGTTCGGGTTGCTGCAATACCTGGCTCGGCTTGTCTTTGTTGCTGAGGACCACCAATGGTTTTTCATCGCGTTTTTGCGGCACGGCCACGACTACTTTTTGTTGTGAATGCTGTTTGACCTGGCTTTGCGGGTTACTTGATACAATTGAAAGATCATGTGCTCCTGGTTTCAGCGGTTTTTCCAAAACCACCGCCCATTCGCCGCGCGTATTGCTTTTAACCTTGCCGATCGACGTTTTGCCTGACATCACCTCAACATCAGCGCCAGGTGTCGCGCGGCCCGCAATAACTGCTGTGCCATCCGTTTCAACACGCACAATGTCAAACCGTGGTTTGGGCGTTTGAGGTGCGATGGGCTTAGGCTTTGCTGGTTTGGGGAGCTTTGCCTTGGCTGTCTCTGCCTTGGAGGTTTCGATTTTCGCTGGTGCTGATTTGGGTGTTACGGGTTCAGGTGCAACAGCGCTCGGAGCCGCTGGCTTGGCCGCCAATACGTGTTGACTGGCTTTGGGTTGTGCAGGGGTTTTTGCCAAGGGTTGTGTGACAGGCTTGCTTTGGGCCTTTTGTGTTGCATTTGGCTGTAATTTCGGCAAAACATCTTTGGCTTTTTGTGCCTGGCCCACGGCGGAGGCGGTCTTGGGGGCACCATCATTACGGCGCTGATAAAGGTCAAGGCTTAAAAAGCCAAGAGCTATGACAACAATAGAGACCCCAACCGAGGTTAGATATATGCCCTTTGATGAAACAGCCGTTTCATGCTGCTTTGTGCTCGATGATTGGCCGTCATTTGATGTTGTCACGTCTGCTCTCCGAGCTATGCTTATGGTTTTATTCTCGTTTTCACCAGATTACCGGCCTTGCGCCCATTAAGCAAATAAATGACGCCCACAGTTTTCTTGTCGTCACTTTCACACAGTGGCTTGACGATCCTGCTTTCCTCAGGCACTCCATGTTCCGATGACACAGATTCAATCCATATGCGTTTATTGTGGCTCGGGTTCGGGGCTAAGTCCGATCTATGTCGAGATCGCTCAAGCGTTAGGCGAGATTATGGGCAAAGCTGGATTGCGATTGGTATTTGGCGGTGGCAAGCATGGGCTGATGGGAACGGTGGCCCAAAGCGTGCTTGATGCCGGTGGCCATGTAACCGGTGTCATCCCTGATTTTTTACTGGAACGCGAAGGCGAGTTTCGAGAGCTCAGCGAGCTTGTCGTCACCAAAAACATGCATGAGCGCAAACAACAGATGTTTGAAAAATCAGACGCGTTTGTTGCCTTGCCAGGCGGCATCGGCACGCTGGAAGAAATTGTTGAAATGATGACCTGGGCGCAGCTTGGCCGTCATAAAAAGCCAATTGTTCTGGCCAATATTGACGGGTTTTGGGAGCCGCTTGTGGCGCTTCTTGAGCATATGCGCCAGGAAGAATTTATCCGCAAAGGCCTTGAAGTGACTTACCGCATTGCCAACAGAATTGAAGATGTGCTGCCAAAGCTCAACGAGCAGGTTGGATAGATCATGCATCAACGTCAGATTTCATAAGCTTGTAGGTGAAGCTGTCCATCAGCGCCTGAAACGAGGCATCTACAATATTAGGCGACACACCAACCGTGAACCAACGGGATTTGTCCTGGTCGCGGGTTTCTATGAGAACACGAGTGACAGCATCTGTGCCGCCACCCAAAATCCGCACTTTATAATCCACCAATTCAAGCCCTGTGAGATAAGGCGAATATTTGCCAAGATCCTTGCGCAGCGCATCATCAAGTGCGTTCACCGGGCCATTTCCCTCGCCTACCGAATTGATCGTTTTGCCGTCAACTTTCACCTTCACGGTCGCTTCAGAGACGGTGACAAGTTCGCCAAGGGCGTTGTGTCTTAGCTCAACCATGACGCGGAAGCTTTCGACATCAAAATATTCCGGCACAACGCCTAGCGTTTTTTGCGCCAGCAAGGCAAAAGACGCATCAGCCCCTTCATAGGCATAGCCAATCGCTTCGCGTTCTTTTACCAGTTCCAGCAGACGCGTTATGCGCGGATCATCCTTATCCGCTTTTATGCCAAGCCGGTTGAGTTCAGCCATGATGTTTGATTTACCTGCCTGGTCGGACACCATGAATTTGCGGGCATTGCCGATGGTTTCGGGCGGCACATGTTCATAGGTGCGCGGGTCTTTCATCAAGGCGGACACATGGATGCCCGCTTTGGAGGCAAAGGCTGACTCACCGACATAGGGCGCATAGCGATTTGGTGCACGGTTCAAGATTTCATCGAGTGAGCGGGATGCATGGGTGATGGTTTTTAATTGCTCTGGGCTGACGCCAATTTCATATTTGTCGGCATATTCGGGCTTGAGCATTAAAGTTGGGATGAGGGAGACCAGATTGGCATTGCCGCAACGCTCGCCAAGCCCGTTGAGTGTGCCCTGGATCTGGCGTGCGCCAGCGTCAACGGCTGCCAGCGTATTTGCCACGGCATGTTCGGTGTCATTATGGGTGTGAATGCCCAAATGCGTGCCCGGCACATGTTCAATCACATCGCTCACAATCTGTGTGATTTCATGGGGCAACGTGCCGCCATTGGTGTCGCACAACACAACCCAACGAGCCCCTGCTTCATAAGCTGTGATCGCACAAGCCAGCGCATAATCGCGATTGGCCTTATAGCCATCAAAAAAATGCTCGCAATCAATCATCGGCTCCAGCCCCTTGGCCTTGGTCGCTTCGACCGACTGTTTGATGCCTTCAAGATTTTCTTCGTTGGTTATGCCAAGGGCTACTTCAACATGATAATCCCAGCTTTTGGCCACCAGACAGATGGCATCAGCAGTTGAGCCAAACAAGGCCGCCAGGCCGGGGTCATTATCAGCCGAGCGCCCTGCCCGTTTGGTCATACCAAAGGCTGTAAACTTGGCGGATTTTAATTCGGGTTTCTTTGAGAAAAATTCCGTATCCGTCGGGTTGGCCCCCGGATAGCCGCCCTCAATATAATCCACGCCCAAATCATCCAGAGAGCGGGTGATGACCTTTTTGTCCTCAACGGAGAAATCAACACCATTGGTTTGTGCGCCGTCTCTAAGCGTCGTGTCGAATAAATAGAGGCGTTCTTTGGTCATCGCATTTGTCCATACTTGTCATGCTCCGGCTTGACCGGGGCATCCAGTAAACACTGGGCTTGGAGATTAGAGCCGCAAAAATAGTGGCTACTGGATTGCCCGGTTGAACCGGGCAATGACGGTTTTTGATGTGTGAGCGGTTTGTGCTTCCATGCAACCCTTCCATCGTCATTGCCGGTCTTGACCCGGTAATCCAGGGTTACAAGCACCGGGGTTTGCCGCCCCTGGATGCCCGGATCAAGTCCGGGCATGACGAATGTGGGTGTGGGCGCCGTCATCGCTTAACCTCCCAGGTTGTGGTGATTTCACCGGTGTCGGGGTCTTTGGCATCCATCAATTGAATGCCCATACCTTCCAGCTCGTCGCGAATGCGGTCAGCTTCGGCCCAGTCTTTATTGTCACGGGCGGTGATGCGGGCGGCGATGAGTTTTTCTAGCTCTTCACCTTCGATGTCTAACACTTTGTAAGCGCCAACAGCCTTAACTTGAGAGCTACCATGAGCTTCAAATGTCCCAGAGACAATACGGCCCAAATTTTCTCTATCACCTGAAAAACCCAGGAAATTCAATGACGCTTGGAGCGCACCGAAATCTTTTGCTTTATATAATGCATGGAGTTCAGAAATGACCTTGGGTGTATTCAAGTCATCGGACAGGGCATCTATTACTACTTTGGGTATCTCAGTGGATATAACCCCCTCTAAATGCTCAGCCCATTCCCATAATGTTTTGTGAGACTCATCAAGGGCTTCAGAGGTCCAATCTAAAGGACGGCGGTAGTGGGTTTTCAGCATGTTGTATCTCAACGCTTCTCCAGGCCAGCCATACCCCTTCCATTCATCTAGCAATTGGCGAATGGTGATGAAATTACCAAGAGACTTGGACATTTTCTCGCCTTCAACTTCGAGATATCCGTTGTGCATCCAGACTTGGGCCATTGTGTCGGTGCCGAAACAGCATCGCGATTGTGCGACTTCGTTTTCATGGTGGGGGAATGTTAGGTCGATGCCGCCGCCGTGGATGTCGAACGGGGTGTTCAAATGCTCATTTGACATGGCGGAGCATTCGATGTGCCAGCCGGGGCGGCCACGTCCCCAGGGGCTGTCCCAGCCCGGAAGGTTTTCTTCTGACGGTTTCCACAAAACAAAATCCATCGGGTCTTTTTTGTAAGGCGCTACTTCAACCCGCGCACCCGCGATCATGTCATCTACCGAGCGGCCCGACAGCTTGCCGTAGTCTGCCATTTTTGAGACCTGGAATAACACATGGCCTTCGGCCTCATAGGCTACGTCTTTCTCGATCAGGGTTTTGATCATGGCGATCATTTCATCGATATGATCGGTTGCACGAGGCTCAATATTCGGTTCAAGGCAGCCGAGTGCTGCGACATCTGCATGAAACTGGTCTGTGGTTTTCTTGGTGATCTCGGATATCTCAACACCTTCTTCGGCGGCGCGCGCGTTGATCTTGTCATCCACATCTGTGATGTTGCGCACATAGGTGACATGATCCTCGCCATAGGTGTGGCGCAACAGCCGATAGAGCACGTCAAAAACGATCACGGGCCGGGCGTTGCCGATATGGGCATAGTCATAAACCGTGGGCCCGCAGACATACATGCGGACGTTGTTTTTATCCAACGGCTCAAATGGCGCTTTTTTGCGCGTCAGCGTATTGTAAAGCGTGAGTGACAATCCGGTTCCCTTTCTGGTACCGGCCTGCGGTTCGTTCATGTGATTTTGGGTAAGCGAGAACGGCCACAGGCCAGCTATATGCTAGCTTGTAATAATAATGCCCGCACAAATGATAATATGCGGTATATGGCAATTTGTTCTCATGAATTGAGTGATGGCACGGGTTTGGGGCATGCGTCAAGGGTTTCGGGGATTACGGAGGGGGGCTAGCCTGCCGCACCGCTGCTATTTCGCTCACGGCTATTCCAAACGCTGCGCGTTTGGGCCTGCGCGGGCGCGGCGCTAGCGCCGGGGCGCAGTCGCGCCCAGTCGGCTCGGGAGCGAAGCCAAAGGCTTCGCGGTCGCCTCCATGTGCAATACGGATAGGGTTGTTTAGGTACGCTTTGTCTCCGCCCAATTGAGCCAGTCAGTGGTGCGTTGGTCGGGATTGTCGTTAAAAACAATGTCGGTTACGACAGAAAGACTGTCGGCACCTGCGGCCCAGACCTCATCAGCGCGTTCAAGCGTGATGCCACCGATGGCGACCAGCGGGCAATTGATCAAACCCTTCCATTCCCTCACCCGGTCCATGCCTTGGGGTTGCCACGGCATTTCCTTGAGTGTTGTGTGATAGACAGGGCCAAGGGCTATGTAGTCAGGGTCGTGTTTGAGAGCTGTTTCCAGCTCGGCGTGATCATGGGTGGACAGGCCCAGTTTCAGGCCTGCTTTTTTAATGGCGGCCATGTCGGCTGTTGCAAGATCCCCCTGCCCCAGATGCAGCCAGTCTGCGCCAAGATCGATCGCGGCGCCCCAATAATCATTGATGATCAGCTGGACGTCATGGCCCTCGCATAACTTCAAGCTGTCAGAAACAACTTTGAGAGCCTGAACATCGTCTAAATCCTTGGCGCGTAATTGCAAAGTGCGCACGCCGAGTTTGACCAATCGTTCGACCCAATCAGGTGTTTCGACAATCGGGTAAAACGGATCAAGCTTCATGCTTATGCCAGAACGGCTGGCCCAGTGTCGGGGTGGATGGCGTTGCCATATCGCGTTTTTCCATGAGGCCTGAGAGATAGGCCGTGCGGCCTGCTTGCAAAGCTTGCGTGAACGCTTTTGCCATGCCGATAGGGTCATTGGCCTTGGCAACGGCTGTGTTGATCAATACCGCATCATAGCCAAGCTCCATGGCTTCGGCCGCATGGCTTGGTGCGCCAATGCCGGCATCCACCACCAGCGGAAAATCAGGAAACCGTGCTCTGAGCGCTTTAAGGCCCTGTCGGTTGGTGAGCCCCTGGCCTGTGCCAATCGGTGCGCCCCAAGGCATCAGCACTTTGCAGCCTGCCTCGGCCAGCCTGTCGGCAATGATCAAGTCTTCGGTCATATAGGGGAAAACCTCAAAACCTTCTTCGTTTAAAATGCGGGCGGCCTCAACAAGACCGATGACATCGGGCTGCAATGTGTCGTCATCGCCGATCACTTCGAGCTTGATCCATTTGGTGTCAAACACTTCGCGTGCCATATGCGCTGTGGTCACAGCTTCCTTGACGGTTTTGCATCCGGCCGTGTTAGGGAGTACGAAAACATCAAGCTCTTTGATCAAGCCCCAAAACTTCTGGCCTGCTTTGCCTTGGGCGGACTCACGCCTGAGCGAGACGGTGACAATTTCGGCACCGGAGGCTTTCACCGCCTGTTGCATAATTTCTGGCGAGGGATAAAGCGCTGTGCCAAGCAACAGCCGATTATCAAATTCCTGTCCGTAAAATGTGAGCTTATTTTCGCTCATGGGGTCATCCACTTTTCTTAATTCTTCAGCCGCCCTTCATGGGAGCTACAATATCAACCTGATCGTTTTCGGCCAATTGCTGGCTTGCGTGTTTGTCGCGTTGCACAAAATCACCATTAACCGCGACTGCACAGACCATATCCTTATAGCCCATCTCGTCAATCAATCCGGCGATATTTTCAGCTTTTACCGAGATTATTTCGCCATTGATTTCAATCTTCATGGATTAACTCCGAACTCATATTGTTATTTTGCACGATATCCAGCGTCAAACCTGCCATGACCGGGGCCAACAGATAACCGTGGCGAAAAATGCCGTTCACCAGCAGGGTTTTATCGCGTTTGGTGATGCGCGGCAGGTTGTCCGAGAAAGCGGGTCTGAGCCCTGCGCACATTTCAACAATCTCCGCTTCGCCAAAACTTGGGTGCACCGTGTAGGCGGCTGAAAGTAATTCCAACACCGATTTGGCAGTGACGCGTGTGTCACCATCTGCCTCAATCATGGTTGCCCCTATCATATAGTGCCCTTCCCCCCATGGCACAATATAGAGCGGGTGGCGCGGGTGCATGAGCCTCACGGGCCGCGTGAGACTGACCTCACCGGTTTTGAGCACCAGCATTTCGCCTTTAACACCGCGCAACTCAGGCAAGACATCCTGGGCTGCAATGCCGCGACAATCGATCAGCCAGCCGTCTTTGGGATCAATGTTGCTGCCGTCTGTATCGAAGTAAAAAGAAGCGCCCAGGACCTCGGCCTTTTTGATGAGCGTTTCCATCATCCGGCGCGGGTTGATATGGCCCTCGGCTTCGTAAAACAAGGCGCGGGAAAAACGGTCTTTGAGGTCGGGCTCAAGCTTGGCGACCTGTTTGGCGTCAACCCATTCATGACCTGGCGTTGCCTTGGCAAAACGATCAAGCTCAGGCAGATCACGGGCGTGGGCGATCACCAATGTGCCTTTTTGCGCAATTTCGGAAAATTCCGATCGCCATAGCTCAACACCTTCAAGTCCAAGCGTGCCGATGATCTCTTCTGATGCTTCAAGCTCGCAATTTGGCGCCAGCATGGCACCTGCCATGGCACTTGCAGCTTCGTTCAACGCACGCGATTGCTTCTCATAGAGCTCAACCTTAAAGCCCGCCTTAGCAAAAGCATAAGCTTGCCATAGGCCCAAGATGCCCGCGCCGATTATGGTGATGTTTTGTGTTTCGGCCATTAGGTCATGAGATCAGGACTGTTGGTGCTCGTAAACCGTTTGTGTGGGATAAGGAATGGTAATGCCCTTTTTGTCGAAATCCTCTTTGAACGCTTTGTTCAGATCATATATCACCGTCCAGAAATCCTTGTTCGCGCACCAGACCCGCACCCTCAAATTAACCGAACTGTCGGCCAGGGCCACGACCGCCACTAGGGGTGCCGGTTTGGACTTGATTCGATCATCCTTGGCGATCACCGCATGCACCGCCTTGATGGCTTTATCGATGTCGTCATCATAGGAAATGCCAAGGATAATCTGGACACGCCTAGTGCTGTGAAAAGAGTAGTTGCGGATGGCCGAGCCCCAAAGTTTGGCATTGGGAATAAAAATTTGGATATTGTCACCTGTCGCAAGCTCGGTCGAAAACAGCGAGATCAACTTAACTGTGCCGCTTTCGCCGCCTGCCTCGATATAATCACCTACTTTGTATGGCCGAAGAAACAGGATCATGAGACCTGAGGCGACATTGGACAATGTCCCTTGAAGTGCTAGACCAATCGCCAAACCGGCAGCGCCCAAAACCGCGATCAAGCTGGTGGTTTGCACACCAAATTGCGATAGAACGACCACCAAGGTAAGCGCTATGATTGCGTATTTTGCAAACATGCCCAGGAACGTCGTGAGCGTTATGTCGAGCGTTTCATATTTCAGGCCGAGATTTATGATCCGACGTTTGACAAAACCCGCGAGCCACAGACCCAGGAAGAAAATGACGATGGCGGCTACAAAATTGGTCGCATAGCCAAGAGCCCACTCGCCATATTGCGTGAGTTCGGCAAGATTGAGATTTTGAAGCTTTTTTTCCATGTCTCATTATCTTTCAAGTGTGAGTGTTCTGGAGCTATATAGCCCTAATTTTGCAGACGTTAAACGGGAAAAATCCGTTTGTGGAAAAGGCAAGTTCGCGTTTACTCCACCAATTTGCTGGCCACAACCGCGCCCTGCTCCAGGGTTTTGTGTACCGGACATTTATCTGCAATCTCTAACAAGCGCTGCCGTGCTCCCTCGTCCAAGTCGCCGGATATTGAAATGTTGCGCTCAAACCGGTCGATGCGGCCTGTTGTGCCCTCTTCACATTCTGCGCAATCCTCGGCGTGCACCTTAGCGTGATCAACCACAACGGAGACCGTTTCGAGTGGAATTTTCTTTCGATCAGCATACATGCGCAGGGTCATGGATGTGCACGCGCCCAAGGCGATCGACAGAAAATCATAGGGTGACGGCCCGCTGTCGAGCCCGCCGAAATCAACCGGTTCATCGGCTATCAGATTATGGTTGCCGGAGAGGACCTGTTGTTGAAACTTGCCCATTCCTGTTTCGCGCACAAGAACGCCGGCGTCGGGTGCCTTGATTGTTTCTGTCTGCTCAGTGCTTTCGGGCAGATAGCGCTGCGCCCAGGCGCTTAAAACGTTTGCGACATAAGCTGCATCAGGCCGCTTGGACAGCAGATGATCGGCATCATCCAGCGACACGAAACTTTTGGGGTGTTTGGCGGCAGCATAAATCTGGGCAGCACTTTCAATGCCGACCGTTGCATCAATAGGTGAGTGAAACACCAAAAGCGCCTTTTTGAGATTGGCTATTTTAGTCTCGAGCTTTTGTTTGGCAACATCGTCGAGGAATTGCTTTTGAATGGTGAATTGGCGTCCGCCAAGGGTAACTTCGGCCACACCCTGTTCTGCAATCTCATCCAGCTTGGCACCAAAATTATGCACCACGTGATCTGCTTGCGACGGTGCGCCGATGGTAGCCACCGCGCGCACTTCTGGCACATCGCCTGCTGCGGCCAGGACAGCGGCCCCACCCAGAGAATGACCAATGAGAATTGTCGGTGCCTCGTGGTTTGTTCGCAGATAATCTGCGGCAGCCAACAGGTCGGCAACGTTTGAAGAAAAGTTGGTGTTGGCAAAATCACCCTCGCTCATACCAAGGCCGGTAAAATCAAACCGCAAAACGGCTATGCCGTGTTCGGCCAAAGAGGCGGCAATGCGGGCGGCTGCAAAAATATCTTTCGAGCAGGTGAAACAATGGGCGAAAATGGCATAAGCCTTTGGTGTGCTTTGGGGCAATTCCAACCTGGCTGCAAGGCTTACGCCCTGACTTCCGGTAAACGTAATTTTTTCGGAGTGTTGCGCCATAACTTCTTCCTTTTGTCCATAAACCTCGCTTGTGACGATTGATCTGCGTCAACAAGACCACCATATAGAATAGATATAGTTCAACTCGCTCAAACAATGACAGGAGTAAGTCATTATGACGAAAAGTAGAACGATTTTCCTTGCAATAACTCTCGTACTTGGCGGCCTTGCTTATATGGCTGCTACAGCAACAAGTTTTGCGGGTGCCTTAGGGGCTATAAGCAAACCTGCTTTGGCAGAAGTTTCGCAAACCACTCCAACGATTAAACAGGTGCGCAACCGCGATGACCTGTTTGGGCGAAAACAGTCGCGCAAGCAGCAGACACGTAGAGATCAGCCCAGACGAGAACATACTCGACAAGCCCCTCCTCGCAGAGATCATGCCCGTAGCGACCGTTCTCGCAGAGACCGTGCCCGCAGCGACCGTTCTCGCAGAGATCGTGCCCGCAGCGACCGTTCTCGCAGAGGTCACGTCCGTAGCGACCGTTCTCGCAGAGATCGTGCCCGCAGCGACCGTTCTCGCAGGGATCGTGCCCGTAGCGACCGTTCTCGCAGGGATCGTGCATATCGCTCCTCGCGCTATCGCGGCAAACGATACCGCAGTCGAAGAAGTGGATATCGGCATTATTACGGTGGTTACTGGTATGCCTTTCCATTTTGGTTATACTCCGCTCCATACACATCCTATTATTCTTATGACTCCGCACATGTGGACTGGTGCCTGGGGCGGTATAGGTCTTACAATCCAAGGACTAACTTATATTTCGGGTTTGACGGCCGTTATCACAGGTGCATCAGCCCTTATTCTTAAGAGCTAAAAAGCCTGCTAAGCAAATGCAGACGCCCTCGAAGATACTTTGAGGGCGTTTGTTTTTGTTAGATTGTAAGAGGTTAATTTTTGAGCGGATCACGAAATGCATTGGTGATTGGATATCTTCTATCCCGACCAAAGCTTTTGAGCGTGATCTTCACACCCGGGGCAGCTTGGCGGCGTTTATATTCGGCAATGTAGAGCAAATGCTCGATGCGTTTGACAATATCTTTATCAAATCCTTTGGCAATCAGCTCATTGACCGAAAGCTCGTCTTCCACCAGACCTTTTAAAATTCCATCCAGGATTTCATAGGGCGGGAGTGAGTCTTCATCTTTCTGGTCTTCGCGCAATTCGGCAGAAGGCGGCTTGGTGATGATATTGTCCGGGATCACCTCACCCTCAGGACCCAGACAATCCTTGGGTCTGTTCTCGTTGCGATATCGCGAAAGTACAAACACATCCTGCTTGTAAATATCCTTGATCGGGTTAAAGCCGCCGTTCATGTCGCCATAAAGCGTGGCATAGCCCACCGACATTTCCGATTTATTACCGGTTGTCACCACCATGGTGCCGAATTTGTTTGATAAGGCCATCAAAAGCGTGCCGCGGGTGCGCGATTGAATATTTTCTTCGGTGATGTCCTGTTTTTGGCCCTTGAACGCTTCTGCCAATGCGCTGTTAAAGCCTTCAACCGGCTCTGAAATGGGGATTGTGTCATAACGCGTGCCCAGCGCCTTGGCGCAAGCTTCTGCATCACTCAAAGAGGTTTCGCTGGTATATTTATAGGGCATCATGACGCAATGGACGTTATCAGCGCCCAAAGCATCAACGGCGATGGCGGCGCAAAGCGCTGAATCAATGCCACCAGATAAGCCAAGCACCACGCCGGGAAAATGGTTTTTGGTCACATAATCTCTAAGCCCCGTGACACAAGCAAGATATGTGGCGTCATAGCCTTCTTCTATTGGCAGCACTTCACCAGAAGCGCACACCCAGCCGTCTTGTCCGCGCTGCCAATGGGTTATCGTTACAGCTTCTTGCCATGCCGGCATTTGCACCGCCAGAGAACGGTCACCATTAAGTACAAATGACCCTCCATCAAACACCAGCTCATCTTGACCGCCTATTTGATTGACATAAGCCATCGCCAGGCCGGTTTCGGTAACACGTGCCACTACCTTGTTCATGCGGATATCATACTTGCCGCCCCAAAACGGCGAGCCATTGGGCACAATGAAAAACTCGGTGCCGGTTTCTTCCAGACATTCACAAATTTCTTCCGTCCAGATGTCTTCACAAATCGGCACACCAACGCGCACACCGCAAATGTTGACCGGGCCCGGCATCGGCCCCACATCAAACACGCGTTTTTCATCAAATGGGCCGTAATTGGGCAGGTCTACTTTATAACGCAGGGTTTTAACCTCGCCGTCTTCCAGCAATGCCATGGCATTGTAAAGCTTGTCGCCGTCGCGCCAGGGCGTGCCGATCAACATGGCGGGGCCGCCATCTGATGTTTCTTTGGCAAGCTGGGTTATGACATCTTGAGCAGCCTGACTGAACGACGGTTTGACCACCAGGTCTTCAGGTGGATAGCCCGTGATGAATAATTCGGTAAACACGACAAGATCAGCACCAGATTTTGCTGCTTGTGCTCGGGCTTTGCGGGCTTTATCAGCATTGCCCGTCATGTCGCCCAAAACAGGGTTGAGCTGGGCCAGCGCTATGGTGAGCTTATCGGTCATGTTTAAGTCCTTTAAGAGCGCTGTTTAGCTGACCATTTAGCCGCACACAACAAAAAGCGTATGTCTCACCATTTCTTCAGACTATTTGTTAAACGGTTTAACGGCAAGAAAAGCAACACGCGCCATGAGCGGGCATAGAACCACTTTGCGGCTTTGTACAGTAACACTTAAGGAACCATGAGATAAAATAGACTTGGCAGTTTCGCCATTATTTGCTCCTATAAGCTGCAATGTTATAAATGCTTGATATGAAAACACTGCAGGCGGTTTGAGGAGACATATGTTGAGCAGATTTATCAGCGTGATTTTGTTTGCCTTCAGCCTGGTGCTGGCAACCAATATATCAGCCAATGCCGCCAGCAAGGCAAAAGCTCGCGCTGTGCCCGCCAAACAATTATTCGGCCACAAGAAAGGTCCAGCCAAGCTAACACCGCGGGCTTATGGCTTTTACGCTAAGGGTTGCCTTGCCGGTGGGGAAGACTTGCCGGTCACAGGCTCTGCCTGGCAGGTGATGCGGCTCAGCCGCAATCGCAACTGGGCGCATCCTGTGATGATTGAGCTTATCAAAAAGCTCGCCATTGACGCCAAAGCCCAAGACGGCTGGCCGGGGCTGCTTGTCGGTGACCTCGCTCAACCACGTGGCGGGCCGATGCTCTCAGGCCACGCCAGCCACCAGGTGGGGCTTGATGCCGACATTTGGCTCAGACCCATGCCCGACCGCGTGCTAACCAGAAAAGAGCGCGAAACCATGTCGGCCATCTCCGTGGTTAAGAGCTACAAGAAAATTAATCCGAAAATCTGGACGACTGCGCACGCACGCCTTATCCGCAGAGCGGCCTCATTTCCACAAGTGGCGCGCATTTTTGTGCACCCGCCGATCAAAAAGGCTTTGTGTAATTGGTCGAAGAAAAGCAAAGACCGGTCCTGGCTGCGTAAGGTGCGTCCTTATTATGGCCATCACTATCATTTTCACATTCGGATAAACTGCCCCAAGGGCAGCACGAATTGTCGCAATCAACCCGCAGCCCGGCCCAAGGATGGGACCGGTTGTGGGGCCGAGCTTACCAATTGGTATGCGCCCAAGCGCTGGCGGCCAATTAAAAAATATAAAAAGAAACGGCCAATGTTGATGGCAAGCCTGCCTGCTGCCTGCCGCAGAGTTTTAAACGCGAAATAGAACCTGCGATTTTGGCACGACACCTAAGCACGCATGGACTGCGGCCCGAAGAGTTCGAAAATTCTGGCTCTGAGCCAGCGGTGTGCTGGGTCGCGGTGGAGCCGCTCATGCCAGAACTGCGAAATATCGAGCCTCGGCAACGTAAGCGGTGGCTGGAATGCGCCAAGGTTCAGCTTATCTGAAATATAATTTGCCAGAACCGCCGGCATGGTGCCGATGGCCTCTGAATTACTCACAATAAACCCAACGGGCATGAAAGACGGCACACGCATCATGATGCGGTTTGGATGAAGCTCGGTTTCCAGGGCACGCTGCACCATCATATGAGCCGCATGGCCCGCGTTGGTGGCGGCTACAATCACATGACGTTCTTTTAAAAAATTCCGGCGCCGGGTCAACTCGTCAAGCCTTGGATGGTCCAGGCGCGCTATGGACACAAAATTATCCGCATAAAGCCGCTGGCGGCGCGTGTTGCCGGACGCTTGTGAAAAAGAGCCAAGCGCTATGTCAGCTTCGCCTGTTTCAAGTTGGGCTGAAAACTCCCTTGTGTCCAAAGGTATCGCGCGCAACCGCAAATTCTGGCCCTCATCGGCCAGCCTTTGCAACAAGGGGGGCAAAAATCTGATCATGCCAATATCGGTGGTGAGAATTTTGAATTCCCGGTCAGATGATTTTGGATCAAAATCCTCAGTTGACGATTGCATGGCCTGGGCCGCCAACAACATTTCAGTCAAGGGCTGCTCAAGCTGCTCTGCCTTGGGTGTCGGGTTCATGGCGGAGCCTACACGAATGAACAAAGGATCATCAAAATGCGTGCGAAGCCGGGCCAGTATTTTGCTGGCCGATGGCTGGCTCGTGCCCAGGATATCTGCCGAGCGCGTCAGGCTGCGCTGTGAGAATAATATCTTGAGGAATCTCAGCTCTCTCAGGTTTAGCTCTTTTGGGTCCATGATTTACATTCTTTAACTAGAATACAGACTATTCCTAAATTGATATCGCTAATTTAGATTATTTCCACTATTTTCGCCAGTGGAAAGACAAAGGCTTATTGAGGAAGAGGTTTACTATGGCTGATGATATGGAGCTTACGGATTGGGGCATTCCCGGCACTTATGTGTTTGATGCCAGCCGTTCACGCGTTGGATACCCGCTCAACAAGATGGCCAATTCTTTGACCGACGAGAAGAACCGCGAAGAGTACAAACGTGACGAAGAGGCCTATCTCGAAAAATACAAGCTGAGCCCTGCACAGAAAGACGCTGTTTTACGGCGTGACTATCTAGCACTAACCACACAACATGGCGGCAATATCTATTACCTTTTAAAGCTTGGGGCGACTGTTGGTGACGGGCTTTATCAAATGGGTGCGCAAATGCGCGGCCAGACATTTGAAGAGTTCATAGCAACGCGTGCTGCAGGTGGCGCGCGTTAAATCAGGCGCATCTTCTTAAATGTGACCGCGAATTTATCTGGAGAATTTTTATGGGAAAGATCGTTGCAGGCATCGGCACGTCTCACATACCAAGCGTTGGTCCGGTCTATGACAATAAACGACACGACGAGCCGGACTGGAAGCCGATGTTTGATGGCTATAAGCCGGTTAAAAAATGGCTTCACGATGAGGCCAAACCAGACACAGCCATTGTGATCTACAATGATCACGGATCTGACTTTGCGCTCGACCGGGTGCCCACTTTTGCCATCGGCGTGCGTGATGATTATGAGATCGCTGATGAAGGTCATGGTCAAAGGCCCCTGCCCAATGTTATCGGCAACCCGGACCTTTCCTGGCATCTCGTAAATGAGCTGATCCACGATGAATTCGACTTGACGGTCTGCCAAGAGATGAAGGTGGATCACGGCCTTGTCATTCCCCTGCCTTTGCTGTTTTCGCATGATCCTGACTGGGACATCAAAGTTGTGCCAATCGTTGTCAATGTCATCCAACATCCCCTGCCGACCAACCAGCGCTGCTATAAGCTTGGCCAGGCGATCCGCAAGGCTGTGGAAAGCTTTCCCGGTGATGAGCGTGTGGCGGTTATTGGCACGGGCGGCATGTCACACCAATTGCATGGCGAACGGTTTGGGCATCTCAATTCGGAGTTTGACAAAAAATGGCTGGACCTGATTGAGCGTGATCCACAAGCTCTTCTCAATATAAGCCATAAAGAGATCATGGATGAGGCTGGTGCTGAATCTGTAGAATTGATTATGTGGCTGACCATGAGAGGTGCTATGACGGAGAAGGTCAATCGTCAACATGTGAACTATTATGCCCCGATGACCACCGGCATGGGCGTGATATCGATGGAAGATGCCTAATCATTAAGAGAACGAATTCTCAAGCGAGTGATAAAATTGAGACCCGTCCAATGAGGCAGCAATTTGACTTGGGGTCAATTGCCACCACGGGTGATATTTTGCACCGGTCGGCTGAAAAACATGGTGCAAAACCTGCTCTGATTTGTGAAGACAACAGTTACAGCTTTGCTGCCATGGATGCATTGGCCAACCAATTTGCCAATGCACTTTCTAAACTTGATTTTGAACCACAAAGCAAAATCGCTATCATGTGCCGCAATGGCCCTGAATATGTCGCTGCACATTTTGGGACCGCGCACACACACAATGTGCTGGTCCATTTGTCAACGCGCTATGCCCCCTCAGAAGTGGTGCATATCCTCAATCTTACCCACGCCAAGCTTGTAATTGTTGATGCTGATACTGCCAAGATTGTCAATTCCGTGCGCCAAGAGCTTGACGAGATGCCGGGGCTGATTGGCGTTGGGCGCAACTTACCTGAGGGTGTAAAGAGTTTTGACGAGTTCATTGAAGGCCAGCCTGAGACCAAACCCCTAATCGACATTCATCCTGATGACCCCTGCTCTATCCTGTTTACGGGCGGCACCACCGGCAAGCCCAAAGGGGCGATTACCAGCCATGCGGCACGGATCATTTCAGGGGCTGCGGCTATTGAAGACCACCCCATTCTTGAGAGCGATGTTGCCTCGATTACAACGCCATTATGCCATGCAGCAGGCATGTTCTCCTGGTTTCAGCCTGCCATATGTGCCGGGGCGACTTGCATCTTGATGCAAAGATGGCATCCGGGTGAATTTGCGCAAGCGGTTGAACGCCATGGCATTACCGGCGCCTTTGTGGTGCCAACCCAGCTTGTTTCCCTGCTTGATGATCCAGGTTTCTCTCCTGAGCGGCTTAAAACGCTGAGATCGATTAATTGTGGCGGCGCGCTGGCCTCAGACGACACGGTTGAGCGCATTGAGCGTTTGCTGCCGTTTGCCAATTTCAATATTGCCTATGGCTCAACAGAAACAGGCCATGTGCTCACCCACCCGCCACATTTAAGAAAAGCCAAGCCCGGCAGTCTTGGGCATGTGGGGCCACGCATTGAGCTTAAGATCCTTGCCCCTTCAGGAAAAGAAGCGGCTCGTGGAGATATTGGCGAGATTGCAACGCGCGGGGCACATTTGTTTTCGCGCTATTTGAACGAGCCCGAACAGAGCCAAAATTATTTCCGTTCTGTTGACGGTTGGGGCTGGACGGGTGACTTGGGCTATATGGATGAAGACGGCGATATTTTCCTCGTTGGCCGGTCCAAAGACATTATCATTTCGGGTGGGCTTAATATTTATCCTGCTGAAATTGAAAATGTCGTTTTGGAGCTTGAGGAGATTAAAGAATGTGCCGCCTTCGGTGTGGCTGACAAAGAATGGGGCGAGTTGCCGGTGATTGCCGTTGTTTGCGAGGCTGGATGTGATATTTCGCCTGAAGACATCATCGAACATGCAACTAACAAGATTGCGCGTTATAAGCGGCCGCGGGCAGTCAAATTCCTCGACAAGTTACCTTATACCGCTGGTGGCAAAATCAAGCGCCAGACATTGCGTGATGAATTTTCCAAAACCTGACGGGGGCTATTTCGCTCACGGCTGTTCCAAACGCTGCGCAGCCCTCAGGGAAACCCTTCGGGCGGGGGCACCCTGACCGGGCGAGGGCCAGTCGGCCCTAGTCGCAGCTAAAGCTGCTCTGATTATTTCGCTCACGGCCGCACCGTGCTTCGCGCTGGCCTGCGCGGGCGCGGCGCATTAGCGCCGAAGGCCAGTCGGCCCTAGTCGGCGCTTTGCGCCTCCATGTGCAAAATTGAAATGACTGAGAATGTATCGTGCCTTAGCCGTATTAAAGGTGGACGAGCACGTGAGGCCACAAGATCAGCCCAGTGGAGCGCAGCGAGCATGGATTAGCTGATCGACAAATAAGGCCTCATTCTGCGAGGACTGGGCGCGACTGCGCCCCGGCGCTAGCGCCGCGCCCGCGCAGGCCCAAACGCGCAGCGTTTGGAATAGCCGTGAGCGATATAACTTCTAAAACCCGGCCACAGCCGATGCAGGGTCAATCTCGTGGGATTGGCGGTGGTGTTTGAGTTCTTCGGCCACCAGAAACGCTAATTCCAGCGCTTGTGCGGCATTGAGCCTTGGGTCGCAATGGGTGTGATAGCGATCGCTCAGGTCCGTCTCGGTTACCGTTTGCGCGCCACCGATGCATTCGGTGACATTCTGGCCGGTCATTTCAAAATGCACGCCGCCGGGGTAGGTTCCCTCGGCGCGGTGTACGCCCATGAAATCTTTCACCTCGTGCAAGATTGCATCAAACGGTCGGGTCTTATAGCCAGTTGACGCCTTGACCGTATTGCCGTGCATGGGATCACATGACCACACAACCTTCTTGCCTTCACGCTCCACCGCCTTGATCAGACCGGGCAAATGCTTGTCAACATTTTCCGCCCCAAACCGGCAGATCAGGGTTAGGCGGCCCGGTTCATTGTCTGGATTTAAGATATCTATTAATTCCAACAGGCCATCAGGCTCAATGCTTGGTCCGCATTTAAGCCCGATCGGGTTTTTAATGCCGCGGGCAAATTCGACATGGGCATGATCGGGCTGGCGCGTGCGATCACCCAACCACAGCATGTGGCCGGAGGTTGCGTACCAATCGCCAGAGGTTGAATCAACCCGTGTAAACGCCTGCTCATAGCCCAGCAATAAAGCTTCGTGGCTGGTGAAAAAATCCGTTGTGCGCAATTGTGGCGTCGTTTCAGGCGAGATGCCACAAGCGCGCATGAACGCCAGGGTTTCCGATATGCGGTTTGCTAATTCCTGATATTTTTCAGAAGACGGGCTATCCTTCAAAAAACCCAATGTCCATTGATGGACATGTTCGAGATTGGCATAGCCACCTTGCGCAAAAGCACGCAACAAGTTCAGCGTGGCGGCCGATTGCCGGTACGCCATGATCTGGCGTTCAGGATCGGGCATGCGATCAGCTTGCGTAAATTCAATACCGTTGATGATATCACCGCGATAGCTCGGCAATTCCGTATCGTTTTGTTTTTCCATAGGCGCTGAGCGCGGCTTGGCAAACTGGCCGGCAATGCGCCCAACCTTAACCACGGGCGATGAACCGGCAAATGTCAAAACCACAGCCATTTGCAAAAACAGCCGGAAGAAATCACGGATATTGTCTGGATTATGCTCAGCAAAGCTTTCTGCACAATCGCCGCCTTGCAACAAAAACGCACGGCCCTCAGCCACTTCACCAAGCTGCCTTTTGAGCTTGCGTGCTTCGCCTGCAAACACCAGTGGCGGATATCCAGCCAACCGCTGTTCCACCACATTTAAGGCATTCGTGTCTTTATAGTCAGGGACTTGGACGATCGGTTTGGACCGCCAGCTGTCCGGGCTCCATTTGGTTGCCATGTTTTTTACTCAACTTGTGGGTGTCATTCACCCAGCTATATATCATCGCTTCTAGCGCGGTTATACACTGCGTATAAATTATTTTCCAGCCGATCAGATAAAGCACTGCCAAAATCTAGGGTCAGGACCCATTAATAGCATGCAATGCCGCTTTAATTTTGCTGCCCCAACCAATATTGCGCAACCATCCTTACCACATCATTTAACTCGGAGGGCAAAGACGGCTTGGCGATGAAAGAATTTGCGTGGTTGGCATAAACTTCATCCTTGGTGCGCTCATCTGATGCTGTGGTCAGCACCACAATTGGAATGCGCTTTAGAATATCATCACTCTTGGCAAAGGCCAGTACTTCATAGCCATTGACACGGGGCATGTTGAGATCCAGCAAGATCAAATCAGGGCGCGGGGCAGAAGCATACTCGCCCTCTTGTTTTAAATATGAAATCGCTTTGGCACCATCCGTGACCGAGTGGATTTGATAGTTTTGCCAAACCTTCGCAAACGCCTCGGTTATGAACATGATATCGTCTTCGTCATCCTCAATCAGCAAAATTTCCGCCGTCGCATCAGTTAGTTTGTAAGCTGTCATGGGCTAGGTGCCCCTCTTGGTTCGGTGGGTTGTTTAAAAATTGGACGCAAAACCGGCACCCTTTATTATAATTTATATCCAGCCAAATTTTACCTCCATGACGATCCACAATACGTTTGCAGATTGCCAAGCCAATGCCAGATCCGGGATACTCAGACTTGGAATGCAGTCTTTGGAATGATTCAAATATCTTGTCGGCATACTCAGGCTGCACCCCGATACCATTGTCAGTCACACGAATAATCGAACCATTATATTGCCCAAGGGCATCAATATGGATATGGGGACGATCGTTGCTGTGGTATTTCAAAGCATTGCTGACTAGGTTTTGGAACAGTTGACGTATAAACGCCTCATCGATTGGAAGTGCTGGAAGCCGGTCAATTTCTATGTGTGCTCCGGTTTCTTCAATGGTTTGCTGCAAGTTGGATAATGCCGCCTTTAGGGGCATTGTTAGATCTGTTGGTTTGAAGTTTACAGATGAGGTGCCAAGTCTGGAGAACCTCAAGAGGTTTTCGATTAAATCACGCATGCGGGCAGCGCTTTTTGACGCCATATCAAAATATTTTATGGTGTCTGCGTCCAACTTGCCTTCAACTTTTTCCCTGATATAGCTGCAAGCGGATTCAATTTTGCGTAACGGTTCCTGCAAGTCATGGGAGGCTATGAAAGCAAATCGTTCAAGCTCCTTATTTGTTGCTTTTAATTCTTCATTGGCCCGGGTCAAAGCGCGCGTGGCTTGATTGCGCTTGGTCACATCTGAGAGTACCGCCAGGGCTCTCAGGGGCTTGCCTTCCTCATCCTGATCCCAATATGCGGTCAGTTCAATATCAATAATTTCGCCGCTTTTTTTGACGAATTCACGATTGTCATAGAGGATTAAACCCTCGGATGTCTGTGTGGTATCAATATGAGGCTTTGCTAGTTTTCGGCTTTCCTCGGTCAGAAATTCAAAGACTTTATGACCGATGACTTCCTCGCGGGTATAGCCCATAAATTTGAGCCATTGATCGCTGACCTCGACCAAAACAGCCTCATGGTCCAACCAATGCATCATCGCCGGTGTTTGACGATACAGCTTAAGAAATTCGATGTCGGCTAAATCACCTGATTCAACCGGCATGTTTGTAGAGGTTATTGTCACCACTTGCCCCCCTTTGTTGTTGTTTTGTTGGGTGCTTTGGAAATTTTACACAAAACCGACAGCCGCTTTGGTAATCTGTATCCAGCCAAATTTTGCCGCCGTGACGCTCAACAATGCGCTTACAAATGGCCAAACCTATGCCGGTGCCAGGATATTCAAATTTTGAATGCAGTCGTTGGAACGCATCAAAAATCTGTTCTGCATGTTCGAGCGCCACACCTATGCCATTGTCAGCCACACGGATAATCCATGCGTTAGGCTCTTCAAGGGCATCAATGACAATGCGGACCCCCTCCTCATTGCAATATTTCAAGGCATTGCTGATAAGGTTTTGCATCAATTGCCGAACAAACCCTTCGTCAATCGGAAGGATAGGAAGTGGCTCTATCTCAATATGCGCCTGCGTTTCCTTAATGGATTGCTCTAAACTCATTAAAGCCGCTTTCAAGGGGGCAGCCATGCTTGTCATTTTATAATTAACTGATGAGGATCCAAGCCTGGAGAATCTCAAGAGATCTTCGATAAGTGTGCGCATACGGCCAACGCTGAGCATTGCCATATTCAGGAATTTGGCGTCATGCTCATCGATTTGCCCATCCAGCTTCTCATGAATGATGGCACACGCTGCTTCAATCTTGCGCAGCGGTTCTTGCAAATCGTGAGAGGCTAAATAAGCAAACCGTTCCAACTCGTCATTGCTTTCTTCAAGCTCTATATTTGTCTTCGACAAGTTTTGCATGGCGCAATTGCGCTTGGAGACGTCTGTTAAGACAGACAGGCTGCACCAGGGCTGATTGTTTTCATCCAGAACCAGTTCTGCTGTGAGTTCCACATCAATATGCTCACCACTTTTTTTAACAAATGTTAGCGGTGCTTTTTCCAGATGTCCTTCTTTCCAAAAGGCCGGAAAATTTTTGTTGATTGCAATTTCGCGAGATGTTTCGTCGTGGAAATCAAGCGGGTCACGCCCAATTACTTCCTCGCGCGTATACCCCATCACTTGCAGCCACAGGTCGGATACTTCAATGAGCTTACCATCGCGACTGACCGAATGCATCATCGCCGGCGTTTTTCGATAAAGCTTGAGGAAAGCATCATCGTCTCTCATGATTTTCTTAGCCCTGTGTTTAAACTTCTCACCAGGCTCTATTCTCCGCATACGACCTTTAACATAATCTTACTTTTAAGATCCTATCTGAGCTTTTTACTTGATTATATTGGGAAAATTGAGAGCAGCACGGTTGTTTCGCGCAAATCGAGCGCGATAGCAAAGTTTCAATCTATCTTGGGTTGCAATGCGTTGCAGCCAAATGTGCCTTTAGTCTTCAGGCGTCCATTTGGTGCGCATGGTCACAAGCTCTTCTGATGCTGTTGGATGAACGGCCATGGTGGCATCAAAATCGGCTTTGGTGGCCCCCATTTTAACGGCAATGCCCAAACATTGCGCCATCTCACCTGCCGCCTCGCCCATGACATGGCAGCCCAGAACCTTGTCTGATTTGCCGTCAACAATCAGCTTCATCATCATGCGCTCACTTGAGCCGGATAAGGTATGTTTCAGCGGGCGGAAGGTGGACTTATAAATGTCGATGTCAGAATGCTCTGCGCGGGCTTGTTCTTCGGTCAAGCCCACTGTGCCAATCTCGGGCTGGGAAAATACCGCGGTTGCCACACTCTTATGATCAATCGGCATTGGGTTGTTGTTATAAACCGTCTCGGCAAAAGCCGCCCCATCGGCAATTGCCACGGGTGTTAAGTTCATCCTGTCGGTGACATCACCCACGGCATATATGTGGTCCATGGATGTTTGGGAATATTCATCCACGATAACCTCGCCGCTGGGGCCCATTTTTACGCCAGCATTTTCCAGGCCCAGATTGGCCGAGTTCGGCACGCGGCCGGTGGCATATAACACCTGGTCGGCATCATATGAATTGCCTGTATCACAAGCGGCCAAAAGCCCTGCATCCGACTTTTCAATCTTTGCAATATTGGCGTCGGTGACAACCTTAAGACCCTTTTTGGCCAGTTCTTCCATCAAGCCATCGCGCAGGTCTTCATCGAACCCACGCAGGATTTTGGGGCCGCGGTAAATCAAGGTTGTATCAACGCCGAGCCCATGGAAAATGCCGGCAAATTCAACGGCAATATACCCGCCGCCGACCACAATGGCGCGTTTGGGGAATGTCTTGAGATTAAAGGCTTCATTTGAGGTGATGGCGTGTTCCTTGCCGGGAATGTCGGGAATGAAAGGCCAGCCGCCGGTGGCAATTAAAATGCGCTGTGCCGTTACGGTGCGATTTTCAGCCAGCAGCTCCACAGTGTGGTCGTCTTTCAAGACAGCGCGCGAGCGGATCACCTCCACGCCGGCATTGTTGAGCAAATTGCCATATATGCCTTCCAGACGATCGATTTCCTTATCCTTATTATCGCGCAGTGTGTCCCAATCGAATTGGGCTTTGCCAGCGCCGCTCCAGCCGAAGCCTTGTGACTCTTCAAAGTTTTCAGAAAAATGGCTGGCATAGACGAACAGCTTCTTGGGCACGCAGCCGCGGATGACGCAGGTGCCGCCAAGGCGGAATTCCTCGGCCATGCCAACGCGTGCGCCATAGCTTGCCGACATGCGCCCTCCCCGCACACCGCCTGAGCCTGCGCCTATTACAAATAAATCATAATCATATGCCGTCATAATGCCTCACTGCCGTCGTGCGGTTGAAATTGCTGTTCAGTTCGAGACTTGAAGCTCGAGGGTTTCATCGTCAGTGCCCAAAAGCGCTAAATTGCACAGCCCAATAAAAAGCCCATGTTCGACAACGCCCGGTATGGCGTTTAAGGCAGAGGCGAGTGCTTGCGCGTTTGGGATTACCCCAAAATCACAATCATAGATGAGATTGCCGCTATCGGTTTTAAAGGGGGCACCCGCTTTTTCGCGCAGGGATATCGCCCCGTTACATCCAGCCCCGCTTGCTGCAGCCAGCATGGCTTTTAAAGTGGCGCCCGCGCCAAATTCAATCACTTCAACCGGCAGCGGAAAAGCGCCTAATGTCTCAACTTGTTTGCCAGCGTCAGCAATGACAATCATCTGCTTTGAGGCTGCGGCAACTATTTTTTCGCGCAACAAGGCACCACCGCCGCCTTTGATCAACCGCAATTGCCCATCGAGCTCGTCGGCACCGTCCACGGTGAGATCAAGTTCGGGGGTTTCATCCAATGTGGTCAAAGGGATGTTGAGCGCTTGGGCTTGGGCGTAGGTTGCTTGGGATGTCGGCACACAAATCACGTCGAGGCCCTGAGCCACCATCGCGCCCAAGCCATCGACAAAATGAGCTGCGGTTGAGCCAGTGCCCAGGCCTAATTTCATGCCGGGTTTGACATAGTCAAGTGCTGCTTTTGCTGCTTGTTGTTTTTGTTGATCAGCGCTCATATTGCCTCGTCTTTTCTCAAAAATTATCCCATTCTTTAAGGCTGCGTAGACATGACATGGCGCACGCTTGGGGTCAATCGGTCTTGGCACCCATCGCCGAACTCTTTGGCTGCTTGCCAATAGGGCTTCAAACTGTCACAAGACAGCGTTATTTTAAGATCACTATCAAAGTGGAATTTTATGTCCAACCGCCGTGCTATTTTATTTGACCTTGACGGAACGCTGGTTGATACAGCGCCCGACCTTGCCGCCACAATGAATGTTTTGCTTGAGCAACACGGCAGGCCAGCGCTCGATGCGCAAGGCGTGCGCCATTTGGTGGGTGAAGGTGCCAGGGTGATGATGGCCCGCGCCTGGGCGGAGACGGGCACGCCCGCAAGCGAGGGAGAGCTGGATGATCTGTTCGATGCCTTCCTTGACTATTATATCAATAATATTGCTGATTTCAGCCGCCCATTTCCGGGTGTGGAGGAGGTGCTAAAGCGCTTGATTGACAGCGGGGCCAAACTTGCGGTGTGCACCAACAAGCCGGATGTGCCCACCCACAAACTGCTTGATGCGCTTGATTTGACGAAATATTTCGGTGCGGTGATTGGCGCTGACACATTGAGCGAGTGCAAGCCGCACCCAGCACCTCTTCTGGAGGCGATTGCGCGGGTTCAAGGCACAGCCGATCATGCAATTATGGTTGGCGACAGCAAAATCGATATTCATGCCGCACGAGCCGCCAATGTGCCGGTGATCGCGGTGACATTCGGCTATACAAGCGAGCCTGTGCAGGTTTTTGAGCCGGATCATCTGATTGATCATTTTCATGAGCTGCCAGGGGCTATTGATGATGTTTTTTCCAAGAGGGACAAATCATAACAAGCGGCAATACGCCTCATGATACAGACTTAATCTTTATCGCCCCTGCCAATCGAAGCATTATGAATATCTGCCTCATCAAGAGCTTTGCGCTGCTGTGCTGATAGCACGTCATTTGCATCCAGCACGACAGTTGATGTGCCCGCCAACCAGCTGTCCAATTCAAGTGTTGCGTAATCTTTATGGGCGACAGCCATGACCACCGCATCGACCTCGTCTGCCGGAGGCAATTGCGTTGCAATGTCCATAGACAACTCATCCCAATGTTTCACATATGGGTCGTGGGCAATGATTTTTGCGCCACGATTTTGCACTTCTCTTACAAATATTTCAGAAGCCGAATAACGCGTATCAGCAACATCCTGGCGGTAGGTAACGCCCATGAGCAAAATGCGCTTGCCGGTCATATTGCCGCCGAGCATTTTTTCAAGCCGTTCTACCGACACCAACGGCATGACATTATTGATCTTGATGGCATTTTCGCTGATGGGAAAATCTATACCCTCAAGACCAAAAATGTCACGCGCGGCAACGCCGGGAAACAGCGGATCTTTGGTCAGGCAATAGCCGCCAACCCCAAAACCGGGTTGGCGCATATTGCTGTGGGTCGGTCGCATGCGAATGGCATTGATGACCGCAAATAAATCCACATCAATCTGCTCTGCAAAGCGCGCCCACTCCTCTATGAAGGCGATGTTGGCGCTGCGATAACTGTTTTCCATCACCTTTGAAAGCTCTGATGCGGTTGTGCTTTCCAGTCTTGTTAGCGGGTAATCCTTGGTATTGATCACTTGTGCCAAGAACGTTTCGCAAGCATCAGCCGCGGCCTGCGTGTGGCCTGAATAAACCCGCCAGAAATTTGTGATTGAATTGAGATAATCTTCGCCCGGCATCACCCGCTCATAGGAATGGGCAAGCAGAAAGTCGCCTTTTGACATGCCTCTTTTGGCAATAGCTTGTTCCAACTCGGGCGCCACCACATGCTCGCAGGTGCCGGGCGGCACTGTGGTTTCGATTATGATCAATGCGCCTTGCTTGATCCTGTCGCCAATTGTGCGAATGGCTTTGCGGAAATGCTCCAAATCGACTTTAGGCAGATCACCATTTGTGTTCACATCGAGATGAACGTTTACCAGAACAATATCAGCCTGCTCATAAACGCTTTCATCTGTTGTTGCGCGCAGATTGTCTGTGTCATGCGCATTTTGGGTTTCTTTGATTAACAGCGCATCGGACGTGCCAAATGGAAATTCGCCAAGGTTGAGCTTATCAACGCGCTGTTGGCCAAGTTCGTTTGGAAGATCAACGCCGGTTACGTTGAAGACGGGAGCGCCGGCTTGATCACGCGCTGCTGCAATGCCGACAGCCGAGGCGGCACCGACAAAGCCTAATCCCTGAATGCAGATATTTTGCATTATTTTAGCTGCTCCGGGGGCTGTGCGTGATCTCTCTGCGCCTTTTCAAGATCAACATCCCTGCCAACATCTATCCAATATTCCCGCAGAGGAAAGACCGCAACCTCCTCCCCTTTTTGAACCAGGGTGTCCAACAGATCGGGCATATCAAAAAATTGGGCTTTCGGAACTTCATCAATAGCTTTCGGGTCTATCGAATAAATACCGGCATTGATGAAAAAGGAATATACCGGCTTTTCTGCCATGCCCGACAATAAGTGACCTTCAATTTCAGCCACCCCATAGGGTACTTTGATGTCGTGTTCGCGAACGCACATGGTGGCGGCGGCCTCGTGATCATCATGGAAGGTCAGCAATTGATTGAAATTTACCGAGGTGAGCACATCGCCATTCATGACCAAAATGGGTTTGTTCGGGCGGCCTGGCAGCAGGCTTAACGCGCCCGCGGTGCCAAGGCGCTGGTCTTCACGCAGATATTCGATTTTTACCCCAAGTTTTGATCCATCGCCAAAATAGTCCATGATCATCTCGGATTTGTAATTTACCGATAAAAAGAAATTCGTAAAACCCTGCGCTGCCATCCGTTCTATCGAAATTTCAAGCAGCGGCTTGCCATCAACCGGGACCAAAGGTTTTGGCGTTGTTGCGGTGAGCGGCCGAAGGCGGGTTCCAAGTCCACCGGCCATTATCACAACCCAATTGTCATTGTCAGTCTCTTCCAGCAATTCGCTAAGCGACATGAGATCAACGACGCAGCCTTGCTCATCAAGAACGGGGAGGTGGCGTAACTTTCCCGTCTTCATAATCCGCAAACAAGCCTCAGATGTAATATCTTCGCCAATCGTAGCCGGCTCGGTTTTCATGATTTCCGAAATGGGGCTTTCGAGCGACACCTGACGCAGAATACCGCGTCTGATATCGCCGTCTGTCACCGTGCCCAATAGTTTCCTATTGTCATCGACCACGAGAACGATTTGGCCGTGATTTTCGACCAAAACTTTCATTGCCTCCAACAAAGAGGTGGACGGGGGCCGCAGTATTTTTTTGTTGAGTTTCATTGGATTAAATCATCCTGATCGTAATTCTTGTCGGCTGACTGGCCAATCAAGTCCCAATATAAAAAAGGCGACTTGCCTGAGCCCGGCCGCTTTATACCAAGATTTTTCGTTGTGAATTGTTCTCCGGCCTGAATAGGTCTAAGCGCAATCAAACTCTTCCTGGCGATCGCAATGTTCGGTTTTTCAGCAGCTTGCGGTGCTTTATCGCCATTGCCCATTGCTTCTTCTACAGAGCGGATTGCACTAACCATGGCCTTAAATTCAGATGGCTCAAGTGATGCTTTGTGATCGGGGCCTGGCAATGATTGATCGAGCGTTAAATGCTTTTCAATTATGCACGCCCCCATGGCAACTGCGGCCACTGCGATTTCTATGCCCTTGGTGTGATCAGAAAACCCAACGGGAAGATCAAAGGATTCTTTCATTGTCTGCATGGCGCGTAAATTAACATCGCCAAAAGGCGTAGGATAGGCTGTGGTACAATGCAGCAAAATGACATTTTCCTTGAGTAGTTTTTGGCCAGCTGAATCCTTATAGGCCTGCTTGAAACCCTCATTTGAAGGGGATTTCATATTTAGATAACCAAATGCCAAAGCGCCCAAGGCGGCTTCGACGTCGTCCAGTGTGGCCATGCCGGTTGAGAGAATGACAGGCTTGCCGGTTTGGCCAGTGGCCAGCAGCAAGGGCGCATTTGTCAACTCACCAGAGCCGAATTTAATGCGGGCAAGATCGAGCTGCTCATGCAGAAACGCCAAACTGGCGTGATCAAATGGCGTTGATAGAAACTCGAGCTTCTTCGATGCACAATGTGCCATGAGCGATTTGTGGGTTTCATGGCTGAGCTCAAGGTGCTTGATCATATCTATTTGTGATGAGGTCTCACCCGTATTGACTATTTGATAAGGCGCTCTTGGTGCGCTATCTGTGACAACGGCGGAGGCGGTAAATGTTTGGAACTTCACCACATCAGCACCACATTCAGCTGCGGCATCAACAAGAGCCCTTGCCATATCAGGATCACCATTATGATTGACCCCGGCCTCAGCGATAATGCAGGTGTTTGGAGCTTTATTTGTCATCTATAGCCTCGAGCCTTTCACGCAGCAATATTTCGGCAATGCGTGCGTCGAATTGATCGTCAATATCGACAGCATATTTACGATCCATAACATATGGTAGTGCCGCATCGCCCTGCATAGCGTTTTGCTCCATCAATGTATGTCGTTTTGTCAGATATAGGGAGCCGGAATTGAAATAAGCTGGCGGTTGACAATCCTGACGCCTTACGAAATCGGGGCTGTCATCAAGATAGGTTCGTAAATAGCCACCTTCGATGCGCCGGGCCAGCATGGGATGTTCGCTTGCACTATCAACAACACTAATAACGGCATCACATCCTGGAGACTTGCTTGCTATGTCCAGCATGGCATCAATGTCTTTAAGACGACGAAAGGGCGCTGTTGGTTGCAACAACATAATCCAATCTATTGTGATGTTGTCGTTTAATTCTATCGCCTCGACACTATGCTGTAAAACCGGGACCGTCGGCGTTGTGTCCAATGCCAATTCCGCAGGCCGCATAAACGGCACATCAGCACCATATGCCCTCGCCGTATCAGCGATCTCTTCATCATCGGTGGAAACAATTGTGCGGTAAAACCGGTCGCCGGCCTCCAGCGCTGTTTCAATGCTCCAGGCAATCAGCGGCTTACCGGCGATGGGCATGATATTTTTGCGCAAAATTCCCTTAGACCCACCTCTGGCGGGAATAATTGCAAGAACATTTCCTAAGGCAGCGGGTGCAACCATCTTATATATCCGTCAAAACCTGGTACATTGGGTTTTCAGCTCACATCACATGATGTCAGGAACGGTGTAATTTGAACAGATTGGGTTTAAGCTGATCCACGGTGATATTATCGAACCTGTTCATTGTACTGCCAAACCGCTCAATACATGCCTTGATCTCGGCATGCGAAATTTCCGAAAATTTATGCTTGGCATAATTGGCATTGTCATTATTTGTCTTGCGCTGTGCCCGGAAAGATTGGGTTGTTGTGCGGATGGCATGTCCTAATTGCGCGGTCATGCGGCCTGTTAGACTTGTTTTCCGCTCAAGCAATGCGCCGTGTAATTCAATTTCATCCAACAAGCGTTCACATGCCAATGGGCCGCTGAGGGCTGCAACGTGTTGGGCCAAAAGTTTTTTGCGTGGCCCATCAAGTTTCCTCTTGGTTTTCGTGCCAACAAGCTGTGCTGCTTCGAGAACAAGTGCTTCGCTATCGTCAAACTCTTGGCTTAGATTATTGGGCAAATCCGGATCGAACGCGTCTGAACGTATGGGCCGGTAGGCAAGTGCTGGCGTGCCTATGACAGAAGCTTCAACAGCGCTGGTGCAGCCATTATGGACCATCACATCTGCTGCTGCGAGCCAAGGCACGACGCTGCCTTCATGTATGACGTGCACATTTCCAAGACCTTTGGCTGCATCCAGCCAAGCTTGCTTGTTTTCCGAGGGATGCGGCCTGATGACGAGCATGTTTGGCTTCACGGCCTGCGCCAATTTTGGGATCATGGCGAGAAATGCATTAAATAATTCTGTCTTATGTGCCAGAAAGCCATCCTTGAGGCTTTGTGCTTTTTCTTGCGCCACCCAATCGGCCACCTTAAAGCGTGTCTTGTTTGCTATAAAATGATTAGCGGCAGAGAAATTGCTGTTGAACAGCACAAAGCGTCCATAGCGCTCGGTGATAGACGCTATGGCCTCATCAAGATATCCGCGCACTTCCGGGCGCATCATGTCTATTCGCGGGTTGCCGGTTGGGACGACCGGCTTATCCTTGAGCTCTTCAACTTGACGGTACATCCGGACATTGTCGGGCCCCCAAACAAAGGCCATTTGTAAATTTTGCAGCACAGAGTGGTCCATTTTCATCTGCATCATTTCATCGGATGCCGGCACCAAAGATTCTTCATCTAATGCCACAATGCTATGGCCCAGTCCGGCTATTGTCTGGAACATCTTGCGATTGCTGGACCGAAAACCCTTAGAGAAATAAACCGAACGATCCATGCTCGGCAGGTTTTGGTGCAGTATTTTCCGCTCGCCTATAACCACCTGCCAACCGCGCTCGGCTGCGTGCAAGGCAAACAAAAGCTTGCCGTCAAATTCACGGTTAAAAGTTTCCACCGGAAGCAATATTGATCTTGTGGATGCCATAGATACTTTTACTTTGGGGCGGCCGAAATTCAGCCCGCTCCACCTATTTTCTTAAATCTAGCTTGCATGAACGGCAAAAATTCTAATGACCCAATGGGTTCAAAAGCCATGCTCTAAAACACAGCTACCTTGCCTTTTGGCCAGTTTGAATATGACTTGGAAGCCGCCATATTCGGAATAAAAAGTGAACCAGCCAAGCTGGCCGCCCAGGAATTCATCGAGATCTGGAAACAATTCGGCGAATGGAACGCCCGCATCGAGTCGCTCAATCTCAGAACTTGTCAGTGTCTTTTCAAGATAGTCTTGATGAGTGTTGGCGTAAATTCGGACAATAACATCCTGATTTTCATAATCGCCGTAAATTTCAGAATATTTTGTGGCTATCAGAGAACTTGTACGAAGCTGATCGCTTACCATGGGCGCCCACCACATTCTCTTTGGTGGACGGTCTTCATGCATAATACCCAATGAAAGTTCGAACGGGATCATGCCTTCATCATTGTCACCTACGATTGCGGTGACAATCCGTGTTGGCAGTTCACCGTCTTTTTTGGCAAAGGATATCGGGCCGCCCTCCATAGGCATATCAATCGGTTTTCCGGTTGCAAACTCAACTTCTCCGCTTGGTGTTGCAACGATGTATTCACCAGGATCACTATCAGGATAAATCCTAAGCCTGCGCCCAGTAATACTCGCACTTGGCATCTGCATCCAACCTTTGCTGCCTACGCGTTTAACGCTATTTGTTGCGTGCTGGGAATAATTGAAATTGGAATGGGTAACCTGAATATCATGCATTTCGGGCTGCTCATTGCCAATCAACATTCTGGTGAATGCTTTTTTCACTTTAAAGGAAAACGACGCATTTGCCGGTTCATTATCAAGGAATGCGTCCAGATCATCGACATAATCGGCTGGGGTAAATTTGAACGTCGCAAATGGGGCCAATTCCGGGATTTCTATATCGACAGGCCGTTTACTGCCGTCATTTTTGGTAAGAACCAGTTTGGCAACCTGTGCGGGTTGTTGATCCAACCCATTATGAAACACGGCAAAGGAACGCACGCCATTGCCATCACGTATGGTCCAGCAAGATTCCTCGCCATTTGAAATTGTGCGACCTTCTTCAATCTCATGAGGGCTATAGGTGCGGGTATAATTGTGCGTCAATGAAATGCTATTCTCAGTTTCATAAACGACGTTAATAGCTGCAAATGGTATGGCCATATTTTCTAAAGCGAAGATTTCAATTTCGACACTACCTTCAAAGGGAAGAGTTGGTGGCTCAGGAGAGTAATTGATCACTTGCCCATCTTCGAAACTTAACCGTTCACGCTTTATCAGCTCTCCGGACATGGACCGAAGCGAGGCCATAACGGTGACCTGCAAACCACGTTTTGCGGCCCAATAGTTCATGAAAGTGATTGTGGTGTTAAAATGATCGTCCTTGCGGTAATAGAAAACGCCGGATGAACGTATGACATCGCCAAAACCTAATGGCTTATGCTGATCTGATTGGTCAATAAAAACTTTTTGCATCGGATATTCTCTCACTTAATGGCGCTTGACACACCCACCCATCAATACCGACAGTTTGTCTCTTCGCCTACCCATTTCATGATAATCATTATGTCAGAGAATCAAAGCCTTTCGGTGAAAAAATATGGATAATGATCTACACGGACTTTTTTGAGGGGACACGACATTGAAAGATATTTTTATTCTGGGCGCGGGAGGCCATGGGAAAGTTGTCTATGACATCTGCAGAAGTGCCGACAGACCGGTCGCCGGTTTTTTTGACCCCAATATTTCTCCTCATACCAAAATTCATGATCTTGAAGTCTTGGGAGGCGATGAGTTTCTCAAAGATCGCTCGTTTATCAATTCCGCTGAATTTCTGATTGGCACAGGATTGCCGAAAATCAATTCGAAAATTTATGAAAATCTGTCGAAATCGGGGGGCGTTCTTGCCGAAGCTGTGGCGCATAAATCTGCTACCGTTTCCGATACGGTTCAAATTGGCCGTGGCACTATTATCAACGCAGGCGCTGTCGTCAACATTGATACTGTCATTGGTGAAAATTGCATTTTAAATACCAGTTGCTCGATAGATCATGACACTAAAATTGGTGATTGTTGCCAGGTAAATCCCGGTGCAGTTTTAGCTGGTGGTGTGACCCTGCACGACAATGCCTATATCAGTTCCGGCGCTATTATCCTGCCGGGTGTTACAATTGGCGAGGCTGCAAAAATCGGTGCGGGTGCGGTTATATTTGAGGACGTTGCAGCTGGGGTGACCGTTAACGGACCCAAAAATTCATAATAGTTTGTGCCGCAAAAGCCACATGAGAAACAAGGCATATATGGCGGTATATCATTCCATATTTTGATCTACGAACTCCTTGGCCAACAGGGCTTCATTTATTTGGATAGATTTTAATTTATCAACGATACGCTGTGCGGCGCGGCCATCGCCATATGGGTTTTTGATGTTTTTCAAAGACTTAGACATGGTTTCGGATAGAGCATCGCGTATTGCAGATATGATCTGCTGTTTTTCGCACGTGCTGTTAATGACATTGTCAGCTTGGATGCGGCCTTTTTGTCTGTTGCCGATATTGACCACGGGCAATTTAAAACTTGCAGCCTCTAATATGCCGCTGGACGAATTGCCCACCATGGCCTTGACTATTTTCATGAGAGCAAAGTATTTTGCAGTGCCTAAATTGTCCACGCACCAGCGATGCGGTTTGGCCTGACAAAAAGCCTCTATCGCTTCGATGATAGCCCTGCCGCCAGCATCAGCATTTGGTTTTGTGAACAGGATGGGGCAGTCAAATTCATCCAGAGCCGCGAGCACTTCTGCAATCTGCTTGCTAACGGGCATTTGGGCACGTGTTTCGGGATGATGGGTCACTAGTATCGGCGGCTCGCTAAGAGAAATTTCAAGGGATGCTTCCAGCTCTTCGGTCGTGGGCAGATGTAACGTTTTCAGATTATCGAGACTGGGCGCGCCCGACACCACAATATGCGACGGATTTTCACCCAGCTGGCGCACGCGTTTTGCATAAGGTTCAGTTGAGACAAAATGGATGTGGCTGAGTTTGGTTATGGCATGACGGATTGCATCGTCAATCGCCCCAAAGCTTAATTCCCCACCGTGGATGTGCGCGATTGGAATGTTAAATGGTACAGCAGCGGTTGCTGCTGCCAGCATCTCGGTTCTGTCGCCAAGAACACAAATAATGTCGGGTTGATAATCGGCATAGACCCCCGCCATGCCGCTTACACCACGCCCCATGGATTGGGCAATATCTTTGGGCGTATCTTGCGCCTGCTTCATATCGACGCGGCCGGCAATTGGAAAGCCTTCTTCTTCAATTTCTGAGATTGTCATGCCGAATTCAGGGGAAAGATGCATGCCGGTTACAAGCATGCCAAGCTCAATAGACGGCTCATTTTGGATGGCGTTCAACACGGGGCGGTAAATGCCAAAATCTGACCGCGCGACTGTGACAACACAAATTTTACGGATCGTAGTTTGCTTTGTATTCGTCATTTCACCATCACGCGCTGCCCGTCTTGCTCGGCACTTTGGCGCATAGCAATGAGTATCTTTAACGCCATGATAGCATCGTCGCCGCTGCTGCGCGGCGTATCGCTGCCGTCAAGACATGATACGGCATTTTCCGCCAAAGCTTGGAATGGATTATAGCCGCTATCGTGCCAGGTCTGTTCAGGCTTTAGTGGTAATTCGGTAAATCCAGAATGCTTGTTGGAAGCAACTGCTGGATAAAAGTCCAATACCCGTGTCAGATCGCCCAAAACAGCTTTTCCCTTGCGGCCGTAAAATGTCTGATCAAATAGATCATAATCCTTCATGTTAAGCGATTGCAGCGTTGCAATCAGACCGTTTTCGAACCCGATTATACCATCAATATTAGGATCACCTTCAGGGGCAAAGTTCTCAAAAGCATTAAACCTGCCCTGCACCCAGGTGATCTCGCCGACCAAATCTTTCAAAAGGTAGCGGTAAAGATCAATCAAATGTGTGCCCGTTGAAACCAGGCCGTAGACATAATAACTGCTTATCTGCAGCAGATCACCAAGCAACCCGTCGTGAAGTTGCTGCCGGAAGCGTTCAACGAATGGGGAAAACCTGCGCACATGATTGATAATTAAAACAGATCCTTTGTCTCTCGCGGCATCCACCATATTTTGAGCATCTTCAATGCTGTCGGCAATCGGTTTTTCGCAGATGATGAGGCGTGCGCCATGTTTTAGCGCAAGCATAACCATATCGTGGTGCAGCTCGTGGGGCGTTGCGATTGAAACGATGTCAGGTTTTGTGGCGGCGAGCATTTCCTCGGGATCGGTATAAAATTTAGCCTCAGGAGCTATCCTTGCGCCTATCTCCGCTTGTTTTTTATTCGGGTCGGCAAGCCCAACAAGCTGCGTGCGTACGTGATTAAGCCACATGCCGGCATGGCTTGCGGGTTTGGATCTTTTCTCGTCCAGTTCCAACTCCAGACCGATCCGCCCCGCCCCTATTACTGCTGCTTTATAGGTTTGCATAATCCCTCAAAGCTCGCTCTCAAGATTATCCAGGCAAAGTCGCAACGCCTCTATCACACTTGTTTGGTCTTGTTTGGACAGGCTGGTGGAACACGGAAGGATCAGGATCGTTTCCCATAAATCGTCAGATACCTCTGTGCTCTCCTTAGGGGCCACCTTGAAGGGGGCTTGCAAATGAACCGGTTTCCAAAATGGTCTGGCATCAATTTCTTTACCGCGCAGAAATTTGCGGACATTGGCAACATCGCAAATATCAGATGCAATCGTGACACCAGAATACCAGTGCGCCCCTTTTGCCCATTGTGGTGCCGGGAAAGCATCAATCCCATCCCTGCCGGTCAATTCATCATTATAGCGTTCAGCGATTGCTCGTTTGGCCTCAACAAATGCGTCTAATTGCTCCATTTGGGCGCAACCGACGGCTGCTTGAATATTGGTCATACGATAATTGAAGCCGACGACATCATGGTCATAATCAGCCCCAACCCGGGCTGTGGTGGTTAGATGCCGAACGTAATCGCATAGTTTTTTATCTGACCCGACAATGGCCCCGCCCCCGCCTGATGTGACGGTCTTGTTGCCGTTAAACGAATAAACCGTGAGATCAGCGCCCAGAACACCCGACAAGCGACCGTTATATTCAGACCCTAAGGCTGCTGCACTATCTGCGACTATGGGAATGTCAAATTTTTTCCCAAGCGCTGCCAGTGCGTCCATATCGGCTGGCAAGCCTAGGGTGTAAACCGGGAGCATGGCAGCGACACGCTTGCCGGTTTCTTTGTGATAAAGACCATCTTCTTTGCGTTCGGTTTTATCTGTTAGTGCTTGTTCAAGCTGTTGTGGGTCGAGGCTCCAGCTTTCAGGCGTTATGTCAAACAACCATGGCTCAGCCCCGCAATGCGCAATCGCGTTGGCGCTGGCAATAAAGGTGAGTGACGGCAGGATGACCAGATCGCCTGGGCCAACGCCTACAGCGGTCAGGGCTGCATGCAGTCCGGTGGTGCCCGATGATGTTGCAATGGCAAAATCTGCCCCGCTTGCTTTTGCTACCATTTCCTCAAACCGGTCGACAAAGGGGCCAACGGAAGAGACAAAATTTGTCTCAACACATTCACGCAGATAGCGCTCTTCATTGCCTGACATTTGCGGTATCGCCAGCGGGATCATGATATTATTTCGAAGCCTTTTCGTTGAAGATCGCTTCTTTATACCAGCTATATGTGCGCGCCACACCATCGCCCACGGTTATCTTCGAGCTATATCCGGTAAGCTTGGACATAAGCGACATATCGGGACAACGCCTTTCGGGTGAGCCTGGTGTTGGCGGCAAAGGTTTAATGGTCAAATTGCGCCCAACGGTTTCAATGATGATTTCGGCCAAATGCCCGATGGTGATCTCTGGATCCTGCGTGCCAAGATTTAAACATTGATCTTTGCAATCAGGTGATAAGGCAGCACGTGTCAGCATTTCAATGGCATCGTCGATAAAACAAAATGTCCGCATATGTTCGACAGAATACACCTCGAAAACTCCGCCGTCGGTCGCATCGTGAACCTTTTGCAAAAGCTGTGGCACCACATGTTCCTGGCCCATGCGCGGGCCATAGACATTGTGCGGGCGGATGATTGTAAACGGCAGGCCGGAATGACGCACCATGGCCTCGCCATAAATTTTAGACAACATATAAGACATGCGCGGGCGGTCTAAATCCGGCAGCGCCAGAGGGGTTGTTTCAGGCGTCGGCAGCGGCATGTCCATATGCTCAAGGGAGCCTGCGTAGATTTCGCTGGTTGAGGTAAAGACAAACCGTTCAAGAGCAACTTGTTCAAGGGCAAAGGCAATCACGGGCTCCAGCAGGAGCATATTGTCGCGCAATGTCTGATAGGGGTTGTTTATGACACCTTGGACACCCAACCTGGCGGCCAGATGGAAAATATGGCTGTAATCACTCTCAAGGTCTGCAAGAGCATTGCTTTGCAGCAGATCGATTTCATGCAAGGAAATATTTTCGCGCGCCAATAATTCATCGAGAAACTTATCTTTTCGACCACGCGAGAAACTGTCAAGGATATGGACCGTATGGCCTTGATCAGATAGCGCGCGTGCCAGAAAGCCTCCGATGAAGCCGGCCCCTCCGGTGATCAAAACTTTCTTGTTCGACATGTCACTTTTAACCCTTAATCCGACTTCGGCCATATTGGAACATCCTACCGGGACGGGCAGAGAAAATCGCCAAATTAATACACAAAATTTCGGGCATTGAATTAAATAAATTCGGCGGGTTTGCAGAGCTAGAGGTGATTATTTCAAATCCAGGTTGAACAGCTTAATGGCATTGGTGCGGCCAATCTTAAGCCTGTCTTCTTCTGACAGGTTTGCATTATCGAACCAGCCGGTGCCGTCAATTGTGTTTTCAAACGGATAATCGACCGAAAATAACATGCGGTCCAATCCGATCTCCGTTATGGCGCATTGCATGGGCGCATCAGAAAAATTGCCGCTGGTGGTGATGTGAAAATTGTTTTGCAGATAATAGCGCAGCGGTTTTTTGGCCGGAATGCCAAGCGGGGCTTTTTTGATACGGTGATCGACACGCCAAATATCAAACGGAATGCGCTCGCCCATGTGGCCAATGATCATTTTAAGGTCTGGCATTTCGTCAAACAGGCCAGACGCCATGATCCTGAGTGCGTGAATGCTGGTTTCAACGGCAAACCCCCAGGCGGGCGCTATAAACCAGGGATGGCCTGAAAAATGCTGGGCACGCGCTGCAATTGGTGCACGCGGGTGCAGATAAAACGGCACGTCAAGCTCATTAACGGTTGCCCAAAACGATCTGTATTCAGGCGTATCATAAAACAAGACACTGTCTTCAACATCGCGTTGCGAATAGCCATTGACCAAGGCGCCAACAAAGCCCAGCTCTTTAACACAGCGGGTCAGCTCTTTAGCTGCCGCATCTGGGTCTTGCATCGGCAAGGCTGCAAAGCCGGCATAGCGCGTTGGGTGGCGGGCGACAGCTTCGGCCAACACATCATTGGCTTTGCGTGAGACCTCAATGGCTTCATCCGTGCTCAAAATAGCCTGAATGGCAGGCGCATTGAGTGATTGAATGGCAAATTCAATACCATTTTCGTCCATCTCACCAATGCGCTCATCATCCAAATCAAGCAGGCGACGGTTTAGATCTTTCCAATCATCGAACCCGAAGGCTTCTGAATCGCCAATCGTGTCTTCAATAGCAAAATGCTCCTCGAGCACTATTTTTCCCTGCATGCTTGATCTTTCTTGTTATCAATATGTGTTCTTAAGGCGTTGGCACGGGTTTTAACGCGCGCAGATAGGCTGTCAATGCGGTCAAATCCTGATCGCTGATGTTTTTGTAATAAGCAAAGGCCATGGGCGGCAATAGCTTTGAGCCGTCGGGGCGTTTGCCTTGTGCAATTGCGGTTTTGATTTGCGCATCACTATAGCTCTTAATGCCATCTTTATGAGGTGTTATATTGGCCGAGACCGATGTGCCCCAGGGACCATGGAACGGAAAGCCCCCTGCCCCTAATTGTCCTTTAAAATCGCGATGACCTTTCACCAGTGGTGTATGACAATCGATGCAATGGCCAAGCGGGCCTGCAAGATAAGCACCATATTTCACTGGGTCCGTTCTTGGCACATCCGGCACGGATGAAATGTTCAGGCCATATGATTTTGGCAAAGGAATGCGGTATACGCTTTTTGGCGTCTTGTTTGCGACGGGCTTAACGTTACGCATATAAGCCACCAGCGCTTTCACATCCGTGTCGGAGATTTTAGCGTATAGGTGGATGGGCATGGGTGGGCCGATGAGCGTACCATCCGGGCGTTTGCCTTCACGGATGGCCGATATGATTTGTTTATCCGTCCAGTTGCCGATGCCGGTTTTCTTATCCATCGTAATATTGGGGGCGTAAGCTGTGAACGGTTTTTCGTCCGCCACCAAACCGCCCGCAAATTCGCGGGCATTGTCGGGCATGCCTTTGGCCGTTTTGGGCGTGTGGCAATTGCCGCAAGCGACAATTGATTTCATCAGGTAGGTGCCGCGCTCAAGCGGGGTTTCTGCCTGGGCTTGTGTTACTGCAAAAGCTGCAAAGGTAATGGTACTTAAAAGAAATTTACTCAACGACATGCTTCCCTCCTAGGTTTTGTTTTGTGGAAGGTTACCCCAGACAGCACGCCAGGTCTAACATTGTGTGACCCGCACATTCGCTTCGAATTTGATAAAGTAAAGTTTAGAATTTGACGCCTGCTTCTGCTCCCGTCTATTGTCATGTTCAAATATTCATAATTATAAATTTTGATGCCAGTTGATTTTGAGGAGGCAGGTTATGCAACGTCGCACACTTGGAAATGGACTAACAGTTTCAGCAATAGGCCTTGGCTGCATGGATATGTCGGGCAATTTATATGGTGTCGTTGATGATAGCCAAGCCGTGGCTGCTATTCACAAGGCGATCGATATCGGGATTGATATGATCGACACATCGGACTCATATGCCGGTGGCAAGAACGAAGAGCTGGTTGGCGGCGCCATCGCCGACAGGCGCGACAAGGTGATGCTGGCCTCAAAATTTGGCCAGGTGCGCCATCCCGACGGCAAGATGGATATTGTCGGCACACCGGAATATGTGCGCTCGGCTTGTGAAGCCAGCCTGAAACGATTGGGCGTTGATCACATCGACCTTTATTACCAGCACCGGGTAGATGGCTCGACACCGATTGAAGATACCATCGGGGAAATGGTGAAACTCAAGGACGAAGGTAAAATCAAGTATATTGGTCTATCCGAAGCGGGTGCGGATACAATCCGCCGGGCGCATGCCGTTCATCCAATTGCAGCCTTGCAAACCGAATACTCCTTGTGGTCGCGCGAGGTAGAAGAAGAAATTCTGCCTCTGATTAAAGACCTTGGAATTGGTTATGTTTCCTACAGCCCGCTTGGCCGTGGCTTCCTGACCGGCACTATTGATGACCGCGAAGACCTGGAAGAAAAAGACGGACGTCTTGGCCATCCAAGATTTGCTGCAGAAAATATTGAAAAGAACAAAGCTCTGATTGCGTCGATCAGAGAGATTGCTGACGGGCATGGGGTTACGCCTGCGCAAGTGGCGATTGCCTGGGTTATGGCGCAGGATGAGGCAATTGTTCCCATTCCCGGCACAAAGCGCCCTGAACGTGTGGTTGAAAATGCGGCTGCAGCTGATATCACTTTAAGTGCTGATGAGCTTTCAGCTCTAGATGGTGCTTTCCCACCAGGCATAGCCCAAGGCACGCGCTATCCAGCCGGGCACATGCCTTTGCTAGGGATTTAAGCCCATAGGAGCTGGGCTCGTAGGCACGGTTTGTCAGGCTTGTTTTTTTAGTGTCGCGTTTTCTTATCTGAAAAGTCTGCAACTTTTCAGGAAAGCGTTTTATTGTGTCGCATAGCCTTATCCGAAACTATCGCGATAGAAACCGGTACCCACTTTTCGGGGCTATGCTTAAACCACTTTTTTGACTTCGTCCAAGAAGCCGTCAACGCTGGTGCGCAGATAATCGCCCTGCTGGGTCAATTCATTGGAGGCCTCCAAAACACTGGAGGCCGCCTGGCCTGTTTCGTCCACCGCAGAGTTCACTTGTGTCACACTTGAGCTCACACTGGCAGTGCCTTCTGCGGCTTGCTCAACATTGCGCGCGATCTCATTGGCGGCGGCGGATTGTTCCTCAACAGCGGCAGAAATGGCAGATGAAATTTCATTGGACGTATTGATCGTCTCTGCAATGTTCTGGATTGAGGTTACTGCCTTGCTGGCGCCTGCTTGAATTGACACCACTTGCTGGCCAATCTCATCTGTGGCTTTGGCTGTGTGTGTGGCCAGGCTTTTTACTTCAGAGGCAACAACCGCAAATCCCTTGCCGGCCTCGCCAGCGCGGGCCGCTTCAATAGTGGCATTAAGCGCCAGCAGATTGGTTTGCGCTGCGATGTCTGTAATAAGGCTCACGACTTCGTTGATCTTGTCAGATGCGGCTGCAAGGCTTTCCATATCCTGCGAAGTCTGCTGAACCTCAGAAACCGCCCCTTCCGAAATTTCTGTAGACTGGACCACTTGCCTGCTAATTTCAGAAATAGAACTGGTTAATTCCTCTGTCGCTGAAGCAACTGTGCTGACATTGGTTGAGGCTTCTTCAGCAGCCGCTGCAACAGAAGTTGATTGCTCTGTTAACGAGCCTGTTGTGCTCTCCATGGTTTTTGCAGAGGCTTGCAGTTGTGTGGCAGCACTGGAGACGGAGGACACTACCTCGTTCATCTGATTTTCAAAATTGGCAACAACGTCGACAAAATCCTTCGCACGCTGCTCGACACTTGCAGTGGCATTATTGATTGTGCGGCTGGCATCGCCATAAACACCCACCATGCCTTTTTCGGCAATTCTGCGGAAATACTTGTTTTGAGCAACATATTCCAGACACGCTTTGGTTTCGCGGATATAAGCATCTGAGCGATCGATCATGGAGTTAATCTCATTCAGCAACTCAGCCCCTTCACCAGACCCCGTGATGTTGAGAATACGCGCCTCAAAATCACCTTTATTGACAGCTTTGCAAACTTCTAAAGCCTTTTTGATCGTGGCTGCATTTCCCGAAAGCATGAATTTAATCCCTCTAGGTATATTTCTTTAGCTGGTTTATGCGACCTTAGAGGTCTGATTTGGTGTGCTTAAAGTTGCGACGAACTCGTCATATTCCATGCCTTTTTGCTTCAACAAATCAACAACCATGGCAAATGATGCGGCAAGCGCCTCTTTGCCATTGGAATGGCGTTTTTCTTCTTCAAGCAAGTTTTTATAAAGTGGTATGATTGTGTTTTCGAGAACATCACGGTCTGGCACGCGCCTGTTGGAGTGATATCCAATGATGGACCCGGAAGCATCCCTGCTTGGTGTCACATGGGCAAGCACCCAGTAATGATCGCCGGTTTTCGTGCGGTTCATCACATAGGCGAAAATTTCCCGGCCCTCCTGGATTGTGTCCCAAAGCAGTTTGAAAATACACCGCGGCATATCAGGATGGCGGATCATTGAGTGGGGCTGGCCCAGGCATTCATTCTCGGTGTAACCTGCAATGGCTAAAAACACATCATTGCAATACATCAGATTGCCTTTTAGGTCTGTTTTGGAAACAATGATGTCATCATCATCGAAATAAACTTCAACACCTGTAACTGACTGATCGCGTGCCATGGTTCAGATCTCTCTACCTATGAGTGTTTAATATTATCGTTGTAAAAACCATAAAGTGCATTTTATTGGTTACTAAAATCTTAAAAGCCATAATGTAATTATGGCAATTTTTTTCCTTGGCTTCTATATTTTTTTTAATATAAACAATTAATATATAGAAATTTATTTGATTTTGATATGCTCTCGTGGTGAAGGGCGGAAGCATTTATCTAGTAACAATCATAGCCGCCATCAGCAGATCTGAGGCGCTGAAACAAAATGCCAGACGCCCTTATATTGCAAATTTTGGCCAAGTTATTACAACTAATAAGTGTGTTTTAATGATTGCTGACCACATGCAAAATAAGGTTATGTCATGTTGGAATGGAGCATGGCCGCGCGGGAGCTTTGATCAAGGTAGCGCTCAAATGAAACCATGAGATCTTCTGGCAGGCCCTGCTCTTTGCATGCGCTGAGCATATGCTCAAGCCAGTGATCGCGTTGCAATTGCGTGAATTTACCACCCTCATGGGCCTGCACCACTTGGGCAAAGCCACCGCGGCGTTGTGAATGCAGTGGCGGGCCGCCAAACAGCTCTGTGAGCCACAGGGCTAGTCTGCCGGCATGATCTTCATCAGGGTCTTTAAACAGAGGCAGCAATTGCGGGTCGGCAAACACCTTGTCGTAAAACGCCTGTGCCAGTCGCTTTATGCCTTCTTCACCACCTGCAAGATCATATGCTGTTTGTGTCATTGGGAAAGTTTAGTTGATTCTGGCGGATGCCGCACGCGTAATACGGAGAGGGGATAGGTACGGAGAGGGGCTAGCTCGCTGTGACTCTGTTTTTCTCGCTCACGGCTATTCCAAACGCTGCGCGTTTGGGCCTGCGCGGGCACGGCGCATTAGCGCCGAGGGCCGGTCGGCCCTAGTCGCAGCTTTGCTGCTCCGGGTGTTATTTTGGAGGTAAGGTTTTGACAAAGGCCACTGCCTCTTCAACAAAATGCTCGAGGTCAACTTGATCCTCATAGCCGTCGGGGGCAACCATCACCCATCCCTTCATAACTTTCCCCGTCAGGTCCATGGGCTTGGTATGCGGCAATGCCAATATGGGCTCGGCCTTGTCTTTGCCCAAGCGCAGCACCAGGAAGTCCTTATAAATGCCAACACACATATTGCCATTGAGCATATGGCCGATGCCGCCGAACATTTTTACGGGTTCCATATGCGGAATATCGGCTGTGACTTCGCTCAAGCGTTCCGCCAGGCCTTGATCATAGGGCATGGAATTGTCCTGTTCTTGTGCACACTTATTAGCACCTTAGAACACCACACGGGCCTGCGCCAATTGCCAAGCCCGTGCGGTTTAGTATCCACCAATCAGGCGCTTATTCGGCAGCCATAGCTGCCATCGCCTCTTGTGGAAATTCTGCCGTATCATAGAAAAGCTCGGCTGAATGGAGTTTGCCGTCTTTCATTTTCATATATTCCACCATGCGAATGGTTTTCTGGAATGGCGCTGTAACCACCCAGTCGAACACGCGGAAAATCTTGTCGCCCTGTTCTGCATAGGTCTCGTTTTCATTGTGAAATTCAAATGGGCAGTTTTCGACAAATGCCACAGCCTCATCGACGTTGTCAAAGCCCATCATCGGTCCTTTGAAGGAATATTCAGGGTGAAGCGTTGCTCTGAAACCTTCCGTGTCTTTGGCCTTAAAGGCCTCATCCATTTTTTTAATCAATTTAATTGCATCTGACATGTGTCTCTCCTTGTTGTGTGATTGGTTATGGTGATCACTCTGGTGCCTCCAGCATGGTCTCCAGTTTGTCCAACGTGCCGCGCCATCCTTGATTGTGGCGTGCGCACATTTCTTCGCTGACAAAGCGTTTGTGATTGAGCAGAATTTCCGTGCCTGTTGCGGTTTGTGTAAAATCAATCGTCACCAGGGTTTCAATCCCTGCATCAGGCAATGGCTCTTCCCACATCCAGGTGAAAACCAGTTTTTCAGGCGGGCGGATGATCTCGAATGTGCCATGGACATAATCGATCGTGCCCTGGGGTCCGCCAAAGCCAAACCTGAATTTGCCGCCCTCGCGTGCATCAATTTCGGCGACTTCAAGGTAGATTTCAGGTGTGGGGCCCATCCATTTGAGCAAATGATCGCGCTCAAGCCAGGCTTGAAAAACCCTAGCTCGCGGGTGGGGGAATTCACGGCGTATCTCAACCACCAAATCTTGTTTGATCATCTCATTCATTGTCTGTTTCCATTCCATCCAGATATTCGCCCAACGCGTCCAGTTTGCTCTGCCAGAAATGCTGATGACGCTGTATCCAATCAGCAGGCTCTTTCATGCCGTCTGGCTCTAAATGAAGTTTGTGCACCCGCCCCTGCTTTTCGCGCGACATCAGGCCTGCACGCTCCAAAATGTGTAAATGCTTGGTCATTTGCGACGGCGTTACATCAAACGGTGCCGCCGCCTCAGCGACGGATAAATCACCCGGCGCAAGGCGCTCAAGCAAAGCGCGTCTTACCGGATGAGACAGGGCTATGAAGGCCTGGTCAATTTTTTGCTGTTCCATGGTTGCCTATGACATAGTTTTTATTACACTAATTGGTGTATTATTATTTTATGCGTAATCTGTCAAGGCTAAAGGCGTTATATGGGGGGAGATAGCCCCTCTCCGCATTAGGAACTCAGGCCCTTAAACACCAACCAAAGGCCATTGCAGAACAGGAAGATCAAAACCAGTCGCAAAAATGTTTCCGGGTTTAGGGCTTTGCGTAATTTCGCACCCAAAACATAACCTAGAGTGAGAGGCACTAAGGCATAGACCGATAAGATAAATTCGGTTTTAGTTAAAACCGAATAGCGTGCCAATAGTAATGTCATGACAAGCGCGCCTGAAAAAAGGAGAAGCGAGATCGCATTGATAAATTCGTCTTTGGTCAAGCGTAGATTTGTGAGAAATATGATCAAAGGCATGGAGAATAGTGTTGTGATGCCGCCCATAATGCCCGACAAAATGCCAATACCTACACCTGTCCACTTTTCATGCGTGGTTGGAACCGACAAGCGATAACCGGTTAATTGAAGGCCTACCAATAACACCGTGATCATTCCCACGAAAACGAGCAGGCTTGATGCGGTGAGCGTTACCAATAATTGCGTGGTCACGGACAATGTCACGCAGACGGCAAGCAATAGTGGCCAAAACCTTTTCATGCTCTGCAATGGTGAGCCTACGAAGATTGCTTGATAGGCATTGCTCAACAAGATGGCAAGCAGGCTGATTGATATGGCAATCGGCACCGGCATGAAATTGGCCAAAAGCGGGACGGCGACTGTCGGCAGACCAAAACCTATGGCGCCTTTGGTAAAACCACCTGAGGCAAAAATAACCGCGATAAGAATAATCTCATTTGCAGTTCCAAGATTTTTGAGAACATCAAACAGCGGTTCGATTAAAAACATAAAAGGGCCTGAAAAAAATTGCGCAAGCTAGGATCCTGACCCCAGAGGCTTATAAGGCTTTGCGCATAATTGCGAGCATTTCTTCCGCGTCCAGAGGCTTTGGATTGGTTTGGTTCAAATGTTCGCCGGCAGCCTCTTGCGCCATCTTTGGTAGTTGCGCTTCTGTGACACCTAATTCGCCCAAACGGGTTGGCAGCCCTAAATATTTAGTGAGTGAAGCACACCAATCTTCAAGCTTGTCATTGAGCCCTGCCGCCTGTTCAAGGGCTACGATCTTATCGGCTGCATAATCGCGATTAAATTTAATCACATGGGGCATGACAATCGCGTTTAGCTCGCCATGGTGAAGCCCCAATGCCCCAAGGGGCAAGGTTGCCGCATGAATGGCACCAAGCCCTTTTTGCAAGCACAAGCCGCCTTCCAAAGCGGCCATCATCATTTCCGAGCGGGCTTCACGATTGTCTGGTTCATCAGCGGTTATTTTCAGCCAGTTGGCGCAGCGGATAACACAATCACGGGCAATGGCCTCAGCCGGCGGGTTATAGGTCGTGCTCAAATAGGTTTCAATGCCGTGGCATAACGCATCCATACCGGTGGCGGCTGTGAACCGGCGCGGCAAGGATACGGTCAATTCGGGATCACAAATTACCACGTCGGCAATCAGGTTTTCATGAACGCAAGCAATTTTAGCCCCCGTCTCAAGGGTCATCACACAAGCGCGGCCCACTTCAGCGCCCGTGCCTGAAGCTGTTGGAATGGCGATGAAAGGCGTGATTTCGCCGATCTTGTCATAACCGCCCGCTTTAATGCCATATTCAGCAAGCGTTCCCGGATGCGTTGCCAGCAGGCCAACGGCCTTAGCGAGATCAATGGCTGACCCGCCGCCAAGGGCTATCACGCCATCGCATTTATCCTGAGTATAAATCGCGAAAGCCTGTTTGGCAGCGGCCTCAGTCGGGTTGGCGGGCGTGTCGGTAAATATAGCCGGTGTGCGCAACAATTCAGCAACCCGCTCGGCGTGCCCTGCCTCGGCCACACCGGGATCGGTCACCAGCAAAGGTCTTGTTATGCCAAGCCGTTCGACTTCGCCTGGCAATTGAGCAATTGCCCCTAAATCGAAATGAATACGTGCGAGATAATTAATCAGGGCCATTAGTTAAACATGGTGTTGGGCAAAAACAGTGCGATCTGTGGAAACAAGACCAGAATGATAACACAGAGCAGCATGGCAAACCAGAAGGGTAAAATGCCCCAGAAGATTTTGGACATCGGCACATGTTCAGCAATTGATTTCACCACAAACACATTCACGCCAACCGGTGGGCTGATCAGTCCCATTTCAAGGGTAATCACCACAACAACGCCAAACCAGATGGGATCAAAGCCCAATTCCAGAATGAGTGGAAAGACGATCGGCAGGGTTAAAACCAGCATGGCGAACCCTTCAAGGAAGGTGCCGAGCACGATGTAGAGGCCAAGGATAATCAACAACACCCCATAGCGTCCAATGTCGAGGCCAAGCAGGAAACTGGAAATGTAATCTGGCAATTGGCTCAACGCCAGAAACGGGCTGAAAATATGGGCACCAATCAGGATCAGGAAAGACAGGGCTGTGACACGCATGGTTTGCAACAGCACATTGGTTGTGGATTCCTTTGTCAGTGATTTGCGCCATAAAGCCACTAGCCCGGCCAGGAATGCACCGACACCTGCTGCTTCAACCGGTGTGAACCAGCCAAAATAAATCCCCCCCATTGTCAACACGATGATGCCGATAATCGGGAAGGCCTTGAGCAGCGCCTCGAACTTGAGCTTGGTAGAAATTGCCAGCGTGGACCAAAAAAGGGCAAGCGCGCCCACCGGCAACCACCAAAGAAACGGAGCTTTGGCAAACGTATAGGCAATAACGGCGGCTCCGATAACACCCTCAATGAGAAACCACTTGATACGCCATGGCGCCATATAGGGTCCGGTTTCTGCCTTTTCCTTTTTGATTTCTGCAAGTGACGGCTTCAGGGTTGTCAGCAGGGTTATTGTGCCGACAAACAATATGGTGAGCAAAATGCCCGGCAAGATGCCTGCCACGAATAATCGCCCGATGGATTCTTCGGTAAGCACGGCATAAATAACAAAACCGGTTGAGGGCGGAATAAGAATGCCTAGCGTGCCGCCGGCAGCAACAGACCCCGTGGCCAGACCAGAATCATATTTATAGCGTTCCATTTCGGGCAAGGACACACGCCCCATGGTAACAGCAGAGGCAACCGAAGAGCCAGAAAGTGCAGCAAACCCCGCGCACCCGACAATTGTTGCAGATGCCAGTCCACCTCTTAATCCGCCAACCCAGGAATAGGCCGCATCATAAAGGTCCCGGCTCATGCCGGAAACAGAGGCTATGTTGCCCATGAGGACAAACAAAGGGATGACTGATAATTCATAAAAGGACGAGAGAACGATGGTTTCACGTATCAACGTGCCATAGGCAGCCTGCCAGTTATTGAGAATGCCAACCCCAATCAGCCCGACGGCAGTCATGGCAATCCCAACCGGGGTGCGGATAAGCAGTAAGAAGAATAATACCCCTACGCCGATCAGACCTATCACGATATCGGGCATTGCCCCCACCTCTCTTGTTTTGTTTTTTGTTGTTTGACTGTGAAACTAGTGACTGGCCTTATCGGGCGGCTGACCCGAAATGGCGCGATATGCATTGTATAATAGCACGAGTGCAAACAGGCCTGAGCAAAGTGTTATGGCTGCCTCAAATGGCCAATAAGGAATGGGCAGCATATTGGTTGCCCTAACGCCCACAAAATCTCTGTAGGTCTCAATTGCGGCTCTCCAGCACAAAGCGCCAATGACAAATGCGCCAAGCAGATTGACGGTTATATCTGTCACTCTCAACAATTTCGGATTGGCATTGCTGATCAGATCAACCGCAACATGGCCGCCGATGCGTGCGCAATAGGCCATGCCAAAGAACACAACCAGGATTAGAAGCATCATGGACAAATCCTGTGCACCAAAAATGGGGGCGTTGAGGAACTTGCGCATGAAGACATCAACAACAGTAAGCGCCACCATCAAAATCAGCACGATGCCGCCGGCTAATGCCAGCAAACGGACCGCGCGGTCGAATTGTTCGACCGCGCGGGGTTTTTCGGTTTTCATTGTCATAGGAATTACAGAGCCTACATTTTGCCCTTAAGTGCCCCGACAATTGCTTTTGCTTTGATGCCGGCTTTTTCGCGTGCTGCGATGACTTCACCAACATAAGCGTCTGCTGCAGTTGAAAACTTCTTGGCTTCATCTGCGGAGAGCTTGACGATTTTGCCGCCGCCTTTTTCCACAAACTTCATGGTGGAGACACCGGCTTTTTCGTATGCAGTAGCACCCGCGAGTGAGATTTTAAGGCCTGTTAATGAATCAAGCTGCTTTTTCTCACCAGCTGAAAGCTCTTTATAGGAATCCTTATTCATCACCAGGAACTGGCTGGTGAAGGTTTGCGGCAGACCTGTTGTGTAATATTTGCCAACTTCCTGCAGCTTGAAGGAACGGATGCCTGAACCACCGATAAACACAGCGTCAACAATGCCGGTCTGGAATGCCTGGTAGATTTTTGGCGCTGGCATTGGCACTGGAATGGCGCCCCATTTTTTCAAAAGGCCACCAGCCAAAGCAGATGGTGTACGGATTTTCAAACCCTTAAGGTCTGATAATTTTGTAATCGGCTTGTTTTTGGAAACCAGAACCGTGAAGTCTGTCATCCAAAGACCAAGAATTTTAACGTCCTTATAGTCGGCCTGGATTTGTGGCAAAGCCTTCCACATTCTTTTGGTCATATCTTGTGGAGAGCTGCCTATGTTCGGCAATTCTGCAAGCAATGTCCTTGGGAACTGCTTAGAGGTATAACCCTGCAGGCCAAATGTAATATCAGCCACGCGGTTTATAGCACGCTTGAATTGCTCTCTGGGGCCCGCGCCTAATGCACCGCCCGGGAAAATTTTGATTGTGAGTTTTCCGCCAGACAGTTTTGCCAATTCCACGCTCATTGGCCGTACGACTTTTGAGTCAATGTGGTGACGTGCCGGCACAAAATGTGCAAACTTGAGTTCCTTGGCAACAGCCATTGCCCCTGGAGCCATAACGCCTGCTGACGCGACAGCAGCCGCCAGACCTAATCTGGTAATTGTTTTCGACATTTTTGGTATCCTCCCGTTGAACCCTACATACTCTATGTGTGGGCTATTTATATTTTTGCCCCATCAATAACTTTGTTATCCATGCTATCTTGGATGAGTTGGTTTGTCTTGTAAAAAAAGCACAACTCTCAAATCCGTGACTAGGACAACGTTCAATATTAACACAAACCGCCTTATTCGCCACCGATAGCAGGTAATGTTGATGGCAATTGTTTCTCATTGAATCAAATATGGCGACGGACGCTGATTTGCCCATTATGTTTCTGTCAATTTACACCTTGGAACTATAGTGTGAGATCAGAAAAGCAGTCAACTCACTATTCACCATGTGAAAAGGCACTGCCTAGCTTATAATTGTGCGAAATTCAGCCTGACCACGCATGGAATTGAGATAGAGAGCAACACCTTCATGAAACTTTGCCGCTTTAATGAAAATCGCTTGGGTCTTGTCGAAGGCCAAAAAGTATATGACATCAGCGAAGCCTTAAATTCAATGCAACCAACGCGCTGGCCCTACCCGATTTACGACCAAATGATCGCTGCGTTGGCTGGTGTTCTTGAGCGCGCTGAGGAGATCAAATCAAAGGCCCAAGTGCATGAGTTGGCCTCACTCAAGCTTGATGCGCCTGTTGCCAACCCCAGTAAAATTATCGGCGCGCCGGTGAATTACTTTGACCATCTGGAAGAAGCGATTGCGGACAAGGAAATTCACCATGGCAACAAGATCCATAAAATCGACACAGCCGGGCTTTTTCTGAAAGCCAATTCGGCATTGATTGGTCCAAGCGGCAAATTACCCGTCAAGCATGGCGAGCGCCGGGTGGACCATGAAGCTGAAATTGCCGTTATTATTGGAACACAAGCGGAGCAGGTGAAGCGTGAGGATGCTTTTGGGTGTATCGCTGGCTATTGCCTGGCCCTTGACATGACCGTGCGCGGCCCTGAAGACAGATCGATGCGCAAGTCTTGTGATGGTTTTGCTGTATTAGGCCCTTATATTGTAACGCTTGATGAGATAGCCGATCCCAATGATATTGCCTTTAGTCTTTCAGTAAACGGCGATGAGCGCCAGAACGCGACAACCGCCATGTTGATCCGCTCCATTCCTGAACTGATTGAAATGGCGAGTGCCTTTTACACGTTATTGCCGGGAGATGTGATTATGACCGGAACGCCTGCGGGTGTGGGGCCTGTGGATCCCGGCGATGAGATCGTTCTCACCTCACCTGATTTGGGCACACTCACAATTAAGACAAGCTGATCATATCACGCAATTCACCAAAGCTTTGCTCCACCGTTTTGCCTGTTGTGTCTATTTCAAATTGCGCCTTGGCATAAAGCGGCGAGCGTTCGACCAATATCTGCCTGAGGTCTTCCGTCACCTGATGATCCGGGCCCACAAATGGTCTCTTATCACCCTGGGCCACCACCCGGGAAATGTGTTCTTCGGCTGAGGTTTTGACCCAAACCGTCGTGCAACATTCAAACAGCAAACCCAGACTTGATGGTTCAGACACAATTGAACCACCGGTTTCAATAATTGCCTCTCTATGATTGCTCAAGACTTGCTCTAAAGCTTGGTGCTCATAGCGGCGATAGGCGCTTTGGCCATAGAGCGAGAAAATCTCACCAAGGCTCATGCCTGACAAGGATTCAATTTCCTGCGCCAAATCAATAAATGGCACATCCCGTTGTTTGGCAAGCTTTTGACCCAATGTGGTTTTGCCAGCTCCCCTCAAGCCGATCAGGGCAATGCGTTTAGTGCGGTTCTCATCTGCCACCACAGGGAAACGCTCAACCAGGATTTTGTGCACCTCATCAATCTGCTGCTCATTGAGACGCTCCAACAGATGCATGATCATTTTTTGTTCAAACGGCCGGTCGGGCTCTTCGGCTAATAGCTCAACTGTTGAAATGCTCATGGCAACGGCCACCTGGCGCAGCAGATTAATGGAAATATTGCCCTGGCCGCTTTCAAGCTGGCCTAAATAACGTTCGGAAACGCCTGAGTCACGCGCCAGAATTTTACGCGACATGCCCCGGCGGGCGCGCAGCGCCCTCACCCGGCTTCCAACCATTTTTAGATAATCTTGCGCGTCCGGCGCGTGTCTGTCTTTTTTGGGCATATTGAGTGAGCTCTTTATTTGCCAGGACGTATTATACTGCGCGAGCGCGCTTGATTGAGGATAAAATACCCAAATATTCAGGTAAGCGCAATATATCCCTTGTCTTGCGATGCAGCATGCCGATAGTTTGGCAGCGCTTTGGCGGCAGAATAATCTGCCCAAGAGCTGTGTAAAAATTCAGGGTTAAAATCATGGGTTTTCTAAAAGCGGCGGGCCAAAGGCTCCATTTTGAACTCATTGAGGGCGCCAATCCCTCGGCGCCCACTCTGGTCATGCTGCATCATGGGCTTGGCTGTGTTGAGCTGTGGTATGACACGCCGCAAAAGCTCAGTGATGCCACCGGATGTTCGGTATTCACCTATTCCAGGCAGGGTTATGGCCAATCTGAGCCTTGCACAAAATGGCCGCGCTCTGTGCGCTATATGCAAGATGAGGCGATTGAGGTTTTGCCCCATGTGCTGGAGGCGGCCGGTTTGGATGATGTGATCCTGGTGGGACACTCAGATGGGGCGACAATCGCTCTGGTTTATGGTGGCAATGAGCCCAAAGGCGTGCGCGGCATTGTGGCCATTGCACCGCATTTCTTTCTCGAAGATATTTGCACGCGCGCAATTACCAAGATTGATGCTGCATATGAGAACGGCCTCAAACAAAAACTGGCGCGCTATCATACACATGTGGATGGCGCTTTTTACGGCTGGTCTAAATCATGGTTGCAGCCGGATTTCGTCAATTTCAACACAGAAGAATATCTCCCCACGCTTCAAGTGCCTACACTCGGCATTCAAGGCTTGGATGATGAATATGGCACGCTCAAGCAGCTTGAGTGTTTAGAGGAAAAAGCCGGTGGGCCTGTTGAAATCGTAACACTTGCAGATTGTGGTCATATGGCCCATCGTGACCAGCCTGAAAAACTGGTTGAATTGATTTCAGGTTTTGTGCGCAAGCTCATTTAGATCAACAAAAATGACAGAGACCTGACAATGGCCATAAACCCTATCCATGAAGAAAATTATCTCACCAAAACCGTCGTGCCGGAAATGCCAGCCATTATGGGGGCGCTGGAAGAGGCTTCAGAGCAATATCGGGCACGTGGCAGGGCGCAGCTTGATCTGGCATATGGCGAGGGCGCAAGGCACAAGCTTGATCTGTTTTTTCCAGACGGCGACGATGAAGCCCCAGCGCTCGCGGTGTTTATTCATGGCGGTTATTGGCGCGCGCGCGACAGGAAAGGTGTTTCTGATTTGGCACGCGGGCTGAATGCTCATGGGCTGCCCGTTGCCATACCCTCTTATGATTTGTGCCCCGATGTGACCATCGCCGATATTATTGTGCAAATGCGCAAGTGCATGGCGTTTTTATGGAACAGCTTTCACAAGCCGCTCATACTTATTGGCCATTCGGCCGGTGGGCATTTAACGGCCGCGATGCTGACGACCAATTGGGCACAGCAAGGTGCTGCTGATATTGAGATTTCAGGCGCGTTTCCCATCAGCGGCGTGTTCGATGTGCGCCCCCTGGCTGAAACAAGTCTGTGCAGTGAACTAAACCTCACAGAAGAGACCGCTTTTGAGGTAAGCCCCTTGTTTCAGATACCTACGATTTCCACACGCCTCATTGCCTGTGCCGGGGCTGAGGAAACCAAGGGTTTTCGTGAACAAAGCCAATGGCTTGTTGATGGTTGGGGCGAACATATAGACGACATAAGCTATCAGGAAATTGAAGGAGCCAATCATTTCACTATTCTGGCCAATCTGCAAAATCGCGATAGCGATATGGTCAAGCAGATCGTTGCTTTAGCCCCTTAGAGCGTTTCCGGCCTTTATTGAAGCATTTCACGCCTGAGAGCTGCCAAGGCTGCTGCATGGTCTGCATCACGCAGAACTTCGGGACCTGCTTCTACTTTCGCAATGGCGGCAGCATTGTCAGCCAGCAGGGATTTGGCACCTTGATCACCAGAAAGTTTCAAAAGGTCCGGGAAGTGCTCTCTGCCCCATAATATCGGATTGCCCTGTTGATTTTCATGCACGGGCACACAGATGGTTTTGGCTTGAGTGGGCGCAAAAGCCGCCATAAGCGCTTTGAGTGTCTTTGCTGTGACGAGCGGCATGTCACCTAAGCAAATGAAGCACGCGTCAACATCATCCCCAAGCGTCTCAATGCCTACTTTAAGAGATGTGCTCAGGCCTTTGGCATAGTTGGGATTTTCAACAAATTCAAGGCTTTGATTTGCAAGAGTTGTTTGAATATTTTCCGCCTCATGACCCGTTACAACAATGATCGGGTCGGCACCACTTTGGATGACGTTGTCAATGACATGAGACACCATTGGCTTGCCGCCAATATCTGCAAGCAGCTTATTGTCTGTGCCCATGCGTTCAGAGCGTCCGGCGGCAAGAATGATGGCGGCTATTTTGTAAGGCATGTTAGCTCAGAGCGTTAAAACAATTTTGCCGATAAATTTGCGATCCATGACAGCCTGATAAGCTTCACCGGCTTGGGCCAGCGGAAAACTTGCGCCGACTGTGTGGATCAGAGTTACATCCTTCAAAAAGCCATTTACGGTTTCGCTCATCTCAGCTGATTGTTCTGGCGTTAGCACCTGCAGGGTTGTGAATTGCAAATCGATCTGTTTGCCCAACAAAGGCCCGATCGGCAATGTTACTTCAGGACCATCTGTGCCATAGGCCGCAATGCGGCTTTTCGGTGCCATGATCGCTGGATAAAGCGCCCCATTGGCCGACAGATTGGTTTCGGCACAAAAATCAATGCCTTTGCCCCCGGTGAGGTCCATGATTTTTTCAGCCACATTTTCCGTGCGGTAATTGATGATGTGGTCGGCCCCGGCTTTGGCTGCATGATCGGCTTTTTCATCACCGCTCACGGTTGTGAACACCACAGCGTCTTTGCGCTTGGCAATTTGTACAGCATAATGGCCGACAGAACCCGCACCGCCGGTGATCAGCACGTTTTTGCCTGTCATATCACCGCCAAATTCAACATTATACCAGGCGGTCACCAGCGGTACGCCCAAAGACGCGCCTACCTCAAAACTGATATTGTCAGGCAAAGGTTGGGCCTTTGCCTCAGGTACGACAACAAATTGCGCAGCACACCCCTTGCCGCTGCCAGCGCTGACATTGCGCACCCAGACACGCTCGCCAACCCGGCTTTGGCTTACCCCCTCACCCACTTGATCAATGACGCCTGCGCCATCATTGAGCGGGATCACCTGAAACAGATGTTCGACAAAATGGTAATATCCGTCCAGCAATTTGGTATCGAACGGATTGATGCCTGCTGCTTTCATCTCAACCAGCAGTTCGCCGGCACCGGGCTTGGGGGTCAGGACCTCGCCCACTTCAAGCACGTCATTTGGCGCACCAGGGCCTTTGAAAAATGCCGCTAGCATAAATTATCCTTTTATATCCGCATTTCGCACAATTGATGTGACTTCACTTAAGATTGAAACAGCAATTTCAGCCGGGCCGCGCGCGCCGATGTTCAAGCCGATGGGGGCGTGAATGCGGGCGATATCATTTTCGGCAAAACCCGCTTCTTTCAACCGCTGAATGCGCCCCGCATGGGTCTTTTTGCTGCCAAGGGCACCGATATAAAGGCACTCGGTTTTAAGGCCTATGTGAAGGGCCGGGTCATCGATTTTTGGATCGTGCGTTAGCAACACAAGTGCTGTGCGCGCATCAAGGCCAATATCGGGCAGCACATCATCGGGCCAGTCGGCCATGACATTCGCGTCGGGAAAACGATCCTGGCTGGCAAACCCTTCGCGGGGATCAATGATGGTGACGTCAAAGCCTGCAATCTCGGCCATGGGGGCCAGAAATTGGGTGACGTGGACTGCACCGATCACCACCATGCGCAATGGCGGGTTGGATATGTTGAGGAAGGTGCGTGTGCCCTCATTGTCAACTATGCGCGGCTGATCTGACCGGAAGCCGTCTTTTAACGCCTCGGCCAACACGCCGGATTTATCAATTTCCTGAGGTGTGATCAACCGCTCGCCGGACCCATCAAGGGCAACCGCCAGCGCCATGGGCCTGCGCTTAGCGCGCGCTTTATTGAGCGTTTCCAGCTGTTGGTGCGTCAGACCACCCTCGCCTGCGCCCAAAGGTTCGACCCAAATTCTAATCGTACCGCCACAGGCCAGCCCCACTTCCCAGGCCATCTCGTTGGAGACACCGAATTCCAATTCTTTCGGCGTGCCGCTCTCTATGACATTTGCGCCTTCGGTGATCACCGAGCCTTCAACGCAGCCGCCCGAAACAGAGCCCAGAAAATTGCCCTTATCATCAATCAACAGCTGGCTGCCGCGCGGCTGGGGCGCTGATCCCCATGTTTCAATTACTGTCGCCAATGCCAATTTGCGGCCCTCGCTCAACCAGCGCGGGGCAACGTCAAGCACATGTTCACCTGGTTTTAAACTTGTCGTCTGCATGCTGGATGCACCGTCTTCCATGCTTGATCCTCTTTCGCCACTCTATGTTGGCTTATTTGTGCATATCTGCTCTAGCTTTGCACTATGCCTTTTTCTTTAAGGGCGGTTATTTCATCTTTACTTAAGCCAAGCGTGTTTAAAACTTCAACAGTATGCTGGCCTAACAAAGGTGGCGCAATCTGTGAACCAACATCCGACCCGCTCATGCGCACAGGGCAGCGCACTTGTGGCACAATGCCGGCTGTTTCATGGGGCATATCGATTTTAAGCTCTCTAGCTTGTGCCTGTTCACTTGCAAAAACCTGATCTATGGTTTGCACCGGTCCACAGGGAATGCCTGCATTATCCAACACGTCTATCCAATGGGTTATTTGGTGTTGCGCAAATTTTTCATTTATGGCCGGGATTAAATCCCCACGGTTTTCCACCCGCCCACGATTGGTCGCAAAGCGTTCATCGCCTTCGAACTGATTTAACCCAAGTTGTTCGATCAGGCGTGTGAATTGTGCATCATTACCAATTGCCACCATGAGATGGCCGTCGCTCGCTGTGAAGACTTCGTAGGGCACAAGGTTGGGATGGGCTGAGCCCATGCGGCCCGGAGCTTGGCCCGAAATCAAATAGTTCGTTGCCTGATTAGCCAAAGCTGCCACCTGGCAATCATAGAGCGCTATGTCGATTTGCTGGCCCTTGCCTGTGCGGCCACGCTGAATGAGAGCTGCTTGAATACCATTTGCCGCATAAAACCCCGCAAACAGGTCTGAGACCGCAACGCCCACTTTCAGCGGTGCAGCACCCGGCTCACCATCGGCAACGCCATTGACGCTCATCAATCCTGAGGTCGCCTGTATCATGGCATCATAGCCTGGTTTTTCTTTGTTTGGTCCGGTTTGACCAAAGCCTGTGATGGAACAAGAGATCAGGCCGGGGTTTTCTTTGGCCAGGCTGTCGTAATCCAGTCCGTATTTGGCAAGACCGCCGAATTTATAATTTTCCAGCATCACATCTGCCTCAAGGGCAAGCTTGCGCACAAGGTCTGTGCCTTCTTGTGTAGTGAAATCGACCGCAAAAGATTGTTTGCCGCGATTGGTGCACAGAAAATAGGCCGCTTCGCCGGTTTCCTGGCCCTCAGCATCGCGCAGGTAAGGCGGGCCCCAAGAGCGGGTATCGTCACCCGTTCCGGGGCGCTCAATTTTGATCACGTCTGCCCCCAGATCCGCCAATAATTGCGATGCCCATGGCCCCGCCAATATGCGTGTCATGTCCAGGACTTTGATGCCCTCAAGCGGTTTCATAAATATTTTATCCTTATTTTCAAACTGCACCTGAAGTTTGTAGCACAGGCCAGACAATGCCCACAAAGCCTCATAAAATAAAGAGAAATTCGGTTATCCACAGGGCCAAACTACCTTGTGGATATTATAATCTGCCTTAAAATCACCATGTTTTCGACGTAGTTAAACAAGTATGATTTGAGTAGGAGCGCAGGCACTATAATAGCTCCTCAAGTGGGGTCTGATAATAAATGTGCTAGGTGTGGAGTGGGTACTTCCGGGGGTTTTTCCAATATTTTCAACGCGCGTTTTGTGCGTGCGTTAAAGAATGCGTCTACAGCATGGCGGCGCGATTTTCGGTATTTGAACGGCGATCTGCAGGGCCATCCTTATGGTTGGGCGGAAAATCGGACATTTTCTGCCGTAATTGAACAAGCTGCAAAGCCAGCCGCTTTGACAAAGAGGATAAATCGGCAAGCCCTGCTTGATCTTACCAAGCCGCTATTTGGATTTGCTAAACAAAGCCACGTCAAACGAGCAGCCCTTGGCACAGGCGTGATCATTGGGGTTTTGTCGAGCGTTTATTCCGTTCATGCCTCTTTGCAGGACGCTTCAAACATTAAGTTTGTTCAGGATCCTAAATTCTATATGGGCATTGAGAGTGGTTATGGCCGTATGGCACTCAGCCACAATGGCCTTAATCTGGCAACACCGGGACTGCCGAAAACGGGTATGTTCGGCGATCAAAACTTGTCGGGTAGTTTTTTGTTTGGGGCGGCAAACTTAGTAGACCTTGGCAATGGCGTCTCGCTGCGCGGCGAACTAGAATATCAAAAACTTGGCAAGCCCAATATGCTTGAAGATAATTCTACCCCACTATCGATGTTTTACAGCCAGGATGTTGAGACAAATTCGGGGTTTGCCAATCTATGGCTTGATTTCGACCTGCCATTCGAAAATACAAAAGTATTTCTTGGCGGCGGCCTAGGGTTTTCCAGCCATAGCGTGAGTTCGATCCATTCCTCCTTCTTTAACAGCAATCAAAGCACGCAATTTGCCTATCATGTTGGCGGGGGTGTCAGTCATAGTCTAAGCTCCGCTGTTGATTTTGTTGTGGCCGGGCGCTTTCGCGATCTTGGCGCCTCCAAACTAAACCTGCAAAACAACCCGGGCGGTGATGAATCTATGAAGCACACAGGCTTTGAAGCGCGCATTGGCTTGCGCTACAAACTTGAGTCCCTCATGCCCAAACGCTAGGGCAAGACAATATCCCAGCTAAATACGTGTTAAAATTTCTGCCTATGTTACATATTTGCTATAGTGTGACATCACACATGTGTGGTATGAGTCTTTTAAGTATAATGCTTTTAACCGGGGCTATTTGGAGCATAAACCCATGAAAAAAATTCTTCTTGGCGCGGTCTCAATGACAGCTCTTGGCGCTGTTGCTGCCCAAGGCGCTGATTTACCACCACCACCTGCGGCATATGTTGCGCCGCCACCAACGCCTGCGCCTGCACCGGCAGCATGGGATTGGTCGGGCGGCTATTTTGGCCTGAATGCCGGCGTGGCGTTTTTGGAGGATTCGCTCACTTTAGGTGGACCCGGCGTATTGGTCAGCAGGGATGAAACTGATACGGGCTTTACCGCCGGCGGCCAAATTGGCTGGAATATACAACATAACAATTGGGTTTTTGGTGTTGAGGGCGACATCAACTATCTTGATGTTGACTCAGACCTTGCCTTTACAAATAAAGGTGCGGGAACATTTGAAGCTGATTATGACTGGTTTGCAACCATTCGTGCACGTGCCGGGTATGCAACTGGTAATAATCTTTTCTACTTCACCGGAGGTATAGCGTTTCTTGGAGCCGATTTCAGCATAGCTGATGCAGGCGGGTTTACTCCGACCAGCGATGATAAAACCTTGACTGGCTGGACAATTGGCGGCGGTGTCGAACATATGTTTGACCCCAATTGGAGTGCAAAACTGGAATATCTCTATGCCAATTTTGAATCACACACGATTTCGGATGGCAGCTCTTCAGTGAAGGCCAATCCTGACTTGCATGTGGTAAGACTTGGGCTGAACTATTTGTTCTAGCTGTTTTGCAAAATAAACAAGAAATCAAAATGGGCTCACGCTTTTAGCGGGGCCCATTCTTCTTTCAGCTGCCCAAACAAGTGTTGGTCCAACCTGCTGCCGTCTTCAAACGACTTGATTTCGCCAACCATCAGCCCTTCATTGCGAAAGCCCATTTTTTCGAAATTCGCGCGTGAGGCCTCATTGCCTACGGTAACGCGGGCTGCGATTTTTTCGATATCGCGGGCCTCGAACAGATGCGTGATCAAGGCCACAGCGCATTCCCGCAGGGCGCCAATGCCGCGATAGTCTTTTTCTCCAATCAGGAAAGAAAGCTTGGCCAGGGCATGTTGTGGCGCGATATCGGCCTGAAGAATGCCAAAGTGAATGTCTGTTTCCTTGTCAAACATGCCAACGAGATAGCGCAACCGGTTGTCAAAGGCTGAGATGTAGGTGGCCAGCTCAGGTCTTGTGAGTGTACGTACCGGCATGTTGAGCGGCGTCATCACAGCCTCATCTGCAATCCAGTTTATATAACGCTGGCTGGCGTCCGATGGTTTCAGGCTGCGCAGTTTAAAACGCTCGGTTTCCAACCCAATGGCTGGGCCTGACATTTTCATGGACCCTGTCAGGCGCGATTTGCGTGCTGGAATGCGCGGCATGGCCGTAAAATCCTCATAAACTAGAGCACGTCAACATATCTGCGAAACGCTTCCGAGCTCTAGTTATTTGTTTAAGCGTATCTTTATCCCAAAACCGGTACCCACTTTTGGGAGATACGCTCTAGTACGATTTCATTTATCGCATAGGCATATGCGGGGAGAAAAGAAAATATCTCGTGCAAAAAATTTTGTTTCAGATTATATTTTAAATAACGTTTGTATACGAATGACTTTAGAGACAGAAAGGGCAGAATTTTGGCGCAAGGCGTGGCGGGCATCGATGTTGGCGGCACCTTTACCGACCTTCTGATTTATGAAGACGACAAGGATGGGTCTTCGCGCTTTCGTTTGGCCAAAACACCAACCACGCAAACCAATCAGGCTTTGGGCGTGCTTAACGCCATTGAGACCGCTGACAGCGCGGCTAAAGCACTTGATCTTATTGTGCATGGCACCACCACAACCACCAATGCTTTGCTGGAGCGCAAGATTGCGCGGTGCGGATTGATCACCACGCAAGGTTTTCGCGATGTCCTGGAACTGGGCAGGCGAACCCGGCCCAATCCTTACGGCATGACCGGCCAGTTTGAAGCGCTGGTGTCACGCGACTTGCGCCTTGAAGTGCCAGAACGCATGACCGCGCGCGGCGATATTCGCACCCCGCTTGATGAAGATCGCGTGCGCGATCAGATTGGCAAATTAGCGGCGATGGGTGCCGTAAGTCTTATCATCCATTTCCTGCATGCCTATGCCAATCCTGCCCATGAGCTGCGCGCCCTGGAAATTGCGCGCGAGATCTGGCCCAATGACTATATTACGCTGGGCCATCAGGTGTTGTCGGAATATCGTGAATATGAGCGTGGCACCACCGCCAGCATTAATGCCGCCGTGCAGCCCATTTTGCATCGCTATATTGATGATCTTGCCAACCGGCTTAAGCAAGCAGGCTACGCTCATGATCTATTGGTGATGAACGGAAATGGCGGCACGGTATCATCTGACCTCGTCTCAGACCATGCTGTTAAAACCGTTATGTCGGGGCCAGCCTCAGGCGTTATGGCGGCCGCCCGGATTGCTGAAGATGCGGGCTTAGAAGATGTTATCACCTATGACATGGGCGGCACGTCAACGGACGTTGCGCTGGTGAGCGGCGGGGTTCCCGAAATCAGCTCGGAACTGGCGATTGATTATGGCCTGCCGATCCATGTGCCCATGGTTGATGTGCGCACGCTTGGGGCCGGTGGCGGCTCAATTGGGCATATTAATACCGGTGGCCTGTTGCAAGTGGGGCCTGAAAGTGCAGGCTCTGACCCAGGTCCAATCTGCTATGGCCGAGGTGGTACACGTGCCACCATTACAGATGCCAATCTGATACTCGGCAGGCTTGATCCTGCACGATTGCCCGCGACCGATGGCAAATCTGATCTGGACCTGGTGCGCAAGATTATCGCCAAAGATATTGCAGGCCCTCTTGGGCTCAGCGTTGAAGATGCAGCGCACGCCATGGTTCATATTGCCAATACGCATATGGCGGGTGCCGTTCGCATGGTGTCGATTGCGCGGGGCCATGACCCGCGCGATTATGCCCTGCTGGCATTTGGCGGGGCGGGTCCATTGCATGCCACAGCCCTTGCCCGTGAACTTGCCATTCCCAAAGTGCTTGTGCCCGCCCGACCGGGCCTTACCAATGCCCTAGGCTGCCTGATAGCAGATTTGCGCCAAGACATGGTCAATACGGTGAACCGCCCGCTTGATGATATTGATATGGCGGATGTGCATGCGATTTTTGATGCCCAGACCCAACAGGGCAAGGCGTTGAATGCCAAGCACGACGCGCTGATTGAAAGCACGGATATTTTCTATTCAGCCGACATGCAGTTCAAGGGCCAGACCCATCTCATCAAGGTTCAGATTTCCTCAAACCGCGTCACGAAAGAAGAGCTGCAGGCTTTATTTGAAAAAGCCTATCTTGAGCGTTTTCAGGTGGAGCTTAAAGAAATTGAGGCCGTGCTGGTTAATCTCAACACATCGGTGATTGGCCGCCGTCAGCGGATATCGCTTGACGGGCTGGTGGATGCAGACAGCCGCGCGAAAACCTTAAGCGAGGCGCAAACCGGCACACGTCAGGTTTATATTGAGGGTGACTGGTTTGAGACCGCAATTTACGACCGGTTACGCGTGCCCGATGGGGCTGAGATCAACGGTCCCGCCATTCTGGAGCAATCAGATGCAACCGTTTGGATTGAGCCCGGCACTATTGCCAAATGCGACAGGTTCGGCAATTTGCTGGTTGATGTGCCGCTTGTGGCAAGCCTGGCCCAGCGCCAAGGAGCTGCGGCATGAACGCCAAAGACACACCTAGTGTGGATATACGCCCCTCTCCCATTGATCCGGTCACACTCAGCGTCATTCAGGCAGGTTTACAGCAAGTCTGCAATGAAATGGACATAGCATTCTCAAGGGCGGCCTTTTCGCCGGTGATTGCCGAGGCTGATGACCGCTCTGACGGCATTTATGCAGCAGATACCGGTGAGCTGATCGCCCAGGGAGAATTTGGCCTGCCGGTGTTTGTCGGCACCATGCAATTTTCAGCACTGGAAATCGTGCGCCGCATAAAAGCCGGCACCTTATCACCTCCCCAGGATGGGGACATTTACATTGTGAATGATCCCTATCTTGGGGGGACGCATCTTATGGATGTTAGATTTGCCGCCCCCTTTTTCTATCAGGGAAAATTGTTCTGCTGGCTGCAAAACACCGGCCATTGGCCGGATATTGGCGGCATGGTGCCGGGCGGGTTTTCGGCACACGCCACCGAGGTTGAGCAGGAAGGCCTGCGCCTGCCGCCGGTTAAGCTGTTCAAGCAAGGCAAAATGGATGACGAGATTTTCTCGATCATCACCTCAAACATCCGTGTTGCAGACCAGCGCATTGGTGACATCAAGGCCCAGGCAGCAGCGCTCAATGTAGGCGCGCGCAGGCTTAAAGAGTTGATCGACCGCTATGGTCTGGACATTGTCACACAGGCAATCGGGGAAATTCGCGAACGTTCCGCCCAGCAAATGCGTGCTCATATTGCGAGCATTCCCGAGGGCACCTATGAAGGCGAGGCGTTTGTTGACAGTGATGGTGTGATCAATGAGCCTTTGCGCATCGCCATGAGAATCACCAAGCAGGGCGAAGAGCTTCAGTTTGATCTCACCGGCACCAGCCCGCCGTGCAAAGGCCCGATGAATTCTGTTATTGCCACAACATATTCGTCCATCTATCTCGCGATAAAACATATTTTCCCGGACGTGCCGATCAATGCGGGCGCGTTTGCACCGCTTAAAATCAAACGCCCGGAAGGCACTTTTCTGGATGCCCATTACCCCCGCCCCGTCTCAGGGTGTGCGGCTGAAGTCTCACAACGGATTGCGGAAGCTGTGTTTGCAGCCCTGGTAAAAGCCATTCCTGACAAAGTGACCGCAGCACCTGCGGGCACCAGCGGCAATTTTGCTTTGGGTGGCGATGGTTACGTTATGTATCAGATCACCGGCGGGGGTTATGGCGGCAATGTGGATCATGACGGGTTATCCAATGGCTGCTCGACAATCGGCATTTCCAAAACAGCCCCGGTTGAAGTGATGGAGCAATATTATCCTGTGTTGTTCACCAAATTTGCGCTGAGAGAAGCCAGCGGCGGCCCAGGCAAGCAGCGCGGCGGCTTTGGCGTTGAATATGAAGTTGAAATTCTTGATGGTGACGCCCGCGCCTCGTTCGTTATGGATCATGGCCGGGTTGGGCCGCAAGGCGCTTTGGGCGGTCTTGATGGCGCACCCAATGTGGTAAAAGTTCATCGCAATGGCGAGACTTATATTCCAGAGCATCTGTCAAAAGATCAGGGCATTCCGGTCAGCCCCGGCGACAGGATTGAAATTTTCACGCCCGGCGGCGGCGGCTATGGCACGCCCTTTGACCGCGCGCCCGAAAAAGTCGCCCGCGATGTTCAACGCGGCTATTACACACAACTCCAAGCGAGCGATTGGTTTGGCGTTGCGGTAATGGAAGATTTCTCAATAGATAAGGCGGCAACAACAAAGCTTAGAGCGAAAGCGAGGGCACCATGAGCTATTTGCGTCCTACATCGCTTGAAGATGCGCTCGAGTTGCGCGCCAGCAACGAAGTTCAGGTGATTGCCGGGGCAACTGACGCTTATCCGATGAAGGCCAATGCGGACGCCTGGGGGCAATATCAGCCCGGCACGATTTTGGACATTTCCGCGCTCGAGAGTTTGCGTGGGATAGAAGAAAATGACGATCACTGGCGCATTGGCGCGCTTGCCACCTGGAGCGATATTATCAGGGCTGATCTTCCAGCAAGCTTTGACGGGCTGAAACTGGCGGCGGCTGAGGTGGGCGGTGTGCAAATCCAAAACCGCGGCACGTTAGCTGGCAATATTTGCAATGCTTCGCCTGCTGCCGATGGTGTGCCGCCTCTGCTGGCACTTAATGCTGGAGTTGAAATTGCGAGCCAAACAGGCACACGGCAGATGCCGCTTTCAGGTTTTATCGATGCTTACCGGCACATATCGCTGGGCAAGGATGAACTTGTCACCGCCATTCTTATTCCAAAACTGCCTGAAAACACGCATTCGCATTTCCTCAAGCTTGGCGCACGGCGTTACCTTGTGATTTCCGTTGTCATGGCAAGCTGCGTGGTTGTGCTGGACGATGACGGTTTGATTGCGCAAGCCTGCATTGCCCTTGGCGCCTGTTCGCCGGTGGCTGTGAGACTAACGCACCTTGAAGAAGATATTATAGGTCGCACGCTTGATGTCAGTCTTGGGGAGGTTCCAACTTTGTCCCATCTGCAGGATATCTCGCCCATTGAGGACGTGCGTGCCAGTGCAGATTACCGGCTTGATGGGGCGTTGAAACTGGTGCGTGAAATGTTGCAGCAGCTTGGCACTTCAAAACGGGGGAGGATTGCATGATGCTTGACAAACCCCAAACACAGACCAACAAACAGATTGTGGACTTCACGCTGAACGGGAAAGCACAAAGTGTCAGCGTGGATCCGTTTCAAACTCTCGCGCGCACTTTGCGCGATGATCTGGGACTGACCGGCACAAAAATCGGCTGTGATGCGGGTGATTGCGGCGCGTGCACCGTGCTGATTGATGGCGCCCAGGCCTGTGCCTGTCTGGTGCCAAGTGCGCAAGTGCTGGGCGCTGACATTACCACCATTGAAGCCCGCGATGCCAATGCCATAATTGCCAAGCTGCAAGATGCGTTTCTCGATCTTGGAGCGGCCCAATGTGGCATTTGCACACCGGGCATGATTATGGCGGCCACCGACTTGTTACAACGCGAGGCCAACCCCACAAAGGCCCATGTCGAGCAAGCGCTGGGCGGTGTTTTGTGTCGGTGTACGGGATATACAAAAATCATTGAAGCCGTACTGGCTGCTGCTCGCGATGAAGCTGCAACAGCGGCACCCACACATGAGGCCGCTGTGGTGGGGCACAGAATTGCCCGCGCAGATGGCCGCCCCAAAGTGGACGGGAGTGATCTGTTTGGCGCCGATGAGGCCCCGGCAGATGCTCTATGGCTCAGGCCGATCCGCTCGCCCTATCCCCACGCGCGGTTCACACTTGGTGATCTAGATCAGTTCGTTGCCCAAAACCCCGGGCTTGACGCCGTGCTTACCGCCAAGGACGTGCCAGGATTTAACGGCTTTGGCATTTTCCCCAATCTACGCAACCAACCGGTTTTTGCCGAAGGCCTGGTGCGCTATCGCGGCGAAGTGGTGTGCGCTCTGGTTGGAGAGCGCGAAGCTGTGTGCGCTATCAGGGGCGATGAACTCCCGATCACCTGGGAGCCCCTGCCCGAGCTTTCAACGATTGATGCGGCTTTAGATGATGGCAGCGTCAAGCTTCACGAAGAAGCCCCTGATAATGTGCTGACCCGCGGATATGTTGAAAAGGGTGACATCTCTCAAGGTGAGGCTAGCGCCACTGTTCAGGCTGAAGGCCGGTTTACCACCTCATTTGTGGAACACGCCTATATTGAGCCTGAGGCCGGCTATGCGCAATTAATCGGCGAGAACAAGGACCGCATTGAAATTATTGCCTCAACACAAGCGCCCTATATGGATCTCGACGAGGTCGCAAATGTCTTGGGCATTGAGAAGTCCCGTGTGCGGATCAGACCATCAGCGTGCGGCGGCGGCTTTGGCGGCAAGCTTGATGTATCGCTGCAACCGATGCTGGCGGTGGCCGTCTGGGTGCTGAAAAAACCCGTGCGCACAATTTACAGCCGGATTGAAAGCATGGCGTCCAGCACCAAGCGCCATCCGGCCCGCATTTGGGCGCGCGCCAGTGCTGACAGCGAAGGCAAGCTTACGGCATTTCAATCCGAGGCTGATTTTAACACGGGCGCTTATGCCTCATGGGGGCCTACGGTCGCAGGCCGCGTACCGGTGCATGCCACAGGGCCTTATCTGGTGCCTCATGTGCTGAATAAATCGCGTGCGATTTACACCCATGATAATCCCGCCGGTGCGTTTCGCGGCTTTGGCGTGCCCCAAGCTGCCGTTGCGCAAGAGGCTCTGTTTGATGAATTGGCCGAAAAACTTGGTATGGACCGGCTGGAGTTCCGGCTTAAAAACGCTATTCGCGCAGGTGACAAAACAGCCACCAGCCAGGAGCTGACCCATTCGTGCGGACTTGATCAATGCCTTGTAGCGCTTAAGCCAGACTGGCAAGACATGCTGGCATTGGCCGAAGAACACAACGCCTCAGATGCCCGGGTTAGACGCGGCGTGGGCATTGGGTGCATGTGGTATGGCTGTGGCAATACGGCTTTGTCCAACCCGTCGACCATGCGGGTGACCCTGGGGGCGGACGGTACACTCACGCTTTTCAATGGCGCGGTGGATATCGGCCAGGGGTCGACCACGGTGATTTTGCAAATTTGCGCGCAAGCGCTTGGCCTGCCGCCGGTACAATTCGTCCAAGTGATTGGTGATACGGACTTGACCGAAGATGCGGGCAAGACATCAGCCTCGCGCCAGACGTTCGTATCAGGCAAGGCGGCTGAACTTGCAGGGCTTGACCTTAGAGAAAAAATACTTGGCCTAGCCAATGTCGGGCCCGAGGCCACGCTCGCGCTGAACGGCGACAAGCTTGAAATTTTGGATGGTGACGCCAAGCGCGAGATTAATCTTGCTGAGCTGCCAAGCCAGGACGGCATTGTGCTTGACGGTCGAGGCACGTTTGATCCACCCGCCTCGCCGCTTGATGACAAAGGCCAGGGCGTGCCCTATGCGACCTACGGCTTTGCTGCCCAGATTGTCGACCTTACCGTTAATCTTGATTTCGGCACCATAAAGCTCAACAAGATTGTGGCGGCACACGATGTTGGCCGTGCGATCAACCCCACTTTGGTAGAAGGTCAAATTCATGGCGGCATTGCCCAGGGCATCGGCATGGCGCTGCTGGAAGAATATATTTCGGGCAAAACCGAAAATCTGCATGATTATCTCATTCCCACAATTGGCGATGTGCCGCAGATTGACGTCAAACTGATCGAGGATCCTGAATTGCTCGGGCCCTATGGCGCCAAAGGCATAGGCGAGCCTGCCCTGATCCCGACCATACCGGCGATCTTAAGTGCCATTCGCCATGCAGCCGATATTGACATTACCCATGTGCCAGCCCTGCCCCATCGCATCTGGAAAGCCCTTAAAGATAAGGAAGCTCAGTCATGACCCAACAGGATAGAACCGAACTCTTTGGGGCCCGCGAGGGTGACGAGGGCATTATCCGCTGTGATGCCTGCCCTGTGTTATGCCGTATCAGACCGGGACGTGCGGGAGCGTGTGCGCGTTATGCCAATGAAGACGGCAGATTGATCCGCACGGACACTCTTGTCTTGATGCAAAAGGCTGTTGAAGACGGCCAAAAGCTTGTGCCCTTTGCCGCCCAAGACCAGGACTGGGACGGCAATGTGCTGGGCTCTGACAACACACTGATTACCGGCATTGGCGCTGGCACCACATATCCTGATTACAAACCTGCGCCCTTCATTGTCTCTCAAGAGCATGACGGTGTTGATACGGTCACTGTCGTCTCTGAAGGTATTTTCAGTTATTGCGGCGTGAAAGTGAAAATTGACACAGACCGCCATCTGGGGTCTGAAACCGCTGCCGTGCGCGCCCAGGGCGAACATGTCGGCCATGTGACCACAGCTGAATATGGCTCACAAATGCTCTCGTTAGGCGGCGTGAACCATCTTACCGGCGGCAGCAAGAAAGAAGGCAACGTGACGTGCCAGACGCTGCTTGATTTGTGCAGCAAAAAACCCGTTGAGCTTGAAATTGAGGGCGGCTGCAAAGTAATTGTTGAAGCCGGTAAAGCACCGATTGTCGACGGGGTTGAAGAACAGCGCATGCGGGTTGGCTGCGGGTCGGCCACAATTGGCATTTTTGCCCAGCAATGGGTGGATGATGTTGATGAAGTGATTGTGGTGGATGACCATATTACTGGCGTTTTGACCGAACATCAGGCGGGCAAATGCCTGGATATGAAGCCTGCGGGCATTCGTGTGCGCGGGCGCAAATCAACCGCCGGGCGGTACTTCCAGGTGGCAGAGCCTGGCCTTGGCTGGGGCGGCACCAATATTACCGAGCCTTTGAGCATTATTGACAAGATTGATCCCAAGCTTGCCTGGCCTGGCCTGAGATTGCTTATGACCAGCACTACGGGGGAAGATGCGCTTTATTGTGTGCTTGATGATGATTTCAAACCCGTGCCGGCCGACATGCCAGCCCCCATTCAACAGGTGGTTGATCGTATAGGGGAGAATTGCGAGCCATCGTTGTGCACGGTTTTGTTTATGGCGGGTGCTGGCGGATCTCTTCGAGCCGGGGTTACCAAAAATCCGATCACGCTGACACGATCGGTTGCTGAGCAAATCACCAAAGTCTCGCTTGGCGGTGCCCCGGCTTACGTTTATCCCGGCGGTGGTATTACCATTATGGTTGATGTCATGCGCCTGCCCGACAATGCCTTTGGCTATGTGCCCACCCCTGCTCTCGTGGCGCCAATTGAATTCACCTTGCCGCGCGCACTTTATGAAGAGCACGGTGGGCATGCCCAAGATATTGTGCCGCTGGATAAGGTCATTAGCGATTTTGGCTCAACGGCCCGCATTGAGACATGGACAGCCAAATGACTTTTGCAAGTATTGTTTGCAACACTGGCTCATATAACTTCTCAAAGCCTGCTTATTATGTGTATATAAGCACATTCTTTGGAGAGAACCGTTTCTCATCTCTCTTGTCACAGCCAAGAAGAACAGCATGGGCAAGCGTCATGGCTCGCAAGAACAACCGCCAGAAAATCGAGCAAGACGAAGCACTCTCAACATATGCTGACGATTATCATCTGGAAGATCAGCCGGGTTATATTTTACGCAAGGCGCATCAGCGCTCAAGCGAGATTTTCAACGAGGTGATGAAGCAGTTTGATGTTTCTCCCACACAGTTCTCAACCTTGATAAAACTGCATGATTTCACCGAAACCTCGCAAAATCGTCTCGGCCGCCTGGTGGCGATGGACCCGGCCACCACATTGGGTGTCGTGCAACGCTTGAAAGAACGCGGGTTGGTGGAGCAGCGCAAGGACCCTAGTGACCTTCGCAGGCTGTTGTTGCGCTTAACGCCTGAAGGCCTGGAGAAAACAAAAGCCATGCGTAAAATAGCCCGGAAAATCTCTGAAGGCACCTTTTCGCCCTTGAGCAAAACTGAGCAGAATACCCTGCTTAAGCTTTTGCAGAAAATCTCGTGAGAACGCACATGTTTTCACCCCCCATAGCCCAAACCCTGACCGATGGCGGGTTGCATCTGTCCCATGGACCGATTGACCTTATTGTTAAAGCCTGGGGCAGAACCAAAGCTGTTGATTTAGCTTATGAAGCCGCAAAGAGGCGGTTTGAAACCATTTTGGGCACGCTTGTTGAAGAATTGCCCTCACTGCGCCAGCCAGTCAGCCGTCTGTCCGGTCTTGATGGGCCTGTGGCCCAACGCATGTTTGCTGCAACCAAGCCGTTTGAGGGTATTTTCATCACCCCCATGGCGGCTGTTGCCGGGGCCGTGGCGGATGAAATCCTCAGTGAGATAAGGAAAATTGCAGACTTAACAAAAGCTTACGTCAATAATGGCGGTGATATTGCGGTTTGGGTGGGGCCGGGTGAGAACCTGCAAATCGCCATGGTTGACGACTTGCAAAAGGCCTATTTGCGGGCAGGTGCTCCACAAAAGGCGCAGATCAGCATTAATCACGGTGATAAAATCGGCGGAATTGCCACATCGGGCTGGCGGGGACGGTCGCATTCACTTGGCATTGCAGATGCTGTTTGTGTGCTGGCCAAGAACGCTGCCCTTGCAGATGCGACCGCAAGCCTGATTGCCAATGCGGTTGATTTCTCCTCAGATAAAGTGACACGCACGCCGGCCTCCCAACTTGATCCCGATAGCGATCTCGGTGACCGGCTTGTCACCACTTGCGTTGAAATTCTCACAAATGAGGAAATTGAAATGAGTTTGGCCAATGGGGTGAAACGCGCTGAGGCGTTTTGTAACAAAGGTTTGATTCAATCAGCTGCGATAGCACTTGCAGGACACCTCAAAATCGTGAATAACAATGTTATCGCAGTTACGGCGAGATCTTAAAGGTTAATATCAATGGATATCGAAGTTAGAAAGACCGTTGTTTGCGTTGAAGAAATTAATCATGAAAATGGGCCAGAACTTGCCACACCTCTAAAAGTAGGGTTTGCTGCAATAGTCGTTAAAAATCCCTATGCGGGGCGATATGTTGAAGACATTCTCGAGATGATGGATGCCTTAAAACCGACAGGTTTGATGATGGCGCAAAAACTGATTGATGCTTTGGGGGGAGACCCAAAGAAAATCGAAGCCTATGGCAAAGGATCGATCGTCGGTGAGGCCGGGGAGCTGGAACATGGCGCGCTCTGGCATGTGCCTGGAGGCTATGCAATGCGTGAATTATTGGGCGATGCCTTGGCAATTGTGCCATCAACTAAAAAAATGGGCACCTTGGGGACCAGGCTGGATATTCCGATGCATCACATTAATGCAGCTTATGTGCGCAGTCATTTTTCGGCCCTTGAAGTTGGTGTTACAGACGCGCCTAAACAAGATGAGATCATATTTGCCCTTGTAATGGGCACAGGCCCAAGGCCACATGAACGTGTTGGTGGATTAAAAGCCTCTGAGATATCAAAAAATGATGGTTTGCGTTAAATAAATTTGTACACATATAAGAAATATGGCACTTAAAAAATGAACACATTAAGGAGTATGGAGTGATGGATGGTGGTCCGCACGCGGACGAGGGAACAGCCGCATCTTCCGAAGGACATGATTTAGAATCTGTTGTTATCCGGTTTGCCGGTGACAGTGGCGACGGCATGCAATTGACCGGCAGTCAATTCACGCTGGCAACGGCGGTTTCCGGCAATGATCTGGCAACTTTTCCCGACTTTCCCGCTGAAATTCGCGCCCCCATAGGCACGACGTTCGGGGTGTCTTCGTTTCAGATTAATTTCGGGGCGCGGCAAATTCGCACCATCGGCGACGAGCTTGATCTGCTGGTGGCGATGAACCCTGCCGCCTTGATCACCAATATAACGGACTTGCGCGATAACGGCCTGCTGATTGTTGACACAGCTGCTTTTAACGACCGCAACCTCAAAAAAGCCGGTTATGAAAGCAATCCGCTGGAAGACAAGTCGCTTGATAGATATCGTGTGCTTGAGCTTGATATATCTGACCACACCATGACGGCTGTTAAATCCGTTGAAGGTGTTGAAGTGACCAACAAGGAAAGCTTGCGCTCGAAAAACCTTTGGGCGCTGGGCTTGGTGCTTTGGCTTTATGAACGGCCAAAAGATGTTACGTCTGAATGGCTTGATCAAAAATTTGCCAAACTGCCTGATATTGCCAAAATCAACAAAGCAGCGCTTGATGCGGGCTATATGTATGGCGAAAACGCCGAATTGCCGCCTGAATTCAGCCGTCATTCGGTGCCGCCGGCTGAAATTCCCGCAGGGCTTTATCGCAACATTTCGGGCACGGAAGGTATTTGCTGGGGTCTTGCAACAGGCACAGCCCTGGCAGGCTTAAAGCTCAATTATTGTTCTTATCCAATCACGCCGGCCTCCAACATGTTGCATGGTTTTGTGCAATTGGGGGCCAAGTACAATGTATCAACCTTCCAGGCCGAGGATGAAATTGCAGCGGTTTGCGCTGCAATCGGCGCGTCTTATGCAGGCGATATTGGGGTTACCGGCTCATCGGGTCCAGGGATTGCGCTTAAAGGTGAGGCGATCGGCCTTGCATGCGCCACTGAATTGCCGCTGGTGATCGTCAACGCCCAGCGCGGCGGCCCTTCGACCGGCCTGCCGACCAAAACCGAGCAATCAGATCTTTATCAAGCGGTTTATGGACGCAATGCCGACAGTCCGCTGGTGGTGCTTTCTGCGTCATCGCCTGGCGATTGCTTTTTTACGGCTGTTGAGGCTGTCAGGCTGGCTGTTAAATATATGACACCGGTTATTTTGTTAACCGATGGGTTCATTGCCAATGCGTCTGAACCTTGGGCTGTGCCGGACATCAGTTTGATTGAGCCTTTCCCTGTGAAACGCGAACTGCCGGATGATTTCCAGCCCTACAGCCGAGACCCTGAAACATTGTCCAGGCCCTGGGTGGTGCCGGGCATGGAAGGCGGCGTGCACCGGATCGGCGGCATTGAGCGCCAAGAGGGTTCGGGCAATGTGTCTTATGATCCTGACAATCACCAGAAGATGACGGATATACGGCGCAATAAGATTTTGGGCATTGCCAATGATATTCCCGAACAAACCGTGACCCAAGGCGAGGGGACGGGCAAGTTGGCAATCATCGGCTGGGGTTCAACCTATGGGCCGATATCCAAAGCGGTCGATACGATGCGCGGTGATAAGCATAATGTCAGCCATATACATTTACGACATATCTGGCCTTTGGCGCGCAACCTTAAAGAATTGCTGTGCAAATTCGACATATTGCTGTTGCCTGAAATGAATACGGGCCAGCTTGCGACACTCTTGAAAGCTGAAACTTTGCTGGACATTAAGCAGCTCAACAAAGTTTCGGGCAAACCATTCAAGGCCGGTGAAATCGAAGAAGCCGCCCTAAAACTCCTTAAAGGAGATGCATAATGAACGCTCCCGTAAAACCAGATCCCAAAGCCTTTGCCACCGACCAGGAAGTGCGCTGGTGCCCAGGTTGTGGTGATTATGCCATTTTGAAAGCCGTTTTGAAGACTTTGGCGGAAGAAGGCGTTGATCCGGTCAATACCGCCTTTATCTCAGGCATCGGCTGTGCGGCACGCTTCCCGTATTATGTTGAAACTTACGGATTTCACACAATTCATGGCCGCGCCGCGGCCCTTGCAACCGGCACGAAGCTTGCCAATCCTGACCTTGACGTCTGGCTCGCCTCTGGTGACGGTGATTCGCTGTCAATCGGTGGCAATCATTTTCTTCACGTGCTCAGGCGCAATGTTGATCTGGTCTATATGCTGTTCAACAATGAAATTTATGGTCTCACCAAAGGGCAATTTTCGCCCACATCCAGACGTGGCACACGCAGCCCAACTAGCCCACGCGGTTCAACTGATGATCCGGTCAATGCCGTGCGTTTTGCACTTGGTGCCGGGGCACGTTTTGTTGCGCGTGCGGCCGATGTATCTCAGCCGCATCTGGTGGCAACCCTCAAGCGCGCACACCAACATAAAGGGGCGTCTTTTGTTGAAATTTTGCAAAATTGCATCGTGTTCAACAAAGATGTGTTTGACGATATTGTCTCCAAAAAGACAGCGTCCGAGCGTCAATTGGTTCTGGAAAACGGCGCGCCGATGATCTTTGGGGCCGAGCGCAACAAAGGCTTGATGCTGAATGTAAAAACACTTTCGCTTGACGTTGTTACCATTGGTGAAAACGGTGTTAGTGAAGACGACATTCTGGTGCATGATGAGGCCAATCTGGTGGTTGCCAATCTGCTGGCAGCGCTTTCGCGCGAAACGCATCCGGTGCCAATGGGTGTGATTTATTGCAATCCGGGTGAAACGTTCGCGTCCAAAATGGTGTTCGACAAAACTGACTCCAAAGAGGTTTTAAACGCGATGGGTGACTTGCTGCGCGACGGCCATACCTGGACGGTAAACTGATCCCTTGGGATCGGCCCCTTGGGGCCAGGGTCTTGACCTCAAGGGCATTTTCTTGGCGGTGCCTTTTTGCTCCGGAGCAAGCGCAAGTCACGCAAAAATAAGCATAAATCGGCCATCCCATTCCACGTTATGGAAACTAATATTTCATTTCGTGAAAATACGGGTAAGATATTGCCAATTCCACGCACAAGCGGGCGTGTTTAATCTTTAAAATTTGAGGTTACCTATGTCGTATGTTGTACGTACCGCTATGGGCATTCTTCTATGCTTGGGCGTGGTGTTTGCAGTTCAAGCACAAGATAAAAAGAATACTGTCCGGATCGCTGTTACCACGTCGTTTGATAATTCCGGACTTGCAAACCTCATTCTTCCGGCGTTCACAAAAAAAACCAGTGTTAACGTTGAAATGGTTGTGGTCGGCACCGGCCAGGCATTGAAACTTGGCAAACGCGGCGATGTTGATGCTGTGTTGGTGCATGCAAAGTCAACTGAACTTAAATATCTCAAGAATGGCCATGCGTCTGACCGGCGCGAGGTGATGTATAATGATTTCATCATTGTCGGCCCCAAGAGCGATCCTGCTAAAATTCGCGGCATCAAAAAAGTGGCTGATGCGCTCAATCGCATTAAAAATTCAAAATCAACATTCCTGAGCCGGGGTGATGACAGCGGCACGCATAAGAAAGAATTGTCACTGTGGAAAATCGCTGGCGAGAATATGAAAACATATTCCGGCAAATGGTACAGGCGGACTGGGTCTGGCATGGGTGCTACGCTTAACACCGGAGCTGCACTTAACGCCTATCTCATGGTTGACCGGGGCACCTGGCTTAGTTTTAAAAACAAGCAGCAACTTGAACTTCTCATGGAAGGCGATCCGCCCTTGTTCAATCAATATGGCTTTCTGGTGGTCAATCAAAAACGCCATCCGCATATAAAAAGTAATCTGGCTGAAACATTGCGCAATTGGCTAACCTCGCGCGAGGGCCAAGAGCTGATTGGGTCTTACCGTGTTAAAGACCAGCAATTGTTTGTGCCGAATTATCAACCGCAATCATGAGGAAGAAGCTCGTCATCCTTCTGCTTTTTTTTGTGGGATGGGCGGGCTTTTGTCTTCCAAGCTTTGCTGCCCAGCCTGTGTTTCCAGGCTGGGTTTTGCGTTTGGCAGAAGATATCTGCCGGGTTACGCCCGCAACCAAAGAAGCTTTGGCGGATGTCTTGAAGGCGCATAAGCTGCCAGATGGTACGCTTGATTTTCAACGCGGAGATGCACGCCTGCTCATTGCGCGATATCTGATGGCAAATGCCGCACAAATCGGCTTTTCTGTGCGTTTCCCCGGCTCGTCACGCGCACAGGCCCGTCTTCAACTTGATATTGGCGCTCGTGAAAGCAGAGACGCGGCCTTTGTGCGCACGGGTGCGAATTGCTTATCGAACGAAGCGCGCCTGCTGATCAATCACAAGGATGGCAGACCAGACAAGCTTTTGATTTTCTCATCCCCTTTTAAGCTGCCAACTCAGACCGAAGCGCTTAACCCGCCTGTGCCACTCTCGAAAGATCCCGGCGGTGTTGCCGTAGCCCTCATTGATTCAGGGTTGAACTATACCCTGCCGCTTTTTAAGGACCGGCTGGCGCGCAACACTAAGGGTAAAATTCTGGGCTATGATTTTGCCGAAGATGATGACCGGCCCTATGATCTTGACCCATCGCGATCGGCCCTGTTTCCCATTCACCATGGCACGGCAACCGCCAGCATTATTGCGATGGAAGCCCCTAAAGTGCGTTTGATACCCCTGCGCTATCCCGGCCGTGCGTTCGACAAATTCGCCAATCTTGTGGCGGCCATTGCCTCGGGCCCTGCCCGCATTGCTTCCATGCCGATCGGCGGGCGCAAGCGAGATGATTGGCAAAGTTTTCGCAAGGCGGTAAAGAAGCATCCCGACATTTTATTTGTTATCTCAGCGGGCAATGACGGGCGCGATATCGACGCACAGCCGGTGTTTCCGGCGAGCTTTGAGCTTGAAAATACTTTGGTCATCACCTCCTCTGATGCTTTTGGGCGCATAGCGCAAGGCTCTAACTGGGGGCAGAAAACCGTTGATATTGCCGTGCCCGGCGAGCGCACAGATGTGATCGATCATCGTGGTGCCAAGGCCAAAGCGTCCGGCACAAGTTATGCCGTGCCCCGTGTTGCCGCCCTTGCCGCCCGGCTTAAAGCCCATCATCCAGAATGGAGCACCCGCCAGCTAAAACAGGCCATCATCGATTTTGCAACGCCGCTCAGACGTGGCTCCAACAAACGCACCAAGCACGGCTGGATCCCCAACCCGGCGCTGGTGGATAGTCCGTAGCGCAATACGGAGAGGGGCTAGCTTGCAGAGAGTCGGCCATCTCGCTCACGGCTATTCCAAACGCTGCGCGTTTGGGCCTGCGCGGGCGCGCCCTGACCGGGCGAGGGCCAGTCGGCCCTAGTCGCAGCTAAAGCTGCTCCATGAGTGATGCAGAGAATTTACCGTATTAATGGAGGCGACCGCGAAGCCAAAGGCTTCGCAACCGAGCCGACTGGGCGCGACTGCGCCCCGGCGCTAGCGCCGCCCCCGCGGAGGCCAGCGCGTAGCGCGGTGCGGCCGTGAGCGAAATAGCAGCAGCTCGGCAAGCTAGCCCCTCTCCGTATCAACGCCTACGGCGGCGCGGTGGCGGTGGGGTGTTGGCGTTTAAAAACCGTTCAGCGGCTTGCGCCTGTGCCGGGTTATGTTGTTTCACCAGCGCCAGGCCCCGTTGGGCGAGTTCCAAGTCGCCACCCCATTTGCCAATTTGAATGGCGAACCTTTGAACGCTCTGGTTTTGTGGGGCAAGCTCAACAAGTTTGCGCACATGGGGTAAAGCTTGGCTGTAGCTTTGGGAAAACATCATGGTGATCACCAAAGAGAGCCTCGATACCACCGCATTGGGATCACGCACCACGGATAATTTTGAGAGAGAGAGCGACAAATCACGCTTGCCGGCCCGGCCAAGAGCTTGGGCTGCCAGATCATACAAAGGCCGGTTGGAGCTGGCCGCGCAAACATTATGCAAGGCTTGGGCTGCCTGGACGGTTAAGTTGCGTAAATTTCCGGGCAAATTTTCATTCCTTTGTGTGCAAATGCGCAAAGCTTCGCCAAGCTCACGTGATTGGGCCTTAAATTCAGGGCCGCTGAGTGATTTGAGTTTTTCAATTTCACCCGCAGGAATTGAATCATACCGCCCCTCGCCGCCTGAGGCTATCACCGCCACCAGGCGCCCCTGCTCGTCAACCAACGCACCGCCACTATTGCCGGGCTGGCTGTAGGCCGAGCTGTGAAGGCGGGCGTATGGATGATTTGGTGCCGGCGTTGAGACCAGTTTGCCCGGCGGATAGACTTTTATCGAGCGGCGCGACAGATCGCCTGCCACCGTATAAAGCTTGCCAGCATAATCAGACACGACAGGTTTCAACACAGCGCCTTGTTCAGCCAGACCCTCTGCTTCCAGCAAAATCAAATCGCCTTCATAGCTTGTGGGCACCACGCGGGCTGTAATCTTGCCGCCATCCTTGCGGGTTAAATTTACGGTTTTCTGATCTGCCACCACATGACGGTTGGTCACAAGGGTTTTTGGGCCAATGCGTACCGCACTGGCAAATGGATCAAAACTCGATAGCGTGTACACAGCCCCACGAGCTGCACAGACCGGCGCGGGCGCTGAGCAAGCCGTTTGCGAGGATGCCGGCTGTGGCTGCCACATATAAAACATTGCTAAAGCTAGAACGGGTAGATATTTAACTGATTTTGCCATGCTCCATCTTGGCGCAAGTTCAAGTCTTCCCCAAGCAGAAATGTGCTTTGCCTGAACTGTTTGCACGCGCTAAACTGCCACTCATATAAGTTTAAGGATCAAAATTATGAGCCGAAAAGACAGCCGAGCCGCAATGGCAGAAGGCGAACTTGATACCGTAGCGTTTCTCAAACTTGCTGACAAATTCATTGATCTTGCCAATCATGAGAACCGCCGCGTAAATGCCACCCAACTTCATTTGGCTCTGCTCTATGCCTCTACGCGCTATAGCGCCTTTGTCGGCAAATCTATTTTGGAAATTGACGAACATGAACCGTTTGTTGAGAAAATGACGGCGGAATATCAAGACATGCTGCGCCAGCATCTTGCTGACGAAAGCTTGGACTAAGCAACACTGGCCCCTAGCCTGGGTTTAAGCCTGGGCTTTGATTTCACACCACTTCGTCAGGCTCATCATCAATGATTTCGGGCTTAATGTTGTCGGCCTCAGCCTGCTTTAGTGATGTCTCATCTCCATCACCTGTCTCAGGGGCGTTGGCATCTTCACTTTCTGCCACAACATCTGATTGGGCTTCTTCAGCGGCAGCGGCTGCGGCACTCTCGGCGTCCTGCTCATCGCGCATGGCCTTGGCCTCAGCAACTTCTTCGTCGGTTAAATAGCCTTGGCCAACCTTATAGGCGGTTTTGACCACCTGTTTGACCATGCCCCATTTGGAATAATCATCATCGTAATCATTCAAACCATCCAGGTTTGCCAACACCGGGTCTGAGCGCCAAAGCTTATCCAGCGCTTCCTTTTTCACATTGTCGGGCACGCCTTCGGCCATAAACACCGTGTAGTCAGAATCGGCATTAAGCGTTTCAATATCAACGCCCTCCCAGGCCGCTGGTTCCTGGGGGCCATCACCTTCATCTTGTGGGGCATCTCCTGGAGATTGTGTTTCGCTGTCCTGGCCTGCGGCTTGATCTTGCGGTAAGGCAGCTTGTTGTTCTTGAGGGGCTTGTTCTTGCTGCACCTCTTGTTCGTCATCACCGTCTCGTTTGCGCCGTGACCAACGTTCCAGAAAGTTTTCATCTTTAGGGTCAGCTGCCATTACCAGGTTCTTTGCTGTTGCGATGAGGGTCTAGAAATATTGGCTGTTTGCCAAATTTCTGCTCTTCAAGATCTAGCTTATCACGCTTACGCTTCTTAAAGGGCTTTTCAACATGATGCTCATCTACAAATTCCTGCAGCCATAACAACACCGGCTCGGGCATGATTACACGCTCAACAATTTCTTCGCCCGAATCCAAAACATCCTGAGCCTCATAAGGCGATAGCGTGACGGCTTGTACGAAATAGGGATATTCGTTGTCACTATCATCATCTTCGCTTAACACCACATAGACCGATGGGTGCTCACTGCCCAGGTTTTCCTGATATGCTTCGGTGTCGGAGCGGAAAATTTCAACTTCCATGGTGGCTGCATGATATTGCACGACATTGTCGTCACGCGATATTTCACGCCATTCATTTACAGGCTCAGCGCCGGTAAAAACAGCAATAGGTAACCAGGAATATTCCTGCCACGGATTGGCTATCTTGCGCCGTTCGATGACAACGCCAAGCTCAATTATTTCACTTGGTGACATAGCCCAGATACATGCTCCTGCTAAAGTGCGGTCCTATCAGCTTAAATCGGCTGGCGCTTTAGCTTTTTAGTTTCTTGTACGATTTCAAACAATTAGATACACAGCTTAAACATCCGTCAAACGCTGATACCACCAATTCCGCATCGTAAAATTTTGGTATTGTCTGCTTCCCTCTTGGAACTAAACTACTTCTAATGTGTTTATTCTTGTTTTTTTAGCATGCTTGTCCTCTTTGCATGGCGCTGATCGCCTGCCTTGAGCCCAAGTTTGAAGGTATTGTTTATGAAAATTGAAAACCGCACGTTACTGATATGTAACTGCGAAGGCACGATGGCGCTTGACCCCAAAGCGCTTGCGAAAGCTTTTGGAGCCAAGCAAGCACCGGACATCCATTCGCATTTGTGCCGCGCCGGCATTGAAGATTATCAAAAAGCATTGGGTGACGGCGAGCCTTTGCTTGTGGCCTGCACACAGGAAGCCCCGTTGTTTCGCGAGTTGGCGGAAGAAAGCGGGAATGCAGGGCTTTTAAGCTTCACCAATATTCGTGAGCGTGCAGGCTGGTGCGACAAGGGTAATGCATCAGCTAAAATTGCTGCCCTTTTAGCTGTTGCTTGTCTAGACAGCACACCAGCTGGGCAAATGACCCTGCAAAGTGACGGCATGTGTCTGGTTTATGGTGCTGGTCAAGCAGCGCTTGATGTAGCGCGCAAGCTTTCAGGGCGCCTGGATGTTACCTTATTGCTCAGTGATGCTTCAGACATTATTCCGCCCAGCATTGGCGAGATTTCAATCTATAGCGGTGAAATTACCGCAGCTTCAGGTCATTTCGGCAATTTCGAAATTGTGGTTGATAAATATGCGCCACTCGTGCCGTCTTCCAAGGCAAGCTTGGACTTTATGATGGCACGCGATGGGGCGGCTTCTAAATGCGCGTTGATTTTCGATATGTCGGGTGGCACCCCGTTGTTGTCTGCCTACGAAAAACGTGACGGCTATTTCCATGTTGATCCCAACCATGCGCCAGGCATTTCAGAGGCCATGTTTGAGATCAGCGATCTGGTTGGTGAGTTTGAAAAGCCGTTATACGTCAATTACAACCGTGATGTTTGCGCCCATTCGCGCAGCGGCATTACCGGGTGTTCCAAATGCCTGGATTTATGCCCGGCCTCTGCCATAACCCCTGACGAAGATGGTGTTCTGTTTGACCCTGCCATTTGCGGCGGCTGTGGCTCGTGTCATTCCGTGTGTCCCACGGGGGCTGTCTCTTATGACTATCCAAACCGGGCAGATATCATCACACGGGCACAAACATTGGCTGCAATGTACCTTAAAGCTGGCGGCAAGCGGCCGGTTTTGCTGCTTCACGATGAACACCATGGGAGTGAGCTGATCTCAGCGCTGGCTAGATTTGGCCGCGGCCTGCCGCCCCATGTTTTACCGCTGTCAGTTCATGAAATAACCCTTGGGGGCCATGATCTGTTTGCCCCGGTGCTGAGCGCCGGTTTTGAACAAATCGTGCTATTGGGCACAGAGCGCAAACGCCAGGATTATACCGGACTTGAGGCCCAGATTGAGCTGATGAACACAATCATGTCAGCGCTTGGCCATAAGGGTGGTCCGCGCATTCAGCTTCTAGCAGAAGATGATCCCGACAAGTTTGAGACGGCACTGTATGGCCTTGAGAAATTAAAAGCCCTTCCGGCAGACCCTGCTTTACCGGTGGGGGACAAGCGCACCATTGCGCGCGCAGGTCTTGCCAAGCTCAATGAAACCGCCCCTAAACCCCAGGAACAGATCGCTTTGCCCGATGGTGCCCCTTATGGGCGCATTCAGATTAACGCTGATGGCTGCACGCTGTGTTTAGCCTGTGTAAGCTCATGTCCCGCCAACGCGCTGCTTGATAATCCCGACAAACCGCAAGTGCGTTTTGTCGAGCAGGCTTGCGTGCAATGCGGCATTTGTAAAACAGCGTGCCCCGAAAGCGTGATTACTCTTGAGCCACGGTTTGACTTCACACCAGCAGCCTTAAGCCCGGCCATATTGAACGAAGAAGAGCCGTTTAATTGCATTCGGTGTGACAAGCCGTTTGGCACCAAATCAACGGTTGAGCGGATCATGGCGCAATTGGCCGGCAAACATTCCATGTTTGCTGAAGGTGACAGCGCCAAGCTTATTCAAATGTGCGATGATTGCCGCATTCAGACCCATGCTGAATCTGACCACAACCCTCTAGCTGGTGGGCCACGCCCACAGGTTCGCACCACGGAAGATTATCTGGAGGCTGAAGAAGCGGCCTCACAAAGTGGCAATGGGCTTACCGCGAATGATTTCTTGATGGACGATGACTAGGATTTTACAGCCAAAAGGTGCCATTGCCCCCACAGGCACATGGTCACTGGGCACGCGCGCCGGTGATTTTGTGTTTGTCGCTGGCATGCGCGGCATTGCCCCTGAAACCAATGAGCTTGTTGAGGGTAACGAGGCACGGATTGTGCAGGCTTTTCGCAACATGCAATTGATCGCAGCATCTGAGGGTGCCACGTTGCAAGATGCCGTGCGCCTTGTTGTCTATGTGACCGACATGGCGCTTCACCGGCCATTGGTCAATAAAGTGCAGGAAGATTTATGGGGCGGCGGGCCTTATCCGCCACGCACCATTCTGGAAGTCTCACGGCTTGCGGATGAGGGTGATATTTTTGAAGTTGACGGCACGTTTTATGCGCCTCTAGAACGTGGTTAGCCCTTTTTATTATCTCTGCGGCAGGCCTGGCGGTGGTCCGGGCGGGCGATTGCCAGGGCCTTTCTTGCCTTCGGGCGGGAACCTTGACGTACAAAATGCCAGAGCCCGGCTTTTGAAAGTGTCATACTGACTGGCATTGATGATTTTATCATTGCGCATTTTTTCAACCGAACCCAGCCGTGATGTGCGGCATTTCACGAATTCGGGATTAAGCCCCGTTACCACTTTTTTGGCGTCCGGTGGAAACAAATCATTGCGGTGGATATACCCCAAGCTCGCCAAACAGATCAGAATGATCATCAACGATATACCCCGTGCGCCTGCCCCCTCCCAAAAGCTCTTGCGTGTTGCTTTCGTCATTTTATTCTCTCTCTAGACAGGCCTGTTTATTGGCAAGTTCACCAGCAGGTTTTGCGGCTTCATTTTCATTTTCTTGGCCTTGTCCACAGCCAAGGCCAGATAAACAGGTTTGCCGCGTGCTTCTTTATTCACAACGCGTTGATCTTCAAAATCGAGCCGGAACAAAGCGATGATCTGGGCCAAATCCTCCATGCCCATAGTGGTGCCATTATATAACCCGTTTAAAATACGCGTGGCCTCGGCATCCAGGCCCACATGCCAGGTCCAATGTTCGTCTTGTAATTTTTGGCGCGGTTGCACCCTTACGTCCACTTTAAGAAAATGCTTGATCCATGCCTCGATCACCCTGGCAAACGCATCAAGTCCCGGCTGGGTGAACCTGAAATCAATCACCATGTCAAACTGGTTGGAGCGTTGCCAATAGCTGTCTTTATTGTCCTCATCAAGCACATCAAGCTCAACCGAGCGCATGGCGGTGCCGCTTTCCATGAGCAATTGCCCCAGACCGCCGGCTGCACCATTCTCGCTATACATTTCGACAATCTCATCATCAGCCAGCATGATGCGGCCATCTTCCAGAGAGACGTTTTGATCGCGAAAAAATATTTCAGCAGCCCGCAGGCGGATTGGGTCGTGGTTCTTGCTCATGACATTGCGCAAAATTGCATGGGTCATTTGATCGAAGAAAACCGGCGGCACATTGATATTGCTCGATGTGATCAAGCTCATATAAGCCGCTTCCAGCGTTTTATGCTCCGTCAAATGGTCGCGAAACCTGAGCATGAGGCGATAATTTTCCGCTGTATCCTTATCAGCGATTTTGGCAAGTTTTTCTTCGCTCACCTGCATTTCAGGATTTTCCATCAGCTCTTCGAAAAGTGCTATTTCCGCTTCACAGGACTCTTCAATGGGGGCTAATTCAGGACGGGCAAAATAAGCGCGCAGAAAATTCGGCGTCACCCCAAGTGTGCCCTCGTCCGTGGGCTCCAATAGCTCAAAGCCGGAATTTTGCCAAAACTCAATCGTCATCTTCAACTACATCCCATATGCGTGTATGGCCGTCTGATTTTTGCTGGTCGACCTTGTGAAACTCTTCGCGGATATTGCCGGTATGCATTGCGCGGCGCACAGCAAACACCGTGTTGACAGGCTGTTTTTCGCATAGTTCTTCTATAAATTCCGCTTCGATATTTGCCACTTGAAAGGCTGCCTCCCGGCTGGGCGCGTGCCATTGAGCTTCGAGGTGGTCAGCCAGCATGCGGCGCAAATCAAGGCGCTGGTTGTCGGAAATGTCAGCAACGGTCGTAAACGTCGAGCGGCCGAAGGATGGCAGGCCCAAAAAACCATTGGTAAATTCCTGTCGAATTTTACCCTGAAGCGCATCGTCGGTTAGATCTGCAAAAGCAAAAGAGCCCGACACAGCCCATTCATCCGGCACGGCTGGTATTCTAAAAACGTTTCCGTCGGAACCATCAAACCGGATTACGCGCAGGAATTTCACAAAACACCACCCCTTATCCTTGCCATTCGATCATATGTTGCAAATCGAGCGTTTCCACGTTCTTGCCATCCTCGGTGATAAGCAATTGGCTTGCCTCATCAACCCCCATCACTTTACCTGTATAGGTTTCACCATTGACTTTGATTTCTGCTATTTCTTCATGACCGATCGCACGAGCAATCCAGTTATCGTGCACCGGGCGGAAGCCCTCTTCTTCCCAATTATGCACCCAGGTTAAGAAATGCCGGCAAAAAGACTCCATTAAGCCCACGCTCGTAATTTCACCGCAACCTTCATCAAAAAGCGTTGTTTTGTGTGGGTTTAATCCTGGCTCAACATCAGCTTCACCCTGCATTTCAATGGTAATATTGAAGATTAGCCAGTCGGGCACCTCCCCGGCTTTGGTCCCATTGGGGGCTGCAATGCGCAGGTGGCCAACTTCTGCCCTATTGACCATGAATTTATCGGGCCAAAGATAATGCAGGCCAACTTCTGCCTCTGCCACAGCGCCAAAAGCATCGCCAAATGCCACCATCACCACATAGGCCATTTGCAGTGCTTGAGCCATAGGCACTTCGGGTTCCAGCACAATCGCTGTATCAAGCACGCGGTTATTCTTTGCCCAATAAACATCACCGGCCTCGGCTTTGCCTTGCAGCGCGTCACGGCACGCAATTTCAAACGGCCGCTTGGGCGCGCGCACCGGCTTAGAGGTTAACAGTGGCGGGAATGTTGGATTTATATCTTGCATAACTTTTTTCTTAGAAGAAGTTAGTCCAGCTCAATCTCGTCTTCAACCGTGTGGGTCAAGTCTAAATCGGGCATGGTCAAAACCATTTTGACCGTAAACTTTCCGCTATCAGAGCCAGATCGTTGCACGGCTTGTTCGATTTTTTGCTGCGAGGAGACACCTACTTTTTTCAAAAACCGGCGCATTGACATGTTGAATTTTTCTTCATCCATTTTAGGCGTTTTCCTTCATTATTTATTCTCAAATTTCAAAATTCGTATTGCAACCGGCCCGCCACCTGAGGGATGCAGTTTTACCTCAAGATCTGCGCCAGACGGGCTCAACGCCAAGGCGCTGACAAAATCAGCTGGTTTGCGCACCCGGCGGCCTGCCGCCATGATTATTTTATCACCAACACCAACACCAGCAACAGCTGCAGGCAAGCCCGGTCGCACCCTTACCACAATTGCAGCTTCCGTGCCTATATCACCCTTGGTGGGGAAGCGCGCTAGCCGCAAACCTGACGGCTGGCGACGGGCATGGCCTTTTGTGTTTAAATCAAGGGCTACCCGTTTTGCCAATGGGGCTGAGACTGCGAAATTCATGCCGATATTCGTGTCGGATGTTTTGGCGAATATAGCTGACAATATGCCAATCAAACCACCTTTATCGTCAACCAGTGCTCCGCCCGATGCCCCTGGGTTGACGGCTGCATCGGTTTGCACAAAATCCTCGACAGGGTTAAATCCCATACCCGCCTTGTGAACGCCTGATACGACACCACAAGTAACCGTCAAGCCAAAACCAAAAGTATTGCCAATGGCACAGGCCCGGCTGCCAAGCTTTGCTTCGCCACCAAATTTTAGCGGAACAAGTGGCTCATTTATTTCCAGAAGCGCCAAATCGCTTGCCAAGTCGCGGCCTTTAAGGCGGGCTTTTAAAATTTTGCCTTCATGGGATCGAATGAGGATATGTTTTGTGCGCCCCAGCACGTGAGAGGCTGTGATAATCTTAGTGCCATCCAGGATAACGACACCTGAGCCTTCAGGCTCACGCGCATTGCCAGCACCTGGTGGCATTTGTGGCAAAACACTAACCACAGAAGGCAAGACAGCATTTACGTCCAGCGCTAATGCCGCCCCCCAAAACAGGCTGCCAGGCACAAGGCCCAGCAGCGAGATAAACAAGATTGCAAGGCGTGCGCGTGTCACCAGCTTAGTGCCGCACCGACGATGTGGTGTACGTGTTTTGCGATGACATATCAATTGCGCCCAAAACAAATGATGACACAACCGCAATTATCGCGATCGCTATAATACTGGTCCAAAATTCCTTCATGACTTCATCTCCCTATGCATATCTAAGTTATTTTGCGCCGGACCGGCTTTGGGGTCCAGTCATTAGCGTGTTTTTTGTGCGGGTCCACCGGTTGAGCGTTTTAAAAAAGCGATTAAGGCTGCGCGTTGTTTTTTGCTTTTAATACGCTGCAACGGCATTTTTGTGCCCGGAGTATAATGTTCCGGCCCAAGTTCGAACAGTTTTGAAATGGTCTCAGCGTTCCAAATTATATCCGAAGTCCTGAGGGTTTTTGAATAGGAATACCCCGGAATTGAGCCCGCTTTGCGCCCAAATAATTTGTAAAGCGTGGGCCCTCCCCTGTTGGCGCTATCGGGTTTTAGGGTATGGCAAATACTGCATTTGCGCGCAAATTGCTTTTCGCCGGGATCCATATCACCGGACAATTCAAAGCGCCGGGGATATTTGCTGGCAACAATTTCAAACGGCTTGCGGGGATTAACCTGCCAGACGTTCACAAAATCATCCAATCCGCCATAATATATGTGGTCACCCTTGCCTGAAAATGCGACCGCCCAAACAGGGGTATATGGATTGTGATGAATTTCCTTCGGCTCCCAGCCTTTTAGCGCATAAACATGAATGTATCCATTCCTGCGCTTGCCAGAACTGAGGGCTGCCATGCCATGTTTTGGAGACACTGTAAGCCCTAATATCGGCCCTTCATGCGGGCGCAATATTTTGGCGATTTCACCCGATTCAATATCAACAACACCAGAACGGCCATCAAGCGAGCCAAACACCAATTGTTTGCCGCCAGGCACAAGCGCCATGACGTTTATGCCCATACCATGATTGTAGATTATGCCAGCCGGCGTGCCCGTTTGAACCAGCCATTGCTGTATCGTGCCATCATAACTGGCTGAATAAAGCGTTTTGCCATCGGCGCTGAACGCGGCTGAATTCACAGGGCCTTTATGACCTTTAAAGGCTCGGATAAATGATAATTTTTCCAGGTCCCACAGGCGTATTGTGTGGTCCCAGCTGGCACTTGCCGCAAGCTTGCCATCGGCACTTATCGCCACTTTGGCAATTTTGCCGGTGTGTTGTTTGAAACGTTTGATGCGCTTGCCCGACTTGAGATCCCAAATGCTAATGGCACCATCGTCACTGGCTGAGATGGCGCGTTTGCCACCAGGCACAAAGGCAACGGCACTCACCGGGCCGTCATGATCATCAAATTTGTGAATAATGCGGCCTTTTGTGCCCGAGAGATCCCAATAGATCATGGTGTAATCGAGGCTACCGGCAGACAGCGCCTTGAGCCCGTATTGGGTTATGGCGATGTCCCTGACAGGACCACCATGACCGCGCATTTCAACGCCGTGCGCCTCGACCAACATTGCCAGGATAACCCCAAGACAAGCATATAGACTTTTCATAAAAAATCCGCCCGCATGGTTTAGCCTGCGGACGGATATGTCATTTAAATGCATAACCATGGGCACGGTTTTACACTGTTTAGTCGTCTTGGGCCAGCTTGCTGGCCTGGTCGCTCGAACCTTCCGGGCGTTGTGCGGCTTCTACATCTTGAGAAACCGAAGCCACCGGAGAAGCCCTCAACGATTTAGAGCCCCCCTTCACAGCCGTCTTGGCCCAAAGCGAATGGTGCTCCTTGGCCCAGTTTTGATCGACCTGACCTGAGCCCATAGCATCAAACGCACCTTCCATACCAAGTGTACCTATATAAATATGAGCGATAATAATGATCATCAAAATCAAGCTCATAATGGCATGCCAAGCCTGGGACAATTGCATTTCCTGCAACATTGACAACTCGGTTGGCAAGCCTGTGCCGAATATATTCATCACGGCAAATGTCTTGGCAAAAAGTGGGAGTTGGAACGGGAACAGCAGTGCCAGACCCGTCAGGCTGACGGACAGGCCACCCAATACGACCAGCCAGAACAATATTTTCTGACCTGCATTAAATTTCCACGATGGCGGGTGAACGCCTTTGGCAAACATACCACCGCCTTTAAGCAACCATTTAATATCTGCTGTGCGCGGGCCATTTTCCTTGATCCATAGCACCAGGATCATAACTAAACCTATCATAAAGGCCCAGGCGACGTAATTGTGCAGCCATTTGCCAAGCTGCGTGATGCTGGCAAACGCACTGTCGCCAAGGATAGGTTTAAGCGCATATCGACCATAAAGCGTATTAAGGCCTGTGAACCCCAGGATAATGAAGGACACCGCAAGCAGCCAATGCGAAAACCGCTCAATGGAATTAAACCGTTCAATTGTCTTACCGGCCCAGCCCTTATCAATCTTGATGCGCCCGCGAACGAGGAAGAATAGAGCCAGCAAAATGATAATGCCGAGCATGCCCCAAACACCGTAGGTAGACACCGGCCCATTGCGCCAGGCGCGCCAATTGTCGCCTTCGGATTGGATCAATTGGCCTGCTTGTTTGTCCGGAATTGAAACCGTGCCGCGTGTGCCTTTGCGAATGGCGCGCCAGAGCTCAGAATCGGATGAACCGCCCAGAGATTGCCCGGGAACAGTGCCCCCTTGTTGTGCATTCGCGCTGTTTTGATCGACAGTGAGGACAAACAAAGCAACAAAGACTATTGCAAAAAACCCTAAGGCCCGCCGGCCTATGGATGAAAAAATTTCGGCCATCATGCTAACGCTCCCCTCAGAGTGAACCCTGGTTTCTAATTCTATTGTCAAGTTCTCGGACCTGATCCTTGCTCAGTTTTTGAACCTGCGTGCCGCTATAAACGCCCTTGTTATAAGACAATGGACGGCTTTGTTCTTCTTGCCTGCACGCGCTGATTGTTAGTCCAATCACGGCGATACATCCCCCCATCAGAGCTATTTTTGATATTCTCATTGATGCTTGCTCCTGTGCCAAACTCACCCCGTGCATCTAGGGTACTGCGTTTCTAACCTAAAACGCTTTCAGCCCTGCCCCGTTGCCGTTGCAGGTCTGTTCATATCATGAAATTACATATTCCAAACGGGGCAGCAAACCGCTGCCCCGTCCAGATGTTGTTACACTTAAGAGCCTTGACCTGGGTATGCTCTGCTCCAGCCCCAAGCACCGGAGCCAAAGCCACGAGCAACCACGCGCTCACGATAGATGTTGGAGACTTGGTCACCATCACCAGCGAGCAACGCTTTGGTCGAGCACATTTCCGCGCAAAGCGGAAGTTTGCCTTCGGCCAAACGGTTGCGGCCATATTTTTTGAACTCGGCGTCCGACATGTTGTCTTCGGGACCGCCGGCGCAGAATGTACATTTGTCCATTTTGCCCCGCGTTCCGAAATTACCCACTTGCGGATATTGCGGCGCACCAAATGGGCACGCATAGAAGCAATAACCACAACCGATGCACAAATCCTTGGAGTGCAACACCACACCTTCGTCGGTCTGGTAGAAGCAATCCACAGGGCACACCGCCATGCAGGGCGCATCCGAGCAATGCATGCAGGCCACTGAGATTGACCGCTCACCGGGCTTGCCGTCATTAATCGTGACAACACGCCGGCGATTGATCCCCCAAGGGACCTCATGCTCATTTTTACAGGCTGTGACACAAGCATTGCACTCAATGCAACGTTCGGCATCACAAAGGAATTTCATCCGTGCCATTACGAGGTCCTCCCTTATGCTTTACTTATTTTGCAGAGGGTCACTTTTGACTCCTGCATATTGGTTACGATGTCATATCCATAAGTCATCGCCGTGTTGGCAGCTTCACCCAAGACATAGGGATCAGCACCTTGTGGATATTTAGACCTTAGATCCTTGCCTTGGAAGTGGCCTGCAAAATGGAACGGTAAGAAGGCAACGCCTTTACCAACCCGTTTTGTAACCATTGCCATGACCTTGACCCTGGACTTTTCAGGACTTTCAACCCAAACCTGCTGGCCATCCTTAATGCCGAGATTATTGGCATCAACAGGATTGATTTCGCAGAACATGTCTTGTTGCAGTTCTGCCAACCAAGGATTGGACCGGCTTTCGTCACCACCACCTTCATATTCAACCAGACGGCCGGACGTGAGAATGATTGGATAATCTTTCGAGAAATCATTCTTTTGAATCGACTCATACATGGTTGGAAGACGGAACTTCTTGACGTCCTTATAGGTCTTATATTTCGGCAACAGGTCACGACGCGGCGTATACAGCGGCTCGCGATGCAGAGGCACCGGATCCGGGAATGTCCACACAACAGCACGTGCCCTAGCGTTACCAAATGGTGCGCAACCATGTTTGATTGCAACCCGCTGGATACCGCCTGACAAGTCGGTTTTCCAGTTGGCTTTTTCACCTGGACCCTTGGCCATAACAGCGATTTCTGCCGGTGTCAGATCACCTTCCCAGCCAAGCTTTTTAAGCTGGGCACGGGAGAATTCAGGATAACCTGAGGGCAGTTCCGCTCCTTGCGGGGCCTGTTCGTCAGCCAGAAGGTTTGTGCCATTACGTTCAACGCCGAAACGAGCGCGGAAGCACAGACCACCTTCCATAATAGGCTTGGACGAATCATAGAGGTTCGGCGTGCCTGGATGTTTCAGGCTTGCGTTCCCCCAGCACGGCCAAGGCAGACCATAGAACTCACCGTCAACCGGACCGCCCTCGGCAAGCAAGGTGGTCTTGTTGAATGTGTGCTGGTTGGCCATATGCGCTTTCAACCGGTCAGGTGACTGGCCGGTATAGCCAATGGTCCACATACCCTTGTTGAATTCAAGGGTGGTGTCTTCCACATTCGGCTCGTCATTAGTGACCTTGATGTTCTTGAACATCTGGTCGGCAAAGCCGAGTTTCTTGGCCAATTTGTACATGATGGTTTGATCAGGCAGCGATTCAAACAGCGGATCGACGACCTTGTCACGCCATTGCAACGTACGGTTGGACGCGGTCACAGACCCATAGGTCTCAAACTGCGTTGACGCCGGCAACAGATAGACACCATCTATGCGATCATGCATGACCGCCGAGGCCGTTGGATATGGATCGACGACGACCAGGAGATCAAGTTTCTCCATGGCTTTCTTCTGTTCCACACCGCGGGTTTGCGAGTTCGGCGCATGGCCCCAGAACACCATTGCTTTAATGTTGTCTGGTTGATCGAATTTGTCCTTGTCTTCAAGAACGCCATCGATCCAGCGCGACACCGGAACACCGGCCGTTTGCATCAGTTTCTGGCTTTGGAAGCGCTTGAGCAGATAGTCATATTCGACATCCCAAACACGTGCCCAATGGCCCCATGAGCCTTTGGAAAGGCCATAATAACCTGGCAATGAGTGGCTCAAGACACAGAAGTCTGTCGCCCCTTGAACATTGTCGTGGCCGCGGAAGATGTTGGTGCCGCCGCCTGCCGTGCCCATATTGCCGAGTGCCAATTGAAGCACACAATAGGCACGCGTGTTGTTGTTGCCATTGGTGTGCTGCGTGCCACCCATGCACCAAATCACGGTGCCCGGCTTGTTGTTTGCCAAGGTGCGTGCAACGCGACGCATTTGCGACTTGGGAACACCTGTGACGCTTAAGACTTCCTCTGGCGTCCATTTCTTCACCTCTTGACGGATCTGGTCCATACCCCAGACACGCTTGCGGATGAATTCCTTGTCTTCCCAGCCATTTTCGAAAACGTGCCAGAGAATGCCCCAGATCAAAGCCACGTCTGTGCCCGGACGCATCCGGACATATTCGGTGGCGTGTGCGGCCGTGCGGGTAAACCGCGGATCGCAAACAATTAAGGGCGCATTGTTCTGCTCTTTGGCTTTCATCAAGTGAAACAATGACACCGGATGCGCTTCCGCAGGGTTACCGCCAATCAATAACATCGCTTTGGAATTGTGGATGTCATTGAATGAATTGGTCATAGCGCCATAGCCCCAGGTGTTGGCAACACCGGCAACTGTGGTTGAGTGACAAATCCGCGCCTGGTGGTCACCATTATTGGAGCCCCAGAAAGCATAGAATTTGCGGAACAGATAAGCCTGTTCGTTGGAATGCTTGGCAGAGCCTAGCCAATAGACGGAGTCAGGTCCGCTCTTCTTGCGGATATCAAGCATTTTATCGCCGATTTCGTTGATTGCCTGATCCCAGGAAATCTTTTTCCATTTACCGCCTTCAAGCTTGGTCGGGTATTTCAAACGCCGCTCGCCATGCGCATGTTCGCGCACTGCCGCGCCTTTGGCGCAATGAGCTCCAAGATTGATCGGGCTGTCAAAGCCGGCTTCCTGGCCAACCCAGGTCCGCTTGCCCTTCGCATCGGTGAGTACTTCCGCAACAACCGTGCAACCCACAGCGCAGTGCGTACAGATAGATTTAATCTGTTTCATCCCGCCCTTTGCATGTGATGCTGCTTCGGCTTTTGTCACCATACCGCCACTAAGTGTGGCAGCAGCCGTCAGACCACCAATCGCTAGTCCCGAACGGCGCAGAAATGTCCGCCGGTCGACAGCCGCGTTGGCCATATCCGTCAGGGCTGATGACAACCGGGTACCACTTGTTACCCCGCCAGTCTTCTTCCTAAGCATGTTTCTCTCCCATCTAAATGTTGAATGACCAGTCGATCACGTGATCTGTGGCCTGATGTAAATCCCATCTTTCAGACCGGCTCAACCAACCGGCCAGAAATGTAACTGGCTTAAAACTTAGCCAATTCGTAATAGGTCTTCACATGTTCGGTTTCGCGATAACGATCGTCTTTTTGATCATCATCGCGCACAGCCGCTTGTGCTTGTCCCTTCGCCAACAAAGCCGCACCACCGGTTAAGGTGCCAAGGCCTGCAAGCTTGAGGAAATCACGACGGTCAGAACCTGACCCTTTGCTTTGACGTGACATTTTTCGTCCTCCTTCTCAATTTGAAACCGCCGAATGCGACGATTTCACCTTTACGCAGTACTTTATTTTTTTGCATTTAACCGCGCTGTTTTGACCGTACACGCGATCTCCTGCTCACCGCCCTCTAATCCATTGCGAAAGCGGCTTTTTCAATCTCCAAATAGGTTTTGCCCACCGAACCGATGGCGGCATAAAACACAGATGATTTAGCCGCCTCAAGATCAGTAAAGAAATGCTCGCCCCACGAGCCCAAATGGGTGTCATAGAATGCTTTTTGCTCTTCCAACGAGGCAGGCTCGCCAAATTGACCCATGATCAATCCGGCCATCATTTCCATGATGGCGGCCACATGATCTTCCGGTTCCGAAACCGTTTCGCTGCGCTCAATGCCCAAGCGGCCCATATCGTCCCTGAGCTTGGCCAGCGGCTTTTCGTGCAGAAATCCTGTGAGGTAGTAAGACGCATAGGGCAGCAATTCGCCGCGGCCGACCCCGATGAAAAGATCATGATATTCCTGGGCAATTTGCGCGTGATCAGATTTAGCCGCAATTTTCGACAAGGTGCCGATCGCTTTGCCCAAATCGCTGTCATCACCAGACATGGCAGCTGCCGCACTGATTGCCGCATCTTCCGCCGGCTTGGCCAAAAAACGTGCCAGAAGCAAATATAATTGCGCTCTGAGCGTATCTTCTTGAGATACGATAATTTGATCTGTCATGGCTTGAATAACTGCCATCCCTCTACTCCTGCGCCCTCACCAGAGCGCCGGGGCCTTCGCCCCTTCTTCTTTTTGCCCTTAATTTCCGGGCTTAATTCTTAATTTTGGGCGAGGCTCCTCTCGAAGCTGCGCCAAACTTTTAAATTATTCCAAGTCCAGACTACTAAATATATTCGGCGAGGCAAGCGGATTGACCGCCTTTTCCGCGGCTTTTGGCTCTGATTTCACATGGTGGAAAGTTTAGAGATTTTCCAATCTAGGCAAAGCCTGTCCGCTATGGTCATATCATCAATATATTTTTAAGCCTTGCAGGCCTGAAAAAATACGCAATAATAGGCTTGTTCAGGGAGGTTATGGGCGGTCAATGTCAGTCGAGTTAACACCAAGCAGCAATCAAACTTCCGGCGGTCAGATGGTGGATCCATTCGGGCGGCACGTCAGCTATTTGCGCGTGTCGGTGACCGACCGCTGCGATTTCCGCTGTGTGTATTGCATGTCGGAAAACATGACATTTCTGCCGAAAAAAGAGGTGTTGTCGCTCGAAGAACTCGACCGGCTGTGTTCTGAATTCATCGCCAAGGGCGTGCGCAAGCTCAGGCTCACGGGTGGCGAACCTTTGGTGCGCAAAGAGATCATGACATTGATCCGCTCTTTGGGCCGGCATCTCGACACCGGTGATCTGGAAGAGCTGACGCTGACCACCAATGGCAGCCAGCTTACGAAATATGCCGACGAGCTGGTTGATTGCGGTGTTCGCCGGATCAATGTCTCGCTTGACACACTTGATCCCGACAAATTTAAAGTGATTACCCGCTGGGGCAATCTTGCCAAAGTTCTGGACGGCATTGATGCTGCCCTTAAAGCCGGATTATCCGTCAAGATCAACACAGTGGCGCTAAAAGGTGTCAATGAATATGAAATCAGGCCCATGATTGAATGGGCGCACGGCATGGGGCTTGACCTCACCATGATTGAAACCATGCCGCTGGGCGAGATTGACGAGGACAGGACGGACCAATATCTGCCGTTGTCACAAGTGCGTGCCGACATGATGGATTATTGGACGCTAACAGATATACCGTATAAAACCGGCGGTCCTGCGCGCTATTTTGAGGTTGCGGAAACCGGCGGCAGGCTTGGGTTTATCACGCCTTTGACCCATAATTTCTGCGAATCCTGCAACCGCGTGCGCCTCACCTGCACCGGCAAGCTTTACATGTGCCTTGGCCAGGATGATGCCGCTGACTTGTTGAAGCCTCTCAGGGCTTCTGAAGGCAACGAGCTTTTGTCTCAAGCGATTGACGAAGCGATTGGGCGTAAGCCGAAGGGTCATGATTTTATTATCGACCGGGATACGAAGACGCCGGCGGTTTCTCGGCATATGTCTGTTACGGGTGGGTGAGGGTTTTTAGTGGCGCTTTAGATTGCCCACCCGCAACCGCGCTTTGGCTCAGCCAAATCAAATGATCCTGTGAATCATTCGAAAGCTCGAACGCCCGAGGGGTTTCCCCGAGGGCTCTGACTCCTTTTATTTATGTTTTAGGTTGCGTCTGCTTATGACCCAAAGCGGAAGTTGTATATTCGATCAGCAATCAGCTATCCATTAAAAGCCTTATTGGTGTTTCACTCCACCACTAGAAACAGACTACGCGTCCGATTTGCGAAAGCCACAAGCGACAACATGACCGGAACTTCGACAAGAACACCGACCACAGTCGTTAGTGCTGCCCCTGAATTCAAACCAAATAGACTGATCGCAACCGCCACGGCCAATTCAAAGAAGTTGGAAGTCCCAATAAGGGCGCATGGGGCTGCAACATTGAAGGGCACTCGCCACAAATATGCCGCTCCATAGGCGACTGCGAAAATGCCATAAGACTGCACTAACAACGGCACTGCGATCAGAGCAATGAGCATGGGACGATCGAGGATGACATACCCTTGAAAACCAAATAGCAAGACCACAGTAGCCAGAAGGGCAATAACCGAAAATGGTTTGATGCCACCGGTAAACCGGGCTATTGCGGCCTCACTCGTTTCTCCACGTAGGGCATGGCTCATCAGCCACTTTCGGGTCATGGCTCCGGCAATAAGCGGAATAACAACATACAGCCCGACGGACAAAATCAGCGTTCTCCATGGAACATTGATGTCAGTGACACCAAGCAGTAATGCAACGATAGGTGCGAAAGCAAAAATCATGATGAGATCGTTTAAAGACACTTGAACGAGAGTGTAAGTGGCGTCACCACGTGTCAGCTGCGACCACACAAAAACCATCGCGGTGCACGGTGCTGCTCCGAGCAAAATGAGACCCGCGATGTATTGTTGTGCATCAGCAGGGGCGATGAGATCGACAAACACAGTCTCAAAAAAAAGAATACCGAGTGCTACCATCGTGAACGGTTTGATCAACCAGTTAACGACGAGAGTAATGACCAAGCCCTTTGGACGATCACCGATGTGACGCAGGCTGGCGAAATCTACGTTCACCATCATTGGGTAGACCATTCCCCAGATGAGTATGGCCACAACAAGATTGACAGATGCGTATTCCAGACTGGCTAGAAACTGAAAAAATCCGGGAAAAGCGGAGCCTAGACCGATCCCCACAGCTATGCATAGAGCGACCCATACTGATAGCCATTTTTCAAAGAAACCAATGCCGCCCGCAGGCGCTGCATGTTCCGCCGTGATTTCACTATTCATCTAGTAGCCACCCCTCAACGTCACCGGTCACAATCCATGAGTTCAAACAATGGTGAACAGATCTCCGGTTCGCCCTGACAGCAGTCCTGCATGAGGAATGCTAGGAATTCGCGCACGGCTCCATAGTCGACCGCGTACTCAATAATCCGTCCTTTGCGATTGGCGCAAATAAGGCCCGACCGTGCCAACACTGCCAAATGGGCGGACATGGTGTTCTGTACGACGCCCAACCGACTGGCAATTTCACCTGCTGGCAGGCCATCGGGAGCCAATTTCACCAGAAGCCTGAAAGCATCGAGCCTAGTTTCCTGGCCCAGAGCAGCAAGAGCCGTCAACGAACTTTTCTTATCCATATATCCAAGATATTGGATATAATTATACAAGTCAACAAACCTGGCATAAATGTCAGCTTATGGCACTTAGCGGACATTCGAGTCTTCACCATTGGCCAGGCATACGGAAAGGCTGGCACCTGCCGCACCCCGCAATGCGGAGAGGGGCTAGCTTGCCGCACCGCTGCTATCTCGCTCACGGCTATTCCAAATGCTGCGCATTTGGGCCTGCGCGGGCGCGGCGCTCGCGCCGGGGCGCAGTCGCGCCCAGTCCTCGCTACGCTCGTCCGCCTTGGATACGGGAAGGCCCTCCCCCTTCTCGTCACCCCCGGGCTTGACCCGGGGGTCCAGGGTTATCGGGCACCGCCTGTATGTTTCGCCCCTGGATTGCCGGGTCAAGCCCGGCAATGACGATAGAGGGGGGTGGTGTGTGCCGAGAAAAACTAATCCCCGCCCTTTCGCCTTGCCCTAAACTACCCTTACCTTTCACTCATGTGGGAAGCGTGTCCGGACCGTCCGTGCATGTGGGTTTAAGGCGTGGCGTCCTGCGCCGGAGGTAAGTAACGTGTCCTCCGTCCCGGGGCATGTCGGCCCAAGGCCGTGTGCGTAACGCGAGTCTTGCCAAAGCTAAGGGGCTTGGGCACTAGGACCCAGGCGCGTGAGGTAGAACCCTTTCGTTATATTCGCCAGCGGGCATGCGAAAACGCCACCATGGAGCGCCGACAGGTTGCTCACTACTACAGACATAGCGACCTTTCGGCGCTCCGTGACTCCCCTGCTCTTTGACATAAATGGCGGGAAATATTCTGCTGCGCGATTGATAGGTGGGCATATGCCGCACCCCGCAATACGGGACAGGGCTCGCTTGCCGCAGCTCTGCTATTTCGCTTACGGCTATTCCAAATGCTACGCATTTGGGCCTCCGCGGGGGCGGCGCATTAGCGCCGAGGGCCAGTCGGCCCTAGTCGGCTCGGGAGCGAAGCCTTCGGCTTCGCGGTCGCCTCCATGTGCGATACGGATGGGCCTTCCCTCTTCTTCTTTGTGTCTGCGCTTTACCGCCAAATTTGATCGATATCAAGCAAGCAGCCGGTACTGCATGGTACGGTCGCACCTAGAAAAATAAAAGGAGGTGTGACATGTATATACTTCGTTCGTTAGGCATATTTGTGGTGTTTTCATTGAGCCTAGTTTTCTCGTGGCAGCTAAATTTAAGCGGCATGGCCCAGCACCCCGGACAATTTGCCTTCAACTCAGCACTTGCTGATGAAGGCGGGAACGGCAACGGCGCCGACCCTGAGCCGACAATCGTCAATGTCAGTCTGAAAAAATTTCTGAGTATGAACAGGTTGGATCTCAGAGTTCTCGACAAGCGAGGCGCCAGAAATGACACAACACTCCACGTTGAAGGTTTCCCGGACTGGATGGGTGGGTATATCATCAAGACAGCATCCAATGATGTTGGAAATATCAAACGGCTATTACGGTCATTATCCGGCGTTAGCGATAATAGCAAGCGGTATAAAATCATACAAAAGGCGCGGAAAAAACAGAACGCCGGTGTGGATTTGCTCAAAAAGGATGTCTCGAGAACCGAGCGGCAATTGCAGGAAGAATATGAACGGATTAGAAAAGCGCAGCTTGAAAAATCCAAGGGAATTTTCCGCGTGAAGTTTAGACCAAGCAAACGCTATAAAACACTGCAAAAAGACCTGACAGAGGAACGCATGCGCCTGCGCAACGCACAAGCAGTACAGACTTTCTTCGACATGTGGCGCAGCAGCCCGGAATGGGGCAAGACTAAGAAATAAAAAACAGAGGCTGAATACCGGATTTAAAACTCCAGCTTATCAGCGTCAGATTGGCAAGTTTTTACATGGGTGGCGGTTGGTAAATCACCGACCTAACCCCTGAGCATGTACCAATTACAAAGTTAGCCTGTTCTGGATTTGGTCTCTGGAGATGATAAGCGTCATCGGAAGTTGATCCGCAACCTCCAAATAGCGGTGGATTTCCTTCGCACTCAGCCGCAGACAGCCGCTTATGGCACTTAGCGGACGTTCAAGTCTTCACCATTGGCTAGGCATACGGAAGGTTTGGCACGTGCCGCACCCCGTAATACGGATAGGGGCTAGCCTGCCGCGCGGCTGCTATTTCGCTCACGGCTATTCCAAATGCTGTGCATTTGGGCCTGCGGGGGCGCGGTCGCGCCCAGTCGGCTCGGGAGCGAAGCCAAAGATCAGCCCGGCGGGTTTTGGGAAACACGCCCATCTATGCTTGGTTGATCGACGGACATCGAACAAGTGTTTATCACTTGACCTGTATTGACTCGATATACTTGACTAGCCCTTCAATCATGAACTTGATCGATATTTCCCTAGCTTCTTTAGACCCACCCTTGTATCTCTCGCCGAAATATGTCCCCCAAATCGGCATGGTACGGCTGCCGTGCGCCTTAATTTGTTGGCGGCCGTCGATGATGCGGTAGACATGATCCCGGGGGAATATGCCGCCCCGGCGCTTTGCTATGGTTGTAAGTGGTGGCGGCTGTTTCCTGAGGGCCGTGGCAACCGGTCCACCGCCCTTGCCCGACAGGCCATGGCAGGGTGCGCAATTGGATTTAAAAAGAGCGGTAATATCAAAATCGGCCTTGCTGGAGGCTAATGTCGGCGTCGAAGCGGTCCATGTTATCGGCAATATCAGCAACAAAACTGCGATGTGAACAAATCTCTTCATTTTACAATTCCTGTCAAACATTCGCTTTTCTAAAGATTATAATTTTCCGGCGGTTGATGTGTTTATTCGACATTCCCGAAATGCCCCTCGAACTGGTGCGAATGATAGCCTAAGATAGTGGATTGTGGAAGGACAGTCCGATGCCGGTCGAAACAGGGCGCATTGTTCTTGGTAGCACAAGCCTGAGGTTGGAACATCCGCTTGTGGCACTTTGCTGACATTATACAGGTTCGGTTTGATCGGCCGAATTATCTTCAAAAGCGGGGCAATGCGCTTGCCGCTTGAAGTAACTCCTACATGGCTATAAATAGGCGACCTGTTTTGGAATGAATGATAAGCTCACAAGCCACGTGCAATCTATGATCACAGTGGATTTGTCAATTATCTAAGAAATGTCAAATCAATTCTATGCACCCTATAAAAAAATAGTTTCGTTCATGGCGAGACATCAATAAGGAGTTCAACATGCGATTTTTAAAGTTTTCAATACTCAGCTTAGGTTTTGTTATCTTCCTCTCGGAAGCAATGCCGGCGATGGCCCAGGATGCAACCAAATGTGTCCGCTTAGGCAGTGGTTCCCGAAGCGCTACATTGACAAATGTTTGCAACCGACAACTTGAAGTCATTTGGTGCCACTTTTCTAACCAGCGCAAACACAAGGATGGCGTTTGTGGCCGCAAGGGTAAGTACTATCAAAAACACAGGGTGTTAAAGCCGGGCGAGAAAACGGAAAACCAATATTCCCTGCCTTCCGGGGTGAGGATTAAATATGGTGCCTGTTTCGGGAAATATTTCTCAGCCAAGCAAACCACCAACGGTCGTTTCCGCTGTAAATAATTACCCACTACCTCAGTGTTTTCCGTGGAGAAAAGAGCCGTGAAGTTACATCTCGCGGCTCTTTTTTGTGCTAAATGTCTTTTGCTAGTTTATCGGACTCACGCTCCTGTGCGGCCAGCAATTCGGCCTGTGATCTTGGCAATCCACCATCAAATTCGATGATCGCTGCCCTTTCTACAAATTCATAAAAATGGTAAGAGGGGGCTGCTAAAGTTGCTAAACTTGACCCTAAAGCAGACCCAATACGTCGCATGTCTCTTCATGGCACTAAGCAGACGTTGCGGGCGACCGTGTGTTTGGTCCGCTAATGACCCAAAGCGGCCATTCAAGGATGCTTGCTTCTGGCTTGGGAAAGCGGGTGGGTTGGTGGGTCAAGAAGTCCACAGTGCAATTTGACGCCATGGTTCTGGCACAGTCAGTCTTCCCTCAT